>Ga0209232_1000006_pt1 | contig 192821 bp, 214 predicted proteins | sample ETNvirenome_2_60_FD_184066 | JGI IMG/M metagenome (GOLD analysis project Ga0209232, IMG submission 184066) | Marine viral communities from the Pacific Ocean - ETNP_2_60 (SPAdes) (version 2) | ecosystem: Environmental > Aquatic > Marine > Oceanic | place: Pacific Ocean | collected 2013-06-22 | reverse complement strand
TTCATGAAAGAGTGGCGCCCCATATTTGTTGAAAATAGTAAGATACCGGTTTGGTTATCAAAATTGGCGCCAATCAATATTAACGCAATAACAATATTTCCCTTTGTGTTTTCACGTGGCAAAATGAATGAAGTAACAAAAGAACATGAGACCATACATTTTCAACAATACCTGGAAACCGGGGTGATAGGGTTTTTGATACTTTACTTCTGGGACTATTTTGTGCTACGTCGTAAGGGTCTTAGCAAAAAGGCTTCCTACCGCCTTATAAGAGCCGAACAAGAGGCATATGCCATGGCCTGGCCGGCTGATGGGAAGTACTTACGTAAAAGAAAAAGATGGGCCTGGTTAAAGGATTATAAACTTTGATTTATAATATGGAGATGGTAAGTCAATTATTTGCTGTTGGCATGATAGTCGGTGCACTAGTTTCAATATTAAATTTCTGGGTTATATACACGTGGATCATTAATCCTAAAATAAAAAGATCTTTTGAGGTTGAACTAGAAACAAACTCAGAGTATATTACTGGTATACTAACTGTCAAAGAACTTTTAAAGCCACATCAAAAGAATAAAGTGAAATTAGGATCGCGTGACAAAAAAAGAAACTCTATAACAACTTACAGTAAAAGAAGAAATGTTTGAAGAAAAAGACTGGAACTCTGGCTCGAATATAAAGGTTGATTTTTCGACTATAAAAAGAATTATCAAGGATAACGTTTCAAAAGGCGCAAAACTGTATATTGGAAGTGATTCTTTCGTTACCAGAAAAAAAGTGTGCTTTGCAACCGCTATATGTTTGCATTCATCAATTACTAGCGGAAGATATTTCTTTTTTAGAGAAAACGTAAAAATAAATCAATTTTCTCAATTATCTGTTAGAATAACAGAGGAGGTAAGAAGGTCCGTCGAGCTAGCTGAAAAAGTTATGTTGGATTGCGGTTTAAAACCAGAAGATATTGAGTTACATTTAGATGTGTCACCTTTTGAAAAAAAGACGTCAACATCAAAACTGTCTGTTATGTTGAAAGGTTACGTACAGGGCGCTGGATTTGATTGCAAAATTAAACCAAATGCATGGGCTAGTCAAACAGTGGCTGATCGACATTCTAAATAGAAAATAATAAAAAGATGAACACAGAACAAGATTTATATATACAAAGATCAACTTTAAGCCACTTAAGTTACACCGTCACAAATGATGATCTGATTAGCAATTGGATTGAAATGTATCATCGCGTCGATCATATATTGGTTGTACATGAACCAATTAAACATATAAACTACCTTAGAGATAGTGGTCTTATTATAAACGATATGGAGCTTTATTCTAGTAGTATTTTAACAATTCAATTAAGCTGCATGGAAGACGGAATATGGCTTCTTAAAACAATTCCTATAGCAGAAGGACCGTATGTCCAACTGTGGTCTATGGGTCAATACATCTCTGATAACGAAGAAAAATAAACCTGCTTTTACGCAAAAAGCGCTTATATGTACCTTTTGTTAAGCTGAGAAAGATCAGCAGGAGGTGATCCTATGGATTCCGTTTTGTTGCTTTTAGGCGTTACGTGTGGTATAGTAGTTGTAGCTTATCCAATGATAAAGGAGGGATTAAAGTGATTGAAAACCTAGTTATTTTAAAGGGGGTGCGCTATGGAACTTGAATTCGTAACGTTGGAAATTTTAGAAGATGAAGACGAAATGGAATGGCAACCTGAACCTTTATATCTGGAATTGCCCCTTGAAAATACTCGCCAACCAGCCAAAGAAGATGAGAAACAACCAAAAAGAGTTATCATCTTAGATATTTGATACTATTTAGTTCATGGGAATACTCGATGGACAATTAGCAATCATAACAAAAAATACCATGAAAAAAGTTATGGAAGATAAAGGTCACCTTTTTTTCGAAGAGGGTGACTTTAATCTTAACATAATTGGTGTTCGCAATGAATCTGGAAGAGCAGATTTATTTGATGATACTTTAATGGTGCTTTACAAAGAGGATAGTGAATGGACAGTGCATTCATACGAGATAACAACTGAACCAGGTCACAAAATCCTTAAAAGACCTATCAACAGTAAGGGTACCGCAATATTAATACCTGATCAGTATCGCGGAGCATACAAAATAGGAACACACAAAACTTATACAGCTTTAGTCCAGCGAGGTGCACCGGTAAAAGTCTGGAGAGATGACAATAAAGATTCAAAACCAGATTATAAAGGAGAAGAAGATGAGGGCTGGTATGGTATCAACATTCACAAACATGCGGGATCAGATACAAGAGAAGATACGGGTGGCGTCAGCGCTGGTTGTCAAGTCTTTCGAAGTAGTAAAGATTTTTATGAGTTTATGGATCTTTGCGATATCGCTGCAGATCATTGGGGTAATAGTTTTACTTACACGCTCTTAAATTCAGAAGATATATATCAAAAGGAAAGTTAATATGTGTATTATATGTGTTGATTTAGACAATCATAAATTAAGCCCATGGGAGGCTTCAAAAAACCTATCAGAAATGATCGATCAATTAGATGAGGATCATATCGAAGAAGTTGATGAAAAAATTGCCATGGCGTTAATAGAATTCATGGAAGGTAAAAGACATTGCGACTTATAATGGAAAATTGGAAACAATATCTTAACGAAGTAGAAGACTTTCCTGATATTACAGACGATCAAGCAGAAATTCAAAAAAGTTTAGATTATTTCTACAACTGTCATGGCCCATCTATGGGAAAGGGAAAAAAGATAGGTCAAGAATTTGGATACGATATTGTTCGCTTTGATGTAGGAAAAGGAGATATCTTTTACTTCTTGGCAGATAGTGAGGATAGAGCTAAAGCCTATGTTGCCTTAAACCCATTAAAAGATGGTATGCAAGTTGGAAATGTACGAAAAACCAAAGGTGGTGTTCGCATAACAGACTTTTACAAATGGATGATCGATCAACACGGAATATTATATAGTGACACAGAACAAACAAGCGCAGGCCGAAAAATCTGGGCGAGACTAGACACAGATGATAAAATAGATGTCTCGCAAACAGATTTACCAGGAAAACCATTAAAGGCGGTAAAATCATGAAATTAATAATGGAAAATTGGAGAAAGTATACAAATGAGATCTCCACAGATACAGAGATAGATGCTATCCCAGCCCCTTTAAGAAAAGGAAAACAGATCGACCCGCATGCTAGAACAATTAAAGTTGGTGGATTTGTAGATCCACGATCTAAATTAAGTGCAGCTGAACGTGATAGGCGACAGAGTAGACTAGAACTGCTACAAAGTTTGATTGGAATAAGAAATGTTCAAGAACAATGGCTAATCGAATACAACCCTTTAATTCGTAAAAAGCCAGGCGAAAAATGGAATAATATTTTAGACAGAAATGGAGAAGAATTTCATATCGAAACAGTTTCTTGGTCTATAAAAGGTATTGAAAAAATGATTAGATTTTTTCAGCAAGGTCTTGGCGCCTCTGGGATTGTCAAACAAGCAGCACAACAAAGACAATCTGCAGGTGTAAAAGCTAAGCAAGGCTTTTTAGAGGAAGATAATTAAATGTTTAAAAAATGGTGGAGTTTACTAAAAGAGGAATCCACTAAAGATACCGATAAGGTTGCTAAAGTTGTAATATATGATGACAGTTATCACGTGCTTTTCATGAAAAGAACCGATTATCACGATAAATTTGTTGGACATTGGGATCTGCCTGGTGGCCATATGCAAGAAAATGAAAATATCGAACAAGCAATAAGAAGAGAAACGCGTGAAGAGACCGAACTTTCTCTTTACAGGCTTGAAAAACTAGAAACAAAGAACGAAACAACGTTTTTTAAATCAAAATACACCGGTGGTAAAATAAAATTAAGCAAAGAGCACAGTGAATTTCTATTTAGGGACGTAGAAAAAATCGAAAATCCCGATAGATATGAAAAATTTTCTCAAAAAGTTATCAAAGATCTAAAAAATGATTAATTTTAATAAAAAATGGAAAAATTTTGTTAACGAAGACAAGTTCGATACCTCACTTTTTCGTTTTCAAGACGGACTTCACCCAAGATTTTGGGAAAATAACGCCCTAAACCCTGAAGTGCTCGATAATTTAAGAAAAATTGCCGATGATCTACTCAAAAGCTTAGATGTTGGAGCAGAACCTGAAGACGTTATCATCACTGGCTCTATTGCCGGGTTCAATTGGCACAAACTTTCAGACGTAGATTTACACATTATTTTAGATTTTCGAAAAATCGATGATAATTTTGATCTTGTCAAAGATTTTTTAGACGCAAAACGCATCTCTTGGAACAAAGCACATAAAATTATGATATTTGATCATGAGGTTGAGGTATATTTTCAAGACGTTAATGAAAAACACCTTGCTCCTGGCACTTATTCAGTTACAGATGGTGAATGGTTGATGCAACCAGCCAAAGATGAGGCCGAACTAGACCTTACAACTGCAGAAAACAAAGCAAAATCACTTGCTAAAGAGATTGATCACCTATTTGACATGTTTAAAAGCGAAAAATACGAAGAATCATATGATTTTTCACAAAAACTTAAAGAAAAAGTCAAAAAGTTAAGATCGTCTGGCTTAGAAAGAGAAGGTATATACTCTCCTGAGAATTTAGCATTCAAAATGCTTCGAAATAGTGATTATTTAGAAAAATTGTCATCAATTAAGATTGATTCTTACGACAAAGACCTATCATTAGACGAAAAAGATGAATTTCATGAAAATATTTTAAAAAATTGGCGTAATACAGTCGATGAGATGCTTGAAATTGAAAAAATAGCACAAGATGAAGATCCAAAGCCCAATAAAGAGGGTGAATTCGAAGAAACCAGCACAGAGGATCTTTTAAATCCAAAAATTCCTGCCCCATGGGATAGAAATCCTTAAAATTTTATACTTTCATTGGTAAAATTAAGCTCAAACGAAAGGATAGTTATGATTGCTGATGTTGTTGTTGATTTGCAATACGGAGATTGCGGAAAAGGCAAGGTAAGCCACTTACTTTGTGAAAAAAATGATTACACTCATGTAATTCGATATAATGGTGGCTGCAATGCTGGTCATACCATATATCATAAGGGGGAGAAATTTGTAACTCATCATATACCTTGTGGTGTGTTTTACGGTGTCCGATCAATTATCGGCCCGGGTTGTGTCGTTAATGTGCAACAGCTCTTTAAAGAGATTGAAGAACTGCAAGAAAAAGGTATTGACACAACTGGCTTAATAGGTATAGCTAGCAACACTCATGTAATTACAGACTTTCACTTAGTCGAAGATAAAAAAGACACTAGTATCGGCACAACCAAAAGGGGTAATGGCCCCGCATATCGTGATAAGTACGATAGAAAAGGTGTCAGAGCGGAACACGTGCCAGAATTAGAAGATTATATTGTGGATATGTACAAGGAACTCTATGAAAACGACAATACACCATATAGTGAAGTAAAAATACTGTTTGAAGGTGCACAAGGCTTTGGTCTAGACGTTGATTGGGGAGATTATCCCTATGTTACTAGTAGCCATTGTACAGTCGGCAGTGCTGTATTGAACGGTGTTCCCCCAAAATGTATCAGAGATGTATGGGGTGTTGCAAAAATATACGAAACATATGTAGGCGCTAAGCCTTTTGAAGGCCCAGAACCAGTATTTGAAGAAATTAGAAAAGTTGGCGAAGAATATGGCGCCACAACTGGTCGACCAAGGCAAGTTAATTGGATGGATTTTGATATGCTTAAACAAGCTGTTGATATTAACGGTGTCACTAAACTAGTTGTTAACAAAGTTGATGTGTTAGAGAAAGTTAAAAGATGGTGTTTATACAGTGGAATCAATTTATTTGAATTTACAAAATTAGATGATATGAAAAAGTGGATATCCGATGAATTGTATGATCGTCATATAGAAATAATGTTTTCTGGGAACAAAGACAGTATTTGAACTAATTATGTTGTATAATTATATACTTTAATTGGTTATATCACATGGACAGTAGTAGAGAAGAAAAATTAAGACCTATCGCTGGTCACCTAATGAGCTATTGCCAGTCTCACCTAGGCTTTAAGGACCCTCCACGTTTATTTTTTGCTAACGACGAGCAAAATGCTACCCATGACCTTGGAAAAACAGCGTATTATGATCCAGCCAAAAAAAGTGTCACTGTTTTTATCACCGGAAGACACAATAAAGACGTTCTTAGGTCTATTGCTCATGAACTAGTGCATCATATGCAAAATTTAAGAGGTGATTTTAATGGTGATATCGATACCTCTCCGGATTACGCACAAAAAGATCCAAATATGAGAAATATCGAAGCAGAAGCCTATTTGTTGGGCAATTTATTATTTAGAGATTGGGAAGATGGTATAAAAACCAATAAGTTAAAAACAAATATTGTCATTAAAGAGGAGAAAAATAAAATGAACAAAGATTTGATAAAACAACTAATAAAGAAACGTTTGTTAGAGATGCTTCAAAATGAAGAAGCTGTAGAAGAAGGCAAAGCCAGTCGGGCGTACAGGAAGGGCTATAAGGATGGAAAGAAAGGCCATACGAAGAACGATAATGACCCTCAGTACCTCGTTGGGTATAAAGACGGCTCCGAAGAAGAGACTAAAGATGGCGAAGCCCGGGCCAAAGCGGGTACATTATTTGAAAAAGGAGAAGATATTGAAGAAGGCGCGCATGACCCATTCAACGAATTCCCCCGAGGGCCAACATACGCGGAGCTGACCCGTGACAGGGACGAAGCCGAGTTTCGGAAGCAGGAAAAGGCCAGGAGAGACAAAGAGCACGCAGAGCGTATTGCGAAGCAGAAAGATGCTAGAGCAATGAAAGACGCCATCCGACGTGACCGCTTGGGAATTGGCCCCGAGCGCTCCCAGGCGGTGAAAGAGGGCGAGAAAGAAGACATAGACGAAAATGATTGTGGTAAGCGAGACGACGATGAAAAAATGGAGGAGGGAGAAATTCCTCAAGGGCTCAAAGACTACATGGCCAAGAAAAACAAAGATAAACCTGCCGAAAAAGAAGATACCCAGGAAGAGGGTAAAATGCCACTGAAGCCTGAGCCGAAAGGTAAAGATCTTAATAAAGATGGAAAGAAAGGCCACGGTAAAGTGCCCGCATTCTTGGAAGAAAAAGAAGAAGACCTTCGCATACCAGAAAATGAGAATGCACTCAATGAAAGCAGGTTTGGTGACCGCAGAGACAGCCTTTATAGTCGCTTAATTAAAGAGTGGATTAAGTAAGCATGACCAAAAAACGTGATCAAGATTTACTTGTAGAAGGTGGCGGTGGAGGGCATATGGCTCATCCATTCGACATACCAAGTGTTAATAATGGCAAAGATTTACTTGAATTCTTTGAAAAAGCAGCTAAACATGCAACAAGAAGAGCTAAAGATAAGTTGATGGCCAGTGATTCTACATCTGTAAAGTTTGATGGCGTTAACTGGAACGTTAAAGTGGTTGATGTTAAGCAAGGTGGTTTTGAGGGCAAAGAGTTTAGACTAGATCGCGCCAGCTCTCAAGGTGAAAATGGAAAGTTAGATATTGCGGGACTTACTACCACAACTCTATCTCAAAGATTTACACCTGGCCATGGTATGATTAATTCTGGCAAAGAAATGTTGGATGTTTTTAATACTGCTTTACCAAAACTTAAAAATCAATTAATAGCGCTAGATATGTGGAATGATTCTACAAAGTATTTTAATTGTGAGTATGTTCGTAAAGCTACTAATGTTGTTAAATATGATCAAGACTTTATTGCAATTCATGGTGTCAAGCAATATTATGAAAAAGAAATAAGGGGCAACTATAGACCTGGACTAGAGAGACCTATGGTTTTTAACCCTGCTAAAAAGAAAATGGAACCGGTAAAACCTGTTGGCACTGAAATATCTTACGACGAAGAAGCTCTGACACAAGTACGAGATATAATCAAGCCTGTGGCTAAAAGATATGGGTTTGATGATTTTTACACTGTGATGCCGGTATATGCCAAAGAAGGAGGGAAAGTTAATTTTTCTGAAGTTTTAAGCAAACCTATACCTATAGTTGTTGATGAAAATACCATAACTAAAACTTTATCACAATGGCTAGCAGATAAAGAGATTATCAATCCTCGTCAAAAAATGATAAAAGTGATTGACCCTTCATCTGGTAGTCAAAAAAAGATAAAAGCTATAAGCAAACTAGTTTTTCTATCCATTATAGGTGGCACACCAGTTAGTAAGCTATTAGTTGAACCGGACGTAGAAGACGCAAAATTGGCTATTAGCGGCGCGATAATGTTCTATGCAACTGAACTCTTAGGTGACGTTGTATTAAGCGCTCTAACCAGCCCTATAGGCGATATGACGGGCACTGACATCGAACATGAAGGTATCGTATTAAGAAGCAAAAAGGTTTTTGGTGTTGAAAATCCAATTAAAATAACTGGTAAGTTTATTACAAAGGGGTTGACATCTTCTTTTCGAGATCAACAAATTGATACTGAAAAAGCTGAAGAGCTAAAAGAAGAAGAGGCAGACGAACCAGTGGGCTTAGACGTTGATAATCCTGCAGTAAAAAGAAAAATAGCTGTTTTCCCGGGGAAATTTAAACCTCCACAGGCTGGTCATTTAGAAGCAGTTACAAAAGTCCTAGAAAAGGTTGACATGGTTTTGATATTTATTTCTCCTCTACCAAGAAAAACCGATGAAGGACGTGTTATAACTAAAGAAATGTCAAAAGATGTTTGGGAGCTGTATGTAGAAGCTGCCGGAATTGCTGAAAGGGTTCTGCTTCTTGATTCGCCTTTCAATTCTCCTGTACAAACATCTTATTCTGTTATGGAAGGTGCAGTTAAAAGTTTCATACCTAGAGCTGGAGACCTTATAGTGCCCGTTGCTAGCGATAAACCTTGTGATAAAACAAACAAACCAGATTATGCAAGATTTGCAGACTTCCATCTTTTTGGCTCTAAGCCAACGCACAAGTTGCTACCAGGTGTAATTCCTGGGAATATAAAAGATTACTATATATCTGCAGCTAGAGATGCATGTGGGACTGTTGATGCAACAGATTTTCGAGAAGCACTAGATAAAGGTAAAGACTTGATTAGATATTTGCCAAAAGATGAAGCTGGAGAGCCTCTTGTCAACCCTGCTGATGTAAGAGTGAGATTAGGTTTTGATGCGGCGCCAACGCAAGAAGTGCCTACGGATTCACCCATGCGTTATGAAAACACATCTCAGGCAGAATATTTAATGGCTATGGTTGAACAAATGATGGAAGAGGGCGACTGGCAACCAATAGCAAAAAATAGAACATCTAGTGGCCACAAAAGACTTTTGGATACTGGTAGGAAAGATTTAACTAAATTTGGCGCGCCATTTAACCAATCACGCCCAGTTGATCAATCTAATGCATTTTTCGCTAAAGAGGGGAAAGAGGCACTAGATGAAGAGGAAGACTTAGAGGAAACTACTGTTTCTAGCGGTGCAATTGCTGGTGCTGCTGTTAAGTCACCATTTACAAAATTTGATGAAGAAGAGAACGAAAAACACTAGTTACATATGTAGGAGAATTATTACATGGCCATTCCACCAATTTCTAGAGAAGAATTAGCTCATGAGCTTATGCTAAGACAACAAGTCCGAAAAGCAGTGAGAATTATTCAAGAAAGAAAAAATAAAAAATATATTCAAGAATTAGTTGAGGCAGTGACGTTTCGCGAGACAATTAGCGACTTAATAGTCGAAGCAGCGACAGAAAACCCAGAAATAAGCCCCTCAGAAAGCACTGGCATTAGCCGCCTTCGAGCTATGTTAACTGGAACCAACTTTTTAAAAGACCTAAAGAGCTATTATATGCAACTAGTCACTGATGAAGCACAAAGGAAGTCCTTCCGCGCACATGTTTCACAATGGGTTCAAGATACTTTAAACAGAATAGCGGCAACTGATGCTGGTGCTTCCCTTAATGAAGAAGTTGGTATCAACGTTGAAGATGAGCCTGAGAATCCATTTGATCTCGGTATTGATGCAGATGGAAATGAAATAGATCCAGAAGAAGAAGAAAAAGAGGAAAAAGAAGAAGACCTTAAAGCTATTGAGGGTGAGGATGAAACCGGTAGGGATATAGCTAACATGTTTTTCAAAAATCAAGAGAAAAATTTAGTTAATTATTTTGGACCTCTTCATAGCACTAGTGATCAAGAAGATTTTTCTGATTATCTAATTGCAAATACACTTTTATACATGGATGAGTACGAAAAGCTGCTTTCTGGAGATTTAGAGCCTGTCACTAATGATGAATATGAAGCCGCCAAGGCAGATCCTGTAGATACCGCTTTAGATAATCCTGAGTTATAATTTTCTTTAACTTTTCGAAAATTTATGCTATGTTAAACAAGTGATTTTTAACGCAGTGATGAAATCCCAAGGAAAAAAATCGAATGCATGGAAAGCTTCCTTCAAGACTCCGTGGAAAAAATTATTATCAAAGTATATCTAAGAAGCTTTTAAAAGAAAAAAAGATTACTAGTGAATTTAAAGTTATATTAGCTTCTTTAACTCTAGAAGAATTGATCAGTCTCAAGCTAGAAACTGCAGCTGAGACTGTCAATGGAAAGCTTTATGGTTTTCCAATATGGAATAAAGCTTCAGTCATTATTAAAGACGCGTTAATTAAATTTGCACTATCAGCTACCAACTCACACAAGGAAGCTGCTAATTTATTAGGTATTACTCAGTCTAATCTTAAAAAATTCATAAAGAATAATAAAATTAATGATTATCTGGGTAATACCCTGACAGAGGTATAGTATATGTCAAAGAAAGTACATTTTATTGATTGTGGCGCCAATAAGGGCCAATCTATTGCATGGGCAATAGATCACTACAAAGACGATGATCTTGTAATTAATTCTTTTGAGCCTCAAGTAGAAAATTTTGAGGTTATAGAGGACTTATATGGAGATAAAGAAAATATAACTATCCACAATATAGCAGTGTGGACAAGAGATGAGAAAAAAACTTTTTATCCTCAAATATGGGGGGCAAGAACCGGATCGTCTTTAGTCGAAGGTAAATATAGCACAGATCCCAATGTCAAAGTTGAAGTCGATTGTATTGATTTAGCTAAATGGGTAAAAGAAAATAATATAATAGATGCTCACACAATTTTAAAAATTGACATCGAAGGAGCAGAGTATGATATCATTCCCCACTTACTAGAGGCTGGTATACAAGATCTCGTCGATGAGTGGTTTATCGAATGGCATGGTCAAACTAAAACTCCAAATTACAATAAAGCAGTTGAAGAAAATTTCACTAATATTGTACCGGATTGGGTTGATTGGAATTCTGACAAAATTAGGGACGAGATGAAAGAAATTGAAAAAAGAAATAAATAAAGTCTGGTCAAACACATCAATACTCAAAAAAATTAAAAATCCTTCCGGAAAAGCTTACGAGATAAAAATCAAAAATCCAGAAATCACATTTGAAGGTGATGCTGGCAAACCAGATTTTGCTGTGGCATATATTACAATGTATCCAGCCAATTCTGTTATTGAACTTAAATCCCTTAAAGAATATTTTTTTCAATTTAGAAGTGAAAGATTTTCATATGAAAGACTCATTAATGTAGTATTTGATGATTTAGTCAATGTGTACGAACCAGCCAGATTAAGGATTGTTATGGAATTTAACCCTAGAGGTGGAATAAGCTCCAAGCTAACAATTGATTCTGATTGGGCAATACGCGGTGGCAAAGAAGAATTCAAAGACTGGATGATATTAGAAAATAATTGGTAGTAATACCTAGGAGATGAGATTATGAAAGGCTTTATACATAGATTAGTTAATTTGTTTAATTCTAAGCATTGCTGCTGCTGCTGTGGTTGTTGCGCTTGTGAGAGTGGTTGTTGTTAAGAGGAAGTTAATTACTAATGGCAAGAGCAAAAATAGATGTGCAACAGATTGGATGGTCTGAGGCTATCCTAAAAGCAATTAAGATAGGTACCACAGAACTAGGATCCGAATTAGTTACTAATGGCACTTTTGATTCAGACTCCAGTAATTGGACGTTGGAAAGTGATTGGTCTCATAGTAATGGAAAATTAGTAAAAGCAGCTGGTGATTCAGATGTGTACGCTACAATTACACAAACAGTAAGTGGCGTGCAGACTAACTCTCTTTATTTGTTGGAGTTTACAATCTCTGATACTGTATCTGCCGGAAATATGTTAATTTCATTGGGCGGAACTAATCCATCAACAAGTCCTGTTGCTGTCGGTAGCGATGGTAATGGTACGTACAGGCAACTTTTAAAGGCAGGTGGTACAACTTTAAGTATAGCTACAATCGGTACAGCCACAGCATTATCTATTGACAATATATCTCTTAAAAAAGTTTATACACCGGCAGATGGAAAAGTTGCTCTTTGGAGTTCGCAAGAGTTGGACGGTACTGAATCCAGCCTTCATATAACATCGGAAGACGGCACCACTCACACTTTTGGAGAAACAGTTGCAATTAATTCTTTCAATAACCAAGGCGGTGGAATATTATCTGTTCACTCTAGAAGCAATGGTGAAAACTTTATAATATTCCATAATGATCGCCATGGTTTTGTTGATTGGGCTTTTCACAATGACGGAAATGATCTTGTTATCCAACAAAGTCCAGTTCTCAATCCAGTAGATGTTATGACCTTTGAGTATAATGCTTCCAGCCCAAAGGTGGGTATTAGTTGCTCCCCGGCCTATAAATTAGATGTAAATGGAGATATAAGAGTTCGCGGAAATGATATCCGTGACAATAGTGGAAATGCTGCGATTACTTTTGATGGCTCTGCAAACACAACAATAAACGGGTATTTAAATCTTAAAGAAAAATCTTCAGATCCTTCTAATCCTTCAGAGGGCAATAGTGTTCTATGGATGTCTGACGGCACAGGAACTGGAGATGATGGAGATATTTTAATCAAGATTACAGCAGGCGGAGTAACAAAAACAGTTACTTTGGTGGATTTTAGTGCGTCTTAGTTTTTAAATTAAGGGGGTGACCAGGTTTCGACAGGGTAAGGATAATAATGTGTGCAAGGCTGTGTGGGTAGGCACAGTAAAAATACCCAAAAACACAAATGCCAATAATGACATTGAGTTCGAGGATTATGCGCTTGCCGCATAACTTCGGAGGGATTTTCTAGGTTCCCTCTTAATCCAACACCTAGATTTGTTATATTTGATACTATTATTGCTATTAAACAGCCGTCTGTTGCTTAAATCAGACTAACCTTGTGAACGACGTATTATTTGAGATGTTCTGGACGCGGGTTCGACTCCCGCCACCTCCACCAACTTTTCTTGACATTATACTCATGAGTTGTTATATTTAATATATGATAACCTTAACTGAAACAGCAGCAAATAGAATAAAAAATTTACTTTCAAAGAAAAAAGAAACTGGCATCCGTGCAGGAGTGAGAGGTGGTGGTTGTTCTGGTTTTACGTATAAGTTAGAATTTGACAGCAAAAAAGATCATGACCGCGTAATAGAAAGTCAAGGTGTTGATATATATGTTGATCCCAAAAGTTTTTTATATTTGATGGGTACTCAAATTGATTTTATAGACGAGTTAAATCAAACCGGCTTTAAATTTCAAAATCCAAATGCTAGAAGGACATGTGGGTGTGGAGAAAGTTTCTCGGTATAAAATATGTCATATTCAAAACAAATAATAGATCATTTTGAAAATCCTAGAAATGTAGGATCTTTAGATAAAGAATCCAATGATGTTGGTACAGGTATTGTCGGTGCACCTGCTTGCGGTGACGTTATGAAGCTTCAAATAAAGGTTAATGATGATGGTTTTATAGAAGATGCAAAGTTTAAAACTTATGGTTGTGGCTCCGCTATAGCATCCTCATCTTTGGTTACAGAATGGATTAAAGGTAGGTCACTAGAAGATGCTCAAAAAATTAAAAATAAAGACATAGCAGAACACTTATCCCTGCCTCCTGTAAAAATTCACTGTTCTGTGCTTGCAGAAGATGCAATTAGAGCTGCGATTGAAAATTACAAGAGTAAAAAAAGTTAATACCCTTTAGAATATTTAAACTATTTATTATAGAATGAGTATTCGGATCAAATTTAAAAAATTAGCTGATACTGCAAAAGCCGATGCCGCTAGTATGAAATGCCCTGCAGCTACTCAAGATTTAAAACTAAACACTAAAAATAGAGATGCTGCAATACATGCAGAGCATATTCAGTATGGGCCTTTAAATGTTGATGAGCCCGGTGACTATTGGAAAGATATAGCAGATTACTGGAATACAACCGAAAAGGCAGCTAAAGCATCAAAATGCGGTAACTGTACCGCTTTTGATATATCTCCTAGGATGAAAGATTGCATGCCTGGTCAAACTTCTGATGAAGATGGCGAGCTGGGTTATTGTTGGATGCATCATTTTAAATGTCATTCTGCCAGGTCTTGTAGAACTTGGGCAAAAGGTGGCCCAATTTCAGAAGACAAAATATCTTTTGATTGGCAAGAAAGAAATGAGGATAAGCTTGAGGAAAGAAAATTAACTAACGCCGAATATAAAAAGAAAGGAGAGATAGCAAAAGCAATTAAGAGAAAAAATCCAAATATGCCAGATGAAGATGTATACCCAATTGCTACCGCTACCGCTAAAAAAGTAGCAGAACGTTGCCAGAAGGGTTATAAAACGCACCCAACTAGAAAAACAAAAATAATGTTTGGTAAAAAATATAGAAACTGTGTCAAAGCAGAAGAAGGCAAAGATCCCAAAAAAGGCACTGGTAAAAAACCAAAGGGTTCTGGCAGAAGACTGTACACAGATGAAAACCCAAGTGATACTGTAAGTGTTAAATTTAGCTCTGTTTCGGACATCAGAGACACTTTTTCTAAAGCTAGTTTTAAAAATAAATCTCATAAAAGACAATCACAAATAATTAATTTAGTACATCAAAGAGTTAGGGCAGCTTATAAAAATGCAAAAGATCCAAAAGTAAAAGCAAGACTAAAAAAAGCCTATGACTACGCAAAAAAACGCAAAGAGGCTTCGAAAAAGAAAACCCAGAGGATGAAAAAAAATGACTAAGGAACAATTGAAAGCAGCTATAAGAAAAGTACTTGAAAAAGAAGGTGGAGCTGCAGGAATGAAAGCCTTGAAAAAACAAAGTGATTCTTCAGAAGAGGAAATTAAAGCCTCCATTAAAGATGATGAAAAAGTGGGCGAACATCCAGACGGTGATTACATCCTAGCGAAAGGTAAGATAAACATATCAGAAATAGTTGAAGAAGAGATTACTAGCTTTTTAGACGAAAAGCGAAAGAAGAAGAAAAAGAAGAAGAAAAAGAAGAAAGGCAAAAAAGATGCTTGTTATCACAAGGTGAGAGCAAGATATGATGTTTGGCCCTCTGCATATGCCTCTGGCGCCTTAGTTAAATGTAGGAAAGTGGGTGCTGCAAATTGGGGCAATAAGTCTAAAAAGAATGAAAGCGAAGAGTTAGATCTAAGTTCTTTAATTGATGAAGAAATTGAAGACTTTTTAGATGAAAAAAAAAAGAAAACTGACTTCTCGAAAGAGAAAAAATCCGGACTTCATGGATGGTTTTCAAGAGCAGGTGGAAAAGGAAAATCAAAAGGATGGGTAGATTGTAACACGTGTAAAAAGGGTAAGGGTGGTCGCAAAACTTGTAAATCTTGCGGAAGAAAATCAGGTGAAAAGCGCGCCAAATATCCACATTGTAGACCAACACCATCAGATTGTGGTACATCGAAAAAATCAGGAAAAAAATCAAAGGCAGGTAAAAAAGGATGAAAGTAGAAAAAGATTACTTAAGAAAAATAGTATTAGAAGAAACTGAAATGGTTCTTTCTGAGTATGCTTTAGTTGATGAAGAATTTGATCTTTATGAAGATCTACAAGACGCTATATGTGAAGATGGAACGACCCCATGTCCGCAGTGCCTTTATGAAGTTTTATACGATGGTCTTTGCGAGTGCCCCGATCTAATTCCAGAAGCTGAATACAAAGGCAGGAAAGTTACCCTTAACAAGAGACTTCCGGGTGATGTTAAAAAATTTAAGGCTTTTGTTAAGGGTTGCGGAAAAGATAAAAGTAGAGTAAAAAAGGTTAACTTTGGTGACAAAAAAATGAAAATCAAAAAGAACATCCCAGCAAGAAGGAAATCTTTTAGAGCTAGACATAAATGTCACACAGCAAAAGATAAATGTAAAGCGAGATACTGGTCTTGCAAAGCTTGGTAAAAATAATGGACCACCTTAAAGAAAACAATGAGACATATGTATCTCATCTAAAATTTGCCGGCTCAATAGGAGTGGGCCTCTTGTACAGGTCCGCTTTCTTTTTAGCACATGGTTTTCTACCTAATATTGAAATACCTGATCATTTAAATTTAGATGCAACGCATAAATGGCTTAAAAAAGCTAGAAAACACGCTGATAATAGATCTAAATAAAAACAACACCTAATATGGATCCATATAAAATATTAAACGTCGGTAAGAACTCCTCCGACACAGAGATTAAAAAAGCTTTTCGAAAACTAGCCGCACAACATCATCCCGACAAAGGTGGCAACGAAGAAAAGTTCAAAGAATTAAATGAAGCGTATTCAAAAATAAGCACAGCACAAAAAAGGCAGGAACATGAATATTCGCAACATGCTGGAGATTTTCCTGATTTTGGAGGAAACCCCTTCGCAGATTTTGGCTTTGGTGACTTGTTTAGTCAAATGTTCAATACCGGTCGACCACAGCATAAAAAAAACAAATTAAAAGAACAAACTGATGATGAAATAACGTTTAAACTTAAATTGTCATTATCACAAATAAAAAAAGGTGTAAGCCAACAAATACAATTTAACCGTAATAAAAAATGTATGAGTTGTAAAGGTAGAGGCGGAAATAATAAAATAATATGTCATTCTTGTCAAGGTCAGGGGGTTGTTGTTATTAGGAAAGGCATGATAATACAACAAATACCTTGTTCTACGTGTAACCAAAAGGGATACGTGTTCGAACAAACATGCAACAGGTGTAATGGTCATGGAATGGTAAAAGTTCGTGAAACTATCAATCTTAGAGTTGATTCATACTAGTTAACTAGTTATATTAATTGGAGGTTTTCGAAATGAAAATAAATCGCAATACTCTTAAACAAATAATTATACAGGAAATGAAAGATGTACGTGATACGTATGGTCCTGAAGTTGTAAATAGAAATAAGAAAAGTAGAGAAAAAGGAATAAAAGATCTTATAGGAGAAGATGGTCATTCTGACGTCCCCTCCGCCCGCCGCAAACTTATGACAGCTGTTGAAGATGCGGGAGACATTTTGAATAACTTAGACCCTGAAGCAGATACAGAACTGCCAAGTTGGTGGATGAGTAAAGTAACTCTTGCTGCAGATTATTTAAATAAAGCACGTGATTATTTTCTAATTGGGGAACAAGAGGACGAAGAAGTATTAAATGCAGATATACCAATTGACAACAAAATACCAGCACTTCACGGTAAAGTTATAGATATGCTAAAGAAGGATGGAATTCCAGATGACGAAATACCGGGCGTTATTGCTGCTATAGCAAATTTAAACAGAGAGACTAACTGATAAATTTATTTGACTTCTCAATATAGTTAAGGTAATATTAATATAAAGACGATGATCGATACAAAAATAGGACACACATATGATGCTCCGGATTTTAGGGAAAATACCCCGAAGGGTTACAGTCGCATGTTCTGGCGGCGTAGATTCCATAAGCATTGTCCATTTTTTATTGCAAGGTAAAAGAAAAGTAGATCTTGCTTTTTTTAATCACGGAACACAACACTCAAATAAAGCTGAGCAATTTGTTAAAGAGTACGCTGCAAAAAACAAGCTTGTGCTCTGTGTTAGTGGGGTAAAAGGATATAGAGGAAAAAGGTCGTTTGAAGAGTTCTGGAGAGATGAGAGGTATGGGTTCTTAGAGAGTTTAAAAAGTAAGTTTATTGTAACTGGTCACCACCTAGACGATGTGGTTGAAACTTGGCTAATGTCAGCTATGCATGGAAACCCAAAGCTAATACCATACAAAAGAAATAATATCTATAGACCGTTTCTACCTACCGAGAGAAAAGCATTTCTTCTGTATGCACAACGTAAAGGCCTAGAATGGATAGAAGATCCAAGCAACAAAGATACAAATTATATGAGAAATTATACAAGACATAACATTATTCCTCATGCTTTAAAGATCAATCCAGGTATTCGCAAAACAATTCGTAAAAAAATACTTGAAACATACATCGATCTATAGTATATTATAAGAGTTAGGACCCCTAGCTCAATAGGTTAGAGCATCCGGCTCATAACCGGCAGGTTCACGGTTCAAGTCCGTGGGGGTCCACCAAATAATCACATGGAGAATAATTTGAAAAAATACACTTGGGGTCTAGAGCTTGAAGAAATGTCGACTGCTGAAAAAAAAGTACACTCACCTGTTGAGAATAATTCATCTGAAGATTTTAACAAAGTAGAAAGCGTTGGTAATAAGATATTTTTTTATTCCTCTGTTAATAGGCCAAAGATTTTAGCTTTAAACAAGATGATATCTAATTTAAATATCAATTTGCGATCAAGAGCATTAACATATGGCTCAAACAGTATAGATCCTATTAAAATACATATCAATAGTTATGGAGGCAGTGTTTTTGCTGGCCTAGCAGCAGTTGATTATATATTAACATCAAAAGCCCCTGTAGAGACAATAATTGACGGATGTGCTGCTAGCGCAGCTACATTAATGTCAATGGTAGGAGCCCACCGCTGTATGCATAAAAATTCTTTTATGTTGATCCATCAATTGTCCGGACATATGTGGGGAAAATATCAAGAAATGCAAGATGATATGCAGAACTCTGACATGCTCATGGAAAAGATTAAAAAATTGTATATGACGCATGCAAAAATTCCATCCAAACAATTGGACAACATATTAAAGCATGATTTATGGTGGGACGCTGAGACGTGCCTAAAGTATGGCTTAGTTGATGAGATTATTGAGTAATGCCTTTATATACCTTTGTATGTAAACGTTGTAATTATAGATCTTCTCGGCTTATGTCTTACAAGAGTAAATCTCAATTGAGAGATCCCGGGCCTTGCCCAAAGTGTTATAGTGGGCCAAACGATGAGGATACATTATATAATGTTATTGGAAATTCTAATTTTGTATTAAAAGGGAAATGGTTTAAAGATGGCTACTAGAGCAATTACTTCAAAAGAATCACTCAAGTTTTTAACTGGTATATCTGAAAAATTTCCACATTTGAATTGCAACTTAAGCAATCACAAAAAAACTTGGAACTCTTCAGACACATATCAAATAACTGTTGATAAGTTATCGATGGATTTTTTAGATACAATTAAAAAATCTAGATTAGTAAAATTAGTTTACTTTAACCCATTGATGGGTCCGGATGGATATGGAATAAATATGAGATATCGATTATATATTGAGTATAATAAAAAAACAATACGATCTAGAACAACTAAAAAGGCAGAAAAATAGAATGATGAAAATTAAAAAAAATAGTATTAACAAACTAAAGATTGAGATTAAAGATTTAGAAGATCAAATAACGTCCGCAGTAAAAAATAATAAAACTGCATTTGCAAAAAGGCTCATTCTAATCAAGGAGATGAAGACCAATCTTCTGAACTCATGGGTGGATTCTTCCTAAAAACTCTATAAAATATTTTAAGTGTTTTATTAATAAAATTTCTAGTTTGCTTGTGGTTACTGGCTATTGATGCATGAGGAAACCCCACGTGAGAAGCAAATATAACACCAACTATTTTCATACGCCCGTTTAAAACAGAGCTGCCTGAGCTACCTCCCACTGCGGGTATAGTTGTTAAGACGGCATTACTATCTGGGATCGGCCCAGAGTATATACCGCTTAAAATCGGTACTGTTGGTGGGTGATAGACCCCAACTGGTGCACTTAAAGCGTAAACTGTTTCACCTACCTTTGGAGGAATTAGCGATAAGCCAACCCCTTCAATCTTCATGTTGGGCACGTACAATGAACATAAATCAAGGCTTTTGTCACTAGCAAGATTTGTCGTATATATAATTGCAGCTGGACTGACACCTTCAGTATTTCTAATGAAAAGTCCAGATTTGTATTCAATGCCCTCTGGAACATTGGTTCTACATACATGCGCAGCGGTTAATATTATTGTTCCATCTCCATGCGGACCTAAAGATAAGCCAGAACCAACAGAGGTTTCAGTCTTAGGTTGACATAGTTCTGGCACGTTACAGTTGGTTAATCTTACTCTTTGAATTATCTGTACAAATGCTTTTGTTGGAAACTTCTTTAAAAGGTTGGCTTGATTTTCATAAATTGTCTGTTGGTGGATACAACTAGGGACTAAAATGATTGCATTAATGATTAATAATATTAATAATTTCTTCATCCTCTTGTATAATAACTATAAAATAAGATTTAAATAAAGCAGAAGTTTTTACTTTTTTTGGTTTGAAAAACCTAATTATTCTAAAGAAAGAGGTCCCCTTTGTCAAAAAAAACTTACCTTCTAGATACAAATGTGTATCTAACAGACGCAAATTGCATAGATTCTTTTGAGCAAAACAACATCGTTATACCGCTAAAAGTATTAGATGAGATCGATAAGCATAAAAAGAGACAAGATCCGGTCGGTGTACACGCTAGAAATATAATTAGAAAGCTAGACAAGCTTCGCGAAAAAGGTAACCTCATAAAGGGGGTAAGCTTGGGAGAGAAGAAAGGTCTAATCTTTGTAAAAAGCTACGACCCTTTCGCGCTTCCAGACGACTTGGACTTGGAAAATCCGGACAATCAAATAATTGCTACAGCGTTATCAGAGAAAAACAACAATCCAAAAACTAATGTGATTGTTGTATCTCGCGATATCAATATGAGAGTTAAATGTGATTCTTTGGGATTGGATTGTGAAGATTATAATTTAGAGCAGGTAGTTGAGGATGTCTCTGGTCTTTACACTGGCTTCAGGTCACACTTGGTGGATGATCAAATAGTAGATAATATATATCATGATGTGCCTGTCTTTCTAGAAAAAGATGAAATAACTTTGCACCCAAACGAATTTGTAATGCTTGTTTCAAATGTAAATGATAAAAAGACTAGTTTGGTTAGGTTTGTAGGTTATTCTGAACCTTTGAAGAAAGTCTTCAATTCAAAAAAGAAAATCTGGGGTGTTAAAGCTAGAAACAAAGAACAAACTTTTGCTCTAGATCTATTAATGGACCCTAGTGTACCGGTTGTTTCTCTAATTGGTAAAGCCGGCTCTGGTAAAACACTATTGGCGCTAGCTTCTGCTCTACAGCAAACGTTTGGAGAGGTAGCAAACGATAGAGTGTATAATAAGATTGTTGTAACAAAACCAATTCAACCGGTTGGAAAAGACATAGGGTTTTTACCTGGCACACTAGAAGAAAAAATGCTTCCATGGCTTGCACCAATACAAGATAACTTACAATTTCTTTTTGGTAATGATAAAATGACGCTTGATATGCATATCGAAGAGGGTCGAATAGAAGTTGAAGCAATGACTTACATACGTGGCAGGTCTATATCTAATGCCATTATAATAATTGATGAAGTTCAAAATATGAATCGTCATGAGATAAAAACAGTTTTAACAAGAGTTGGAGAAAATACTAAAATAGTTCTAACTGGAGATATAGAACAAATTGATAATGTGTATGTAGATGCCACAACGAACGGCTTAACATACGTTGTGGAAAAGCTAAAGAAAGAAGATATAACCGGCCACATAACACTAATGAAAGGTGAAAGATCAAAAGTAGCAGATATCGCTGCGAGAAACTTATAAACTAGGAGAAAAGATGAATATTAAGTTTGAAGACGAAAATGAACTTGGTGAAAACCCAACGCTAAAAGAAAAAGTTGACCCTAAAGATTCAGAGATGAAGGAATGGCTAGTTGGCTTCGTTGGGGAAAAGATAGAACCTGAAGATGGAAACGTTACTGTCGAAAACATTATAGAGGTGATGTCAGATCAGTTTCCTGAATTTCTTATGGCGGTTGCAGAAGAAAATTGGGTTAGAGGATATCATCAAGCACTCACAGATGCTCAATACGGACAAGAATTAGCCGAAAACGAAGAACAACAAGAAGAAGATGATTGACGATGCGTACATAAAAACTCTAAACGAACGCACAAAAAACAATATGAATGAATTTTATTTCATGAATATGTTGGTTAGAATTCATGACCCGTTACCAAGTCATATAAGTTTAGAGGATGTAATGTACGAAATAGAAACTAAAGTACCGAAAAAATATTTTAAACATATTAAAAGCATTGATATAGGCGATTTTGAGTTTCTCAATAAAAGAGAAATAAACGCTGCATATGCAAATGATAAAATTTATATATCTAACAAGCAAGAAGATGAAATGGATATCGCAGATGATGTTGTGCATGAAGTAGCGCACTCTGTCGATGAATATAATTCAGAATTAATATATTCCGATGGTCTTCTAAAGGCAGAATTCCTATCTAAAAGAAAAAAACTGCACGCACTATTGATAGCTTATAAATTTAAAGTTTCTGAAGAAGAATTTATGAATCCTGAATATTCACAAAATTTTGATGCTTACTTGTATCATGACATAGGGTACAAACTATTAACATCTATAGCTGGTAACTTATTTTATTCTCCATATGCGGCAACATCACTAAAAGAATATTTTGCAAATGGGTTTGAAGCATTTTACTATCATAGAGAATTTGATAAATTGGCACTAATTAGTCCAGTTTTATTTGACAAACTAATGAAATTAAACTATAATAAGGAGTAAGTTAATGAAAGATATAAAAGTAGTTAAAACTAAAGATGAAGTGATTGTTGATGTTAAGTTAAGCTCAAGAGGCTCTGCAAGTGATCCGATGATTAGTGTATCGACAGCAGATATTATTTCTCACCTTGAGAAAGAAAATATTTCTTTTCACAAGATCAAGAAGCAGACAAGACTTAACAATTATTCACAAAATTCTGTATTAGAAGGACAATGGGTTTTCAAGCTTTCAGTTGAAAAACCCAAAAAAGTAACTAAGGCTAAAACCACAACGACTAGGAGAAGAAGTGCAGTTACAAAAACAACACAGCCAAAGGAAACACATAAGCTTCTCAGAACTGAAGACTTGGAACGAGTGCCCCCGCAAACATAAAATATCTTATGTGGATGGCGTGAAGCTTTTCACTGGAAACGAATACACTGCATTTGGAACAGCAATCCACTATGTTTGTGAAAATGCGGTTATTCAACCACAGAACAATAATATCTTAATAAAAATATTTCATGATAAGTTTAATGAAGAAATCAACAAGCTTACTTGCGAAACTCGCCCAAAACTCATTTCAGATATGAAATCTCAAGGGGAAAACTTAATTGAATATATATTACCAAATTTAACAGACGTGTTTGGTGATTATGAGGTGATATCTGTTGAAGAGCGGTTGCTGGAAAATATGATTGAGTTTGATTTTGTTGATACTAAATTTAAAGGCTTCATTGATTTGGTTATTAAAACAACTGACGGCAAGTATCACATAATTGACTGGAAGACGTGCTCTTGGGGCTGGGATGCACAGAGAAAAAGCGACCCTATGACAGTATATCAGTTGAGTTTTTATAAGAGGTATTTTAGCAACAAACATAACATAGATGAAAAAAACATAGAAACGTACTTTGCACTCTTAAAAAGAACTGCAAAATCGAATAAAGTAGAGATATTCAGGGTTACTAACGGCCCAAGAAGAATCAAGAACGCTATGCAACTTTTAGAAAAAGCTTTAATACATATTAATAATAAAAATTATATTAAAAATAGGCTATCATGTAAAAGCTGCGAATATTATAAAACAAAACACTGCACTTAAAGGTAAGTTTACAAAATGAAAAAAATTAAAGTCTTTGTCTTGGCTGACAACCCTTTAGCTCCATCCGGAGTTGCAACTCAAACTAGATATATGATAGAGGGACTTCTCAAAACTGGTAGATACAGTTTTGTTTGTTTCGGAGGTGCAATCAAGCATCAAGATTATAACCCAATTAGAGTAGATGGATATGGAGATGATTGGATAATTTTTCCTGTTGATGGTTATGGGAACCAAGAGCAAGTTAGATCAATGCTACAAAATCATAAACCTGATATAATGTGGATTATGACTGATCCAAGGTTTTGGCCATGGCTATGGGACATAGAAAATGAAGTTAGGTCCGTTGTACCTCTAGTTTATTATCATGTATGGGATAACTATCCATACCCTAATTTCAATAAACAATATTATATGTCAAATGATATGGTAGCTACAATCAGTAAAGTTACCGATGACATTGTTGCAAATGTTGCACCTGGTGTAAAAAGAACTAGGATCCCGCACACTACAAATACATCGATATTTAAGAGGGTTGGTACAGACGAGATCAATAATTTTAGAAAAAATAATAATTTAGCCTTTAAGAAGAATGGAGAAAAAAAGTTTATATTCTTTTGGAACAACAGGAATGCTAGAAGAAAACAGTCGGGTACGCTGATATGGTGGTTTAACGACTTTCTAGAAAAGGTTGGCAAAGAGAATGCATGCTTAATTATGCACACAGAACCAAAAGACGAAAACGGACAAGACCTTGAAGCGATTATGGAAAATTTAAACCTTGTGGATGGTGAAGTTTTACTATCAACAAGAAAGATGCCAGCTGAAGAATTAGCATTTCTGTATAATGTTGCAGATTGTACGATAAACATATCAGACGCAGAAGGGTTTGGCTTAGGAACTCTTGAATCTTTGGCCTGCGAAACTCCAATAATTGTAAATATGACAGGTGGCCTGCAGGAGCAGGTAGTGGACGAAAATGAAAATTGGTTTGGTGTAGGTATAGAGCCATCCTCAAAGGCTATTATAGGCTCACAACAAGTGCCGTACATATACGAAGATAGAATTTCGAAAGAAGATTTTATTGCAGCACTTTTAAAAATATACAACATGAGCGAGGAAGAGCGTAATAAACTGGGAGCGATGGGTCGCGACCATGTTTTGCAAAATTATGGTCACGATTCATATGTTGAATTGTGGGATAAAACACTAACAAACCTACATGAAGAAGTAGGCTCTTGGTCAAATAGAAAGCATAAGTCTTGGGAGTTGATAGATTTAAATGAAGTATAAAATTTTAGTAACAGGCCCTGCATTAACAAGATCAGGTTATGGGGAACATACTAGGTTAGTTTTAAGATCTCTTAGGCAGAGAGAAGATATGTTAGATATATTCTTGCATCCTTTGAATTGGGGAGCCACAGGGTGGATTACCGGTCAAGGAGAGGACAGAGAATATATTGATCAACTGGTAGCAAAGTCAGCTGTTCTAGCAAAAGAAGAAACTACACCTAATTTTGATATGCATATACATGTTGGTATACCAAACGAATTTGAAAGAAGAGCCCCGTATTCAGTTTGCGTAACAGCAGGAATTGAGACAACAAAAGTTGACCCTAAGTGGATACAAAAAAGCCATGAAATTGATAAGATAATTGTGCCATCTGAATTTGCAAAGTGGGTTTTTGAAAATACTAAATATCCAATGCAAATTGAAGATGGTGGTCAATCTATGGTTGGCTGCGGAGCAAAAGTAGAAGTTGTACACTACCCAGTGAGAACTTTGGAAAAATCATCCGATTTTAATATAGATCTAGAGTATGATAATAATTTTCTTGTTGTCGCGCAATGGTCTGTAAGAAAAAACCTAGAAAACACTATTAGATGGTTTATTGAAGAATTCAAAAATGAAGAAGTTGGTTTGGTTGTCAAAGCAAATGCGGCAAAAAATAGCTACGCCGATAAAATGTATACTATTAGGAGATTTAAGCAACTACTAGCAGAAAAAGGTGCTCAAGATAGAAAGTGTAAAATTTACTTGCTTCATGGCGATTTAACAATCGAAGAAATGAATTCATTATACACTCATAAAAAAATAAAAGGCATAATTAGTGCCACGCACGGAGAAGGTTTTGGTCTGCCGCTTTTTGAAGCTGCAGCTAACGGTCTACCTGTCCTAGCTCCAGGTTGGAGTGGACATTTGGATTTTCTATACGCAAATGTAAGGGATAACAAGACAAAGAAAAACAAAAAGAAAGCTCTTTTTGCCAGAGTAGATTATGTTTTATCCCCCGTGCAAAAAGAAGCTGTCTGGAAAGATATACTTCCAGAAGGTTCAATGTGGTGTTTTCCAAACAAGATTGATTTTAAGAGAAAACTAAGAGGCCTCTACAATAACAATGATATGTATAGATCTTGGGCCAAAAAACTTAAAGCTAACATACTTAAGAATTTTGATCAAAAGGTAATATATGATAGAATGGTAGAAGCTCTTTTACCAGCAGGCGTTCTTCATGAACCTGATTATATTTTTGTTAGTGATGCGTTCATGTCTCAATACGCCGGCGGAGCAGAAATGAGCTTGCAAACTTTAATTGATACGTGTCCATCAGAAAAAGTAGCTTTTATAAATTCTGGAGCGCTTACAACTGAACTGTTACAGAAGCATGAAAGTTCAAATTGGGTATTTGGGAATATATCAGCCTTAAATCATGATGTTTTGCGATTTTTAGGAGAAAGTAACTTACAATATTCTTTTATAGAGTTTGATTATAAATTCTGTAAGCATAGAAATCCTCTGCTATATTCCATGGTTGAGGGCGAAGATTGTGATTATTCAAATACAGATTTAGGTTCTTTGATCACAAAGTTTGTTAACAACGCTAAATCAACCTTTTTTATGTCAGAAAAGCAAAAAGAAATGTATACAAATCACTTGTCTGACATAAAACAAGACAACATGACTGTGCTATCTTCTCTTTTTACGAATGAGTTCTTTGAATATATAAACAATTTAAAAACTCAGGTTAAGCAAAAAAGTAATAAATGGGTTGTTCTTGGATCTAATAGCTGGGTTAAGGGAGCTAAAGAATCAGAGGAGTGGTGCAAGAAAAATAATCTAGAGTATGAAGTATTGTGGAACGTCCCTCCTGTTGAATTTTTAAATAAACTAGCTGCTGCTAAGGGTGTCTGCTTTAAGCCAACAGGACTAGACACGTGCCCTAGATTTATAATTGAGGCTAAATTATTGGGATGTGAATTAGAAATGAATGAAAACGTACAGCACTGTGACGAAGATTGGTTTAATTCAAGTACGGATACCATTGTTGAATATTTGCAATCAAGGCCTTCGTTCTTTTGGGAAAAATCATTTTGATCAAAAACCATTTTACTATAGCAATACCAGCATATAATTGTGAGAAGTGGATTGAAAAAAATTTAAGATCTGCACTTGAGCAAGATTATGATAAGTTTGATATAGTTTATGTCAATGACGCGTCGACAGATAGTACTGCTAAAATAGCGGATAGTATTCTTGAAGCTTGGTTTAAAAAACCAAAAGGTGGAGTACTATCAATCATACACAATGATGAAAATGTAAGAGCATTAGAAAATTTAATTAGTTGTGTCAATTCTGCACAGCCAGGATCTATTGTTGTTGCTCTTGACGGTGACGATTGGCTTATTAATAAAAATGTTTTAAGTAAATTAAATGAAGTCTATCAGGACCCTGAAGTCTGGATTACCGCTGGGTCTTATATTGAAAACATTGGTGGTAGAGTTGTAAGGCCAGAGATGCCACCAAACTTTTGGAATGAGAATATTAGACACCAACATTGGACACTCTCTCATTTAAGGACTTTTCGAAAAGAATTGTTTGAAAAAATTAAGATAGAGGATATGATAGATCGAAAAGATGGTGGTATTTATAAGTTTACGTGGGATAGGGTTATAATGTATCCGATGGTCGAAATGTCGGGACCAGAACACTTTAGAGATATCCAAGATATACTATATGTCTATAACAGATCAAACCCAATTGCAGTCGATAGGGCTCATAGGTCAGATCAATTAAGGATTGAAGCAGAACTTAAACAAAAAAAACCTTATGAAAGGCTAGAAAGTTTAGTATGAATAAAACATTTAAAATTTTGATGTGCTCTAGACCAGGTGGTGACCGTGGCCCGGGCCTTACTTTTAGTCACCACGTTGACGCTCTTAATCAGGATAAGCTTGGCAGATTTGAAGTAGATGAGCTTTGGGAACTTGAAACATATGATAATTTAGATTCATATGACGTTTTTTGGTTCTATGCAAAAGGCTTTCATCCACAACTATACGAAAAGCTTAAGGAATTTAAAAATAGTAAGATTGTTATAGGTCCAAACGTTTTATTAGATTATCCCGATATCGGCCCTGCAGATCCCTGGGATAACTGGTTTGTTGAAAACGTTGAATTTGATCTGTATATTGACCAAGTAGAGTTTTATAATAATCATGTAAAAAAGTTTTTAAGAAAAGACTTGGTACATAAAGCAGATTATTTAGATAAATGTGTTGTATTTGATATCGATCCTAGCATCATAGAAAACAAGCAACCTGAATTTGACTGCCTTGTTTATTCTAAAAAACGTAGATATGATGACAATTATGATAGTTTTTACGTTGGTATCATTGACGAACTAGAAAAGAATAATATTTCATATGAAGTTGTTAGGTATGGTGATTACACTAGAGAAGACTACTTTGATTTGTTACTTAAGGCAAGGTGTTGTTTGAATTTGAGCTTAGATGAGTGCCCTGGTATTGCAACCTATGAAGCAATGTTTTTAAACACGCCTATAATTGGATCACCAAACAACACTCCTAGTATTTTTGATCAAAACTTTTGGGTTCATGATACAGATAAGATGACAGAAAAATATATTAAGAGAAAAGATAATGCTGCTCAACCCTATGTCGAAAAAGTAAAAGAATTTTTGGACGGAAAATTACAAGCACCCCTATCTCCACGTGAATATATTCTAAGACATGCTGGATATGAAAGATACGCGAACGATGCGTATAAACTGATGATCAAATATTGTGGTGATTAATAATGAAAAATAATTTGTCATGGGCCTAGGTGGTTATTTAGCTTGGACAGCAGTTGCTAGGGAGATTTCAAAAAGCCTACCAGAGGACGCAAAAATTTTGCCTTGTGAGGGTGACGGCAAAAACATACACAAAATAGTCAGAAGCCCTGTTTTTGAAAATAACCCTCTAATATACAAGGACGGAGATAAAGTAAGGCTTTTTCCAATGTTCTGTAACAACCCCGAAGCTAACTATTGCAAGAGTGACACACCCTTAAAGGCGTATCATAGATATGACAAACATATGATAGCTCAGATGTGCGAATTTTATAATATTTCAGATCCAGAACTTAAATGTGAATTATACTTCTCGTCTACTGAAAGGGAAAAGGTAGATAAACTAAAAGCAACCCTTAGTCAAGAATATGTTGTCATTGAACCACACTCAAAAACAAACTATACTCCTAATAGAGCATATCCCTTTAGTAAATGGCAAAATATAGTCAATGAATTATCAAAGCACATTCAAGTTGTACAAGTTGGACTTAGCACGTCTCCTTTGTTAGATAATGTTATTGATTTTAGGTCAAAAACGTCCTTTAGAGAGGCTACACTGCTAATTGAAGGTGCAAAGACCTTTACTAGTACAGAAGGCGGTCTAGTGCATGCTGCTACGGCTGTAAACACCCCTTCTGTTGTAATCATAACAGGTTATCAAGATGTGGTGATGGTCGCGTATCCACAAAATATAAATATCGATATATCAAGCCACGGACCTTGTGGCTTAAAGGTCGAGTGTCAAGAATGCAAAAAGGAAGCAAAAGAGCATAATGAAAATTTAGTTCTTGACAAAATTTTATCGCTCTGTTAATATAAATCATGCCAAAAAAACGAATAATTTTTACAAACGGTTGTTTTGATGTGCTCCATCGTGGACACATTGAACTATTGCAATTTTGCAAAAGCCTAGGCCACGTTGTAGTGGGTTTAAATTCTGATGAAAGCGTAAAAAAACTAAAGGGACAATGGAGGCCCGTTTTTAGTCAAAAAGATAGAAAATTTATGCTAGAATCATGTAAGTATGTAGATGAGGTTATTATTTTTAGTGAAGATACTCCTCTCGAACTTGTTAAGAAAATTAAGCCTAATACAATTGTAAAAGGTGGAGATTACAAGAAAGAAGATATTGTTGGCGCTGAGCAGTGTGACAATGTTATAGTTTTTAATTTTATAGATGGATACTCAACAACTCAAATCATTCAAGATCTTAGTGATAGGTGATTCTTGCACAGATGTCTATAACTATGGCGTGTGTGAAAGATTAAGCCCAGAAGCTCCGGTCCCAGTATTAAAAATAATGTATACCGAGGAGAAACCCGGTATGTCACTTAATGTAGAAAATAACTTAAAAGCACTTGGGCACCATACAATTCTTCTGACAAATCCAGAAAAAATAATTAAAGAAAGGTTTGTCGACCAAAGATCAATGCAGCACCTACTACGCGTTGATAAGGGCGAGGGTGATAAAGATTTAATCAATTCTATTGACTTGCGTTTATTGAAGACAGTCAAAAACATGAATTTTAATTTTGATTGCGTTGTCATTTCAGATTATAATAAGGGCTTTTTAACATATGAGAGTTGTACTGATTTAGTAAATCTTTTATCTACTCTAGGAAAACCAATATTTGTTGATTCTAAAAAGAAAGATTTAACTTGCTATAAGGGCTGTATCATAAAAATTAATGAAAAGGAATTTAAGTCGATAGAAGAGGTTGATGATACTTCAGAGATGATTGTAACTTTAGGTTCTGCAGGTGCAAAATGGAAAGGGAAGCTATTTCCAACAGAGCCAGAAAATGTCTTTGATGTTTGCGGCGCCGGTGACACCTTCTTGTCTGCACTAGTTACAGCCTATATGTCGACAAATAATATGGAACAATCGATTAATTTTGCAAATAAATGTGCTAGGATATCTGTCAAGAGATTTGGAAATTATGTTGTTTCCTTGAAGGATTTAGAATGATATATTGTTTTGATATTGATGGTACAATTTGTTCTCACTATCCAGATAGCGGTGATTATAAAGATTCAACGCCAGTAAAAGAAAGAATAGATGTGGTAAATAAACTGTACGATGAGGGCCACACAATACTTTTGTTAACTGCTAGAGGCATGGGTAGGACTGGAAATGATCAACTGGGCGCATATAAATGTTTGTATACTTTTACTGAAAACCAACTACAGGAATGGGGAGTGAAATATCATCAATTGTTTATGGGCAAGCCAGACGCTGACATATTTATTGATGATAAGGGAATGAAAGATGTTGACTTCTTCGCAAATTAAACATGTCCCTAAAGGATGGGGATATGAAAAATGGATTGTGAATAACGACAAATACTGTGGTAAATTACTTTTTTTTCATAAAGGAAAAAAATGTTCATGGCATTTCCACAAAATAAAAGATGAGGTATTTTATATACAATCTGGAAAAGTCAGAGTGCTGTACTCTGATGACGACGATATAAATACAGCAAAAGAAGTTACACTAAACCCAGGTGACAGTTTTCATGTTTACATTGGACTTAGACACAGGGTAATTGCTTTAGAAAATACAGAGTTGTTTGAATTTTCAACACAACATTTCGACAGCGATTCTTACAGAATTATAAAAGGTGATTAAAATGAAAATAGCTAGCGCATGGTCCGGTCATGATTGTTCTTTTTGTGTATTAAACGATGGTAAACCCGTTGTACATGCGGAATATGAAAGGTATATCAGAGAAAAAGAACCAGCAGGAGATGGTATACAGTTTTTGTTTGATGAATATAAGCAGTTTAAAGATATAAAACACTTTGCTACAAACTATTCATTTAAAAAACTAGAAAACCACCCTAAGTCTCTAGAAAAAATGAGAGACATTGTAAAAGGTAATGGTGGAGAAATTCATGTTTTAGGGCATCACCAATGCCATGCAGCAAATGCTTTTTTCTCTAGTAACTTTGATAATGCTTTAATTTTTACCATGGATGGCGGCGGCTTCGAGAGTGAAAGTGGCTTAATTACCGCTTTTACTATTTGGAAAGGAAACAAAAATAAAGTAGAGCCATTGTTGGTAACTCCAATTAGCGATGTTAACATTGGTGGCGTTTGGACACGTGTTACCAGATACGTGTTCAGGTTGCAATCTGGCTGGCCAAGAGGCCATCAGGCAGGTACGGTAATGGCTATGGCAGCTATGGGAGATCCGGATAAATATTATAAAGATTTTCATAGAATGCTCAGCCTTGATTCTGCAGCTGTTTCGTTTAAGCCACCAGGCCAACCTCGCGGTGCTTATGTTGGCACAGATCCTAGACATCCGTATCTTGGAAGGTGGACTGATATTGCAGATAGAGGAGATCAAGAAAAGTTTGATCTTGCAGCTGGATTACAAAAAGCGACAGAAACCTATATGAGAGATTTGCTAAGTATATTCATCGATTCAAACAACTACGAAAACATATGCTTTGCAGGCGGTGTTTCTCTTAATTCTGTTGTCATGGGAAAAGTACTGAAATGGTTTCCAGATAAAAATATCTATGTAACTCCCACACCACATGATGGAGGCTTAACCATCGGTGCAGCACAATATTTACATCACCATATATTGGACAACCCTAGAATTCAGTGGGAGGATAACTTTACTCCATACCTAGGAAGCAAAACAAGGACCACAAAAAAAGTTATTCAAAGTACAATAGAACAATATGATGATAAGATTGTTGCAACCGCCTCTACCAATGAAGAAGTTGTTGATTTGCTGGCGGATCAAAAAATAGTGGCAGTTTTTGGCGGTGGTTCAGAAAGCGGAAGACGGGCGTTAGGCAATAGAAGCATTCTGGCAGATCCTAGAAATGCTAATATGAAAGACTTGATTAATGAAAAGGTAAAGCACAGGCAATGGTTCCGGCCTTTTGCTCCTTCAATTTTGAGAGATGAAGCTAGTAAGTGGTTTGTTGTTGATCAAGATAGTCCTTACATGAGTTTTGTTTTGCATTTTAAAGAGGACAAAAAGAAAGAAGTGCCTGCAGTTGTACATTTTGATGGAACTGCTAGACTACAAACGGTTACGGAAAACGACAATAATTGGTACTACAATTTTATTAAATTATGGCAACAAAAGAGCGGAGTGCCAATACTACTTAATACCAGCTTTAATGATAGAGAGCCAATTTGTGAAACACCAGAACATGCCATAAACTGTTATCTGGGCACTGAAATTGACTTTCTTTATTTTTATGAGCATGGCATACTAGTTGAGAGGAAAAGCAAATGAAAATTTTAGTAACAGGCGTTCAAGGTGTTATTGGCAGTAAATTAGAAGAGATACTCCAGATTAGAGGCCATAAAGTGTTTGGCGTAGATTTATTCCATACAAGTAGAAATTACGGCCACGGCATGGGTAAAATCAAAGATGATGATTACTTTAGATGTGACATAGGCGAATTTAGACAAATACAACAAGTTGTTGAATACGTTAAGCCAGACTTAGTTTATAATTGCGCTGCTGAATTTGGTAGATGGAATGGTGAACACTTTTACGAAAAAGTCTGGAAGTCTAATGCGATTGGAATGAAAAACATTATCAAGCTACAAGAGAAGCATGGATTTAAACTAGTGCATTGCTCCTCCTCTGAGGTGTATGGAGACTACGAGGGTGTTATGTATGAGGATGTACTAGATAAAACTCCAATTCCGCAAATGAATGATTATGCTATGAGCAAAAGAGTTAACGAAATGCAGGTATATAACTCCAGAGAACAATTTAATACAGAAACAGTGCTGGTTAGATTCTTTAATACTTACGGTCCTGGAGAGTGGTATCACCCTTTTAGAAGTGTTAATTGTTTGTTCACTTATAATTTGCTAAACGGCAAGCCAATAACTGTCTATAAAGGCCACTCTAGAACAAGCACGTATATATATGATAGCGTGAGAACTCTTGCAAATATAGCAGATAACTTTATTGATGGTGAAATATACAATATTGCTTCTAAGTCAGAACATACTATTGAGCATTTAGCAGAGCTGCTTGTGAAGTATACTAAAGCAGATCCAAGCCTTGTTACATATAAGAAGCATAGTGAAATATTAACAACAAAACACAAACTAGTTGATAATTCAAAATCTGTTAAAGATCTAGATCACAAAGATACAGTAACCCTGGAAGAGGGTGTCTGGGAAACCGTACAATGGATGAAGGAGTATTACAAGATCTAGATGGACAATTTAAATGATTATAAACATAATAAAACATCTGCAGATGGAGAGAATGGAATACTATCTGAGATATTTCGAAGACTAGAAATAGAACATGGTACGTGTGTAGAATTCGGCGCCGCTGATGGAGTTTGGAATTCTAACACTTATTTTTTGTGGGCAGAGAACAACTGGAACGCAATATTAATTGAAAATAATCAAGAACAGTTTGCAAAACTAAGTGAGCTGGCAAACTCTTTTACTGACAACAAACAAAATAAAATTATTTGTATTAATGCATTTGTTAGTCCGTACCCCGAACGCTCAGGGGATGAGGAAGGAGGTGTTTCTTTTGATGAGCTTCTACTCATGACAAGTGAAAAAGCCGAACAAGCTTATAGATTTACCGTTAGTAAAGATTTTGATTTTTTGTCTATTGACGTAGATGGTAATGATTATTACGTATGGGATACAATTAAAGAATTTAAACCAAAATGTGTTTGCATTGAATACAATCAAACTGTGCCACCAAACATAGATTACATTGATGAAATAAAACCTTATCTATCTGGTGGTGCTGGTATTAAGCCAATGGTTGAGTTGGGAAATAACAAGGGGTATCAAATTGTAGCTTGTACTGGTTCAAACTTAATCTTTGTCAGAAATGATTACGTAGAGAAACTAGGCAACATTACAACTAGAGTAAGAGATCTTTTTGATTACGATAATCTAACGTGTGTTGTAAGCACCCAAGAACAAGATGTTGTGTACTTGACCAAGAGTAGGCCGGCCAATTATTATATGACACTAGAAAAAATAAACGCGTCATATGAAAGAAATTTTAGCAAGGAAGACTATAGAAGTATACCAACTCCTGTGCAAGGCCGTCTATATCCAGTGATGATAAACTATAGTTATCATGATGTAGCAAAATACAGAATAGTTGATGGTAATCTGGTTACAAGATATAAAGACATCATGTGCATTAAAGACATGAATGATGTTATATTGGATCTGGTAAATGAAACACTAAATGAAAGTGAGACAGAAAATTGATTTGGAATGAGATAGTTTGCTTGGGCGACTCAATTACTTATGGAGCTAGAGATGAATACGATCGATCTCCTACTATTGAATTATCTAAGATAATGAAAGAGAAAACTGGAGAGATTTATATTTGTCACAATTATGGAATTAGTGGTGAAACTAGTGTGCACTTGTTAAAAAGAACCTGGGGTGCGTGCTCTGCTCACAAGGCAGCAAAAATAGCATTCTTGATGATTGGAACAAACGACACGCAAAAAGCAACTCCACCAGAAATCTATGAAGATAACTTAAGGCAAATTATAGATATCTGCAGGATACATGGGTTGCATATCATTATTTCAACTTTGCCAAAATTAGGCTTAACACCACTTTATTTTAAAAATTCTAACTTGATAAAAGTTTATAATGATGTTATTATGAAGCTATCTGTAGAACTAAATTTAGATATTTGTGATATGTCTGGCGTCGAAGAACATTATGTTGACGGAGTGCATTTTACAAACGCTGGCCACAAGGAGATAGCAAATCGATGGGCAAACAAAATTATGACCTCCCAAACTTAAAAGTTGTTGTGATAGGGTGTACGCCTTTAGCTAGGCATGCTATTCATGCAATCAAAGATGTATGCGAAATCACAGGAATAATGTCCCTTTGTCCTAAAAAGGGAGCAACAAAATCAAACTATGATAGTCTAAAAGATCTGAACGGCGAGTTTATTGTTGCTAACACCGATGATATCAATTTTGAAATGAACTGGATAAAAGATAAAGATCCAGATATCATTTTACAGTGTGGTTGGTCTCAAATTTTCAAACCTCGTATTTTAGAAATACCAAAAAAATATTGCATTGGCATTCATCCATCTCCCCTTCCAGTTGGCAGAGGAGCCGCAATTATTAATTGGAAAATAATTGAAAGCGAAGGAAAAACTGTACCCTGGGGAAATAGTCTTTTTGTGATGGAGGCAAAAACCGATACGGGCGCTATCTTAGATTTTGAACCATTTGATATAGAACCTAGAGATGATATTAGAACTGCATATTTAAAAGTAAATCAAACTTCTGTTGAAATGTTAAAAAGAACAATTCCAAAAATTGCACTAAATCACATTACACCCAAAGAACAAAACAGCGAGTACGCTACAAGATATCACAAAAGGAAACCAGAAGACGGAGAAGTTTTTTTAAACTGGGGCTCAACCAAAGTTAATGACTACGTTAGGGCATTAACTCATCCATATCCTGGTGCTTTTTTGAATACAAAATTTGGCAAACTTCATATATGGGAAACATCTCTAAGTTTTGATGCCAGTCCGGTCTTTAATTCAATTGCAGACGATGGTAAGATATGGTCTGTAAACGGCAAAGGTTTGTTAGTACAATCAGGCCGAAGCTCACTGTGGATTAGGAGGGTGTCTTTTGGTAATTCTCCTGAAGTGTGGGCTGATGATTGGGCGCAAACTATAGGACTACAGCCGGGAGATAATATACTACATGACTAAAAACATAGTTCACGTTGTTGGTGCCAGGCCAAATTTTGTTAAATGTGCTCCTGTTCTAAAAGGAGTAGAAAGCTTAATGGGTGACGATGTTAAGCAAATTTTAATTCACACTGGTCAACACTACGATAAAAATCTATCAAGTATATTTTTTGAAGCATTGGATATGCCTAGGCCAGACATCAATCTTAAGATTAAGTCCTCTAAATTTCAAGGTGCCCAGGTCGCAGAAGTTATAACTGGTATTGAAAAATACCTAATGAATAAAAATGTTGATTTGCTTTTAGTTTACGGTGACGTTAATTCAACTTTAGGAGCTGCACTAGCAGCAGTTAAGCTGGGGATAAAAGTTGCTCATGTTGAAGCTGGTCTGAGAAGTTTTGATAGAACAATGCCAGAAGAGATAAATAGAACAATTGTTGACACAATTAGTGATTATCACTTTGTAACTGAAGGTTCAGCTGTTAAAAACCTTCTTAATGAAGGGCAAGAAAAATCTAGTATTTTCTTTGTTGGAAATACAATGATCGATTCTCTCTATACGATTTCTAAAAAAATACCAAACAAGGCTTTAGATGAAGAGTATGTGCTATTAACTCTTCATAGACCTTCTAACGTTGATAATCTGGAAGGTCTAAATAAAATTGTACGGATATGTGAAGGCATCGATAAAAAAGTCTATTTTCCCATGCACCCAAGAACAAAAAACAATTTTGGTAAATTTAAACTACTAGAAAAATTGGAGAACTTAGACAACATAAACATTCTAGAGCCAGTTGGTTATTTTGAGTTTGTGTCATTGATGAAAAATAGCTATGTTGTTGTAACAGATTCGGGCGGTGTACAAGAAGAGACTACTGCTTTGGGCGTTCCATGCTTAACGCTTCGTAAAAATACAGAAAGGCCTTCTACGATCTCGGAGGGATCAAACAGGTTGGTTGACACGTATGCAGATATAAAGAGAAGTATCACATCCTTAAATGCTAATAGAGACATACCTTTTGCAAAACCAAAATTGTGGGATGGCAAATCAGGTGAAAGAATTGCAAGGATAATAAAAGGGATTATCTAGCACACGCTTCAATAATCCATTAAATTAATATATTAGGAGAACAATAATGTCGGACGAGCTGCCAAAAGTTACATTTGGTTTTGTAAATTGTAATAGGCTTTTTTATCTAAAGAGTTGTGTAGAATCATTTCTTTTGTGTACAGAAGATTATAATAATAAGGAAATAATCGTTGTTGATAACGCTTCTGTTGAAGATGGTACAACCGAGTATTTAGAAAACTTAGAGAGCAGAGGACACACTGTATTTCGTCAAATAGAGAGAGACCCACCCAACGAATATGCTAAGGCTCTAAATATCATATCTGAAAATGCAACTGGTGAGTTTATAGCATCAATACCAGCTGATGTACAGTTTGTTGTCAGGGGAAAATGGCTTCAGGAATACGTAAATTTTTTACAGTTTTATGAAGACACAACCGGCTGTATTTCATTTGATGCACAAAGAAGAGTTAGAAACAATCAAGGAAATTATTCTAATACTCTAGGTGAGAACAATTTTAAGTTTTTGTATCATTACCAAAGAAACCCAATAATGGGTGCAATGAATTGTATGGTGTCTAAAAAAACTATGGATATGATTTACCCATGGGATGTTGACAATTATGCACATGAAGGTGGCAAAGATTCTGAAACAAAGATGCTAGAAAAAGTTGCAAATATAATCTTAACTAAAAATAAGAGAATATTTTATTCTGCACCAACAATACCCGTTTCAATAGGGATATTTCATGAAGATGGTTCGAATGCACGTGTTAGAAAATCACGTCGTTTTGGCACGTATAAGCCACCTAGTGATGGCGTTAAGTACTATGAAATTATCGATTATGAAAATCTACCAGAAGAGTGGTTTGATAGAGAAAGCCCAATACACATAGAAGAAATTGCCAAGAGCATTGATTGGAGATTACCGATTGATATGTCTGGTAATTGGATAAAGGCCAAAGAATCAGAGATATATGAAGATTTACATTAACAGAGAACCTAAGATTGGCCCATGGGGCGGTGGTATAAAGACCGTTAATAAGCTGGTTGATGCATTGAAAAAAAGAGGCTATGATGTTGTTTTTAGGCTAGAGGATAACATAGACGTTATATTTTGCATCGACCCTAGGCCAAATGCTCATGGAGAGTGGTATCAGCACTTTATCAACTATAAACAAAAAAATAGTACCAAAATAATTCAAAGAGTTGGAGATTTGGGCACGCACAGCAAACCAGAATTAACCAGTCTTGTTAAGCAAACCTTAAATTATTCTAATTTTTTTATATTTCCAAGCGATTGGGCGAAAGAATATATTGGATTTGAGGGTAAAAATTGCAAAGTAATATATAATTGTCCAATGAGTGTTTTTCACGATGCAAAAATTGAAGATTTAACAGTCTCAGATAAACCTAAACTGGTAACACATCACTGGTCTATGAATCCAAAAAAAGGATTTCATCTTTATGAAATGTTAGATGAACAAGATGACTTTGAATTTACATATGTTGGAAGAAAACCAGATAATATAAATTTTAAAAATCATATAGAGCCGATTAGTGCAAGTGAGTTAGCCATAGAGTTACCAAAGCATGATATCTATATAACAGCATCGATAGAAGAGGCTGGCGCAAACCATGTGCTAGAGGGACTAGCCTGCGGCCTCCCGGTTGTGTATCATGAAGAGGGTGGAAGTATAAATGATTACTGTAAAAACTACGGTCTTAGTTATTATTCATTTCCAGAAATGATTAGTGCGATAAAAAAGATAGTCTCGCAATATAAAAAATATAAACAGAAAGTTTTAACTTACGAAAAAACAAATGATGATGTAGTCGAAGAGTATATAAAAATAATAAAAGGGATAAAAAATGTCAGCTCCTAAAATAGCAGCATTAATAACTGCCAGCGGTGGCATAGGCTCTCACCTTATTTTACATAAGTTACATGGTCATGAAAAATTAGTCGCATTAAAAGAATCAGCTTTTGCATCACAAGGCGGTACCACAAAAGGAGATCTTAAGAGGCACCTGTCTCAGGGAGTTTTCTTGTCATCTCAAGTAAATAACGAACAGTTATTACCTAAAAAAAATGTTACCAATACTGAATGGCTTATTCTTAATAAACCACCCTTAAAGAGAGTGGTATATCATCAAAATTTTCATCCTGAAACTCCTTTATTGTATATTTTTCGTAACCCAGTTTCGTTTTATTACACATGGATAAAGAAATGGGGTGAGTATGGAGATAAAAGATATAATAGAAGAGTGGAAGACAGCACTGTTTTTAATTGGTTTAAGACTACCTTTTTGACTTCTTTGTTTGAATTATCACAAGTCTATAATCCAGATAGAGATTGCATTATTAGTTTTGAGCACTTTATGTTTAACATTGATGATGAGCTAAGTAGATGTTTTCAAACTTTAGGAGTTACAGAAAAGTCTAATGAAGATTTAGAAACTTTAAAGAAATGTCCACATTGTTCTACTACTCTAGGTATAAAAGAACTATCAATTAGGTCTGGTAGAGTTGAAGATGTGCTTTTCTGCCCAAATCACGGCAAAATACTAGGTCCTGGTGAATACAATTACATAAGAAAAGAAAATCCATCATTTTTAAATAAATGGAAGAAAAAAGCAGATTCAAAAGTTATGTCGACGGAATTTTCAAAACTTTTTGGTGAAGAATTCATAAGATATTACTCGGAAGAAGAGTACTTACAAGACTTAGATAGAAATCGTTTCGATAGCTTGATTAAGAAATTTTTAGATGGTCTTAAAATTTGAAATATAGAGTTAATATAAGTATTGATGATGTTTCACCTCATCCGAAAGCATCTCTAAAAGTATTGGATAGGTGTAAAGAGTTAATAGAAATATTCCCAAATATCAAGTTTAGTCTATTTGTGCCAATAGCATATTGGAGAACTCAACGTCATGGGGTCGTCACAAGAGACCCCTTGGTTATATGGAAATATCCTGATTTTTGTAAAGCATTGAAAGATCTACCACAAAAAAATTATGAGATTTGTTATCACGGTTATTATCATGGCATACCTTGGGAAAATGATAATAATGAATTTTTAGATATAACATATGACGATGCCATTAGTAGAGCTAAGTCAATGAAGAGTAGAGTTGCCAAAGCAGGCCTGGCAGACGTATTTAAGCCAATTTTTAGGCCACCTGCCTGGAGAATGGGTCCTGATGCATGGGACGCGCTAAATGAAGAGGGGTTTGAGTTATTTGCAGTAACCGACATAGATTATGCACTAAAATCCTATCAGGAAAAAGACAAAGAATATAAATCAAACTACTCAACAATTTTTCCTCCTTTTAGGCCCCTAGAAATAAAAGAAAGTTGTGGAATTGTATATCATGCTTGCGAATGGGACAGAAATTACTTAGACCGAAAGTATACAAAAGATCTAGTTGATTTTATTAAAGAACATCAAGATGACATTGAGTTTGTTTTTATGGATAATCTGTAATGGGGGTATCTGATGATTTTTTAAAACCTAGATACAGAATGTATTTGAGGAATAACTTAAAATCATTTAATAATTTAAAGATAGCTTGGCTAGGTCAACAGGACCCAAAAGATCCAAGCATGACGAATATTGAAATGTTTAAAAGTTTAAAGAGTTTGTTTTTAAATTGTGAACACCATTTCTTTGATATAGAAAACCAAAATAAGTGGGATGTCCATAATGACTGGGGTATAAAAAATTATGACTTAGTTTTGTGCTTGAGGTTAACCTACCTTGTACAATCCTCCAGTCATCTTATAAAGCAGATACGAAAAACAGTGCAATCTAACAAAGTGTTTGTTTCTGATTTTGTATCAGGCAACATAAAAGATAACACGATGAGTTGGAAAACTAACAATCTGGTTTGTTATTTGCCAAGTTTTTACAACCAAGTTGGATTAAAATATTCTGTTACTGACCCAGACCATTTATTAACCAAGCAAATGTTTGACGACCATAAAATCAAAATAACAGATTATGTTTCGTTTAAAGATCCAAAAGGCCGCTATTATATTATTTCAAAGGTGAATGAGCAATGAATATTAATTTTATTTTTTTAGAAATGACGCATTTAAGATACTATGCGCCATTGGTTACGGAAGCTAGAAAAAGAGGCTTAAAGTGCATATTTTATACTGGTGCGTCTAACAAGTACAACTGCCCACTTTTACATCTAGATGAGCTAAAAAAATATGCACAAGAAAACTTTGTATATATTAGACCAATTAGCGAAGTACAAAAAGCTGAAGGTATTTTATTTATTAATGAAAAAACAGGTGTAGAGTTTTTAGATAGAATTAATCCAAGCGTCAAAATAATAGCAACGACATATCAAACAGATTTTATAGAATCTTTTAAAGCGTATATCGATAAAGTTGATCATGTCTTAATGCCAAGTAAATTCTGTGCGGAATATTACAATCTTACAAATAAAAAAAATTTATATTTGGGTATACCAAAATATGATATAAAATTGCAAAGTAGAGATATACTAAAAAAATACAAACTCAAAAAAGGAAAAAGAGCTTTATTGATGATGCCGAAAGGTAGGGATGAGGCAGCTTCGAACTGGTGGGACATATCAGATTATCTAAATAGCTTAGGGTACACAACACTGTTTAAAACAAGAGGCAAAGATCCAATAGTTAATTTTTATATTAATACAAAGAATGATTTTCCTAAATTAGCAGCTCAAAAAGGTGATGTCTGTTTTGAAGACCCCTCTTGGTTCCCACACACTACCCAAGAGCTTTTAGAAGTTTCGGACGTTGTAATTAATTTTGGATCTACAACGATTGAGGAATGCGTCATGCATGACACACCAGTTATTAATTTTGATATAAAGCCAGCGATTAGAAATGGTTCTAAGAGACCATACAGAGTAACACATGAGTACTTGTACAATTATGATTACTGTGTGCAGCTTAAAACTGACTGTAGTTTGGGTAACTTTACAGCAGCTATAGAATATCTCACTAAAACTGATTTAAAAAAAGAATTTAAAAAAGCTAGAAAAGAACACTTATTTGATCATAAAAATTGTTGCAAAAAAATATTTGATGTGATATTATGAGTTTGTGAATATCGTTGCAATTATCCCTGCGCGAGGTGGGTCTAAAAGACTTTCTCGCAAGAACATACACAAAATTTGGGGTCATCCTCTTCTAGCATGGTCTATCAAAGCCTGCAAGGAAAGCAAACTAATAACTTCGGTGTGGGTATCTACAGAAGATACAGAGATAAAAGATGTTGCTTTAGAGTACGGAGCAAGAGTACACAATAGAGACCCGCGCTTGGCCCGAGATCATGTGTACAAGATGGAAGCAATAAGATCTGCAGTCACCTTTATCGATAATACTTATAGGCCTCCAGAGATTGTAGTTTCGCTTCAGGCGAATTCACCAGAGATAACAGCTGAGACACTTGATGCTGCACTTAAAACATTTATTGAAAATGATAGAAATGAGCTTATGAGCGTGGGTCCGAACTTAATGCAAAATGCAGCGTTTCGAATAATGAAAAATTGGTATGTTTTTCAAAAAGATCTAAGTACAAAATCGGGCGTGTTTGTTTGCGATGTACATGATGTTCACACTGTTGAAGATATAAAATTTATTGAAAAGAGAACAACACGTGATTTCATCTCCAGATAAAGTTTTAATATTTGCTGCTCACCAAGATGATGAAACAATTGGTGCTGGTGGGACAATAAAGAAGTGGTCTCTTGAGGGATCAGAAGTACATGTTTGTTTTATGACAGATGGTTCAACAGGCATAGAACAAAATACAAACCCAGAAAATATAATCGACACAAGGATGAAAGAAGCAAACGCTGCAGCAAAAATATTAGGCATATCACAGATACACTCTTTAGGTTTAGAATGCCAGAAAGTATCAAATAAAAAAAGTACTTTTCACAAAGTTATAAAAGTAATACGAAGTGTTAAGCCTGATTTGGTGATTACTCACAATTCTGTATGCAAGCATCGTGATCACAAGAGAACTTCAACATTAGTGGAAGAGGCATGCTGGAAGGCAGCAGAAAACATACTAGAAGACTTAGGGCAAACTCATTTAGTTAAAGATCTCTGGTCATATGAAATACTAGATCCTCACCCTAACCCTGACGTTGTTGTCGATATATCAGAAACATACAACTTTAAAGTAGAGGCAATGGAAGAGTATTTTTCACAACACGGCCTTTTAAATAAAATTATGTCCTATATTGATGGTATTTCAAGAGTTAGAGGATACTCTATAGATTCTTATCGTGGTGAAGCGTTTAGTAGAATGGGAAGATTGCCGATAAAATTATGAAAAACATAGTAGCTATAACATCAAACAGCCCTAGGCATGTCGCATTTATCGACAGGCTTATATCAAAAGCAAGACTTAAAATATCTATGGTTTTAGTTATTGATAAAAAAAACGACAATGAGGATTTTGTAAGATCGGAGGCAAAATACTTTAAAGAAATTAATTTTCCAAAATGGTGTCAAGTTGTTTCGACCAGAGGTAATAGTGCTTTTTCTAGTAGGACTAAAGAACTATTAAGATCTCTAGATCCAGAAGTAGGCTTTGTTTTTGGTGGTCCTTTACTCCCACCAGAAATAATCACGATACCAAAAAAAGGTTTTGTTAATTTACATACAGGTATAGTTCAAGAATATCGCGGAGTTGATAGTCCGTATTGGGCGATTTATGAAAACAACCCCAAGGGCATCGGCGCAACAATTCACTATGTTGACAACAATATTGATACTGGAAATATTATAGCACAAAGACAAACGCAAGGTATCACAATCGATGATAGTCCAGAGGATATTTTCATGAAAACTTGCATTACCGGATTTGACTTATTGGAAGAATACGGTTATAATATATTAACAGGGTTAGCTAAGGGTACTCCGCTGTTAAATAAAGGCAAGCTTTTCCAGGTAAAAAACATGACGCCTGAAATTATGAATGAAATAAGAAGCAAAACACCAAAAGTTATTGGAGATTTTTTAAATGGAAATTATAGTAGATCTGTGTAACCAGCATCATGGTTCACTATCTGAATTAAAAAGAATGACACTGAATGCGTTTTCAGCTGGAGCAGATGTTGTAAAAGTACAGCTCATGGATTCAGAAAAATATTTCGGTACACAAGATAGAAAGTATAGAGATATAGCTAAAAAAGATTTTTTTAAATGGTATAGTTTTTGTAGTACACTAGGAATTGAAGCCATGGCCTCTATCTTTGATGAAGAGAGGTTAGAGTGGACACAAGAAGTGGGTATGAAAAGACACAAAATAGCTAGCAGGCTAGTTGTGGACAGTCCCGACTTGTGTCAAAAAATATTAGCTGATAACAAACCAACCATAATTTCTACAGGAAAAATTGAAAGATTGAGCTTTCCATTTGGTTTTGATAATGGTAGGATAAAGTATCTCTTCTGTGTGTCAAAATATCCTACAAAATTATATGATCCGGATTTAAACATGATGCCACATCAATTTCACGAAAAGCAATACGCGGGATACAGTGATCACACTATTGGAATAGCCGCTGTTTTGGAGGCGTATAACAGAGGTGCATCAATTATTGAAAAGCACTATTCAAATAATATAAATGCTCAGTCCCAATTTGAAGGTGCACATGCCTGCTCTTTTGACGCAGCGAGTTTAAAAACATACAAAGATTTAGTAAAAGAATTAAATATATTGAATGGTAGATTGACATGATCCCAGAAGTATCCATTGTTATAACAAACTACAATTATGGCAGTTATATAACTAGATGTATAAGAAGCTGCCTTAATCAAGAAAGAGTAAACATAGAAGTTATTGTTGTTGATGATTGTAGCACTGACGATTCTATTGAAAGAATAAGGCCGTTCTCTGAGGACATTAGGCTTTTTAAAACAAAGAAAAATTCAGGTGTATCATCAGCTGCTAATCTAGGCATACAGAACGCCAAAGGGCAATTCTTTTTTAGAGTTGATGCAGATGATTATATTAATAAAGATATGGCATTTATAATGAAAAGATATCTTGAAGCAAATCATGATGCATTTTGCGTGTCGTCTGATTATCTTTTAGTAGATAATTATGAAAATACAATTGAGAGAAAATATGCTGAAAAAGATAACATTTCTTGTGGTATAATGTATCGTAAGGATTTATTTATTAGTCTTGGAGCCTATAATCCCAAGATGAGGCACAAGGAAGAAGAAGAGCTAAGAAAAAGATTAGGTGATAAATATAGCATACATCACTTAAAAATTCCCTTCTATCGCTATAGAATGCATGATAGCAACAAAACAAAGCTACCTGAATATAAGACTTGGGAGATATAATGTCTAAAAAAATATTTATAACTGGATGTGCAAAAACTGGAACAACCTTGCTTTTAAGAATGTTTTATGCATTTAAAAGCACTGATGTTCTATACAAAGAGGGCTTCAATGGTCATGAGATATCATTAGATGATTTTCTAGAATACGAATCTGATAATAATTTTATTATAGGAAAGAGACTTCCTCCTTGTTTGCTTAGTAATGAGTACTATAGAAATAAGACTAAGTTTAAAGAACAGAAAAAAAAGATCATCGATAATGAGATTGGAATAATCAATGTGGTCAGAGATGGTAGAGATGTTGTATTGTCTGATGGTGGTTACGTAACTCCACAGAGGTGGATTGACAGCATGAAGCAGTCTAAAGAATTTAAAGATATTGTAAATATTGAAATTAAATATGAGGATTTATTGACTGAGCCTGACAATATCCAACAACAACTAGTTGATACCTTTGGGATAGAAAAAGAGCATAATTTTTCAAACTACCCGGATTATGTAGAAGACTGGGTGTATGAATGGAACCCATCTATCTTGAAAAGAAAAAAACAATCCACACATACCAATTATGACAAAAGAGCTTTAAATGGCGCACACATTGGAAGAAACCCAACTGCTTATGTTAACAAATGCACCAGTCGTGAACAACTAGCAGAATTCAACAAGCAACTATCAGACTTTAATTATGGGAATATTATTTAAACAATAAAATGAAAGCTTTAGTTACAGGACACAAAGGATATATAGGCACTCATCTGTGCCGAGAATTGACAGCTTCAGGTCACGAAGTAATGGGAATTGATCTTAAAGATAATGAGGATATTTTAGAAGGATATCAAGAAAAGCATCATAATTTTAAACCAGATGTTATCTTTCATCTGGCAGCGATTCCCAGAGTACAGTATAGTGTAGAAAACCCTGTGCACGTTATGCAAAATAACATTATGGCAGGCTCTATAACTTTAGAGTTTGCGAAACAAGTAAACGCGTTTGTCGTATATTCTAGTTCATCCTCTGTTGTTGGAAACGGTTCCGGCCCAGCTAGTCCGTATGCTTTATCTAAATTAGTTACAGAACAAGAAACTTTGTTGTATAATGAACTGTATGGCCTCAAGACTGTAGCGCTGAGATACTTTAACGTATACTCAGAAGATCAAAAAGCAGAGGGGCCATATGCAACATGTGTTGCAAACTGGAGAAGATACATTAAAGAAGGTAAAGTTCCTTATATTACAGGAGACGGAGAACAACGAAGAGATATGGCTCATGTGAGCGACGTTGTATCCGCTAACATTTTTTGTATGAATAACATGAATAACAATAAATTAATTGGTAAATATTTTAACGTTGGAACTGGAGACAATATTTCTTTGAACGAGATGAAAAATATTGTTAGTAATTTGCTCCCCCGTGTAGAATTTGAATATGTTGCTGAACGCCCGGGCGATGTTAGATTGACAAAAGCAGATATCAGCGAGTTTTTAAGCCTGGGTTGGAAACCCGAAGTTAATATAGTTGAGGGCATTACAGACTGTTTTATGGAGTTTAAAGATGAGTAATATTCAAAACATTGGAATAATAGGCAATGGATTTGTTGGTCAAGCAATAGGATTTGGTTTTGTGCCAGTCTTACCGGTTAGAGTGTACGACAAAGATAAAAATAAAAGCTCTAACTCATTAAAAGAAACAGTTAATTCAGACATTGTTTTTGTTTGCGTCCCAACTCCTATGAATAAAAATGGCTCAATAAATTTGGGTATAGTAGAATCGGTTCTCGCAGACATTGAAAATAACAGTGATCGACAAGACAATGTTGTGGTTATAAAATCTACAATTGTCCCCGGTACAACACGGTCTTTTAAAGAAAAATTTCCAAATTTAAATTTTGTTTTTAATCCAGAGTTTTTAACAGAAAGACACGCTAGGTATGATTTTTTAAATCAAGCTAGAATTGTATTGGGAGGGCCAGACATATTTACAAATAAAGTGGCTAGTCTATACAAGATGAGATTTAATCATTCCAACATTATGCAAATGGACTATGATACCGCCGAGTTTATTAAATACTTTAATAATGTTTTCTTTTCTGTTAAAGTCGCATTTGCAAACGAGATGCGTCTTGTATCAGACAAGATTGGTGTTGATTGGGATAAAGCTCTAGCGGGTTTTGTAGCAGATGGAAGAGTTGGAGATTCCCACCTTAGCGTACCAGGTCCGGACGGTCGCTGGGGCTTTGGAGGTAGTTGTTTTCCAAAAGATATTAACGCGTTTATGACATTTGCAGAAAGCGTTGGTATCAACACAAACGTTATAAATGGTGCGTGGAAAACTAATCTAGAAGTTCGCCCAGAGAAAGACTGGGAAAATTTGAAAGGAAGAGCAATAACAGATGAGTAAAAGAGCAATGTTTATAGGTAGGTGGCAACCATTTCACAATGGCCACAAATGGTTAATTGATCAAAAGCTTTCCAAGGGTATACCAATTTTGATTGCAGTTAGGGATATTCCACCAGATGATAAAAACCCGTTCACCACACAACAAACTTTGAACATGATCAATGAAGTGTATAAAGAAAATGATGTTGTGGCTATATCAATTCCAGACGTCGAAAGTGTGAATTATGGACGTGGTGTCGGTTATGAGATAAACGAACATGTGCCACCAAAAGACATAGGTTTTATTTCGGCAACAAGTATTCGAAAACATATAGAAGATGGTAGTGTGGATTGGAAGGGCAATGTTGATCCGTCAATCCACAATTTGGTAGTTCAATATTTAATGGGAGAATGGTAATGAAAGGTATATTTGTACAAATGACAGGTATGAGTGGCGCCGGCAAATCAACAATGACTTTTGCTGCAGCTAACGTGCTTCGGGAAATGGGCTATAATGTCGAGGTTATAGATGGCGACGAGTATAGGGAGGGCCTTTGTAGAGACTTAGGTTTTTCTAAAGAAGATAGAAATACAAACATTAGGAGACTTTCTTTTGTAGGTAAGGTTTTGTCTAGAAATAATGTAATATGTATAATGTCTGCAATTAATCCATACGACGATATACGAAAAGAAGTGAAAGCAAACAATGCTTTGGCAAAAACTGTGTACGTTGAATGCAATTTAGATACACTAATCCAAAGAGACCCAAAGGGTTTATATAAGAGGGCTCTCCTACCAGAAGGTCACTCAGATAGAATTAATAACTTTACTGGTATATCTGATCCATTCGAGGCACCAGAAGATGCTGATTTAGTTATAAATACAGATGCACAAGATTTAGATACATCTGTGCAAACTTTAATAGATTTTGTTCTTAGGAACACAAAGGAGTAAAATTATGAAATTATCTGACCAAGCACTAGGTGCATTAATGATGGCTTTGCAAAAGTCTTTGCTTGAGCAAAGTGATATAGTTCCTGTTTTAAGAGATATGAATTTTCAGGTTGATGAAAATGAGAAATTAATGGTTCTAAATCCTCCAAATTTTAAGATTGACCAAAACCAGGAAATCAATGAAGATTCAAATATAGATAATTTTGAAACCATTGGAAGCGATTAGTGCCCAAGTATTCTTACAAATGCTCATTCTGCGAGGATACTTTTGAAGTATATCACCTAATGAGCGAAGAATATAACGTTTGTGATCTTTGCGGCTCTAAGGATTGTATTACTAAAATTCCAAGTTCTACCTTTAGTTTTAAGTTTGATCATACAAAAGAAAAAACAGGTGATGTTGTTAAGAAACATATAGAAGAGGCCAAACTTGAACTCAAAAATGAAAAGAAGGAATTAAAAAATAAGCAATTATAATGGTTTACACACTATCAGCTTTATTGTCTGTCTCGATAATAATAAATGTGACGTTGATTTATTATGCAGTTCAAGCAGCTAGAAGGCTGTCTGTTGTCTCCTCTAATCTAGAGGGTATGCAAGAATCTTTCACGTCTTTTAAAGACCATGTCCAGGCCTTAAATGAGCTTGAGATGTATTACGGTGATGAATCTCTACAGAACTTAATGGATCACTCCAGAGAGGTTTTGATAGAAATTGATAAATGCGAAGACATATATACCCTTATCGTGGAAGAAGACGTAGAGGATGATGCAGGAGACGCACCTTGACAAAGAAAAGAAGGCCAAGAACAAAAAATCACTATTTTACCAAAGTTCATGAACAAGCAATTATTGATTACACTCAAACAAATAACAATACTATCAGGACACAATTATATATTGATTATATACAACCCGCCTTTAACGAGATGGTAGAAAAAATAACTTACACTTACAAATTTACTAATATTCCAAATATAGATTGTTTAAAAGAAGAGTGTAAGGTTTGGTTAACAACGATACTTGATAAATACGATCCCAATAAGGGCTCTAAAGCTTTTTCTTATTTCAGTGTTATAACTAAGCATTGGTTTATACACAAACTTAAAAAAAATTCTAACAAAACAAAGAAAGAGGTAAGCTACGAAGAGCTTATCAAAGAATCAGAACATGAAGATTTAATAAACAATGACGAAGCATACTTAACAGCTAGAGAAGAAAAAGAATTTTGGATGTTCTTAATGAGTGAGATGAATAGATGGGATAATGCTAACTTAAAGCCTAATGAGAAAAAAGTTATTAGTGCAGTTAAAATTCTGCTTGAAAACGCACAAGAGATAGAGATCTTTAATAAGAAAGCAATTTATCTATATTTAAGAGAAATAACAGGCCTAAACACAAAACAGATAGTTAATAACTTAAATAAACTTCGTGAAAAATATAGAATTTTTAAAATAAAATGGGACAGGGGTGATTACTAAATTAATTTTAAATCTATTTATAAGTAATGAAAGACTTAGACCAATACATATCTCGCGCAACAAAAAACATAAAAGAGGACAGAGCTGCAGCCTCAACACTACTAATGAGCTTAATGAGGTACATGACTGTATCTGAAGATCGACACAAAGAAGTCGGCCTGATAGCAGCAAAATATCTAGAAACACTTCAAAGGTCAAATGAGCAGTTGGTAAAACTGTCTGCATTGTTGCAAAAGGACACAATAAAATCAGAAAACATAAGCGAAAAAGAAATCAATGACTTATTTGATATGATACAAAAAAACTCTGAGGAAGAATAATGGTAGATACTTTAAAAAATTTATCAACATTTCAGTCCCCTGATTATGGGATAAAAGGAAATCCAATAAACGAGTTTCGGAGCTTTTCGCAACTAAATACAACCCCAGGTCAAGCCGCTCAAATTGATTTTCTAGCAAACTCTTTTGGAGATCACATAGACAAAAATCAACCGATCAGAGAAGATGACGGAAAATCAGGCACTAGAGTTGCAAAAGTTGTATATTACGAATACGTTCAGGTTGAGACTGTGTTAAATCCAATTGTATCAACGATGATTAAGAATAGCACCACCGGAGATTTAACTGATGAAGTGTTAGTTGTATACGCTGCACCTGCGGGGGGCTCAACTGCGATGTTACCTACACCAGAAGAAACAATGGGGCCTTCTGTAGATTTAAAAAGAATTTATAGATTTCCTAAATTTTATTCCATTCAGCGTGAACAAGCAGTTTTGGGCCAAGACTGTATTGTTGAATATGCTGGTCCAGATGCGCATTATGGAATATTTCATGGTATGGTTGACGATGGAGTTAATACACCCGCTTATGATCTAGGTGGTGCTAGTGATTTTAACGCTGGAAATAAAACCAGGGGCAGCATCGCAGGCCTTTTTGGAAAGGGTGGCACTGGAAGAGTTGGAAATAAATCCTCGAACTCTAACTTGTCGCTATCGGATATGTCAGCCGCCATGAAAGCACGTGCCTCTGGAGAAAAGACAAAATTAGTCAGAGTTGATGCAGATAAGGTGCCTGGTTATGATGGATATGCTAGTTTTAGACTAGCAGCGAACATAGCAGAAAAATATAATCAATTAAGACAAGCAGTTTTAGGTAGAGGTGGAGTTATGACATCTGCTGGTGGTATCCGACCACTACAATCAAAAACAAACAGTTCAAGATCAGCACTATCTTTACATTATCTTGGTAGAGCTTTTGATCTCGCATTGCCTACTGGAATGAATAATCCTGAGAGAGACCCATACGTTTGCGTTAGAGATTCTAACGACCCCAGAAGATTTATAGTTTGGTGCAGAACTCAAAATTCATCTGTTCCTGTTGTTCGGCTGGAAGCAGAAAAGGTTACATCTAAACGCGGCCAAACCTCTATATCAAAACAAACGGTAGAGGGAAGGTTTTTTAACTTTACACAATTAGCATCACAATTTGGCTTTAAAGGAATTAGAGGTAGAAAATCTTTTTTTAGAGGCGGCAAATATACTGGAGCTGAGTGGTGGCATTTCCAAAACACAGATGGTCTAAGGCTTGGGCAAACTACTTTTGGGGAAGAGTTGTTATCTTTATATAGTTTAGAAAAAGTACAAAGAGAATTCACTTATTGGAATCAAGCTGCAAATAAAAAATATGGTAATGATTGGGCTTAGGTTTAATTAAAAAAGAGATAGTTAATGGCACGAAGAGTTAAAATATACGTAAGCAATGATATGAACAAAACAGCTGTGCTTCGAGTGGTTGATATCGAGACAGGTGTAATTGAAAGAACTCAAAAATTCTCGGCAACAAACCCAGGAAGCATATCTCTTTCCTCGATTTCTTTGATGAAAGAAGAGGCAGAACAATGGGCTAATGCCGAGTATCAAGGCAATTATGATATTACATTTGAAAATTTTGATGAAGCATCTATCAATGCAGCCGATGGCGCTAATGTTGCTCTCTTCCGCGACGAAGCAGGAGCAATTATTAATGCAGAGCAATCAGTTGTCTCAAGTCCAACAACGGAAGATTCTGTACCTGAACGGTCTATAAACATAAATAGTGACGAAATAGCTCCTGATGACCAAAACACTATTGTGGCAGGTCCCTCTGTTGTTTCACCACCACCACCCTTTCAAGATGACATTCAAAGAGCCCAGGCTGGTCAAGACGGAGCCTTTTTAGATAATAAAACTAGAGATTTCGAAGCAGCTAATTTAGCTACTGGAGCACCTTTGGGTTCATCACAGTCAGCTGGTCTTATCGGCTCAGGCCCAACCGTTAATTCTTTTGATGCTAATCCAGAATTTTTGGGACCAGAAGATCCTCTCGGAGAGCTTGAAGAGGATATAGAAGAAGAAAGATTTGAAGCGAAAATAGAAAAAGATGTATCCTCCAATAAAATACAAACAAAAATAAATAAAATTGCATCCAACCTAAATCCAGATACACCAATTGGATTGCGTGGAGATGCTGAAGATGCTGCGGCTACCGCCCAAGCCGGCATCGGCGCCGCCCTAGATATAGCTAAAAGAGGCCTCAATCCTTTAAAGGATGATGATAAAGAGGCTAGTTTAAATTTGCGCCAACCTAATGTAAAAGGGTCTGTGCAGTTAATTGGCCTATCTAAACAAGAACAAGAGATTCTCTCTAACATGGATACAGTTGCGTTAAGTAGAAATAGGGGTATTGCTGGTGACATCATGATTGAAGCAGTACCTGGCTTTGTAGAACTTAATACTGAAAAAGTAATAAACAATAAAAATAATGCATGGATAGTTTTGGGTAGGGACAGAATAGATTCTAGAGCATCTGGGTATGGTGGAAGCGGCCACACTCAATGCGCCGCAATAGATCTAGTTGCAGGAAGAATGAGCCCTGTGCCGAGGTCTGTTGATTTTAAAGGTAAGCCAATATATGTAGATCCAATGCCTGTGCAAATTGAGAGCGAATACGGCTCAGTTATGGACGCAGCTAGAATATACATTAGTCAAAAAACAGATGTCGATGATAATTTTCAATTAGCAAAGGGCAGAATAGGCAACAAAGTAGCTAGATCTGCTATAGCGCTCAAAGCAGATGGTATAAGAGTTATAGGTAGAGAAGGCATAAAGTTAATTACACGTGGGGATGCTAAAAATTCTCAAGGTGGTAGAATAACCAAGACAGCAGGTATCGATATTATTGCTGGTAACGATGATAAAAGATTACAGCCAATGCTACTAGGTAATAATGTAACTTCTGCATTTAGTGATTTGTGTAAAATAATAGAACAAATAACAGGAACTGTACAAGGGTGTGTAAATAATATTGCACAACTTGATGCAGCGCTAGCAGCACATTTTCACATATCACCATTTTTTGGCGCACCAACTTTGCCATCTCCAGTCGCACTACCAGCGTGCATTGGATCTTTGATTGAGTTGGTTTCTGTTGAATCATTTTCCATTGTTGCGGAAAAATGGAATATGAATAGTTTTAGACTAAGATATTTAAAGTCAGGTGCTCCGCGATGTATTAGAAGTAGATACAATAATAACAATTAGGTAAAGTTTAAGTTATGGCGTCATTTTTAATTGCAACTAGTGAAAGTAGAAATGCTAAAACAATGGTTTTTGACACCCCTTATAAGAAGGGTGACAAAGGTTTGCAGATACTTGCAATTAAAAGATTTTTAGGCATAGATTTTGGCGCTGGCGATTTTTTTGATGAAAGAACAAAAAAAGAATTAATAAAATTTCAAAACAGAAATCGAGACTTAATAATAGAAATCGGAAATCTTGGATCTTCACAAACAGAAATTGCTGGCATTGAAATAGAGTTTGTTGATACAGATCATCCTCTCTGGCGCGCCGAGAAAGGTCAGATTGGTGATGCAACACTTAAAGCTATGGTCATGACCAAAACGGGTCAGAGGTCTCCTTTAGGTCGCTCAGTTAATCATTCAGGCATAAGTATCGCAGTAGCTGTTAAGCAAACACTTGACGAGTTAGCTGCTATAAGAACTCAACTAAAGGGTACAAATATAGATCCCCTTCAGGCTTTGGCAGAAAGAGATCCACTGGAAACGCCAACTAATCCCACTACAGATGGTAAATTTTACTATTACACTCACATATCTAATCTTAGTAGAAGTGATGTTAATAACAGGGTTGGTGAAGAAACTAATAGAAGAACCATATACAGAGCTGCAGAAAGGGCTCTACAAGAGGGCACTAGAAAAATATTTGATTTCTATAAGCGTAGAAAAACATGGCTTGTAGAAGGCGATCAGCCAAATTCAACTGTGTTCGAACCAGTGTTAAGAAGTCAAAATAGAATAGATGCTAGTGGTCTAAGGAAACAACAAGAATTTAGAATGACTGTTGAATCTCAAAACTTGCTACAAAGCATGAACGCCGAAAGAAATAATACAGTTAGTGTTTTTTTTGGCCAATCTTTAGAACCGGGCGCTCCTCCAATTTTTGCATCTATAAAGAAAATACATAGCCCAACCCGACGTCCTGGCTCCAAATTTAAATTTACGGTTATGGTAAGAGCAGAGATGTTTGAAAAAGTACCAATCAGTAATGCCACCACTGTGCAAGATGTAGTTGAAACAGCAGAACAGATTTATGAAACCGGAAGAGAGGTATACGAAGTAGCCGAACAAGTCACTTCAGGTGTTAAAAACTTTTCTAAAACTACGCGACAAGTTAGAAGAAAGGCAACTCAAGCGGCTAGAAAATACTCTAAAAAGTTTGCAAGAGATGCAGAAAGATTACTTCAGCCAGGCACTGGAGTATTACAAAACCCTGACCCAAGACGCCTTTTGAATAAACTTAGTGCAGAATCAGTAAAAAATAGAATTCATAGCGCAGCAAAAGCTAGGTTTCGAAATTTATTTTCTGCTGATAATGCTGCAAAGAACGTTGCGTCTGAAAGTTTCCCAGGCACCCAAATTTATGATTTAATGTTTTTAAATACGTATTTGGCATCTGTGCAAACTAAAATGATTGGATTTCAAAAGGACTTAGATAAGTTTAAAGCAGACGGGGGAGCACTCAAGCCCCCTGTTAACCCTCAAAAGGAAGCAGACCGCCTAGGATCGACGTTCACGGGCTTAACGGCAATACTTGCAGTAAATGGTATTAATATACTAGAAGCAGGCTTAAATGGCGGTAAATTACAGATTACGTTTAGTGAGGTAAAAAAACAAAGATCAATAAGTAGTTCTCAATCTATACTAAAAGTTGTCGGTGCTTCTATCACCTCGATAACATATCTGCCAAAGGGAGAGGATCCTCTTGTCCTGACAGCTGGAATGGAGATTGTCACAGGAACTGCCATTTCTCCTGCGGGACCACCATGGAACAACCCAAAAACTATGGCCTACTTTTTTCACCTAGATCAAATGTACCGTGATGGTAACGGTGGACTATTTGGTTGTAATGATGCAGCATCATCTGGAGCCATAGGTTTCTTTTTAAAGTACACATATCCAACTCCCGTAGTTATTCCTTCGAGGCCTAAATCTTTAATATCTGTTAAAATGATGCCATCGATCAAATCTAACGTAAGTAAGATTGAAGAAGAATTAAAATCTTTAGGCGATCAAATAGATGCTATCGAGTGGAGAGATGATGTATTTACAGTGGAGCGCGGAAAAACTTATAACATAAATGACATGCTGCCATTGGGGGATTTGTGCACTCTAGAAGAATTATTTGATGAATTTTTAAATAAGTTCGACTTTCCAGCGCTGTTTTGTAAATATGCGGAATGTTTACCTGATTTTCCATGGCCACCAGAGTTTCAATGGGACTTTGATTTTACCATACCAGACATTCCAGACTTACCAACTTTTGATCCAATAGCCTTTATAATTCCAATAATAGAAGCTGCAATTATCGATCTAATAATTGCTTTTCTGTGCGGACTGGTCAGGGCGATATTAGATCTCTTGCAAGCACCAGATTGTCAGGATTTAATAGATTTCGGTGCTTTAGCTATGTCAGAGTTGATGGGAGATGGAAAAGATAATGGCGATGGCCTAAACGACCCTACAATCGCAGATAAAGCTGAAACTTTCAAGAAGTCACAACAAGCTTTAGAAGAAATGGATATCCCTCCGGAGGCATTGTCTGGAGCTGCAGATATTTTTGACAAGATATCATTAGCTTTAACTCCAAGTGAAATATGTTCTCTATTTGATGGAACTGCAACCGCACAAACAATGGCGATAGTAAAACAAATCATAATTAACTCTGAATCTCAATTCAGTGAATTTATGGATAGTGATGATGAGATAGCTGACTTTTTTGAAATTTTAGGATCTTTTATTGATCCTGCTATGTGTGAAAAAATGTCTAGATTGTCAAACATTGTTGTTGGAGATGATCTTTGTTTTGAAAAAGACAGAAAACCTCTCCGTCAACAATTGCTAGAAGAGGGCGCAACACCAGATGAAATCAACAGAGCTTTAGAAGATGCAGCAAGCAAAAGAGAAGGAATTAATCGATTGCTTGAGAAAGACCCGCTCAAAGATTTACTAGCAGATGCTGGATTGGGCTATAGTAAACCGGGGGTCTCTCCAGCTGGCTCAGGGTGTCCGGATTCAAGCAACTTAGGCGCCGGCGCCGGCCCTTATGATAATCCTAATTTTAGTAAATTATCAAAAATAACAACAGGCACAGTGTTGTCATCTGTAGAACATATGTTTAAATTTGATTTGAAAGGATATGTTCCATCTTTTTATTCATCCTATACTAGGCTTATGGGTCCAGACGATCCCGAATTTGATGTAATCTTAGACTTACAATACAAACATTTAATAAATCAAATATTGGCTCAAAGCGCGGCAGGTGATCCACCTGAGCCACCTCCCGCGTTATATAAGCCAGGAAAATTAATTGTTGAAGATATCCTGGGTCAGCCATTAAGAGATAGTAACGGAGAGCTTGTTTACGACGAAAATAACGAAGTAGTAAGAGAAGTTCTAGGTAAAAGACCTGTTTCTATCGAAGATGGTGCACCATATATCCTTAGTGACGCCATATCTGGCCTGGAGATTAAAGATGGCGGCATAGATATTAAATACAACGGCGATACCACAGAGCAACAGGCTCAAAAATATTTTAGTACAATGCAGTCTGAAGCAAATGAACTGAAAAAACTTTTATTAGACGGGCAAAATCAACTATATAAAACTGACTATAGGATTGGAACAGAGGATTACTCTTCTTTTTATGAAATTGATATATTAAATTCCGTAGGCGTGCATGGAGAGCAATCAACAAGCGCGTATAGAGTAGATCATTTTCTACAAATTAATATACCCAGTTTTCAAACAGTGGCCCCGGTAGAAAATAATGCTTTTAATTTAGTACAAGTCAGTGATGAAACTGCAGTGGTCTACAGAGATAATTTTATTGATAGAAGAACTGCTACCGTAGGTTCATCGTTAAAAGATTGTTATTCTATAGGCTCCGTCAGAACAAATGTGTTAGAAAATTATGTCAAAAAACTACCAGAAAGATTTGCAACTCGTCGTAAACGAGCATTAGATATGTTCAGTGATGAAGGTATTCCTGAGATTTCACTTAGAGGCGGAGCGTTTGCAGATATGTTTATTAAATCGTGGGAGAGCGGTATACAAACAGCTATAAAGACATCTGAAGGCAATAACCCATCATATTACTTAAAGCTAATAGATAAGAAGAAATTATTTAATAAAATTGCATTTGGTGCAAAGAGATTAGGGTCTGGTAGATCGAATTTAGTTGCAGCTCCCCCGGGGCTTGTTGAGTCTTTTGGAAAAAAGAATTATGTTGGAGATCAATGGTGGAGAGAACTTAAAAATGGACCTTATTCACTTATGGTTGATAGATTTTTAGACAAAATATCAAATAGTATATCGAAGTCTAAGTTTTTTGACTTGGCTGAAATGAACACACTTAATACAAGATTGACACAAGAATTTAAAAAAGTTCCACAAGATGATGGCAGTTTTTGTTTAGAAAAGATACCGCCGCTAATTGACTTTCAAGAGTTAATAGATGAAACATTAAAAGATATGCAAAATTCTTTGTGCGAGCCAAAGAATGCACCGCAAAATAGAGACTTCTCAAAACCTGGTCCGCTAGAAGAGGCTAATTTAAAAACATTAGCAGTTTTATATGTGCTGACATTTGTCATTGAGTATATTTTTAAACAATTATATTTAGCAGGCAGGTTTGACCTCACCCGGGTCATGGAAGAAAAACACGTTATAAGTTTAGTAAAGAAGTCACTTGAAAGTGAGCTAGGCAAAACTGCAGCTATAAATATTAGAAGCAAAATACTAGAAATGACAAATGAAAGTTCTATAAGCACAGCAATAGACATATTTTTTGAAAAATTTGTTATTTCAAAAATAGGATCTTTAACCAAAAAAATAAGTGAAAATGGCTTTAAGCCTGAGTGGAGTTCTTTTAAGGATGAATATTATCATGAAATTTTAGATGATTATGAAAGAAGATTAACTGCGCCGATATCAGAAAATGATTTTAAATTTGACCCAACAATTGTTAATGAAGATCTGCTGCGCCGCGACGAGCCTTTTAAAATACCAGAAAGAGTAACTGTTGAAAGTTTTGAAAGTTTAATGCAACCTACCCAGAGAGGTAAATTATCCGATAAAATAACTACAAACATTTCTGAATACATTGAACAAAATAAGGATTCGACATACATATCGCAAGAGGCTGGCAAAGATTTAAATCAAGGTAAATTTTATTTAGAAACTTATTACAAACTAGATGAAGATATATTAAGGCAACTGACTGATATAATTTACAATAATCGAACTGGAGAAAAAAATCATTTACATCTTGTCGGATTACCAATGAGTTATGCAATGGCAGTTTTTCACCCAGCCAAATATACTGGCGCATTTTCCTTGAGAGATCTAGAAGATCTCTTGTTATTGTTTGCACCGTTTGGGTCTAATGAGCGAGAATCTCTTTATCATGTTAAAGGAGCAGCACCGACTACTATTGCTGGCCTTTCTGCAGATATACAAAATTCACATGCCCAATATAATGTGGGCCTTCAAGAATTGCAAAAGTTTAAATTAAAGAATGCAGAATTTCAAACTCTTAAAAGAATGTTTGGCCTCGCCGGAGCTTCACAACGGATTACAGAAACTCAAATTGGTCAAAAGTTAACGAAAATGGTTTTGCAGAACAATGACATTGATGAAGATATAATAGCGTTAAAAAATAGAGTTTTAAATGGAGGCGTCACAGTTGGCTTAAGATTGGTTTTTCAACCAGGTGTTGGAGATATGATGTATGCCAATATTCCAAGTGAAGAAAGAAAAGAATATAACCCAGGAGTAGACTTTGGAACAATTCAATCTTCGACAGACCCTAGGCCTAGTAGGAGTGAGGAAACCGCTGCAGCATTAGCCGTGGCCCCTGCTGGCCGGGTTCAAGTAAGAATCTCTACAGCAGACGCTCAGCAAAAATCTGTTCGCCGTGTCGGATCCGGAAAAGAAGTTGATTCAATTGACCCCAAAGAAATACATAGTGGACAAAGAAAGGGAATTCCAAGCCTTGAGCAGGGCGCCCGTGGTGGTCCCGCGCTAATGACCTCGGATCTTATGCCCTCACTCATCAACACTCTCAGGCCGCTTGATAATTATTCTGAAGCAAAAACAATCTCAGACCCTATTCAGCGCACGTTAAGACAAGGCGCACCATTTGCACGTGCCTTTACAGATACAAGAGTTATTTCGACAACAGAGTTTGGGTATGTTGCTCCACCTTTTGCTGTATCTAGCAATCGTATTGATGGTCACGATTTCAATACAGAATTACAAAATATCACTATTGGTCAAGGGTTCGACTTTGGCGCCAACACAGGCCCCAGCACTGCCGATACAATGAGGCAGGATCAGAAAGAGCTTTTGTCAACTGCTGTAAGAGATTTGGGTGCTCTCGATAGTTCTCAAGTTGAAACTGGAAGATATATCCCGGTTTCTTTTGATAAAAATTTTAATGATGCTCTCTTCGGCCCACATTCATTATTGTCTATAGTAAACAAATCATACTTGGCTTCATTATCCGCAAATAACGTCAAAGCTTTTCTTGACACAGATTCTCTAAATAGGGTGGTCCATGCAGATTTACGATCAGACAATTACGGTGAAGGCGAAGCTTTTGTTAATACAAATTCAGAAAAAGCAGCCATACTTTTTGGTACAAACAAGCTTCGTCTAAGTATAAGGGAAACAGATGATCAACGCCAGACGGGCATGCTTTTTAAAGATTCTACAAATTTTATATATCCAACTCCGATAGTTGAAGTAGAAGTTCCCATGGATTGCTTGGGGCAATATGTTAATTACACTATGGTCCGAGGTAACAATGATGGAGCTTCAGAAGATCAACACGGTTATTCAGCTTTTAATAGGCCAAGTTGTCTTGTCAGCGATCAAGAAGCTTCTTACATCAAAAATTTTATAAATCGAAGGAATGAAAGTGACAGTGATTTTCGATCTGCCGGTGCCAATAATGCTTATCAAAACATACAAGCAAGAAATAAAATTGAACTTCATGATAAATATTTTGATATTTTAGTAACTAAAATGTTTGGATATGGTAACAAAGATGAAAACAATAGAAGAACAAAAATATCACCTGAAAATGAAGATATGTCTTATTTGTTTGATTTTGTATTTCCATTAGACAGATATACCAGTTTATATTTTCATCAATCGTTAAAAATATTTAAAGACAATAGAAGATTAGATAACATGTTTGTACCAACAAGAGGTACTATATTGAGGATCTTTAACACAATTAGTAATGTTTCTTCAAATTCTTTAGACATAGGAAATCAAGGCGACTTACTATCTGAGAATAATTCGCTTTACAATAATATCTTATCATCACAAATGGGGGATGGGCTCGCCCCAGAAGCTGATGTTTCGTTGGGTGATATTGCAGCCATGATCGGTAAAATGATTTTGATGGCTGTTCCAACTATGATAAGAGGCCAAGCTCAATTTCTAGATCCAGGCTACAAACAGATGGCTCAAATATTTATGGAAAATCCATGTGAACTTCCAAAGGGACTAACAATGGGTTCTCTGGGCGGCGCTGCAGCTAAGATGGGAAGAGGAAAACAACCAAACCTACTAGGTGGTCAAAACGAAAGTAGAGATAAATTTATGCCTATAACACTTGGCGCTCCAATGGACATTACAAAAGGTATTGGTTGGTATTTAATAACTGCGTTTCCCACTTTTTTCACTAAGGGAGATTTTAAACCACTACTTAATAGTATAAAGCATGTAGTTGGTACATTTAACAGCGCTCTTGGACCAGAGGGTTATGGTGGGCCACTGTTACCTCCTGGGCTTTTAGCCTTGGCAATGCCTGAACTACCGGGAGAAGAGGCAAGTAAGAAACTTAAAGAAGCCAACTGTAATGAAAACCAAGAAAGAACGACAGAAGAGTTTGATGAAGATGGTAATGTTAATTCTAAAGTTTGTGATGATTAAATAGGAGTTTTAAAATGTCTGGAATTTCACCAAAGTTACCCTTGGTAGCAAATGAAAGAGAGGGTGCTGGCTATGCACTAAATAGATCTATTATTGATTCAATAAAGCAAAACGTTCGAACGCTTGTCTTAACATCGCCAGGCGAAAAAGTTATGGATCCTGAATTTGGCTGTGGTGTTAGGAGTTTATTGTTTGAACAAAATCATGAAAGAAGTTTCGGAAGAATAAAATCTAGAATTTATGATCAGTTTAAAATATATTTACCCTTCGTGGAGCTAGAGGATGTTGATTTTGGAGGCCCAAACGCATCATTTGAAAGCGATAGTAATCTTTTGACAATCATAATAAATTATAAAATATTGCCCCTGGATACTGTGGATAATCTTGAAATAACAATCCCGGGAGCTATTTAATCTTAAAAGGGACACAAAGCATATGCCAGACGATAAAATAATTCCAATAAAATATACTAGCAGAGACTTTACTTCAATAAGAAGAGATCTCTTGGAGCATGCAAGAAGGTACTACCCAAATACGTATAAGGACTTCAACGAAGCATCTTTTGGTTCATTTGTAGTAGATTCTGTAGCGTATATTGGAGATATGCTATCGTTTTATTTGGATTATCAAGCAAATGAATCTTTTCTAGACACTGCTGCTGAATATAAAAATATTCTAAAACTCTCTCGTACATTAGGGTATAAGTTTAACAAATCTCCGTCCTCTTATGGCGTTGTACAATTGTTTCTCCTTATACCTGCTTCTACAAGCACTGGTGAACCTGATATGAGATTTGCGGCTACACTAAAAGAAGGAACTAGGTTCTCCTCAGATCAAGGTGGCGTGTTTACACTTTTAGAAGATGTTGATTTTTCTAATACAGAAAATAAAATAATTGTAGCTAGAGTTGATGAAACTAACGGTGCACCAACTTATTATGCAATTAAGTCCGAAGGCCAGGTTGTTTCTGGAGAACTTTTGGAAGAGTTTGAGACAGTTGGAGCATTTAAAAGATTTTTAAGAGTGGAGCTTCCTGGTGAAAATATTGCAGACGTCGTTTCTGTTTTTGATTCAGAGGGTCATGAATTTGTACAAGTGGATCACTTATCCCAAGATGTTGTGTTTAAGCCAATCCCAAACACAAATAGCACAAATGACGGCGTGCCAAATTTAATGAAAAAGGTCGCTGTGCCAAGAAGGTTTGTTGTTGAACACGATGATGATACAACGTTCATACAGTTTGGATACGGGTCAGACTCAGAATTGTTAAGTGGATCACTGGCAGATACAAGCGATGTTGTGCTCAAGAGACATGGCAGAAGTTTTGTTTCTGATGCAAGTTTAGACCCAACCAGTCTAGGTTCAACAGATAAGTTTGGCGTAGCCCCATCAAGCACAACACTTAGAATAGTTTATAGATCTAATACAGAAGACAATGTTAATGCTTCTTCTAATTCCGTAACAAAAGTTGTGGAGCCAATTATAGAATTCAAAAATATTACACTATTGTCAGAGGACACTAGAGATTTTGTTGTTTCATCTTTGGAAGTGACAAATGAAAAACCAATATTAGGCGATGTATCTTTACCCAGCACAGAAGAAATAAAGATTAGAGCTTTAAATACTTTTGCAACTCAAAATAGAGCGGTTACAAGAGAAGACTACGAAAGTTTAATTTATTCAATGCCAGCTAAATTTGGAGCAGTAAAGCGTTGTTGCGTTGAAAAAGATCCGGATTCCTTCAAAAGAAATTTAAATATTTATGTACTATCAGAAAACAGAGAAGGTCATTTGACAAAAACTAATCCAACAATCAAAAATAACTTAAAAACTTGGCTGGATGGGGTTAGGATGATTAATGATACGATAGATATTTTAGATGGCTATATTGTAAATATTGGCATAGAATATGATGTGGTGGTTAATCCAAAAAGCAATAAGTTTGCAACATTGAGGTTGGCCTCGAAAGCTATTGAAGATGAATTTAAAGTACAGAAAGAGCTAGGCGAACCTTTGTATATATCTGATTTTTGGTCTGCCTTAAAAGGCGTTGAGGGCATTTTAGATGTAAAGGATGTCCGCATTATAAATAAAGTTGGCGCGCCATATTCGGAAACTATTTGTGATATTAAAGAAAAGACATCCACAGACGGGAGATCTATAATCCCACCAAGAACTTATATTTTTGAATTAAAATACCCTAACGTGGATATCAAGGGGAATATATTGTAAGATGGCTATAAAAAGATATGTTGCAACAGCTGATAATACAATAACAAACGCTTTCAAGCAAGATCTCCAAACTCGCGGAACAGGATCTAACATGGGAGCTTCAGACGTATTAGAGGTTTTTTCAATTTATGGTCATGCCACATCGGCATCTGTTGAGAAAGCAAGAGCTTTAGTTAACTTTCCAATTAGTACAGTGAAAACAGACAGATCTGCCGGCACCATACCAGAATCTGGTAGTGTAAAGTTTTTTTTGAGAATGTTTAATACACCTCATGGTCAAACACTACCAAAAAATTTCGATATGCAAGTTCTACCTATTTCGAAATCCTGGTCAGAGGGCCAAGGTTTGGATATGGAAGAATATTCAGACGAAGGTGTTTCTAACTGGGTAAAGGCGTCAACAACAAAACTAGCACACACAACGGATATAAAAGTTCGAACTGCAATAAAGACAAATCTAGAGGGAAAATATTTTGTTTTACATAATGGCGATAATGTAAAATATAACTTTTGGTTTGATAACTCTTCAAAAGCAACAGCTTCTTTTACCATTGCAAATGTTGGAAACATGGGTGCTGCTGACACCATAGTATTTGATTCTACTGCTGGTACAACTTACACAATGACTGTAACAGCTCATGGTGGAGCAACAACAAACTCAAACACAACTAGCCCCACTTTTGCAATTGTTAACGGCTCTGCCGCAAACACAGCGGCAAACTTAACTACGGCTTTAAATGGTTTAACAGAGTTTGAAGCAACCCGGGTGGCTGGGGTTGTAACCGTAACTCAATCTGTAGGTGGAACTCAAGGGAATGTTTCAACGGCACTGACAGACGCAGGTCCTGATGGTATATCTGTAACAAACTTCACCGGTGGAACTTCACAGGGTGGCCCAAACCCCCAAGGAACTGAGGTTGCTGTGCCTTTAACCTCTTCTGCCATCACAACAGTTAACCATATTGCAAGACAAATTAAAAGGTCAATACACAATGCAGACATAAAAATATCAGCCTCTATATCAGTTGAAGACACTGAAGATTCAACGGGGGCAACAGTTAGATCTGTGAATAACAGCACTGCGGGTGTTTCGGGTTCTTTTACAGGTAGTATAACTAATGATTATTTAACTGTTGCAACAGTTCAATCAGGTGGTCAATCTCGCTGGGTAAATGCTGGAGGAGACTTTCATGAGGTTGGATACACTCCTGGTAAAAATTTACCGCACTATGTTAAGAATTTTTCAATCGGTACAGAAAATTTAGATGTTAACATAACTGCACTTGTCGAAGAGTGGTTAGCAGCTGAAGATACTGTTGATACAGATAGAGAAAATTATGGCGTCATGCTAAAAATGTCAGGGTCTTTTGAGGACGGCACTAGAGGAAGATCTTATTACACTAAAAAATTCTTTTCTAGAACATCTGAATTTTTCTATAAGAGACCAGCAATTGAGGCTCGATGGGACGATTCAATCTTGGATGATCGAGCTAACTTTTTTAGAAGTAGTTCCTTAGCTTCTGGTGAAGATAACTTAAACACTCTATATTTATACAATTTTGTGCGTGGCCAACTCAGAAATATACCAGTTCTTGGTGGTGCTTCGGGTAGCAATGATGCTCACACTAGCATACATCTACAAGTTTTCCCATCAGGAAATATAAAGAATAATGTAATAAAGCCAATAAGCTTACCCATTGGTGGCGGAGTGACAACTAATAATTCAACAGTTGTTTCAGGTGGTTGGGTGTCAACTGGAATTTATTCTGCATCTTTTGCATTCACCGGATCTAGTAAAGAAATATTTGAGGTTTGGAGTAAACCAACAGGCGTTCTTCAAGGTATACAACTGGTAACTGGTTCTGTTTTCACTGTAAAGAAGATAGAATCTTTAAATTATATGCCAAATACAAGGTATGCAACTTCAATTAAAAACTTAAAACCTTCCTACTCACAATCAGACAAGGTTAGATTTAGAGTTTTTATTAGAGAAAAAGATTGGAGCCCAAATATTTATACTAAGGCAACTCAAACAATTGAGCCGTACATTGTTGAAAAAGCGTATTATAGGATTTTTAGAATTAAAGACGATTTTGATGTTATAACATATGGATCAGGTAGTGGAAACCCATATACAAAACTTTCATATGATATAAACGGTAATTATTTTGACTTAGATATGTCTTTACTTGAAGAAAACTATGCATACGGCCTTAAGCTTTCTCTCGAAGTTGATGGGAGAAACGTAGAGCAAGAAGAGATATTTAAATTTAGAGTTGAGTGATTAGTTAATGAGCTTAAAAGATCTGTTTGATAAAAAGGCGTCTAAACACGTCTTAGCTAATAAGTCTGTTGAAGATCTTAAACAAGATATAGAATCTGAGTTTTTTGTAGATTCATATATTGAAGATAAGTTTAGATTTGAGCCACATGTAGATTATGCCACAGCTTCTAATTTTGCAAAATTTGGATCTGCTGAAGAATATTATAATGTAGCAACAAAAAGAATTTACGAACTGTATCCTTACGACGGTTCAGCTCACGAAAAACAAAAATGGATTAATGAATCAAACGGTTTAGACTTACACGTTTTCAAAGATGGCTACCCTAGATCAACCGGGTATGCAAAGTTTTCCCCATCAGGTTGGGGATCCAGAGTATCTTTATCTGGCAATTACGCCAACCCAGCTACAAAAGAATATATATTAATTAAAGGCGGGCCAAACATTAATAATGTTTGGTCAACTGCTAGTAATAGAACATCAAACTTAGAGATAAATGGTGCTAAGGGTAACACTGTAGAGTTTTGGTTAAAAAAATCTGGATATCAAAGCCTAACAAAAAAAGAGGTTATTTTAGATGTTTGGCCATCTGGTTCACAGCCAGGCGACCATAAGTATGGTCGCTTTACTATTGAGCTAGATAGAACTCGACCACAAGAAGATTCTCCGTGGGTTATAACCTATCGATCTGGCTCTTCTGGTTTTATAAACTCTTATGTTTCCGGAGCTGCAGGATTATACAATAGTGCTTCTGATGGTGAATGGCATCATTATGCTTTTGCTCTCAGGAACACTGGTAGCGCAGTTGGAGTAACTTGTTATGTCGACGGTCAGTTTAATCATTATTTTGAAACTGGTTCAACCATTGGAGCTATCAATAGGCCACTTATTGGAACAATAGGTGCCCTAGCAGCCGGAAAGTCAGACAACACAGATTTCTCCATACCTGTCAATATAAACCCAGGTTTAGGTTTTGGTAAACTATCCGGATCAATTGATGAATTTAGATACTGGAAAACAAGAAGAACAGAAAAAGAAATATCTCTTAATTGGTTTACTCAAGTACATGGCGGCACAAATACAGATGATTCAAACACAAAGTTAGGTGTTTATTATAAATTTAATGAAGGTATATCAACGTCATCTAGTATAGACCAAGTTGTTCTAGATTACGCCGGTCGGGCAACGAATGGTGCTTGGGTTGGCTATAGTTCAGTGGCCAGATCAGTTAAATCTGCGATTGTGGAATCTTCGGCTTCCGCAACAGAATTTAAAGATCCAATTATACATGTTGAAAATCCAAAAGTTGCGGCCTACATTCAAGACAAAAAAGAACTAGGTAGAGCTTACGATTATTCAAATACGTCAAATTTATTTTTCAGTTTTCCAGAATTTATGGTGGATGAAGATGGTATTGATGGTAATTTAAAAAAATTATCACAAATAATTGCATCGTATTGTGATAATTTGTGGTTACAAATTCAATCTTTGTCGAGCCTAAAGCACGAAAGGTACGAGGATTTTAATAAAAAGCCATATCCATTTGTGGATGCCATGCTTAGAGCAAGAGGTTTAGATGTTCCTGAGTTGTTTATTGACGCAGATGTAATTAACTCTCTTGCAAAGAGAGATGACAAAAAGGTTTATGAGCAAAGCCTTCATGATATTAAGAACTTTATATATCAAAACATATACAATAATCTTGTTTATATTTACAAATCAAAAGGCACAGAAAAGTCTTTTCGAAACATGTTCCGCTGTTTTGGGCTAGATGAAAATCTTATAAGAATAAATATGTATGCTGATCGTATCACATACCCTCTAGAGACTAAATACAGACAAACATCAGTTAAAAAAAGATACGCTAATTTTTCTACTCCATCACACTACAAAGCAACAATATATCAGTATAGTTCAAGCTATGCATCAGACGCTAGCCCAAAAGATGGTTTTATAAGTGGTTCGCATGCAGAGGGAACCGTAGGTCTTGCCTTTACAACTCAAGCAGAAATAATATTTCCAAAGAAGTTTAACAAATCTTCAACAAATTATGTTTCTACCCCACAATCAAGTTCCTTGTTCGGTGCACATACTGCACTAGGAAGCGGAGACACTGATGAATTTAGGCCAGCTAATAAAGACTTTGCAAACTATGAAGTATACGCAGTAAAAGAAACAAAAGATTCTAAACACGCAAAGTTTGTTTTAAAGTCTACATCAGGTCTTATCGATGCTGTTGAAACTGCAATTATAAAAGATGTCTATGATAATAAAAAATGGAATTTAGCAGTTCGAGTTAGTCCAAAAAATCCGGATTTTGGATCAGCTATTTCAGGAGCAGCATCCGTATATACCGCAGAACTATATGGTGTTCAAGCAGACGCGGGTACAATACAAAATGAATTTTCTATAAGCAGAACATTAACAAATGCGGTTGGAGAAAGGTTTCAACAATATTCAAAAAAGATTTATATTGGTGCACACAGAGAAAACTACACTGGATCAGTATTAGCATTAAGTGACGTTAAGATAAGTTCAGTAAGGCACTGGGCAACGCACCTTGATAACGAAGAAATTAAAGCACACGCTATAGATCCAGCATCCTATGGTGTGTTGCACCCTCAACAGAATACTTATGCTTTTAATATTGTAGGCAATAACAGTATACCAAAAATAAAAACGCTTGCTTTAGCTTGGGATTTTGGAGATGTTACCGGCTCTACAGCTGGAGGAAACTTAATAGTAAACGATTTTTCTTCTGGCTCTATGGTGGAAAAGCAAAACTATGGAATAATTGGAGAGATAGCGGGGGTTAAGCATCCTGGTAGAGGCTTCGACTTTGCTCCTAGCTCAACATCTAGCATTGATGTGGAATATTTATTTTCTTCAAAAATGCAAAATTTTGAAAATGTACATAGCTCTGACATGATAAGAGTTCCAAGCAGAGATGATGTTACGTTTACAAGGGAAACAAGACCGGTAAATCATCACTTTTCTTTAGAGAAGAGCATGTATCAAGGCATCTCCGATGAAATGATAGATATGTTTGCAACTGTAAGAGAATTTAATAATTTAATCGGTGATCCAATTCACAGATATCGTCAACAATATAAATCCATGGAACATCTAAGGCAATTGTTTTTCAATAATATTGAAAATACACCAGATGTAGAAAGATATATAGAATTTTATAAATGGGTTGATCAATCAATATCTGACGTAGTAGATCAATTACGTCCTGCAACTGCAAATATGTCAGATGATATTAGAAACGTAATAGAAAGTCATGCACTAGAAAGAAATAAGTATTGGTCAAAACTTCCATTTCTAGAGAAGAAACAAGAAGATCCAGAAAACCATCCCGGTGCTGCCGGTATTAATGAGCTTTTATATAATTGGAAATTTGGTCATGCTCCATTAGAAACTCACACAGGAATATATGCACCGACTGGTAGTGCAGGCTTAGATCAAAGCAAAAATACTTTTTGGTGGAAAAACAGAGTAGAGCGTACAGATGTATCAGTGAGTACAGGCGATGAAGCCGTAGATGCAGATAGGGAAAAATTAAGAAAAGCTATAAACACGCAAGTTTCAGGCAACACTTTTGCTGCCCGGGCGCTCAGCAAGCCCTATCGACTTGTAGTGCAGCTTGATCCAGTTATTCACTCTGGTGATAATTTTCATTTAAATAAAAAGAAAGATTTTTATTTAAGCACAACTAACCCTAATAATAAAGATTTTATAAAAATAAATGCAGCTGATTTAGACTTTGGGCCTGATCGAGATGATGTTCTCAGACCAAAATTAATTGTTAATAATAATATTTTTGAAAAGAAGAAAGCACGTGGCCCAGCTGATATAAGTAATACAAACAAAGATCATGATATTAATACTATAGCGCCATTTAGTATATACAGTAGCTCTGTTGATGCACCAACAGATTATAAGGCAGAATTGTTTGATCGGTTTAAGCAAGGTGTTGATATAACAAACTTGCACTCTGACGCTTATGGTGAAGATAGAGAAATACCAATGCAATCTCCATTTACTGAGTTTCATGTCGGTGGACATTTCCATAGGCACGTGGAGATCAATCATAGTGAAAGTCTGGGTCCTTCTCTTAAAAAGCCGAAAGCAGGCATTAAGGGCTTGGATACACACATAGACAGAGTAGAAGCTTTTTATATTTCTGCTTCAAATAGTCAACTTTTTGTATTGGGTCCGGATCAACAAGAAAAAGATAATCCATCGTTAACAGGCTCTATAGCTGGTAGAACTCATGTACTGAGAGACCCTTTGGCAAAACGACCTGTCAATATAAGAAACATCAAAACAACAACAAGTAGTTTAAACCTTGGCAACTACACACATGATTACGAAATAGTACAAGGGACTAGCGTAGATGTTAGTCCGGTGTTTCTAATAAGAACTGGATCTGTGGTCGACCTATCAGTTTCTGGTTCTTCTGATCTTGTGTTAGGATTGAGAGATAGAACAAAATTATCTAGACCTATAAGAAAAAATGTAATCATATCTAGATTTTCAGCACCCGGTGATCCTAAAACAATGGGCGATTCTCAAGGTGGTCCAGAATTAGATTTTCAAACAACTCAATATTCTGTCTTCAATACTATGAATTATAGAAATCTTTCTGTAAGGTATCCTTTAGATTCATTTTTAACGATTGCAGCTAGGAAAAATTATGTAACAACAAACGCTAACACTGCATCTTTTCACAAAACTTATAGAAACACAACTTATTTACCCACAGACAAAGATACATTTCTTGAAACTGGAGTAAGAGATCAGAACAATAATGCATTTATCCAAAGGCAGATACCACAATCTGATTTGAACTATCTTTGGATAACTTCGTCTGCTCTTGAAACAACAAGTTCGTTTATTGGATACTCTCATGATTTTACAATTCCAATCGGAGCAAACTCTGGTTATCAAACATCTTCACATGTAAAAAGCCAAGAACAGACTGAACTTACTTTTGTCAGCGCTAGCGATGTTGGTGGTGGTAAATTCTCCGGTTTCGGTCAACAGTCTTTTGATTTTAATAGTAGACCTTATTTTGAAAAATATGCAGATAGCGTGGGCAACGCTTCTTTCGGTAATTTTATCCCCGTTGGATTTTGGGGATCTAATGCAATTATTGTTGATCCAATCAGTGGATCCGATAATAATACTTTGGGCTTCGATCCGGATATTGGACCTCTCAGAGTAGGGTCAGAAATTACTGAAGGCACTGGACGTGATTTTGCAAATGACATGTCGGGCTCAGCCTTTATAACTAATATTAAATCAGGCGGCTCTTACCCTACTCTTGGTTATTTAAACGATACAAACTTTGCAGGCCTGAACCTTACTAGAAAAGTTAGAGCTGTCACAACCAGGGCAGGATACGGTGATCAAGGAGATGTTATACTGCTAAACGGTCTAATATTAAATAGACAAGGCCCCTATGGATGGCCATCCTGGAAGCAGATCAGAGTTGGCCAAGATAATAAGGTAGCAAGATTTTTAAGAAAAAATAATATTTATGCTCCAGCAGTGGTTAGCACTTTAGGGCACGATAAGCTTATGTTCCCAGTTGGTAGCGCAATGAATAAGATAATGGATCGTACTCGGTCACCAGAAGATCTTAACAGCATGCTTTATAATTATACCAGAGGGTACTCTTGGCCTAATAATACACTTCATAGTTTTAAGCGCCAGCGACCAAGAATACCGCTTCATACTCTAGAAGAGGGGTCTGAACGTCTTCGTAAGGCAAGAAAGATGCGGTTTGACACCCGCGTCGACGTTCAACACTATAGGTTTACAGAATCTGCAGCTATAACAAATACTAACCGTCTTCAAGGCATGACTTTCAGAATTACTACATTTGATGATGTTGATGATTTTAGAAATATTAGAGGTATTGGCAATCATAGAGTAATAAGAGAAAAAGCTCCCTATTTTCCTGAAAACAAATATCGTATGTTTTCAAACCCAGGCTTTAATCGAATTATGTCGCTTGAATTGAATGAGGAAACAATAGCAAGCGAAACAAAAAAACAAATTAAAAATTTATCTGAAAACCTCCTTGAACAAAACAATTTTAGATTTGCAGATTCAGTAATAAATGATCTTCAAGCTAAGGGGGTTAGAGTAAGTCCAGCACTTAGTCGACTAGTGCCTGAATTTCAAGATCAAGCATTTGTTATGCTAAAACAAACAATTTATCCAACCTTTGAAAACTCTCTAAAAACTAGAACTATAAAAAGAGAAAGGTTCAAGATAGACTGGTGGTTTGAGGATGCAGATTCAAGATATAGAGCGCATAGTCCAAATGCACGAAAAGATCATCGTTTTGACGATTGGGTAATACACGATAGGGCTGGTGCAAAGAGCACCACCCAATTACCGTTGCTCAGCCGTATATATTTGTCGAGTAATCCAAATGCTTATCCGCAAAAAGCTCTTGAAAAAAAATTGAAATACGGAGAGACATATTTTGCAGATATTGGAGATCTATATTTTAACAATGGTCTTGCGCCTGAGCCAACCTCCAGTCATGCATGGTTTGATACTATGGGTACACCACAACATCCGGCTAGAGGTATTGGATATGTAAATACGTTGCCTTTTGGTAAGACTTTGGGTCATCCACACTTTATCGGTAGATTACCGTCTCGAAATACTTCTGATTATTTTTCTGGATTATTTTATCTTTTGGACAGTAGTAATCAGCCTTTGGAACGTGGAGCACGTGCAGGAAACTTATATCTTGTTGCTAACAGGTTTGGCCCAACGCAAGCCGGCGCAAGCGAACATTATCGTGATTCTGGATCACATAGAGTTTTGTTTCCTTTTCATCCAGAACATCACGGAGCCAGATATAAAAACTCAGCTTGGCCTCTAGATGCTCAACCTGGCTTTGGACTTTCTGGTGAATTGAATTTAGGTACAGATACACCAGGTAACTTTGGACCAGAAGGGGTATTGGTACACAATTCAAATTTCTTTAGATCTGGCTCAAACCCGGGTTCGTATCGATATACCTCGCAAGGCATGCACAAATATGACCCAAAGCCGTCACCAGTTTATGCTAGAAAGTTCCCAGAAACTCCCGTAATTTATCGAATAGCTTTTGCCAGTAATGATAAAACAGATTATGATGAACAGGGAATTGTATTGTTTCCGTTTTCTGTATCTGCAAGTTTTCCAGATCCCGCAACTCAGGCATTGCATAATGAAACTAGCACAGGCGGCTCAAATTTTTCCGGCCCAACTAACAACGGTGATGGTTTTATAACGTTAATATTTCAATCAAGCTCTGCAAGAACAGCAGAAGGACCCGATGTTAGGCGCCCTCACACTGGAAGTTTGTTTTTCATTAATTTAACGTCGTCAGTAAGCACTCCAACTGATATTTGTAAAGAATTTGTACAGCACTTTACACCAGTTGAAGATCCATCAACTTCAGCTTCGGACTTTTCTTCGCTGGCTTTGCTTCGTCAGATTAACAGAACAGTGATAAATGTTGAGCAACTAAAAGACAATGCTGGTAACTTAACAGCAACTGCGTCAATCACGTTCAGGAACGCTCCTGTTGCTGAAAATTCAGATAGGCCAAACTTATACTTTGTTGGAGATCCTGTTAATAACAATTATATTTCTTATCATTCATCAACAGGCTCAAAGCATGATATAAATCCATTTATTATTCAGGGTCCTGCAGGCAGCACCAGACTTGGCGGCGCCGCAAAATGGGAAGCTGGAAGTCAATCTGGGTGCAGTCCTTTTCCATATAAGGATTATGATGATTGGTTCGAGCAAATTAAACACATGGGTCGCGACTATTCCCAGGTTCCTGAATTTAGAATAAGTGAGTTTATTGGTACTTATTCAAATAGATTAGCAAACGGCGCAACAGGTACAACTTATACTGGTGATGGCTCTGATGCTTTGTATACCGGAGATGCGTTTTGGTATGGTGATATGGCTTGGCAGGGTTGTCCTGAAAAACTACAATTATCTGGTGCAAACTACTCGTATCAAAGATCGAATCAAGAAAATTTTTATAAAGTGTATAGTAATTCGGATTTTATAAGAAATTTTAATGTTGTTGATAATGCCATGAAAGAAAATGGTTATAGTAAAAGATCTATTACTTTGACAGCGAAAGCCATTAAAAAACTACTACCTTACAGGGGCTTTTATCCAGTACAAAGAACTTTACAATTAGCAGAATATTTTAGCTCTTCATATGCAGCTGATAAAAGAATTACCAGTAATAGACAAAATTACTTGGGAAGTTTTAGAAATTATATTGCACCATTTTTTGCACCTGGTATAACTTATAATTCCATAAAATCAGGCATATCAGTTGATTATCCTATTTTTGTTCCAAAAAAGGATAGAACTTTTAACCGATTTGGTACTCTTTTTGCAGCAAATGATAACAATTGGGTGCAAATTGGCGATTCTGCAGACTTTGGTGACTTGCTAACAGGCTCATTGTCTCCAACACCTCATGACCCCGGTATAACGGTTGGAGCCTGGATATACTTTCCAGATGCACAAGATAGAGCTGTCGATAATATTACTGAAGATAATTTTTCTATTTTATCACTTTGTGATAAGAATGGTCATTATGATGGTTTAAAGTTTGCGTATAGAGGAGGTAGGTTTGAATTACATATGGGACTTAGTGATGCTAGTCAGTATGTGCAGTTCACCAGTGGTGATGCCGGCGCATTTTGGCAAACTAACACTTGGTATTTTGTGGCTTTTACTAAAAAACTAGGAAACACAGATGCATCAAGCAAGAAGCCAGCATTTTACGCAAAATGGCCTGCAGATGGATATGGAAGTAGTGTAAATTATTATAGTGGCACTGGAGTTGGCTATTATTCATATAATGGTGGCACTGTTAATGAAAACAACATATTTGCAGGTTCTAAGCCTGGTGATTGTAGAATAGGCAATCACTATTTCTCATCGACTAAAGTAGTTCACAGCGGCAGTAGCGGCTCTGCTACAGGGCTTAATGGTAGGTTGTTTACCTCAGCGAATGTTATTATAGATGAAGTTACAATTTGGAACACTAATTTAGACTTCTGGCAAGTCAGCGCTCTTGGCGGCGGCGGTCCCAAGGGTGCAGGCCCAGTGCAGCCAATATCAGCTGTAAGTAGTAGCCTTCACAATCATTTGATTGGCTGGTATAGAATGGGCGATGATACTGGATACAATAGGATTGAGGTTAGTCAATCTAACATGACAGATGCATCTCCGATGTTAAATCATGCGGTTTTTCACAATCCTCAATTGGGACACCCTCGTAATCAAAATCATATTAGAAGCGGTGACACTTTATCTGGCAGTGTAAGTGCTGCTAATCTCAGTATAACAAAACCAAAGTTTGAGGGATTTAAAGATGACATACACGGTGAAGGAAATGATGCACATACAGCTGCAAACACAGCTTCATTAATCCAGAAAGGTTTTGGTATTGTTGATGTTACTACAATAAAACAAAGATATCGAACCTTCGACGGCACGCTAAGCGATGCACAATTTATTGATTTGAAACATGCTAATGGTAGCTTAGCTCACTTAACTGGTGCATTAAAATATCCATCTTATATAACTGGTTCTAGTTTTAATGAAACGGCTGACCATGGCATACCAAGAATTGGTTCTGCTAGTTGGGGTGCTTTGGGTGGCAGAATTGGAACTGGTGACGCAAATAGTTTAAATAGAACTTTCTGGGTTAATCAAGATGCTGGAATACAAAGAGTGGAAAGAATACCCTTTGAAGCAGTGATAGATCCTAGGCTATTGCCATCTAGTGAAGAAAAAGAAGTTGATGGTGTCATTGCTGATTATCTGACAATATGGGATAACGAACCACATCCAAGTGCTTCTTTGCAACCAACCACTGCTATGAGAGCAACTGAAGCGCGCTCATATGATTTAATTTATGGTAATTATGCAGGAGGTCCGCTTTCAACTCCTGCAAACTTGGCTATATTTGATAACGCTATGACTTCTTCTGCGCTTACTTCTAGTATAAACTTAACAGAACTTAGAAGAAGAGAAGGTGCTGGTATCGGCACACAATATAGACTAGCAGCAAATAATTTTTATGCAGAAAGTATGAATTTCTTTTTAGAAAACCGCGCACCTGTCATGTTAGCAACTGCAGACACGCTAGATCATGATCCGACTGGAGAGCGCAATACATATATTATGACATTAGAACTGAACAGGCCGCTTGATGGAGATTTTCCAATGTATAATCGAGCGTCTGCTTTTGGCCCACCAGTTGATGCTGGTCACGTTCCTTACAACGAGATGTTTTCTGAAGCTGGTCGCGGACGAGGCGCTCATGGCTTTTCACCGTTTACACCACCTCACTACGAAGGGCGGTCTTTAGTCACATACACTTTCACACCAGGAACTGGTAGTTATGCCACTCCATCCGGCGAATTGCTAGTACAAAATGTCTTGCAACAGATTAAGACCCTAGATGGCTTTGCAGAAAGTGGCCCCAAGATACAATTCGCCAGATTAACAGCCATGACTGGTGCTACTGGTGAAGGTAGAGATCAAAAGCTAACTAAGAAAAAACTAGCAACAGATGCTTTTAATCATGGTCTTGGATTTAGAGCAGCTACTGCTCTATCGTCTCTAAACAAAACACACGCGATGCAGTTATCTTCATCTATAGCGGGACTAGATCTAGCAGAAAATGCTCTTATACAAAGCTTTCAAGGTAACGATCCAACACAACCTTCCTTGAGGTTTAGTACGGTTTTTCACCCAAGATGGGAAGGTCCAAGTTTATCGTTTAAAGATGCATCATGTACAGCTCCATTGCCACTCGGTCTAACAACAACAAAAGGCTTGTGGCATCAATATGGTTTACCTGCCGAAACTTCAAATTTTAGTTTTAGGGGACCAAGAACACGTCGCCGCCGCTTCCGTGATTTATCTAAACTGCTTGGTTTGCACTTTAGAAAAAACGGTCGCGCTGTTGAAGGTCAGTCAAAACCATTGGGACAAATAGCGACAGAAAGAAGAATAAAGGAAGCTGTTATTGCAGTGCCTTTTAGATATGCCGGTAAACCTAGACAAATCAAAGATCACGGTAGAAAACTTCTATCGACCAAAAATCAAGGAAAAGAATTTTTTACATTACCAAATCCTGAAAAACTTTATAAAGCTGTGCATAATTTTACTTTTAAGTTTAAAGATGCGAAAGAATTTAAAAAAGAATATTTAGATAGCCTTGAGCAAGAAAGAGGTGCCCCGATCAGTACTGGCCACCCATACAAGAAAATGGCCGGCGCCATGATAGACTATGTTTTTCCACCCAGCATGAACTGGCTAAAATATAGTGGTGATTCAGATAGTGTTGCAACGTCAGCAGGGAAGCCGTATGTGCCCCCTTTCTTATACTTTGTAATGGAGTTTGATACCACCCTAGATCAAGAAGACTTGTCAAAAATTTGGCAAAATTTAATGCCAAAAATTGGACAGGATTCCTTTAACAAAGACGGGGAAAGCATAACTCAAAAAACTAGTTTTACCGTACCCCTAGATACGGATGATTATTCAGGTGATCTATCTAGCGGCTTATCATTATTGCCAGAGTTGGATACAGAAGAGGCAGACGAAATAAAGTGGATGGTCTTTAAAGTAAAGCAAAGAGCTGAAACAAACTATTTTGAAAAAATTAATAGGGATAAGTTGCCATTTGATCATCCCAATAAATTACCAACTATCGAGCAATTTATGGAATATGGCTATAACTGGCCGTATGATTATTTCTCATTGGTTGAACTAGTTAAGATTGACGCGGAAGTTGCTTATGCTGTTGATAAGGACGATGAAGAATGACTTTTTTTAACAAAAAAGAAGAAGTAATAGAAATTGAGCTTACTGCATATGGAAAATATTTGCTTTCCAAGGGAAGATGGCGTCCTAAATTTTATACTTTTTCTGATGACAACGTAACCTACGACCCAGAATTTTTAAATCTTTCAGAAAAAAGAAAAGAAACAAATGAAAGAATTCAAAACTTAACTCCTAACCTTAGATCAGTTTTAGATCACAGCAGCGCAGAAACAAGAGTGATGAGATTAAATGGACATATCATTGAAAATAATGATTATGAGTCTGCACGTGCGTTAGTAAAAACTAAAATAGGAGAAGTACCCTTGGACGATGTTTATGGAAAGGATTTTATCAATGATATAAGCATGGCACCGGACGGTGGAAATCTAATTAGAAACTTTATTGGAACGTCAGAGATAGGGTCTCAAAAGCCCCCTGCGTGGTCGGTTGTTAGTTTAAATACTGAAATATTTAATTCAAATGTTGAGCTAAGTTCTTCTGGGCCAAATCGCAGCTTGAGAATACCTCAATTAGAAATGAATATAGATGTAAATGTTTATGCTAGAAAAATAGAACAAAATGTCTCAGATACATTTTTTAAAATGCAAGCTGGTATCGAAGACAGGATATATTTTACAGATGGGTATGAACTAGAAATAGAGGATCGATCTATAGTGCTTAAGGTTGAAGAAGAGAATGTTAGATTTGAAAAAGAAAATTTTGATGTTGAATTTTATTTAGTTGAAGATGAACGGGAAGTACAAATTGGAGCCGCCCGGGCAACTTTTACAATCACTAATCTTTCTAACTTAACAACCGGAGCCACTGTATCGTTTACAGATACCGAAGGACAATCTTACACTTTAACTTGCACTGGTATACCCGGCAATCCAGCACCAGCTACTGGAGTAACAACGAATACGAATACAACATCTCCTTCGTTTGCAGTTGCTGAAGGTTCGATCAACGATACAGCACATAATATGTTTATAGCAATTAATGCCCTAGACAATTTCAAAGCCTCAGTAAAAGATAATGTAGTGATTGTAGATCAAGCAGAAGGTGGAAGAGGTGGCAATGTAACTGTAACTTTAAATGATGACGGAGCAGATGGAATGACTGTAACAGACTTTACAGGTGGTGGCCCAAATAAACAAAGAAAAGAAGAAACGTTGATAAAACTTTTTTGCTCAGAAAATGATTTAGATACAGTTGATCAAAAAGATTTAATTGATACATATTTAGAAATTAGTTATGATGATGATATTCCTGCTGGAGAACTGATAAGAGATAATGGTTCAAATGCAGAAAAACAAGGTGGGCTATACTTACCTAGGACAGGTATACCTAGATCTGATGCTACATTAGACAATAGCACACCCGCAGGCCAAACTAGAGATATCGGTAATATAAATATCAAACCTTTTGGGACTTCAACAACAACCCTCTTAGGCGAAGCTGCTGAAGCAGATGCTGATGATGGTACTTTTGATGATGATTCTGGAGATGGTGGAGTTTGTGATTAATGAAAAAACTAGGTAAAAAAGCAACTACATCGTTAGTAGAAAATTTATTACCACCACTTTATGTTGATTCTGTGATATTGGATCGCATTGACGATAAAAGATTTACTTTTAAAATTAAATCATTTATAAAAGAAAGAACTAGTACTGCCGGAAATCGTGCTTCTTTTTTCTTTGTAGACGAGGAGGGCTTAACTACAAGGGGCGATAGACAAAACGCACAACTTTCTACTGTGCAAGCCTTGGGAGAGATAGGAAACGCAGAAAGCAGAGAAAACCTAATGGGGGTTTTTGCTTCAAATAGTGAAGTAATTAAGCGTGTATCGGATAGTATAAATTATATGACGATAATTTGTACAAACGCCGTGGCAGACGAACAGGTGTTGAACTATTTTGTTAAAAACAACGATTCTTTTTCTGATGATGTATCGATATCAACAGGATTATCCAATCTAAGAACAAATTATTCTGGTATAGAAATTGATTACGGTAAAATACAAAGCCGCTACGCAAACACGTTTAGGACAAAATATATAGAAAGAGACAGCGAAGGCCAGTATTATAGACTTCCAGTTTTATCAGATATACAAAAAATATTTCTTAACAATCAAGAGCACCTATCAATATATCAGTTTTTATTTATAGATTATAGCCTCAACAGTGATGCAGATATTACAGGTTTTGATCCAGAAGATTTAAAGTTTTTAAATCAAATAAAAAGTAAAATTGAATATGTATCCGTATTCAAAGAAGGAAAATTAAATACAAGTTCAGAAATTATTGTTGATAGGCTTGGACTTCCGTACTTAGGAACATTTGTCAGGGCTAGTGTTCCATATCTGCCTTCTCAATATTTAAAAGGTTCTACTTTTTTAGGAGCACTTGATGACGAAGGCAAAGAAAACTATACACAAGATGATACTCTATATGTAAAGCCCGTAATGAATACAAAAATACAAGACAATAGATTCCATCGCAGAGCGCAACAAGATTTTATAGGCAGAAGGAATTTTGGCATAGGGACGGAATATAAAGTAAACAACCCAGGTTCTATTGTATTAATGGATCAGCTATCTGATGGCGTACCAGTTTCTCAAAGAGAAATCAGCAATGTGCCTGCTCCTGAACCTTTTGGCGATGAAACGCCCTTTACTGATCCTAGATTTGAAAGTCTTGTTAAAAAATTTCCTAATTTTATAAATACTGCCCGTGAAGTTCTAAAAAGAGAAAAGTTACAAAAATCAAAATCTTCTAATATTGGACTTATTGTAAATCATGATAAAATATCAGGAGTTGTAAATCTTCATATTACAATCGATCAACAACAAATTTTAAAAAATTTTTCAAGGCTTGGTTACCTTTGGGATAAACTACCTCGTTTTGCACACTTTTCCCTACTGTATCCAAAAAGAAATTTAAAGCTTATATCTGTTAAATTGTTACGACGTCGCGTTTATGATGAGGCAAGCCAAGCAAATGAGTTTGGTTCGCCTACAAGATTTTATTTTGACGATAAAGTTAAAGTTGTTTGCGAAGGAGGCGAACAAGCCATTCCAGGTATGGACTTTAAAAGCAAAATTAGGCAATCAAACCTAATTGATGCCTCTTGGTCAGATATGAGTGACGGTGGCGTTTACGGAACTTTAGTTCAGACTATTCCACCACAGGTTGAACAGTTTGAAGAAAATAGAGCAGGAAACACAATTAACGATATAGACTTCCCAGAAAGGCGAGATCAGATGTTTCAAGCTTGGACATACTCCGGAACAAGCTTCGTTAGTAATCTTGATCCATCTAGTGAACAGTATGTTACACCAGATGGCGATGAAACTTCGTTACCTTTAAATAATTTAGGAATTCCTTGCTTTCCTTTCTATAGAGTGTTGGTTGCTAGAGATGAAACAATCAGCAGAATAACAGATGGCGTATATCAGTATGGTATAGAGTTAAAGTATGTAGATCCAATGATAGAGTTCTTTCAAGTATTATACAACATGGTGCAATCTGGTCGAAGAGTTATAGAGGACTATTATTACGAATCGTTAATACCCGCTGGCGGCGGTTCAAATTTTGAAGCAGGGCCACGTGCTTCAGCTATTGATTCTGAAGTGAGGAAGGTAACGTCGCTAGAAAATGGTAGCTACAATCACGTGACTGAAAAATTCACTGATAGTTTTAAAAATTATGTAAAAAGAAAATACGATTCTTTTATAGTTCCAGCTTTAAATTATGCGATTGCTTCAAACATACTTTTTTTAAATGAAGAATTCAAAACACAAATGCAAGAATTTAATTCTGAATTTGTGTCTCACGATTGGCGTGCTCAAAATCTTAGAGTTGAAGGAGAAAATCATGTTAGTAATACGGTTGATAGATTTATTTCCTTGTTAAATCCAGATAACACAACTCCGGAACAAATTGGTGAAATATTAAATTCATATTTCTCTTTAGAGAGAGGTATAGAAGAAATAGTTGGCGATAATATAGTTTTAAACGAAACAACAACAGATCAAGAACTGGCGGGAATGAAAAGCAAAAGAAACTCTATAATCGAGGTTGAGAAATGGTTCAAGTCAGAAGAAAACCAGGTATCGACTTCTGAAATAAAAGATAGCATAGGGAGTTATTTTTCATCTCAAGGGAGGGGGTTGGTAACAAATTTTCCAGCTATCAGTTCAGATCAACTAACGGAAAGACTTCAGGAAGAATTGCAAAAGTTTGGTGTCACTAACACAAATGCATTTGAGGGACCACTTAGTCAACAATCTCCAGCCACATTAACTTTTGACACAGTAAAAATTTCACTTCCTGGTGTCTCTAGAGATTCTGATAGGTTTAATAGAAAAATAAAAAGCATAGAAGAGCAAACTCTAAATATTGACGCAGAAAGGCTATTTAGAGCCGCGCTTACTGGAAATGATAGAAGTAAAAATTTTGATAAAATTATGGCATTTTTAGAATTCAATGGCGTCAACACATCATCAATTAAAAATTCTAGAAGAGTTGCTCTAGATGCGGGAGTTGCTGTCGGCGCCGCTCCAACCGCTCAGTTTTTACGATCAGTAGAAGATGCCACTAAGCAATTTATACAAAGTAGAAAAGAAAAGGGCGAAGCAACATTTAGAGAAATTTATGATCAACCTACTTTAAATCAAGATGAAATAGCAGAAGCTGTGGATGCTGATTCTTCACTTGTCTTAAGAGAGGCCAACATAGATACAATCAGTAGGATATTTTGTCGAGAAAAAACAGAAAAAACTTTTGACTTATTAACTCTTTTGGGCGCGATAACTACTGATTTAAAAAATCAAATGGAAAAACGTATAGCTGAAAAGGGTCCATTTGGTGGCGGGCGATATACTAGTGGCCGTCGTTTTATAAAAACAAGGCTTGATGCTTACCCAATGCAAATAAGAATATTTATGGGATTAATTCAACAAACTGATGGTGACTTTTCTCAATTAGAAGTAGGCGATTTATCTAGAAATATCACAAACAATTTAACTACAAATAATTTTGAGCAAAATATTGATGCTCTAGCAAAATTTCATGGCAACAGGCTAGATTTCAAATGTATAAATCCCGCCATATTTGGAAATATAGGAGTTATAAAAAAGTTTGTAGGTTTTAAAGAAACAGGCACATCAGGTAAAAAGCATACATCTAGTCCTATATTCAGAAGAGTTACTATGCAGCAAGCATTAGACGGATTGGGCGTAGGTCTTTATAAAATAGAAAAATATGTAAATCCAACTATAGGTATAGTTTCAGATCACAACATTCCATCAAGAGAATATTTTTTTGAAATTACTGAAAATCCATTACCACCTGAAGAAAGAGTAAGAAGACTAAGAGTAGCTGATTTGAATAGATATCGTGCACGTTCTTTTAGTGTAGTTAGAGCAGCCACTGGAACCGAAGGTCTCGCAATGAGCGTGGCCGCGTCTGCAGACACACCGGTGAGGGTGCAAGTATTGCATGAGGGTGACGTAGGCTTTGATGGTGAAGCAGATATATCAGATTTTGCAGACAGCCCCAAGATTGATGTGGGATATTTGAGATTTCGAAATCGATTTTCTACAAGAACATCAGTTAATCTCTTTGATCAGTTCCCAAACGTACCGGGGGCTCAGCAATACTCTATCGAAGCTGCACGAAAAGGAATACTAAGTCCTTTACAGTTAGAGGCGCTTCTTGATTTATCTAGAAGGAGAAATTTAATAATTGAGGGAAGCGACAGATCAAGAACAATTTTTGAAATAGCAAGAAAAACAAATACGTCAGTTGACGTGGCAGCACGTAATTTAAATTTTGATGAATCGCAGTATACAACATTTCGTGATTTTATTCCTCTTGTTAGTAAAGGAATGTTAGTTTATGATGGGCCTTTGTTTGGTGGAGCGACGGCTGCATCTAGCAATAGAGAGGATGCTGTTCGAAGACCCGGAACACCTTATTATGGCCCCTTTGTTATCCATCCAGAACTTGGTTTTGTAAATGTAAAATCTTATATAAGTTATTTTGAAGGTGGTTTTGATGAAGGTAGAGATTACAATAGAGCTGATAGGTTTGGACAAATAGCAGAGGGTTTTCGTGGTCCGGATGTAAATAGGTATAGGTTGAGATTGTGGGATCCATCCCGAGATACCTTACCCGGTATTGAACAAAGCCTTAATTTACAAAGAAGGTTTGACGACGTTGCAAACGGTGCGGTTTTTGATGTGTGGATCCACCAGGCAGCTCACATGATTATGGAAACAGTGGGATCTTCTTTTGGTATATCAGTAGATAGCACAGGAGAAGTTAAATTTAAAACATCAGACATGTCAAGGCGTAAATCAATAAGAGAATTAGATAATACAGAATTAGCAATTTATGAACAAGAAATGAAATCGCTAACTTCATATTCGCTTAAGCTTATGGATAGTTTTCAACAATATCAGAATCCTAATTTTCAATATCGACAATATGAAATAATCCCTTCAACTTCACAAATTGAGGATAGATCATATAGAAGAGATGAAAGTGGACAAATCGTTAGCACCAGTAGCTATCGAGATGTTGTTAAGCTTTTTATTAATTCATGGGTACCCAACAACAACGCACGTGGAGGTATTGATCGAACCAATGAAACTATAGCAACTTCTGTGCTAGGACCAGCAGGAAATTAATGAGAGGAGTCTATATATAATATGGCTGGCCCATGCGATATAACCCCATTTAGTCCGAATGCTTCACAGTATCCAGGCGCGGACAATCCTGATGCCGTAGCTCAGATTATTGCGGGTGTTAAAAATAGAAATGATTTTCCTAATCTAACTCAAAACGATTTGGAAATTATAAACAATGAATCCGGCACGATCAATAATACTGGAGATGCTCTTTTTCAAGCCGACTTAGCTGCTCTAAGAGCAAGGGCTAACGCGTCCCCGATAGGACAAACACAAACAGCAGCCAATGCTAACAATAGTGATGAACAGCTAAGTTTTGAAGAAGATATAATCAACGGATCACAGGTAAATGAAGATATACCTCCGATGCCAGAGCCACTAAACGTTGATTTTAAAAGAAATATTGATTTTGACCTATCAGGCCCATCCACATATGGGCCATCTGTATCGCAGACTGCCGATAAGTCAAAGTGGATTATAGATGATGGCCTTTTGTTGTGCACGCGTGCATGGGACGGCGAGCCTTTTGCAGGAGCCGGAACTGGTCAACAAATAAATAAGGTTCCAGTTCCGCCAGACCTTATTAATCCTCACCCAAATTATTTTTCAGTTCCAACATCAATTCCTAAAAATGGACAAATACATGATACGTTTCGATATTTTAGTGGCAAATACTGGGTGCTTTTAGACGGCGATGGACCGAACGGCACAACTAATACAAAGATATACAATAACAAGAACCCTAATTCAAATGACAATTCATTTACAGATGCGAGTTATTTAGACCCAGAGGCAAAACTACCTAGTCAATATAGGGCTAGGGACCAATATAAAAAAGAAACACAATATTTTAGTTTTCACAATCCTAGCAACTTTATAGCAGGGCCACGTGAACATAGAGGCGATGGCGATAGAAAGAGTGATGTTATGATTTTACCATTAGATAAAATGTCTAACAATCTAGATAGAATGCTTCACGATAAGATGACAGAATTTATATCTAAAACTGCCATGGGGGATACATTAACTATTGATCCAAGTTTAGAACAAAATGCATTTGCTCGCGGTGCGTCAAAAGTTAAAATTGATGATTTTGTAAAAAATAAAGTACAGGGATTTACTAACCACTTGAGAGATCGTATGCGTGGAAGTGTGGCAAAATTTGCACGTGCACACATACAAAATAACCCTAGGGCTCTAAGCAGTTATACAGATCCAGGAATTACAGAATGGAGAAAGGAAGTTTTCTGCTTAAGAATACCGCACCCTAGGATCCATCGACCTTTTTCCTGGAACTCAATCGCTGATATGGAGGGATCAAAATTTAATTGGATTGATTATTTTTACGGCTACCTTGTCAGCGCACGATCTGAAAAGGATCATGTCTGGCAAAAAAATATAGCAAGATTAAAAGATTTACTGACAGCTGTTATTGCTAAAAATATATCACCCGGAGATGTTGCAAAAGCAGAAGAATTTCTTCGTAGGTATGATGAATTGGCTGAGCCAGAGGTATTCGAAAATAGCCGAGGACGATTAGCCACCGGTAAACGTCCAGTAGTTAGACCATCCGGTCTACAACAATTTGTACAACTAATTGACGAAATGGCCGTTTCAGAAATAAGAGTACCAATTAGCAAGCATTATGATTCTGATCTAGCCGGAAGCCCAACTCCAGTTAATTTAGGTCCGACTACAGTGCCTTTAAAACGATGGTTTCAGCCCGAACGAGGTCAGCCATATTACAGAGGAACAAACGCTGGTTATAGTTCTGGTGAAAAATATGGATTTTCTTTTGTTTTGCCCACGGATATCGGTGATGAGGAAGACCTATCTTTTGGTGGTTTTAACAATTATAACATGACACCTGTGTTTCCATTTTATGAATTAGATACAGGACTTGAATTAGCGTTACTTACAAATTTGAGAACTGATGAGGCAGAAAGGCTTATTAGTTCTGGTAGGAGAGTGTTTCCATCTAACACTGATTATAACCGCAATATTTCAAATGGAAGTACAGATTCTGATTCGCTCTATAAAAATTTTCGTGCACCAACCATTGGAGCTAGAACTTTTTTCGACCATGTTACAAATATAGAATTACCATATTCGCAACAAGAAATGGATGCACTTAATATTAAACCGATGCACTATAATGTGATCAAGCCCGTTTACAATTTTTTTGATGAATTGTACGAAACGTTAACTCAATTAAACACAGAGGGTCAAAATTATCCACATCATCAGTTACCTAATCATTTTATTTTTAGACCTGATCGACTTATAACAAAACAAGACATCGAAAATATGGAAGAATATTACGATTCTGATTTTCAATTGCAGAGATTTAAAACAGAGTATGGATTAATAAATAGCGAAATAATGGATGTTTTCAATTGTAGGTTTAGACAAGAAGACTTTTTACAGCCCAAGCCGCGATTCCCCAGACATATCCGCCTAGGCCCAATTCGGGGAAACAAAGTAGTAACTGTTGATCGCCTTAAAGCGTTTGACAATGTATGTTTTTTCACAAATCCAAATTCAGATCATTTTAAATCTGCATATAAAGAAAGAATATTGCTGCCAATGTTTGTTGAGTTTGAATTAGGCTCAAGACAAACTCACGGTCTAGGTAGTTTGTTTAATATTGCTGGTAAAATAGATACAAGTAACATATTTTATCCCTTTTATAAACAAAATTTATACAGTGATGGAGTATCCTTCACCAGGACTTCTCCAGATAGTGTTAAAAATGGAAGAATTCTTATAAGAGAAAGTTTTACAAGACCAGTAAAAGAGGATATGGCAAGAAAATTTAGTAGATTAGGTGCGGTTCAAAATTTTGGTATTGGTTATGAGAGTGCTGAACAAGCACAAATATATTTTGAAAGAAATATGAAACTCGCGGAAGCTGCTTATGCTGGGATATCCTTTAAGAAATCAAATCCAAATGAGCCGTTTTTTTCTAATACTATATCTAATAGCACTGATATTGGACCCCCTGGCCCTAACGGATATTCCCTAGAAGACTTAGAGAATTTAGTAAACATTATCGGAAATCCATTGGAATCATTATCTGCAGAATATTTAACAGCATTTCAAACCATAAAAAACAAAGAAGTGCCCAGACGTCTTGTAGAGGATAAAGATTTTTATGTTATTGACCAACATTTGTTTGGCGAACAATCTGTGTTACCTGTTTATAAAAAAGATCAAACCCCAACATCACAAAAGCGAGAACCAAAATCAAAGTATCGTGCACCCGATGATCTTATGAAATTCACAGAAGCCATAAAAACGTCGATCCCAACAATGTCTCTAGAAGAGTGGCTTATATATATAGACTCTGGTATTGGTATGCCCGAAAGTGATATCACAGAAAATGGCTTTGAAAAAGTTACCTCTATATTTTCTAAACAAACTTTTATTAGTAATATCAAAAAGATCATAAACACAACACAGAGAACTTATAGTGATATCATGGCTGGGAAAACGGCTCACAATGAACCAATTGGATATAAAATTGAAAAGTATGTAGATACTGAGTTTCTATCAAACTTAAGCACTGAGCAGAGAGAAGCTTTAGAAAACTCGCCATCAAGTATTCCGGGCCTATCAGAATTTGATCTAGCAAATAGATCGAAACCGGTACAAACTTACTATCTAAGTCTTGATGATAACATAGATTTAATTAAGTATTGCGATTCACAAGTGAAGTACGGCATAGTTTATAAATATGTTATCTCAACAGTGTGTGCAATTATTGGAACTGAATACGCTTATATCGACCTTATGGAGGATGAAGAAGCTGCACAATTCGATGATTGGGCTAAGATAGATAGGCAATTTAATGATATAAACATGGTAACTTATACAACCGAAACCCAAACAGCCCTCGAAAATCTAGGTACAGAAAGAAGAAGTGCAGGCTTTAGGACAACGTTTGAAACCAGAACATTCTCTACAGATCCAAACTTAACAGTTGAAGAAGCGAGTAGAGTAGGGTTACTGGGCCAAGAAAGAGTACAAGTTAGAGAGGAAGAATTTTATGATCATTTTCTTGGGCTTCAAGAAGTGGAAGTTTCAAAGAAAGTGTTTAAATCTTTACCTCAAAAACTTAAACCAACTGAGATTGGTGGAGATGAGAAAGATACACACTTCCATTGGCCCTTTGCGGTTATGACTAGGCCATCTGTTCAAATAATGGAGGTGCCCACCACTGTGCGAACAATTGCAATACTGGACAAGCCTCCAACGCCACCTGATGTAGATGTAATTCCTTTCAGAGGGATAGATAACAAAGTCATGTTTAATATAAATGATATGACCGGTAAGTTTACTGCAAAGCCAATTATTTTGGAAGATGATGATAGAATTCAATTTACTATTTCAGCATATAATCAATTAATACACCCAGACGATATAAACTTTGATTTAGATGGCACTAGTTCGAATAGTGGCTTTACATTATTAGAATTTAAAAATGATGATTTATCGAAAATTTTTGAAGTTTTTAGAGTTTCGAAACCTCCTAAATCATGGAGTGATTTTTATGGTAAAAAAATTGCTAAAATAGAACAACAAGACGCAACAGCCGCAGCTTTTATAGATGATATTGTACCAAATAAAAAATACTATTACACTTTTAGATGTGAAGATGTCCATGGCCATGTGTCAAATCCATCTCACATTTACGAAGTAGAACTTATTAACGAGTATGGCGCTGTATATTTAAATACTAAACTGTATGAACCAAAAGAAGATTTTAGACAAGCAGAAAAACCACTAAGAAAATATATAAAATTAAAGCCATCATTTATTCAAAAAATAATTGATCTAAATGAGAGTAACACTTTAGATGATTGGGAGACCAAAAATGAATTTACTCCGGGTATTGCAACTAATAAAGTCTGGGGTAAAAAATTGAAAATAAGAATTAAATCAAAATCAACAGGAAAACAATTAGATTTAAATTTAACATTTAGTAAAAAGTATAATAAAATAAATGGTGATGGTGTGATAGAAGAGTATGATTAATAAAAAAGATTACATAAATAAATCAGAGATTTTATTGAATTTGAATACTAATTAATATTAAAAAGTGCGGAGTATAGTTAGTTATGGCATTTCTTGACAATTCGGGCGACATTATTTTAGATGCGGTTTTAACCGACACGGGTAGATTTAGAATGGCTAGAGGAGACTTTAGAATATCTAAGTTTGCTTTGGGTGATGATGAGATAGATTATTCTCTTTATAACAGAGCGCATCCAAGTGGTTCTGCATATTATGATTTAGAAATATTTAAAACTCCTTTACTAGAGGCGTTTACAAACAACACTTCAATGATGAAATCTAAATTATTGACTTTAACGAGAACCAATATCCTCTATTTACCAGTTACACGTTTGCACAACGGTGGATACCAAGGAACATCAACTGCTGAAGTTTCACAAAGGTCAGTTATTCACTCCAATACAGGAATGTATGTAATTACCTGTGATACAAACACAGAAGATACAACCGACAGCCTTATTGCCACCACTATAAGAGGCAAGGGTATAATTAAGGGCACTAGTCCAACTAATAACGAATCAGCTAGAATTGTATTGGAAACTGGCCTAGACACACTGAGAATACCACCTTCCGTTGGCTTACCATCCGACCTTTCAGAAAATATATTTATTATGGAAATGGATGATAGACTAGGGCAAATAGCCAGTATTAATGGAACAGTGTTGCCAGTTTCTTTTATCGATGATGATCAAGTTGCATCATACTATATCAATAATAACGCTGGCGCCGGCGGAGATATTGTAACTGGCCCCTTGGATAACAGAAGAGGTGATGGAACCCAAGACGGGTCAAATGTAAAAACACAACATAGGATCCGAGGTCCACGTGGTAATATCGTACAGTTTACAATTGTACCCAGTGCAACATTAGCAACATCAACTTTTCTATTTGAAAAATTGGGATCTACTTTAACAACCACATCTACTAATATGGATGGCTTTAGATCTAGTGTAACACTTTTACATATTGATACTCATGTCAGAGTGACAGCAGCGACTACAGGGTACTCAATTGATGTGCCTATTCGATTTGTGAAAAAATCAGGATAATTAAATAGCAAGGAATAAAAAATGGCAAGCGTCTTTAAAACTTTTCTCAACAACGATATAACCACCACTAAAACACTGTTGCACGAAGCAATACCAATTACTGGTGCGTTAGTTTCAGGTACTTATAATAATGATGGTTCTAGAGCCACAGAGTTAAACATAAAAAACTATGCTCATGGAATGTTTCAAAGTGTTTATGATTATCCATTTCTAAGTTCTTCAGCTAATCACATTTTCGATATAACAGCCGGATATTCTACTGGCTCTGCACTGTCAGGCAATGTTAAACAAGTTGCTAGAACACAACAAGAAAAGAAGTTGGCCATTTACAATCAAATGGCACAGGTTCTAATGGGGCACGATGAACAAGGAGACATAAGGTCTTTTGATCGAGACGGTGATTTATCGACAGGTAATGATAAAATTACAGAAGCGTTTTTTATAAACTTTGCTAGACTTTTATCAAAAGACGAAATTAAAAAGGGCTCTTTTGCAATGACTTTGGGGGTTTCACCTCATTATGGATCTTCTCAGTCACCAGATGAGACTAGCGGAGATTTAAGAAAATACACTGGGCGAACCATACAAATCAAAGATACAAACGGTGCATCAGATTATAGAGTTAATTCGCCGGCTGGCGAGTACGGTATTTTATCAGCCTCTAGCGGGAACACAACTAATGCCATTACTGCACCCATCGCCCATGGTTTGACTACTGGATCGTCTCATCCAACTAAGCCGGGACAAATTGGTTTAATATTTTATCAAGCAGGCGTTGTTGTTTTGGATGCTAGATTATTTGCGAAGGCAACTCATGATGGCGGAGGCGGTGCCGGCGTCCGTCAGGTTACTGCTTCTACGACACCTGCAGTTGTACATCATTTAACTGGAGGCATGTTAAACTCTTCAAGTTGCATGATGCACTTTCAAGTGGCAGATTCTGCAACTCAAGACATAACGGCTCTGGCACATTCAGATGTTTATTCTATGTTTACGGGCTCGACCATCCAAACAGCATGCGATGCTTTAAGGCATAGAATATTGAATGTATCATTTAATAATACAACTGAATTAAATTCTACGGTTTACTTTTGTAGGGCGCACAATAATGAATTTAACTATAGTGCAAACCCAACTTATACAACCGAAAGTCAAATAAGAGTAAAGAATAGCCCAACTGACATGCCAATTAGTTACGTGACGTCTGTGGGGTTATATTCTCCTGATAACGAACTCATGGCAGTCGCTAAGCTTTCTGAGCCCCTCAGAAAAGATCCGACTAACGAGCTTACGTTACGGGTTAGACTGGATTACTAAAATGCCATGCCATTTTATGAATTTAAAAAAGAAGATCTTTACTACAATAGACTAAAGACATTTCCTCATAAAACATTTGTTGTTTATGATTCCAAAATCTATATAGACAACTCTAAAAACTCTAAAGCCACATTTAACAACGAGCTATCTACCAAGCAAGGTTTTATAAGTCTTTATGAATTAAATGTCGACCGGACCATAGATATTGGAACGCCAGGCGATCCTTCAACTGCAAAATCAATATATCCTTTTGTTACAAAACAAGGCTCGCGTATTTCTTTTAAAACTGGTAGTGTTGCTGACTTTAACAATTCAGGAAAAAACTCTTTTGGTGATATCATAGTGGGTGGGTATCCATTAAGCTCCTCAATTAAAACAACAAGGCTTGCTGCAAGCACAAGCGATATAACCACCATAGATGAGGATAATGGACAATATAAAAAATATGTAAGTAATAAAAAATTCATATTGTCACTTAAAAACACATTTAACAAATACGTAAATATTAGTCACCACTATGCGTATGATAGTGGATCAACTAGTGAGCAATATTCTAATAAGAGTATATCGTGGAACAAGGGACAGCAAGAAATGAGGCTTGTTGAAATACCATCGATATTTTATGGATCTTCAATTAGAAAAGGCTCAGTTATTCTGCGTCTCTATATTAGTGGCACGTTGGCTGCTGAAGCTAGAGACACCCATAAAAATGGCGAATTAATTCAAGTATCTGGATCAAATGGTAGCGATCAATTTAATAATCAAGTCGCTGGTGTTGTTTTGTATAATGAGGGCTTCTTAGCGATGACCGGCGCATGGGCACTAAACAAAGGCCACAAAGAAAGTTATAACGGCACTGCAGATAATCCCAGATGGTTTCATTTTGGAAAGGGCGCTAATGATGGCTCGGCATCAGGTGCCATAACAGGATCACTTTTTTCCATAGAGTTCGAAGGTGTTAATTATGTTCCAACTGTTACAATGTTAGCTCACGCACCAAAATCAGCATTAAACCATTCATCTAATCCAACCTATGTTTCGAAAGACAACAGAGGGACACTTCAAACTTCAAGCTATCATTTTAGAGAAAATGTTGGAGCACAAATTGCAAACTTAGAACACCAAAGTTACAGTCAATACGGAACAAGCTCATTTGTAAAACAAACTTACATATCTAAAATTGGTATATACGATGAAAATAAAAATTTAATTGGCATTGCGAGTTTGGCAAAACCAATTAGAAAAACAGAGGAAAGAGAATATACCTTTAAATTAAAGATGGATTTTTAATCATGAGTAGTCGTAAATTTAAAGTATTGGCATTAGAGAACAGTTTTTTAAAAGAAAAACTCAATATGCTAGAAGAACAGCACGTACAGTGCTCTATTGAATTTCATAAAGCTTTTAAAAAATTTGCAGATACTCTCCCAAAAGAAGAAAAAGAATTGGTGTTAAAAATACAAAAAACTTGGGATGATAATATGATGGGTAAAACACCCAAAAAGCAAAATAAGCCAGAACAGCAATCGCAACAGAACATCAACACAGAACAAAAAACAATAGAAGCAAAAAAGAAAGATAATTTTTTCAAAGAAACATATAAAAATATAGCAAAAGTAATACATCCAGATAAACTGTTGAATCTAGAAGGAAAAGAAAAAGAAGAAAAAACCAAGCTATTAGAAAGAACTCAAGCAGCAATGAACAAGGAAGATATATCTGAATTAATAGAAATAGCAGATGAGCTTAATGTTGAAGTTGCAAATTTATCTGCCAAAGAAATAAAAGCATTAAAAAATGCAAATGACGATATTAATAAAAAGATTAATGATTTACAAAAAACAGTGGCTTGGACGTGGTATCATACAGAGGGTTTCGATAAAAACAAAATTATGATACACTATGTACAGTACATAGCTGAAAATTTCGTGCTACTTAAAAAATGATATTAGGATTAGACGTTTCAACATCAATTACAGGAGTAACCATTTTAGATGAAGGTGGGAATACTTTATTTTGTGATATGTGGGATACAAGAAATAAAAATAAATTTCCTACCTTATATGAAAAAGCTGATTTCATAAGGAGGCAGTTTATTTATTTGGAAGAAAAGCACAGAGTTGATTCCATTTTCATCGAACAGTCCCTTCAATCTTTTAAGAGTGGATTTTCTTCAGCAAAAACCCTTTCGACTTTATCTAGGTTTAATGGTATGATATCACTCTTAAGCTTTCAGATGTTTAATAGAAAGCCAGAAATGATTGCAGCCTCTTCCGCAAGAAAAATTTGTGGTATAAAAGTACAGCGCGGCGAGAAAGCGAAAGAAAAAGTTTTGCAATATGTTCTTGACAATATCCCTGCCTTTGAAGTAGAATATACAAAAGCTGGAAATCCAAAACCCGGAAGTTATGACAGGGCTGACAGTTGGATTATAGCTAAGGCAGGATTAGAAACTTGGAAACAGAAAAACTCGACATCTTAACCAGCGTTCTAGGATCATGTTATAAATCAAACGACGAACATCTTTTTAACTGCCCTAAGTGTAGGCATGACAAAAAGAAACTATCTGTTAACGTAGAAAAGAATGTTTTTAAATGCTGGATATGTGATTATTCTGGCCAAGATATTTTCAGATTAATCAAAAGATATGGTCAGTTTGGGCACCAAGAAGAATGGAAACAATTAAATGGATCTGTCGATTTAGATAAATTCGAAGATATAGTTTTATTTACAAAACCAGAAGAACAAAAACCACAAGTTGTTGAGTTGCCAGATAGCTTTAAAACTTTAACTGGCTCATCTTTTTTAGATTCATCAAGCCGTCATGCTCTGTCTTATTTGAAATCTAGAGGAATTCACAAGAGTGATATTTTAAAATGGAAAATAGGATATTGCACAGAAGGAGAATTCTCAAATAGAGTTTGTATTCCATCATTTAACATGGATGGCGATCTTAGTTATTTTATAGCTAGAACATACACAGGCCAGTTTCCAAAATACAAGAACCCTCCAGTCAGCAGAGATGTTGTCTTTAATGACCTTTATGTTGATTGGGATGAGCCAATAACTTTAGTCGAGGGTGTATTTGATGCAATTGTGGCAGATAATTCAATACCTATATTGGGATCTATATTAAGTGAAAAATCAAAATTATTTCAAAAAATTATTAAAAAGAATGCTATAATCTATGTAGCTTTAGATAGAGATGCCGTAAAAAAACAAAATAAACTAATACAAAATTTATTAGAATACGATATTAAAGTTTACAAAATTGACACATCTAAGCATGAAGACGTTGGCTCAATGACCAAAGAGCAGTTCAAGATTCTTAAGAAAGATGCTGCCATTGTCAATAGAGCAACCTATTTATATCAATACTTAAAGTTTTAAGGAGACCTGTTTATGCAGATTACTAGAGGCAAATTAAAAAAGATAATTCAAGAAGAATTAAGCAGAATGGTAGAAACGCAGGATGAGACCCCTGGATCTGAAATGGCGGAAAACATAATCAAGGAATTCAAAGATCTTTCTAGCGCTAGCAAGCACGTGTTTCTTAAAAAATTTCTCACATTTTTAAACGAAGATAATAATGGATAACATAGATGAAAAGTTTGCTGGATCTGAATTCCAATCCGGTGACTTAATCGCTACAGCGGTAGCATATGTAGACGACTATTCTGGATTTGAACCAGAGACAGAACGAACAATAGTAGGCAATGCACGTTACTTCAAAGAAGGAAATGATCACAACTTGGTTATCAGCCTCCTAGGCGTTGAAGATAGAAAATTAACTCACCACTTTACAATACAATATGAGCCAGGGATGAGATATCAACCAGATGATGCCTTCACTGAATTTAAATATACTACCAATCAAACTCAAGACGCCATCATCGATGAGGCATTTCCAACCGTAGCTGAAATGGCCAAGCTTCTTGAACTTATAGAAAAAAAACTATCTGAACACAGTCCGGCGAACCTAATCGCTACATTCCGTGAAGGCGACGGTGACGGAGATGAGATTTCAATTGAAGATATAGTAAAGCAATTTATGGCTAAAGCAGACGCTGCAGCTGACCAAGCCAATGTAAACGAAAGCAAATCACACCCAATGTCAAACCTTATCGATCCGAAGTGGAAAAAACTCTTGACTTCCTGATCAAAATTTCCTATAATATATCAATCATACTACTGGAGGTCTAATGCGATTTGCGCATATTGCTGATACACATATTAGAAATTTAAAGTATCATTTTGAATATAGAGAAGTTTTTAAACAGTTATACGAGTCACTTAGAAATGAAAATGTAGATTACATTATTCATTGTGGAGATATTGCACATACAAAAACACAAATCTCACCAGAGTTTGTGGAAATGTGTTCTGATTTTTTTCGCAACTTGGCAAACATAGCGCCCACATATATAATTTTGGGTAATCATGACGGCAACTTAAAAAACAGTAGTCGTCAAGATGCACTAACGCCTATCGTAGAAGCATTAGACCTGCAGCAGCTTCACTTGCTAAAGGAAGCAGGGGAGACACCACTAAAGGATAAGTTTACTTTAAATGTCTTATCTGTCTTTGATGAAGATAATTGGGCAAAGCCGTCAGATTATGATAACATAAACATAGCCCTTTATCATGGAGCAATTTCTAGTTGTTCTACTGATATTGGTTGGGTTATGGAAGCTACAGATCATGATATTGATATCTTTAGTGATTTTGACTATGCTTTTCTTGGGGACATACACAAAACACAAATTCTAGACAAAGAAGGTAGAGTTAGATACGCTGGTTCTACCGTTCAGCAAAATTTTGGAGAGACCCTAGATAAGGGATATTTATTATGGGATATTGAAAGTAAAGAACAATTTAACTGCAAACACATATACTTTGATAATCCAAAGCCTTTTATAACTATTGATCTCACCAAGAGCGGTAGGTTACCTAAGAAGGTTGAAGTTCCACAAGGAGCTAGGTTACGTCTGGCATCTAGTACTAATATTTCACTCGACAAGATCAGAAAAGCAGTCGACGTTGCCAAACATAGATATAAACCAGAATCAATTACTTTTTTAAATCGTGCAGCTAATAGAAATATATCCATAGAAGACATCACTAAAAACCTTTTACAAGAGGACCTTAGAGATATCAAGGTTCAAGAGAGGTTGATCAAGGAATATCTAAAAGACTACCAAGTCGAAGATAGTACAATGAAGAAGGTATTGCAACTCAACCAAAGATACAATTCTGTCATAGAGCAGAGTGAAGAGGTCTCTAGAAATATTAACTGGAATCTGAAATCTATGGAGTGGGATTGTTTATTTAATTACGGAAAAGACAACAAGATTGATTTTTCTAAACTAAACGGTATTGTTGGTATTTTCGGAAAAAACTTCTCTGGAAAATCATCCATTGTTGACAGTGTGCTTTACACAGTGTATAACTCTACTTCCAAATCTGTCAGAAAAAACTTGAACATTATTAATCAAAATAATGATATTGGTGTGGGAAAAGTTGTCATATCAATCAACGACAAGGACTACACAGTTAGTAGAGTTTCAGAAAAGTATACAAAGAAACTTCACGGAGAAGAAACCACAGAGGCTAAAACAGATTTAGATTTTTACAGCGAAGACATGTTAGGCAATAAAACCAGTCTCAATGGCTTATCCAGACAAGATACAGATAAAAAAATAAGAAAGATGTTTGGAACTATTGATGATTTTTTAATGACTTCAATGGCCAGTCAACTTGGGTCTTTGTCGTTTATTAATGAAGGCTCAACAAAGAGAAAAGAAATACTTGCAAAATTCTTGGATCTTGAAGTTTTTGAAAGAAAATTTAAAATGGCAAAAGAAGATTCGCAAGAAACAAAAGGTCTTTTGAAAAAATTACAAGGTAAAGATTACGAACAAGAAATTAAAGATATTAATTTTGAACTTGATAAAAGTGCACTTATTATTGATAACAATGATGTAAAATGTGCCGCTTTAAATAAAGAACTTGAAAAAATGAAGCAAACTATAGCAAGTATTCAAAATGATATTGATTCTGTTCCGGAACAAATTATTGATATTACTCAGATTAAAAATGACTTACTAAGGTTTGAAGATAAGAAAACTATGATCAGCAATGTTAATAATACACTGGTTGAATTAATAGAAAAAGATAAAGCTAGCTATCAAAAAATAGAAAGCTTTGTATCTGCTTTTAATATCAAGGAATACTTTGAGAAGCAGGAGACTATAAGTGACAAACAATCAGAGCTTCAAAAACTTCTAAATGTTCTAAAGCAAGAAGGCAACTCGTTATTAAACAATAGGAGAAAAACCGATCTTTTAAAAGAAGTACCCTGTGGATCTGAATACTCTCATTGTAAATTTATTAAAGACGCATATGCTGCGACAGATTTAATTAAAGTTTCTGAGAGCACCATGAAAGATGCGTCTGTCACAATCAACTCACTGGGTAAAGATCTTGGCGCTCTGGATCCCACGAAGGTGCAAGATCATATCAACAAATACAATCAAGTGCTCGATAAGAAAAATGAAGTTTCTAATCGTTTGTCCTCAAATGAGATATCACTAGAAAAAAACAATAACGAATTGATGAAGCTTGATCTTCTCATTAAAGAAAATGAAAGTAAAGTTGAAATTTATGAAGCTAACAGAGAAGCAATAGAAAATTTAGAGGGTTTATTAAATAAAAGAAACACTATAAAAAAAGATAAGACATCTAAAGAGAAAGAACTAAATAAGTGTCAGACTGAAACACTAAACTTATATAAACAACGCGGATCTCTAGAGCAGCAACTAGAAACATTACAAGAGCAAAAACATACATTGGAAGAGATTAGTACAGAGTACTCAGCCTTTGATCTGTTGATGACGTGCTGTCATAGTAATGGCATATCATACGACATTATTAAAAAGAGGTTGCCATTAATTAATTCCGAGATTGCCAAGATACTAACAAACATAGTCGAATTTCAGGTATTTATCGAGAATGACGGCAAGAAACTAGATATCCTTATCCAGCATCCAAAACATGAAGCGAGGCCGTTAGAGCTTGGTTCTGGGGCTGAAAAGACCATTGCCTCGATGGCGATGAGGCTAGCGTTGCTAACAGTGTCTAGTTTACCTAAACCTGATATCTTTATTCTTGACGAGCCCGGTACAGCTTTGGATGAAGAAAACATGGAAGGCTTTACAAGAATACTAGATATGGTTAAAACTTATTTTAAAACAGTTATACTTATATCACACCTAGACGTTTTAAAGGACTGTGTTGATTCACAAATAATAATAGAGAAAAAAGATGGATATGCACATGTTAATATATAATAAGGAGATTTTTTAAATGGTAGAGGCAGTTAAAGCATTTGCAGATAGATACGTAGAAAGGTTTATCTCAAGAAAGTTCTTGGCATGGCTAACAGCAACTTGGCTCTGTTTAGTTGGTTCTGTAAGTAGCGATAATTGGGTAGCAGTAACACTTGCATACATTGGCACTCAGGCCTTAGTGGACATGGCTACGCAATGGAAACATGGGAAGCAAAAGTAATGTATTTATTTTTTGCAAAAAAAGCATTTTTGTGGGCTAAACATAATTGGGTGATACTAGCTATTGTTGCGTATACCTTTATTATGTGGCTTGTCTTTAGAAGAAACACCACTTCTGCGCTAGAGGTTATAAAAACTAAACAAAAATCTTACGACGCTCAGGTTAAAATCTTAAAAGAAAAGCACCATGATGAGCTTATAAAAAGAAATGAATTAACAGAAAAATACAAATCAGCCCTAGAGCAGATACAGAAAAAATATGACAAAGAAGAACAACAATTAGAAGAAGAGAAAAAACAAAAAATTAAAGAGATTGTAGCAATTTCAAAAGGAAACCCAGATGTTATTAAAAAACAAATTGAAGAAGCCTTTGGCTTTACTTATATCGATTAGTCTGTTTGTCAGCCCATTTAATGTTTATGGGCAAAATATAGAAAACGGAAAGTTTTCAAAAGTAGAAAAAGGTAAAACAGTGCCGTTTGATGCATGGTGTTTTGATGATAATGCCTTTGCAAAGATAAACACTGCCCTGCAATTAAAGAAAAAAGAATGTGCTCTTTATGCTAGTCGGCTTCTTGAAGAGATGAAAGCTGATTATCAACTTGAGATAGGTAAATTAGAGCTAAGAGTAGAGAGTATTGAAAAAGAATATAATGGCATAGTTAATATAAAAGATAAAGAGATAAAAGAGCTTCAAGAGACAGCACTCAAAAGACCAAATGATAATTCTATATGGTGGGTAATTTCGGGTTTTGCAGTGGGAACACTAATGACATCTGCAGTTGTTTATATTTCTCACATGCAAATGAAGGATTAATATGAAAAAGAATAGAACTATTTTTTGTGATATTGATGGAACCATTTTCAAGTATCGGAAATTTGAAACATACAAGACTACCAATCCTGAATTAACTCCTGGCGCGTTAGAAAAAATCAAGCAGTGGAAACAACAAGACTGCATGATTATATTAACAACAGCTAGACCAGAGGAGTACAGGACACACACAATAAGAGAATTAGCTTTGCACGAAGTGCCATGGGATAGGCTAATAATGGGCATCGAAAGAGGCCCCAGATACCTAATTAATGATATGGATCCAGCTAAACCTGGCTTGAGAGCCATAGCTCATAACCTTATAAGAGATAAAGGGATGAAAACTTTAACAATAGGCGAGACAGAAGAGGTCATATGAAATGAGTGATAAAGATGATCCAAATATTGTTGTTAAAATAGAGAAAGCTATCGCGCAAAAATACGGTGACAAAACTATACAAAATCCTAAATCTAATTGGGATGAAGAAAAAGAAAAGCAATATCTTCAAGATTTAAAAAAATTCTATAAAAAAATAAACAAAAAAGAAGATGCAACAGAAAAGAAACAACATAAAGGTTTTTTAGTTTCTGAGACTTTTCTGAATAAAAAATCAACAAGAACCTGTCCGGTATGTAATCATTATTCTTTTAAAACAAAAGATGATGTTTACATGAATAAGTTTGAATGTTGCTTTGAGTGTTACGTAAAATATGTTGAAGATAGAGAGGATCGTTGGTTTTCAGGCTGGAGGCCTGAAACTTTAAGGTAAATAGAATTTATAATTACTATTTATTTAGTATAGAGTGAGGTTTATAAATGGCAACTATATTAGATGTGATCAATGGAATTTCTCAAGTTATGGCAAATAGCTATGACGGAGCTAAAGATGAAAACGATGAAAACATAAAGATCGGCCTTAAAAGGGAGGAGGGGGATCCAATATTAGATTCACGCGTGATAGATGGATTTAAAGCAAGAATTAATGGTGACAAACTATTCTTGACATATCAGCGTGACATCAAACTTAAGGAGCTTCATAATTCAAATTTTGAATCTGAAATAGAAGGTATGTTGAACAAAGTAGTTTCTTTTATCAAGAAAGAGTTTAGTAAATTAACTGGTAATTCAATTTCTCTGACCGCATCAAGAGAACTTGAGGTACACGTTGAATATTTATCTAGAGTTCGCACCACAGTTGTCGCCTGTGCCTGCTACCAGATCGGTGGTAATCCACTGCGTAGTCAGGATGATGCAAAAGATGGCAGTAAGGATCGCCTAGATGCAACCTTCAAGAAGTTTCTAGAACTTGGTGGCGCTGGAAAGCGACCAAAAAACTCTGACGCTCCCGGTGATAACTATAAGCAATTTAATCCTTTTAAGGTCACTACCGGTCAGAGAAATCCTAATCTCAAATAAGAATGTCCTACAAGCTTTCGAAAAAACAAATAATGCGCGAGGTCTTAAAATGCGGAAAGGACCCCGTTTATTTTATTAACAATTATGCGAAAATTACACACCCACAAAAAGGCTTAATACCTTTTCATCTTTATGACTTTCAAGAAGATTTGGTAAATGATTTTAGAGATAGGCGCTTCAACATAATATTGAAAGCTAGACAGTTGGGCATTTCTACAATATCAGCTGCATATATTGTATGGCTAATGCTTTTTCACAGAGAAAAAAATGTCCTCGTCATTGCAACAAAATTTAGTACTGCTTCCAACTTAGTAAAAAAAGTAAAAAACATTCTTAAGAATTTACCTGAATGGATTATGGTTGCACACGTAACAATTGATAACAGAACATCGTTTGAACTATCAAATGGATCACAGATCAAAGCATCTTCAACCTCTGGGGATGCTGGTCGTTCTGAAGCCCTATCACTCCTTGTGGTTGACGAGGCTGCTCACGTTGAGGGCTTGGGCGAGCTGTGGATGGGTTTGTATCCAACGCTATCAACTGGTGGCCGCTGCATAGCACTATCTACTCCAAACGGTGTCGGCAATTGGTTTCACAAAACTTATGTTGAGGCTGAGCAAAAATCAAATGATTTTTATGCAACTAAATTATTATGGAATCGACACCCAGATAGAGATCAGGAATGGTTTTCAAAAGAAACCAAAAACATGTCAAGAAGAGAAATAGCGCAAGAGCTAGAGTGTAACTTTAACATGTCTGGTGAAACTGTTTTTCATGGTGATGATATGCAATGGCTATACAGTTTTGTGTGTGATCCAAAATATAGAACGGGATTTGATAGAAATCTCTGGATTTGGAAAGAGTATGAACCTGGATCTGAATATCTCATATCAGCAGACGTTGCAAGAGGCGATGGTAGAGACTATTCTGTTTGTGAGGTGTTCAAGATTAATACAATGGAGCTTGTAGCTGAATATCAAGGTAAGGTTGCACCAGATGTATTTTCTGAGGTGTTATATAGCCTAGGAGCTGAGTATGGAAAATCAATGATGGTTGTTGAAAACAACTCAGTTGGGTATGCAGTTTTAGAAAAACTCAGAGATAAAGGATACCCAAACATTTATTATTCAATTAAGTCAACTCATGAGTACATTGACCAATATCAAGCAGAAGGTGTGTCTAACTCAATCGCAGGTTTTACTACATCTTCAAAGACAAGACCTTTAATTATTGCTAAGTTTGAGGAATTCGTAAGAAACAAACTAATTAAAATATACTCAGCTAGATTGTATAATGAGATGAAAACTTTTATTTGGAATAATGGTAAGCCAGAAGCAATGAGAAGTTATAACGACGACTTGATTATGGCTAGTGCTATAGGCTGCTGGGTTAGAGATACAGCTTTGGTTGAAAATCAAAGAAGTTTAGAGTATAAAAAAACGTTTATTGATTCTATGATGATTTCTAAAACTAGCCTAAACACTTCTATACCTGGAATGAATTCATATAAAAAACAAGACAGTGTTTTCGACAATATGAAAAAAGATGTAAAGAATAGACAAGAATACTCATGGCTAATTAAGGGATAAAATAATGGCAACTGGCAAAGTAAATAAAAACAACAACAACCCTAGAAACCCTGATAGTAATTTGTTCAAAAAACTAACAAGATTACTATCTGGCCCTATGGTGAATTATCGAACACAAACGGCACGCCGCCTTCGAAGAAGAAATTTAGATAAATATGCAAATCGTTTTAGGTCTGCTAGTGGTCAACAATTTAAAAAGACAGAATACAATCCATTTGATAATTTGATGGCAGCTGTCATGACTAATCAAAACAGAATTGAAAGATATGTAGATTTCGACCAAATGGAATACACGCCAGAAATAGCATCTGCTCTAGATATATATGCAGATGAAATGACAACCTCTAGTGCCCTACATCCTTTGCTCAATGTTCAATGCGCCAACGATGAAATCAAAAACATAGTAGAGACACTATTTTCGAAAGTTTTAAATTTAGAATTTAATCTATTTGGGTGGTGTAGAACGATGTGTAAGTATGGAGACTTTTATCTATATCTAGACATTGATGAGACTATCGGTATTCAAAGTGTCATCGGGCTTCCAACTGCAGAGGTTGAGAGATTAGAAGGGGAAGACAAGACAAACCCAAATTATGTTCAGTATCAATGGAACTCAGCGGGAATGACTTTTGAAAATTGGCAAATTGCACACTTTAGGATACTGGGTAATGATAAGTACGCTCCATATGGTACTAGCGCTCTAGAGCCAGGTCGAAGAATATGGCGACAACTTACATTGCTCGAAGATGCCATGATGGCATATAGAATTGTCAGATCTCCGGAAAGAAGAGTTTTTTATGTTGATGTCGGAAACATTCCTCCAGCAGATGTAGAACAATACATGCAAAAAGTTATGACACAAATGAAACGAAATCAAGTTGTAGATCCAAATACTGGTCGCGTTGATTTAAGATACAACCCAATGTCTATTGATGAAGATTATTTTATTCCCGTAAGAGGCGGCACGTCTTCAAAAGTAGAAACTTTGCCTGGAGGTACATACACTGGTGACATCGATGATGTAAAATACTTAAGAGATAAATTGTTTTCAGCACTTAAGATTCCACCATCATACCTTTCTAGTACTGAAGGCGCAGAGGAAGACAAAACTACCTTAGCTCAAAAAGATGTGAGGTTTGCAAGAACAATACAGAGACTACAAAGATCTATTATCACAGAGCTAGAAAAGATAGCGATTGTTCACCTTTATATACTTGGCTTTCGTGGTGAAGACTTAACTTCTTTTAAATTATTTTTGAGCAACCCTTCAAAGATCGCTGAACTTCAAGAACTTGAGCATTGGAAAATTAAGTTTGATATCGCTTCTTCTGCCACAGAAGGCTTCTTTAGTAAGCGATGGATTGCAGAAAGAATATTTGCCCTATCAGAAGATGAATTCCTTAGAAATCAAAGAGAGATGTTTTATGATAGAAAATACGATGCGGTTCTTGAAGCAACTGCAGAACAAGCTTCGGCTGCAATTGCTGCCGAAACAGAAGCTGTAGCTGGTGGAGACGACTTAAACCTTGGTGATGAATTCGGGGAAGCAACCCCAGAAGCTCCTGGTTCCGGAACGGCAGGTCCTGAGCCAGACTTTGGCACACCACCAGAAACGGGTGATCAGCCACCTGGTCAACCGGCTGACGTTTTGTTAACAGCACCAGGAAAGCGTAACGATGGAGATCGATCAAAAGGCAAGGTATATAAGCCTGTAACAGTTGATAAAAGAGATTTGGGGGCTCGATCACGTCACTTGGCCAGACTGGGTTCCCGGGAAACAGGAACTGAAAGAACGACTTACCCTGGATATCAAGACTTAAAGAGGCTAGGAAAGGGGGTCGTTTCTGAAGAGAAAGATACTACTTACTTAAAGGAAGAGACGCTTATAAATGAAATAAGTATTGATATTAAGCGACTTATAGAGAATTTAGAAATGAGGAGCAAAAATGAGACTAAGGCACAATAAGAAAAGAAATACTGCGTTTGTTTATGAGGCGTTGGTTAGAGAGTTAACAAAGGCTGTTATTAAAAACAAATCAAACCAAAAGAATAAAGTTGCTTCCATTTTGAAAGAACATTTTTCAAAAGATAGCACCCTACACAAAGAGCTTGAGTTATATAAGAGTTTGTGTGAAACAAAAGGGTTGCAAAAAGATACAGCTGAAAAATTGATCATAGAATCAAAAATACAATATTCTAAAATTGATAAAAAGGTTTTATTTAAAGAACAAAGTCATCTAATAAAAAAGATAAATAAGATATTGTCTCCAGATGTCTTTAACAATTTTGTGCCAAGTTATAAAAATTTGGCTAGTATATATTCTATTTTTAATGATGCAGTGTCTGTAAAAGAAAAGATCTTGCTAGAAAATAAAATTGTTGAAAACATGGTAATAGATAGAGAGGGAATTAACAATCTCAAAGATCCTATTGATAATTTAGTGTACAAGACTTTTGTAAGCAAGTTTAATGATAAATACTCATCATTGAAGGAAGGGCAAAAAGTTCTTTTAACAAAATATGTTACGTCTTTTGTTGATGATGGTTTGGAATTAAAAATACACTTAAACGAAGTGGTAGGAGAACTAAAAGAAAAAGTTAGTAAGATTGTTTCAAGCGAGATGTCTTCTTCAGATCAAGAGATTTCTATTAAATCACAAGAAGTTTTAAACAAACTTGACAGTTATTTGCACAGAGAGATCGATGAAAATATGCTAGAGGAGATACTTAAAATACAAAACCTAACAGAAGAGTTTGAGAAAGATGTCAGTTAATGTAAAAATAGAAAAAGATGAGAATCAACAGACCGGCGCTATAAAAATAAAGATAGTTGCTGATAGCCCTGAGCCAGTTCAAGTAGAACTTAACGCCAGGAGAGCATTGAATGGCGACATTATGATCTTTGATCATGATTTAATCGATGTGGTAATTTCACCAGAAAAAAATAAAATCACTTCTTTTCCAAAGGATATAATGAAAAGAGAGACTTATCCTGTACAGGAGAGTTTTCATAAATTTTTAGTTAAAAAAGGCATCATCGACCCCAGCAGCATACAGAGTGGTAATGTTTATTCTTCCATAGAATCAAGTATATATGAATCAAAAATAGAGGGAATAAATGCAGTTCAGTCTGCTCTTTTTATTACTAGCTTGTTTATGCAAAATGAAAAAGCTGATATACTAACAAGACAAGATATGCAGAGAAACTTTGATTTACATCTGCTTAGCCCAGATGAAGAAAATAGCACAGAGTTAGGGGAAATTCCTCAATCTGACAGAAAGGGCTCTATGGATTCAAGAGTAAGCCCATATGGTTATCAATATATGTATTCCTTGTTGAGAGAAAGAGAGGATAAGTGAATTTATTATATTTTGTTTTGTGCTCTTTTGGAATAACCCAGATTATTGTTTACGGAAAAATTTTCAATTCAATAAGACCAACAACCGGAAAACTAGGCGAATTATTTAGTTGTACGATGTGTATGGGTTTTTGGGTTGGTTTATTTTTGTGGTTCGTAAAGGATCACACAGAACTATTTACTTTTGATAATTCGCCTATAACAGCTTTTTTATGTGGAACAATTAGTTCTGCAACAGCTTATGTTTTAGATGTGTTGTTTTGTGATGAGGGTTTTAAAATTTATAAACCAGTTAGAAAAAGAACAATCAACTTTTTAGAAAAGTGAGAAAGGAGTAAAAATGAAACCAGTAACCAAGATTAGGTGGATGTTGCGCCCTGTGGCAAATTGCTGTAAAGGATCATAGATGAAGCGGGTGGCCCCCGCAAGAGGAAACAAGAACATGAAACTCTTAAGAGAATACTTTGAATTATGTGATGGTGGCATATGTCAAGATCTACTAACAGAAGATGAAAAGCGCCGAGTTAGAGATGAAGGTGCAGTTATACTTTCTGGTGTGATGCAAATGTCTGAAACTAAAAATGGCAATGATAGAGTTTATCCCCATGCTATATTAGAGCGAGAGGTAGAAAACTACAAAAATGCAGTTAAAGAACGTAGAGCACTAGGAGAATTAGATCATCCTGATTCATCAGTTGTTAACCTAGCTAATTGTTCACATCTTGTAACGGATATTTGGATGGAAGGAAAAAAGGTTATGGGCAAAATAGAAGTGCTCGAAACACCTGCAGGACAGATTTTAAGAAGTTTAATACAGCATCAAATACCTTGCGGTATATCTTCTAGGGGAATGGGATCAGTTTCGGAACAAAATGGCACAACAATGGTGGAAGATGACTTTCAATTAATCTGCTTTGACATGGTGTCAGATCCCTCTACTCCTGGTGCATACATGATGAAAGAGGCAAAGAGTATTCTCGAAGGCTCTAGCAATACTAAATCTGATAATATCAAAAACTTGCTTAATGAAATTGTTGGAGAACAAGAATGACAAAGAATGAACTTAAAAGTGCGTTGAAGCCGCTAATAAAACAATGTATAAAAGAAGTTGTTTTTGAAGATGGTGTTTTATCTAGTATAATAACTGAAGTTGCAAAAGGGTTAAACACTCCAGTGATAGCGGAAACACCAATACCGGCATTTAAATTACAAGAGAGCACAAAATCTGATCGAACAAAAGACAGTAGAAAAATGCTTTTAGATGCTATAGGCAAAGATTCATATAACGGTGTCAATATTTTTGAAGATACAGAACCCTTATCAAAAGGAGGCAGCGCCAACTCGTCGTCGCCATCCCCAGCTAGCGCTCTATCAAATTATGACCCCGGTGATAAAGGTGTAAGTATTGATGGTCTTTTATCTATTGCAGGTAAAAATTGGAAAAAATTAGTTTAGAAAGGAAATTACAATGGGAAAAGCAGTATACGTATCCGTCCAAGCTAGAACTAGAGATCTTTATGAAAATGAAAGGTTGATAAAAAAGTTTATTAAAGAGACAAAGAAAAGCGGCATACTAGAGAAAGCTAGAGAAAAAAGATATTTTATTAAGAAATCAGAAAAGAGAAACGCAAAAAAAAGAAGAAAAAATTCTAATTCTAGAGAAACTGGAAAAAAGAACAATAACTAGAACTAGTTAAATTGATTAAAGGAGCTTAAAATGGCAACAATACCTAGAGGTAAAATGGGAAACACAAGAAGACCGCTTGGTCTTCATGATAGTCTGTTATTAACTGCGTTTGATTCGGGTAATGCCCATCTAGATGCAGGCCAAAACCCAGCAGCTTTAAGCTCCAGTGTCGGTTCAGTTGCCATACTTAGTGGTTCTGGACAGTTATCAGATGGATTAAATCAGTATCCAAACGGTAATGAGGCTGGGGCTAACGGATATTGGACAGGCAATGCAAAACTTTTACATGTTTATATATCAGGAGCCGCAGCCGCCGCTGAGCCAAACTCTGGGGTAGTTATTCATGGATACAATTACGATATTGGAAAATGGGCCAAACTAGAAATACAAACCGGGCATGCATCGCCTGGAACCAACGACGGTCGATCAAAAAATTTAAATCTTCAATCTGATGGATATACTCCTGCAGCTGTTCGTATAGGTCCTGGTGGATCTGCGGTGATGAGAACTATAAAGATTAACGGAATTGATCGAGTGGGTTTTGTTTTAACTGGCTCTTCAACTATAGGACGTTTTGACGTTAGAGCTTCAGTTTCAACTGTATAGGAGTTTAATATGTCTAGACGACATAGTACGCCAACTAAGAATGGCTATATAATTGAAACTCAAAACGAATTAGGTGGGCAGTATACAACTTGCCCACCAGATGCCCGCGCACCATATGGGAAAGGTGGTGTAGGCACGCTACGCACAGGCGATCAAGCACCGTGTGATTATTGCACCGATGTGTGTGATAATAATTTTATTTTACCAAGTGGATGTACTTTAGTAAGTTGATACTAAGGAGGAAAAACTAGATGTCTGCAAAGTCAAGAACAATAGATCCTACACAACCATGCGGTAAAATACCGACTGGAATAACAAGAACTAATTAATTATGGCCTGGACAGTTCAACTTAGATCAGACAATTTTGCATTAGCAATGCCATGGGTAGGCAATGTCTATTTTGCAACTTCTGATCTTTTTGTCACTGGAACTAATTCCAACAATGATAGTCACAAAATAGCAACTAGACAATTGATGGTAAATCTTTACAGCTATTTTTCAACTACATCAAAATACTGGGAGGTTGTTACAGGTGGTTCTGGCAGCGCCCCAGTGAAAGATGATGGCTTTTCTCAGGGCACCGGTGAACTTGGTTTTGTTGTGAAATCAAAAACTAAAGACGGCGCGACCTATAATGATGGCTATCCAAGATTTATTTTTCAAAATAGACTTCACAGTGATATTGACTGGGCCGATGACTTTGATACTAGACATTTTCGAGATGCGGTAGACTATGATTACGGAAATAGTTTTAATGCTGGCCAGCAAGCCGTCGCCATGGCTATGGATAGTTCGGCCACCGCGACAGGAGTTATGTCTTCCTCCGCATGCGGAAAGTTGAGAGCCGGCTTTTCCGGAATAATGTACGGAATGTTCGGCGCCGGTGATAAGCCTGTTAGCAATCATTCAAGAAGAGTGAAAATCATAGAACACCCAGATTGGTTTTTTATTAGGGTTTTGCATGATATGGGACGCGCCGCATCCACAGATGATGATAAAGCATCTAAGGCGTATAGGGCTGGAGTTTTTGCCGGAAAGATGGAAACTTTCAGCAACAATGCAACAGGGTGGTGTCTGCTTGGTGGCCAATGGGGAAATGTAGCTAGCAGAACATCAAGAGACAGCACAATTATGGGCTTTGGAACTTATCATTACGGAGGCAGTGGTATGTATGAAACTCATGCCGGCCACCAAGCCCCTTGTTGGGCAATACCAGATACTGGCTTTGGTGGTTTATCTGCAAGTGTTGATCACATAGGTAAATATCATATGAATAAAGGTCGACACAATGTTGCCTACTCTTCTTCAGCGCCTGGTAGTGCTCCATTAGAGTATTATTTACACAAGGTTTCAATTGTTGATTCTTTTGATACTAATGACATTGGAGACGGCTCAGTTACATCTGCTGGACCAACTATTGGCACAGTGCCGTGTGTTTATGCTGGTCTTAAAGCGCCTATAATCGGAAAAGCGGGTGCCATTGTACCAGGCGCATACATGAAAAATTCTAATAATTACACTTGGGCTGTTAATTTAACCGGTTCTTACTGGTGTTTATCTGACGGTCAAGTTTCTGAGGGGATACCAACTGACTAATGAGTATTAAATTTTCAAAAATACCAGGAACAGGCTCTTCGCAGGACACAAGATATCAAGAAGTTCACTCGCAACTTTATAGTTATTTTGCAGGATCGAGCAGTTTTGAAGCTGGCGCTCGACAAAACAGTCAATTTGCAGATCACGGACAAACTTCAAGTTACTGGGAAATTAAACCAGAATGTACAGTTAGTAGAAGGTTTCCTGGAGATACCGCATTTGTAATCAAATCAAAAGGAGCTTCGACAGATCCTTGCGAGGTCAATACAACAGAGATACTATTTGTCAATGGATATGTTACTGCTAGTGGTCTAGTTGATTCAGGGGCAAGATACTGTAATGGCGCCTTGGTTAAGTCTGGCTCAAGCACTGGTGCCACTGCCCCGTTTCTCGTAGGTATAGCTCCTGGAGGAAACATTCCAGCCAATATATTTTCCTTGGGAGGACCACATTATCCTAGCAATACAAGGTTTTCGGGTTATGTTGGAGAACATGCAAACCATGGTTGGATACGCTTTGTAGGGTACGGGCACACTTTAAAAATTGTAGAAACAGAAGACTATGTATTTGTCAGAAACATCGAAGCTGCCTCTGGGCACTCAAGCGCATATTACCAGTATTTCTTTTTTGCAGGAAAAATGGAAGGTGTTACTGGTACTGACGCTAGTGGATATGCGTGCTTTGCAGGAAGCTATGCAGAAACAGCAATTGATGTAGGAGATCAATATCATTCGAATGGTTGTTACGAAGCAAACGGCAAAGGTTCTTGGGGGCTTTGCCAAATAAGGCCAAATCCAATTTATTCTGGATTAAAGACCCCGGATTTGGCAACAAGATATAAAGGTAAGCATGCCGCATTCTCAGCTTCTGACGATGGTGCGACCAAAGCTTATCATTATCACAAGTGTGGGGTTTACGACGGTGGCGGTGATCTAGCAACAAGCCACTTACACTTTCAGCACGTTTTAATAGGTTATATTCCGCCTATGTTTGCTGGCCAGGCAGGTGCTACTGTGGTCACTAGCTCTAACATGACAACCGCATCTTTAAATGGGGCTATATATGGGCGTCCTTGGGGCTATACCCAAAGGTCTTCATGGTATATAAGAGACGATGGTACTTTTAGCGAAATAGAAGAAACTAAACTATCTTAATAAATTTTTACTTTTTAGAGATTTCACTACTAGTTAAATATGTATTATAATATTCCATAAGGGTGGTACTATGTCTTCATTACTAGAACAAGCAATTATTGACGCCAAGGCGTTAAAAGAGGCAGCAGTTAAAAATGCTGAAGCTATGGTTATTGAGAAATATTCAGAGCAAATTAAAGAAGCTGTCGGTTCCTTGCTCGAACAACCAGAGCTAGATCCATTTGCCGATGACGAGGATTTAGGTGGAGCGCTCGACGCAGAGCCTGAAGCTGATCCTTCTTTGGAGCAAGTCCCGCTAGCAACACAAGATGATATACCTTCTGTTCCAGGTGGCGATGGCGAAGTTTTAACTTTTGATATGCCAGAGATCGTACAAGCTTTAGATAACTTAGATCCTACTCAGCCGTCTCCAGAGGCAGAGGAAAGCCATGAGGAGTTAGGGCACGATTTGTCCGCTGCAGTTGAGGCTTCTCCGGAAGCAGCTTCAGAGCCTTTAGCCTTAGAAGAAGGTGAAGAAGAGCTAGATGAAGAAATTGATATTGATGAGGCCATCATTGATGAACTATTTGAAAGATTAAAAGTTGACGTCAACCCAGTTAAAAGAGGTTGGGCGGGAACTCCTGAATCTCAAATGAGAGAAAATGAAAAGATGGCCCTCGCCCGTGAACTTGATGATGAAGTTGCGGAAGAAAACGAAATAATTAGAGCCCGAGTTAAGGAACTCGAAGAGGCTAAAGAAATTCTTACTGTTTCGAATAAAAAACTTATTGAAGAGAATAATAAGTTTAAAGAAGCATTTGTTGTATTGAAAGAAAAAGTTGAAAGCGTGAACACAAGTAACGCAAAATTACTTTTTATTAACAAGACCCTTGAAAATTCCTCCCTGAATGAGCGACAGAAAAAGAAAATTGTTGAAGCAATTTCCAAGTCTAGGTCTGTTGAAGAGACGAAGGTTATCTATGAAACCCTTCAAAGCGCAGTGGGTAGCACAGAAAAGAAACCGCTACCAAAATCATTGAGCGAAGCTGTAAATAGAAGCCCTTCACTAATTGTAAATTCGAGAAAGAGAAAAGAAGATGATAAAATTGATATTTTTTCTGATCGAATGAGACGTTTAGCAGGTATAAACGTAAATAAAGACTAATTTAGGAGGTAATATTTAAGATGTCTATTTTACAGAAATTAACTGAAGGCGTCGTTCATCGCGATGTAGCCAAAGAAGGCGCTGCTCTACTTAACAAGTGGGAGCAGACCGGTCTTCTTGAGGGTCTAGGTGATGATCGTCACAAGTCTAACATGGCTTGCCTTCTTGAAAATCAAGCTAAGGAGCTTCTTCGTGAAGCTACCACAATGTCCGCTGGCGATGTCGAAGGCTTCGCAGCAGTGGCTTTTCCTATTGTTCGTCGTGTATTCGGCGGATTGATCGCAAACGATCTTGTTTCCGTGCAGCCAATGAGCTTGCCTAGTGGTCTCATTTTCTTCTTGGACTTCACCAAGGCTAGTGACAGCGCTGGTGGTTCATCAGGTGAATCCCTATATGGTGGCCTACGCCAGGACAGTGACAACCCACTTATCGCTAGTCAGTTGACTGGTGGTGTACGTCTTGCTGGTGACGAAGGTCAAGATCCAGGAGGTTTTTACAACTTGGGAGGCAGCGCTTACAGCTCTGCAACTGGCTCTGCTACTCTTACCGGTAGAAATGACGTAGTTTTTGTTGGACCTAGCGCCAGCAAGACTGCTAAAAATGGTAGTGGTAACGCAGTTGTTTATCTCGATAAGCGTGTAACTGAGGCTCAAAAGAAGTTGCTTCGATACGATCCGGATGTTTTGGGGCTTGGTGCAAGCTCTCTTGCTTCTGGTAGTGCAACTCACGGTGCAGTTGTTCTTGCAGTGCCAAAGGCACAGCTTTCTACCAATTTGGATACTGATAATTTGCATGCAGTTGAGGTTAACATGACTAACCTTATTGCACACAACGTAGAAGTTTTTGGTACGGGTTCTACTCAGATTAGACGATTGACCCGCGTTGATCCTAATGATAGTAGTAGAATTCTTCTTGCATTTGCAGGCGCTAATCTAGGTGGACCTCTTGGCGGCGGTACTCAGTTTGCTGTCACTGGCGGTGTCCCTGTTGGCGGTGTCGGCGGCGGGTCTGCTGATGGCTCACTTGTAATCACTTTCCCAATCCGTGATTCCTTGGCAGCTTCGACTGCACTTGGTTCAATTGTCGGTAGTGAGTTTGGGCTTGAAGGTGCAGGCGCTAATGGCGCAGGTGCTGATTCTACTCAGTTGCGATCTGGTCTTATTCCAGAAATTGACATTAAGGTTGACAGTATTGCGATTACAGCACAGACCAAGAAACTCAAGGCCAAATGGACCCCAGAGCTTGGTCAGGACCTTAACGCATATCATAACCTTGACGCAGAGGTTGAGTTGACTGGTATTCTTTCTGAGCAGATTGCTCTAGAGATTGATCAGGAAATTTTGCAAGACCTTGTTAAGGGTGCAAAGGCTGGTACTTACTACTGGTCGCGTTCTCCGGGCCTATTTGTTCACAGAACTACAGGTGCTGAAATTGGTGCATCTTCGGCTGCTCCTGACTTCACCGGTACTGTAAGCGAATGGTATGAGACGCTTGTTGAAACTATTAATGATGTTTCTGCACAGATCCACAGAAAGACACTTCGTGGCGGTGCTAACTTCCTTGTCTGCGGACCTGAAGTTGCAAACGTTCTCGAATTCACTGCTGGTTTCCGTGCAAACGTAACTGCAGATCAGGATCGTGGCACCGTTGGTGCTGTGAAGACTGGTGCACTTAGCAAGAAATGGGACATCTATGTTGATCCTTACTTCCCTAGAAATGTGATCCTCGTTGGTCGCAAGGGTGGATCCTTCTTGGAAAGCGGCTACGTGTACGCTCCATATGTGCCACTACAAGTTACTCCTACCATATTTGGTCAGGAAGACTTTGTGCCACGTAAGGGTGTCATGACCCGTTACGGCAAGAAGATGGTACGTCCTGATATGTACGGTATCGTGATTGTACGTGATCTTGTTGGTGGCGCAGGCGCTACTAGCTAATAGTTACTGACTGAATAACACAGTTATGTTCAAATTGGGGGGCTCTTTTAAACTATTTCGGTAGTTAGAGCCCCCCTTTTTTTTCGTTATAATCGATATTTTTTTCGTGTTTTATGAAAAGAACAGCAATTAAGTTGTATAAAACTCATAAAGATAGGAGAATATAAACATGGGTAAGAAAAGAATTGGCCTCGCAAGAACCGAGGCGTTAATTGAGAGTTTAAAGAGAGACTTAGCTCTTGGAAACGCTACGCTCTCAGGCGTTAGCAAGGCAACAGAAACACTAAGCACGGTTGGCACATTAGCAGCACCTACAAAAAGACTATCAGCTGCAGATTCGGGAAAAGTTTTCTTCATAGATATTAGCACCGTGAGTGTTGTTTGTACATTACCAACACCTGCAGCCGGATTGACTTATAAGTTCATCCTAAGTGTAGCTAGTGACAATGAAACTGCGAAGGATTTTTTGTTAAATACTGGTGACAATGCTGTAGATATCAATGGCTCTGTTATAGTAAATGGTGCGCACGTTGAAGTTACCAATGCTACTTCAGCAGTGGCCTTTGATACCTCCGAAGGTGCCGCCACTGTGGGCGATTTTCTAGAGGTTAGTTGTGATGGCACTGATTGGTATATTAAAGGTAGTGCCTTAACCGCATCCATACTGGCTATCAATAATGCAACTGGCGGAATTACGCCTGCATAATAAGTTTGTGTTTTAGACATTGCGTATAAAACTCAATAGGAAGGAGAATATAATTATGAGTAGAAGAATTGGCCTTGCGAGAGTAGAGGCATTAATTGAAAATTTGAAAAGAGACTTAGCGTTGGGAAATGCAACACTTTCGGGTGTTAGCACTTCTGTAGAAACACTAAGCACGGTAGGTTCAGTGGCTTCGCCAACAAAGACCCTTACAGCTGCAGATTCTGGTAAAACATTTTTTTGCGATATCAGCACTGTAAGTGTTGTTTGCACACTACCAGCTCCTGCAGCTGGGTTACATTACAAATTTGTTATGAGTGTTGCTAGTGATAACGAAGCTACGAAGGACTTTTTGCTTAATACAAACAGTGATAGCGTTGATATCAACGGATCCATTATTGTGAATGGTGCACATGTTGAAGTTACCAGTGCTACTTCAGCTGTTGCGATTGATTCAAATGACGGTGCAGCAACAGTAGGTGACTTTTTAGAGGTTGAATGCGACGGCACTGATTGGTATATCAATGGTAGTGTTTTAACTGCCAGTGCGATTAATATTACCAATGCTGCTGATGGCTTCACTCCTGCTTGAATGTTGTAGATTAGTTAACTTAGCTCCCTGTCCTTCGGGACGGGGGCTTTTCTTTGTTTAATTACTAGTTATGTAAGGAGGTTAGTTCAATGGGAAAAAAAGCTAGAAAAATGAGAAGTCCCAAGTTTGCACTTAAGGCTCACGCACTACGTGCAAATTTGCGCAAAGACACTGAAGAGGTTGTTTTGTCAGCGCCTACCGTGGCGCCCGTGGTGAAGGAGAAGCCGGTTGAGGTAAAGGTTTCAGAACCACCAAAACCAGTAGAGCCAGTTGTGGAGACTGCTCCACCGCTACCTAAACCAAAAACAACAAAAAGAAGAAGGCCTAGTAAGCCTAAAGTTAAAGAGACAGTAAAGAAAACAGAGACTAGTACTTTTCGGAATTTAAAAGACATTTTATCGGACGATCCCTCAGAGGTTTAAAATAACATTGTGGTTTTTTCCTGTTTGTTTTGACTATTTAGAGATAAATAACCGGAGGATCCATGAATGTCTACGACTAATTTAAGTCCTGCTAGTAGCACTAGTAGCACAGTTTTGCCGGTAACCGGAAATGTTGGTGATGTTAATTCAGCATTGCCATATAAGGTTTACTCTAATACGACTTCACCTTTATTTGATTCAAATTTCTTATCGGGCGCTGCAGACCAAGTAACGCATGTCTTTCGTAAGCTTGGCGGCGATGTTCTAGACATTGAACTAACAACAGCAAACGTATATTCTGCATACGAAGAGGCTGTTTTAGAATATTCATATATTATAAATGTTCACCAAGCAAACAATTCGCTATCTTCTTATCTTGGCCATTCGACAGGAGCTTTCGATCATTTAGGTAACTTGAAGTCTACAGGAGATACAAGCCTGTCATCATCTCTGGATGGTAGTCATGCTAGCTTAAAATTTCCAAAATTTGATTTTGGTTATGCTAGGACTTCAGCCGAAGCTGCAGCAGCAGAGATTGGCCTAGGCAGAGCAAACACAGAATATTCAGCATCTTTTGAACTAACGGCTAGTGTTCAAGATTATGATCTACAGTATATTGTTTCATCTTCTGCAGCGTCTAATAGCGCTTTGGATTATTTCCAAAAAGTTAAAAACAAAAAAATAATTGTTAAAAAAGTTTTCTATAAGACACCACACGCGATGTGGAGATTTTTTGGCTATTATGGCGGTCTAAACGTTGTAGGTAATTTTCATAATTATGGACAATTCTCAGATCAATCTACTTTTGAATTAATCCCGGCCTGGCAAAATAAGGCTCAAGCTTTGGCTTTCGAGGATGCAATATATACTAGAATGTCTCACTGGTCTTATGAGATAAAAAACAATAAATTAAGAATTTTTCCAATTCCAAATCTTCATTCACCAACTAAGATGTGGGTACAATTTTCTATTCCTACTGACCCATTTGATGATAATGGACAAGAGGTAAATGGAATTAACAATATGAACACTTTGCCTTTCGCTAATTTGCCTTTTAATAGCATTAATAGCATTGGTAAACAGTGGATCAGAAGATTTGCACTGGCTTTATGCAAAGAAATGCTAGGCCAAATAAGAAGTAAGTTTGCAACAATACCAATACCAGGAGAATCAGTGACCCTAAACGGTTCAGATCTAATTGCTCAAGCTCAATCAGAACAGCAGACACTAAGAGAAGAGCTTAAGACAACACTATCAGAGATGACTTACTCTAGACTGGCACAAAATGATGCGGATTTAATGGATGCATCGGTTAAAGTACATGAGAAAGTTCCTTTGACGGTATATGTGGGGTAACTAAATGGCTGATAACAAATGGTCACAACCTAAAAAACCACCTCCTCCGCTCTTTTTGGGCAAAAAGGAGAGGGATTATGTTAAGCAAGTTAATGATGAACTTATTGAAAACGTCATTGGCCAACAACTCTTGTACTATCCGATAAGTCTAGAGCATACTGACTATCATCCTATTTATGGAGAGGCCATAAAAAAGACATTTTTTAATCCGATCAGGGTCTATGCTCTTGTTGAGTGGCAAGGGTACGAAACCGAGACTACAAATTTGGGTGTGGATAGAAAATCAAAAATCACTGTTCATTTTCACAAAAGAAGACTTACAGAAGATCAAGATTTGTTTGTCAGGGAAGGTGATTTTGTGGCTTACGGAGATAGCTATTACGAAATAACTACTTTAAATGAGCCAAAGCAAATATTTGGTCAAATTAACCATCAAATGGAAATTAGCGCTGAGTGCGTCAAGGCTCGCGAGGGGTTATTTGATGCCACTTAATAATAACTTGGAAAGATTAAAAGATATACCGTTTCCAATATCAACAATTGAAAACATAGACAAGTCAATGATTAGATACATTGACGAAGAGTTAAACCTTTTTGCGACAACAAATAAAGGATGGACAAAAGTCCCAGTGGTTTGGTCCGGAGCTGAGCGACCATTTCAGAGCAAGAAAGATTCGCAAGTAAGAGATAACACCGGAACTTTAATTTTACCACTAATAACTATTGAAAGAACAAGCGTAACAAAGTCTCTTTCAAAGAAGGGTACTGTTTGGGGGAATGTATTGCCTGTTGACGATGAGAAGGGCGGTACAATACCGGTTGCTAGAAGAATCAACCATCAAAAGACATCAAATTTTGTAAATGCAAAAACAAAAAAATCAAAAGGTAGGATAAATTTCCCAAATTCGAATTATAAAAAGGTTGTCTATGAAACAGTAACGATACCAATCCCAGTTTATATTGTTGCAAATTATGAGATTACCATTCGAACAGAATATCAACAACAAATGAATGAAATAATCACACCTTTTGCAACTGTGCCAGGTGGTATAAATTATATTCTTTTAAAAAATCAAAACCATAGATACGAAGGCTTCATAAGAGAGGTTTTTGCACAAAACAATAACTATACCTCCTTTACAGATGATGAAAGAAAAATTGAGACAAAAATAAATATAGAAGTTTTGGGATATCTACTAGGAGAAGATAAAAACAGAACAAATCCAAATTTTGTTTTTAGAGAAAGCTCAGTGGAAGTTAAAATTCCAAGAGAAAGGATAGTATTTAATGATGAATTAGAGAATGATGGTGGATCATTTTATGGCTTGTCTGGAATACCAGAGGATTCAAACGAATGAAGAGAAAACTAGATGAAAGGAAGGGTCTTTTACCAAGCCAAGTTCCATCAACTTATACAAAATCAATCCCATTTGCTCCGTCAACTATTGATAACGTAGATGCCGCTATGTTAGATTATGTTGAAAATAAATTAAATATTTTTACAACAACACACAAAGGTTTTGAAAGAGTTCCTGTGGTATGGGTATCGCCAGAAAGAGGCTTTTCTGCGAAAAAAGACAGATTATTTAGAGATTCAACAGGCGCTTTAATATTGCCGATTATTTCTATAGAAAGAACTAATGTTGCAAAAGATTTGTCAAAAAAAGGTTCAATATGGGGCAATGTCGTCCCGGTAGCAGATGAAAAAGGTGGCTCGATTAGAGTAGCTAGACGAATAAAGCATGACAAAACTTCAAACTTTATAAATGCAGAAAGTCAAAGAAGAAAAGGCCAAGTGAACTTTCCTGGTTATCGACCAAATAAAATAGTTTATGAAACTGTATCTATCCCATTGCCAGTTTATGTCGAAGTAACATATAAAATTAATATTAGAACAGAATATCAAGAACAAATGAATGATGTTGTGACACCGTTTATCACAAAACCAGGCGGCGTTAATTATATTTTAATAGAGAAAGAAAACCATAGGTATGAGGGGTTTATACAACAGGATTTTAATCAAAACAATAACTATAACTCTTTTACAAACGAGGAAAGAAAAGTAGAGACAACGATAGAGATCAAAGTCTTAGCATATCTTATTGGAGAAAAAGGCAACCAAGAGCAGCCAAGGTATGCGATAAGAGAAAACGCAGTTTCGGTAAAAATACCAAGAGAGAGAATAGTTTTTGGAGACGAGCCTGAATTCGAAGAGGGTAGGTATTATGGCCTCGCTGGGTTAGCTAGTTTAAAACTAGTGGACGAGCAGCAATTCATATTGTCGTCAGATACAAGACCAGGCCCACCCTTGGTAAACAAGAAAGTAGACACCGGCACTTCGTTTACCAGTGGTAATCCGATCACAACAGATAATTATATTGCAAGAACTGAATTTAAAATTCCAGCAGGTGGAGTTGGGGACAATTCAACAACAAGATTTGTTACTTTTCATACATTTGTTAGCGGTTCAGAAATGGTATTTAGAGATGGAATTTTAATGAAACCCGGCCAAGCCGATGACTATATAATAGTAAACGATTCAATGATACAATTTGCTGAAGCACCAGACGTCGATGAAAATATGCTAATTAGCTACATTATATCATCAAAATAATAAAGGAGAAAATTATGTCTGCAATGGATAAACTAATAAACTTGCTAGAGACACTAAAGCAAGAAAACCCTGAATTTCACGATAAAGCGGGAAAAGCCCTCGATGCATTAATAGAGGAAGATGCTGATGAGGAAATCGAAGAACCAGAACCAGAGGAAGAATTTGACGATTCTTACATCGAATTAGAGCATGGAGACTTTTACAAAATCGCTAAAAGAAGAGACAGAACAACAAATTTAGTTCTTAAAATAGGTTTGTTAGTACAAAATTTTGAACTTGATAAAAGTAGCTTGCTTAATGAAATTGAGAAAAATCAAGATGATTTACTCAGTTTTATAAACGATTTAAAGGAAAATATTGGCTGTGACCCAAATTCAGACTATGAATTAGTGTTGCCGGAGGATGAAACACAAAAAGCCGCTTTTAAAAAATTGTAATTTTGAGTATTGTTGTGCTAATTATTAAAAGTAGTTTATTTTAGGAGATAAGGAAAAAAGCATGAAAGAAAACACAACAGAAACGTTCATTACATCTGACATAGGTATCGCAGCTTATCTCCAGTTGAAGGGCTTTAAACTATTGCGATGTGAAAGAAGGCAAAATGGTAGATTTCATTTTGAATTTGAAGAAGTCGATGATCAATGCAAAGATCTATCTTTTGAATTTTTAAGTTCAGATTTTTGCAAATTTGACAATATTGTCAGAAATCTTAAAAAAGTATTATTTTCGTAAACGCTAAGATTTATTTCCAAGCGCGTCTCGCCCAGTTATTTTACACATATCCTGTTCGTCCGTTAATTAAATTAAATTTAAAGTTAACCTTCTTTTAGAGGCGTTCTTAATTTGAAAGAGGAGGAGATGGAATGGCTTACTCAGTAAGTTCTTCTGTGGAGCAGGGTACAATAAGCTTTGTCAACATTCATGGTCCCCATGCGGGATCATCATATATGGGTGGGTATTTTAATCCTAGCGGTGATAAATTATTTATACCAACTCAAAAAGCAAATAATGAAAACAAAAAAGGTATTGATATTTATCAATCAGGTGCAAGTGGGTACACATTTTTAGGCCCATCTTTGGTACCAACCCTCAATGGCTCCACGTCAGCAAGAATAGATTCGATGGTTTTTGTTAGTGATAATGAATTTTTAGCAACAACCAACACTACAGGCACCGATGCTTTGTTTCGTTTTGTTACGGCTAGTGATGGCTGGACGGTTACAGATGTCGGTGATCTCGATGATAAAAGTTATGGATCACAATATTCATTAAAGTTAAATCCAAGTAAAAATAAATTGCTCATCACAGCAGTTGGTGAAGATGACATTAATATTTCTATCTATGATGCTTCCGGTGACTCCTGGTCGGATCCAGACGATTTAATTAATATTAGTAATGCCGACGTTCAGGGATCACAGTGGATAAGTGATACTGAAATAGTGATTGGCGAGGATTACGGTGGTGGTAGTAATAGGGGCCGTATTTGGTATTATCGCCAAGTTGACGGCACGGATGGAACAAACTCTAGCCACTGGGCTTTCCAAGAAGCGATTCAGGGTGATACCAATGAATACCTTGGTGCTGGTATGTATTACCATACAGGTAGTAATACCCTTTTAGCAATTAAATCACCTGATGGACAAAATCCTTATATTCATAGTAGTGGCATATCCCAACTGCCAACCCCAACTACGATAGATTTATTTAAATTTGTGTCTGGGTCTGGCGGTGCCGCGCTATTACCAGATGCTACGGGTGATTTTGTTAGTGTAGAAGAAAATATTTTTCCATGGAATCTTAGAGCAATTGAGCCAGACCCAAATGACGGTAATAGGTTTTATATCTTAGAGAAGTGCGGCCATGGCTTTGAAAATAACGCTTTTCCAGTGCAACTAACAGCTTGGGAGTATCATACTTCAGCCGACTGGAAAAGAACTGTAATTACCGGTACACTTAATAATGCAAATAATGAACTTTTTCAAAGGACGTATTATAGTTATTACTCACACCAGTCGGTTAAGTATGATGGTTCAGCTATGGCTGTTGCAGGCGCAGATTATAATGCAGGCGCAAACAACGGTGGCATGACACGTGTTTTTAGTTTTAACTTTCCAGCTGGCGGCGGCGGTGGCGGCGGCGGCGGAGGATCAGGAGAAGAAATAATGGCGAGAACATTTATAGGTAAAAAACTAATCGGTACCGGCCAGATTGGAATGGATCAATTGGCAACGGGCTCCGTGCAGACAAAACAGTTAGGAGTTAGTTCAATAACTAGAGATAAGATAGCGTCAGGCTCTGTTGAGATTGAGCACCTAAACTTTGCCGGTAACATTGGTACTGGTGATTACCTTGTAGATCTTCAGGACGCTGATATTTTAGCAGTCGGTGATAATTCCGACAGCTCCAATATGCATGCCTTAAAGCTAGGTGATCTTAAGAACTACGTTAATAGTGGTTCTGCTGTCGGTGGTACTTCTGGGTCTTTGCAGTTTAACTCTGCAGGTGGTCTCGGTGGTATCTTACAATTCCAAACTGATGGTGCGCATATCACAGCTAGCAATAACGCTAAGATTTATTTCCAAGCACGTAATGCACCTACTGGATCTAGATTTATGGGCTTCATTCAAGGTTTTAAGAGATTTGCAGAAAAAGAAGAAAGTTCGATTAGAATTTCAGGCTCTTTCTTGCAACTTGATGCAGGCTCTGGATCTTTTGAATTTCAAAAACTTGGCACAACTCAGGTTACTTTTGCTGATGGTTCTATAACCGCTATTGCAACTGTATCTGGTTCTGCTGCAACGTTCCATGATCTCTCTGCAGATGATGTAACACTTGGTGGTACAACTGTTAACAGTTTGACTGCTTCAAACGGAGTAATGATCGGTACTGCAAACAGTGATGATTTGAATATCCAAGCTGGCCTTATATCAAACCTCGTTCCTCAAAATGATGAAAAAGTCAACCTTGGTTCGGCAACCAAGCAATTCGCTGTTGTTTATGGCGTATCTGCTTCTTTTGGCGACAATGTTGGCGTCGGTGGAACACTAACTGCGATAGAGGGTGTTTCAGGTTCTGCTGCAACGTTCCATGATCTTACAGCTGATGATGTAACGCTTGGTGGTACAACTGTTAACAGCTTGACAGCTTCAAATGGTGTTATGATTGGTACTGCAAACAGTGATGACTTGAACATCCAAGCTGGTCTTGTATCAAATCTTGTTCCGCAAAATGATGAAAAAGTCAACCTTGGTTCAGCAACCAAGCAATTCGCTGTTATTTATGGCGTATCTGCTTCGTTTGGTGACAATGTTGGCGTCGGTGGAACACTAACTGCGATAGAGGGTGTAACTTCAGCAGGAACTATTTCTGGTTCTGCTATCACCACAGAGACTGTCACAGCCGATAAGGGTGTGATATCACAAATTACTGCGGTATCATTCACAGGTTCAGGTGGCATGATGATTGGTAATGCAGCTAGTGATGACTTGAATATTCAAGCTGGTCTTGTATCAAACTTTGTTCCACAAAATGATAGTCAAGTTAGCTTGGGTAGTTCTACAAAGCAATTTGCTGCAGCTCACATTGATACTGGTAACATTGATACAGTTGTTGCAACTGCAATTACTGCGTCTTTTGCAAAGATTACTTCTTTAGATGTTGACACTATTGTATCGAGAACTGTAACTAAAGACTCCTTAGAGATTAAAGATAATTTGATCATCGCAGGTGTTTCTGGTTCTAAGGCAGGCGATCATGTCGGCGCAGGTTTTCAAATTGGCGGCACCGTGGGTGTTCAAGGTACGGGCTCTAGTCCTCTCATGTCTTTGACTTTGGGATCTAGAACTGTCACTGGTGATGCTCTTATTGTCAATGTTGATGGCCAAGCTGGTGCTAGTTTTGAATCAGGTAGTGCAACAATCGCAGCTCTAGGTACTGCAGGTATGCGCTTTGGTGTTACTGGCTCTATCTCTGGGTCTTTGATCCAAGCTAAGAGACTAGAAGCAGGCCACCTTGCTCTTCGCGGTGCCTTGACCTCGACTAGCTTGTCTGGTTCAACTGTTAGAGCACATGATCTCCTTGCTGATGATGCGACCCTAGGCGGTATAACTGCTAATAGTATTACTGCATCAAATGGAGTGATGATTGGTACTGCAAACAGTGATGACCTTAATATACAAGCCGGCCTTATATCGAACCTTGTGCCTCAGAATGATGAAAAGGTTAACTTAGGCTCAGCAACTAAGCAATTCGCTGTTATTTACGGTGTATCTGCTTCGTTTGGTGATAACGTGGGTGTCGGTGGTACTTTGACTGCAGTAGAGGCTGTAACCTCTGCTACAATCACTGGTACAACGACAGTATCTGGCGCAGCCGGTACTTTCTTCCAGGTTACTACTGATAAGCTACATGGTACAGGTATTGTAACTCAGGATAACGTTCAAACTGGTTCTATTGTCACAGCGGCTATTGTCGATAGTGCAATTACAACTGGTAAACTAGCAGCAACTTCGGTCACCAAGGCTAAGTTGGCTAAGGATATTATTCAAAACAACGCTGATGCTCATGGTGGTTTGGTGTATGCTTCTGGTAGATTGAGTGTTGGCTTCGTAAGACAAGCACACGTTAGAGCTGATGGTTCTAATATCAGTGGCTCTGCACCTACTAAGGGTATGTTTGCATCACATGCTGTTCCAACGCCATATACAACAGCATCGTTGAGTTCACAACCAGCATCAGGTTCCTTAATGGTATACTTGAATGGTGTGTTGTTACATCCTGATCATCCTGGTTCAAATGCGCATGGTCCAACAAGTGCGGATTATCGTATTAATACCGGTAGTGCTAATGCTCACAAGGTCCTTTTGGCTGAAGCGCTAGCATTAGATAGCGATGATATACTTACAATTACTTTCTTGTCTGGTTCTGGCGTAAGCTGATAAGAATAAACTGTAATTGTTTCCTAAAGGGCCTGGTTATCCAGGCCCTTTTTTTATTATAATGTTTTAATTACTTTTTGAAATATTGAATACTATTTAGTTAAAGAAATACCATTTATAACCGCAATGTTCTGTTTGTGATTTATAAGAGCTTTTGGTTTAAGGAGAAATTGATATGTCCGTAAGAAGATTCAAATTTGTGTCGCCTGGTGTTTTTATCAATGAGATTGATAATTCACAAATACCCAGAGAAGCAGAGGCAGTAGGTCCAGCCGTAGTTGGTCGATTGACCCGAGGGCCTGGCTTACGTCCTGTTACTGTAGGGTCCTTTAGTGAGTTTGTTGAAATATTTGGAAATCCAATCGCTGGCGGCCAAGGCGGAGACGTCTGGAGAGAAGGCAACTACATGGCTCCAACATATGCTGCTTACGCTGCTCAAGCCTATTTAAGAAATAGTAGCCCAGTGACTGTTGTTCGATTATTGGGCGTTGCTGATCCAAACGCCGATAGCACCACTGATGACGGTACAGTTGCCGGCGCTGCAGCTGGGTGGAAGACGGACAATACACTCGGAACTAGTGGCACCACCAGCGGCGGTGCATATGGACTTTATCTATTCACATCAGGTTCTACCCAAAGAGACCTTCGGGATACTTTTGATGCAAGACCAAGAGCGGTGCGTGCTTCAACAAGAACAACCGGCTCTTTGGCAGCAGTTTGGTATTTTGATAATGGTGGCTTGATCTTAAGTGGTAACGCTATACCTAGCACCGGCTCTGCTAAGCGCGGGGGAATTGGAGCCACAACTGGTTCAGCTATAGCTATAAAAGCAAATAACTCAAATCTTATGGAATTTACAGCTTTGGTTTACGAAAACCAAGCGACTTCGACAACACCAACAAAGATTGTGTTTAACTTTGATCGCGATAGTGATAGATACATAAGAAAAGTTTTTAACACAAACCCAGCTCTATGTAGCGCAGTGAACTCCAAGAGAAGACATTTCTGGCTTGGTGAAAGTTTCGATAGACACGCGAAAGATACACACGGAGCTACGACAACCATCGGTCAGGGCTCGTTAGCAGCTGACGGTTCTTTGTACGGTGTTGTTGTTGGTCTTAATGGTGGTGTTGGTGACTGGGGTATCAGAAACATTGACACCCAGCCCTCAAAGACGGGTTGGTTTATAAGCCAAGACTTAACTAATGATTCTAGTAATTATAATCCGACTAATATGCAAAAGCTATTTAAGCTTGTTTCTCTTGATGACGGTGAATGGGGAGCTAAGAACTTAAAAGTTACTATAACTGATATAAGAAAGGGTTCTGATGCTAATCCATACGGTACTTTTACTGTTGTACTCCGTCGTGTGCGAGATCATGACGGCGCACCTCAAGTTATAGAGAGATTTTCACAATGTGACCTAAATCCCAATTCTAATAACTTTGTTGCAAAAAAGATTGGTGACATGTATCAGGAATGGGATACAACCCAGAACAGATACAGGATGTATGGAAATTATCTCAATCAGTCTAGCTTTGTAAGAGTTGAATTGGATGGCGATGTAGAGAATGGCGCCTCAGATCCAGCTTGCCTGCCTGCAGGTTTCTTTGGTCCTCCTGTGCCAAAGACAGTTACCTTAGTCACTCAAGGTATAAAGGGTATGGGTCTTAGCGAACGAGTTGGCCCAGAGGTTGTGCTAACAAATAATACAATTATTGATACTAGCGACATTCTTTTGTCACAAAGTTTCAATACTTCACCAATTTCTAGCTTACCAAAAGCGGTGACTGCATCAATACAGCACCCAAGAATTCCTCTCAGAGTTTCAAGTTCTGACGAGGGCTTATCAGATCAAAGACAGGCTTGTTTTGGTATTAGTACTTACAGAACCCCGTCTAGCACCAGGTTTGAAGAATCATATTTGGATCTTGTTATACCAGGTCCAGCATCCATGGGCTATTATGATAAGACAGCTCAGTCTGAGCACTCTTTTATCTTTAGTTTGGATGACCTAATGATCAACAACACTTCATCTCATGCAGCACTTGCTCCTGCAAATGCAAACTTTGCTTTTTACGCATCGGGATCAAGAAGAGTTGGTAGGTCTTACACAGCAGAAAGAAACTCTTTCTCGGATCTTTTAGAAACTGGATTTGCTAGTTTTACCGCACCACTTTTTGGTGGGTTTGATGGTATTAACATTAAGCAAAAAGACCCGTTTGGCGATCAAGTATTTGGCACTTCACCAAAATTTAAGTCAAACTATGCAGCTCACTCAATCAAGAGAGGTATAGATTCGCTATCAGATCCAGAGGCAGTGGAAATAAATATGCTTTCTGTTCCTGGTGTTCGTCAGCCGCTTGTCACCAACAGAGTGCTTGAAGTTTGTGAAAGCAGAGCAGATGCTCTAGGTGTTATTGATATTGAAAAGGGCGGCTATCAACCGTCATCAGAAACAACTAGTAATTTTAAGACTAGAATTGCTAACAACTCTGTTGCCGAAGCGGTCACTGCTATAAAGGCTAGAAATCTTAATAACAGTTATGGTTGTGCTTATTTTCCATGGGTTAAGATTTACGACTCAGTTAACGATGCCCAAGTTTGGGTGCCGCCATCTGTTGTCGCAATCGGAACTTTTGGATCAGTCGAAAGAAACTCCGAGCTTTGGTTCGCACCAGCTGGTTTTACCAGAGGTGGCTTGAGTGAGGGTTCTGCCGGCCTACCAGTTGTTGGTGTTTCTCAAAGACTAACGTCAAAAGAGAGAGATGATTTGTATGAGCAAAACATCAACCCAATCGCGACTTTCCCTGCAGAGGGTATCGTGATCTTTGGTCAGAAGACACTACAACAGACACGCTCAGCACTTGATCGTATCAATGTTAGAAGACTTATGATTTTCGTTAAGAAAGAAATATCTAGAATTGCTTCTAGATTGTTGTTTGATCAGAATGTTCAGGCGACTTGGAATAGGTTCCGTGGACAGGTCGAGCCGTTCCTAGATAGCGTTAAGGCAAGACTTGGTTTAACTGATTTTAAAGTAAAATTGGATGAAACCACCACAACGCCTGATTTAGTTGATAGAAATATTATGTATGCAAAGATATTCCTGAAACCAGCAAGAGCAATTGAATTTATTGCAATTGATTTTGTAATCACGAATACTGGCGCATCTTTTGAGGATTAAAATATAATAAAAGCTACGTATTAACTATTTAATATTGTACGTAGCTTATTTAGGAGGATCTTGATAATGGCTTTAGAAGGATTTTGGTCAGACTTTAGTGTAGAACCAAAGAGAAAGTTTAGGTGGCTTTTAAGTTTTAGAGGCATTCCACAGTGGATATTGAAGAAGGTTACTAAGCCTGCGATTTCTATTACGGAAGCAGAACACACCTTTGTTAATTATAAGTTTTACTACCCAGGTAGAGTTGAGTGGAATGAAATCACCATGACCTTGGCCGATCCTGTAAATCCTGACGCTTCAGCCACCATGATGAAGCTTTTAAAAGATTCTGGATATGTCTCTCCTCATAATTTTTTGACCGATGAGCGCTCGCTTGGCAACGTGTTAACCATCTCGAAACAACGTGCAGTTGAAGCAGTGGGCGGCGCAATTTATATTCAGCAAATTGATGCTGATGGTAAACCCCTAGAGGAATGGAAGCTTTATAATCCATGGATAAAAAGTATTAGCTTTGATGAGTTGGATTATGAGAGTGAAGAGATTAATAACCTAGAAGTAACCTTTAGGTATGATTGGGCAGCTTTGACTGGAGTCGGCGGTGCACCTGGTCGAGTTGATATAACTGCTGATAGAACCTTTGACCTTCGCGGCAATCGGAACGAATAAGGGTAGAAGTTAATTTTAATTTAATGCGGAAACGTGTTATTGTTGTTTTGTTTAAGTTTATTTTAAGAAAGTGAGGTTTAAAAATTGGCTAATAGAAACGATACGCGTCGAAAAAACGTTTCTGCCATTCCCGAGCAAAATCCCGTCCCAGGCCCCACTCAGGGGCCAGGACAGTCTTCTCTTCTAAACTTCTCAATGCCCACTGAAATCGTGGATCTTCCATCAAAAGGTATGTTCTATCCCAAGAATAGCACTTTGAGTGGTAGAGAATCAATTGAGATTAAGTTTATGACAGCTAAGGATGAAGATATTCTTACTTCTCCTTCGTTGTTGAAGAAAGGGGTTGCAATCGATAGAATGCTAGAAAACATTATCCTCGACAAAACGATCAATCCAACTGATTTATTGATCGGTGACAGAAATGCACTTCTAGTCGCTGCCAGAGTTACAGGCTATGGCAGAGCTTATGAAGTTAATGTAACTTGTCCATCTTGTGGTGAAACTCATGATAATGAATTTGACCTAGGTGACTATGAGCAGTATTATAAGAACGAAACAGAAGAAGGTTCTTTTAATATCACAGAAAATGGTAGCTTGCAAATCGAATTACCAAAGACAGGTTTTATGGTTGAGTTTCGACCTTTAAATGGTAGAGATGAAAACCAAATGGCAAAAGCTAGATTGATGAAAGTTAAAAATAATTTGCCAAGCTCTCAGTTGACTGATATGTTTAAGAGGATGATTGTTAGTATCAATGGAGTTGATGATCGATCCCAAATATCTGAATTTGTAGATAACATGCCCGCGCTAGATTCTAGATTTCTTAGACTAGCATACCAAGATGCAGTTCCTAATTTGGAGCTGTCCCAAGCCGTGGAGTGCCCACATTGTGGATACACAACGGAAATGGAGGTGCCTATAACGGGTGAGTTTTTTTGGCCTGGATAACTCGTATATTCAGACTGTTTATGAGGAGTTTTTCTTACTTAAACAGCATGGTGGATGGGGCTTTTACGAGGCCTATAATTTGCCCATCCAGATAAGAAGATGGTTTCTTAGGAGACTAGTAAAACAATTTGATGATGAGCGACAAGCAATGGAAAAAGCAAATCGCAAAAAATGAACTTAAATAGGGTTGTGTTTTCGCAGCCCTATTTTGCTTTGTAGAGACTATTTACGTAGAGTATTGTATTTGGAGACCAAACTTTGTCTGATCAAGAACAAGAAATTGTTATCGATTTAACTCAATCTTTAAATGAAAGCTATTTAACAGCCATGGGCACCGGAATAAAGTTATTATTAAATGCTTTATTTAGGGGTAGTTATTTACCGGTTAGAGTTAAAGGCACCAAATCGCAATTTGATAGTTTTATGCGCGCTTTATCAGCTGAAAAAAGATATATAACCTCTTTCAACAACAACGGCTTAAATAATGCCGCTACATATAGAAGCAAGCACGTCCTGGACCAGGCGGTCAGTAAATTTGAAAAAGATACTGGAATGATCTGGCCATTCAAATAGGAGTTGACATTCTGAATGGCTGATGCAAGAAGAATAGAAGAACTTTTAAGAAGCCTTAGAGCCGGCTCTGCTAGTGATGCAGACTTAAGAGAACTAGCTCGCCTATTATCCGAAGCAGCCGCCGCCGTTGCAGCTAGCCCCACCACAACAGACGGCATCGCAGAGATAGAAAATCGAACCAATAGATTACTTCAAATTGAAGAACAGAGAGCGGAACTTGCCAAGTCCATGGTCGATGATGAAAACAGGCAATTGCAAACAAAGTTAGAGGATTTAAGGCTAGGCGAAAGAAGAGTATCGATAGCTAGGCAAGAGCTAGATGTCCTTTTGCAAAGACGGGCTACTGGTGAAGTTATAACTGAGGCAGAACGACAACGTTTTGAATTTTTAACAAGCTTTATCCAAGGCACTGAAAAAAACAACAAGCAACTACAAAAGACAGTCAAGCTTCTGACGGAGGCAAATCAGCTTTTAGAATCTTCTGCCGATTATGGCAAGGGTTTAGCAGATAATTTAGCTGGAGCTTTTGGCGTATCGTCCCAAGGCTTTTCAGGCATGTTAACGGGCTTAATGAAGAATGGTGATGCCCTTGAGGGATTAAGTAAAATAGCAATGGGCTTTGGAAAGGGGATGACAAGAACACTCCTGAACCCTTTGTCCCTTTTTGGCGCACTCACAACACAAATTGTCGAAACTGCTTTTAGAGTAGATAAATTAAACTCGGCATTGTTTCAATCTACTGGTCTTGAAAATATGGGCTTTATGGCTGCTGATCTTTCAACAGGCTTCACAACATTGATAGCAAGTTCTGAAAACTTAGAATCATCAATTGTTGCCTTACAGGGCTCTTTCAAGGGTTTTTCTGATTTAGCAGATGCAGATAGGAATACTCTGGTCTCGGCTAACGCCCTGTTTGAACAACTAGGGGTCAGTACACGGGACGCTGCAACTTCTCAGGGATTTTTAATAAGTAGTTTAGGAATGCTTCCACAGCAAGCAGAAGAGGTCTCTCGCGAACTAGTAACTCTGGCACAGGACATGGGTCGACCACCAGCAGAATTCATCGGAGAATTCGCGAATGCAAGGACGCAATTAGCATCCCTAGGTCGAGGTATGGTTGTAGAGTTTAAACGCCTTGCAGCGGCTTCTAAGGTGCTAGATATGGACGTTGGTAAGCTAACTTCTACACTAGGAGAACAGTTTGATAGCTTTGAGGGATCTGCCACTGCAGCTGGTAAACTAAATGCTTTGTTAGGAGGGCCATTCTTAAATGCAACGGAATTGTTAGGAGCCACAGAATCTGAAAGATTAGAAATGTTAAAGTCAACACTAGATGCTCAAGGCTTAACGTTTGATCAAATGGACAAGTTTCAAAGAAGAGGCATTGCAAGTGCAATTGGTATGGATGTTGAGCAACTTGGCAAAATTATGAATACTTCCGCTGGTAGTATTGAGGAAGCCATGGCCCAAGCAGCTGCAGACGACCCAGCAAAAACGCAACAAGATTTAAATAAACAGATAATGAGTAACCTAAGTGTTATGGAACAGTTCTCCCGTGCATTGCAGGATATCGCTGCCCGGGCAATGAAAGCTGCCTTTGGTGGTGATTCACAAAGCGCAATGATAGAGATAAAGGCTATAGCAACAGATATCATAGGGACAATGTTTACGTTAAGTAGAGGCGTTGCAGCTGTTATAGGCTTCTTTAGAGACTTGTATGATTTTATGGATGATACTTTTGGCACAATTACAGCAGCTATAACAACAGCTGGAGCAGGTATTGCCTCTTTGACAGCGGCAACTTTTGCGCTAATGAAGCCAATCACCTCAGTTAAATTTTTGTGGGCCGGCATTACAAAACTGTTTACAGGCGCCGTGAGTATTGTTGGATCCATCACATCTGCGCTAGCGCCTATGTTGCCACTCTTTACAAAATTAAGTGCTGCTGTCGGCCTTTTTGTTGCGAGTTTTAAAATTGGTGAAACGTCTGTACAATTCTTTTACGATAAGTTAGAGGGAATTAATAACTTTATAAAGGACTTTACAGGTATAAGTCTTTTTGACAATCCAGAAGATGTAGAAAAAGCCAAAGAAGACCAGAAAGCGGTCACAACCGGCACCCTCAACAACCTTGCAGAGATATGGAATGATGCTGGCACCATCATTGGTGAAGATGTTGATCGATTGACTGATGACATTGGATCAGGATTAAAAAACACCTTCTCCATGATAAAAGATTCTCTTGCGGGCGGTAGAGGTCCCGTACAATTGAACCCTATCCCTGCGGGTGTTCCCGTTGGACCTCCAGCACCAGCTCCAGCTACAATAGCAGCTCCAGCACCGCCACCTGCAGCTCCAGCTACAATAGCAGCACCGGCACCAGCACCCGCTCCTGCACCCGCTCCTGCTCCTGCTCCAGTTAAAAAAACGATAAAAGCTATAAAGCCTCCAGCGCCAGTAAAGAAAACAATAGCACCACCCGCTTCCGCTCCAGTTCCTGCTGCACCTGCGGCTCCTGCTGCACCTGCGGCCCCTGCTGTAGCAGAGCAGACAATAACGCCTCCATCACCTCCTGCGACCAGGACCATATTTGACGGCACTGTGGGCATGGATTTTAAGGGCTCACCTGAAGACAAAGCAGCGCAAGATAAGATAAGAGCCATGTATGAAGCAACTGGAAAAGTGCCAAGTGGTCCTCGAAAAGCATCCATAATGGCGAAAGCCCGCCGAGAATATGGGGTAAGAATGGGGAAAGTGAAAGCTACAACTATAACAGCAGATGATTTTACCGTGATTAAGCCAAACTCATCTGATCAAGTAGTTGGAGCAAAAGAAGGTGGCTTAATAGATAAAAAACTAGGAAAGATGGTAGAATTATTGGCGGAGCTAGTTAATAAGAATGCTAGTGGAGATACAGTTGTTGAAATAAACGGTCGAGAGATAGCCCGGGCTATAAATGACACGTATGCTTTTTAGGAGAAATAGAAAATGGCATCAGAAAACGCGAACAGTTCACTAAACGAAGTTGGTCACGGCGGAGATAACAAGAAAACAGGCTACGTCGACGCAGCTGAAAACCTCTTTGTTAATTCTCAACTCTGGATGATAGATTTTGTTCACGTTGCAACCGGCAAATGTGTTGATTTTGCCGCCTTTATCACAGAATTTGCAGATTCTTTCACTTCAAACTGGAGCGAGGAAAGCGTTTATGGTAGAATGGATCCAATAATGACTTTCCAAAACACTCAACGAAAAATTTCTCTTGGTTGGACTGTGGTATCTACAGACGAGCACGAAGCAGAGAAAAATCTACACAAATTTGAACACCTCTCCAGCATGCTTTATCCAACATATAAAGATAGACAGAAAGAAAATAATGCTGGTTCTCCAACAATGAATGCATCGCCTCTTATGAGAGTTAAATTTACAAATTTAATATTAGATGCTAATAGTGCTGGATCACCCAGCCCTGCAGCTATTGATTCTGGCTTGCTGGGAGCGATAAACGGGTTTACGCTAACTCCAAACTTAGATCAAGGCTTCTTTTGCCCAAGCCCAGGCACCCTTTTACCAAAAGAATATTCAGTGAGTTGTCAAATCACAGTTTTGCACACACATGAATTAGGCTGGAAGGAGAGTAGTAATGCGTGGATGGCAAAAAATGATAAATTTCCATATGGACAGCACAAATTAACTGGTCCACACTCGACTTGCAAACAGGGCTTGTTTAAAAGGGAGGGCAGAAAAACTAAATCTAAAACAAATAGAAACATAGGTAATGCCCAGGCAATCATTGCACTTAGGCCATTCATGGACGGGTAAATATAAATTATGTCTGATAGATATTTAAGAAGAAGAAAACTACGCAACAGTCTTGGAAGATACAAAAAGACTTTGTTTAAGAATAGAAACGTAAGTGAAATTGTAATGTACGAGACAGCGGAGTTTAGACACCCGACGCCAGAGGAAATATCACAACTTACTTTGGAGCCCGTCAGGTGGCAATTAGGCGATAAATTTTTTAAAATAGCTCACGATTTTTACGGTGATGCTGAATTATGGTGGGTTATTGCATGGTTTAATAAGACCCCCACTGATGGTCACCTTGAGATTGGAGATATGATTTATGTTCCTCTCCCTCTTGAAAAGATTATATCATTTTATGAGTTGTAAAAATGTCTAATAAAGAAAAAAAAGAAAATGAATTACTACAGTCTAGACACGCTTTTAGAGAGCAATGCTATCTTGTAGCAAGACTACCAGATTTAGTTAAACAAAATCAAAAAACTAAATATCAGAAATTTACAGCTTTGGGTGGTATATCTAACAGTCAAACAGTTAACCGTTTGTTGAAGTTTAAAGATTTTGACAAGTTAACAGAACTTACAAGTGCACAGATAGCTGCCCTTGTGCCAAAGATAAGAGTTTTCTCAATAGATGTCGACAAGAAGGGAGAGAGAACACAAAAAGAATATAAATTTCAAGGTGGTTTTATGAATTTGAAATCAATACTTGAAGATCCCGGCTCTAGAGGTAGGAACATTGGCATTAAAAAATTTGATTTTGATTTTCTAGGGACAGATGCTTTTACAGCCGGTAAAACAATCGGAGCAGATTTAACTCTTTTTGGTGATAGCCTTAGAGTTTTTGAAGACCCACATTATGAGCGGTTATTGTTACGCTCTCCAGTGAAAGGAATAGCGTCAGAAACAAAAGTGATTGTGGGCTGGAGTGTCCCATCGTCTAATATGACAGGTATAATAAGCCCTGCGCTGAGAAGGGCGATTGAAAGCGACACCTTAACTCTTGTCATGACATTAACAAAGCATAATTTTTCATTTAATCAGGATGGAAGTTTTAAACTAACCTTATCCTATATAGGTGCAATAGATAGTGCTTTAGAAAAAATAAACTTAACAGGCCCTGGTTCTGAAAAAGAGGCAAGACAAGACGTTGATGACGACAAAGGATTAGTTACAGGTGCTGAAATTGCTGGAGATTTAGCTTTTCAAAAAGCAAAAGACATACAACAGGCCACCAAGCCAAAATCTTTTTCAACTATTTTTGGCGAATCTCAAGAAGTAAGCGATATCGCTTTTTACGAAGATGCTGATAGCGCGTATAGAATATCAGAAATTGACGGCAGTCTTTCTGAATTACAAATTGCATTAGGCGAAGAATTTCCAGGAGCTGATGAAAAAATTTCAGATATACTAGCATCTGATCCAGATCAGGCAAAACAAAAAGCAGCTAGATTGTATAGGAGTTCTTTTATAAAGTCCAGAACGACAGAGAGGTATCAAAGAATTCTCAATAGCATAGAAAAACTAGATAGAATTTATAATCTGGCTGTTTCTCAGGATGATTTAGAGGATTATTTTGAAACGTATGGAAGCTACAAAACAAAATCAAAAAAACCGCCTTCTGGAGGAAAATCAAAACCAAGTATTTTGCCACAAGCGCCACCCATACGTCCAGCGGCACTTCTTGGTGCTCTTGGATTAAGTAAGAGTTCTGGAGGGTCTTTAAAAACAGGAGTAGATAGACCGTCATCTGAAAGCGGAAAAACCCATATACCCTTTATCTTCTTAGGGGATTTAATGGAGGGGGTTTTAGGTGCTTTGGACTATCAATTGAAAAAGTATAAAATTAAAATTATACTGGGCACCATGATTTATGAAAATTTTCAAACTGGAAAAGAAGAGATTGTCAGCTTGGCGGATATTCCAATATCCGTGAGCAGATTCTCGGCCTGGTTTCATGAAAACTTTGTTAAGAGAATTGCAACCAAAATAACATTTAGTAGGTTTTTAACTAGAATGATGACCGAATTGATAACTCCCGCTTTTGGAAAAGAGTGCTTTGACGGACTAGACATGATATCTAAAGGCGCATCAAATAGAGTTTCGTTTTTGAGCATGGTGGGTGGTAACAAGATACCCACTGGTAGGATAAAAAGCGTTTCAGCGATAGATGGCAAACTTCGAAGTAGAAACGCTTCAGGTGATTTAGCAAAAACAGAATTCAATTACATAGTAATCTCCAGTAATAATGATCCTAGTCCAGATTTTGATGGAAAGCTAAACAAAGATAAAGACTTAGGAATTGTACATCTTCGGCTAGGTCAGGATAGAGGTCTATTAAAAAATGCATCTTTTAACAAAATGAATGATCCTAATCTTGTTGCATCTAGAATTGTAAAAGAGAGTGGAGATGCTTTTTCTAGAGCATGGGAACCATATAACGTAGATTTAACTTTGATAGGAAATAATTACTTTAGACCTGGTACGTATTTCTACTTGGTGCCAACAATGCCAGGACGTGGAGGAACTGCTATAGCTTCGAAGCTAGGATTGGGTGGTTACTATCTAACTCAGGGTATGAGTTCTACAGTATCACCAGCAGGTTTTGAAACCACAGTTCGTGGTTTATGGCAAACTTCACCATCAGTGCGAAAGAACAAGAAAAAGAAAAGAAGATCACCCAACGTGGGTGGAGAAGGTATTGAGAGTGTCGACGCAGCGCCACAGAAGGAATCATAAGCCATGGCTTTCTACGAACCAGCAAAAAATAATATCAATGGAAAGCACGCTTTCTATTCCCGAGAAGAATATAAGATAAATTCTGTTGAAAGGGTTAGAGATAAAAAAAGAATAATAGATTTTTGGTATAAAAAGCCACTATATGGTAGAGTTGATTTACTAGGAAATCCAGTTTTTGTATTACCTAGATCTGGATTAGGTTACTTTAACGAAGGTCAAAACATGTTCGCTGTTGATTTTGTGGTTGATGCTTTTCAGGACATGGTTAGATTTTATAATCATCAGGCCGCAAAAGAAAGAATTTTACCCATAACAGGTGATGTTACCGACCTTGTTCCAAAAAGAGCTTGGGAAAGTATGTTCGATTATTATGATAGACACTCAGAACAAATGAGAGATTATTTTATCAATACTTATTTGGCTCCAAACAGTGATGCAATTTCAGGATTAGATGATATACTTAAAAAATTTAATACTTTTGTAAATAATCATGCCGGTGATTTTCCATTAACTTTGACAGGCTTTACAGCATCCCCTCTTTGTCCGGGAAGAGTAAGCGGCTTATCTATAGAATTACTAGAAGCCGATCATGGCGATGATGAAATTAAAAACACAATAGTTGAATCTGAAAATTTTAACTCTTTAGTTAATATCGCTAATAAGTTTGGATTTATGATAAACAAAAACGCACCTTGGACTTTGGTTGCAAATTTAAATTCACCCCAACTCAAAGAGTACATGAAGTTGTATGGCCTAACTGAACCAAATAACTATTTTTCAGATTATTGCTACCCAACATATCTCGCTGATAGGGAGTATCTGCGATCTTTTATCTATGATATATATTTTACTTTTATGACTAATTTTCCAATCAGACAAAAAACGAAAATATGTGAAACTATAAAAAAGAAATCTTCCATCAGAAAAGTATTGACAAAAGATGAATTAAATTCTAAAATAAGTGAGTTAAACTTGTTAGATATTTATTTACAAATTCGCTTAAAAGAGATTGGAGCAAAAGTTACAAAAGATAAAATCCGCGATCTGAAAAAGAAAGTAAACCTTTTAAAGAACTATAAAACCACAGCGTATTTATATTTTTATGTAAACTTGTTTGTTATGAATTACGATATAAATTTATTAAAAAAACTAAATTTTAATATTAATTTTGACCCCGAAGGCGGATCTTTGGGAACCTCTATTTCAGAGGCCGCAGCGGATCTTTACGGCCTAGAAGCCGGCGGACCCGGCGCCGGATTAGCAATGGCGAGTGAGATACTTGGCTCTACAGGTGCAAATTTACAGGGCTCTCTTACTACCGCTGCTCCCGCTTCCCCCTCTGTTTCCTCTATGTCATATGGCGGCGGTGGTATGTCCTCTGGCGGTGGTGGCAGCTCAGGTGGCGGTGGTGGTGGATACTAAAGAGGTATAATGTATTTTCAGAGTATTGACGACAAACAAGAATGTGTTGGTGTTTATTGTAATGGAAACTTACAGTTCCATGAATATAGTTTAGATGAATTTTCTAAAACGTGGAAATACTCTAAGCCACTTAAAGAATATGAAACCATAGAATATGCACAACTTTATGCTCAAAGTGAAGAAATATTCGAAGCGTGCCCAGAAAGCTTAAAGCAAGATAATATTGAAACATTAAATAACATCAAAGCATTTATTAAATCTCTCAAAATTGCAAAAGTTGATTTGAAAGAAAACTGTATTTTTGACTTGATACCTCACAATAACCTGAAAACATATCTTGAATTAAAGAACACTATCACCAAGCATGTCTTTAATACACACGAAAAGCCTCTAAACTATGATCATCTGCTTAAGATTACAAAAATGATTGAAGATATAAAATCTCAAGAAATCAAAATTAATTACAAAGCTCTCAAGAAAGATTCTTTTGCTCCAAAAGCTAGAAACTTTCTAAAAAATAAAAACAAGTTTGATAACTTTATAAGATATAGAATGTTCAGCACAAAGACAGGGAGATTAAGTTCTCAAAAGAGATCTTTTCCAATACTAACTTTGGATAAAGATCTAAGAAAATATATAGAACCCACCAATGATGTTTATTTGGAGCTAGATTTTAATGCAGCAGAGATAAGAACATTTTTAGCTTTAAACGATCAATCTCAACCAGACATTGACATCCATGACTGGAATATTAAAAATATATTTAATGGATCTATAACAAGGCCCGAGGCAAAGAAAAGAATTTTTGCATGGCTTTACAATCCAAATTCAAAAGATCACATGATTGATAAATTTTATAATAGAGACGCGCTGAGAGAGAAATTCTGGGATGGTGAAAAAGTCTCAACACCATTTCATAGAGAGATATTGTCTGATGAATTTCACAGTGTAAATTATATTTTGCAATCGACTTCAAGTGATATATTCTTAGAGCAAGCATACAAAGTTTTTAAAATGTTGCAGGGTTGGCAGAGCAAGGTTGCATTTTTAATGCACGATTCAATTACTATAGATTTTGCGAGACAGGACTTTAATAAGATATATGAGATAGCAACGTTGTTTGAAAATACAAGGTTTGGTAAATTCAAAACAAACGTGCAAGTTGGAAATAATTTTGGACAGATGAAGGACTTTACATGGAAACGGTAATTGGGTTAGGTGGCGTGGGATGTCGAATAGCAGATAAATTTAAAGCATACTCACAATATAGAGTATATAAAATAGATTCTGAAATTCAGAAAGATAAGGATTGTTTACAAATCCCAAAGTTTTCTAATCCCGAAGAATATGAAACCAAGGATTTAAAAATAGCTAACTTTTTAAAGAATATAAAAGGAGGGATTTTGTTTATCGTCTCTGGAGCTAGTATCACTTCAGGTGCCTCTTTGGTCATTCTAGAAAAACTAAACAAAAATTGTAAAATTAATATATTGTATGTAAAGCCAGAAGTTGAATTGTTAAGCGAAACTAAATTTTTGCAAGAAAAAATCGCATTCAATATTTTCCAGGAATATGCAAGATCAAATGTCTTTAATAGAATATTTCTTGCTTCAAACGACAGCTTAAGTAGCCTGGTTGAAGATGCTTCTGTTTTTGATTATTATCCAAGAATAAATGAAACGATAGTCTCAGCATTTCATATGATAAATGTTTACAATCATATCCAGTCTGTTTCAGATACCTTTTCAGATCCAGTAGAATTTGCAAAAATTTCAACCTTTGGGATTTTAAATTCAAAAACTGGTCAAGAAAAATTATTTTTTCCTCTTGACTTTATTCGAGATGCCCGGTATTATTATGGCATACCTGAAAAAAAATTGAGGAATGAAAAAGGTTTGCATAAAAAAATAGTTGATCAAGTTAAGAAAAAGACTTTAAGCGACACAAAAGTTAGTTATGGTATTTATTCAACAGACTATGATGAAGATTGTGGTTATATTTTAGCTCATTCAACAAAAATTCAAAATTCTTCAAAAAAGACTTGATTTAAATTTCAGATATGTTATAGTGTATAAAGTTGGTCGGGAAATTTGCCGACCTGCTATAGCCAATGAGCAAAAAAACAAAATAAGGAGGTTTATTATGGCTCTAGATCTAGATCGAATGCGATCAAAATTGAATACACTATCCGGCAAGGATAGTTCAAAAACAGATTTTTGGAAACCCCAAGATGGCGAGAATAATGTAAGAATTGTTCCAACTGCTGATGGTGATCCCTTTAAGGAGAAGTGGTTTCATTATAATGTAGCGCCGGGTGGTTTCTTGTGTCCCAAGAGAAATTTTGGAGACAGTTGTCCAGTTTGTGATTTTGGTAACAAACTATGGAATGAGGGTACAGAAGAAAGTAAGAGGATGGCTAAAGACATGTTCGCCAAACAAAGGTTCTTTTCACCTGTTCTTGTAAGAGGTGAAGAAAATCAAGGTATTAGAGTTTGGGGTTATGGTAAGATGGCTTATGAGAAGCTCCTTAACATTGTCTTAGATCCGGACTACGGCGACATTACCGACCCAGACATGGGTAATGACCTCAAGGTTATGTATGGTAAGCCAGCTGGTGAAAGGTTCCCTAGAACCGATATTCGTCCCCGACCACGCAAGACAGTACTTTGCGATGATAATGTTGGTGGCGAAGATCGATGTGCTGAGCTTCTGGAAACAATTCCCAACTTTGAAGAATTGTTTGAAAGAAAGTCACCAGAAGAAGCACAGGCAATGCTTGATGCGTTCCTAGACGCTGAGACTTCTCAGTCAGAAGTTGAGCAATACGGGGGATCAACCGATGCAACGTCGGGTGCGTCAAACGACGCTGTTGAGGCCGCTTTCAATGACCTTTTAGGTTCATAGTTTTTTACACCGCAGGGAGGCACGGGGTTACAGGTGCCTCTAATTTTTTATAAAGGAGAGAATATAATGGGTAAGTTGAGAAAAGTATTGAGCGGAAGGACAGTTGATGTTCACTATGTTGGGACACTGGATGACGGTACACAGTTTGATAGCTCCCGGGAACGTAACGAGGCGATTACTTTTGAGGTTGGATCAGGACAAATGATTTCTGGTTTCGACTCAGCAGTTGTTGGAATGAAGTTGGGTGAGGTTAAAAATATTAAACTCTCCCCGGAGCAGGCTTATGGAGATCTAAATCCAGAACTTGTGCAAACAGTGCCGCAAAATGCATTCCCACCGGATTTTAATTTTCAAATCGGTGAGGTAATTCAGGGCAGGGACATGGAGGGTCGACCATTTATTGCCACTATCAATTCTTTTTCAGATTCAAATGTTGAGCTAGACTTGAACCACCCTATGGCTGGTAAAAGCTTAAATTTTGAAATTGAAGTTATGAACATTAGTGAGTAAGCATGGCAAAAGTAAGTAAAATAAGAACCGGAAAATTATCGCTGGGTGATATTCGAAAGCTGATTAATAAGAAAACAGGCAGAGAAATTGCCCACAGCCTAGAAGAAGAAAACCCTACCGATGTAAAAGAATGGATTTCAACTGGTTCACGCTGGTTGGATTCCATTATATGCAAAGGTAAGCTAGCCGGTGTACCGGTTGGAAAGGTAACAGAAATTGCAGGACTTGAGGCTACAGGTAAATCTTTTATGGCGGCACAAATAGCAGCTAATGCTCAAAAAATGGGTATGGATGTTGCTTATTTTGATAGCGAATCAGCTATTGATTCTGATTTTTTGCAAAAGTCAGGTTGTGATTTAAGTAAATTAATTTATCTACAAGCTGAGAGTGTTGAGTTTGTGCTTGAAACAATTGAAGAATTATTAAGCACAGATAACAAATGGCTGTTTATCTGGGATTCTTTAGCCTTAACACCATCAATATCTGATATTGAAGGGGATTTCAATCCGCAATCTTCAATGGCAGTTAAGCCAAGAATTTTATCAAAGGGCATGTCAAAACTAACTGTTCCCATTGCTAACAAGCAAGCAACATTTGTTGTCTTAAATCAGCTTAAGACAAACATTACCAGAACCCCAGCTGAAGCCATGGTTACGCCATGGGTTACTCCTGGTGGCAAGGCCATGCATTACGCATATTCTTTGCGAGTATGGCTAACTGGTAGAAAGTCCAAGGCATCTTATGTCACGGACGATAATGGCTTTAGGGTAGGATCAGAAGTTAAGGCAAAACTAGAGAAGTCTAGGTTTGGAACAGCTGGTCGACATTGCAATTTCAAAATTCTTTGGGGTAACACAGATACTGTTGGTATTCAAGATGAAGAGAGTTGGTTTGAAGCAATTCAAATATCCGAAAGACTTAAACAGTCTGGTGCTTGGTTTACCCTGGTTTTGAATGACGGCACAGAAGAAAGATTTCAGAGAAAGGGTTGGACACAAAAACTCAAAAATGAAAACTTCAGAGAAAGTGTTCTGTCTATTATTGACGATGATGTAATTAAAAAATTCAAAAATCGTGAAGGTAAAGCAGAAGATTTTTATGAATCTGAAAAACCAGAAGAAGATTAGTTTCTAACTAAACTCTTGACCTCTAATGCGCTTTAGGTTATAATACTTAAAGCGCTTTTTTTATGAAAGGAAAAAGATGTCAAATAATAGATTAATGGTTGTTGATGCTCACAACCAGTTTTTAAGATCATATATAGTTGATCCAAGCCTATCCCAAAATGGCCAACCAATTGGTGGTTGTAAAGGTTTTTTGAAGATTCTTAATAAACTGACAAGAAACATTAAGCCAGACATGATTGTGGTTGTCTGGGATGGTGAGGGTGGATCAAACAAAAGACGTGCAATTAATAAAGATTACAAAGCAGGTCGAAAACCACTGAGGCTTAACAGGGATATCAGACACTTGTCTGAAGATGAAGAAGCAGAAAATAAGATTTGGCAGCAATTAAGAGTAATAGATTACCTAAACCAAACTCCTATTATACAATTCATGGAGCCTCAAGTTGAAGCAGATGATGTGATATCGTATGTCTGTAATTTAACCAGTTTTTCAGATTGGCAAAAAGTGATCGTGTCTAGTGATAAGGACTTTATTCAACTCTTAAACAAGAAGACTATCCTATACAGACCCACACAAGATGAAATATTAACTGAGAAAATTGTGATTGATAAGTTTGGTATACATCCAACAAACTTTGCAATAGCCCGGGCAATGGCCGGTGACAAAAGCGATAACCTACCAGGTGTTCCAGGAGTAGGATTACAGACTGCATCCAAAAGATTCCCCTTTCTTGTTGAAGAAAAAGAATGTTTCTTGGAGGATTTGATTTCTCACTCAGAAGAGAACAAAGGCAAGTTAAAAATTTATGACAAGGTTATCGAACAAAGAGAATTGATTAAAGAAAACTATAAAATTATGCAGCTTTATTCTCCTTGTATATCAGTACAAAGAAAGACCCTGATTGAAACAACCATGGAAAACCATGTTCCGGAGTTCAATAAAACAGGGCTAAAGGCCCTGATGATTAAAGATGGTGCTGGTGAGGTCACCTTAAATGATCTTAATGAGTGCTTTAATAAGATGGTATCTAAATTTTTTACTTCTGTTTTCTAAGCACACGTGTTATTCTAAATTAAATGTAAGGTGGTAAACCATGGAACAAGATAGAGAAGATTTTTCTAAGTTTGGAAAATCTTTTCAAGAGGATCTCTGTCAATTAATTTTAACTGATCGGCCATTCGCTGATCAAATGTTTGAAGTATTAGACATTAACTTCTTGGAATTAAAGTATTTAAGAGTTTTTATCAAGAAGATTATAAACTATCGCGACAGGTATGGTGTACACCCAACAGAGAAAATAATGAAATCTATTATCAGAACAGAGTTTCAGAATGAAAATGAATCTATTCAAATTAGAATAAGAGATTATTATGCTAGAGTTCTTGCAAGTCGACTAGAACCAGAGGGTTCAGAATATATAAAGAACACTGCCCTTGACTTTTGCAAAAAACAAAAACTAAAAGAAGCTTTAATTAAGTCGGTTGATTTGATTAAAAGATCTTCTTTTGATGAAGTTAGCAAGATTATTAATGATGCAATAAAGTTGGGTACGGATAATAATTTTGGCTACGATTATATTAAAGATTTTGAAAGAAGATTTCAAATTAAGGAACGCAACCCAGTAACAACCGGTTGGCAACAAATAGATGACATCAACAAAGGTGGCCTAGGAAAAGGTGAACTTGGTGTGGTGATAGCTCCCACCGGTGCTGGAAAGTCTATGGTATTAGTTCACCTAGGGGCTCATGCCTTGTTAGCGGGAAAGAATGTTATACATTATACACTAGAATTAGCAGATACTGTTGTTGCTAGCAGGTATGACAGTGCCATTACAGGCGTTGAATTAAAAAATCTTACTGTATTCAAAGAGAAGATATATGAAGAACTGCAGGATGTTAAAGGTAGGCTTATTGTAAAAGAATATCCAACCAGATCCGCATCTATTCAGACAATTAAAACGCATTTAGAAAAAATGAAAACAAGAGATTTTGTACCCGACTTAATCATTGTAGATTATGGAGATCTAATAAAACCATTTTCTTCTAGAAAAGAGGAGAAAAGACATCAACTAGAGACTATTTATGAGGAGTTACGAGGAATTGCACAGATAAATGAGTGTCCACTTTGGACTGCATCTCAAACAAATCGATCTGGATTGAATGCCGAAGTAATTACAATGGAGTCTATATCTGAAGCATTTAATAAATGTTTCGTTGCGGACTTTATCTTTTCTGTATCGCGAACCGTAAAAGATAAAAATACGAATGGTGGTCGTGTGTTCATTGCAAAAAACCGCAATGGGCCGGATGGATTAGTCTATCCAATTTTCATGGACACTAGTTGTGTTAAGATTAAAGTGCTGCCACCAACCGGCGACACTGTAGAGGACATAGTAGAGAAGAGTGCTAAAGAACAATTACAGACTTTGAAAGAAAAATATAAATCATACAAGAAGGAGAACAACAATGGAGCTATCAAGTAAAATACTGTCAGATATAACTGTTCACATGAAATACGCTAGATTTTTAGAGGACGAAAATAGAAGGGAAAACTGGGAAGAATTAGTAAATCGTAATATGGCGATGCATATCAAGAAGTTTCCAGAGTTAGAGCTTCAAATTAGGAAAAATTATAAATTCGTTTTAGAAAAGAAAGTGTTACCTTCAATGAGATCAATGCAGTTTGGCGGTAAACCGATAGAAGTAGCTCCAAATAGAATTTTTAATTGTGCGTACATGCCAATTGATGATTGGCGATCATTCTCAGAGGCGATGTTCTTATTGCTTGGCGGAACTGGAGTTGGCTATAGTGTGCAAAAACATCATGTTGAAAAGTTGCCTGAAATACTTAAGCCAAACCCAAAAAGAACTAGAAGATTTCTTGTAAATGATTCAATTGAGGGCTGGGCCGACGCAGTGAAAGCGTTGATGAGAACTTACTTTTATGGTGGGTCAAGACTGCGCTTTGACTACTCAGACATCAGACCAAAGGGTGCTAGGTTGATAACTTCTGGCGGTAAAGCTCCTGGGCCACAACCACTTCGCGAATGCTTGGTAAAACTTGAAGGCATGCTTTCTGAGAAGGACAACGGTGACAAGCTATCACCCATCGAGGTACATGATATTGTTTGTCACATTGCAGATGCAGTTTTAGCAGGAGGTATCCGCCGAGCCGCTCTAATATCACTATTTTCAGCGTCTGACCAAGAAATGATTTCTGCAAAATCGGGTACTTGGTACGAGAAAAATCCTCAAAGAGGCAGGGCAAATAACTCTGTTGTCTTATTGAGACATAAAATTAACAAAGAATATTTTATGAGCTTATGGGATCGCGTAAAAGCATCTGGTGCCGGCGAGCCAGGTTTTTACTTTTCAAACGATAAGGATTGGGGTACAAATCCATGTTGCGAAATTGCTTTGCGGCCATTTCAATTTTGCAATCTTACTGAGGTTAACGTTTCTAACGTAGAGGGTCAAGAAGATTTGGAAGATCGTGTTCGTTGTGCAGCTTTCATTGGTACTTTACAAGCTAGCTATACTGACTTTCACTATCTAAGAGATATCTGGAGAAGAACAACAGAAAAAGATGCACTTGTTGGTGTATCAATGACAGGCATTGCTTCTGGGTTGGTTACAGAACTTGATATGAAAGCTGCAGCAAAACAAGTTAAGCTTGAAAATGAAAGAGTTGCAAAAATGTTAGGTATAAACAAAGCATCAAGAACTACATGTGTTAAGCCAGCCGGGACAACTTCACTAACTTTGGGGACAAGTTCTGGAATTCATGCTTGGCATTCTGAATATTATATTCGACGCTTAAGAGTTGGAAAAAATGAAGCTATCTACAGTTATTTAAAAAACAACTGCCCAGACTTAATAGAAGATGAATACTTCAGACCACATGACACCGCTGTGATATCCGTGCCACAAAAAGCCCCAGCTGGAGCAATGCTGAGAACAGAATCCGCACTGCAATTATTGAAACGCGTTAAACACATTACGGATAATTGGGTTAAGCCAGGTCATAGTAAGGGACAAAATACCCATAATGTTTCTGCAACAATTTCTATAAAAGATGCAGAATGGCTTGACGTAGGCGAATGGATGTGGGATAATAGAGGTTGCTACAATGGCTTATCGGTATTGCCTTACGATGGAGGGAGCTATGTCCAAGCGCCTTTTGAAGACTGCTCGAAAGAAAAATATGATGCCATGTTTGATCTTTTGAGTGACATCGATTTAACCATGGTTAACGAAGAAGAAGATAACACTGATTTAACTGGTGAGCTGGCCTGTGCCGGTGGTGCTTGTGAAGTAAAATTTGTATAGGATTTTAAATGGTAAGACACGAAAGACATATTGCAAAAGCTTTTACTTGGAGAGTGGTTGGCACCATAGACACAATGTGCCTAGGTTGGCTGCTCACGGGTGATGTGGCTCTTGGTGCATCTCTGGGTGCTCTAGAAATCGTAACAAAAACAGTGCTTTATTATTTGCATGAAAGAGCCTGGTATAGATTTAAGTTTGGCATTAAAAAATAGCTTGACTTTTCAAAAAAAATATTTTACTATATAAAAACAAAACAAAAAAGGAGTTATAATGCAAGAAGACGATCAGTTGCTAACCAAGGAGCAACACATCTTAAATTTTATTAAATCTTTTGTCGCCCTAGAAGAGGCAATTGAGCCTTTCAAGGAGCAAAAGAGAGATCTTAGGGAAAGCTACAATGAAAATTCATGGCTTTCAAAAGAGGAAATGAGATTGGCTATTAGGGCATACAGATTAATGAAATCTGATACGGATATTGAGCAACTAACTGATTATTTTAACCAAGTCAAACGAGGTGTAGGAGGTATTGATGTCTAGATTTAATAATCTTAAACCAACGAACCGACACATATTGGTTGTACCACACTTTCGAAAAGAGGAAGATAGCCAGGTTCTCCTACCAGAGGATTACCGACCAGTTGAAGAAAAGTATATCCCAGCGACTGTTGTGGATATTGCTGATGACTGTAATAAGACATTTAGAGAACTTAAGTTAGCCTTCACTGGCAAAAGTTCCGACATCATAGTTCATCGAGCGATGATTGAGGAAGTTAAACATGGTGATAAAACTTTTTTTCTAGTTTTAGAAAATCACGTTTTAGGTATTTTAGAGAACAACGGTTAAATGAAGATTTATTTATACGATGATAAAGTTGGTTCCGTGGAGTATATCTCTCACATGGGTAGTGATTTATCTGTGGTTAATGCTGCACGTGTAAGTTTTGGCGCACAGAAACAGGAACTAGATGAAAAAGATACTAAACTAATTAACTATCTCATGTCTCATAATCACACCAGTCCTTTTGAGCACTGTGCAATTACTATGCGTTTTGTCGTTCCTTTGTTTATAAGATCTCAACATCATCGACATAGAACCTGGGCCTATAACGAGATTAGCAGAAGGTATACTTCAGTCGATATGAAATTCTATGAACCCGAAATGTTCAGAGGACAACACCAATCGAATAGACAAGCTAGCACTGATAGTTTAGTTGATCCGATAGTTAATTGTACAGGTAAGGACCACTCTTTTGAAATGAATGGACCTACCAGCAACATGGTCAAAAACCACCATGCAATATCATTATCTCTGTATGAATCTATGATTAAGTCGGGCATATGCCGAGAGCAAGCTAGAGGTATATTGCCTCAAAACTTATATACAGAATATTATGGAACTGTTAATTTGCATAATCTATTGAAATTCGTATCTTTAAGATCTCATGGTGGCGCACAATGGGAGATACAAAGGGTTGCAGAGGCTTGTCTCTCTATTGCTAGTAAACATTTTCCTAACTCTGTACAAGCATACAAAAAAGCTCACATGGAGTAATCATGAGGCATGTATTATTTTTATTAATTTTTTTATTCTCTTGTAATGATAAAACACCAGAAAGCGAATACGCTAAATCAAAGCCAGAACCAGAACCAACGTTAGTAACCTCTGCTGTTGGTGGCCAAACCTCGGAGATTACGGGCGGCACGGTGCCAATTGATGTTTTTACTCCTTTTGATCAGGGCGGCGCAACTTTGCCCCCGGTCTCCGAAGTTGGCTTTGTTAGCGAATGCGAGGGTGATGAAAATCCAGCAGATTTTGAGTTATATTGTCGCTGCAACCCACAGTGTTGTGAACAACAGCAGTGGTACTGCCCGCCACGCCCAGACAATCAGATTCATCGTTCAAGAGTAACCGTCTCTGTTTGTGATGCCGCATACCAGCCCTGTGATTTTGGTCTAGACGAAGACTGTCCTCCACCCCAAATTATCCGTAGAGAACAATGTGAACTAGCCTTTGAGTGTCCGCCTAATACAGAGATTAATCAAACTCAATGGTTTGATTGCGAATTGGCAGATGGTCGCTTTGGGATGCAGAGAGTTGTCTGTAATAAAGGAAACTTAATTCATGGCCCTTGCCAACCTTGTCGAGATGAGGCCTGCGATGGCGAAGACAACGACTGTGATGATAGAATAGACGAGGGAAGGTTTCTTTGTGAAAATGAATGCGGTATGGGCTGGGGTTTCTGTGTCGACGCTCAAATAATTGACTGTGACGCTCCGCATCCTGGCGAAGAAGTTTGTGACTATGAGGATAATGACTGCGACACAAGAATAGACGAAGGTCAGCGAAATGAATGTGATAAGTGTGGGGCAGTTCCAGCAGATGAATGTAATGGCATCGATGATGACTGCGATGGTCAAATTGATGAAGAGCTGGTTAGAGAGTGCGAAACAGCTTGTGGTGTTGGCTTAGAGACCTGCTCTTTTGGCAACTGGATATCCTGTACAGTTCCTCAACCAGCAGAGGAGGTCGCCCCATGCGACGGCCTAGATCAAGATTGTGATGGGCTTATTGATGAGGGCCTAAATTGTGAATGTACGGTGCAAGACGTGGGGGTTTTAATACCTTGTTCTGAGCCACCACTAAGATGCGGTCAGGGTTTTAAAACTTGCGAGTGTAATGACCCACCTGAATGCACTAATTTAACTATGTCTGAATGTCTTGCACTTTGCGCTCAATTGCCTACGTTAGCAAATCAAGAATGTGATCCATATACAGGTATGACGGTGCAGAATGAAATCTGTAATAATTTTGATGAAGATTGTGATCAAACTGTTGATGAAGAATTACTAGTTGCTTGTTACACCGGCCCGACTGAAACTTTAGATGTTGGAGTTTGTAAGACTGGAAACATGATCTGCAACCAGGGCCAATGGGGCAACATGGACAGGTGGGACAGGTTTCAGAGAGACTTCTGTAAGGATGAGATTGTTCCATCTCAAGAGGTATGCGATGGGGCAGACAATGATTGCGATGGTGTTACAGACTACGGTGAAGAAATTAAAGATACAGATATCTTATTTATTATTGATTGGTCCGGTTCTATGGACGATGAAATAGCAGCTGTTCGCTCAGCTTTAAATAGGTTTGCATCTCAATTTCAAGACGAGGGTAAGCTCCAGTGGGGTTTGGTTGTTGGCCCTAGATCAGACGACCTAGAAAGAGAGAGATTATATCTAATTTCAGACATTGCACCCTTTGAGGATTTTTTAGCAGCTTTCGTTGGTTTAAATTCAGATAGAATGGACACAAGCACTGAAATGCTTAGAGATGCTCTGTATCTTTCTATTAAAAATATTTCTTCGAGTGATGATTTCGATATTGATAATTCTGATTGGTGCTGCAATACAGCTTCAACACCTAGCAAGGATGAGTTTAAAATAAACTGGAGAGAAAATGTAGACAAGATAGTAATTGTGTTCACTGATGAGCCAGACCAATCATGGATGCGTCCTGAAATTGAACCAGAAGTAATAACTAATACTTTAACTGGAATAACAAGATTTAAACTTTATACTTTTATAACGTCGTACAATAGTGGTAATTGGGCACACTGGGCAAATCAAACCGGAGGTAGGGAGTTTGAATTGACATGGAATCAAAACCAAATGTATGAAAACCTGATGTCTATAATTGACGAAGCATGTCTAGGCGCCCCCGATGAACAAGCCATGCGCTTAGAAAACCAACTACGGTTTTACCAAACGGTGTCAGCAAAATATAATTTTGAATTACAAATTTGTATTTTTTAAATGGAGCTTCATTACGACAACATTGTTGTTGGGCACAGCATTGAAGCGGTGCTGTATTCATACTTGAATGAATATCCAATAGTAGTAACCTCTACAAATTCTCCGTATCCTTTTGAAGTCGTAAACTTCGAATTGCCAAATTTTTTTGGCCGAAAAAAAAATGAGATTTGGTCTTTGTTGCTTTTTGAGCTTAGCATGAAAGGCCTCGCGCCATTTAGCAAAAATGCAACATCGCTGAGAATTGAAGAAAAGAAAATATCGCTTTTTTTGAAACAAACTGATAAAGTAATTATTAGTTTCAAAAAGTGTTATATATTTGACAATGACAAAGTGATTTGTGACAATATAATCCTAAAGAAAGAAGAACCCAAGTATATGGTATTGGACTGGTTTAATGTGCGATCTGGAGCTTCTCATGATGTAGAGGTAATCAATACGGAGGATGACTTCGTAAAAGATGTATATTTTTACAATTCCGTAAGAATTGATGGTGATAGAGGTCTAAAAGACCTCGTATCAATCTCATACATGGATGATGAACAATTAAATAATTTTGATTACTCTGATACAGTGGCAAGGTTCAAAATAGAATCATTAATGAGGGAAAAAGGAATATTGGGATCCAAATCCGGCTTTGATGGTAACGGGAAACAAAAACGTTTTCCAATAAAGATCGAGGCAAATTTCAGAGAGGTTAGGTCTATCAGTAAAGTATACTACAAGAATTCTAAAAGTATTAAATTTATTAACATGTCAGCTGGCGAAATTGTTGCAAAATATGGTAAATGAAACCCCACAAAGTACAAGAAACTTTCACCTTGCAGGTATTATTCCCGTAGCAGGTCAAGAATTAGATTTTCAGTTTCCTTGGCATGATTGTCTGCAGCCAATTGCAAAAAATTATTTAGCTATAGAAAGATCTGTAGTTGAGTGTGCATATGCAGGCTGTGAAACGATATGGATTGTTTGCAATGATGATATGCAACCCTTAATAAAGCACAGGATGGGCGATTACATTGAAGATCCGTATCACTTAGAAAAGAGTAAATTTGTTAAATACCCCAGCGAACATCGTCGTCAAATACCAATTTTTTACACCCCAATCCATCCTCGCGACCGTGATCGTAGAGATAGTTATGGTTGGTCAATAATGCATGGTGCCTTAACAGCGTATATTATTAGCTATAAAATTAGTAAGTGGATGATACCAAACAGGTACTATGTATCTTTCCCATATGGTGTTTATCCACCAGAGATTGTAAAAAAACACAGAAAAGAAATATCTACAAATAAACCGTTTTTTCTATCTCACAACAATTTGACCGTTAAGGATGGAGAATATTTAGGTTTTTCAATGGATGGAAATGAATATAAGTCTTATGTTAACTATGTTAAGAATTCTTGTACTGGCGGTGACAAAAGTTTGACGATTTCTGAAAGATGGTCCTCTAGGCATTTTAGTCTTGACAAAATATTTAAAAATGCTATAGTGGATAAATCGAATGTGGCAAACCTAAATTGGTATTTCAAAATTGATTCTTGGGAAAGCTATGCAGAATATATTTCTTCAAAAGAAAGGGTGCAAATAATGAGACCGAGTGATAAGATGTTTAAAAAAAATGAATACTTGGGGGTGGCAAAATGAGAATGCATAAAATATACAATAACTTACCAAGCTCAGTCAAAGAGGATGTTGGATTTCCAATTAACTTTATGAGCTTAACAAAGGAACAAGAGATATTTCTTGATAGACTATTGTTTGAAACTTTAACAGACACATTATCAGAGGTTAAGACTTCCGTGAATCAATTCAAGGATGAATTGGAGGGGATCATTGAAGACCTTTAAAGATAGAACCGTTTCCGAGATCCCTTTTGTGGGCCTTCATGCACATTCAGTTGCAGGAAGTATCTTTGATGCTTTGGGGTACCCCGAAGAACACATGGATTTTGCTTTCAAAAATGGTATGGATGCTTTAGCTCTTACTGATCACGGCAATGCAAATGGTCTAGCCCACCAGGTGTTACATGCTAAGAAGATGCACAAAGAAGGTAAGGACTTTAAGCCAATTTATGGTGTTGAGGCTTACTTTATACCATCCATTGCAAATTGGAGAGAGGAGTACGATAATGTAAAAAAGCAAGAGAAATCTAAGAAGAAAAGCGAGAGCGCTCAGTCTGGTGCAACCGTTGAAGATGAGGCATCAAAGAAGCAAATCAAAAATCTTCTAAATAGAAGAAGGCATTTAATACTATTGGCTCAAAACCCAACAGGGCTCAAGAATATATTTAAATTGATTTCTTCAAGTTACAAGAAAGAAAACTTTTATAGATTTCCAAGAGTTGATTATGCCATGCTGCGTAAACACAACGAAGGCATCATTGCGGCTAGTGCATGCTTGGGGGGAGTATATGCCGGTTGTTATTGGGAGAACAGAGACCAAGGTAGAGACGCCATTCTGAACTCCATGAGGCAAGTTACCACAAAGATGATGCAGATTTTCGGTGATCGTTGGTATGGTGAGTTGCAATGGAACAACGTCCCAGAGCAAAATGAACTTAATCAATACATCATCGAGATGCATAGAGAGTTTGGTGTAGAGCTAATTTCCACTGCTGATAGTCACTACTACAGTCCTGACGCCTGGAAGGATAGGGAGCTGTACAAGCGACTAGGCTGGCTAGGCAAGCGCCCAGAGTGGATGTCAGAGGAGCTGCCCGTTGACGTTGAAGAGGTTGGTTATGAGTTATACCCTAAGAATGGCGATCAAATGTGGGAGGCATATAAGAAGTATTCGAAGATGACTGACTTTGAATATGATGATGACTTGATTTTAGAATCTATTAAAAGGACGCATCAAATCGCCAGCGAAAGAATTGAAAAGTTTTGGCCTGATAACACTGTCCGCTTGCCTGATTTTGTTGTGCCGCCCGATACAACTCCCCGACTTGCCCTGGCAAAACTGTCGATTGAGGGTGCTCGTAGATTGGGCTTCGCGAACAATAAAGAGTATGTCAAACGTTTAGAAAGAGAGGTCAGCATCATTGATTCTCGTGGATTTAGTAAATACTTTCTAACGATGAAAGCAATATCAGATAAAGCTCTTAAGCGACAGCTTGTTGGTCCTGGTCGAGGATCAGCTGCAGGGTCATTAGTGGCGTATGCTCTAGGTATAACGCAAGTTGATCCCATCAAGTATGGCCTTCAGTTTGAAAGGTTTCTTACAAAGGGTGGTTCCGGATATCCTGATATTGATTATGACGTTGCGGATCCCATGACCTTGAAGGAACAACTAATTGATGAGTGGGGTGATAACATGGTCGTCCCAATTACAAACTGGAATACACTGCAGCTGCGATCCCTGATAAAGGATATATCAAAGTTTTATCAAATTCCTTTTACAGAGGTTAACAATGTAACAGGTAAAATGATCTATGAAGCAACACCCTTAGCTAAGAAGGATCATGGAATTACAGCTGGTGTTTATAGTCCAACCTTTGAAGAGTTAATGAAATATTCAGAAAGCCTCAAGGCTTTCCTTCAAAAGTATCCAGATATTAAAACTCACGTTAATGCTCTCTACGGTCAAACGAGGTCAGCATCTCGTCATGCTGGCGGTGTTGTGGTTGGTGAGAACTTGGATGAGTGGATGCCATTAATTAACAGCGGTGGTGTTAGGCAAACTCCATGGTCAGAAGGACAGAATGTTCGACATCTAGAGCCGATGGGTTTTATTAAGTTTGATATTCTTGGTCTTGCCTCACTACGTATGCTTGAGGATGCAATCAAGCATGTGCTGCGAAGGCATCACGATATTGAAGAGCCATCGTTCGAGGATGTTAAGAAGTATTACGATGAAAACTTACATCCAGACGTTTTGGAATTAGATAATAAAGAAGTGTGGGAGAATATATTTCAGAATGGAAAATGGGCAGGGATCTTTCAGTTCACAGAAGCAGGCGCTCAAAGCTTTTGTAAAAGAGCTAAACCAGATAATATCATTGATCTGGCTGCTATTACTAGTATATACCGCCCTGGCCCTCTCTCCGCTGGAGTGGATAAGATATACGTTAGTGCCAAACACAATCCAATGGATGTCGACTATGCTAACGAAACAATCAGAGAAGTAACTCAAGAAACTCACGGCTTTCTTATTTTTCAAGAACAGATCGCCATGTTGGCACACAAGTTGGGTAAGGACTTGTCACTGGATGACGGCAACAAACTTCGAAAGCTCTTGACAAAGAAGGGCACTGGAGAGGTACAAGAACAAAAAGATAAGATATGGTGTAAGTTTGAAGCTGGGTGTCTAGAGAAGGGTATGAAAAAGCACGAAGCCAAAGAGCTGTGGGAAAAGTTTGAATATTTTTCTGGATATGGCTTTAATAAATCTCATGCGGTTTCTTATTGTGTCCTGTCCTATCAGTGTGCCTGGCTCTTGAACTATTATCCGGCTGAGTGGATGGCTGCTTTCCTTGATAAGGAGCCTGATACTCGCAAGGAGAGAGCAATTAATATTGCAAAGAGCTATGGTTTTAACATCGAACCTTTAAATATCAATACTTCAGGCACCGTGTGGGAGATATCTGATGATGGAAAAACTCTAATTCAACCACTTACATCTATCAAGGGCTTAGGTGATAAGGCGATTGAACAAATAAAGCTGCATCGACCTTTCCATGCCATTGAAGAATTCTTATTTCATGAGGAAATTATTTACAGCAAACTCAATAAGAAAGCGCTCGATGCCCTCGTCAGGAGCCAGACACTTAATTGTCTAATGGATGATCGATTTGATGGTCTTAAGCATTTTCATGCTGCGGTGGCTCTTGATCGACCAAGAAAGGAAAAGAATCTTGTTGAGAATATTGAGACTTATCGCCCTGAAGGTGACTTTACAGAGGAAGAAAAAATTCAATATTTGGTCGATTTAACGGGCGTGTTTCCAATGAGCTTAGTTATGGATGAGAATACCCTAAGAAGGCTTGAGGAGCTGTATATACCGCCTATTAGCGAGTTTGATCAACAGCTTCAAGTGACTTGGTTTATCCCTCGCGAGATCATCAAGAAGAAGACAAAGAATAACAAGGATTATTACATTGTCAGGGTGATTGATAGTAATAGCGAGATCAATACGATTAAGTGTTGGGGTGTCAGGCCAGGCAAAGATGTCATTCACTTGAATAGACCCTACATGGCGAAGCTGGACTACTCTCCCCAGTGGGGTTTCAGCAGTCGAAGGGTCGCGTCAGGCTTCAAATTATTGGGCTAAAAAAAGTTCAAAAAAAGCTTTACAAATCGCAAAAGCAATTTTATTTTGATTTTTAAAGCGGGAATGTCTTGACAAAGCATTCCCGCTTTGTTATATTAAGAACATAAAAAGAAAGGAAAAAAATGATTCAATATGACAGCAGCATTGAACAGGAAGCAAACAATTTGTTAGAAAGTATGGTTGCCAATGGAGTGACACAAACATCAATTGGAAGTGTTAAGTGGTTGTTATGGAGAAACCAACCCTCAAAGCAATCAACGTGTATTAAAATGGGAAGATTTGCTGAAAAGTTTTTCATGTTGTTTGTCGACCGTGCCAGTGGTTTTAGCAATATGCCCAGTGGTCTTATTGCCGGCATTGGAAAGGGAGGCAAGAAGAAGGATGTTGATTTTCTCTTCAAGAGTGACATTAAAAAGAAGATATACTATTCTGAACTAAAAGGAAATATCGATCTAGATACCGAGAAATTACCAGCAACATTAAATAAAATTAATCATATTGAAAAGTGGTGCAAGAGTCAATATCCAGATTATCAAGTTGAGGCTAGCTTATTTAACTGGGCTGTTTATGATGAAGAAGATTGCCCGCATAAAAGTAAACTACAGGTTGCAAAAAACTCTAAAGTAAATGTTATGTTCCCAAGAGACCTTTTTGATCTTTTAGGTGTTGACATAGAGAGAAAAGAATATTATGATATATTTCTACGCTTTGGGAAAAAATTAATGGAGAACAATTAGTGAGTATTAAACCTTTAAAGCCCTTCTTTAAGTATAGTGGTGGCAAAAGAAAAGAAATACCAACAGTTGAAAAACTAAAGCCAAAGAGTTTTAATACTTTCTATGAACCTTTTGTTGGTGCCGGCGCTATATGGTTACATTTGGCTCATCACACCAATGTAGTTAATGATAATTATGAGGATGTCATTAGCTTCTATCATGTGATGAAGAACGATACCATTAGACTTGTTAAAGAAATTAATAGACTGAGTGCAAACTATAACAAAGAGATGGCAAGTGTCAAAAGAGATGCTAAAGCGGAACAGCGACTAACTAAGCAGCAGTTAAAGTTGTCTAAGCTTCACTCCTCTAATCATTCGACCGTTAAGGCTGCACTAAAGATTTTGCAGGGTATTAAAAAGGATAGCGAAGAAACACTGATTGCAAGTTGCAAAGAAGATACTTTGAACGATGCTATATCTAAGCTGTCTTCGAGGTGTAACGAGATTAATGATCAAAAAATCATTGTAAAAGACTTAAAGGATCAAGTTAATAAAGAGATAAACGATATCGCAGATAGATACTTCTATTACTATAGAGATACGGACTTTACCAGCGACTTTGACAAGGCAGTCAGTTTTTATTTAATGAGACAACTATCCTTTTCTGGTATGCTTAGATTTTCTAATGAAGGCAAGTTTAATGTGCCTTATGGTTGGTATAAATCTTTCAAGGGTATTGATCAGTCTGTTTCTGACATCCAGGCCATATTAAATAATAGCATTATTACACATGGTGATTGGAAGTACAGTGTACAAAATGCAACAAAAGACGATTTTGTTTTTCTCGATCCACCATATACTAGGCAGTTCACAGATTACCACCCAGCTGGCCAGTTCCGCGAACAGGACCATCGAGAGTTAGCTGAATGGTTCCGGAACACTAAATCCAAAGTAATGATCATCATCAATAGAGATGAGTTGACTGAAGAACTGTATGATGATTATATTGTGGCAGATTATAATTATCGGTATTCTATTCAGTATAGAGATAGAATGACACATAAAGATTCAAATGCAAATCACTTTGTTGCAACTAATAACTATTAAGGAGAAACGTGAAAAGGATACAATGGAATTTTGTAGAAAGACAATCCCTGGCACAAGAGATAACTTACTTTTATAAGACTAATAATATAAACCATTACAATCTTAGACAGAAAGAGTATGAAACCATAGCTAGGTGTTTCCTTTTGCCTTACATTGCACATCGTAATCTACCATCATCGTTTATCGACGATAAGTTAAAAGCAGTGATTCAGCAAATAAAATGGGCTCTTAGTCCACAAACTGATACGAGTTTAATAAAGAATCACCCACATGGTTTAAAATTTAAAACTCGATATCAAGAACTTATGAGAGTAATGGGCTTAGATTTTGACAAACTAAAAAAATTAAAAAGGGGAAAATAATGAGACTAAAGGTGTTTAAAATGAGAGAGGGAGCGAAGCTTCCAGTGAGGGCGTATCCAACTGATGCTGGTATGGACTTGTTTTATTGTCCAAACGAGCGCAGTAAGTCATTTGATGGTTGCGAGCAAATTAGGATTGGCCCACATCATGGTGCCCTTATTCCAACAGGGCTAAAGGTAGGTGTGCCTCCTGGCTTTATGCTTGAAATCAAAAATAAGTCTGGTGTTGCAACAAAGAAGCGACTGGTTGTCGGTGCTTGCGTAGTTGACAGCGGCTATGACGGAGAGGTCTTCGTAAATTTAAATAATATTGGTGAAGACATTGCAGTTATTGAGCCAGGTCAAAAGCTGGCCCAGGCTGTTTTGGTGCCAATCAATGCCTGCGAGGTTGAGGAGATCCATGAGGACAATGTGTATGGCGAGAATACACAGAGAGGCACCGGCGGGTTCGGAAGCACGGGGGACTTTTAGTGTCATCTGCTGGTAGAAAACTTCGTAGAAAAAAGCAAAAAGCTGCAGAAAAAGAACTACAAGAAAAGATGTCTATGTTTGATAGACTTCCAGTAGAGTGCAGTGCGTGTGTGAAGCCTTTCGACAAGAAAGACAAAGAGATGGTGACTACATGGAATGTTGTAGTCCGTAAAAAAGAAGGTATAGTTCGCCTTTACTGCCCAGACTGCTGGGGTAAAGCAGTCAATCTTATTAAGGAAATGGAGGATACAAATGTTTAAGCAATGCTATAGTTTTGATGATGTACTGTTGTCTCCGCTGAAAAGCGATATTGAATCTAGGACCGAGATTGATATTGGTAATAATATCAAAGATATAAATTTTAAATTACCGATTGTCTCCAGCCCAATGGATACAGTAACAGAGGCGTCCATGGCAAAGTCCATGTCAGAACATGGTGGTTTGGGTATTATCCATCGCTACAATACTATTCATCAGCAGGTAATGAAAGTAAATGAGGCATTGCTAACAGATGGGTCACGTAAAATTGGCGTAGCAGTGGGAGTGTCCGGAGATTATATCGAAAGAGCATCGGAAAGCATATCAGCTGGGGTGTCTGTGGTTTGTGTTGACATAGCCCATGGTCACCATTCCTTAATGGAAAGGGCTCTTAAATCACTTAAAGATAGGTTTGGTGATATATGCATCATCGCCGGTAACGTCGCGACGCCAGAAGGATACTATGATTTATCTCAATGGGGCGCAGATGCTGTAAGAGTTGGTATAGGTGGCGGTTCTATTTGTTCAACACGTATTCAGACTGGCCATGGCGTCCCGACGTTTCAATCTGTATTGGCGTGTAGTCATGTTGATATCGATACACCTATTATTGCAGATGGTGGTATCAAAAGTGCTGGAGATGTTGTTAAATCACTAGCAGCAGGCGCAGACTTTGTGATGCTAGGCTCTATGTTGGCCGGCACAGATGAAGCACCAGGACAGGTATTTGAGGCCTCTGACAGCAAGAAGTATAAGGTCTATAGGGGTATGGCTAGTAAAGAGGCACAGACCGCCTGGAGGGGCAGTACAAGCTCTCTAGAGGGCATCTCTACCACCATACCATACAAGGGATCTGTAGACGATATATTGACGGAATTAGCGCAGAATATCCGTAGTGGCTTATCCTATAGTGGCGCTAAAAATATAAGTGAATTGCGAAGTAAAGCTAATTTTATTGTACAAACTGGTGCAGGCCAGACTGAAAGCAGGACACACATTCTTAATGTCAGATAAAACATATGATTATGGATCTGAGGGAAAGAAAATTGTATTTCATGATACTGATAAGCGTCATGCTGATCTAAGAATAAGACTGAGACATGATGGACTAACACAGTCTCAGTTCTTTCAGGGTCTAGTTTCTGGTTATATTGCGGGCGATATGAGAATTATTGAATTTATAACTGATTTAAAATTTGAAATTGCAAAGCAAGGTAAAACAAGAATTAAAGATTCAAAGAAATTAATTGACAAAGGCGAAGAGATTAAAAAATCCTTTGCCTTTACGGATGAGGAAAGAGAAAACATATTTGATATAATTGCAAAGGAATATAAAGATTAATGAGTTACTTGCCAGAGTGTTCAAAAACATGTATAAAGAAGCGAACTATGTGCTGTAAAACAAGCTGTAGAAAATGGATTGATTACGAAGAAGACTACAACTGTTGTCTAATATCTATAGAGAAAAATGATGACTTGCCTTTAACACTGCACGAAGTTGCCAAAAGACTAGACTTAAGCTTTGTAAGGATTAGGCAGATCGAACAAGCAGCGTTAAAGAAAATATCAAAATTATTTTAAACTTTAAAGAAAAATAGGTACTATTTATTACTGTAGGATTAATACTACACATATATCTATTATTCTAAGCTAGGAGAACCACAATGCAGAACAAAGATAAAAAGAAGCTTTTGAAGGAAGCTACCATACGTAGATTTCAGGCTCTTGCCAACATCGGAGCCATAAATGAAATGTTTCCTCATCAGATTGAAGAGGAAGAAGACCCTAAAGAAATGAAAGAGGGCGAGCACGCTGACAAAGAAGATGTTGATGAAGGCATGTACGCTAAAAAGGACGAAGAGGTTGAAGAGGGCATGCATAAACCCGCTCGCGATGACGAGGTTGAAGAGGGCATGTACAAAGGCGGTCGAGATGATGAAGTCGAAGAAGGCACGCATGATGCCGCTCGCGATGATGAGCCTATGGATGATGAGCCTATGGATGATGAGCCTATGGATGACATGGGCATGGACATGGACGATGATGCCGGCGCCGAAGCAGAAGTTACCGTCTCTGATTCTGAGGTCGACGCACTCAGAAAGGCAGTAGAAGTCCTTCAAACTATTCTAGATGCCAGCGGTCCTGATGATGATGGTCCTGCAGATGATCTTATGGGCGATGAGCCAGGTGATCCAATGGACGCTGAAGAGCCAGAGGAAGAAGATATGATGGAAGTTGATCTTGAAGAAGAGCAGATCGATGAAATCGTTGAGGCTATCGCTGCAAAGGTTACCAAGAGACTTGTTCGTGAAGCTATGGCTAAAAAATCAGAGAAGTAAAATATCTCTTGACTTTTTAGTCAATCTATTTTAGAATTGTATTATGTTTGAAAATGCATTGTGGTTTTTCTCCGGGGCCATGGCCTACGGAATTTTCTCTTACCTATTAGCTTTAGGTCATTCAAAAAGACTTTTTGATGAAACTACTGATTCAATCCTTTTATTGTTAGATGCAATTAACAATGATATTGAAAAGGCTATTGAGATCAAAAGGTTAAATTTACTAGGCGCGGAAGGCTTTAAAGATGAAGTCGAAAAAATAATAAAAAATGACAGAAGAGCATTATCAGAATGGCGTAATGTCATAGTTATTAAAATGCTGTTTTCTTTGCCAAAGCGTTATCATAGGTTTTTTTCTTATACTAACTGGTACCAGGCTAGGCAGAGGATAGCACAACTAAAGCTGAAAAAATCCAAAGGAGGAAAAGGTAAATGACTATAGAAGTTGTTGCGTGGTGTGATAAAGAAACTGGTATTTATACCATGCAAGCTAAAGCAAAAGGTAAATCCGAGATCAATAAGTTAACAAAAGAAGCAAAAGATTGGTCCCATTCCGGTGCAGGGTATGATCCAAATAGTGGAAAGACAATTATTTTACTTAAAAAGAAGTTTGAAAGTAAAAGCTCATGGTTAAAATTTGCAAAAACTCTATCGTTTGAAGTCTGTGAGTTGGCTAGAAACGGAAAAAAAAAGGTAATTAATGGAAGAAGAAAATAATAAACAAGAAGAAGAAAAGGATGATAGAATTGTTATAATAAACAATATTGATTCTGGCCGTAAAGATGATGACTTTAGAAGGATATCCTTGTATGGGGATATCGAAGAAAAGATAAGTTCAGATATTGTCAGTCTTCTGATGTATTTTTCAGATACAGCAAAGGGTCTAGAATATAAAAACCCAGAAGACCCAGAGAGTGAATTAATAGAAATTACTAAACCGATAAAGATGGTTATATCATCTCATGGTGGATCTGCAGCTGATATGTTCAGCATTTACGACACCATGAGAGTTGTTAGAGAAAATTGCGATATAGAAACTATAGCGCTAGGGAAGGTCATGTCTGCAGGTGTACCACTATTGGCAGCTGGTACCAAGGGTAAAAGAAAGATTGGTGCAAATTGTAGGGTTATGATACATAGTGTCATCGGTGGGTATCATGGTTCGCTAACAAACATGGAAAACGAAATAGCTGAGATACGATGGGTTCAAGATAGATATGTCAAGTGCCTAGCAAATGAGACTGCAATGTCTCAAAAGCAAATAAAAAAGATGTTAAGAAAACAAGTGGATGTTTATTTATCAGCAGAAGAGGCTGTTAAATTTGGCATTGCTGATGAGATAGTTTAAAACTATTTACTAGGAGAGGTGTTAGTAATGTCAGATTTAGATAAACAGTTATTTGAAATTTATGGTAAGAAAAAAGGTAACGCTGAAGACTTTATATCATTAATAGAAAATCTATTGGGTGACTTGCCTTTGATTCAAGAAGAGCAAGAAAGTGCAAGGGGTGTTGAACAAGAAGTTAGGATACCAATACCTAAACTTAGAATTACTGAGGCTTGGGGTGTCCCTGGGTCAAAAGATAGACAAATTATTGAAAGATACAGTAGAAACATACCTGGCGATACATTACCAGAAAAGTTACAGTTTCTTACGGGTGTGGTAAGTGGTGAATTGCAACTCACCAATGTGAGAGAAGTCCTATCAACTCTTGTTATCTTAGAGGTCTTAAGTACGATACTTGATGACTTCACTGAATCTGCAGGCGGATTTATATTCGAAGGTTTTCTCGCAGGCCTAATGGGCCTTGATGCTGAACAAATTACAGGTTCTGAGGAGAAAGACGTCGCAGGCAAACCAATAACCGATGTTGTTTTAGGTGGCGTAGAATACTCTCTTAAACTGTTGGGTCAGACAACTGGCGTTAAGGGTTCATTTAAAAACATGGTAGAGCATTTTAAGAGTAGAGATCACATTGTCTATTTGGATGCTAGAAGAAAGAGGGGCGAGGGTGGATCAACTGAAGCATTAGAATTTGGAGAATTTAGGATAACACTGGAAAACTTTTTGGATGTATTTGTTAAGCCTCTTCTTAAGCAAGTAACAATTAAAGATCCTGAAAAATTCGCAGAGGATGATATGGAAAGTGCATCTAAACTACAGCAAAAACTAAAACAATTAGTTGATGCCGGCATGGCCATAAAACTAATAAAGACGGCCAACCCTCAAACTTTAAAGAAAAGAGGTTTAAGTGGAATAGTGCCATCACAACCGTCCGCGCATATATTCACGTTCAGTGATAAAAAAGGACAAGAATTAAATGAGGCCCAACTCAGACTTGCGCCAAGCAGTATGTCTAAGTTCGTAAGCTCTCTTATAAATATGGACACAGATACCTTACAAAAGTATGGGCCATTTGAAATAAAATACACAGAAGAAAAGTTTGAACAAACAAAAGCTTCAGTTATTTTTGGATCCTATGCCATCGTACAACAGCTAGAAAGAGCTATTAATGTTTTTAAGGATACTGGTAATTCAGAACCGGTGTTTGCCTCCTTAATGAAAACACCAGGATACACGGAGAAACAACAGTTTGAATTTACAAGAGATCAGGCTGAGAGCATAAGAGGGTTTCAGACAATTGCAGAACTGTCACTGGGAGAGGAAACTCTTAAAGCATCTTGGGAGAGGTATGCAACTCTTTTAGAATCAACAATCGCGCCTATATATCAAGCTCTGGAAAATTTCAGCGATAATCTTAGTCTTTATATGACTGGTGGCGACGAAGATAGAAAAACCTACATGTTGAAGGCGTCAGCCGATGTCGACAAACTTAAGACTGCAACTGAAAACGCAGCCATAGATATTGATAAATAAATCCTTGACATTTATAAAGTCTGTGCTTATAATATATAATGTATAAAACGAAAGTGAGTATTTAATGTCCAAACATTTTTCTTCCAAAGACACTCTGCGTGAAAAAATCACAGAGGGTGTAAATATCTTAGCAGATAACGTAGCATCGACGCTTGGCCCAAGAGGTCGAAATGTCATCCTGCAGCAAAAGAATGCTATGCCTATCATTACAAAAGATGGCGTGACTGTTGCAAAATTTGTAGATCTTAAAGATCCGGTTATGAACGCTGGAGCACAATTAGTTAAACAGGCATCAGCTAAGACAAATGTCGATGCTGGTGACGGCACAACAACTTCTACTGTTCTTACAAGAGCTATCTACAATGAAGCACTCAAACATATCGAAGACGGTATAAGTCCAGTTGAGATTAAAAGAGGCATTGATAAAACTGTTAAAGAAGTTTGCAACCGTATTGAAGACGCAGCAAGGCCAGTTTCTAGTGCAGAGGATGTTGCTCATGTTGCTTCAATATCTGCTAATAATGATGGGGGCATTGGCGATATCATTGCCATGGCAGTGGATAAAGTCGGTAAAGATGGCTCAATTACCATCGAGGAGGCTAGATCGGTTGACACAACTCTAGAGCTTGTTGAAGGATTTAGGTTTGATTCTGGTTATGCAGCCGCAGCTTTTGTCACGGATCAAAGAAGAAATGTTGCCCGTCATGACCGACCTTTGTTTCTCATCACAGATAACAAACTAGAGAGAGTAGAGCAAATTCTACCTGCTTTGGAAATTGCAGCTAGAGAAAGTAGACCTTTTGTTATTGTGGCAGATGATATTGAAGGCCAAGCGTTAGCTGCCTTAATCATGAATACAGTTAGAGGCTCGATGAAGGTTGTGGCTATCAAAGCACCAAGGTACGGCGAGGAACGAAGAAACATCATGAACGATTTGGCTATTGCAACTGGCTCCAGGTTCTTCAAGAGAGAACTTGGCGACGATGTAAAGGAGGTTAAGCTAAATGACTTTGGATCCGCAAAGAGCATTGAGATTTCTAAAAATTCAACCACCATTGTTGGCGGAGACGCAGATCCTGTATTATTAGATGATAGAATTGGAACACTTAAAAATGAAATAGAGATCACAGAATCGTTACGTGAGTGCGAGATTATTCAAGAGAGGATTACAAGGCTCGCGTCAGGGGTTGCTATTATCAAAGTTGGTGCTGCTACTCAAGTTGAAATGCTTGAAAAGAAACACAGAATAGAAGACGCATTAGAGGCAGTAAGGTCAGCACAGATGGAGGGCATTGTCCCGGGTGGTGGAACCATACTGTTTCGTATATCTCAAGACTTATCTCTACCGCCAGATACACTGGAAAACAAAGAGCAAGAGTTAGGACTTTTGATTATCAAAGAGGCTTTAGCCTCTCCCATAAGGATGATGTCTAGAAATTCAGGCTATGATTTTGAAGAGATCGTTGCAAAGCTGTCTAGTACATCGGATTTGAAATCCGGAATCAATTTTAATTCTGGTGAATTGGTCGACCTTTTTGAATTAGGTATAATTGATCCTGCGAAGGTTACAAGGTGCGCGTTACAAAATGCAGCATCAGTTGCAGGCATTTTAATTACAACAGATCACGCAATAATTGAAGCCGATTAGGATTGTTTGGCCTATTTAGCTTAGCGTCCTTCCATAAATAAGAGGTGTATTATATGTCTGATGGTCAAATGATAAATAAGTTGGAAGTTAAAGTTGATAAATTATTAACTGTTGTTGATATTGAATTTGAACAATTAAAAATTAAACAAGAAGAAATAGCAGATGATGTAGCCAAAATAAAAGAGGCTGTATATAATCCGGATGAAGGCCTTTACGCAAGGATCAGAGCACTTGAAGCTTGGAAAGCTTTATCTTCGAAGTTGATATGGACGCTTTTTACATCTACCCTGGGCCTGATGGGTGCCATGATTATAAAATTTATAACTTGACTTAGCGCATTTTTTCTGTTACAGTATAAGAAAGTGGAGTTAAATTGAAGAAGTTAATTGAAGAGCAGCTTAAAATTGTAGAAAGTTTTGTGTTGCAACAGTATGGCGTCGAGGTCCATTATGACGTCGATTATTCCGATGCTTTCTACTACGATTCTAAAAGAATAGAAATAAATTCCAGACAAAATTATATTTCTCGCTTACATACCCTCCTGCACGAAGCTGGGCATGTTATATTAAGATGTGATGAAAGTGATTATAATTCATTTCGCGCACAGTTCCCATACATGATAAAAGATAGCAGAGAGGCTAGAGGCAATAAAAACCATAGAGCTGATATCATTAGAGAAGAAGTGTTGGCGTGGGAATACGGTAAAAAATTAGCAGAGTGTTTTTCCATAAAAATAGATGAGGACAGATGGAATAAACATAGACAGAATGCTTTAATATCTTATATGGAGTGGTTTTAATGAAAGTAAAGATATCATACACTACGGACTTAGAAAACGTCCCAGCGGAAATGGATCAATTAATCTTGAGAGCGGAAAAAAACTTAGAGACAGCACTAAGCATATGTTCTAATCTTAAAGAAATTAAAGATCGATCCATGGAGAAAGCCCTCAAGAGGATGGAAGATGTCAGGTTTCACATGATGGAATCAGACATAATTTTAGAAGATTGTTCAGCAATCGCTTCAGGATACCTTAGAGCAATCACTAGCTCAGATGAGGGCCAGGATCCCCCACAGGAGGCTCCATTAGATGCCAAATAAGCTAGTTTATGTGCCCACAGAGTGTCAGGTTTTATATGGGGAAGACCAAGGGAGCTGGAGTGGTTTTCATATGCTTGAGAAGCCAAGCGTGTTCTTAATGCTTCCGGATAAAGATCTTAATGAAAGCTATTACAAAATATTATATGAGGGTAGTGATTGTTATGTCTTAAGAAGAAAAACTTATTTAGTAGAGGAGACAGCATGTTAAAAGTTAAAGAGATTTTTAGAGAAACTAATTTTTCTAAAACATCCCAAGCAAAAATGAATTTTAAAACTAGAGATGTTTTAATAAATCCGAAACACATAATCTGTATTAGGCCAAATCAAAGTAGTTTGTATGAAGGAAAGATAGATGGTGTCTTGGCTAATAGTAGCTTTTGTACGATATCTTTAAATAAAGGTAACGCCGGCCTTGATATAGTTGTGGTCGGCAACGCTTCAGAGTTACAAGAGGAAATTACCCTTTTGCAGAAAAAAGACAGGGGCTTATTGCATGGCTAATGAAAGATACTTTATTTATGGGACACGCACTTGCCCATATTGTTCTCTAGCAACTGAGGCTTTAGATTCTCTAAACAAAGAGTACGTCTTTTTTAATTTAAGCGATGATAATCAATTTTTGAACTATACAAAACAATTTTATGATCACCCTACTGTACCCATAATTATTAGAAATGATAAGAATACAGGTCAATGTAGTTTGATAGGCGGCTTTAGTGACTTATCAAATATAATCAAGGTGAACAAATGATGAGACTTTCATGTGACCTAAAGCCAATGCCAAGATATACGACAGAGCCAACTGCTGACGAGACCCAGAGCAGATATGGTAGGTATCATAATTCAAATTTTTGGGATATTCCAGAATTCGGATCTAAGAAGTGGGTTGTTGGGGTGCATATAAATGTTGATTTTGACCAAGCGACTAACATGAATTTAGAAGAGGAAGAACAAATTATTGATGCATGTATCAAAACTTTAAACCAACCCCCACCTAGAAAAAAATATGCCAGGAGAATACACACTCCAAAGTATGGTCGTTTGGATCTCTATAAAGCGAACATCGTTGAAAGAGGCGGTGAAAAGTATGTATCAGCTTTACTGATAACAGACAAAAGAACTAATAAACTTTTCTGGGGAAAGGGGCAAAATGTCGTCAGATCAAAACGATGAAAATCCAAATTATATATATCTTAGGCCAGATGAAGTAGACAGCTTTAGAGAAAATGCAGAAAGAGATCTATCTAGAATCAAAAGTTTCTTTTCAGATTATTTCAAAGGGATAATAAACTTTGGGGATGAAGTGTTCTCTTTGTTCTGTGAGTTGTATGCAACTAACATAACACTAAAAGATTATTTAGATAGAACTTTCGTAGTCCCTCCAGATGCAAAGTCTCCGGAAAAATTAGCTTTTAAAGTTAACCGACAGCATGTAGTTGTGTTAGGTAAAACACTTCTTATAATCAAAGATATAAAAAATCAATTAAGTCAAAATGGATTAACCATAGAAAGTCAATAAATCTTAAAAAAGTAAAGGAAACTTTGCTATCCCCTTTACTATTTACTATAAAAAGGTGTCATTATCTATGAAATTTCAGAGAAAGTGGATTGATTATCTAAACAAGTACGATGACTTATCATTATTAGTAGAAGCAAGAGTAAAAGATATAAAGAAACAATACCCTCAACTCACAGAGTTGGGCTGGCTAGATTTGTTCCGTCAGACCCTTGAGACTAATCTAGGTCCAAAGGGTGTATCTAAGTATTTACTTTGGGCAATGCAAGCGTGGGAAAAGATATACCCAGAGGGTCCTGTTAGGGCTGCTACTCTGGGACCTGTTAATGCTCAAGATCCTAGTCCGGATAATAACAACATAACACAGGCAGAAGAAGTATTAAATGTTATTTTCGGTTTTCAGCGTACATTGGAAAGACACGGTGCTAGGATGGAAGAAAAAGATATTTATAGACTTGATATGAAAAAAGCGCGAGAGATTATTGACAAATATGAAAAGCAAGATACGGAACGGGAAAAGAGGGAGAAAGAAAAAGCTGCAGCTAAAGCTGGCTCTACTTTTGTTTACGAAGATCATGGCGTCTTCGCAGTTAGACCGAATACCACAGAGGCATCTTGCTATTTCGGAAGGAACACAAGGTGGTGCATATCAGCAACGCGAGCAAAAAACTACTTCCAACAATATACTGAAGAGGGCAGAGCTTTTGTTATGGTTAGGATTGACAAACTACCTGAAGACCATGTTTATCATAAAATAGCGCTTGTGTTTGCGCGTGGTGGCAACTCCTCGGCAATTGATACTGAATACGACGTAGAAGAAGCATACGACGCATCAGATGATAGACACGATCCAGATATCTTATACACTGCAATGATTGAAGCAGGTATCGACCAGCCCGACGCAGCAGAAGCATACTCAGATATAATCCAAAATGGAAGAGATATAATAGAAGAAGAACCACCAGAAAGCAATTTTGAAATAAAAGCTGAAAATATTCTAAAAGAGTGGACACAGAATAACAGACCGCCAGATAGTTTTAGCGCTTACTATGAGGTGATGGACGACGGCAGTGGTGGTGACTATCTTTCGTTTGGTGGCGATTATTTCTTTAGAATAGACGATGACCAATTAGGTGAAGAAGAGATGCCAGATAGTTGGGGCTCTGATTCGCAACAGTTTATGGACGATATCAGAGAAGTCTTAGACCAAGAAGCCAGTTACTATGGCGTCGAAGAAGTTGACGTTCAATCAGATGGTATCTTATTAAGAATAGAATCAAGAGAGTACGAACCTAATCCAAACGGCTTTGATAATTGGCTCTACAATCTAGGTATCAGCAGAGAGCGAGCTATAGAAATAGAGTCAGTATTAGCAGACCATTTAAGGAAAGAGGGGTATATGAAGCACACTGCTGTTTCTGATACTCAGCAAAAGATTAGAGATAAAGAAGAGCATTTGTTATCTGACCTTGGAGGCTATGCCATTGCCAATAATGATCACGAAGGTATATTCGCAGTCTTAAAAAAGAAGTTCGTTGTTTATAACGGAAAGATAATAGGTCCTGATAAGTTACCAGATAGAGATGATTATGTCTTGATAGATATATCAGACGGGATAGAGACTGCTCCGGATAAATTATCAGATGACTATATAAAAGCAGCTGTCACTGGTATGAACAATTCTTATACTGGAAGAACTCTTCGTAATCTTGAAGAAGTATCTACAGAAATAGCTGATGAGTTAGCAAAGCAACAAGACTTGCCAATCCCTGAGCTTCCTGAGTTGCCGTCTAAAGCATTTATAAGAAAGTCAATTCCTAGATATAAATTGCTTGTTAAAGCAATCAAGATAAAAACAAGTGCTCTTGGAGAACACGCATTAGCTTTCTTTGTTAATGTTAACATTCTCAACCCTGTTAGAAGAGAAATTTCAGGGCAGACCTTAAAGCCAAGCGCCGAGAACATTCAAGGTATAGCCAGCATAGCAAAGTTTATTCAAGACAATGAAGATATGTTTGCCAAAGCCGTTAAAGAAACCGCTACAGAATTGATAAACCGAGAAGAGTTTAGCAAGCAAACAGGATTAGGCGAGAGTGTTGATAACGAGATAGAAAAATACTTTACCCTACTCTCGGAGGAAAAAAATAGACCAAGACAACGAGGAATATATAAATTTTATTGCATGCTGGGGTATACTATAGATGTAGGAGACGCGAAACGAGGCCTTGACGATATTTTGGCAGAAGTACGCGCATTGCCTACGGTTACTATTGTTAACGTCGCTATCTCTAATAGAAAGGTTGCAGAGCAAACCTACATTGCAGGCTTAAGCGTAAAGTTTATCCCAAGTTATCCGGGGACATTTTCAAACCCAGAGGATGCGAAGGCCAAAATTTTAAGATCTATTAAGAGAATTAGAAACGTGCAAAGAATTTTTAAAGTTTCAACATCACTAGAAAGGATAGAATAATATCATATGTCTCTAAAAACTACTGAAGAAGTTAAGAGGCTCAAGCCAAAAAAAGTAATAAAAGAAATATTAAATGAAGAGCAATTATTGTTTTCAATTGATAATGTTACCTTCAATGAGGATTTTATTAGCGGAACAACAAGCGTTTATTGCAAATTCAAAGAGGCTATAAAAGAACAGAGCACAACACACAACCTGGAGTGCAGAGGAGTAGGTGTTATCGATGCAGTTTACAATTGTATGATAAACAAATACCAAGAAGAATATCCATCTTTAAAAAATATAGTTTTTGAAAATTTTAAAGTAAAGCCTGACTTTACAGGTGCAGATAAATCTGGTAGCGATGCAAATATAGAGGTGGAGATTAGCTTTTCTAATTGCTCAAAAAGATCAGTATCCTTTAGAAGCTCGAAGCCATCAATAGTCTCAGCAGCGGTGCAAGCTATATTCAATGCCGTTGAGTTTTATATCAATTCTGAACTTTCATTTAAAAAATTACAGCTCTTATTAAAAGATGCTGAATCTCGTCATCGAGGCGATTTAGCATCTCGCTATAAGTATCTTCTTTCTACAATGGTTTCCGTTACATCATACGAGTGTATCGAGTGAGGGAAAATCTAAGACTATATGCGCTTGCTGGGCTGATAACGCTGTTTATATTTTTAGCAAAAAATACTTTTGAAGAAAGCAAAACAAAGAAGAAAGATGCAAATTGTCAAAAAATTATAAAAAATGAATAATAAATTTCTCATGTGGGTTGCGATTGTGTGGGCAGCATGCCTAGTTACTTTAGGTATAGTAGCGGAGATAGCCCATGGAGATATACAAAAGCAAAAAAGTAACTTATCCCTGGGCAAAGGAGACGTCCCTACTGAAAATAGGTGAGCTTATTAATCACGTGCTATACGGTAAAGAATGGATGGGCATAGTACTAAAGATAGACAATGATTTGGACGTTCTAATAGAGGACAGAAAAATCTTAGTGCATATGATACCAGGAACCAGATACGAAAAGTTTTTTGAGAAAAAATGGATACCGAGAGACAGAGTTTCAGATACTCGCGGCTGGATATATCACCGATGGGTTAGGAGAATATTGTTAGTTTAAACCTAAGTATTCTCTTGCATTTTTATAAGGTTTGTGCCATAATTTAAAAATAAGCCCTCGTAGCTCAGCTGGATAGAGCATCGGTCTTCTAAACCGCAGGTCGCACGTTCGAATCGTGCCGAGGGCGCTTTTAAATGTTAGAGGATAATTTTAAGTTGGGAGACCTTGTGGTGCATGTGGATATACCGCACAATCAAATGATTGGTATAATTACAAAAATTCACACGCTAGTGGGAAGAGCATCCGTCCGATGGTTTCTTAAATTTAATAATACTAGCGATGTAAAGAAAGTAGAGTTTAAGGATTTGGTGAAACTAAATTGAAGATTGGAGACTTGGTAAAGGTTTGTCAATCAATCGCTAGTACAAATGTTACAACTGCATTTAGTCCAATTGTCTATTTAGAAGAGGGTTCAATAGGTTTATTGGTAAAAGTTGATAAAAATCCATGGCCATCTGGACTTACTCATCAAGTTTATTTTCAATCGCTAGATGATCATTGGTGGGTTTCTGAGAGAGAGATAGTTAAATTTAGTTGAAACAACATAATTTTTGGAGAGCTTGCAATGAAAACAATTCAAAAAATCTCTTTTATTTCAGAGGGAGAGAGAATCTTTAAAGAGTGTGATGAAGATGGCAAATTTAAATTCTATGACATAGAAAAAAGAAGATCAGGAGCGCGAACAATACAAAAAACAAAAACAGCCATGGAGTTTGTGATGGATGATAAATTTAAAAATTCAGATCCTACACTTACATTCACTGATGGATATAAATTAAGAGTTTATCAATCTGGCGACCCCAGCTATATGCTCTCTGAAGCAATATCATTGATAGAGATACATGACGAATATTATTCTTTTATTGGCGAAGAAAAAACAATTTTTGATGACGACGGGGATTTCTACGATGATGATTATTATATGAATAATGGTTTATTTTCTTTTAATTTTAGCACGCCCCAAAAAAAGACTTCTTATAAGCCAAATTTTAAGATAAAACCAAAAGGAAAAAAGACAAAATTACCATGATTGGAGGAGTTTAATTTGAGATTAAAATTAAAATTTACAGTAGAAAGAGTTTTGAAAAATTATGCCCCCTTTTTGATAGAGGAGGATAGAAAAAAGTTGACAAAACACCTTGTTGATGCAATAATTAAAGAAACTAACGGAATTGAAAAGAACAAAAATTGAAAAACTCAGAGCTTAAAATCTTCACTGGCCCAATGTTTGGTGGAAAAACTACAAAATTATTAGCGGCATTAGAAAGATACAAGTATCAAAATAAAAAAGTAAAATTATTTAAGCCTAAAATTGATAATAGATACTCCTCTAAAACTGTCGTCACTCATTCTGGACAAACCCACGATTGCACTCTTGTTCACAATGGTTTAGACATCTTAGAGTACGCCGGCGATGCAGATGTAATTGCAGTTGATGAGGTATTTATGATCGAATATGCTGCCAAGGCCTTGCTTAAGCTATTTGCTTCTGGAAAAACAATTTTAGTTTCTAGTTTGCAGTTGTCCTCTGAGCCAAAGCCCTTGCCAGAGATAAGAGATTTGTTGCCTTATGCAACGCAAATTGAGATTTGCCCTGCTGTTTGCTGTGAGTGTGGGGCCGATGCGTTCTATACGAGAAGAAAGTCAGAGAGTCAGAGGCAGATTGAAGTTGGTGGTAGTGAAGAATATGAACCACTTTGTTATGAGCACTACAATAAAATTGTGGGGATATGGCGAAATAGGTAAACGCAGGAGACTTAAAATCTCCCGACCATAGGTCTTGTGGGTTCGATTCCCTCTATCCCTACTAAAAATTTATGAGAGATAAACTTACAATTATAATATTGAGTGTTGTCATATTTGTTTGCGGCTTTGCTGCGGGTCAAAAGGTAGAGAGGGGTGCAATACTTCATGAAGTTAAATTATTGCATAAATATGCATCTCTTTTAGAAAAAGAAAATGCAAGGGTTTATAAGATACTTTACGAACACTGTAGGAGATAAGATGAAAGAAACTGAAGAGCTATATATAACAACTACATCCGGAGATATGATTCTTGTACAAATATACGAGAGCGATAATGATATTACTTTGGTCTTAGGAGATCAGAGGTATGACTTATCTTTGGGCTCCGCATGCGAACTGACGGAAACTATGTGGTCTGTTATTTCAGAAGTTGTAAACCCTTGAAATTATTAAACTTTTACGATTTTTTATTTTTTTCTTGATTTTGATCATGAGATTTTGTATTATATATAAGTCACATCGAGGAAACATAAAGAAAGGAGTTTTTTGTGACTGAAGAAAAGAACGAAGTAACGGAGAGAGGTATAGAGTGGGTGCAAAATACAGTACACTCCGAAATTAGAGGCTTCACACCTCACAATACTTCTATTATTGACGATCCAACATACAGGGATGAAAGGGTATTTGTTGGTATCAGAAAGGTTCTGGAGGCCAATGAGCATCGATGTATGGATGACGAAAATGATAGACTTGTCGTTTCCAATGAAGTCTTTAACTGGATTAAGCAAAACTTACTGTGACACCGAGGATAACGATTGTAATGGATAAACAAATGGAAAATATTAAAGTTGGTGACCTCGTTGTTTATGGTAATAAGCCTGGTCTATTATACAATATTGGACCTAAATGTTTTGAGGACACCGATCAATTATGTCAAGTATTGTTCACTGATGCATCCAAACCAGTATCAATGGTTGTATCAGCACTAAAGAAAATGAACTCCTAAATGAAAAGCATAAAAGTTGGAACTCTTGTTAAGAAAAAGAACCGCTACAACGTTGCATATGTTGATGGTATCATTGGTATCGTTGTAGCATGTGCCCCTGAAGATGAGCCAAGCCTAGAAACATATAAGGTAAACTATGGCGAGTATGGAACATTTTGGTCCCTTAGAGAAAACTTGGAGGTTATCAGTGAAAGTCGGTGACTTGGTTGTAAAACGATGGGGTATGCTGCAGCTACACCAGCAGAAAAGGGCCGTAGCAATTTGTTTAAGCACAAATGCATGTTCAGGCGGCATTTTAGGTACAGGAAGGTTAATAAAAGTGGTCTATCCAGGTCGCAAGCCCGAACTACACAGTCCACGTGAGTTTGAAGTAGTAAGTGAAGGTGATTGTCAATGAGTTCTGAGTTATTTGAGAATGAAAGATATTTTTATCACTCGTCTAGCGATGATAAAATAGAGTATGTCATAAAAAAGGTTAAAACATGGATGGGTGCATCATTGCCATGCCCTTTCTATAACAAGAGCCACGATGATATTATGAAAATTCTTAAAAGCATGCAAGCATACGGGAAAGTAAAATCTCTCACACACTCTCAGTCACAATACCTTTTATCAATGAATAAGAAGTATTCACAAAATAGCTACCATGCCAATTTAAGTTGGGATTACAGTGAAGAGAGAAAGAAAAACGCTAAGATTGCATCAGAGTTTTACTCTAAGATTGATCACGGTGCTTATTTCAAAAATACCAGAACAAAGGTTGACGCAGACGAAAACCTAACGTGCGAGGAATACCAAAGCCTGTGTGAGAATAAGTATTCAGAACGTATCATTGATGAACTAACGAGGGAGCCACGTTTCAAGAAAGGAGATAAAGTACAGATTAGAATCAATCGATTGATGAGTTTAGTTAAACTAAATAATACTTACTTTAAAAACAGCATGAGAGAGCAATATGCGATTGTTATTGAGGACAATGCAAAAATGCCGATAACGTGTGCAAAAGGCTGCAGGACATACAAAATATTACCAGTCGGATATCCAAAGCCTATTTACGCAGAGGAGCGAGACCTTAAAAGAGCAAAGAAGATAAAATAAAATGGCAAGAAAAAAGAAAGAGATGAAAGCTGGAGATTTAGTAACCTTGTCCAGTGTTGCATTTAAAAGAAACTTTATATGGTTTCATTGTGGTCATGATGTAGATAACATGGTGGGCATGATAACAAGAGTGAAAGATGTGTACTATAGCGATGGCCATTACTACAAGGATCACAAGCGAACTGGATATGTTGTTAAATGGCTTGGTCCAGAGGGAGAGAAAAACGGTCCTCCCGGTCGTCGTAGGTGGGATAAATACTTTCTAAGATCAGATTTAAAATTCTTTTCTAAGAAGAAGTACTTTGAGCGACAAAGGCAGCAGCAAGAAGATGACTGAATTTAGCAAGGGTGACCTAGCAGAATGCGTGTATAGAATGAGCCCTAACTGCGGAGAGTTGGCGGTTATTTTAGAAGTAAATCCCTATGTAGATCAACCTCCAGATAGAAACTTGCACAAGGATGAGTACTCATGTGTGGTATTGTTTAATAAAAATAATACACCTTCGGTGGTTAGGGCAAAGTGGCTAAAAATGGTGAGCAAAGGAGATAAATAATGGAGTTTTTAGGTAGTGTGATTACGATTGCAGTTGGCTTATGGGTAGGCCAAATGTTAATTGACTGGTGGAAATCAAACGGAAGGTATTAAAATTAACTTATTAGATGCATTCATAATGATCTTAATGGTCTACTCGGTTGCAAGGTTTGTCTCATTAGTCGAGCAAAATAAAAAAGAAGTATCTTCTTTAAAGAGGAAGGAAGATAGAAAAAAACGTGTCGATTCTCTTTATGGGAGATAAACTTAAGTTATTGAAATTATTGTATTTTTACGTTTTTTAAAAAAACGTTTGACAAATTTAAGTTTCTACGCTATGATTTTAAAAGATCAGAAAAGGAGTAAACATGAAACTCGATCCATTTGAATTATATCCCGGTATGGATTTACGGTCACCAGCAAAAAAAACAGTTAGACTGAATAAGGTTTTGGCTATTCTTAAATCTCATATTGATTCTTGTCACTTGGAGAATTATGAAGGTATACTATCTTCCGATGCAATGATTGCGGTTGTTAGTTATATTCGCACCATTGAGGGTGAAATCAAAAAACTGGATAATTAAATCATGTTTGCAAAATTTGTCCCTAGAATGACAAACAAGGAACTTAACGGATTAGCTCAAAATCGATTTATCGATGAAGAGACGCAATGTGCTATAGCTAGTCATAAGTATCTATTGTGTCGTAAGTACTTGGCCATGAACCCTGAGTTGAAACCATCTGCTATAGATATATTAACCAACAGTAAGGCGAATAGTATTAAATGGCTTATGATACAGTATTGCAATCTAAACGATCAACCAGAGACTATCTCTAAGCTATGGGAACAGACAACACACTCTTTTCGTATCCCATGGAGGGTTGGTCAAACTTTTATTGCTGGATCCTATCACCAGGCGCTTCATGGCGTCCCAAATACCCCAGTCGAGACACTAAAAGATATATACTTATCTTACTATAGGCCTAGAGAAGTCTATACAAACAGTTGGCAGCGCCCTGAGTACTGGTGTCAAAGACTATTAGAACACCCCAATGTTAATGAAGAGTTAGCAATGATTATGTCCACCACAAGCATACCTGCCCTTCAAAAGAAAGCATTTGAAAAGCTGGTTCAATTAAGACGATCTAAGTGATTGAAATTATTGAGCTTTTACGATTTTTAAAAAAGTTATTGATTTTTGTCCCGGTCTATGGGATACTTACTTTAGATGTTGAACGAAAAACTTAGCCATTCAAAAAAGGAGAAACATCATGGCAGTTGACTTCAAGACGTTTACAAATATTGTCGGTTTCGTGACTGATGTCCGCAAACCAGTTTTGCTTCGTGGGCGCCACGGTATCGGTAAGTCTACGGTTGTGTATCAGTACGCTGATATAGTTAACATGACTGTTATTGAGCGCCGTGCTTCCCAGATGACTGAGGGTGACTTGGTTGGCCTTCCTGTTATCGAGGGCAATAGCACTCGCTTTAACCCACCAGATTGGTTTAAGCATGCATGCGATAACCCCGTCATTCTATTTCTTGATGAGATTGACCGTGCAACGCTAGAGGTTCGCCAGGGTATCTTTGAGCTAACAGATAGCCGCAAGCTCAATGGCCATGTATTGCATCCTGACACTCAAATCTTTGCTGCTGTCAATGGTGGTGAACATGGCGAGCAATATCAAGTCGGTGAGATGGATCCCGCCGAGCTTGATCGCTGGACTGTATTTGATATTGAGCCATCGGTCGAGGATTGGTTGTCATGGGCTAAGGATAATGTTGGTAAGGAAGTGTGGGATTTTATCAACAATAATCGTTCTCATCTTGAGCACAATGAAGACTTTGAACCAAACAAGGTTTACCCTTCTCGACGGTCATGGGAGCGCCTAAACACGTGTCTGCAGTCCGCAGATCTATTGCAAGAGGCTAGCCCTACGTTGTTTAATTTGTCAGCTGCATTCGTTGGTTTAGAGGCTGCAGTTGCCTTCAATGATTTTATTGCCAATTATGATAGGCAAGTTACGCCAGAGGATATCTTGATCAAGGGTGACTTTTCAAAAGTTCAATCATTTGGTATCAATGATCACACTGCTTTGATTGAGAAGTTTGATGCTGCAGATTCTTTTCAGGAAGAACTTCCTGAAGAGCAGATTGATAACCTGGCAAAGTACTTTACCTCTTTACCATCTGAGGTTGCAATGAAGCTGTGGACTGTTCTTGGCAATGGTGAAATGAAGAACACAATCAAGCTGCACGGCGCAGAAGGTATTGTAGACTTTTTGGTAGAAATTCTTGGTGGTGAAAAGAATGAAGGCTAATACTGATTTCAATCTCAATATGCATACCGCTAGGCTCTTAATGGAAGAGCCTTTCTTTGCAGCTATCTCGCGTCGTATCGATAAGCGTGTCTCATTGAGCATCCCTACTGCCGGTGTTAGGGTCAATCCTGATACAGCTCAGTTTGAGATGTTCTATAATCCAGAGTTCTTCGGCGGTCTTAATGACCTTGAGAGACTAGATGTTTTGAAGCATGAGTTTTACCACATTATCTTCATGCATGTGACTGAGAGAATGCCAGAAGGCAAGATGACTAAGCGATGGAATATCGCTACAGATCTTGCAATCAATAGTCACCTTAACAATTTACCAGAAGGTGGCCTGATTCCAGGCAAAGAAGGCACTCCATTTGAAGATTTACCATCCGGCATGTCTGCTGAATGGTATATGGAAAACCTGCCAGAAGACTTTGAGAGTAGTGGTGGTTCTGGTGATGGTGACCCGGATGATAGCTCAGAGCCTACTAGCGGTATGGAGCCACTGGATGATCACTCAGGTTGGGGTGAGACTGATGCACAGGTAAAGGAGATAGCGAAGGAACGACTTAAGGAAATTGTTAAGTCTGCTGCCGAGACAGCATCAAAGAATAGAAACTGGGGCAGTGTTACATCAGAGTGTAAACGTAAAATTATGGATAGTCTACAGACAAAGGTAGACTGGAAAAAAGTATTGCGTTACTTTATCAAGACGTCTCAGAGGTCCAACAAGACATCTTCAATCAAGAGAATTAATCGACGTTATGCATATGTACATCCTGGCCGTAAGATTAATCGAGTTGCTAAGGTTGCAATTAGTATTGATCAGTCTGGGTCTGTTGATGATGTTATGCTAGCTAAGTTTTTTGCTGAGCTAAACAAGCTCTCAGCTCTGGCAGAATTCACAGTCATCCCTTTTGATACCAAGGTGGATGAAAGTCTCGTTTACACTTGGAAGAAGGGCGAAAGACGCAGCTGGGAGCGTGTTATGTGTGGTGGTACTGATTTTAATCCACCGACTGATTATGTGAATGATCGCGAATTCGATGGCCACATTGTGCTAACAGATCTGTACGCTCCAAAACCAAAGGCTAGTAAGTGTCAGCGTATGTGGATGACTACACCAGAACATGCTAGCCGTCCGTACTTCTCGACCAACGAGAGAATCATTGCTATTGAGTAGCTCTGGTAGCTAATTAGTTATGTGCATATAGAGAAAGGTGATTTAGTTGTCTGTTATCTGATACAAAATTCTACTTTCGATGAGGAGCTTTTAGACCACGGTGTTGTATTAAGAGTTAATCCTCATTTGGGAGATGTCTTGGTCTTAAATAAGATAGGGCAAATCAATTGGTGGAATGGTAGAAGATGGAGACTTTTACAAAAAGGAAACTATCGAAAGTGTCAAACCTAGCTATTAAACAAGAAGAATTTTTAGTACGTGGAGAGATGGTTAAGTTTACAGAGAGCTATGATGTCTTTGATTATGAAGCAAAAGGTAATTTGGGCATTGTTGTTAGGGTAGATGTTGGTTTTGGTAAGCCATTAATATATTTGCCTGATAACGGTGAGTTTTGCGAACCAAGTTTAGATATAATAGAGAGAGTTAAACCCGGTCACGTACCAAAGAAAGCAAAAGATTTTTTAAAGAACGTAAGAAGGCTGCATGGAGATAAAACATAAAAATGATAACATGATCTGGTTACCAAACTTAGGTGGCCATGGCAAAGTTCTTATGGTTAAGAAAGATAAGTGCTTAGTTAGAATACTTGGAACTAGAAAATCAATCTGGATCTCAATAAGTGAGCTTTGTGATAATATAGAGAAGCCTGTAAGTTCTTGAAATTATTGATTTTTGAAATCTTGTGTTTTTTCATTGACTTTTTTGGGTTTCAATGTAATAATATAAAAACTAATGGAGGTTTTACAAGTATGTTTTTCGACAACGAATTGGGCCTAGATAGAGAAGACATTGAAAAAAATGTTGATTCACAAGCGTCACAAATTTTAAAAGATCTTGTTAATGCTTATGAGAAGGGCCTGTTAGATGATCCATCTGCAGCTACAACATATTGCGCTCTCCTGGCGTGTGTATGCGAGGGCAAGGTTGCAGGCTCGTTCGACGGGGAAGATGATGAAAAGGTTGTATGGTCTATTACTGATGAATACAAGGAAGTTCTCAAGAGGATAGAGGATGATACCCTAGAAGAAGGTATTGCTTCTGGTAAGATTATAAAAGGGCCATGGCCACAAGATGGGTGAAGCATCCGTATTAAATTTTCAGTTAGCAGAGATTAAGTGTGCCATCGAAGTCTTTGTTGCAGCGTTCCTATGTTTTTCATTTGGCATAGGTTTGTATTTTCTTTACACAAAACACGTAGAAAGATAAACTAATTATGAAACTTGGCTATGCATGTATCAACATGACACTATCTGATGTTCCTAAATCTAGGCGCATTACAACCAACAGGTCTATGATAAAGAGAACGTTCGCATCCAAAGGTATTGCATATGCATCCGAGATTTCATTGCAAAACGTGAAAGACCTATTAAAGATATTGAAGTGGAATAATCAAAACGGTATTGATTTTTATCGCATGTCTTCGGATATTTTCCCGTGGATGTCTGAATACAAATTTTCGGAGTTACCCGACTACAATGATATTATATACAATCTTGATATTGCGGGCGAGTATGCGTACCAAACAGGGCAAAGGCTTACATTCCATCCTGGGCCATTTAATGTACTTGGCTCGCCAAAGCAAAGTGTTATTGATAAAGCAGTTAAAGAGCTAAACTCTCATTCTGAGATATTTGATATGATGGGTTTTATTAACGCCAGTCACTATAATAAGATTAATATTCATGTCGGTGGTACATACGGTGGAGACTTTGAAGGCACCGCCAAGCGTTGGTGTAAAGCATTTAAGAGGCTGGATAAGAATTGCCAAAAGAGACTGACACTAGAAAATGATGATAAAGCAAGCATGTGGTCCACAAAGCATCTTCACGATTACATTCATCAAGAGACTGGTGTGCCAATTGTATTTGATTATCATCACCATCGTTTCTGTACAGGTGGCCAGACTGAGGAACAAGCGTTAACTCTAGCCATGTCTACCTGGCCAGAAGATGTTGTACCTGTTGTGCATTTATCAGAATCTAGAGCAGAGGAACAGCGAGATAACAAGATTAGGCCGCAAGCACACTCAGATTATATATATAATCCTGTAGAAAACTATGGACATAATTACGATATGATGCTAGAATGTAAAAAGAAAGAACTGGCACTCTTTGAGTACAGGAGAATCATAAGTAGTGGTTGATTTTTGGACAGCGTTGTTACGCGGTTTAACATTCTTTAAAGAAAAGGAAGAAGATGGAACATCTAAAGATGGGCAGTCTGGTGAAGTGGATAGGCGAACGAACCATGGGCGATCTACGTCACCGCACGATAGGGATTGTCACCGGCCCAGCCGGTGACAATGGTAAGTATCATTGTAACGTCCTCTATGTAAAGTGGAATGGGCTTGGTACTACCATAGCTGAATGGGATCATGACCTGGAGGTTATCAGTGCAAGTCGGTGATTTGGTAACACACAACGATATGCCAAAAGAGCACCGCGCCATCGGCATTGTGGTCCGAACGTATGTTGATATTGACTATTGCCAAGTTGCTTGGCTTGATATGAATGGTGAACATTTCAACCACTGTTCAGATTCACTGGAGGTTATCAGTGAACGTCGGTGATTTGGTAAGACAAGTAAGTCAACCCCAGCTAACCCTTGGTATTATCACTAGGATTATTCCTTTCGGGTTTTATGTTCTCTTCCCTGATGGAGAGTACCGAGTTCACAGGGATGATACAGAGGTAGTCAGTGAAAGTCGGTGATATTGTAAGATATAGGGAAAGCAAGTATATATCTGATCGTGTACATAAAAAATTCTTTGGTCTCATTATTAAATGCGATAATAACGATGTTTGTGTTAAGTGGAACACTCGATATAGTTCAGTTTTATGGCACAACAAAATTAGTTTAGAACTCGTAACCTCTCGAAATTATTGAACTTTTACGATTTTTCATTTTTTTCTTGATTTTATCGCCCAGATTTTGTATGATGTATAAAGAAAGTGAGGGAAAACATGAACCCGAGACAACGCTTCGCGCAATATATTAAAAATGCATTGGAAGGAAATTTAAATGAGGGAGAACTATATCAGACTATCGGAATGGACCCCCAGACATATACGCAAGGTAGCAGAGCACCTAATAGAATTTCCAGAAGCCAAAAGGTTAGCGATTCTGTCTTCATATCCAAAGGAAGAACGTGACCGTATTGTCACTGATATCGTCACGCTGTCAAGAAAGGATAGATAATGGTTGCCGTTTGTGTTGAGTGTTGGGAAGAGTACAGTCCAAAGCGTAAAGCGTTAGGTTATAAGACGTGCTTGGAGTGCGGTGCTGCCAATGCTAGGATTGAAGCAGCTCGAAAGGCTAAGTGTACAGCTCCAGCTTATAATAAAGGTGCATATCAATATGTTAGTTCAACCAGTATGGCACGGGGTATAGGTCGATAATGGCAGGTAAGGCTAGAATTAGATTTATTCAAAGGTCAAATAGACTACAGTTTGATAGAGAAACAGGTTATTATAATGGTGAAACCATCTATGGCATCGATTGCCTGTATTGCAATGAATACTTCCCTAATGCAAGAAAGCCAGAGTGGGGCGGTTATGTGTGTAAGGGGTGTAAGTAATGGGTTATAGATCTCAAGTCTGTATTGGTATGAATGACAATGTATTTGAAGCATTGGCGGCATACGTCGAGCTTTCTGGCAATGAAAATCTTAAGGAGTTGTTTAGAGATGCAGATGTGAACGAATACAAAGATACAAATAAGATATTCTGGGATAGCATCAAGTGGTATGAATGCTATCCAGAAATTGAGCTGTTTAATAATTTTCTCAGTCAGCTAAATGACAACACCGGCGAGTTTGGAATGGTAATTGTGGGCGAATCTGATGATGATGTCCAACGTGAGGGCGATCCTTGCGAATATGATATTTATGTAGAAAGGAACATATCATGGTAGGAAAAACGGTAAAGCATGGAAGCAGAGTTGGAATTGTCGTAGAGTTCAAAACCATGACTGCGCCAGATACATATCAGCCACAACACATTAATCATGTGGTCAAGGCTAGATTTACAGATGGTGATCCGGAGATTTTCCTCGTTAGGGGAGAGTTTAATACGGAGGCAAAAATTATTGAATTTAAATAAAATATTACTTGACGCACAAGGGGATTTTGTGCTATAGTAAGCAAATCGAAATAGCAAGGGGAACCGTCAGAAAAGTGGAAAAACGCGTATGCCTACAGGAGCCAGCGGCTCTTGCAAGCGGTGAACTGATAGCAAATATGTTTGGGGCAGAGCCTTGTTCTATTTGCTCACTGTTTCGTCAACCTATCCGGAGCTGATCACTCGCAGATAGACAAGACATTTTGTGGAAATTGTCTTTAAATAAACCACGCTTATTCTAACAATCATGGAGGATTATAATATGAATAAGTTCGTATGTAGCGTACCCGGTCGAAGTGATGATGAAGATTATTACGAAGACTTTGGTTATTTTGAAGACTGGGATTACAGTCCATGAGTAACAATAACGGTGGATGGCCATCCACTACTGGTAACCCTAGTGGTGGTGGTAGAGATAACAACCCTCCTTCAAAGAAGTAGGTACAAATAAAAAAGTGACCTTGGCACGTCACGATAAAAGGCCACCATGGGGGCTACTGGCGCAATTGGCAGCGCATCGGACTTTTAATCCGCTGGTTCCCGGTTCGAGTCCGGGGTGGCCCACAATCATATTTTATTAAGAAAGGAAAGTTAATATGAATTTGTCTAAGTTTTGTTTCTTTGCCTCATTGGCATCGGTTGCGTGTTCAATTGGAGCATGGGTAACAGCTGGCGACGGCGACCCAGCACATGCAGAAAGGTTTGGTATTTTTATCGGTCTTTGGGCGCCTACTTTGATGGGTCTGGCTAATCATTACAAGGAGTAGATATGTCAAGTAATTTACTAGAGTTTGTAAAAGTATTTACCATGGTGTTTGGCACATCTAGTATCATACTTATGTTAAGGAGTACGTTTAAATCTCTTACGACATCAAAATATAGCGATGTAAAAAGAATTGAGCGTGCAAATGATATAACTGATTATGATGGTATGGGTGACCATAGCAGATTCCCATCACCAAAGGGCGAGAATACCTAGCATATGAAAAAAGATATAGTGCGAAAGGTTATAGCATGGCGTGTTTTATCTACGACGGTAGGCGTAGGGATAACATATATGTTTCTAGGGGAGATACAAAGATCTCTTGTCATGACTGCAACCTTTGTCGTCATCATGACGGCATTGCACTATACTTTTGAGACTAGCTGGGAAAAATTCTACAACAATAAATAATTCTATTTTAAAAAAACATTTTTTGTGTTAGTATGTCTGACACTTAAACAAAAGGAGTATTATATTATGAGATGGAATAGTGGTTTCGAGCGCCCATCACTCAAGCGTCGTATGGTTACAAAGGGCCAAAAATATTCTATGTATCGCACCAACACACAGTTTGATGTTGATGTTGTTGAGCTTGAGAAAGATAAGTTTGAGGAAACTAAGGAATAATAGCATGAAAATTATTTGTTTTGTCATCGCGTGTTTATCGGTTGCTTGTGATGCTAGCTTTTGCGACCCCACGGACATGGAATATAAAGAAACAAAGTACTACTGTGATAAAACTACCACCGGCACTGTTACATTAACAATCTGCGATCCAGCCGGCTATTATGAGAGGCCTTATTGTAGAGATGCCGATGATATTGTTTATCGTCGTCTTCGCGATTGTTTTGAAGATCACGTTTGTTATGACCCACTTAAGCGACGGATCGATTAAATAAAAAAAGAATCATAATATAATTATTACATGAAGAGATACGTTAAAAATAAATTAATCGATATTAGTTGCGCTACAATTGGTTTAGTATTTGTAACCAGTATATATGCAATGTCCTATGTGTATGAGTTTGCAGAGACACTATCAAGTGACTAGAGAGGACTATCATAAAAACAAGCCTAAGTTGAAAAGGTTAGCATGGTATATCTTAAACGTCGATGATGAGGAAAAGATACACCAAAAGCTAGAAGATGAAAACTTATCACTAGAAGAAGCATCGATTGTCTTTGTGTTATCATCAGTTTATGAGCAAAATCATATAAAAGATGCACAAGACGCAAGTACTTGATATTATTCGGGATTTCATTTTTTTGTCGATTTCGCGATTTTTTTCTTGCGCGAAAATTTTTTTTGTGCGATACTTTAAAAGTAGTCGAGAGGAGCAACGGAAATGAAACAGATCAGAAATCCATATGCCGTTGCGCTGGTGTTACGTCATGGTGGTGGCGTTAAAGCTCATCGTGACAAAAAAAAGTATACTCGAAAAATAAAGCATAAGGGGACATATGAAAATCGGTGATATGATTAAGGATATCTATCCAAACCGCAAAGCTGAAGAGAGGCTTGGTGTGATTCTCCGAGAAGTGTTTGATCCACTATGCGGTGTCACATCTAGTAATAAAGTGTTTGACATTTCATGGCAAGATGGTACAATAGGGCATAATGTCTGGAATTATGACTTAGAGGTGATCAATGAAAGTCGGTGATTTAATAGAGGTTCGCGGCGGCTATGAGGGTATTGTGTTAGCACGTGAGATGATGCATCCAGGTCACCCCGAATCAACGGTGCGTAATCTGGTTGTGCATTTCCGTCATGACTGCAAACCAGCATGCTCATGGATGACTGCAGAGGGTCGCAAGGTTTCGATATTTGCAGTAGATAAGGTGCTCAGTGCAAGTAAAAAAAGGTGATATGATTCAGATCTGGGATTGGTCCAGCGCTAAACCAGCTGAGCGAATCTTTTTTCATGGGCGTTACGGGCTTGTACTTGGCTTAGCAAAACGTGGCCAGTCTGGATACAAGTTGATTAATTTTGGTGAGGTATTCAAAGTGCTAACTACTAATGGCGAGCGCATCTTAGTGCATAAGGATAATATGAAGGCGGTGCAATGCAATACTTGTTTGTAGGTGTTTTTTGTTTTTTGTTAGGTGATGCCATCGGCGTTGAGGGTGTCATGAGTATTGGTCATAAGATTGTGGGGTTGTTTAAATGATGTTTTTCTTTCTGGTGTTTAGTAGTCTATATATTGCGCTTAAGGTTATCGAGCTTGTTATGATTTATAAAATCGCTAAGTCTAGGAATTTATTGGATTAATCATTTTTTTTAAAAAAAAGCATTTTTTTTCTTGACGCCAACAAAAAATCGTGCGATAGTATATACACGATGAAGGAAACAAAAATATGTGGGACCTAGCAACGATAATCCGGATGAACAAAAAAACATCCACGGAAAAAAAAGAAAGTGCAGAGAAAAATGACAATCCAAGAGAAGAAAAAAGAGATGTTGCAATTGAGCCAGCAATTGAGCAGACAGATCGCATTCGAGATTGAACATGGCATTGCACCGCATCACATCAAGGCCATTGGGCTTGAGCAGCGGAGACCGGGCCTTGTTTGTTCTCATATCATTATGAATGATGGAGCAAAGCACGTTTTAACCGGTGTGAATGCTCGCGAGGCATTGAACGGTTAACATCTAGTGGGGAGCATAGGCCAGAAAGCGGATCCGCTTGTGGTTGCGTAAGCGTTAAGGCTATGTTCAGCCGGGGGAAGTTGGGAGCCTCCGGATATTGCGGCGGTTTTCGCCGCGAATTTTTTTTGCTTTTTTCTTTAAAAAGTACTTGACGGCTACGGCCAAGCATGCTATTATGCATGCATAACCAAGAACGAAAAGGATAAAACAGCATGAACGATTGGATGAAATTTCACGTTGAGCATGAAGACGACGCATGGGAGCTTGGTGTGTGTCACCGTGCCGGCGCTCTAGTTGGAAGCGCTCTATCTCTAGGTGTGCCCGTGTCCTTGATTCCTTTTTTCGAGGCAGGGCGCCATGACCACGACGCTTTGAGCCAGGATCGAATCGATCAATTTGTGTGCCAATGGGGAAACCCTATCCACGACGTTGATTTTGACGGCTAACGCCTTGAAATCATTAACTTTTTACGTTTTTTCACTTTTTTTGCTTTTTTTTGTTGACTTTTCCCCGGTGTTTTCGTATAATGTTTACACAATCGAGGAAACGAAAGGACACCCCATGCGATTGAAGAAAACCCAGACCCGAAACGTTGCCGAGCATTGGCGACACAATGAAGCCGCCAGCAACCACGGGGGCCAGTTTTGGACCGACGGCCAGCGCTTGTACTCTTACGCGCTGTTAATCGGTGACACCGTAGAAGACCCCAAAACCGCACGCGGTGTTAAGGTATTACGAGACTATAGCGCCAGCGGTCGCCATGGCTTCCAGTCCATGACCACATCAAAACATGTAGGCTACGCAAGGCAACACGCAGACGTCATTGACGGCTAAACCCTTGTAATCATTCGAGAATCTATTAATTAATAATTTTATGGGAGCGCATCAAATGCCATACGCAGAAACACACACCGGACGATTCATCTATACCGAGCGCGGACGAATTGAGAGCATGAATCGCGATGAGCTTATAGAGTGGTTGGAAGGTCGCGGGTTTGCCTGTTATGATGACGAATCAACGGAACTACTCAGAGAGACGGCCCTCGAGGATTATGACACGCTCTAAGTCCTTGAGATCATTAAGAAAGTACGATTTTTCACTTTTTGTGCTTTTTTTTCTTGCAATCGGGGACACTTTCCCCTATAATGTATAAAGAAAGTGAGGGAAGCAATAAGGCGCCCCCGCTACTTAAACGCTCAATTTTGGAGTACATCACATGAGCGCATTGAACCGACAGACAGAACTAGCCGCCCGTATCGCAGAGCTTGAGAGCATGCAAGACGAGCTTAAGCGCCTCAAGGCCGAGCAGAAGAAGATGCTCCGGGTTAAGGTTTCAAACAAGGGAGCCGTGAGCGTCTACGGCCTAAACTCCCGATTTCCTCTCACCCTATACGCCAACCAGTGGGAGCGCCTCATTTCCGAGCTTATCGAGCCCGGAACCCTTCAAGAGTTTATCACGACCAATGATTCCGACTTGGCGCGGAAGTAATTTGTGAGGGTACTATAATTGAATCATTTTTACTATAGACTAGGAAGCGATAACAGCCCGTCATTTTTGTGGTCGGGTGTTATCTCTACTAGTCAGAAGGTGACAAGCACACAAGCGCGACACCTTATCAGAAAGAAACTAAACTTAAAAAGGTTACCAGCGCGGACCATTGTTTTGAGCGCTCAAGAATTGATGGACATAAGGGGTTAATAAATGTTCGTAGTTAGTAAAAGCACGACACTTGCAGAAGAGAAGAACGGAATCATTCTGGAGCGTAGAAGGGGAGGCCGCGAGATCCTTGTGCAATGGGCCAACGGTCGTCAAAAGTGGTGTGATTCCAATGACTTAGTTGGTCGCCAAGACTTTGACACTAACTTAAGAAAGGGCGACTACTCATGAGAAGGAAAACCCGAAAGATATCAAAGGCTTGGAGCAAGACGAAGAAGCGTTAGAAGTTTAACAGGTCGTTAACCTTTTAACACATTAGCATTGTTAGTTTTAAATTACCTTTAATGGTTAGGATTGTTACTCTATGAACGCTTGGGACTTTATACACTATCACGACGCATTTGTCAACGATTATTTATTAACGCTTCAAAGGGAACGTAAGAAGTTTAACGGCGCATGCTATCGTAACCCGCCGCAACCACTCAACAATTCCCGGCGTGCATATCTTAACGCCTCCGATCGCGACCCGTCGACGCCAAAGGATTGACGGTCGAGGGCGTGGAAAGTTCGCGAGGGTTAAAAAGATTATAATATCAAACAGTTAGAGAAGCGTTAACAAAAGCACTCTTTTTTCCTTAATGATTTCAGTGGCTTATAGGTACCCCCCCTCCCCCCGGGCCGGCAATGTAAGTCCCTGTAATCATTAGGGTCCTACGGGGTGCGCTAAGTACATGTTTAATCCCGATGAAATTTTTAGAGATTTAAGATTAGACAGGGTACTAATTAAGTGTAGAAAAGGGAGACCCCAAAAATTATGAAAATAAAAGAATCAGAATTAAGAGATATGATCCTAGAAGCGCTAATCGAAGAGGGCTTTTTAGATCGTGCACGGGCAAAGCTAGCCGGCCTAGCAAAGTCCGGTACAGCTACAGTAGCTAAGGGCGCAGCCAAAGCTGCATCGCGTTTGTCCGGACAAGACGTTGCTTATCAAGGTGAAGATCCCAAAGACCTTAAGATGGCTGCGCGATTAGCTAGCCGATTAAAAGGCGCTCTAAAAACATTGGATAAATTAGACCGCGATTTAAATCTAGATATGGAAGCATTAGGGATAGATGACAGCAACCGGTATGAAATCCAGGTTGCTTTCGGGAACCTAGAGCGTATACTTAAATCGCTAGCCAAGGATTCACTTTACGCTACAAAGTTAGGCCGCAACTAACCATCATGAGATTAGGACCTGGTGACCTGGATCGCATATTAGATGGCGCTCTATCGCCGGAAAAGATTGCGAACCGGTCATGGAGTACAATTCTCAGAAAAACAATTGCTGCCTGTTATTCCCATCCACCAAAAAAACCCCAAAAATAATTTTCATATACTACAATTTACTTCTATTTACTTTGTAGGAGACACCCACCATGAATAAATCTGAGCTTAAACAATATATCATATCATTGATCAAAGAAGTCCGTATGACAGACCCTGACGCCGCGAAGCCGCCCGCTGGGCGCCTTGAACCTGACAAGAACGTTCCACCGGAAGGATCTGAGCCGGAAGACCCGCGTAGTAAGGAAACTCGACCTTCTGAGCCACAAAACATAAAACCTCCGGAAGGTGGTTGGAATAAGGATGACTTTGAATCATTTAGATCAATGCTTAAAGTCAAACTAAGCGAAAAGCAAGAAAAGCTAGAACAAAAAAAAATTTCGGTCGAAAAGAACATAACGAACATAATCAAACAAGAA
>Ga0209232_1000005_pt1 | contig 221773 bp, 178 predicted proteins | sample ETNvirenome_2_60_FD_184066 | JGI IMG/M metagenome (GOLD analysis project Ga0209232, IMG submission 184066) | Marine viral communities from the Pacific Ocean - ETNP_2_60 (SPAdes) (version 2) | ecosystem: Environmental > Aquatic > Marine > Oceanic | place: Pacific Ocean | collected 2013-06-22 | reverse complement strand
ATCGAGAGCGCAGCGCATAACCAACGTTACATTAAATCGCGCCGGGACCGCGAACCATCATCCCGACGCGATTAAACGTAACGTTACCGATTATGCGAAATACTACGTTACGCCTTAGGCGTTACCCACCACCAGATCACCTCCAGCTTTTAGCCTCAATATCTCCAAAGCGCTTCAGCTTTCGGGTGAATCCTTTGCCTACGCATGCTGGCTGTTCGGCTGACTAGTTTCCGCATTCCGAAACGCCGAGCGAAATTCGCTGGGTTTGAGTCCGGTCTGCTTGCGAAAGAAACGGCTGAAGTATGCCGCGTCGTCGAACCCCAGGTCGCGGGCGATCTGCTGGATGTCGAGCGTGGTATACGCCAGCTGACGTTGTGCTTCGCGAACGACTCGCTCGTTGATGATCGCAGTCGGTGATTCACCCAGACCTTCGCGGGTGGCTCGGCCCAGTGTGGCTGGCGTGATTCCCAGCGCTTCGGCGTACAGACCAAGCGGCCAATGCTGTCTGAAATGCGCGTCGACCAACTCACGAAACTGAATCAGCAGCTGGGACCGCCTGCCATTGGCTGGGCGAGCTATCGGCACTGGCTGTTCCAGCCGGACGACATGTACGAGTAACGCGAGCAACAATGCGTGCCCCGCGGCGACATTGCCGCGTTCCTGACCGTGCGCTTCCGTCTGGATCAGCTGGATCAGCGGCCATATCGGCTCTTCGCCGTCTGCATCCCACGGCAGCGGCACCACTGCCGGACGTTGCATCAAGGCCAGCAGGTCACTGGACAAAATCCGCGCCATCGACTCCAGCGGTCGCTGTGCTGCCGTGATGACCGGCCCGTCGGTTTCGGGACTGTAGCGAAAGGCATGCACGGTGCGCTGCGGCAGCAGGATCAGGCACGGCGCATGGAAGCCCATTCGGCTGTTCTCCAGGGAAACTTCGCCCTCGCCACTTCGTACATAGACGATCTGCAACAGTGAGTCATGCTGGTGCGGCTTGATTTCGCGCTGATGCATGTCGCCGCGTTCGTTGATCCATTCCAGATGCAACAGGTCCTGCCATACGGGCAATGCAGCCTGGCCGTACAAGGCGTAGTTGGGAATGCGTTTGCTCATGAATTCCTGCCGTGGTGCCGGTATCCGGCGCGGAAAAATGCACTAATCGTCCTAGTGGTTGTTCAGTCTGTCATACGTCTTTGACGTTAAATGTAACCATCTGTGTTGCAGCGTGACGGCCGCGTTCTCTCCCGCCTCTGGCCCACGCCCCAAAAAACGAACTCTATGAATATGCCAACCTGGCGCGAATGGCTGTTTTCGGCCAAGGCGCTGATTGCCGCCCTGCTTGCGCTGTACGTCGCTCTGGCGATACCGCTGGAAAACCCTTACTGGGCCATGGCCTCGGTTTATGTCGTGTCGCATCCGTTGTCCGGGGCGACACGTTCGAAGGCGATCTATCGCGCGCTGGGCACGCTGCTCGGTGCAGCCGCATCGGTCGTGCTTCTGCCAACGTTCGCTCAGCAACCGGTGATGCTGAGCCTGGCGATCTCGTTGTGGATCGGCGCCCTGCTCTTTCTCTCATTGCTGGACCGCTCGCCACGCAGTTACATCTTTCTACTCGCCGCCTATACGGTGCCGCTGATCAGTCTCGCCGAGGTCAATCACCCATCGACCATCTTCGATGTCGCCCTGGCGCGTTCCGAGGAGATTCTGCTCGGTATCGTCTGTGCCAGCGTGGTAAACGCCGTGCTGTTTCCCAGCCGCATCGCGCCGACCCTCGCGGCGAAGATGCACCTGCTGCTGCGCGATGGGCGCGGTGCCGTCAGCCGGATGCTCAATACCCACCACCTGGGTGAAGCCGACCAACGTGCGCTGAATGCGCTGCTGGTGGATGTGATGGGGTTGGACGCAATGATCAGCCATCTGAGCCACGACAGCAGCAGTCATCTCTCCACCGTCCATGCTCGCGAATTTCGCGCGCGTATGGCGATGTTGATGCCGCAGCTGATCTCCACCGCGGACTCGCTGCACCGGCTTCAGGCTGAGCTACAGGGCTTGCTGCCGGAACTGGTGGATTACCTGCAGCAGGTGGATCGCTGGACTCAGTCCGATGCCGAGGCTGTGCACGGCGAGCACCTGCGCGAACGCAGCCTGCAGCTGGCAGCCTGGCTGGGCGATAGCCATCCGGCGCATGCCCTGGCGATCGACAGCGGCCTGCGCCAGCTACGCGCGTTGATCGACCTGTGGCAGGACTGCCTCGACCTCTACCAGCAGTTCCATGAGGGCCATCCCGAGGCGGCACCGGCGCTGCGCTATCACGTACAGCAACTGGTCGGCGGGCCACGCCACTATGACTACGGCCTACTGGCATTCACCGCGGCTTCGGTAGCGCTGTCGGTGTTCTGCCTGAGCATGCTGTGGTTCGTTTCCGGTTGGGAGCACGGCTATAGCGGCGTGTTCATCGCCGCGGTGGCAGGCTGTTTCTTCGCCAGTCAGGACAATCCGGCGCCGTTCATCAAGTCGTTTCTGGTCGCCACGCTGATCTCCTCCACGGCCGCCGGCATCTACCTCTTCGCGTTGATGCCCAACGTGCACGATTTCGGCAGCCTGGCCATCCTGCTCGCCGTGCCGCTGCTGTTGCTCGGCACCCTCGCCGGTCGACCGCAACACGCCGGGACAGTGATCGTGATTGCGGTGCAGACGATCTCCAACATCACCCTTCAGGACAGCTACCGCGCCGATTTCCAGCTGTTTGCCGACATCGCTCTGTCCACTGCGCTGGGCGTGCTCTTCGCCTTCGTCTGGGCTCGCCTGACCCGGCCGTTCGGTACGCTCTGGGCTGCGCGGCGATTGGTACGCCACGGCTGGCTGAGCCTGGCGGCGCTGGCAGACCTGCGACGTTGGCGCAACGAAGCCGATGATGCCTCGAGTTTCATCGACCGTATCGCCCAGCTGCTGCCACGCCTGGCTCAGCTGGATGACGATCGCCTGGCGCTGAATGACGCCACGCGCGAGCTGCGTGTCGGTTTTCGCCTGCTGGAACTGCGTGAACTGCGGCCGGCATCCGCCATCGAGCAGAAGCTGGAGCCGGTGCTGGGCATGATCCGCGCGCATTTCCTTGCCTGCGCCACCGCGCGTAGCCAGCTGCCGGCACCGGAACCCTTACACGACGTCCTCGAGGCCGCATTGCTGGATCTGCAGCGCGATGCTTCGCCCAGCGCACACCAGGCGGCGCAGGTGGTGCACGGCTTGCGACTGGCGCTTTTCGCCGACGCATCGGCCAGCGTGCGTGCCGCACCGGGAGGCCCGCCACCCGCAGCCGGCCTCTTCCCCGCTGGAGCGCACGCATGACCGGTCACCTCGATGTGTACGGCGTCTATGTGCCGGTCCTGCTGGTTGCCATGCTGGCCGCCTACGGTATCAAGAGCCTGCTCGCCACCGTGCTGCAGCGCACCGGCTTCTACCGCTGGGTCTGGCATCCGCCGCTGTTCAACCTCGCCCTGTACATCGTCGTGCTCGGGGCCCTGTTCAATCTCCTACCCCGGATGTGAATCGTGAAGAAATGGATACCCGCCGCCGGCTCGGTGCTGCTGACCTTGCTGGCGGTTGTCATCGCCGTCGTCGTCAGCCTGCACCTGTGGGACTACTACATGGAGGCACCCTGGACCCGCGACGGCCACGTGCACGGCGACATCATTCAGGTCGCACCGGATGTTTCCGGGCTGGTGACCGAACTGCACGTGCGCGACAACCAGAAGGTCAACCGCGGCCAGGTGCTGTTCGTGATCGACCGGGCACGCTTCGAACTGGCGGTCGACGAAGCCCGCGCCACAGTGCTCGAACGCCGCGCGCAGCTGGACCAGGCGCAACGCGAAGCCAGGCGTAATCGGGTGCTGAAAGACCTGATCGCCGCGGAAACCGTCGAGATCGGCGACACCCAGGTCAAGCGCGCCGCTGCCGCCCTGGCCACGGCTGAGGCCGCCCTCGGCGTGGCGCGTCTGGATCTCGAACGCACCACCGTGCTCAGCCCGGTGGATGGCTATCTCGGCGACCAGACGATGCGCGTGGGCGATTACGTGAAAACCGGTACACCGGTGCTGTCGATCGTCGATACCGATTCACTGCGCGTCGAAGGCTACTTCGAAGAAACCAAGCTGCACGCCATCGAGATCGGGCAGCCGGTGGACATCCACATCATGGGCGAAGCGCAGCATCTGCGTGGCCATGTGCAGAGCATCGCCGCAGGGATCGAGGATCGCGACCGTGTGCGCGGCAATTCGCTGCTGCCCAATATCGACCCGAGCTTCAACTGGGTGCGCCTGGCGCAGCGAATTCCGGTTCGCGTTGTGCTGGACGACGGCCAGCAGAGCGACATCCGCCTGGTGGTCGGCCGTACGGCGACGCTGTCCGTGCTGCCGTGGTCGCGCGACACATCGGCGACGGTCAGCCAATGAGTCGCGCGGCATACATGCTGCCGTTCGCGCTGACTGCGCTGCTCGCCGCCTGCAGCGCGGTGGGCCCGGACTACCGCGTGCCAGACCAAGCCGTGGCCTTGCAGGCCGCTGCGCAGAAACCCTTCGATCTGGCCGGCAACGAGCGGGTCGAACAGGCGCCGCTGCCGGACGACTGGTGGCAGCTCTATGACGACCCGGCGCTCGATCGGCTGGTGAGTGAAGCCCTGATCGGCAATGCCGACGTGCGCCAGGCCTATCACAACCTGCGTCGCGCCTATGAAGGCTTCCAGATGGCGCACCACGCGCAGGAGGTCGTGGTCGGCGGCAACGGCTCGGTTGCACGCGGCCAGCTGTCCAGCGAAGCCCTCGCCCTGGAGGAAAAACTTCCAGTGATGAACCTCGCCGACGCCGGCCTCAGCGTGGGTTACCAGCTCGATCTGTTCGGTCAGCTGCATCGCGCTGCGGAAGCAGCGGGAGCCGATGCCGACGCCAGTGCCGCGCTGCTCGACACGGCCCGCATAACTGCCGTGGCCGGGGTGGTACGCAGCTACATGACGGCCTGTCATGCCAGTGAGGAGCTGACGATAGCGGAGCATTCACTGGCGATTCAGCTGCGACAGCTGGATGTCGCCGAGCGCCTGTTCGAAGGTGGTCGTGGCAACGAAGTCGATGTGTCTCGCGCCCGCGCCCAGCTGGAGGCTTTGCGTGCCGAAGTGCCGCCATTCGAAGCGAAGAAGGCGGCCGCGTTGTATCAGCTCACCGCCCTGCTCGGCCGCACGCCCGGAGCCCTTCCCGAGACGGTTACCGCCTGCAATCACGCACCGCAGCTGCGCCAGGCGATTCCGTTGGGTGATGGCGCCGCCCTGCTCAAGCGCCGCCCGGACATCCGTGCGGCCGAGCGCGCACTCGCCTCCGCTACGGCACAGATCGGCGTCGCCACGGCGATGATGTATCCGCAGGTCAGTCTCGGCGCTGCGGCCGGTTACACCGGAATGCTCGAACACCTCGGTAATCCAGTAACCCGCCGCTGGGAATTCGGCCCGTCGATCAGCTGGCATTTTCCGACTCGGGTCGATCGCGCGCGCGTTCGCGCCACCGAGGCCGGAGCCGCTGCCGCCCTCGCCCGCTTCGACGGAGTTGTGCTCGACGCACTGCGGGAAACCCAGACCCTGCTCACGCACTACTCTCACGACCTGCATCGTGACCAAGCGCTGCGCGAAGCGCGCGATGCCGCGCGAGACGCCGCAGACCACACGCGCCGTCTGTATCAGGAAGGACGACTGGCCTATCTCGACAGCCTCGACGCCGAGCGCACCCTCGCAACGGCCGAAGCCGCCCTGGCGGCGTCCCAAGCCCAACTGTCGCAAGACCAGGTGAACCTGTTCCTCGCGCTGGGCGGCGGCTGGCAAGGCACGCCAACCGCATCGGCGCACGCTGAAAATCCATCGCCGGGCGTGCCTGGCCAATAACCCACAGAGGCCTTACTCGATGGACATGCTGCAAGCGATGCGGGTATTCGTCCGGGTAGTCGACGCCGGCAGCTTCACCGCCGCGGCGAAGCTGGCCGACACGTCCACCGCGCAGGTTTCCCGCCTGGTGGCGGAGCTGGAGAACCACCTCCACGCGCGCCTGCTCAACCGCACCACGCGGCGGTTGGCGCTGACCGAGGTCGGCGCACGTTTTCTCGAACGATCGCGCGAGATCCTGGCACAGCTGGACCAGGCACAGGAGGAAGCCTGCGGGGCCCATCTGACCCCGCGCGGGCGCCTGCGCGTGCACTCGACAACGGGGCTGGGCATCCAGCTGCTGGCGGGACTGGCTGGGAGATACGCTGAACGCTACCCCCAAGTGAGCCTCGACCTGACCCTTTCGCAACACCAGCCCGACCTGTTGGAAGCCGGGCTCGACGTCATCATCACGCTTTCCCGCGAGCTGCCGGATTCCGAGCTGATCGCCCAGAGACTGGGCGAGGTTGGCAATGTTGTCTGCGCGGCGCCCGGCTATCTCGAACAATATGGCGTACCGCAGCAACCGCGTGACCTGCAACAGCACCGCTGTCTGCGCCTGGCGGACCCGGTCTTCGCGGATGAATGGCGCTTCATCGCAGACGGTGCCGAAGACGTGATTCGCCCTGGCGAAGCGTTCAAGGTCAACGTGGCTGAAGCCATGGCCAGCGCGGCAGAAGCCGGCATGGGCATCTGCCTGCTGCCCGACTATGTCGCGGCTCCGGCCCTGCAGCGCGGCGCACTGCTGCGCCTGTTGCCCCGCTATCGTCTGCAGGAAAAGCAGATCCACGCGCTCTACCCGTCCCGGCGTTTTCTCGACGCGAAGATCAAGACCTAGGTCGACTTTCTCGCGCTGGAGCTGCCGCGCGCATTCACCAACTATCACCGCATCCTGCAGGACCCGGCCCATTGGGCCTGATTGATTGTTGCGCGGCGGGTAAAGGTGCTTCACCGCTGGCGCGCTTTTTCCCCTCCTGGTCGCTCACTAAAATTGCCGGGTGGCAACGGACGCTAGAAGCCAGTCCGCTCCTTCGTCGGTCGAGCGCTCCTTCGATCGGTCGTCCTGCCACCTTTTGGCTGCTTTCCCTCGTGGCAGCCTCGTTTATTTCCCGGCCTCTGCCATCCGGCAGGTGCTGCACGCAAGAAATGCCTGCCTTCGCCCCACGTCGCAGCGACCTGGGCCCGCAGGCGCTCTGGAGGTTACCTGTGAACAAACTGATCTGGATTGCCGGCCTGGCGCTCAGTGCCCAGCTGACGTATGCCGCCGATGAACCCAAGGCCTATCAATATGGCGACAAGCTGGACATCGCCAAGGTCATCTCGATGGACGTGCCCGCTGGCGGCTGCGAGGTCGTGACCGCGCGGATGACCTATGTGGATTCCAAGGGCGAAACCCACGAAACCACGTACCTGCGTCAGGGCCCGGACTGCCACGATTTCTGAGTCCGGCGCGAGCTGCTACAGCTAAGCGTACGTCGCTTGCAGCACTGACACAGGCTGTGCGCGGCAGGTCAGGTGCGCGCCGGGATTCGGCAAGCGAACCAATCGGTTTTGAATCGCGGTTCTGAAAGAGGCAGAACGGTTTCGGCTGTTTTACTGTCCGAGCCCCAGGCGCTCATTACATTCAGGACCGCATGACCATTTCGATTTCAACCTGCCGCACGGCATGCAGCCCTGCCGCTACCCGACCAGTTCCTGGCAACACCCGCCCATTCATGGCGGCAATCGTCGCAGCGGCGTTGCTCGGTCTTGCCGGTTGTGGAACCCAGCAGCCGACGACTCCGGCGCCCAAGCCGGAAGAAGTCCGGGCCAGGATCGCTCGCCTGATCCCCGCCGACATTCCCGATCGTCAGGGTTGGGCTCGGGACATCTACACAGCCTTCGATGCGCTGGATATTCCGTTGAACGATGAAAACATCTGCTCGGTATTGGCCGTGACGGTGCAGGAATCGACGTTCCAGGCGACCCCGCCGGTGCCCGGCCTGGCGAAGATCGCACGAGAGGAAATCTACCGGCGTGCCGGCCGCCTGCACGTCCCACGGTTCGTGGTGGATGCGGCGCTGGACGTGAAGTCGCCCAACGGCAAGACCTATAGCCAGCGTATTGCGGCGGTGCGCACCGAAGAGCAGTTGAGTGCAATCTTCGATGATTTTCTCGGCATCATGCCGCTCGGCAAGCAGTTGTTCGGCACGCTCAACCCGGTCAAGACCGGCGGCCCGATGCAGGTCAGCATCGCCTTTGCCGAAGACCGCCGATGGACCTACCCCTATGAACGGCAAGGCTCGATCCGCGACGAAGTCTTCACGCGCCGCGGTGGCATGTATTTCGGCATCGCCCACCTGCTCGACTACCCGACCAGCTATCGCGAACCGCTGTACCGCTTCGCCGACTTCAATGCCGGCTGGTACGCCAGTCGCAACGCCGCGTTTCAGGCCGCGGTGAGCCGTGCAAGTGGCATCAAGCTGGCTCTCGACGGCGACCTGATCATTCACGGCAGCAGCAAGGCCGGCCAGACCGAGCGTGCAGTTCGCGCGCTGGCAGGCAAACTGGAAATGAGCGATACGGCGATTCGCAACGCGCTGGAGCGCGGCGACAGCCACGGTTTCGAGGAAACCGACCTGTATGAAAAGGTCTTCGCACTGGCCGAAAAGCGCGCGGGTAAGCCGCTGCCTCGGGCGGTGCTGCCGGGAATCCGGCTGGAAAGCCCGAAGATCACCCGCAACCTGACCACCGCCTGGTTCGCCAACCGGGTCAATGACAGGCACCTCGCGTGCATGAAGCGCGCCCGCAACTAGTGAGAGACTGCATGGCCGGCGGCTGCTACATGGCACCACACTGAAATTGTCACTGGCCCAGGCCGTAGCGCGCATAACGAACGCTACGGCAACCGATCATTGCGGAACGTAGCGCGGCCGTCTGACGGCCGCGTCAATCCGGCTCAGCGCTGGGTTATGGACGTGCTGTTGCCAGTGCCGTTCTGGATGATGGCGGCGCTCGGCGGCGCGGCGAATTCCGTCAGTTGATTGAGCACGGCGACGTTGGCATCGCCGGTCTGGCTGATCGAAGCCGCGCCATAGGCGGCATGTTGCACCACATCTATCTCGTTGGCCGAACCGTTCTGCGCGATGTCGAGCACCGGGCCGTCGAAACTCTGGTCAATGTTGACGCGGTTGCCGTTGCCGGCCGAGCTCCCTCGAATCGTTCCGGTGCGCGTGCCCTGCCTCGCCGTCAGCTCGTTACCGATTCCATCCTGGCTAAAGGTGAGGTTGCTGAACCCCGCCCATTGCACCACTTGCGCACTGTTAGCGCTGCCGACCTGCGTCAGGTTGACCTCGCCCGTGTAGTAACGGCCACCCACCTGGGTAACCGCGGCCTCGTTGAAGGCGCCGTCCTGATCAACGGTGACTCCCCCGCCATAGGCGAACACGTTCTGGTCGATGGTGATCCGGTTGTCGCTGCCGATCTGCTGGGTAGTAGCGGTCGCAGCACCGGTCTGAGTGACTTCGGTGAGATTGTTCGTGCCGAATGTGCGACTTTCCAGCCCGTTGGCATAGAACAGCTGCTCGACCCGATGAGTGTTGCGTGCGCCCTGCTGGTGGATGGTCGCTTGGGAGCCGTTACCGTCAGCCTGCACGACTTCGGCGACATTCTCATCTCCCAGCTGTACGACCGCCGCCGAATGCCCGAAGTTATAATCGCTTGCCTGATACACCGTCGCCTGGTTGCCCATCCCCCGTTGGAGGAGGTCCAACCGCGTGGGCTGCAGCGGGGTGTCGCCGCCGCCCTGCTCTACTCGCGAGAAGTTCGCATCCCCTTGCTGCAGCAATAAGGCCGAATTCGAGCCCCCATGCTGTTCGAGGATGACCTCGTTATCGTTTCCGGTCTGGGTGGCTACGGCCTGTGCCAGGGCCAAGCCCGGCAACGAGCCGAGCAGGAAGCAGGCGATAAGCGGTTTATGCGCGAACATGCGGGACACTCCTTCGAATATTGTGTTGGCCGACATCATGCTGGCCTTGTCTGGCGCCTCCCTCACCGTTACCGCTCCCCTGAACGGGCCGATTGTTCGCCCGGTGGTGCCACCCGGCTATCGCCCTATCGGTGTAGACTGGCTAGCGTTTAGACGGACGGCGACTTAAGCCGACATGCCCAGACGTTCGCGCATCTGGGTGGTGATGGTCTGCCTGACCCGCGTCATATCCGCCCAGGGATCGTCGTCGCCCAGTTCCTGCAGGCGCTCCAGCAGATTGCGTACGGTCCAGAGATTGGCGCCCTTGAGGTCCGCCAGTTCTTCGCGGTGGATCGGCACGGAGACCGGCAGGCCCTCGCGGGCACGCACCGAATATGGGGCGACGGTACTGGCGCCACGGCTGTTGCGCAGGTAGTCGATGAAGATGCGTCCAACCCGGTTCTTCGGCCCGCTTACGGCGGAAAAATGCGACGGCAGCAGCTTTGCCAGGTACTTGGCGATGGCCTGACTGAAGGCCTTCACCTCACTCCAGCCGTGTACCGGATCGAGCGGTACGACGATGTGGATGCCTTTGCCCCCGCTGGTCTTGAGGAACGAGGTCAGGCCGATCTCGTCCAGCAGCGTCTGGGTCAGCTGAGTGGCTTCGAGCATGCTCTTCCAGGGCAGCGCCGGGTCCGGGTCGAGGTCGAGCACGAAGCGATCCGGATGCTCCAGTTCGGGCGCTACCGCGTTCCAGCAGTGCAGCTCGATGGTGCCCATCTGCGCGGCGCCGACCAGCGCTTCGGCGCTGTCGATCACCAGTAACGCACCGTGCTTCGGGTCTAGCGCCGGGTCGAGTTGGGTGATGTGCGGGATGGCCAGTTTGTCGGCGTGCTTCTGGAAGAACAGCTCGCCGGTGATGCCCTCCGGGGCGCGCACCAGGGCCAGCGGGCGCGCTCGCAGCTGCGGCAGGGCCCAGGGCGCGATCTGCGCGTAGAAGCGGGCCAGTTCGATCTTGGTGATGCCGCTGCTGGGGTCGATGACCCGCTCGGGACTGGAGATCTTGATCCGCCCGCTGCCGATGGGGTCGGTCTGCCGCTGCTCGGCTTTGCTGTCACGGCTGGCGGGCTTGGCTCGTTCATGGGTAATGGCGTCGGCGGGTTTGTCCGAGCGCAGGCCATGGAATACCGAATGGCGGACCACGCCTTGGCGGGTCATCTCCGCGTAGGCAACCTCGCACATCAGTTCGGGTTTGAGCCATTGCGCGCCGCGCACATCGGCAGCAGGTGCCGCCTTGGCCAAAGGGCTTTTGTAGGTTTCCAGCTTCTTCAACTGCTTGTGCAGACTTTTCAGCGTGGCCTGATTGAAGCCGGTGCCGACCTTGCCTGCATAGAGCAGCTTTCCACTGTCGTCATGCAGCCCAAGTAACAGCGCGCCGAACCCGGTGCGCGTACCCTTGGGCTCGGTGTAGCCGACGATGATGAATTCCTGCCGGTTGCTGCACTTGATCTTGACCCAGCTGCTGCTGCGCCTGGAGGTATAGGAGCTGCCCGCTCGCTTGCCAATCAGGCCTTCGAGCTTCATCTGGCAGGCGCTTTCCAGAATGCTGTCCGGCTGGTCGGTGAAATCCTCGGAGAAACGCAGCAATGCACTGTCGCTGCCTTCCACCACTTCACGCAACGCCGCGCGACGCTGTTCCAGCGGCACATCCCGCAGGTCCATGCCGTTCAGATAGGGCACGTCGAACAGGTAATAAAGAATGCTCCCACTGCGTCCGGCTTCGAACGCGTTCTGCAATGCCTGGAAGTCCGGAGCGCCCTCCTCGTTCGGCACCACCACTTCGCCGTCGAGCCAGCCGGATTCAAGCCCGAGTCCGGCAAGCGCGGCCGCCTGCTGCGGCATCTTCGCCGTCCAGTCATGGCCGTTGCGGGTGAACAGCGCGACCTTGCCGGCGTCGATACGGGCGAGCATGCGGTAGCCGTCGAACTTGATCTCGTAGCGCCAGTCGCCGCTCGGCACGGCGTCCACCAGCGTTGCCAGCTGCGGCTTGAACGTCTCCGGCAATTCGGCCGGGACGGCCCCTTCCAGCTTTACCGCGTCGCTCTTCTTGCGTGACGCTCGCTTTCTTGCCGGCGCCTTGACTGGCTTGGCCGGCGCTTCCGCAACGCGAGCCTTGGCCGCTCCGCGTTTGCGTGGGACCAGCGTGCGATCGCTGAGCACGCTGTTCGGCTCGGCGGTGACGACGTCGTACTCACCCTCCTCGCGCGCGGCCTCGTCACGGGACTTGATGAGGAACCACTGCTCCTTCTTGCCATCCATGTGAGTGCGCACCAGATTCCAGCTGCCGGCGAGCTTCTCGCCCTCGAGGCTGAACTTGAGCTTGCCCTTGCGATAGCCCTCTTGTGGATCACCCTGCGGTATCCACACGCCGCGATCCCAGACGATCACATCGCCCGCGCCGTAATGCCCGGCCGGAATGGAGCCCTCGAACGTGGCATATTCCAGCGGGTGATCCTCCACATGCACTGCCAGCCGGCGCACGCTCGGGTCAAGGCTGGGGCCCTTGGGGATCGCCCAGCTCTTCAGCGTGCCATCCAGCTCCAGGCGAAAGTCGTAATGCAACCGCGTGGCGTCGTGCTTCTGGATGCAGTACTGCAGGCTCTGGACCTTGCGTGACCTGCCGCGCGCCTTACCCGACGGCTCGGGCGTGGCGGCAAAATCGCGCATGCGCTGGTATTCGTCGAGCGCCATGGCTGACCTCCGGCAATGTCCCGCGATTACTCGAGCTTGCCAGCGTCGGTGGAACTGTCGTCAGCCCCGCCGGGCATCGAATGCCGGTTCGGGTCGGTGGATTTTTCCTCGCTTCCCGGCTGCGGCGCCACCAGCCGGCCATCTTCGGTCACGGTGCGTCCCTGATCGTCCTGGCGGGTTTCGACTTCCTCCTGCGGCGTCGGATTACCCATGGTGCTGGGGCGCGAACCGGTGTCGTCCCGCGGAGTACCAGCGGGAAACTGGGCCATGGCCGGTAGCGTAATCAGGCCGCTCAGGATCGCCGTGAGCATCGTTTTCTTCATCTCGGTTCTCCGCTAAGGACGACGTACTTAATTTGGTCATCCCCTACTGGTATGAAGTTCAGCAGGGACAGATCGAGCCGTCCGACGGGTTCCGACAAGCGGTAATGGCCGGAAAATGCCGTGTAGAGCAGTTGCCGGACTTAATCCGCCGGGTGGACAGATCGCCGCATTTACAACCGGACAAGCACTGCTACGGTTGAATGACGTCGGGAAAACCAGGGGTGCGCAGAGGCCGCTTTACTGCGCTCAAGTCACCTTCCTACATAGGGAGGATTTATGAATACGCGTCTTCCGCTGTTCAAGATCGAAGCGATCCTGCACACCTACCTTCGCCCATTCCAGTGCGAATGCCGCGACGATTCCGACAACTCACTCCGCGTGCGCCTCTTTCAGGAATCGCCGGACGAGGAACTGACCGTTCTCGGCATTTCCTACGATCAGTGCCGCGATGCAGCCAATCTGGTGCGTCTGGCGCAGGAACTGCGCATTGAAATGTGCGTCACGCGTAGCTCGCTGCCCGCCGAAGGCAAACAGCTCAGCCACGTCGAATGAGCCTCGTTTAGCGAGGCGTGCGGACGATCCGGCTGCTGGCGGTCTGGCCGCGCGCCATGTATTTCAGGAATACGTCGTGGCCATAGCTGTGGCTGTGGGTGGCCTTCTGGCGGCCGAAGCGTTGCCAGGCGCGTTCATGGAGATAGAACACCAGGGTGTTGCACAGCGGCTCGATCAGCGCGACCGCCCCGCCGATCACCAGACTCCCGGTGAGGGCATAGACGACGATGAACGCTGTCGCGAAATGCAGCACAGCGAAGGTCAGGGTTTTCAGTAGTGGGCGTTGTCTCATGGGCAGCTTCCACCAAGCGCGTGGCCGCGAGTGGTCACGCGCTTCGGCTCCAGTTGAAAGGATTCGCACCCGACCGATCAACAGCCGGGCGCCCGGGCTAGTTGCTCAGCGCTTGGCCTCGACATGCGGCTCGGCCGCACGAGTGAGATAGGCCTGGGTCAGCTCGGCCAGGTGGTCGCGTAGCCAGTCGGCCATGGCCACCTCCTCCACCAGGATGCGCTCGCACACTTCCTTGGTCTGCATGTCACCCACCGCTTCGGCGGCGGCGATGAGGATCTTGTAAGAGGCGATCTCGAGGTTCTCGAACACGTAGCCCATCTGCGCGCCCTTGACGATCTCGTCGTTGACCATCATGCCGCCCATGGCCTGCCCCATCGCCATCATCTTGCCGCCCAGGTCCTTGAGGCCGGAGTAGGACTTGTCATAGCGCTGCAGGCAGCCTTCGATCAGCTTGGCCTGGTTCTGGGTTTCGGTGATGTGCTGTTCGATCCGCGCCTTGAGTTCGGGGTAGTGCTCGATGCGGCTGGCCTGCTTGTTCAGCATGGTTTCGGCCTGTGCCTCCATCGCGTGCGCATCGCGCAGCCATTCGATCAGGCGCTCGGTACGGACATCATTGCCGGTCTGTACACTCTGCATGGTTCAACTCCAATCTGGTCTGAAAATCGGGTCGTGCTCTGCAACCCGCTTGGAATTTGTGAAACATCCCGCCCATAGGAGTTCCGCCCACCCGTCCGGCGCACCTCCCGGCTGCACGCCCTGAACTTTCGCCGCCGTCTGTCTGTCTCTGCCCCAGACCTCTGGCCAACCGGAACGCCCGTTATCGAATTTCCCGAATTTCTCCTGCAATGGGATCAGCACATCAGCCAGCCGGCACTGCGCACCATCGCCGCGGCGCTGTTCGTGGCGTTGGTCCTGAGTCTCTTCGGCCGGCTGCTGACCGCCCTGACGCTGCGCCTGGCGCGAGCCTTCCTGTTTACCCGGGAGCTGTCTGAGCAACTGGAAAAGCCCGTCCGGCTACTGTTGCCACTGGTAGGGGTGCAGGGCGTATGGACGTCTGCGCCGAACGATCTGCATCTCATCGACGCGGCACGGCATGTCACCACGCTGCTGATAATCGCCACCCTCACGTGGCTGGTGATGCGCTCGCTGCGTGGGCTGCAGCAGTTCATTCAGCTGCGCAATCCGGTGGATGTGGTCGACAACCTTCGCGCCCGGCAAATACAGACGCAATCACGTGTGCTGCTACGCACCCTGACCTTCTTTGTGCTGTTGATTGGCGCGGCGGCCATGCTGATGACCTTTCCCGGTGCCCGCCAGTTCGGTGCCAGCCTGCTGGCGTCGGCGGGCCTTGCCGGGCTAGCGGTGGGCTTTGCCGCGCGGCCCGTGCTGGCCAACCTCATCGCCGGCGTGCAGATCGCCATGACCCAGCCGATCCGCCTGGACGATGTGGTCATCGTCGAGAACGAATGGGGTCGCATCGAGGAAATCACCGGCACCTACGTCGTCGTGCGGATCTGGGATGACCGGCGGCTGATCGTGCCGTTGCAGCACTTCATCGAGAAACCGTTTCAGAACTGGACCCGTCGCGGTTCCAGCCTGATCGGCACGGTTTTCCTTTGGGCGGACTATTCGCTGCCACTGGAGCCGCTGCGCGAGGAGCTGCGCCGGCTGTGCAAGGAAGTCCCCGAGCTGTGGGATGGTCGGGTCTGCGTCCTGCAGGTCACGGACACCAGCGAGAAATCCATTCAGCTGCGCGCCTTGGTGAGTTCGCCGGATTCGTCGCGCAACTGGGACCTGCGCTGCCACATTCGCGAAAGCCTGCTGAGCTTCATCCAGCGGCAATACCCGCATTCACTGCCGCAACTGCGCGCAGACCTCAGCGTCGGCCACAAGCAGCGGGTCGATACATCGCAGCCCGAGCATGTCGAACCGGAGCGCCAGCCACCGGTGTGACTAGTCGCCCTCGAGTCCCTCCAGCTTCTTCAGCAACTCGGCGTATTTAACCGGCAGCTGGGTGAGCCCGTGTCGCGCGGCCTGCTTGCGAATTGCGACCCGGTCGCCATCGAACTGCACCGTTTCGCTCACCACCACCTGCCGCTCGCCCCGCATCAGTGCATAGGCGTAGCACTGGGTGCCGCCTTCATCCTCCTGGTCATCGTCCGCAACCCCGGTATTCGACACGGCGATGATGGCGACGCTGGCGTTCAGCGCGCCGATAGCCATTTCGCGCGCGACCTCCTCGCTGGTCAGGCCGAATCGCTCGATGGTTTCGAAGTCCACCTTGAGCAGGCGGTTCTTTGCCTTGGGTGAATAGACCACGAAGCCGCTGTCGAGCACCTGGCCGCAACCCGGAATATCGCCCATCAGCGAAGCCATCAAACCGCAGGTACAAGACTCCGCGGTGGTCAGCGTCAGTTCCTCGCGTTGCAGAAAGTCAACGACTCGTTCGATCTCTTGCATGTTTTTTGCTCCCACCATTCCAGGTTCAACGCCTTCACGACTCTGTATTCGGAGCAAGTTGGCTGGTTGCGAGTTCCGGCAGTGGTAGTTGATCGGGTTTTCAAGAACTTCTACCGCGACGCCGGGTCTGGTTTCTGGTAGGGCCAGTGAAGCCCCACCTGCCTTCGCGGCAGCTCCGAACTAGATTTCAGCCTGGTCGTGTTCATGGTATGTGACGGTCATCAGATCGTTGCATAGGAGAAATATGCTCGTAGCTGGCGCCGGCACCTGGAACGCCGGGGCTCTGGGGAGATCGTGATGAGTATTGCCGCTGTGAACGCCCTGCCTGTCGGACTACCGAAGGCGCAACCCGCCATACCCATGGTTACTCGCCCTGCCCTGCAGATTCGTAGTAGCCACGATGACAAACGCAAGATTCTGTTCGTCACCTCCGAGCTGACCGATCTGGTCAAGACCGGCGGGCTCGCCGACGTGTCGGCGGCACTGCCCCGGGCATTGGGCGCACGCCACGATGTGCGCGTGCTGATCCCCGGCTATTCGCAGGTAATCAACAGCGGTCACGCCATCCGCAAGGTCGGCTCGCTGGGCGGCTATGCCGAGATTCCCGGCTGCCGCATTGGCCGGATGGACATGCCCGACGGCCTGATCATCTATGTGCTGATCTGCCCGGAACTCTATGAGCGCGAAGGCTCGCCATACGGTGACGCCGATGGCAACGACTGGCCCGACAATCCGGTGCGTTTCGCTCGCCTCGGACTGGCCGCTGCGGAAATCGCCGCCGGTACGGCCTGCATCCGCTGGGCGCCCGAGCTGGTGCACGCCCACGACTGGCCAGCCGGTCTGGCGCCCGCCTACATGCACTGGCGCGGGTTGAACACGCCCAGCGTCTTCACCATTCATAACCTCGCCTACCAGGGCAACATCGACATGGCGCAGCGGCGCCTGCTGGGAATCCCCGCCGAGGCCTGCGACCCGGAGCGCATGGAGTTCTACGGCAAGCTGTCCCTGCTCAAGGCCGGGATCGCCTACGCCAACCGTGTGACCACGGTGAGCGCTACCTACGCCGAGGAAATCACCACGCCGGAATTCGGTTGCGGCATGGAAGGCTTCCTCAGCATGAAAGCCCGACAGGGACTGCTCAGTGGGCTGCTCAACGGCATCGACGAAAGCTGGGAGCCGGAAAGCGATCCCTATCTGGTGAAGGGTTTCAGCGCACGCAACTGGGAAGGCAAAGAGGCCAATGCCGCCTATATCCGCGATTCGTTCGGTCTCGAGCATTGCCATGCACCGCTGTTCGCCGTGGTCTCCCGCCTGGTGCACCAGAAGGGTGTCGACCTGACCCTCGACGTGGCCCATGCCATCGTCGAAGGCGGCGGCCAGCTGGCGATACTCGGCCAGGGCGATCACCAGATCGAGCATCAGGTTCGCCAGCTCGCCGCCCAGTACCCCGGCCGTGTCGCGGCCCACATCGGCTTCAACGAGACCGATGCGCGCCGCCTGTTCGCCGGCAGCGATTTTCTGCTGATGCCGTCGCGCTACGAGCCGTGCGGCCTCAGCCAGATGTATGCCCAACGCTATGCCTCGCTGCCCGTTGCACGTCGCACGGGCGGGCTGGCTGACTCCATCGATGACGGCATTACCGGGTTCCTGTTCAACGAATCCAATGTCAGCAGCTACCGGCAGGCCGTCCAGCGGGCGCTGGCGATTCATCAGCATCCTCAGCTGCTGGCCGCCATGCGTTGCCGGGCGATGGGGGCCGGCTTTTTCTGGCGTCATGCCATCGAGCCCTATGACGCGCTGTACCGGCAATTGCTCGGAGAGCGCCGCGAGGTTCGTCTTTTAATCTGAAGAGGTCGTTCAATGCAGAAGCAGCGTGCCCTTATTGGGCATCACGGGCCGGAGTTGCTGGAAGACGGGACCACCCGCTTCCGACTTTGGGCGCCCGATGCGCAAAACGTCAGTCTGATCGTTGTAGGCGCACAAACGCTGCCGATGACCGCCACTGAAGAAGGCTGGTACAGCATCGATGCCCCTTACGGGGCCGGTACGCTCTACCGGTTTCTCATCGACGACGAACTGCATGTGCCCGACCCCGCCTCGCGGGCGCAGGCGGGTGACGTGCATGCTCCGAGCCTGGTGGTCGATACCCATGACAACTATCTTTGGCGCAACAGCAGCTGGCTCGGTCGTCCCTGGCACGAGACGGTGCTGTACGAAACCCATGTCGGTCTGTATGGCGGTTTCGCCGAGATGGAAAAGCACCTCGCCGGGCTTGCCGACCTCGGCGTGACGGCCATCGAGCTGATGCCGATCGCCGAGTTTCCCGGCGACCGCAACTGGGGCTACGACGGCGTTCTGCCCTACGCGCCGGAAGCGGCCTATGGCAGTCCGGAAGAGCTCAAGCATCTGATCGATACTGCCCACGGCCTCGGCCTGATGGTGTTTCTCGATGTGGTCTACAACCACTTCGGCCCGGACGGCAACTACCTCGGCCGCTACGCCAAACACTTCTTCCGCCACGACCAGCAGACGCCCTGGGGCGATGGCATCGATTTCCGCCGCCGCGAAGTCCGCGACTTCTTCATCGACAACGCGCTGATGTGGCTGATGGACTACCGCTTCGACGGGCTGCGCTTCGATGCCGTGCATGCCATTCCCGACCGCAGCTTCCTCACCGAACTGGCCGAGCGCGTGCACACCACCGTGGAACCCGGTCGCCATGTGCATCTGGTGCTGGAGAACGAGGACAATCGCTCCAGCCTGCTGACCCAGGGCTTCACCGCGCAGTGGAACGATGACGGCCACAATGTGCTGCATGCGCTGCTCACCGATGAAAGCCAGGGCTATTACGCCGACTATCACCAGGACGCGACCAGCAAATTGGCGCGCTTTCTTGGCGAAGGCTTCGTCTATCAGGGCCAGAACAACCGCCGTGGCGAATCCCGTGGCGAGCCCAGCGCGCACCTGTCACCGACCTCGTTCGTGCTGTTCCTGCAGAACCATGACCAGACCGGCAACCGCGCCTTTGGCGATCGCCTGGTTACGCTGGCCGATGCCGACGCGCTCAGGGCTGCCACCGCCGTCCTGCTGCTTTCCCCCATGGTTCCGCTGCTGTTCATGGGCGAGGAATGGGGCTCGCGACAACCTTTCCTGTTCTTCACCAGCCATCACGGCGAGCTGGCCGATGCAGTGCGTGAAGGCCGCCGCAACGAATTCGCCGAGTTTTCCGAGTTCGCCGACGAAGCCACCCGCGAGCGCATTCCCGATCCCAACGCCGTATCCACGTTTGAGCAGTCGCGGCCGGACTTCGGCGCACAAACGCAACCGGGGCACGCCGAGTGGCATGCGCTGTACCGCCAGCTGCTGAGCATCCGCCATGCCGAGATCGTGCCGCGCCTGCCCGGTAGCGCATTCCTCGGTTGCAGCGTGCTGGGCAATGCCGCTGTGCTTGCACGCTGGCAGCTGGGTGATGGCAGTCAGCTGCGCCTTGAGCTGAACCTAGGCGAACAAGGCGCTCCATTGCCCGTCTCGTCTAGCGCAGCGCAGCTGCTGTTCGCCAGCCGTACGTCGGATGCCACGCCCGACCAATTGCCGCCTCGTATGGCCAAGCTGTATCTGGAGAAAGCCAAATGAGCGACGAATCCCTCATCCGCCTGGCGGAAGCCGCCGGGCTCTCCATCGACTGGGTCGATGCCGACAACCGCGAACAACGGGTCGAGCCGGCCGTACTGCGCGACGTGCTGACCTGCCTCGGGCTGGCGGCGGAAACCGATGCAGATATCGAAGCCAGCCTCGAGATTCTCGCGCACAAGAACAACCACGGCGGCGTGCCGCCGCTGCTGACCTGCGATCAGCACGCTGCACTGGACCTTTCCGCCTATTTTCCGGCGACCAGTCGTTTCGAGTTGCAGGCAGAAGATGGCGGTGTTCAGCAGGGCACGCTCGACAACCACGCGCGCCTGCCAGCCATCGACACGCCCGGCTACTACCGGCTGACCATCGACAAGTATCAGCTGACCGTGGCTATCTCCCCGCTCTCCTGCCCCACAGTCGCCGAAATCGCCGGGGCGGACGCCTGGGGCCTGACGGTGCAGTTATACGGGCTGCGCCGCGCGGACGATGGTGGCCTGGGCGACACCCAGGCACTGGAGGCACTGGTCAGCAACGCCGCTGCCCACGGAGCCGATGCGCTTGGAATCAGCCCCGTGCACGCCATGTTCGGCGCACATATCGATCAGTACAGCCCTTACTCACCGTCGAGCCGGCTGTTCTTCAATGTGCTGCACGCCGCGCCCGGGTCGATCCTTGGTGAGCGGCCGTTGCGCCAAGCCATCGAGACTTGCGGGTTAGGCGAGGAACTGAAACGGCTCGAGCGCCTGGAGCTGATCGACTGGCCGGCCGTGGCGCAATCGCGGCATCGCCTGTTGCGCCAGCTGTTCGACGACTTCAGCAAGGGCGGCAACGCCCTGCAGGTGGATTTCGACAGCTTCCGCGCGAGCGGTGGCGAGGCGTTGGAAAACCACTGCCGCTTCGAAGCCCTGCACACTCATCTGCGGGACGCACAGGGCCACACGCAGCACTGGAACGACTGGCCAAGCGAATACCGCGACCCCTCCAGCCCGGCCGTTGAGGCCTTTGCCCGCGAACATGCCGATGAGGTGAGTTACCACGCCTTTGGTCAGTGGTTGATGGCCCGCGGCCTGGAACGTGCCCAGGTCGCCGCGCGCAGCGCCGGTATGCGCATCGGGTTGATTTCCGACCTCGCCGTTGGCGCCGATGGCGGCGGCAGTCAGGCCTGGAGCCGCCAGGCCGAGCTGTTGGCATCGCTGAGTGTTGGCGCGCCGCCGGACATCATGAATCGCGATGGCCAGAACTGGGGCATTTCCGCTTTCTCGCCCTGGGGCCTGCGGCAGAACGGCTTTCGCGCCTATATCGAAATGCTGCGGGCCAACCTCGCCCATGCCGGCGGCATGCGTATCGACCACGTGCTGGGCCTGAAGCGTCTCTGGGTCGTACCCGCCGGTGCCGACCCGAAGCGCGGCGTGTACCTCAACTTCCCCTTCGACGACATGCTGCGCCTGCTCTGCCTCGAGGCCTGGCGCCACCAGGCGGTGATCCTCGGCGAAGACCTCGGCACCATTCCCCACGGCCTGCGTGACGTACTCGCAGCACGGGGAATCCTCGGCATGCGGGTGCTGCTGTTCGAACAGCACGACGGCCATTTCCAGACGCCTGCCCAGTACCCGGCGCAGGCGCTGGCAACCAGTACCACCCACGATATCCCGACCCTGACGGGCTGGTGGCACGGTCACGATATCGACTGGCGCATCAAGGTCGGCCAGGTGCCCGAATCGGACCGTGATGCCCAGTGGCAAGCGCGTGAGAAAGAACGCGCAGGGCTGAATCGTGCGTTGTGCGAGTACAGTGGCAAGAACCCGGACGTGCTGCTGAACGCCGAGGAGGCGGTCGATGCCGCCATCTGCTTCCTGGCACACACCCCCGCGCCGCTGGTACTGGTTCCAGTTGAAGATGCGCTCGGTCTGGAAGAACAGACCAACATGCCCGGCATCGTCGAAACCCATCCCAACTGGCGTCGCCGTTATCCCGGCGACAGTGCAACATTGCTCGACAGCCCGGCCAGTAGCCGCCGGCTGGCGTCCTTTGCGCAGGCCCGTCGTAACCATCGTGGAGCTGCGCATCGATGAAAGACCTAACCGCAACCCTGAGACTGCAGTTTCATCGCGACTTCACCCTCGACGACGCTACTGCGCTGGTCGACTATTTCGCGGAACTCGGCGTCAGCCACATATATGCGTCCCCATTGCTGACCGCCCGCCCCGGTTCCAAGCACGGCTATGACGTGATCGACCCGACCCGCATCAACCCTGAACTGGGCGGCGAACCGGCGTTGCAGCGCCTGGTGGAGGCCCTGCGCGGCAAGGGCATGGGGCTCATCCTCGACATCGTCTCCAACCACATGGCGGTCGGTGGCTCGGGCAACGCCTGGTGGCTGGACGTACTCGAGTGGGGCCGCCGCAGCCCGTACGCGCAGTTCTTCGACATCGAGTGGAATTCACCGGACCCCCTGCTCGAAGGCCAGTTGTTGGTGCCCTTCCTTGGCAGCGACTATGGCGAGGCGCTGCAGCAGGGCACCGTGAAGCTGCGCCTGGACGTTGATAACGGCTCGCTGTACGCCGAGCATTACGAGCACCGTTTTCCGATCACCCCGCCGAGCTACGGCGAGGTGTTGCGTGCCGCCGATCATCCGCAGCTGCGTACCCTGGCGCAGCACTTCGATGCCCTGAAGACCGAACCCGCGCCGTACCAGGCCGCTCGCTTGCTACGCACCGAGCTCGCCGAGCAGTTGCAGGACGCCAGCACCCGGCAGGCGCTGGAGCAGGCGCTCAACTGCTACGAGTCCACTACCGATGACGGCTTCCGCCGCCTGCACAGCCTGCTGGAACGCCAGAACTATCGTCTGGCCAGCTGGCGGACCGCGGGTGACGACATCAACTGGCGGCGCTTCTTCGACATCAATGAGCTGGGCGGCCTGCGCGTCGAACGTCCGGTGGTGTTCGAGGAAACCCACGCCAAGATTTTCGAGCTGATCGGCGATGGCCTGGTCGACGGCCTGCGCATCGACCATATCGACGGGCTAGCCGACCCGCGCGGCTATTGCCGACGCCTGCGCCGGCGTGTCGATCGGCTGAATGCCGGGCGCCCGCAGGACGCGGTGCAGGATCACGTGCCGATCTACGTCGAGAAGATTCTCGCCGGTGGCGAGCGGCTGCATGACGACTGGGGCGTGGACGGCACCACCGGTTACGAATTCATGAATCAGGTGTCGCTGCTGCAACATGACCCGGCTGGCGAATCACTTCTGTGCTCCTTGTGGAGCGAAACCAGCGGACGCACCACCGATTTCATGGAAGAGGCTCGCCAGGCTCGCCAGCTGGTGCTGACCGGCCCGCTGGCAGGCGACTTCGAAACCGTCGCCCTGTCGCTTTTGCAGGTCGCCCGCGGCGACGTGATGACCCGCGACATTACCCTCGGCGCGATTCGCCGCGCCCTGCTGGAGCTGATCGTCCATTTCCCAGTGTATCGCACCTACATTGCCGCACCGGGCCGCCGCGAGGCCGATGAACCGTTCTTCCAGCAGGCGCTGGGCGGCGCGAAGACGACCTTGAGCGAAGCCGACTGGCCGTTGCTTGAGCATCTGCAGCGCTGGCTCGGCGGTGAAAGCCTGCGGCAACTGCCGCGTAGCCTGCGCAAGATTCGTCGCTACGCCTGCACACGCTTCCAGCAGCTGACCTCACCGGCTGCGGCAAAGGCCGTCGAGGATACCGCCTGCTACCGCTCCGGCATTCTGCTGTCGCGCAATGATGTCGGTTTCGACCCACAGCACTTCAGCGCGCCATTGCAGGCATTCCACGACGAGTGCCTGCAACGCGCCGAGCACTTCCCGCGCAACATGCTGACCACCGCGACCCACGACCATAAGCGTGGCGAGGATACCCGCGCCCGCATCGCGGTAATCAGCGAGCGCGCCGAATGGTTTGCCGGCAAGGTGCGGCGCTGGCGCGAGATGAGCGCCAGCCACATCCAGCAGCTTGGCGACGGTGCGGCGCCCTCGCCCGGCGATGAGCTGATGCTGTTCCAGATCCTGCTCGGCAGTTGGCCGCTGGGCCTGCAGGCCGGCGACAAGGCTGCGATGGAGCAGTACTGCACACGCATCCTGCAATGGCAGGAGAAAGCCCTGCGCGAGGCCAAGCTGCGCACCACCTGGAGCGATCCCAACAGCGATTACGAAAGCGCCTGCCGCCAGCACGTCGAGTACCTGCTACTCGCCGACGAAGGTGCACCATTACGGGACGAAATCGCTGCGGCCGCTGCCGAACTGGCCCCTGCCGGTGCGTTGAACAGCCTTGTGCAAAGTCTGCTGCGCATGACCACCCCCGGCGTGCCGGACCTCTATCAGGGCACCGAGTATTGGGACTTCAGCCTGGTCGATCCCGACAACCGGCGGCCGGTGGACTTCACTGCACGGCAGCACAGCCTCGCCGGCGCGACCTCGCTCGATGAGCTGCTGCAAAGCTGGCACGACGGTCGCATCAAGCAAGCTGTGATCCGCCGCACACTGCAGTTGCGTCGACGCCACCCACCGCTGTTCAGCGAAGGCCGCTATCTGCCGCTTGCGGTTTCTGGCGAGCATGCCGAGCAGCTGCTGGCATTCGCCCGCGAGCTGGAAGGCGAGTGGGTGGTAGTCGTGGTACCGCGGCTGGCAGCGGATCTGCTGGGGGATCGTGGACTACCGAGCATTCCGGCGCAGCGCTGGGGCAACACCCGGATCACACTGCCCGAGGCGCTAAACGGTAGTGAATTCGAACGACTTTTCGACGGAACGACAGTCTCATCCCAACAAGCCAGCCTAGAGGTTGCGCGCGTTCTGGACGGACTATCGGTGGCCGTCCTGCATACGTCTATGACCGCAAATGGAGAATCCCAACAATGAGTTCAGAAGAGCAACGTATCCGCGAGTTCGCTTATCAGATCTGGCAATCCGAGGGTTGCCCGGAAGGGGAAGATGAGCGCCATTGGGCAATGGCGCGCAAGCTGGTCGAGGCCGAATACGGCGCTGCCGATGCCAAGCCTGCCAGCCGCCCACGCAAGACCGCCACCAAACCCACCGATGCCACACCCAAAGCCAAGCCCAAGGACGTGAAGGATGCGTCGGCGGCCAAGCCCCGTGCGAGCCGTGCTGCACCCAAGGCTGGCACCGATGCCAAGGCCGGCACCCCCGAAACCATCAAGAAAACGCGCACCCCGCGGGCAAAGAAGGAAAGCTGACCGGCGGCAGGCATCTTGTCGGCGTCGGATCGGTCGAATGATCGTCCGCGCCGACACAAGCCTCGGTACGCCATCCGGAATGCGCCTTTGGAGATTTCATGAGTAAGAAGAAGCCCTACGTGTCGCAGGTTACGACGCCGTCCAGGATCAGCGAGGGCTTGCCCTTCCCGCTCGGGGCAACCTGGGATGGCCTGGGGGTCAATTTCGCCATTTTCTCCGCCCATGCCACCAAGGTTGAGCTCTGTCTGTTCGACTCCAGCGGCGAGGTCGAACTCGAGCGGATAGAGTTGCCCGAATACACTGACGAAATCTGGCACGGCTACCTGCCGGACGCACATCCCGGGCAGATCTACGGCTACCGCGTATACGGCCCGTACGACCCGGAGAACGGCCATCGCTTCAACCCGAACAAGCTGCTGATCGACCCCTATGCCAAGCAACTGGTGGGCGAGCTGAAATGGTCGGAAGCGTTGTTCGGTTACACCATCGGTCACCCTGATGGCGACCTCAGTTTCGACGAGCGCGACAGCGCGCCCTTCGTGCCCAAGTGCAAGGTCATCGACCCGGCCTTCACCTGGGGCCGCGACCACCCCGTGCAGGTGCCCTGGGACAAGACCATCATCTACGAAACCCACGTGCGCGGTTACACCATGCGCCATCCGGCGGTAGCGGACGATGTGCGCGGCACCTTCGCCGGCTTCAAGACGCCGGAAGTGATCGACTATATCCGCAAGCTTGGCGTCTCCTCGATCGAGCTGCTGCCGATCCATGCGTTCGTGCAAGACCAGCATCTGCTCGAAAAAGGCATGGCCAACTACTGGGGCTACAACAGCATCGCCTTCTTCGCGCCGCACCCCAAGTATCTGGCCAGCGGCAAGATCACCGAATTCAAGGAGATGGTCGCTCACCTGCACAACGCCGACCTCGAGGTGATTCTCGACGTGGTCTACAACCACACCGCCGAGGGTAACGAGCGCGGCCCGACCCTCTCCATGCGCGGCATCGACAACGCCTCGTACTACCGCCTGATGCCGGACGACAAGCGCTACTACATCAACGATTCTGGCACCGGCAACACGCTGGATATGAGCCATCCGTGCGTATTGCAGATGGTCACCGACTCGCTGCGCTACTGGGCGACCGAGATGCATGTCGATGGCTTCCGTTTCGATCTGGCGACCATTCTCGGCCGCGAGCATGACGGTTTCGATGAGCGCCACGGCTTCCTCGTCGCCTGTCGCCAGGACCCGGTGCTGGCCAAGACCAAATTGATATCCGAGCCCTGGGACTGCGGCCCCGGCGGCTATCAGGTCGGCGGCTTCCCGCCGGGCTGGGCCGAGTGGAACGACCAGTTCCGCGATACGGTGCGCTCGTTCTGGAAAGGCGACAATGGGCAGCTGGCCGACTTCGCCAGCCGTCTCACCGGCTCCGGAGATCTGTTCAACCAGCGCGGGCGACGTCCGTTCAGCTCGATCAACTTCGTCACCGCCCATGACGGCTTCACGTTGAAGGACCTGGTGTCCTACAACCACAAGCACAACGAGGACAACGACGAAGACAACCGCGACGGCAGCGACAACAACCTGTCGTGGAACCATGGCGTCGAGGGGCATACCGACGACCCGGAGATCAACGAGCTGCGCTATCGGCAGATGCGCAATTTCCTCGCCACGCTGCTGTTCTCCCAGGGCACGCCGATGATCGTCGCCGGTGACGAGTTCGCCCGTACACAGCACGGCAATAACAATGCCTATTGCCAGGACAGCGAGATCGGCTGGGTCAACTGGGACATCAGTGAAGACAGCTACGGCCTGCTTGGTTTCGCCCGTAAGCTCATCCGCTTGCGCCAGCGCTTCCCCATGCTGCGCCGCGGGCGCTTCCTGGTCGGTGCCTACAACGAAGAGCTGGGCGTGAAGGACGTGACTTGGCTGGCGCCGAACGCCGAGGAGATGTCCATCGAGCAGTGGGAAGATGCGCACAACCGCTGCATGGGCATGCTGCTTGACGGTCGAGCCCAGCCTACGGGCATCAGACGTGCAGGCTCCGACGCAACGCTGCTGATCATCGTCAACGCGCATCATGACCTGGTGAATTTCACGCTGCCGGAGGTGCCGCAGGGTATCTACTGGAACCGCCTGATCGATACCAACCACCCGACTGCGCGACCGGAACGGTTCGACTTCAACGACGAGTATGCCGTGACCGGCCGTTCGCTGCTGTTGCTCGAACTGATCAAGTCCGACGAGTGAGCAAAGGCGCCTCGGTCTGTACGGCCGGGGCGCTTATGCACTCGTTCTCCTGACATCCACTGCGACCCCTTCCACATCGACTTGTTCTTAGGCAGCGGTCGGGGTTGCCTGATCTCGACCTTAGCCACAGATGCACGCTCGGCATCCCTGATGCTCAGCGTACTGAGCTGGCGCCCCGCGCGGAAATTCGAGCTATAGGCGCCGTCCCTCACGCCCACCACATAACAGATGCGGTAAGCGGTCTCGATCGCGAAGCGCGTGCACCGCTACAGACTTAGTTCCGTGCTCCCGCGCAAAAAACGACACGCGGTAGTGAACCTCATCGCGTGACCCAAGTCCCAAAACCAGCGCGGCCCACTAACCAACCCAACGGATTCGTTCTGCTCGTCGCCGGCAGCCTTGTCTTTTCCGTGATGGATCACACGTCATGTTTTCTCTGCGACCGCTTTTTTATCCCCTTCTACTATTGCTCGGGCTGACCCCCCTGTTGCCAGCCGTGGCCTCCAGCAACCAGGCAAAAGCCGATAAACCAGGCTCGGTGCGCCTGTTCATCAACCGTGCCGGCAGCGGCAAGGCGATGGATGTCAGCAACACGCTGGAGGTGCCGGTCGAGGTCACCTTGCGGCTGACACGCATGGTCAACGTGGCCGGCGTCGGCAAGGGTGTGATTCGCAAGACCATACCGGCCAACAGCCGCGTTCGCGTGGCTACCCTGAGCAAGCGCAAGGCCGGCGGGCCAATCATGTTCAAGCATTCGTTCAGCTACGCGATGCTGTTCTCGCCGGAGCCGGATCAGCCTGACTCGGTGCAGGTCGATGGGCCGGCATATGCGCTGCCGTGGCAAGGCGGGCCGTTCCGCATCTCCCAGGGTGCTGGCGGTGACTTCAGCCACAATTCGCCGAGCGGCCGCTATGCGGTGGATATCGCCATGCCCGTTGGTACCCCTATCGTGGCGGCGCGGGCAGGCACCGTGGTGAAGATTCGCAACGGCCAGGGCGGCCGGTTTCCCGACCCGGCCGGCAACTACGTGCGCATCGAACACGAGGACGGCACCCACAGCGCCTACCTGCATCTGAGCCGCGGATCGGTGCGGGTCAAGCCAGGGCAGCAGGTCAAGGTCGGCACGCTCCTGGGCAAGTCCGGCAACACTGGCCGCAGCACCGGGCCGCATCTGCACTTCGTGGTGCAAAAGGCCTATGGCAGCTCGATGTTGTCGATCCCCTTCCGCTTCAACCAGCCGGTTAGCTCGCTGCCCAACTTTGCGCTGAGCAGCCAGTGAAGCCAGACCCTAGAGCATGCGCTGCATGATGTCGTCGCGCTTGACCAAGCGGTGATACAGCGCAGCGCCGATATGCCCGAGCACCAGCAGAACGGTGAGCCAGGCCAGCGGTGAATGCACGCTGCCGAGCGAGGCGGCCCAGGCGATCTCCGGGCCTTTCTCCACCAGTTGCTGGCCGAACACCTTGACCCCGTAGCCATTGCCGATCAGATACAGCAGACCGCTGATCGGCATCAGCAACATGCAGCCATACAGTGCCAGATGACCGCCCTTGACCAGCCATGCTGTGGCCGGGTCGTGCGGCGGGCGCTGTTTGAGCTGGCTCGCCGCCCAGACGATGCGCAGCACCACCAGTACCAGCAGCACCGCGCCAAGGGAAACATGCCAGGGCACCAGGGTCTGCCCAACCCAGTGCTCGCCTTCGGCGATGCGGTCGCCCAGCTTGAGAAACTGCCAGACGATCAGCAGTGCCATCAGCCAGTGGAATGTTCGCGAAACCGTGCCGTAGCGACTTCTGGAGTCGACCGCCGTGTTCGCGTTCGCAGCGGCTCCGGGCGGCTGGCCCGCTTCGGATTGCCAGTCGATCTGCAGGCGCTCTTCCCCCGCCATGCGCGCCAGGTGATCGGCCACAACCTTCTGCAACTGCAGCGCCTTGTCCTGATCGGCTGCTTCCAGATGCGCGTTCAGGTGTCCCTCACCGGCGTGCAGATCGCAGCGGCCGGTCGGCAGCTCTATGGTCCCGCCCTGCTCGTCCAGCTGCACGGGAAACTTGTGCCGCCAGTGGTTGCACAGCCGCTTGATCAGCCGCTGCGGGTTCTCGGCCGCGATACGGGCATGTGATCGATACATCGCTTGTTCTCCTGTAGAAATTTGCCCTGTCAGCCGAAGCGATAGGCGGACAGCGTGGTGTGCATGACGCGGTCACTGAAGACCTTGCGTCCGATGGAGCGGTCACCCGCGCCGGCCGCCACCAGCAGCGGAAGCAGATGTTCCTCGGCGCGCGGCGGATGGCAGAGGCGTGCCGACGGCGCCTGTTCCCAGCTTTGCAGCGCGAGGTCGCGTTGCTCGGGCGCGGTTTCGACCGCAGCGCTCAGCCAATGATCGAACTCGTCGGAGATCGGCGCGAAACGCGGGTCGCCGTAGCCGCGCATGTTGTGAAAGCTCATGCCGCTGCCAACGATCAGCACCCCGTCCTTGCGCAAGCCCTGCAAGGCACGACCGGCCTCGATATGTGCCTGCGGGTCGAGGTCGCTGCGCAACGAAAGCTGCACCACCGGGATATCCGCGTCGGGAAACATCAGCTTCAGCGGGATGAACATGCCGTGGTCGAAGCCGCGCTGTGCGTCCTCATGGCCACCGAGCGAAGCGTCTTCGAGCAGACCGGCGATACGCGCAGCCAGCCGCGGCTCACCTGCAGCCGGATAGCGCAGCTCATAGGTGTGCGGCGGAAAGCCGTGATAGTCGTAGACCAATGCTGGCCGCGCAGCGCTGGTGACGCTGAACGTCGGCTGTAGCCAGTGCCCGGAAATCAGCACGATGGCCGTCGGTTTCGCCGGCAGTGTCGTCGCGATGCCCCTGAGGAAATCAGCCATGGCGTTCCAGGCGGTCGGCGGGTTCCACTCCATGAAGAAGCAAGGCCCGGCGCCATGCGGCACGAACAGCGTCGGCATGGTTCGATCAGTTGCAGGATCACTGGCAATCATCAGCGGACTCCGTGAAGGACGTGCGACAAAGCATGACCTACACTCTCTAGTGAGAGAACCTGCTAAAAGGCACACACAGTTTTAACCAGGAGTAGGAACCGCGATGCTCGACAGAATCACTGGCATGCGCATATTCGCCCGCGCTGCCACGGCAGGCAGCCTCTCGGCGGCGGCGCGCCATCTGGAAATGTCGCCAGCGATGGCCAGCAAGCATGTCGATGCGCTGGAGGCCCGTCTCGGGGTCAAGTTGTTCCACCGCAGCACCCGTCGCCTGAGCCTGACCGAGGCCGGCAGCAACTATCTGGAGGCCTGCCAGCGCATCCTCCCGGAGATAGAGGAAGCCGAGGCCAGCGTTGCGTCGCAGCGGATCGAGGCCACCGGGCTGTTGCGCATGAATGTGCCGCTGACGTTCGGCACCCAATTCATCGCCCCGCTCATTCCAGAGTTCAGCCGTCGCCATCCCGCGGTGAAAGTGGAACTCGGCCTGACCGACAGCCGGATCGACCTGATCGATGGCGGCTGGGACATGGCCGTTCGCATTGGCAGGCTGCAGGACAGTCCCATGCAGGCCCGCCAGCTTGCCGATTCCCCATTGCTAGTCTGTGCCGCGCCGCGCTATCTGGATGAGCGAGGCGTGCCGCGCAGCGTCGCCGACCTGGGGCAGCACAACTGTCTCGGCTACAGCCTGGCGAGCCTCGCCGCGGGCAAGGTCTGGCCGTTCGGTCGCAATGCCGAGGTACGGATCGCAGTCAACGGCGACCTGGTCGCCAACAATGGGGAAGCCCTGGTGGCCGCCGCGGTCGGTGGCCAGGGCGTGATCTACCAGCCGCAGTTCATTGTCGCCAAGGCGCTGCGCAGCGGTGAGCTGGTCGCCCTCGAGCTGGATCAGCCGTGCGTCGAGCTCGGTGGGATTCATGTGGTCTACCCGCCTGATCGCCGTCCACCGGCCAAGGTACGGGTCATGATCGACTATCTGGTCGATGCGTTTTCCGCTGACCTGCCGTGGAGCCTGCAGTTGGACTGAGTCGGCCCTACTCCAGCTGCGCAAGCGCAGCCCAGAGCGCATCCACCACGCTAAAACTGCCACCTCAGCGATAGAAAAGGTGAACCGCTACTGCGCGCAAAAGTCGGAACAGATGTGCGCATCGGCGATTGCGCACCTGTCTGGGCGAATTGGAGTGGTTATGAAAGCGGTCAACCCCATCACCGGTGAAACGCCCTGCGTAGCCAGTAATCCGGCAAGCGCCTCGTCTGTCCTGATTGCACGGTAGGGCCGGCGCATGGCGAACATTCATATCGGCATATCCGGCTGGCGTTATGCACCCTGGCGCGGCGATTTCTACCCCAAGGGCCTGACGCAGAAGAAGGAACTGCAGTTCGCCTCGCGCGCGGTGAGCAGCATCGAGATCAATGGCTCGTTCTATTCGCTGCAGACCCCGGAGCGCTATGCCGACTGGTACGCCGATACGCCAAAGGGCTTCGTTTTCAGCATCAAGGGGCCGCGCTACATCACCCACGTACGCCGTCTTAACGACGTGGAGAAACCGATCGCCAACTTCTTCGCTTCGGGAATCTTCCAGCTCAAGGAAAAACTCGGGCCGATCCTCTGGCAGTTCCCGCCTTCGTTCAAATTAGATGCGGAACTGTTCGAGACTTTCCTTCGCCAGCTGCCCCACGACACCGAAGCCGCGCTGGCCATCGCCAAAGGATGCGAGCCCCGCATGGAGGGGCGCAGCTGCCTGTCCATCGACCGCAAGCGGCCGATGCGGCACGCGGTGGAAATCCGCAACGCCAGTTTCGCCGCGCCCGAATTCATCGACCTGCTGCGCAAGTACCGGGTCGCCCTGGTGGTGGCCGACACCGCCGGCAAGTGGCCGCACCTAGAAGACCTCACCAGCGACTTCGTCTACATCCGCCTGCATGGCGCGGAAGAGCTCTATACCAGCGGTTACACCGATGCCGCGCTGGACCACTGGTGTCAACGCATCCAGCGCTGGAGCAACGGCGACCAGCCCGATGACGCGCGACTGACCAGCCCGCGCAAGCCGCGGCCGCGCAAATCCCGCGCGGTGTACTGCTATTTCGACAACGACGTGAAGGTTCGCGCGCCCTATGACGCGCGGCAACTGCTGCGCCGGCTCGGTCTGGATGAACACCTGCAGGCCACGCCTGGCCAACTGGAAGGAGCAATGGTTTGACTCTGGACAAAAATCACCCGATCGAAAGCGCCGACCTCGATACCCACATGGCGACAGCGGTCAATTCGATCCGCATTCTCACGGTCAATACGCACAAGGGCTTCACCGCACTCAACCGTCGCTTCATCCTCCCCGAGCTGCGTGAAGCGGTGCGCAGCGTCTCGGCGGATGTGGTGTTCCTGCAGGAAGTTCTCGGCACCCACGACAAGCACGCGTTGCGCTTTCACAACTGGCCGTCCACGCCACAGTACGAGTTTCTGGCCGACAGCATCTGGACCGATTTCGCCTACGGCCGCAACGCGGTCTACCCGGACGGCGACCATGGCAACGCCGTGCTGTCGAAGTTTCCGATCATCCGCTACGAGAACCTCGACATTTCCATCGCCGGCCCGGAACGCCGCGGCCTATTGCATAGCGTGCTGCAGGTGCCGGGGCACGACGAGTTTCACGCGATCTGCGTACACCTTGGGCTGCGCGAGTCGCACCGTCAGCAGCAGCTGGAACTGCTCTGCAACCTGCTCGACTCGCTGCCCGAAGGTGCGCCGGTGGTGGTCGCGGGAGACTTCAACGACTGGCGACTCAAGGCCACCAGGACCCTGGACCGCTGTGCTGGCCTGCATGAGGTCTTCGCCGTTTCCCAGGGTCAGGTGGCGAAAACCTTCCCGGCACGCTGGCCGATGCTGCGCCTGGACCGCATCTATGTGCGCAATGCCAGCAGCCACGATGCGCGAATCCTCGGTAACAAACCCTGGACGCACTTGTCCGATCATCTGCCCCTAGCGGTGGAGATACATCTATGAGTTACCACTGGAGAGACGGGAATCGCCTTCAGTTACTGGAAAACGGCGAAGAGTTCTTTCCTCGAGTGTTCGAGGTCATCGCCCAGGCCAAGAAAGAAGTGCTGCTGGAAACCTTCATCCTGTTCCAGGACAAGGTAGGCGCGGAGCTGCAGAAAGCGCTGATCGCCGCCGCGGAAAACGGCGCCAGCGTCGATGTGACTGTGGACGGCTACGGCTCGGCGGACCTGTGCGGTGATTTCGTCACCGCCATGACCCGGGTCGGCGTGCGTATTCACATGTTCGATCCGGGCAAGCGCCTACTCGGCCGCCGGCTCAACGTGTTCCGGCGCATGCATCGCAAGATCGTCGTGGTCGATGGCGAGGTCGCCTTTATCGGCGGCATCAATTTCTCCGCCGATCACCTGGGTGACTTCGGGCCGGCCGCCAAGCAGGACTATGCCCTGCAGGTGGAAGGTCCCGTGGTGCGTGATATTCACCACTTCGCACTGGCGCAGATCGCACCTGACAAGCCGACCCATCGCTGGTGGCGGCGGCGCATGCGTCATCAGACGCCGGGTTACGGTGGCGTCAGCCGTGGCGAGGCGCGGGCGTTGTTCGTCATCCGCGACAACGACCAGCACCGCAACGACATCGAGCAGCACTACCTGCAAGCGATTCGAGATGCTCGCTCCAGGTTGTTGATTGCAAACGCCTATTTCTTCCCCGGTTATCGTGTATTGCGGGAAATCCGCAACGCCGCGCGGCGCGGGGTGCGGGTGCGGCTGATCCTCCAGGGCGAGCCGGACATGCCTATCGCCAAGTTCGGCGCGCGCATGCTCTACAACTACCTGATGCGCGACGGCGTGGAGATCCACGAGTACTGCCGCCGCCCGCTGCATGGCAAGGTCGCGCTGGCGGACTACGAGTGGTCCACAGTCGGCTCGAGCAACCTCGATCCGCTGAGCCTGTCGCTCAATCTGGAGGCCAACCTGATCATTCGTGATCATGTGTTCAACCGCCACCTGCACGAGCGCCTCGATCACCTGCTGCAGACCGACTGCCGGCGTATTCCGCTGGAGCGGATCGTCCGCGGATTCTGGTGGCGTGCGCCGCTGGCCTTCCTGATCTTCCACTTCCTGCGGCACTTCCCGGGACTGGTCAGCCTGTTCCCCGAGCACAAGCCACGCCTGGAGCTGATCGATCCGGACACCACCCGCCCACTCGATCCCGTGCCCTCCCCCCTGCAGCGAGACCACCAATGAGCCAGACCAACCAGGCCGAGGCAAAAAGCGGCTGGCGCCGGCGCTGGCCGCTGATCAAGAAGATCCTCACCTACGTATTCTTCGCCCTGATCGTCGGCCTGCTGATCGGCCTTGCGCGCAACCTCGACTGGGCAGAGGTCTACAAGACCCTGCGCAACTACCAGGCGCAGACGCTGTGGATGGCTGGCGCTGCCGCTTTTGGCAGCTACCTGGTGTACTGCTTCTTCGATGTGCTGGGCAAAGGCTACGCACGGCATGACCTGCCGATCCGACAGATCCTGCCGGTCACCTTCGTCTGCTACGCCTTCAACCTCAACCTGAGCGCCTGGGTCGGCGGCATCGCCCTGCGTTTCCGTCTGTACTCGCGCCTGGGGCTGAAACCCTCGCAGATCACCCGGGTGTTCACCATGAGCATCCTCACCAACTGGCTGGGCTACATGTGGCTCGCCGGAATGATCTTCGCCATGGGCTGGATTCAGCCGCCGGCCAGCTGGGAAATCGGCTTCACCGCCCTGCGGGTGCTTGGCGTCGGCCTGCTGGTGGCGTGTGTGGTGTATCTGTGGCTGTGCGGCTTCTCCAAGCGTCGCTCGTGGACCATTCGCGGCCACGAGATTCAACTGCCTTCGCTGCGCCTGGCGCTGATCCAGCTGGTGCTGGGCGCCGCCAACTGGTCGCTGATGGCGCTGGTGGTGTACTTCATGCTTTCCCAGAAGGCCGCCTATCCCGAAGTGCTGGGTATCCTGATGATCAGCAGCATCGCCGGCGTGGTCACCCATATCCCGGCCGGGCTCGGCGTCATCGAGGCGGTATTCGTGGCAATGCTCGCCGACGAGATGAGCAAAGGCGCCATCGTCGGAGGTCTGATCGGCTACCGGGTCATCTACTTCCTGATCCCCCTGCTGTTCGCCACCCTCGTCTATGTGGTGCTCGAAGCCCGGGCGAAAAAGCTGCGTAGCAGCAACCAGGCCGGCGACCAGCAGACTGTCTCTCAGGAAACGAGCTGAAGGTCAGCGAGAGCGATCTCCGGAAGACCGCGAATCGAGATGTGCTCCGTTCGCGGCCAAGGTCGCAGCCATAAATGCGGATACCTGAACGGAGCCAAGGGGAACAGCCTCACCGGTCGGTTCTGTCAGCAGCTCTATCTACGACAGGCTCGACCGCAGCGTCCGTGGCAGTGGCAGTGGGCTTGACCGCTAGTTGGAATCCGCAACGCGTCCTCCAAGGCACACTCAATGAGTGCTAGACCGTGACCATCGCGGTACAGCCTAGCGCATCGCTCTGCAAGTGCCTTAGAGCGCACAAGCCGCGATAAAGCGGATGCCCTACCCGCAAAAAAAACGCCGCTCAGGTTGTCCCGAGCGGCGCTCTTCAGTGCGGCAGCCTTACACCTGCGGCCGCAGTACCAGCACGCCGAGCGGCGGCAGGGTCAGTGACAGCGAGACCTTCTCACCGTGGCTCTCGATCGGCTCGGCGAGCATGCCGCCGCCGTTGCCGGTGTTCGAGCCGCCGTAGCAGGCCGCGTCGCTGTTGAAGACCTCCAGCCACTTGGCCTCCACCGGAACGCCGATGCGGTACGCCTCACGTACCACCGGCGTGAAGTTGGCGACCACCAACAGCGGATGCCCGGTCGAACTCTTGCGCAGCCAGGCGAACACGCTGTTGGCGCGATCATCGCCGATCAGCCACTGAAAGCCCTGCGGGTCGCTGTCCAATTCGTGCAACGCCGGTTCCTGGCTGTACAGCCGGTTCAGATCGCGCACCAGGTTCTGCACGCCACGGTGATCGGCCTCTTCGAGCAGATGCCAGTCCAGCTCGCGGTCATGGTTCCACTCGCGCCACTGGCCGAACTCGCTGCCCATGAACAGCAGCTTCTTGCCCGGGTGCGTCCACATGAACGACAAGTAGGCGCGCAGGTTGGCGAACTTCTGCCAGCGATCCCCGGGCATCTTGTCGACCAGCGAGCCTTTGCCGTGGACCACTTCGTCGTGGGAAATCGGCAGGACGAAGTGCTCGGAATAGGCGTAGACCATGCTGAAGGTCATCTTGTCGTGGTGGTACTGCCGATTGATCGGGTCTTCCTGGATGTACTTCAGCGAGTCGTGCATCCAGCCCATGTTCCACTTGTAGGAGAAGCCGAGGCCACCTTCGCTGGTGGGCTTGCTGACGCCCGGAAAGGCTGTCGATTCCTCGGCGATCACCAGCGCGCCAGGGGTTTCCGTGGCCACTACGTCGTTCAGATGGCGCAGGAAGTCGATCGCCTCGAGGTTCTCGCGCCCGCCATGGCGGTTGGGAATCCACTCGCCGTCCTTGCGCGAATAGTCGCGATAGAGCATCGAAGCCACCGCATCGACACGCAGGGCATCGACGTGGAACTCGCGCAGCCAGTGCAGCGCCGAAGCGAGCATGAAGCCGTGCACCTCGGTGCGGCCGAGGTTGTAGATGTAGGTATCCCAGTCCTGATGGAAGCCCTCGAACGGGTGTGCGTATTCGTACAGCGCGGTGCCGTCGAATTCGCCCAGGCCATGGGCGTCGGTGGGAAAGTGCGCCGGCACCCAGTCGAGGATCACACCGATGCCGGCGTTATGGCAGGCGTCGACGAACTCGGCGAAATCATGGGCATTGCCGTAGCGCGCACTCGGCGCGAACTGCGAGAGCAGCTGGTAGCCCCATGAGCCACCGAAGGGATGCTCCATGATCGGCATCAGCTCGATGTGGGTGAAACCCATGTCCACTACGTAGGGGATCAGGCGCTCGGCCAGTTCGTACCAGTCGTACAGGCGGCCATCGTCACCACCGTCACGTCGCCAGGAGCCCGCATGCAGCTCGTAGATGCTCATCGGCGCCTTGACCGACTGGCGCGCGGCGCGCTGCTGCAACCAGCCATGGTCCTTCCACTGGTAGTCCAGCGGCCGGGCGATGACCGAAGCGGTGCCCGGCGGGTGCTCGGTTGCCAGGGCGATCGGGTCGGCCTTGAGCGGCAGGATGCCGTTCGGCCCGAGAATCTCGTACTTGTAGGTATCGCCCGGCTGCAGTCGCGGGATGAACAACTCCCACACGCCGGACGGAAAGCGCAGCCGCATCGGATGACGGCGACCGTCCCAGCCATTGAAGCTGCCGACTATCGACACTCGGCGCGCGTTGGGCGCCCACACGGCGAAGCGCACGCCCTGCACACCGTCCACTTCCAGCACCTGCGAGCCGAATACCCGGCCGATCTGCCGGTGATTGCCTTCGGAAAACAGGTGCATGTCCAGCTCGCCCAGTTGCGGACCGAAGCTGTAGGGGTCTTCAGTGATCTGCTCGCCGCCGGCCCAGCGAATCTTCAGCAGGTAGGGTTGCTGATGTGGCAGGCGGATAAAGAAGAATCCGGGCACCTGCCCCTGCTCCATCACGGCAAGCAGTTGCTCATCGCGATCAAGCACTTCGGCACCCAGGGCATTGGGCAGGTAGGCGCGTATCACGATTCCCCCGCCGTCCGGGTGCGGCCCGAGAATGGAAAACGGGTTGCCATGCTCGGCTCGCACCAGGGCGTCTACATCGGCGTCGCTGGGCATCAGGGTTTCCCCTGGCATGGTCAGAACCGGACGATCAGTCATTGGAGCCTCCATCGAAAAGCTGTTGTGCCAGGGCCAGCAATCCCTGTAGCGGGACGGGCAACCAGGTTGGTCGGTTCTCCGCTTCGTAAACGATCTCGTAAGCGCATTTTTCCAGGCTGAACAGCAGCAGTGCAGCATTCGCGCCATCCGCGTCGCGCCAGTCGTGCGGCAACTCGGCGGTGGCCTCGCGGTAGGCTTCGAGGAAGGCCGCCTGCGCACTGCTCTGGTAACTCGCCGCGATACGCTGCCGCGCCTGATCGGCCTCGGGCGTACTGTCGCTGATCTGCGCACCGCGGATGGTCATGGCAGCGGCGTACTCGAACGAACGCAGCAGGCCTGAGACATCCTTGAACGGACTACGTTTGGCGCGCCGCTCATCCAGCGAGCGGGCCGGCTCCCCTTCGAAGTCGATGAAGTAGGCATCACCCTGCACCACCAGCACCTGGCCGAGGTGCAGGTCGCCGTGGACACGGGTCCGCACGCCACCAACGGTTCTAGCAGCCAGACGTTGCACTTGTTCGAGCAGCTTGTCGCGCCGCGCCAGCAGTTGGCCGAGCGCGGTGGCCTCCTTGCGATCGAAGCTCGAGCGATGTTCCTCGAGGCGCTGCAGGGCCTGTTCCAGCTGCGCGCTGACGCTCTGCTCCCACTGCTTGGTGTCGGCCTTGCTGGTGCTTTCGTAGGCGAAGGCCGGATCTTCGGTCTGCGTGGCCAGCGCCATGTGCATCTCGCCGAGCCGCTGACCGAGCAGGCGGTTGAAGGCCTGCAGTTCGTCGAGGGCGCTGAACTGGTTCTCGTGCATCGACACGCCGCCCGCGATTTCGTCACGCACCGCGCGGTCGAGGTTGTTCAGCGTCCACACCCAGGCATCGCCCTGGCTGTCGAGGAAATGCTGGATCACCATCAGGGCAACCGGCTCGCCCTGCTTGTTGATTCGGCTGACCTGACCGAGCATGCCGGAGATATGAGCGAAACCGCGTTCAGTGAGGAAACCGCCCATTTCCAGTTCAGGGTGGACGCCCGGTGCCACGCGACGGAGCAATTTGATCATCACCTTGTTGTCGATGATCGCCGAGCTGTTCGACTGCTCCGCAGAGATGAAGCGCACCTCGGGATGCGCCGGCAATTGCAGGTCGGCCAGTTGCGGCATCGGCACGAAGCGGATCTCACCGTCGTTGCAAGGCAGTACCAGCTCGTCGCGCAGGCCCTGAATGACTGCGGCGCTGAACTGCTCGAGGGCGAAGGCATCGGTCATCAGGCCGACCTGCGGCCCGCGGCGTACCCGCGCCAGGGCCAGTTGCTGCGGCAATGCGACCTCGAATTCGGTCTCGGCCAGAAAACCCAGCGGCAGCTGGTACAGATCGCTGCGCCCGGCGGATTCCACACAAAGCTCGCTAAGCAGAACCGGGCGATTCGGGTCGCCGAATGGCACGCAGTAGCTGATGCGGACCGACTCGATCGCCACGTCCTTGGCGGCAAACCAGCGCCGTTTCGGCAGATAGGCCGGTAGCGCTTCGGTCTCCAGAATGCGCCGGTTGGCGGCGGTCAGGGTATCCAGGCGCTTGAGTACCAGCGTCTGGAAATCCGGCATGGTGTCCACCGGCTCCTGGTGCCAGCTCGGCATCTGGTTGGTCAGCGCGAGCTGGAACCAGTAGAAGCCGTATGGCGGCAAGGTCAGCAGATACGGCAGCTGACCGATGGGCGGGAAGGCACTGCCGCCGACCATCTCCACCGGCACCATGCCGGCATATTGCGACATTTCCAGTTCTGCGGCCTGGGCCGAGCGCGAGACGTTGGCGACGCAGAAAATGATCTCGGTTTCGCCGTTCGCCCCGGTGAATTCGCGCATGTAGGCGAGGATGCGGCGGTTGCTCGGCGCGAGCATCTTCAGGGTGCCGCGGCCGAAGGCCTTGAACTGCTTGCGGATGGTCAGCATCCGCCGCGTCCAGTTGAGCAGCGAGTGCGGATCGCGCTGCTGGGCCTCGACGTTGATCGTGTAGTAGCCGTAGAGCGGGTCCATCACCGGTGGCAGCACCAGGTTCGGTGGGTCGGCGCGGGAGAAGCCGCCGTTGCGGTCCACCGACCACTGCATCGGAGTGCGTACGCCGTCGCGGTCGCCAAGGAAGATGTTGTCACCCATGCCGATCTCGTCGCCGTAGTAGATCACCGGAGTACCGGGCATCGAGAGCAGCAGGCTGTTGAGCAACTCGATACGTCGGCGGTCACGCTCCAGCAGCGGCGCCAGGCGCCGGCGTATGCCCAGGTTGATCCGTGCGCGCTTGTCCGAGGCGTAGTAGTTCCACAGGTAGTCGCGCTCCTTGTCGGTCACCATCTCCAGCGTCAGCTCGTCGTGGTTGCGCAGGAAGATCGCCCACTGGCAGTTCTCCGGGATGTCGGGCGTCTGGCGCAGGATGTCGGTGATCGGGAAGCGGTCTTCCTGGGCGATAGCCATGTACATGCGCGGCATCAGCGGGAAGTGGAAGGCCATGTGGCATTCGTCACCCGGACCGCCGTCTTCGCCGCCGAAATACAGCTGGGTGTCTTCCGGCCATTGGTTGGCTTCGGCCAGCAGCATGCGGTCGGGATAGTTGGCGTCGATCTCGGCGCGGATCGCCTTGAGCACCGCGTGGGTTTCCGGCAGGTTCTCGTTGTTGGTGCCGTCGCGCTCGACCAGGTAGGGAATCGCGTCCAGGCGCAGGCCGTCGATGCCCATGTCCAGCCAGTAGCGCATCACCGCCAGCACGGCCTTCATCACCTGCGGGTTATCGAAGTTGAGGTCCGGCTGGTGCGAATAGAAGCGGTGCCAGAAGTACTGCTTGGCCACTGGGTCCCACGTCCAGTTGGATTTCTCGGTGTCGAGAAAGATGATCCGTGTGCCGTTGTACTTCTTGTCGGTATCCGACCAGACGTAGAAATCCCGCGCTGCCGAGCCCTTCTTCGCCTTGCGCGCGCGCTGGAACCAGGGGTGCTGGTCGGACGTGTGGTTGATGACCAGTTCCGTGATCACCCGCAACCCGCGCTTGTGCGCCTCGGCGATGAAGCGCCGGGCGTCGGCCATGCTGCCGTATTCCGGATGCACGCCGCGGTAATCGGCGATGTCGTAACCATCGTCACGCCGCGGCGACGGATAGAACGGCAGCAGCCAGATGGTGTTCACCCCAAGATCGGCGATGTAATCCAGCTTCTCGATCAGGCCGGGGAAGTCACCGACGCCGTCGTTGTTCGAGTCGTAGAAGGACTTCAGGTGCACCTGATACACCACCGCGTCCTTGTACCAGAGCGGGTCCTTGATGAAAGCGGCGGGTTTGCGCGGTTTTGCCATGTTCTTCATTCCTGTCGCGGTGTGAAGGCCCAGGCCGGATCGGCGCATTAGGCAACGGCAGAGCAACAGCTGAATTCACATCAACAAAGCGTCATAAACGTATGATTCAAATGAATTAACAGCTGCGCCCGAGAAATTACTTGAGGTCCGGGTCCGGCTCCTGTGCGGTCAGGCGCCAGATGCCGAACGGCAGATGCCAGGGTTCGATGCGCATCCACTGGGTCTTGCCGTACCAGGTCCAGCGATGGCCATTCATCAGGTCCTCGCCCTGGGTATGGGCATCATCCGGCAGGCCGAGCTCCCACAGCGGCAACTCGAAATTCGCCTCCTGAGCGTTGTGCGGATCGAGACTGATGGCCACCAGAATGAAGTTCGACAGGTCTGGTGTGCGCTTGCCGAAGTAGAGGATGTTGTCGTTCCAGGCCATGTAGGCCTTGAAGCCCAGGTGCGTCTGCAGTGCCGGGTTCTGCCGTCGGATGCGGTTGAGCTGGGCGATCTCGGCGATGATGTTGCCCGGTGCGTGGTAGTCGCGGACGCGAATCTGGTACTTCTCCGAGTCCAGATACTCTTCCTTGCCCGGAATCGCCGCCGACTCGCATAGCTCGAAGCCCGAGTACATGCCCCACAGCCCCGAGCCCATGGTCGCCAGCGCGGCGCGGATCAGGAACCCGGCGCGGCCGGAGTCCTGCAGGAAGAACGGATTGATGTCCGGCGTGTTGACGAAAAAGTTGGGGCGGTAGCAGTCGCGCAGCGGCGGCTCGTTCAGTTCGGTGAGGTACTCGCTCAGTTCGGCCTTGGTGTTGCGCCAGGTGAAGTAGGTGTAGCTCTGGCTGTAACCGATCTTGCCCAGACGCGCCATCATGCCGGGGCGAGTGAAGGCCTCGGAGAGAAACATCACGTCGCGGTCGCGCTCGCGGATATCGGCGATCAGCCACTCCCAGAACGGCAGCGGCTTGGTGTGCGGGTTGTCGACCCGGAACACCTTCACGCCCTGCTCCACCCAGTGCCAGACCACGTCACGCAGTGCCAGCCAGAGGTCTGGCATGGCATCTTCGGCATAGAAGTCGACGTTGACGATGTCCTGATACTTCTTCGGCGGGTTCTCGGCATATTTGATCGTGCCGTCCGGGCGCCAGGAGAACCAGCCCGGGTGCTCTTTCAGCCAGGGGTGGTCCTGCGAGCACTGGATGGCGAAATCCAGGGCGATCTCAAGGCCATGCTCGCGAGCCGCTGCGACCAGCTCGCGGAAATTATCCAGCGTGCCCAGCTCGGGATGGATGGCGTCGTGGCCGCCCTCTTCGCTGCCGATGGCATAGGGACTGCCCGGATCGTTCGGCCCGGCGTGCAGGCTGTTGTTCGGACCCTTGCGGTGCTGGCGACCGATCGGGTGGATCGGCGGGAAATACAGCACGTCGAAGCCCATGTCGCGAATTGCCGGCAGACGCTTATGCACATCACGGAAGGTGCCGTGGCGATTGGGATCGTCGGTCTCCGAGCGCGGGAACAGTTCGTACCAGCTGGCGAACTGCGCCAACGGGCGTTCCACGTCCAGCGGATACACACGGCTGCGGCTGCAGTGCTCGCGTGGGTCGGCGGCAGCCATCGCCACGGCCGTCTCCGGTGCGAGCAGCAGTGACACGCGCTCGTCATCGGTATGCGCCATGCCGAGGCGGTGCATCAGATCGTCAAGCATCGCGCGGTTCTCGCCCTGGGCGCGGGCGGTGGCCTTCTCCAGCAGCAGACGCCCTTCTTCCAGCTCCAGATGCACCGGCACGCCGGCCGTGTGCTTCTTCGACAGCTCGTAGCGATAGCTCTCGAACACATCCCACCAGGCTTCGATGACGAACTCATGCTCGGCGACCTGAGTGGGCGTGAACTGGCCTTGCCAGGCGTCGTTGCCGAGCAACTTCAGTCGTGCCCGCCGCCAGCTGGTTTCGCCTTTTTCACGCCAGCACACGGCGGCGGCCAGCTGGTCGTGGCCGTCGGCGAAAATCTTGCTGGTCACGACCACTGGCTGGCCGATGACCGCCTTGGCGGCAAAGCGCCCCTCATCAAGCACCGGCAAGGTGGATTCGATGGCGATGCGCGGCATCTGCAGGGCTTCTTCGAGTCGAGGGTGAATCGTCGCGGTAGGCTGTGCATCGCTCATCGAACGGGCTCCTGGGGCGCATGGGTTCGGGTTGCCCGAGCCGCCTCTGGACGCGTCATCGTGCGGTTCGGGAGGCGACCGGTACGGTTTTCGTCGGCTCTTTCTTCCGAGCCAAGTGACCCTGGAAAGTTCAGCCCCGGGCGGCCGTTAGCCAGCCCGTCCGGCGACCGGTCGAGCCTGGTGGAGCGCAATACGGCAGTTGCCGTTTTCAAGCCCCCCGTGAGTGGGTGCCGAACCCGACCACGCCGACGGTCGCCAGCGCCGCGAGCAGCGACGATTGGCCGGAACCTCGCCTACGTGGGCCGATCAATGCAGAACGGCCGCCAAGGCTGAGCTGGCGAACACCAGGAGAACGACGATGACTCACGTGCGACCCGATGTGCCGCAACCCGACCCGATCGTGCATGACAAGCCGGGCGATGTGCCGCAGGTGCCTTGTGCCGAGGAGCTGGACGAACACAAGCCCGGCGCGCCATATGGAAACCAGACCGTGGCGGATACCGACGACCCCCAGACGACCTGATCGCTCGCCGCCACGCCGTTGCCTCAACCCTTCTCCAGGCGCTTGAGCAGTGCCTGCGTCAGCCCCTGGCGAACGGCGCCGTAGCGGGCCCACGGGTCGTTGCGTAACGCCCGCAAACGCTCATCCAGGTTGTCGATGTTCCAGCGATCGGCTCTCTCCAGCTGCGCCAGCTCCTCACGCTCGACAGGCACGGATACCGCCAGCCCCGGACGCGCCCTGACCGAATAAGCGGCAACGGTGCTCGCCCCGCGCTGGTTGCGCAGGTAGTCCACGAAAATTCGCCCGACCCGATTCTGCGGCCCCATTTTGTCGACGATCAGCTCCGGCGCCTCGCGCGCCAGCCGCTCAGTGACCGAGCGAGCAAACTGCCGGGCCAGGTCCCAGTCGTGCCGACGGTCGAGCGGCACCACGACATGCATACCGCGGCCACCGCTGGTCTTGAGGAAGGCCTGCAGTCCCAGGTCGTCCAGCAGCTGCAGCGTCAGCTCGGTCGCCTCCACCATGCTCGACCAAGGCAGCGCGGGATCGGGGTCGAGATCGAAAATGACTCGATCGGGCCGCTCGACGCGGTCACTGCGCGCGTTCCAGGTGTGGAACTCGACGGTACCCATCTGCACGGCCTCGATGGCCGCGGTGATGTTGTCCGCCTGGATCAGCCGCGCATGCTCGGGATCGAGGTTTTTCGGCAGTGCGCGCATGTGCGGCATCTTCAGCCGACCGCAATGGCGTTGGAAAAAGCTTTCGCCGTCGACGCCTTCAGGTGCACGAACGATGGACAGTGGTCTGCCAGCCAGTTGCGGCACCAATCGGTCGGCGACCGCCAGGTAGTACTCGGCCAGCGCAAGCTTGGTCGCGCCGCTGGCCTTGTCGATCACTCGCTGTGGATTGCTGATGCCGACGCCGCCCACCAGCGGGCGGCCGGCGCTCTTGCGCTGCTCTGGCATGGGCTACCCCGATCAGCTCGCCTTTTTGCTGGATTTGCTGCCCGCCGCTGGCGCCTTGCGCGTGCGCGAAGCCGCCGAAGAAGATTTGCTCGTTTTGGCCTTGCTCACAGTCTTGGGCTTGGCCGGCGCCTTTTCCTCCTCCTCGAGGTCGTTCTCTTTGCTGGCCTTGCCCGGCTTGGCAGCGAGGCTGCGCTTGAGCAGTTCGGTAAGATCGATGACATCCGCCGAACGACGATCCACCGCTTCCTCCGGCCCGCCGACCGCTTCCAGCTTGCCTTCGCGGGCCTTCTTCTCCACCAGCTCCATGATCTGGTCTTGGAAGGTGTCCTTGTACTGTTCCGGCTTCCACTTCTCGGTCATGTCCTCGACCAGGCGCTTGGCCATGTCCAGCTCACGCTCGGCCAGGTCCGGATCGAGCGCTTCGTCCTTCAGTTCCAGGTATTCGACCCCGCGCACCTCGTCGGCCCAGCGCAGGGTGTTCATCACCAGCGCCTTGCCCAGCGGCATTACCACCGCCAGGTGCTGCTTGTTGCGTAGCACCACGTTGGCGATGCCGACCTTGCCGGTCTGGATCAGCGTCTCGCGCAGCAAGGCATAGACCTTTTCGCCGCGGCGGTCCGGCGTCAGGTAGTACGGCGTGTCGATGTAGAGAAAGGAGATGTCCTTGGCGTCGACGAAGGCAACGATATCCACGGTCTGGGTCGCCTTGGGGTGCGCGCCTTTGATCTCGTCATCGCTGATCACCACATAGTGACCCTTCTCGTACTCGACGCCCTTGACGATGTTCTCGCTGTCGATGTCTTCGCCGGTGGTCTTGTTGATGCGCTTGTAGCCGACCCGGTCCATGCTGCGTTTGTCCAGCCAGTCGAAGTCGATGCCCTGGCGGGTGGTGGCCGGCACCAGCGCCACCGGGATGTGTACCAGTCCGAAACTGACTGCGCCTTTCCAGATCGTGCGTGGCATGGTCGTTCTCCAAGCGTTGATGTGGCCGAGCCATTCGCTGGCCCGGCAATGGGTCAGCCGTTGACCACGGTGCCGCCGTTGACGTGGATCACCTGGCCGCTCACGTAGGCTGCATCGCTGCTGGCCAGGTAGACATACGCCGGCGCCACTTCATCGGGCTGGCCGGGGCGCTTCATCGGCGTGTTGGAGCCGAATTCGGCGACCTCGTCGGCATCGAAGGTCGACGGAATCAACGGTGTCCAGATCGGCCCCGGCGCGACGCCGTTGACGCGGATGCCACGCTCGGCGAGGTTCATCGACAGCGAACGGGTGAAGGCCGTGATCGCGCCCTTGGTGGCCGAATAGTCCAGCAGCTGCGGGCTGCCCTTGTAGGCGGTAACCGATGTGGTGTTGATGATCGACGCCCCTTTGCCCAGGTGCGACAGCGCCGCCTTGGTCATCTGGAACATGCCGAAGATGTTGGTGCGAAAGGTCTTCTCCCACTGCTCTTCGCTGATGTCTTCGAGCTTTTCCTGCGGGTGCTGCTCGGCGGCGTTGTTGACCACGATGTCGAGCTTGCCGAACGCGGCGAGGGTTTCGTCGATGACCTTGCGGCAGACCTCGCGATCGGCCACGTCACCGGTGAAGGTCAGGCAGCGACGGCCGTAGCGTTCGATCACGCGGCGGGTTTCGTCGGCGTCCTGATGCTGGTCGAGGTAGAGAATCGCCACATCGGCGCCCTCGCGGGCGTACAGCACCGCGACCGAGCGGCCGATGCCGCTGTCACCGCCGGTGATGATCGCCACCTTGCCTTCGAGCTTGCCCGCCGCCTTGTAGTCTTCGCCGCGGTATTCCGGGCGCGGGTTCATCAGCCCTTCCTTGCCGGGCTCGGGCTGCTCCTGCGGCGGTAGGGTCTGATTGTCTTCAGCCATGGAAAATCCTCCGTCAAGGTTATGAGCCTGTCTTCGGAGGACTTGAACGGCGCGAGAAAAGTTTCTGCGGGGCGATGAGAGGGCCCTGTACAGGGCCCTCGAAGAGTCAGTTCAGCGTCAGCACAACGCGGCCGCGGGGCACGCCGCTTTCGACATACTGGTGGGCTTCGACTGCCTGCTCGAACGAAAACTGGCGGTCGAGCTGCGGCCAGATCAGCCGGTCCACGGTGAGCTGGTTGATATGCTGCAGCGCACGCTCCACGGCTTCACGGTTCTGCTCGATGCCCAGCTCCGGCTGCCCGGTGAAGTCGCACAGGCAGTGCAGGAAGAACTTGAAGTTCTTCTTGAAGGCCGCACACACCGGCAGGGCCGTTTCGTTGCCGCCGTTCATGCCATAGAGGATCAGCTTGCCCAGCGGCGCCATGACGTCGCCGAGCAGTTTCATCTGCGAACCGCCACAGGCATCCAGCACCACGTCGACGCCGCGGCCTTCGGTCACCTTCTGCAGGCGGCCGACCAGGTCTTCCTCTTCGGTGACGATCACCGTCTCCGCGCCCAGCTCGCGCAGGTAGTCGCGGTCCTCGCTGGTGTCGCAGGTGGCGATCACCCGGCCGCCCAGCGCCTTGGCCAGCTGTACGGCTGCCGGCCCGGTGCAGTGAGCCGCCTGGTTGATCAGCACGTATTGGCCGGCTTCCAGCTGAGCAAGTTCGACCAGCGCGAAGTAGCTGACCAGCATCGGCGTGTAGTGGATCGCCGCCTCGCTGGCGCTGAGCATGTCCGGGTAACGCACCAGCGCCTGCTGCGGCAACAGTGCATGCTCGGCGTAGAGTGGATACAGATTGAGGTCGTGGGCCGGGAAGCCGGCAACATGATCGCCGACGCTGAAGCCCTGAACGCCCTCACCCAACGCCAGCACCTCGCCCGCCACCTCGCTGCCGAGCCCGGCAGGCAGACGCGCGTGTCGTGGCGCGAGGTCCTGGCGCCAGAGCACGTCATTCCAGCTGACGCCGATGGCGCGCACGCCAATCAGCACCTCGCCTGGGCCGGCAACCGGCATCGCGCGTTCCTCGTGGCGCAACACGTCGGCCGGGCCGAACTGATGAAAACGGATGATGCGGGACATTTCGACCCCTCACTTACTACTGTGCGAACGGACTCTATCGTCAGTATCGTCACAACTCCAGTGAACGGCGTGGATTCCCATCGATAGTTCCCATGCGCAGTAATGATGGAACTACGTATGTATGCTTGCCGGCGCATTGCAGCTTTGTGCATTTCGAAAGCGGGATCGGGCATGCCGTTGGCAGCCGAAGCTGTCTAGAATGCAGACCACCCTCCAGAGCCGGACGCCTCCTGGTCCGGCTGCAGGCTCGACGTGAAACAGGTATGAATCGCAACGACCTTCGCCGTGTTGACCTCAATCTGCTGATCGTCTTCGAAACGCTGATGCACGAGCGCAGCGTGACCCGCGCAGCGGAAAAGCTGTTTCTCGGCCAGCCGGCGATCAGTGCCGCCCTGGCACGACTGCGCACGCTGTTCGACGATCCGCTCTTCGTCCGTACTGGCCGCAGCATGGAGCCGACCGCCCGCGCGCTGGAGATCGCCCAGCTGCTTTCACCGGCGCTGGACTCGATCTCCACCGCCGTTAGCCGCGCCTCGACCTTCGACCCGGCAACCAGTACCCAGGTGTTTCGCATCGGCCTGACCGATGAAGTCGAGTTCGCCCTGCTACCGCCGCTGCTGCGCCGCCTGCGCGCCGAAGCGCCGGACGTGGTGCTGGTGGTGCGCCGCGCCAACTATCTGTTGATGCCCGGCCTGCTGGCGTCCGGTGAGATCTCGGTGGGCGTCTGCTACACCGAGGAGCTGCCGGCCAATGCCAAACGCAAGGTACTGCGCCGGCCCAAGCCGATGCTGCTGCGTGCCGACAGCATTCCCGGCCGGCTGAGCATGGAGGACTACTGCAGCCGTCCGCATGCGATGGTCTCCTTTGCCGGCGATCTCAACGGCTATATCGACGAAGAACTGGCGCTGCACGGCTGCAAGCGCAAGGTGGTCCTGGCGGTGCCGCAGTTCAACGGCCTGGCCAGCCTGCTTGCCGGCACCGACATCATCGCCACCGTCCCGGACTACGCCGCCGCGGCGCTGGCGGCCAACGGTGGCGTGCGCGCCGAACCGCTGCCCTTTCAGACCAGCCAGGATTTCGAGCTGTCCATGGCCTGGCGCGGCGCGCAGGACAACGACCCCGCCGAGCGCTGGCTGCGCTCGCGCATCCAGATGTTCGTCGGCGATCCGGATAGTCTCTGACAGGCCCGACGCCTGGGGCTTCGCAGCGCGTGCCGGGTAGACAGGACTGCTCCCGCCAGTGATGCGCTAACCGTTTTTCGTGGTTTCAAGCGTGGTCGCTCGGGAATGCCGCGTCGAGGCTTCGGCGGCGGCAGGGTTCATTCGCGGCCAATACCGCTCCCACGCAAAGGTGAGCAATATCCTCGCGCTTCGCTGATAACGAATGCGCAACCATCACCGCCAATGATATTCACCTTCGCCTCGTTCGATTTTTGCTGAACGGCTTGACCACGCAGACTCCTGCCATCAACAAATCCGACTTGCGGAGTCAAGCATGGAACGTTCGTTCAACGCCTTGCGTTTTCCCCTCATTGCCGTGGCGGTGCTGATCACCGCCGCTTGTGGCAAGGCACCGGAGGCCACCCAGTCGGGCATGCCAGCGCCCGCCGTCAGCGTCGCGGAAGTCATCGAGCAACAGGTGACCGAGTGGGATGAACTCACTGGCCGCCTGGAAGCGCCGGAGTCGGTGGAGATCCGCCCGCGCGTGTCCGGTTTCATCGACAAGGTGGCCTTCGAGGAAGGCGCGCTGGTGAAGAAAGGCGACCTCTTGTTCCAGATCGACCCGCGCCCGTTCCAGGCTGAGGTCAAGCGCCTGCAGGCGCAGCTGCAACAGGCTCGCGCCAACCAGCAACGCACCGTCGCTGAAGCCGAACGCGGTGAGCGCCTGCGCAAGAAGAACGCGATTTCCGACGAGCTCGCCGACGCCCGCGTCAGTGCCGCCAGCGAAGCCCGCTCGGCAACCGCGGCGATTCAGGCGCAACTGGACCGCGCGCAGCTGGATCTCTCCTTCACCCGCGTGACCGCGCCCATCGACGGCCGCGTCGGCCGGGCGCTGATCACCGCCGGCAACCTGGTCAACGCCGGCGAGGCGCTGCTGACCACGCTGGTCTCCACCGACAAGGTCTATGCCTATTTCGAGGCCGATGAACGTACCTACCTCAAGTACCGCGAGCTGGCGCGCAACGGCGACCGTGGCGAGGCGACCCCGGTCTACCTCGGCCTGTCCAGCGAGGACGGTCACCCGCACCTGGGCCACATGGACTTCGTCGACAACCAGGTCGACCCGCGCACCGGCACCATCCGCGGTCGCGCCGTGTTCGACAACCGTGACGGCAGCTTCACCCCCGGCCTGTATGCACGCCTGAAGCTGGTCGGCAGCGCCACCTACGACGCCGTGCTGATCAAGGACGTCGCCGTCGGTACGGATCTGGGCAAGAAGTTCGTCCTGGTACTGGCCGAAGACGGCACTGTCGCCTACCGCCCGGTCGAGCTCGGTCCCAAGCTCGAAGGGCTGCGCATCGTCCGCAGTGGCCTGGCCAAGGGCGAAAGCATCGTGGTCAATGGCCTTCAGCGGGTACGGCCGGGCAGCCAGGTGCAGCCGGAATCAGTGCCGATGGCCGACGCCGAAACGCTGGCCACCCTGCGCCAACAGAACCGTGCGATCAGCGAGGCGATGAAACCGCAGGTCGTCGAGCGCAGCCTGGCTCAGCGTCCTAGCAGCTGAGCACCTCCCGCAACTGACCTGAACTCCGGCGCGCCTGCCGCGCCAATCCGATCGATCCGCCAGGGCGCCAGACGCGCGCCCTACCCCGGAGTGCGCCATGAATTTCTCGCAATTCTTCATCAAGCGGCCGATTTTCGCCGCCGTGCTGTCGCTGGTGATCCTCATCGGCGGGGCCATCTCGCTGTTCCAGTTGCCGATCAGCGAATACCCCGAAGTCGTCCCGCCCACCGTGGTGGTACGTGCCAACTTCCCTGGCGCCAACCCCAAGGTGATTGGCGAAACCGTCGCATCCCCGCTGGAGCAGGCCATCACCGGCGTCGAGGGCATGCTCTACATGTCGTCCCAGGCGACCGCCGACGGCAAGCTGACCCTGACCATCACCTTTGGCCTGGGCACTGATCTGGACAACGCCCAGGTGCAGGTGCAGAACCGCGTCACGCGCACCATGCCGACCTTGCCCACCGAGGTGCAGCGCCTCGGCGTGACCGTGGACAAGGCCTCGCCGGACCTGACCATGGTGGTGCACCTGACCTCGCCGGATCAGCGCTACGACATGCTCTACCTGTCCAACTACGCCGCACTCAACGTCAAGGACGAGCTGGCGCGGCTGGATGGCATCGGTGATGTGCAGCTGTTCGGCATGGGCGATTACTCCCTGCGCGTCTGGCTCGACCCGGAGAAGGTCGCCTCGCGCAACCTCACTGCATCGGACGTGGTCAACGCTATTCGCGAGCAGAACCGCCAGGTCGCTGCAGGTTCTCTGGGCGCACCGCCGGCACCGGGCGCGACGGACTTCCAGCTGTCGATCAACACCCAGGGCCGTCTGGTCACCGAGGAAGAATTCGAGAACATCATCATCCGCGCCGGCGAAGACGGTTCGATCACCCGCCTGCGGGACATCGCCCGTGTCGAACTGGGCTCCAGCCAGTACGCGCTGCGTTCGCTGCTGAACAACCAGCCCGCCGTCGCCATTCCGGTATTCCAGCGCCCGGGTTCGAACGCCATCGAGATCTCCGACTCGGTGCGCGCACGCATGGCCGAGCTGAAACGCGACTTCCCGGAAGGCGTGGACTACGAGATCGTCTACGACCCGACCATCTTCGTGCGCGGCTCCATCGAGGCAGTGGTGCATACGCTGCTCGAGGCCATCGTGCTGGTGGTGCTGGTGGTGATCCTGTTCCTGCAGACCTGGCGCGCCTCGATCATTCCACTGGCCGCGGTGCCGGTGTCGCTGATCGGCACCTTCGCGGTCATGCACCTGCTCGGTTTCTCGCTCAACGCGCTGTCGCTGTTCGGCCTGGTGTTGGCCATCGGCATCGTGGTGGACGACGCCATCGTCGTGGTGGAAAACGTCGAGCGCAACATCGGCCTCGGCAAGTCGCCGGAGGAAGCGACCCGTCAGGCCATGAAGGAAGTGACCGGGCCGATCATCGCCACGGCGCTGGTGCTCTGCGCGGTGTTTATCCCGACGGCGTTCATTTCCGGCCTCACCGGGCAGTTCTATCAGCAGTTCGCGCTGACCATCGCCATTTCCACGGTGATCTCGGCGTTCAACTCCCTGACCCTGTCGCCGGCACTGGCCGCCGCACTCCTCAGGTCGCACGACGCACCAAAGGACGGCTTCTCGCGTCTGCTTGACCGGATTTTTGGCGGCTGGCTGTTCGCCCCATTCAACCGCATGTTCGACCGCGCCAGCCACGGTTACGTCGGCCTGGTGCGGCGCATCCTGCGCGGCAGCGGCATTGCGCTGGTGGTTTATGTCGGACTGGTCGGCCTCGGCTACATGGGCTTCGCCAGCACGCCGACCGGTTTCGTGCCGCCGCAGGACAAGCAGTACCTGGTCGCCTTCGCCCAGCTGCCGGACGCCGCCACCCTGGACCGCACCGAGGACGTGATCAAGCGCATGTCGGAAATCGCCGGCAAACACCCCGGCGTGGAGAACACCGTGGCCTTCCCGGGCTTGTCGATCAACGGCTTCACCAACAGCCCGAACAGCGGCATCGTCTTCACTCCACTCAAGCCGTTCGATGAGCGCAAGGACCCGTCACTCTCGGCCAACGCCATCGCGGCGGACCTGAACGGCCAATTCGCACAGATCCAGGATGCCTTTATCGCCATCTTCCCGCCGCCGCCCGTGCAGGGCCTGGGCACCATCGGCGGCTTCCGCGTGCAGGTGCAGGACCGCGGCAACCTCGGCTACGAGGAGCTGTATACCCAGGTGCAGAACATCATCGCCAAGAGCGCGGACTATCCGGAGCTGGCCGGCCTGTTCACCAGCTATCAGGTCAACGTGCCGCAGGTGGATGCCGACATCGACCGGGAAAAAGCCAAGACCCACGGCGTGCTGATCGACGAGATCTTCGACACCATGCAGGTCTACCTCGGCTCGCTATACGCCAACGACTTCAACCGCTTCGGCCGCACCTATCAGGTCAACGTCCAGGCGGACCAGAAGTTCCGTCTGGCACCGGAGCAGATCGGCCAGCTGAAGGTGCGCAACAACCGCGGCGAGATGGTCCCGCTGTCGACCTTCGTCAACGTCACGGACAGCGCCGGTCCGGATCGGGTGATGCACTACAACGGCTTCCTCACCGCCGAGATCAACGGCGCGGCCGCGCCGGGCTACAGCTCCGGTCAGGCCGAGGCGGCCATGGAGCGCCTGCTCAAGGCTGAGCTGCCGAATGGCATGAGCTATGAATGGACCGAGCTGACCTATCAGCAGATCCTCGCCGGCAACACCGCAATCTTCGTCTTCCCGCTCTGCGTGCTCCTGGCCTTCCTGGTGCTGGCTGCGCAGTACGAGAGCTGGAGCCTGCCGCTGGCGGTGATCCTGATCGTGCCGATGACGCTGCTGTCCGCCATCACCGGGGTGATCCTGGCCGGCAGCGACAACAACGTGTTCACCCAGATCGGCCTGATCGTGCTGGTGGGCCTGGCGTGCAAGAACGCGATCCTCATCGTCGAGTTCGCCAAGGACAAGCAGGAAGAAGGCATGGACCGGCTGGCCGCGATCCTCGAAGCCTGCCGCCTGCGTCTGCGGCCGATCCTGATGACCAGCTTCGCCTTCATCATGGGCGTGGTGCCGCTGGTGCTCTCCAGCGGGGCCGGCGCCGAGATGCGCCATGCCATGGGGGTCGCGGTGTTCAGCGGCATGCTCGGGGTGACCTTCTTCGGTCTGCTGCTGACCCCGGTGTTTTATCTGGTGATTCGTGCCTTCATCGAGAAACGCGAAGCCCGCAAAGCGGTTTACAAGGAGGCCCGCGCATGAAGTTCTTCGCTCTTTCCCTGCTCACTCTGGCACTGAGTGCTTGTGCGGTCGGCCCCGATTACCGGGCACCGCAGCCGGAACCGGCGCGTATCGACGGTGCTTCGGCTGCCGACTACGACCGCTCGCGTTTCGAAGCGGCCTGGTGGCAGCAGTTCGACGACCCGACGCTGGACGCCCTGGTAGGCGAAGCCCTGGCCGAGAACCGCGAACTGCGCATCGCCTATGCCCGCCTACGGGCGGCACGGGCTATTCGCGATGACGTCAGCAATGATCGTCTGCCCACCGTCACCGCGGGCGCCAGCGCCGATATCGGCAAGGCCCAGCAACCCGGCGTGACCGAACAGCGCGTGAATGCCGAACGCTACGACCTCGGGCTGGACATGGCCTGGGAGCTGGACCTGTTCGACCGAATCCAGCGCCGCCTGGAATCCAGCGAGGCGCAGGCTGATGCCGTCGAGGCCGAGCTCTACCAGCTGCAGGTCAGCCTGATTGCCGAGCTGGTGGATGCCTACGGTCAGCTGCGCGGTGCTCAGCTGCGTGAGCGCATCGCCCGCGACAACCTGGCCAACCAGCGCAATTCCCATGAGCTGACCGAACAGCTGCGCGAAGCAGGCGTCGGCAGCGAGCTCGACGTGCTGCGCGCCGATGCCCGTCTGGCGGCTACCGAGGCCAGCCTGCCACAGCTCAGGGCGCAGCAGGCGCGTGCGCGCAACCGCATCGCCACCCTGCTCGGCCAGCGCGCCGATCAGCTCAGCGTCGACCTCTCGCCGCGCGAGCTGCCGGCAATCGCCAAGTCGCTACCGATTGGCGATCCCGGCGAGCTGCTGCGCCGGCGCCCGGACATTCGTGCAGCCGAGCGTCAGCTGGCCGCGGCCACTGCCGATGTCGGCGTGGCGACGGCCGACCTGTTTCCGCGCGTGAGTCTGTCGGGCTTTCTCGGCTTCGTTGCCGGGCGCGGCTCGCAGATCGGTTCCAGCGCGGCGCGGGCCTGGGGCGTGGCGCCGAGCATCAGTTGGGCAGCGTTCGACCTGGGCAGCGTGCGGGCCCGCCTGCGTGGTGCCGAAGCCGACGCCGATGCGGCGCTGGCCAGCTATGAGCAACAGGTATTGCTGGCACTGGAAGAGTCAGAGAACGCCTTCAGCGACTACGCCAACGCCCAGCAGCGCCTGCTTTCTTTGGTCCGCCAGTCGACAGCCAGCCGCGCCGCCGCGCAGCAGGCGGAGATCCGCTATCGCGAAGGCACTGCCGATTTTCTTGTGCTGCTCGATGCCGAGCGCGAGCGCCTGACGGCCGAAGACGCTCAGGCGCAAGCCGAAGTGGAGCTCTATCGCGGGGTGGTGGCGCTGTACAAGGCCCTTGGCGGTGGCTGGGAAGTCCCCGAGCAGACGCCGCGAACGGCCGCGGCAGAGCAGTTGCAGTCCGAGGGAGGTCGCGCAGAAATGTGACACGGTGCCGCTCCCGTCGGGTTGGTAGGGGAAAGCGCTTTCAGTCGTCACCTATCTTTGGCATAAGGAGCGGCTGAAAGCCTAGAAGCGTCCTCGCGGTCGGTCCGTCTGGATGCACTGCCAACCAACCAGAATAAAGAGTCTTTCATGAAGCCGATCATTACCCTTGCCGGGCTTGTGCTGGCGGTCACCAGCGCATTCGCCCAGGCGGAGCCCATCGTCATCAAGTTTTCTCACGTAGTGGCCGAAGACACGCCCAAGGGCAAGGGTGCACTGATGTTCAAACGCCTGGCCGAAGAGCGCCTGCCCGGCCAGGTAAGCGTCGAGGTCTATCCGAATTCGACGCTGTTCGGAGATGCCACGGAGCTGGAGGCATTGCGCAACAACGAAGTGCAGCTGCTGGCACCGTCATTGGCGAAGTTCGAGCAATACACCAAGCAGCTGCAGGTATTCGACCTGCCCTTCCTGTTCGACGATATCGACGCGGTAAACCGCTTCCAGAAGCGCACCAAGGGTAAGCAGCTGCTGCGCTCAATGGAAGACCAGAACATCACCGGCCTGGCCTACTGGCACAACGGAATGAAGCAGCTCTCGGCGACCCGCATGCTACGCCTGCCGAGCGATGCCTCGGGGCTGAGCTTCCGCATTCAACCGTCGGCCGTGCTCGAGGCGCAGTTCGGTGCTGTCGGCGCATCGACCCAGAAGATCGCCTTCGCCGATGTCTACGACGCCCTGCGTACCGGCACCGTACAGGGCGCGGAGAATCCCTGGTCGAACATCTACAGCAAGAAGATGCATACCGTGCAGCCCTACATCATCGAGAGCGACCACGGTGTGCTCGATTACATGGTGGTCAGCAACACCCGTTTCTGGATGGGCATGCCGCACAAGATCCGTTTCGAGCTGGAAGCCATCCTCGACGAGGTGAGCTACATGGTGAACCGCGAGGCCGAGGAGCTGAATCAGGCCGATCGTGAACGCATTCGCCAGGCGGGAACGACCGAGATCGTCAGCCTGACCCCGGAAGAGCGCGAACGCTGGCGCGAAGCGATGCGTCCGGTTTGGCAGCAGTTCGAGCCGGTGATCGGCGCGGACATCATCAAGGCAGCCCAGACCGTCAATCGCAAGCAGCGCAATTGACCGCCGAAAGCGACGCCGCATAAAACGCAAAAGCCCCGCCGATCCGGCGGGGCTTTTTTTGGGTGCCGGCTTCGCGGCCGGAATCAGGGCGCGTCCGGCGAGGTCGCAGCCGTCGGTGGCTGATCCAGCTGCTGGCTATCCCAGCCACCGCCCAGCGCGGCGATCAGCAGCACACTGGCGGTCAGCCGATCGCCCAGCAGGGTCAGGTTGGTGCGCTCGTTGTTCAGCGCTGTGGTCTGCACCGTGGCAACGCTGAGGAAATCGACGGTGCCTGCCCGGTACTGGTTCTCGATCAGACGCAGAGACTCCTGTGCCGCCTCCAGCGCCTCGCGCTGCACAACCGCCTCCTCTTCCAGCACCCGCAGCTGCACCAGGTAATCCTCCACCTCGCGGAAGCTATCGAGCACGGTCTGCCGGTAAGTGGCCACGGTCTGGTCGTAACTGGCTTCGGCACGCTCCAGTTCGGCGCGCCGGCTGCCGAAGTCCAACAGTGTCAGCGCGAGTTGCGGGCCGAGCGACCAAAAACGGTTGGGCACACTGAACAGGTCGCTGAAGCTGCTGTTGCGGTAGCCACCGCTCGCCGAAAGCGTCAGGTCCGGGTACCAGGCCGCTTCGGCAACGCCGATGTTGGCGTTAGCCGCCATGACCTGGCGCTCGGCGGCGGCGATATCGGGGCGGCGTTCCAGCAGCTGTGACGGCACGGCCAGCGGCACGCCTGGCAACCCGGGGATTTCCTCGCGCACCGCAATATCCAGCTCCGAGGGCGCAACGCCGATGAGCACGGCGATCGCATGTTCCATCTGCGCCCGCTGCCAGCGCAGGTCGATGGCCTGGGCCTGGGTGCTCTTGAGCTGCGTCTGCGCCTGGGCGACGTCGGATTTCGGCACAATGCCGGCCCGATACTGGTTCTCGGTCAGGCGCAGCGAGCGTGCGTAAGCCGCGACGGTCTGGTCGAGCAGGCGTTGATGTTCGTCGATCACCCGCAGCTGCAGGTAGGTCTGCACCAGCTCGGCCTGCAGGCTCAGCCGCACTGCGGCCAAGTCTGCGGCGCTGGCCTGCATGCTGGCGCGGTTCGCTTCCAGATTGCGCCGCAGTCGGCCCCAGATATCCGCCTCCCAGGACGCACTCAGGCCCGCTTCGTAGCTTTCGCTGACGCCACTGCCGAACGAGCCGCTGCTGGTGTCCGAGCTACCACTGCCCTGCGCCGAACGGGTCACGCCGGCGCTGCCGGAAAGGATCGGGAACAGCTGCGAGCGTGCACCACGTACCAGTGCCCGGGCCTGGCGGAACTGCGCCTCGGCCGCGGCCAGGTTCTGATTGTCGACATTCAGCCGGGCGACCAGGGCGTCCAGCTCGGCATCGCCATAAAGCCGCCACCACTCGCCACGCTCCAGCACATCGGCCGGCGCCGCGGCTTTCCAGCCTTCGGCCTGTTTGAATTCGGTAGCCACGGGCAGCTCCGGACGTTGATAGTCCGGGCCCAGGGTACAGGCGCCCAACGACAGGGCCAGCACGGCAGCTGCGAGGGGCCGCAGGGCATGCTTCAGCGATGAGGGGTTCAGCGACGACAGATTCATAGCGGGTTTTCCAGGGCGGCATCGGTGCGAACACCGCGCCAGCTGTTGAAACGATGACGCAGGCGGTCCAGGTACAGATAGACCACCGGCGTGGTGTAGAGGGTCAGGATCTGGCTCAGCAGCAGACCGCCGATGATGGTCAGACCCAGCGGCTGGCGCATCTCGGCGCCCTCCGCGCCGCCGAGCAGCAGCGGCAGCGCGCCGAGAATGGCAGCCATGGTGGTCATCAGGATCGGCCGGAAACGCAGCAGGCAGGCGCGATGAATCGAATCGGCGGGCGACAGCCTGTCGTTGCGTTCGAACTGCAGGGCCAGGTCGATCATCAGGATCGCGTTCTTCTTCACCACGCCGATCAGCAGGAACAGCCCGAGCAGCGAGATCAGGCTGAACTGGTCGCCGGTAAGGATGATCGCCAGCAGCGCGCCGACCCCGGCCGATGGCAGTGTCGAGAGAATGGTCAGCGGATGGATGTAGCTCTCGTAGAGGATGCCCAGCACGATGTAGACCAGCAGCAAGGCGCCGAGAATCATCAGTGGCTGGCCTTGCTGGGTGCTCTCGAAGGCGCTGCCGGTGCCGCCAAGGCGGCCTTGCACCTCACTCGGCATGCCGATGGCGGCTACCGCGCGCTCGATGGCCAGGGTCGCCTGATCGAGGCTGACGTCAGGCGCGAGGTCGAAATCGATGTTCTCCGCAGCGAACTGCCCGTCGTGGCTGACCCGATCCTCCTCCAGGCTGCGTTCGTAGCGGGCGAACGCGGCGAGCGGCACGCGCCGGCCATCCTCGGTGATGATGTGGATCTGCTCCAGCACCTCGGGATACTGCGCGTAGCTGGGGTCGATCTCCATCACGACCTGGTACTGGTTGAGCGATTCGTAGATGGTGGAAATCTGCCGCTGGCTGAAGGCGTTGTTGAGCAGCGTGGTCACCGTACTCATGTCGATGCCCAGACGCTTGGCCGCATCGCGATCGATCTTCAGGCTGATCTGCTGAGCCCCCTCGCCGTCATTGGCGTCGATGCTGGTCAGTTCCGGCAGCGCCGACAGTGCCTGGGTGACCCGTGGCACCCAGGTGCGCAGGTCGTTCAGGTCGCTCGCCAGTAGCGTGTAGGAATAGGCCGAACTGCTCTGCCGGCCACCGCCGAACTGCAGGTCCTGATCGGCCATGAGGAACATGCGCCCGCCAGGCACCTTCGGCTGGTTCTTGCGAATGCGCTCGATGACCTTCTGCGCCGAGATCTTCCGTTCGCTCAGCGGTTTTAGGCGCACGATCATGAAGGCGTTGTTGATGCCGCCCTGCCCGCCGATGAAGCCCGCCACGCTCTCCACCGCCGGATCCGCCAGCACCGCCTTGCGGAAGACCTCCATCTTCGGCTGCATGACCTGGAAGGACAGGCCGTCATCACCGCGGATAAAGCCGGTCAGCTGGCCGGTGTCCTGCTGCGGCAGGAAGGTCTTTGGCACCTGCACGTAGAGCACCACGTTCAGCGCGATGGTCGCCAGCAGGCTCAGCAGCGTGATGCGACGGTGCCGCAGTGCCCAGCTCAGCGACCGGTCGTAGTGACGTAGCAGCCACTGATGGGCCTGGTGGCTCCAGCGCTGCAGGCGCCCTTCCTGCGCGGGCTGATGCGGTTTGAGCCAGCGCGCGCAGAGCATCGGTGTCAGCGTCAGCGAAACCAGCAGCGAGACCAGGATCGCCGCCGCCAGGGTGATGGAAAACTCGCGGAACAGCCGCTCGACGATGCCGCCCATGTAGAGGATGGAGACGAATACCACCACCAGTGAGAGGTTCATCGACAGCAACGTGAAACCGACTTCGCGGGTGCCGACGTAGGCGGCCTTCAACGGCGGCATGCCGTCGTCGATATGCCGGGCGATGTTCTCCAGCACCACGATGGCGTCGTCCACCACCAGGCCTGCGGCCAGGATCAGCGCCATCAGCGAGAGGATGTTCAGCGAGAAGCCGAACAGGTACATCACGGCGAAGGTACCGACCAGCGACACCGGCACTGCCAGCGCCGGGATCAATGCAGTACGCAGGCTGCCGAGGAACAGGAACACCAGCACGATGACCAGCGCCACCGCGATCAGCAGCGTGCGTTCGGCCTCGTGCAGCGTGGCGCGGATCACCGGCGAGCGGTCCATGGCGATGTTCAGATCGACGCTGCCGGGCATGATCGCCTGCAGCGCTGGCAGTTCGCGGCGGATGCCCTCGATGGTTTCGATGATGTTGGCGCCGGCCTGGCGATTGACGATCAGCAGCACGGCCTGCTCGTTGTTGAAGAAGCCGCTGTTGTAGCGGTCCTCCACCGAATCGCGCACCTTTGCGACATCGCCCAGGCGCAGCGCCGCACCGTCCTGGTAGCGGATGATCAGCGGTGAGTAGTCGGCCGCCTCGTGCAGCTGATCGTTGGCGCGAACCTGCCAGTGGCGGTCCGCGTCCTCGACCATGCCCTTGGGTCGGCGCACGTTGCCGTTGGCGATGGTCTGGCGCACTTCGTCCAGCGACACGCCGTACTGCTCCAGCTGCTGCGGCTGCAGCTCGATGCGCACGGCGGGCAGCGAGCTGCCGCCGACCTGGATTTCCCCGACGCCGGACACCTGCGACAGCTTCTGCGCCAGGATGGTCGAGCCGATGTCGTACAGCTCGGCCTTGTCCAGCACGTCCGAGGTCAGCGAGAGCACCATGATCGGTGCCTGGGACGGATTGATCTTGCGGTAGGTGGGCATGCTGCGCATGCCGCTAGGCAGCAGGTTGCGCGCGGCGTTGATGGCCGCCTGCACGTCGCGGGCGGCGCCATTGATCTCGCGGTCCAGGTCGAACTGGATGATGATCCGCGTCGAGCCCTGGCTGCTGCGGCTGGTCATCTGGCTGACCCCGGCGATGCTGCCCAGCGAGCGCTCCAGCGGCGTGGCCACGCTGGAGGCCATGATCTCCGGGCTGGCGCCGGGCAGGCTGGCCTGCACGGTGATTACCGGGAAATCCATGTTCGGCAGCGGCGATACCGGCAGCAGGCCGAAGCTGACACCACCCAGCAACAGGATCGCCAGACTGAGCAACATGGTCGCCACGGGACGGGCGATAAAGGGTGCGGAAAGGTTCATACCCGCCCCCGCGCGATCTGAGTCCGGCTCACGCTTGAGCCTCCGCCAGCGGCTCGCGGCGACGCCCGAAGCGCTGGCCGAGGCGGTCGAAGAACAGGTAGATCACCGGTGTGGTGAACAGCGTCAGCAGCTGGCTGAGCAGCAGACCGCCGACCAGCACCAGGCCGAGCGGCTGGCGTAGCTCGGCACCGGAGCCGGATGCCAGCATCAGTGGAATCGCACCGAACAGCGCCGCCAGCGTGGTCATCAGGATCGGCCGGAAACGCAGCAGCGCCGCGCGATAGATCGCATCCTGCGGACTCATGCCCTGCTGCCGTTCGGCCTCCAGGGCGAAGTCGATCATCATGATCGCGTTCTTCTTGACGATGCCGATCAGGAGGATGATGCCGATGATCGCGATCAGCCCGAGGTCGTTACCGGTCAGCAACAAGGCTAGCAAGGCGCCGACCGCCGCCGAGGGCAGCGTGGAGAGGATGGTAATCGGGTGGATATAGCTCTCGTAGAGCACGCCGAGCACGATGTACATGGTCACCACCGCGGCGAGGATCAGCAGCAGCGTGCTCGACAGCGAGGCGCGGAAGGCCTCGGCGGCGCCCTGGAAACGCGTCTGGATACCGGCCGGCAGGCCGATCTCCTGCTCCACCGCTTCGATCACTTCCACCGCCTTGCCGAGCGACACGCCGCTGGCCAGGTTGAACGACAGGGTCACCGCCGGGAACTGGCCGATATGGTTGATCAGCAAGGGCGCGTTGCGTTGCTCCAGCGTCGCCAGGCTCGACAATCGCACCGGCGTGCCACCTTCGCTCTGCACGAATAGTTGCTCCAGCGCCTGCGGGCCGAGGCGGTTGCCCGCCTCTGCCTCCAGCACCACGCGGTACTGACTGGCCTGGGTGAAGATGGTGGAAATCTGCCGTTGGCCGAAGGCGTCGTACAGCGCATCGGTGATATCCGCGACCTGGATGCCCAGGCGCGCCGCGGCGTCGCGGTCGATGTCCAGATAGATCTGCAGGCCGCTGCTTTGCAGGTCGCTGGCCACATCGGTCAGCTCCGGCCGCTCGCGCAGCGCCTCGACCAGCCGCGGCGTCCACTCCTGCAGCAGCTCGCCGTCCGGCGTCTCGAGGCTGAACTGGAATTGCGTGCGGCTGATCCGGTCCTCGATGGACAGATCCTGCACCGGCTGCAGGTACAGCTCGATACCTGGCACCTTGGCCAGCTCCGGTCGCAGCCGGTCGATGATCTGGCTGGCCGTCAGGTCTCGCTCGCCGTGGGGCTTGAGATTGATCAGCAGGCGACCGCTGTTGAGCGTGACGTTGTCGCCATCCACGCCGATGTAGGACGACAGGCTGTCCACCGCCGGATCGGCAAGAATCACCCGCGCCAGTGCCTGCTGGCGCTCGCTCATGGCGCGGAAGGAGATCGACTGCGGCGCCTCGCTGATGCCCTGGATCACGCCGGTGTCCTGCACCGGGAAGAAACCCTTGGGCACGGCGAGATAGAGAACGACGGTAAAGCCAAGCGTCGCAACTGCGACCAGAAGGGTCAGCGTCTGGTGGCGCAATACCCAGGTCAGCCAGCGCGAGTAACCGCCGATCAGGCGCTCGATCCAGTCAGGCTTGGCCTCGGCGGCCGTCTGCGGCTTGAGCAGCTTGGCGCACATCATCGGCGTCAGCGTCAGCGACACCACCAGAGAGATCAGAATCGCCACCGCCAGGGTGATGGCGAACTCGCGGAACAGCCGGCCGACCACATCCTGCATGAACAGCAGCGGAATCAGCACGGCGATCAACGAGAAAGTCAGCGAGATCAGGGTGAAACCGATCTGTTTCGCGCCCTTCAGCGCGGCGTTGAGCGGTGTCTCGCCCTCCTCCAGATGCCGCGCGATGTTCTCCAGCATGACGATTGCATCGTCCACCACGAAGCCGGTGGCAATCGTCAGCGCCATCAAGGTCAGGTTGTTCAGGGAGAAACCGCAGACGTACATCACCGCAAAGGTGCCGACCAGTGACAGCGGCACGGCAATTGACGGGATCACCGTGGCCGAGAGCTTCTTGAGAAAGACGAAGGTGACCATCACCACCAGGAAGGTGGCGAGCATCAGCTCATGCTGCACATCGGTTACGGCGGCGCGGATGGTCTGGGTACGGTCGGTGAGCACCACCACATCCAGGCCGGCCGGCATGCTGGCCGTCACTTCCGGCAGCAGCGCCTGGATGCGTTCGACCACGTCGATGACATTGGCACCGGGCTGGCGCTGGACGTTGAGCAGCACCGCCTGGCTGTCGTTGGCCCAGGCCGCGAGGCGCTCGTTCTCGGCGCCGTCGATGATGTCGGCGACATCCTTAAGCCGCAGCGCGGCGCCATCCTCGTAGGTGAGGATCAGCTCGGCATATTCCTCAGGCGTCTTCAGCTGGTCGTTGGCGTCGAGCATCGACACCCGGGTCGGGCCGTCGAAGTTGCCTTTGGGCTGGTTGACGTTGGAGCTGGTGATCAGCGAGCGCACGTCGGCCAGCGAAAGGCCGTACGCGGCAAGTGCTTCCGGGTTGGTGCGGATACGCACCGCCGGCCGCTGGCCACCGGCGATACTGACCATGCCGACGCCGTTGATCTGCGCCAGTTTCTGCGCCATGCGCGTGTCGACCAGATCATGCAGTTTGGGCAGCGGCAGCGATTCGGACGTCACGGCCAGGGTCAGCACCGGCGTGTCGGCCGGGTTGACCTTGTTGTACACCGGCGGCGCCGGCAGATCGTTGGGCAGCAGGTTGTTCGCCGCGTTGATCGCGGCCTGCACTTCCTGCTCGGCCACATCCAGCGCCACGTCCAGCGAGAAACGCAGGGTAATCACCGAAGCGCCGCCGGAGCTGGTGGATGACAGCTGCTCGAGCCCCGGCATCTGCCCGAACTGGCGCTCCAGCGGTGCGGTAACGGCGCTGGTCATGACTTCGGGGCTGGCCCCGGGATACAGCGTCATCACACGGATCGTCGGGTAGTCCACCTGTGGCAATGCCGCCACTGGCAACAGCTTGTAGGCGATCAGTCCTGCCAGCAGGATTGCGATCATGCTCAGCGTGGTCGCAACCGGTCGCAGGATGAACAACCGCGAGATGTTCATCGCTCTTCGCGCTCCGCAGCCTCACCGCCCCCGAGCACCGGATTTTCCGCAGCCTGCTCAGCCATGCGCTGGCTGCTGACGACCTCCACTTCAGCGCCATCGCGCAGGCGGTCGGTGCCTTCCATCACCACCCGCTCGCCCACCTTCAAGCCCTCGAGCACCACCGTGGTCGCGCCGTTGGTAGGCCCGGCCTGCAACGTCCGTAGCTCAACCTTGTTGTCGTCGCCGACGACATAGGCGAAGGTGCCGCGCGAGCCGAACTGCAGCGCCGCAGACGGAATCAACACGGCGTCACGCAGGGTCTCCACCCGCAGGCGCACGTTGACGAACTGGTTGGGGATCAGCAGCTCTGCTTCATTGTCGAAACGCGCCTTCAGGCGCAGCGTGCCGGTAGTCGCATCAATCTGGTTATCGATGCTCTCCAGCACGCCCTCGCCAAACTGGATCTTTTCACCGCGATCCCAGATCTGCACTGCAAGCTCATCGCCCTGGCGATAGCGCGTCAGCACCGGCAGCAACTCGCCTTCGGGCAGGGTGAAGCTGATGGACATCGGCTGAGTCTGGGTGATCACCACCAGCGGCGTGGTGTCGTTGGCAGCGACCAGATTGCCCACATCGAGCTGGCGCAGGCCGACCCGACCATCGATGGGCGAGCGAATCTGGGTGAACTCGAGATTCAGGCGCGCCTCGTTGACCGACGCCTGATTGGCGGCCAGCGTGCCCTGGTACTGGCTGACCAGCGCTTCCTGGGTATCCAGGGTCTGCTTGGCGATGCTGTCATCGGCGTAGAGACCGCGGTAACGCTCGAAATCCACTTGCGCGTTCTTCAGCTGCGCGCGGTTCTGCTGCAGGGTGCCCTCCGCCTGCTGCAGCGCGACCTTGTATGGACGTGGGTCGATCACCGCCAGCAGATCGCCCTTCTTGACACGCTGCCCCTCTTCGAAACGCAGCTCGACCAGCTCGCCACCGACCCGGCTGCGCAGATTGACGGTATTCAACGGCGTCACGCTGCCGAGCGCCTTGTTGAAGACCTCGAATTCACCCTGTTCCACCTTGGCCACGCGCACGGGCACAGGCCCGCCAAACGCGCCGAAGCCCGGACGCCCGCCCGGCCGCTGAGGGGTTTCCTGAGGTGCAGGCCACAGCCACCAGACCAGCAGCCCGATGGCAGCTACGGCGAGGATGATGAGCAGCCAACGAAGGCTGGAACGCGCGGAAGAAGGATGAGCCACGGTCATGAACGGGGTTCGCTTGAAAAGGAGCGTGAACCATAAGCAGTCGCGAACCGCTCGCAAAGTGCCTTTACGGCATTTTTACGTATCGGCATGTATGAAGAGCCCCTGACAGGCCGGTGTGCGTCGGAACCATGTGCCGGGTCTTAAGTCTATTTAGCGTTCTTCTCGGGCACCGGGCTGCGAGGGGAAGAGCTGTAAGCAGGCCGTATGGTCTGCCAGCACGTCGAATCGGACATTGTCGTGTCGCTAACGGGCCATCATCGATGGCCAGCAAGGATCAAGGAATGAATGTATCGCTGGTCATTCTGGCGTTGACCGTCGCCAGTTTTCTTCTCGGGTTTCTTCGCGATCTGTTCATCGCCCGCTCCTTCGGCCTCAGCTGGGAAGCGGACCTCATCTTCGTCGCTCTGATCCTGCCGCTGTTCTTCGAGAACTTCCTCGGCCTCGCCTTGCGCGACGCCATGATCCCTTACCTGCAGAAGCTGCGCAGCCAGTCGCAATCGCTGTTCGAGGCGGTCGCGAGCTGGCTTTACTGGCGCATCATGCTGCTCGGTGGCGCGGCCTGCCTGCTGATACTGCTGACCAGCTACTGGGTGCTGAACGCCCTGGCACCGGGCTGGACACCGGAACAGGTCGCCAACGGACAACTGGTCTTCTGCGTCGGCGCGCTGCTGATCGGCGTACAGGCCGCGCTGTACTGCCAGGGCGCGTTGCTCAACATGGACAACGTGTTCGTCATGCCGATGACACGAACCCTGCTGCTCAATGCCGGGGCCATCATCGGGATTCTGCTGTTCGAACCCAGCGGCATGGTGATCTTTCTCGGCATGCTTTTGCCGCAGTTGGCCCTGATCGTCGTGCAGCACCGCCGTATTCATTACCTGCGGGGAGAGGCGCAACCGCTGGAAAAAGGCCACGGCAGTCAGTTCGGCCTGGCATTCGCCCCGGTACTGATGGCCGCTGGCGCGCAGCAGGCGTGCATCCTGGCCGAGCGGATGTTCGCCTCGTTCCTCGAGGAAGGCAGCATCACCATGCTGTCGTTCGCCTTCCGCATCGTCACCATCCCGCTGACGCTGTACGCGATGTCGGTGCTTTCCGTGCTCTTTCCGCAGTTCTCCTCCAGCTGGAACGAGCAGGATCACAGCGCTCATGCCGCGGTGATTCGCAAGGGGCTGCTGGCGACGTTGCTGTTCCTGGTGCCGGCCACCGTCGTGCTTTGCTCCTTCCCGGAAGCGGTGGTCGCGGTACTGCTCGAGCGCGGCGAGTTCGGCGCCACGCAAACCCAGGCAACCGCCTCGCTGATGGTCATCTACGCGCTTGGTCTGCCGTCGATGGGGCTCGCCCTGCTCTGGGGCCGCGCCCTGCTCGCCCAGCACCAGGTTCGCCTGTTTCTGGTGATCACGCTGATCAGCTCGGCCATGACCATCGCCCTGGATGCCGCGCTTTACAAGCACTATGGCGCCGCAGGCCTGGCACTGGCCTTCTCCAGCGGTGTCACGCTGCAGGCGCTGTTCATGGGGTTGTTCGTCTATCGCGCCTCGCCCAAGGGCGCCGGTGTGGCTGTGCTCGCGCGCTGGGCCGCGACAGCAGCGGTGTTGGCCGCTGCGCTGCACTTCGTGCCTCAGCCACAAGGCTTTATCGAACTCTGCGTCTATATCGGCCTGGTGCTGATCGGTTTCGCCGCCGGCGTGACCTTGCTCGGCGAGCGCGACCTGTTCAAGCCACGCTACTGGTCCATGCGCAAGGCCTGACGGCAACGCGGCGGTCCTGCATCGCCGCTCTTTCGATCATCACCGACAACAGAAACAAAAAGGCCGCTGACATCAGACAGCGGCCTTTTTGTTTGAGCGTCGTTCAACCACCGAAGGCGAGCATTCCCATGGTGCTGATGCCTGGTGCGGTCCAGTCTGACCCTTTGCTCTCGACCTGGGTCATGCGCGGCTTGCGCTGCTCCAGCACGATATCCAGCGCGCGACTCGGCAAAATGTCGATGTCGTCAAAGGTGATGATCTGGCCAGGCTCGACGGCGCGTTTGAGCGCAGTCTTGCGCAGCAGACCGATCGGCACATGATCCGGGTGCTCGGCCAGCTTGATCGCCTCGCCACGGAACTGGAAACCGCCGATGCCGCGCTCGATCAGCTCACCCGGCTTCATGGCACGCTTGGCGATGGCCGCAACGCCGAGGGTCGGTTCGGTCGAGTTGTTGAGCAGCACACCACCGCCATTCAGCACGCGGCGCACGGTCTTGCCCACTTCCAGCGAGCAGAGGTGGAACGGACGCACCAGCGTGTAGAACGGCCCGCGGCCCAGCTTGAAGTACTCGATTGCCTGCGCCTGATCCTCGTCGTGCCTGCCCACCAGGAACACACCGCCGGCCGGGTAGCCGGAAGGAATGACGTAGTCGACGATTGGCTGCCCTGCTCGCTCGGCCATCATGCCGAGCAGGCTGGCGCTGTCGTCCAGGTTGGTCGAGGCCAGCCCCTCCATGCCCTGACGGGTAATGGTGGCGCCCAGGCCGTTACCGATGATCACCTGCTCGATCTGCACCTTGGTGCCGTCGGTGAAGGACGTGGTCTGATCGACGCTGATCCCCTGTCGATTGGCCCAGTAGGCCATGTCTTCCGGCGACGGATCATGGTTCAGATAGCCCTTCATGTTGCCGTACACCAGCGGCTGAAAGCCCATCTGCAGCGCGTCTTCATGCAGGGCCGCAAGCGAACCTGGCTGGTCGCCTTCGGCTTCGGTGAGGAAACCCCTGCCAGCCAGGAAGGAGCCCGTGGTCACCTGCAGTTCGGCGTTGACCGTCACCACCTGCAAGCCCGCTTCGAAAGCGCGCTCGATGACTGAAGTCCCATGGAACACGTCACCGCTGCACTCGACAATCAGATCGGAATGATCGATCAGCTCGTCCAGCGAGTTGGTGAGGACGTCTGCCAACGGGAAGTCAGCCATCGTTGAGAGCGGTCGGCGTGTCAGGACGCGCGAGATTTCCATGTCCGGATAGTGTTTCTTGATTAACCGCACGAAGCCGCGGGCGATCATTCCGGTTCCGGAAACACCGATTTTCTTGATCTCTGAGGTAGGCATAAACTGAATCCATTCAATGGGCATCAGCGCTATGACAGCAGCTGAGCGAAAAGATTTTTGAAAAGCTGCCTATTTGCCACTTTTGCAGACTTCTCCACACCCGCGACGCTGAAGCCGGGCGGCATGCCTGAAAGTAGTTGTCTCGGAGGGTTCACGCTAATTGACGACGACGGGCGGTTTCGCACCAACCGATGGATTTCTGTCGCCAGAAAACAAAACGGCGAGTGCTATTAAAAGCCACTCGCCGTTTCGTCGTAGCAAGGCAGATCACCCAAGCGAGGCGATGGCTGCCTCGTAGTTCGGTTCACTGCCGATCTCGTTGACCAGCTCGCTGTGCAGGACACGATTCTGTTCGTCGAGCACGACTACCGCGCGAGCCGCGACCCCGGCCAGCGGACCGCTGGCAATCGCTACGCCGTAATCCTTGAGGAACTCGACGCCGCGCATGGTGGACAGGTTGATGACATTCTCCAGCCCCTCGGCGCCACAGAAGCGCTTCTGCGCGAACGGCAGGTCGGCGGAGATGCACAGCACCACGGTGTTTTCCAGGGCATTGGCCTGAGCATTGAACTTGCGCACCGAGGTGGCGCAGGTCGGTGTATCGATGCTCGGGAAGATGTTGAGAATCTTGCGCTTGCCGGCAAGGCTCGACAGCTCGACATCGGAAAGGTCGGCGCCCACCAAGCGGAACGCCTTGGCCTGCTGGCCGGCCTGGGGGAAGTCACCGGCCACTTGGATCGGTGTGCCTTTCAGGGTGATTTCAGTCATTTGCTTCGCTCCTCGATATGAATAGGCATAAAAAAGGTCGTGGAACGCGCAGCTCCACGACCTGGGTGGTCGACACGGGCTTGTTCCAGTTGCACAACCGATGCAGCGCTGGCTGGCCTGCACCGGTCGCTATCGGACATCAGCTACGTGCGAAATATTCCTTGGTCAGCTTGACCACTACCGGACTCAGCAGCAACAGCGAAACCAGGTTGGGGATCGCCATCAGGCCGTTGAGGGTATCGGCCAACAGCCAGGCGAAGTCGAGCTGGGCGATGGCGCCGAACGGCACTGCCAGAACCCAGATCACGCGGAACGGCCAGATGGCTCGCGTGCCGACCAGGAACTCCCAGCACTTCTCGCCGAAATAGCTCCAGCCAAGGATTGTGGTAAAGGCGAAGACCACCAGCGCGAGAGTCAGGATGATGCCACCGATACCGGGCATGGCCGACTCGAAGGCTGCCGCGGACAGCGCTGCGCCGCTTTCGCCGCTGGTCCAGACCCCGGTGCAGATGATCGCAAGACCAGTCATCGAGCAGACGATGATGGTGTCGATGAATGTACCCAGCATGCCGATCATGCCCGAGCGCACCGAGCTGGTGGTGGTTCCGGCCGCCTGAGCGATACCAGCGGTACCAAGGCCCGCCTCGTTGGAGAAGATGCCGCGAGCAACACCGAAGCGAATCGCCGCCATGACCGCTGCGCCGGCGAAGCCACCGGTTGCGGCGATCGGCGTGAAGGCGTGGGTGAAGATCAGGTCGAATGCCGCCGGAATGGCCGAGGCATTGACTACCAGCACCACGGCAGCGGCGATCAGGTACGCCAGGCACATGAACGGTACGAGCGACGCGGCGACCACACCGATGCGGCGAATACCGCCGAGAATCACTAGGCCGACGATCACCATTGTGATCAGACCGGTCGCCCACAGCGGTACCGAGAAGGTGGTTTCCAACGCGTGGGCCATGCTGTTGACCTGCACCATGTTGCCGATGCCGAAGCCGGCCAGGCCACCGAAAATGGCGAAGGCGGTACCCAGCCAGATCCACTTCTTGCCCAGACCGTTCTTGATCGCGTACATCGGGCCGCCAACGTGCTCGCCGCGGTCGTCCTTCTCACGGTAGTGGACGGCCAGTACGACTTCGCAGTACTTGGTGGCCATACCCACCAGCGCGGTGCACCACATCCAGAACAGCGCACCCGGCCCGCCGAGGAAGATGGCCGTGGCCACGCCTGCGATGTTGCCGGTACCCACGGTCGCCGCCAGCGAGGTCATCAGCGCCTGGAAAGGGCTGATTTCGCCAGTGGCTTCGTCACCCTTGGTGCGTCCGCGCCACATCAGCGCAAAGCCGGTCGGGATGCGGGTCAGCGGCATGAACTTGAGGAAGATCATCAGGAACAGACCGGTACCAAGGATCAGCACCAGCATGGGTGGGCCCCAGACGAGGCCGTTGACGCTATTGACGAGGTTATTCAGAAATTCCATTCGAGCACCTTATTTCTTATAGGCGAGTTCCCTCGCGTTAGGGTCGCGCTACCGTGGAGCCGTTGAAAAACATGACGCTTGTGGCGGTGGTTTTTCAGCGACCAGGTAACGGCGATTCCGATACGCCTCTGGAGCTTGCGCTGCGCTGAGGTCCGCGAGCGCTTTGCAAGACTCGTGCTAGAGCGTTGCGCGGTTATGACCGCGACGTTCGGAAGCGTGGATGCTACCACTGCATTCGCCCATTGGGCTCGGGGCAATCGCGCCAGATTCGATGATCGAATCGACGCGAAAACCATACCGAACGGTCAGACCCCGCAGCTCGACTCAATCGAGCCAGGAATGGCATGGAAAGCGAAATCAGCGTAGCCCAGCCTAGTGCGCCCGCCAGTGCGGATTGATGCAGTTTGGTGCGCCCGACCGATGAGAGCGCGAATGCTTCATCATGCCTCTGCGCCTCCTCGATCATGGCGCACCGGCGGTGTTCCGGCGCCGCGCAATCGATCAGAAGTCGCGGCGATAGAACAGGTCCAACGAGCTGGCCAATCCGCTGGCGGCTTCGAGGAAGATCCGCCGCGTCAGCTGATAGCGCAGCGCAATGGTATTCGACGGCTCGAACACGCCGACGCCATAGCGCAATGCCAGCCGTTCCGTCAGCCGCCCGGTAGCGACCACGCTGGTGCCAACGCCGGTGCCTTCGGTGTCCAGCTGGAAGTCCTGTATACCCAGACGCTGCGCCAGGCCGCCGGTGATGGATGAGCTACCCGCAAGGCCAAGGCCCAGCGCCGCCTGTGCCAGCAGGTTGCTGTCCCCGGTATCGGCACCCAGCGGCCGCCCCAGTACCAGATACGCCAGTGCCTGCTCCTGACTCATGGCAGGCTCGGAAAACACGTCGATGCGTGGCTGCTCGGCGCTGCCGGTGATGCGCAGGCCGGCGATCACATTCTCCGCATCGATACGGCGAATCGCCTCAATGTTGAGGAACGGCTGGCTGATCACGCCAGTGAACAGCAACTCGGCGCGGCGGATGATCAGTCGCTGGCCGTAGGCTCGGTATCGGCCGTTCTTCAGCTGTAGCTCGCCACGTGCATCCAAGTTGTCGCCAATGTGCAGATAGCCGGCGAGATCGGCGGTCAGGCCGAAGCCGGAGAAGCGCAGGCGGTCCTGGCCCACCTCGACATCAATGTCCATCTTCACTGCCAGCGGGGTCGCCGGCTCCTCGGCTTCGCGGCCGATGATCACCGTGTCCTCAGAGACCTTGACTGTCGCCGGCGGTAGCTCGCGAACCGTGATCGCTCCTCGCGGTACTTCGACCCGACCGCTGACCGCCAGGTCTTGCCCGCTAAGCACGATGCGCAGGTCGGGCTCGACTTCCAGGTCGGCGTAAGGCTCGACCACCACCGGCAGGCGACTGCCCTTGATCGCCAGATCCAGATCCAGTTCGTTCCGCCAGTCCAGCGAGCCGGCCAGACTGCCGCGTCCCTGCTCGCCGGCACGCCAGTTGCCGTCGATGTCCAGCCGCTCACCCTCGATCAGCATGCGCACCCGCAGGTCTTCGAACGTCGTCGGCAACTCGCTGCCGGCGATCTCACCGTCACTCAACAGCAGTTGGCCGTTGAGTGACGGCTGCTGCAGGGTGCCGGCCAACTGGCCACTGCCGTTCAGTTCGCCGCGCAAACGCTCGACCATCGGCACGAATGGGCGCGCCACCGACAGATCGAGACCACTCAGGCGAAACTCGCCATCGATCGGCTTGGCCGCGGGCCGCGGATCGATCTGCAGCTGCACGTCAAGCTCGCCCAGCTCGCCGCCCAGAAAGCGCAGCTGGCTGTCGATCCGCTCCGGCAGCAGTCGGCTGTTCAGCACCAGGGTCTGATAGGGGAAGTCGTGCCACTCGTCCACATCGCGAATGCGCAGCACGCCGGGGCCGGCGTCGACCCGAACCCGGCCATTGGGCCCGCCAGCGGGAAGATCCAGTTCGATATCGGCATTCAGTTCGCCCTGCCAGCGGAAATCTTCGGGCAGATAGTCGGCCAGGGTCTGCAGTGAGAAATCGCGAAGGCGATAGCTAATCTGCGGTTCCGGCAGCAGACGCTGATTCTCCGCGCAGAGGCTGGCGGGCCCGGAACGCCAGCAATGCGCACCGAACTCCAGTCGGCCATCGGCGAAACGCTGCAGTGTGGCCGGCCGTTGCAGGGCCCAGTCTTGCTGCTGCGCGCTGAGCTCGCCGCGCGTCAGTCGGCCAAGCCAATCCTCACCGCGCAATCCACCATCGAAAGCCAGCGCCAGGTCGAGCAAGGGACCTTGCAGCTGCAGCTCGGCCTGATGCCGTTCCGCAGTGCCTTCGGCATCGATCCGCAGTGCGCCGAGGTCCGTCTCGCCTGCGCGGATTCGCTCGGCGTTCAGCGCCAGCCGACCACGTTCTCCATCGGATAGCTGACCCTGCACGTTGAGGCGACGCAGCCGATTGTCCTGATAAGCGAGGTTGCGACCTTTCAGCTCGAGCTGCGCGCTCGGCGCCGCTGCGGTTCCCGCCAGCGTGACCTCACCGTTCACTCGCCCCCTGAGACCGGGCCACAGCTGCGCCAGGCGGCCCAGTTCCAATTGCAGTCGACCATCCAGCGTCTGTGCCCAGGTGCCGTTGCCCTGTACGCGGTTATCGCCCATGCGCAGGTCGATGACCGGCAGATCCCAGCGCTCGCCCTCGCCGTTGGCTTGCAGCTGCAGACGGGTATTCTGCCCGCGCAGGCGCCCGGCGAGGTCGAGGCTCGCCTCGGCCTGCAGCTGCTCGTCACGCAAGGCGCCCTGGCTCTTCAGCGAACCGCCGAGATTGCCCGGCAGTTCGGCCAGCCAGTACGCCGGATCGAGTTCGCTCAGCGTCAGGTCGGCTTTCCAGTCGATGCCCGCGGCGAAGCCGACGCTCAACGAACCCGTCGCACTGCCCTGCCCGGCTTGCAGCTGCAGTTGCGGCAGATGCACCGCTTCGAGATTGCCGCTGACCGGGCTGTTCAGTGTGAAATCCCCGGCCGGGCCCGTCATGGCCGATTCGAAATTGCCAAGATAGCTGCCGTCGTCGTACTGAATCTGCGCCTTGAGCTCGCGCAGCGTCACCGGCGGCTCTTCGATCGCCGGGTAGAGCCGTCGCCAGGGAAAATCGCGCCAGAGCAGATCGGCATTCGCGGTCAGGCCGTCCTGCCAGTCGACATCGCCACTCAGCCGCACATCGCGCTGCTGCCCCGCATCCAGCTCGAGCATCTCGATCTGCGCTCCGCTCGGACTGACGACGCCCTCCAGCGCCAGCCGCACTGCGCCGCCCTCGCCCGGCAGTTCGGTGGTACCGAGCAGCCGGTAGCCGTCCTGCAGGTTGCCACTCGCTGCCAGCTCCAGATCGTTCAGGCGCAGGGTGTCCGGCAGATCGGGCAGCGGCTTGAACCCGTCGGCGTTCAGCCGGAGCGTCGCCGGCAATTGCTCATCGAGGGCCCGCAGCTGCCCGCTGAGGGTGCCGTCGAGATAGCCCTGGCTTTGCACCTGCACCTGCAGCTGCTCGCGCAGGGCGCCATCCACGGCGATCATCAGCGCCCACGGCTGCTCGTCCGGCGACTGCAACGCTGCCTGCCCGTCCAGCGTCAACGGCCAATCACCGCCGGGCTGCAGTCGGCCAGTCACTGACAGGTCCACATCCGCCCTGCGCAGGTCGAGGCGCTGGATATCCAGGCCATCCGCACGCCAATTTGCCTGCAGAGACAGGTTTCGCACCTGCTCGCTTTCATTGAGCGTCACCCGGCCGATTTCGATGCGTTCGACCTGCAGCGCCAGCGGCAGATCGAGCTCAGGCAAGCTGAAGGGCTCCGCCGCCGGGTCAGGCTCGCTGGGCGGGAAGCTGAGATCGATGTCGCCGATGACCAGCTCGTCGATGCACAGCGTGCGTTTGAGCAGGCATGCCGGCGACCAGGCAAGACGGGGCTGTTGCACTTCGACACGACTGCCGTCCTGCTCCCAGATCAGCCGCTCGGCCTGCCAGCGCTGGCCGAGTCGGCCCTCGAACGCTTCGACCGTCAGCCCCGGCACCTGCCCCAGCAGCCAGCGGCTGCCGCTGGCGGTGCCGAGCAGCACGGCGGTGACGATGAGCACGAGCAGTATCAGCCCAAGCAGCGTCCAGCCGAGCCCACGCAGTACCCGCATCACAGCTCCGGCCCCATGGAGAAATGCAGGCGGACGCCACCGTCGCCGTCCAGCGGATGAGCGACATCGACACGAATCGGGCCAACCGGCGATACCCAGCGCACACCGACGCCAACGGCACTTTTCAGCGTGGGAATTTCCAGCGAGTTGAAGGCGTTGCCCTGATCGACGAAGGTCGCGACACGCCATTTCTCGGCGATCGAATACTGATACTCGGCGCTGACCGCGAACTGATAGCGGCCGCCGATCTTGTCGCCATCGGAGTTGGTCGGTGACAGGCTCTGGTAATCGTAGCCACGCACGCTCTGATCACCACCGGCGAAATAGCGCAGTGACGGCGGCACGTTGACGTATTCATCGGTCCAGTTGCCGCCAAGCTGCACGCGACCGAGAAAGCGATGCCGCTGGGCCAGGGTGGTCAGCCCCCGCAGCTGCACGTTGGCGTGGATCAAGTCGGCGTCGGAAAGCACCCCGGCCTTCGCCGCGGCCACTTCGAACTGCAAGCGATAGCCGCGGCTCGGATCGATACGGTTGTCGCTACGCAGGTAGCTGTAGGCGACGCCGGGCATGAGCAAGGTGCTGGTTCCTGAATCGTCCCCGAGGCGATATTCCTCGTGCTGCCACTTCAGCGACAGCACGCGCAACCAGCCGCTGGGCAGCTGGCTGTGCCATTCCGGCCCGACCTTGAGCAGGCGGCTGAGGCTGTCGGTGCCGGCGATCTCTTCATACTGGTAGCCGCCGACGAAGCGCAGCTTGTCGGTCAGTGGCGGGTCCAGCGGAATGTCGTACCAGAACCCGACGTTCTGCCGCGGCGCCGACAGTTCCGCCTCGGCCCCGTAGCTATGGCCTTGCGGGTTGACCCAGTGGCGCGTCCAGTCCAGCCGGACCCGCGGGCCGACGTCGGTGGAATAACCAAGGCCGAAGCCAAAGGTGCGCGGCTTGCGCGTGGTGAGTGCGACCGAAACCGGGATGCGCTGCTGGTTGGCGCCGCTCGGGTTGGCATCGACGCGCACTCCCTCGAAATAGCCGCTCGACTGTAGCTCCTGGCTGAGTTCGGCGATCAGTTCGGAGTCGTACGGGGTATCCGTCTCGAACGGCACCATGCGCGCGAGCAGGTCGTCATCGAATGGCGAATCCCCCTCGAAGCGCACGTCGCCCAGGCGGTAGCGCGGCCCGCTGTCGAACACCAGCTCGACGTCGGCGACGTTCTCCCGTGGATCGACGGCCAGCCGCTGCTGGGTGAAGCGGCCATCGAAATAGCCGAAGCGCGAGGCCTGGTTGAGAAACTGCTGCTTCACCTCTTCGTACCGTCCGTGGTTCAGCACATCGCCCTGACGCAGGGTGCGTTCGGCGACGCGAAAGCCGGAGAACTCAGCGGCAGGCCCGTCCAGCCGGACGGTGATGTTGCGCAGCTTCACCGGCTCACCGGTTCGCACACGCAACACCAGCGCGGGTTCCTCGCCCTCACGCACATCGGTGCGGATGCGGCTGCGGTAGTAGCCCAGCGCTTGCAACGCCTTTTCCGCCTGACGCTGCGCGACCCGGCTGTAGCGCAGCAGCTCGCGCGCGTCACGGTCGCCCAGGTCGCCAATGTAGTTCTCGATATTTTCCCGGAGCGCCCGGTTCTCGGGTTCGATACGAACGTCGAGTTCAGCGGCGCTGGCATGGATGCCGCTCAACATCACGAGTGCGGCTACCAGCGGGCCGATTCGGTTCGATTTGCACATAGCCAGCGATGCTAGCACGTGTTTCCGAGCAAGCCCGAACGTGCGGGCTAGACAGTGTGTAAGGCGATCTTGCGGTGGGGCGGGCATCGGCTGACATCGCGTGGCTTCAGACCAGTCAGACTGGCCCGCCCGGATAAAATTCGGCCACACCTAACGCGCCGCTTCCATCCGCCTGGGCGCCGGATGAAAGAAGATGTGCTCGACCACCGGGCCGACGGCGATCTGGCCGATCTCCTCGTAGCCCTGCCGCTGGTAGAAATTCAGGTAGCGTGGGTTGCCGGTATCGATCACCAGCCCCTGGGAGGTTTCATCCTCGGCGCACCACTCGTGCACCGCCTGCAGCAGCTGCTCACCATATTGCTGCCCCTGAAACTGCGGATGCACACCGAGCAACGGCAGCAGATGCACGGCGCCGGTCGGCAGACACGCCAGTACCGCCGCGTGGTAGTCCAGATAGCGCCTGGTGCAACGGAACCCGGCGGTCAGCAGCATGCGCGCGCGCCAGGCCCAGCTTTCGGTGACATCCAGCCGCCGTAGCGGCGGCGCGATCAGCGCGACGGCTATCAGCCGATCGTCCAGCAACAGCCCGAGTGCTGGTTGCTGCTGCAGGAAATGCTGGTTTACCAGCTCCCGCACGGTCGCGCGCACGCGCTGCTGATAGCCGGGCCGGTCCGCCTCGAACAAGTAGGCAAAGGTCGGTTCGTGACGGTATGCGTGATACAGCAGCGAACGGGTTTCGCGGTCATAACCACTATCGAGCGTGCGAACCTCGGCAGACATCGGCATGGCAACTCTCGGCTTTTTCCAGAAGGATGCTTGCAACTTAGCAGCGCTTCGCCCGCCCCGCCACGCCGCCGGAGCACCTGCCGTTCATGCTGCTCCAAAGACAATGCCGTTGCTGTCCGTTTCAGCGCGAAACTTGGTATGCACGGCAGCACGGCTCTAGAATCGGCGTTCTTTGCCCACGACAGATCGGCATCGGCAGCGCCGCGCCGGGTGTTCTTCCCCCTTGAGCCTCAGCCAGCCTTCACGGAATCCCATGAAAATCGTTTCCTTCAATATCAATGGATTACGCGCAAGACCTCATCAGCTTTCTGCGATCATTGAAAAGCACCAGCCGGACGTCATCGGCCTTCAGGAAACCAAGGTTTCTGACGAACAGTTTCCCCAGGCGGAGATCGAAGCACTCGGCTACCACGTCCACTATCACGGGCAGAAAGGCCACTACGGCGTCGCCCTGCTCTCGCGCCAGGCACCGCTTGAGATCCACAAGGGCTTTCCCAGCGATGGCGAGGAGTCGCAGAAGCGCTTCATCTGGGGCCGCTTCGCCGATGCCGGTGGCCAGCAGGTAACCGTGATGAACGGCTACTTCCCCCAGGGCGAAAGCCGCGCCCATCCGGTGAAGTTTCCCGCCAAGACCAAGTTCTACGCCGACCTGCAGGCATTGCTCGAACAGCAGTTCCGCCCTGAGGAATCGCTCGCGCTGATGGGCGACTTCAATATCTCCCCGCAGGACTGCGACATCGGCATCGGCGAAGTGAACGCCAAGCGCTGGCTGCGCACCGGCAAATGCAGCTTTCTCCCCGAGGAGCGCGAGTGGCTCGAGCGCCTGAAGGGCTGGGGACTGCAGGACAGCTTCCGCACCCTCAACCCGGAAGTCGTCGATCGCTTCAGCTGGTTCGACTATCGCAGCCGCGGTTTCGAGGACGACCCGCGCCGCGGCCTGCGCATCGACTACATCCTGACCACCGCAGCGCTGCACCAACGCGTGATCGATTGCGGCGTCGACTACGACATCCGCGCGATGGAGAAGCCTTCCGACCACTGCCCGGTGTGGATCGAGCTGCGCTGACGACCGCTGCGCAATTCCGGCAGCGCCGTCCGCGCTGTCATTTATTGGTAACCGAACCGTCTTAATCTCGCGGCCTTCTACAAGGAGGTCGCGAGATGACGCCACGTGTGTTTGGACGGTTCTGGAATCGGGCACTGCCCCTGCTGCTGGTCACGCTGGGCAGCGCCTCCGGCAACAGCCTCGCCGCCCCGCCCACCCCGCCAGACGGATCGGCCGTGCTGCGCGTCCACGGCTCCAATACCGTGGGTGCCAAGCTGGCACCGATGCTGGTGGCCGGCCTGTTCGAGGCCAAGGGCCTGCAGTCGGTCCGCGTCGCCCCGGCCGGCAAGGAAAACGAGCAGCGCATCACTGCCCTCGACGAGCGCGGTCGGACCGTGCAGGCACTGGTCGCCGCGCATGGCACCGGTACCGGATTCGCTGGGCTGAAAGACGGTACTGCCGATCTCGCCGCTGCTTCGCGACCGATCAAACAGAGCGAAGCGCAGAGCCTCGCCGCCCTGGGCGACATGCGCAGCGCCGGGAGCGAACAGGTCATCGCCATCGATGGCCTGGCGGTGATCGTCCATCCCGACAACCCGGTGCAGTCCCTCAGCGTGGAGCAGGTGGCGCACCTGTTCGCCGGGCAGATCGCCAACTGGCGGGAGCTGGGCGGCGCGGACGTTGCCGTCGAGCTGCACGCGCGTGATGACCAGTCCGGCACCTACGACACCTTCAAGGAACTGGTGCTGAACAGTCAGGGGCAGGCATTGGCCACCAGCGCCGTGCGCTATGAATCCAACGACGCCCTGTCCCAGGCGGTCAGCCGCCGTAGCGGCGCCATCGGCTTCGTCGGTCTCGCCTCTGTCGGCAAGTCGAAAGCGCTGGCAATCACCGACGGCGATTCCCAGCCCATGCCGCCGAGCCAGGCGCTGGTCGCCACCGAGGACTATCCGTTGTCACGCCGGCTGTTCCTCTATGCCGATCCCCAGAAGCAGTCCGCATGGACCCGCGAGTTCCTGAGCTTTGTGCACAGCCCGGAAGGACAGGCCATCGTCGAGAAATCCGGTTACGTGGCCCAGGCCATCGCGCCGATCAGGCTGCCGCTACAGACGACGATGCCCGAGGTCTATCAGCAGCTGGCCAAGGAGGCACAGCGACTGACCGTCAACTTCCGCTTCGCCGAAGGCAGCGCGCAACTGGACAACAAGGCCCAACGCGATGTGCAGCGTTTGATCGACTATCTCAACAGCCACGACAAGCAGATGAACGCGGCGGTGCTGGTCGGCTTCGGCGACGCCCGCAACGATCCCGCGCGGACTGCATTGCTGTCCAAGCTGCGCGCCATGGCGGTGCGTCGCGAACTGGCGCGTGGCGGCATCCTTGTAAAGGAAATCAACGGTTTGGGCGATCAACTTCCAGTGGCATCTAATAGCGAAGCTGGCCGCATCAAGAATCGCCGTGTCGAAGTCTGGGTGTACTGAAACGAGTGCAAGATCGTATCGGCTGCCAGCCGCGGGCGTACTGTCCCGGTGCAGGCGCCGGGTTTAAGCTCGGGCGATTTCCGCCAGCAGGAATCGTCCATGTACCTCATCTGTGGTGAAGCGCTTTTCGATGTGTTCGCGGCCTCGACCGACAGCCGCAGTCGTCTGCATCTGGAAGCCGTTGCAGGTGGCTCGCCGTTCAACGTTGCCGTCGGGCTGGCCCGGTTGGGCGCGCAGGCCGCGCTGCTCGGTGGGCTCTCCCGCGATCATTTCGGTCAGCGCCTGCTAGAGCTGCTGCAGGAAGAAGGCATCGCCACCGAGCACCTCGCCATCTTCGATGCGCCGACCACCCTGGCGATGGTCGCCATCGGTGCCGATGGCAGTCCGGTCTACAGCTTTCGCGGCGAAGGCTGTGCCGATCGCCTGTTGCACACCGAACAGCTGCAGCCGCTGCCTGCCGACATTCGCGGCATCCATTTCGGTTCCTACTCGCTGGTGACGCCGCCGATTGCCGATACGCTGCTGGCCTTGCTGCATCGCGAGCATGCCCAGCGCCTGATTTCACTCGATCCGAACATTCGCCTCAACGTCGAACCCTGCCTCGAACGTTGGCGCGAGCGGGTCGAGGCATTCGCCGAACGCGCACATCTGATCAAGGTCAGCGACGAGGACCTGGCCCTGCTCTATCCGGGCGTTGCGGCAGCGAGCATCGCCCAGCGCTGGCTGGACCATCACGCAGAGCTGGTGGTGCTCACCCGCGGTGCCGACGGCGCACAGCTCTTCAGCCGCAAGCACGGCCAGCTGCACGTGGCGGCGCAGGCGGTGACGGTGCGTGACACCGTGGGCGCCGGCGACACCTTCCAGGCCGCGTTGCTCGCCTACCTGGCCGAACAGCAGCTGGACTCGCCGCGCGGGCTCGCGCAGATGGGGCCTGCGCAACTGCAGGCCATGCTCGCCTTCGCCAGCAGCGCCGCTGGCATCACCTGTTCCCGGCGTGGTCCGGACCTGCCCTACCGATACGAAATTGTCTGACCGGTTTGGCCGTTGCGCCCTCAGCAGCTATAACCCTTCGTGGCCTTTCACGACAACGGACCCTGCATGAGAGCGTTGAAGATTACCGACCCGTCCTACGAGCTGATGGACGACCACCACGGCAACTCGCTGATCTATCGCGAGCACGGGTTCCCCTGCCCGCTGGTGCGCTGGCACAACCACAAGGAATACGAACTGCATCTGATCGTCGCCAGCTCCGGCAAGGTGTTCGTCGGCGACTACGTAGGTAATTTCGGCCCGGACAGCCTGTTCCTCACCGGCCCGCACCTGCCGCACAACTGGATCAGCCAGGTCGAGGACGGCGAGGTCGTGGCCAAACGCGACATGCTGGTCAACTTCACGGACGAGATGCTCGAAGCGGGCCACGCTGTCTTCTCCGAGCTGCGGACCTTCACGCCGATGGTCGAGCGCTCGCGCTACGGAATCGAGTTTCGCTGTCCGCAGACCATCGCCCAGTCACGCCAGCTGATGCAGCAGATCGCCGACAGCCGCGGCGCCACCCGCCTCGGCTATTTCCTGATCATGCTCGAGCTGCTTGCCAGGTGCGACGACTACCAGCTGCTCTCCGGCGCCACCTCGGCACAGTTGAGCGACGAGCAGCAGGCCGACCGGACCAACATGGCGGTCAACTACATCTTCGAACACTACATGCGCGAGTTGCCGCTGGAGGAAGTCGCCAGCCATCTCGGCATGAAACCCACCTACTTCTCGCGCTTCTTCAAGCGCGCCACCGGGCGCTGCTACGTCGAGTTCGTCAACAGCCTGCGCATCAGCAAATCCTGCGAACTGCTGCTCGATCAGGACAAGCCGGTCACGGATGTCTGTTTCGAATCGGGTTTCAACAATCTGTCCAATTTCAATCGCCGCTTCCAGCAGCTCAAGGGCATGACCCCATCGTGCTATCGACGCCTCGTCGAACAACGCCTGACCGAGCAGAACCTGGCCAGCTGATACGCTTCCGGCCGGCCGGCTCCAGCGCCCTCTTCCTCGCCCGCTGCTCCACTCGCGTCTTTATGATCGTGGCAAAGCCTCGTTCTTGAGCCCCTGCGACAGGTCTGGACGGTGCCGCTGCGGGCAGCCCACCGCGGTCAAGCGAGTGCAAAAAAGTATCGAAGCGAGTGCAGTCACGGCTTTGTCGCGCGGCCACTGCCGGCGTTGTAATGCCTGCCAGACGCTCGTAGCGCAGTACGCGGGTAACAACAAAAACAATAAGTGCTTCCAGGCCCCTGATCTGGAAGAGGAGTCCACGAATGAAAGCATTCAACTTGCTGCTCGGTACCGCCTGCATGGCCACGATTGCGCTGGCCCAGGCCGCCGATACCATCACCGTCGCCACCGTTAATAACGCGGACATGATCCGCATGCAGCGTCTCTCCAAGACCTTCGAGCAGCAGAATCCCGATATCAAGCTCCACTGGGTGGTGCTCGAAGAGAACGTGCTGCGCCAACGCCTGACCACTGACATCGCAACTGACGGTGGCCAGTTCGACGTGCTGACCATTGGCATGTATGAGGCCTCGCTGTGGGGCGACAAGGGTTGGCTCGCTCCGATGACCGACCTCCCTGACGACTACGACCTGGACGACGTATTCCCCTCGGTTCGCGAAGGACTTTCGGTCGATGGCACCCTCTACGCGCTGCCCTTCTACGCCGAAAGCTCGATGACCTACTACCGCACCGACCTGTTCGAACAGGCCGGCCTGCAAATGCCCGAACACCCCACCTGGACCCAGATGGCCGAGTTCGCCGAGAAGCTGCACAAGCCTGGCGAGGACCAGTACGGCATCTGCCTGCGCGGCAAGGCCGGCTGGGGCGAGAACATGGCGCTGGTCACCACCGTCGCCAACGCCTTTGGCGCGCGCTGGTTCGACGAGAAGTGGCAACCCGAATTCGACGGCCCCGAATGGACCAAGGCGGCCAGGTTCTATGTCGACCTGCTCAGCCAATACGGCCCGCCCGGCGCCTCCAGCAATGGCTTCAACGAAAACCTGGCGCTGTTCAACAGCGGCAAATGCGCCATGTGGGTCGATGCGACCGTTGCCGGCTCCTTCGTGACCGATGAATCGCAGAGCAAGGTCGCCGACAAGGTCGGTTTCACCTTCGCACCGCAGGAGACCACCGACAAGGGCTCGGCCTGGCTGTACTCCTGGGCACTGGCGATCCCGACAAGCTCCCAGCAGAAGGACGCCGCCAAGACCTTCACCGCCTGGGCGACTTCCAAGGACTACGCCAAGCTCGTCGCCGAAACCGATGGCGTCGCCAACGTGCCGCCGGGCACGCGCGAGTCCACCTACAACGAGCAGTACATGGCGGCCGCGCCGTTCGCGGAGATCACCCTGGAGTCGCTCAAGCAGGCCGATCCCGCCTCACCATCGGCCAAGCCGGTGCCTTATATCGGTATCCAGCTGGTCACCATCCCTGAGTTCCAGGCCATCGGTACCCAGGTCGGCAAGATGTTCTCCGCCGCGCTGACCGGGCAGATGCCGGTCGAGCAGATGCTTACCGCGGTGCAGCAGTCGACCACCCGCGAAATGAAACGCGCCGGTTATCCCAAGTAGACCAGCCGCACGTCCCGTGAAGGCGTAAACCCGCGAGGGCTCAACGAGCCCTCATCGGCCCCTCTTCAGCCGGAGCATCATCATGGCGACCACCACGACTGCCTTGCCCAAGGCCCCTGCGAGCAACGCATCACCACAACCTGCCGAGCACCGCCGGCCGAGGTTGGCCCCGAGCTGGTTCCTGGTCAGCCCTTCGGTCGCGCTGTTGCTGCTGTGGATGCTGGTACCACTGGCGATGACCCTGTACTTCTCGCTCGTGCGCTACAACCTGCTCTATCCGGGCGAAAAGGATTTCGTCGGGCTGGAGAACTTCCACTACTTCCTGACCGATGCCGGCTTCATCCCGGGCATGACCAACACCCTGATCCTGGTCGGCAGCGTGCTGCTGATCAGCGTGGTACTCGGCGTGCTCATCTCCGCATTGCTGGAGGCTGCGGACTTCGCGGGGCGCGGGATCGTCCGCGTGCTGCTGATCTCGCCGTTCTTCATCATGCCGACCGTCAGCGCCCTGGTCTGGAAGAACCTCATCTATCACCCGGTCTCGGGCATTCTTGCGGCGGTGTGGAAGTTCTTCGGCGCACAGCCGGTGGACTGGCTTGCACAGCATCCGCTGGCGTCCATCGTGATCATCGTGTCCTGGCAGTGGCTGCCCTTCGCGATCCTGATCCTGATGACGGCCATGCAGTCCCTCGATCAGGAACAGAAGGAGGCCGCCCGCCTCGATGGTGCCGGCCCCATCGCGATCTTCTGGCACCTGACCTTGCCCCATCTGGCCCGGCCCATCGCCGTGGTGGTGATGATCGAGACCATCTTCCTGCTTTCGGTATTCGCCGAGATCTTCACCACCACCAGCGGTGGTCCCGGCTACGCCTCCACCAACCTCGCCTACCTGATCTACAACCAGGCGCTGCTGCAGTTCGATGTCGGCATGGCCTCGGCCGGCGGCCTGATCGCGGTGGTGATCGCCAATATCGCGGCGATCATCCTGGTGCGGATGCTCGGCAAGAATCTCACCGAGAAATATTGAGGACAGACCGATGCTGACGCTCAAACAAAGTCGCCGCCTCAACACCCTGGTGGTCGGGCTGTTCGCCTGGGCCGTGGCGCTGCTGCTGTTCTTCCCGATCTTCTGGATGCTGCTGACCAGCCTGAAGACCGAGATCGACGCCTTCGCCACGCCGCCGCAGTTCATCTTCACGCCGACGCTGGAAAACTACCTGCACATCCAGGACCGCAGCGGCTACTTCAAGTACGCCTGGAACTCGGTGACCATTTCCTTCGGCGCGACCGCGCTGGGCATGCTGATCGCCATTCCCGCCGCGTATTCGATGGCCTTCTACGAGACCAGGCGCACCAAGGGCACGCTGCTCTGGATGCTCTCGACCAAGATGCTGCCGCCGGTGGGCGTGCTGGTGCCGATCTACCTCTTGGCCAAGCAGTTCGGCCTGCTCGACAGCCGCGCGGTGCTGATCATCATCTACACGCTGATCAACCTGCCGATCCTCGTGTGGATGATCTACACCTACTTCAAGGACATCCCCCGCGACATCCTCGAAGCGGCCCGCATGGACGGTGCCACGCTGCTGCAGGAGATGCTTCGCGTGCTCCTGCCGATCAGCAAGGGCGGGCTCGCCTCGACCATGTTGCTGTCGCTGATCCTGTGCTGGAACGAAGCCTTCTGGTCGCTGAACCTGACCTCGTCCAACGCCGCGCCGCTGACCGCGCTGATCGCCTCCTACTCCAGTCCCGAAGGCCTGTTCTGGGCCAAGCTCTCGGCCGTCTCCACCCTCGCCTGCGCCCCCATCCTGATCTTCGGCTGGATCAGCCAGAAGCAGCTGGTGCGCGGCCTGTCGTTCGGCGCCGTGAAATGAGCGCCGCCTGACAACCAAGAACAACTGAGGATTCGAACATGGCAGACCTGAAGATCCACAACCTGAAGAAAGGCTTCGACTGCAACGAGATCATCAAGGGCATCGACCTGGACATCCGCGACCGCGAATTCGTCGTCTTCGTCGGCCCCTCCGGCTGTGGTAAGTCCACCCTGCTGCGCCTGATCGCCGGGCTCGAGGAGGTCAGCAGCGGGCGGATCGAACTGGACGGGCGCGACATCACCGATGTCAGCCCGGCCAAGCGTGACCTGGCCATGGTGTTCCAGACCTACGCGCTCTATCCGCACATGACGGTGCGCAAGAACATGTCCTTCGCCCTGGACTTGGCCGGCGCCGACAAGCAGGAAGTGGCGCGCAAGATCGAAGCCGCCGCGCGCACCCTGGAGCTGGAACCGCTGCTCGAACGCAAGCCACGGCAACTGTCCGGCGGCCAGCGCCAGCGCGTCGCCATCGGCCGCGCCATCGTGCGCAACCCCAAGGTGTTTCTCTTCGATGAGCCGCTGTCCAACCTCGATGCCGCGCTGCGTGTGCAGATGCGCCTGGAGCTTTCGCGCCTGCACCAGGAGCTGCAGGCGACGATGATCTACGTGACTCACGACCAGGTCGAAGCCATGACCCTTGCGGACAAGGTGGTGGTACTCAATGGAGGACGCATCGAGCAGGTGGGTTCACCCATGGAGCTCTATCACAATCCCGCCAACCTCTTCGTCGCGGGCTTTCTCGGCACACCGAAGATGGGCTTTCTCAAAGGCCGCGCAAGCCGTGTCGAAGCCAGCGGCTGCGAAGTCGAGCTCGACGCCGGTTGCCGTCTGTTCCTGCCGGTGAGCGGCGCCACGCTGAAGACGGGCGATCCGGTCACCCTCGGCATCCGCCCGGAACACCTCAACCGTGGCAGCGAAGGCAACTGCCAGTTGACCGTGAAGGCGGACGTTAGCGAGCGGTTGGGCAGCGACACCTACTGCCACGTGGTCACCGGCAACGGCGAGCAGCTGACCATGCGCATCCGCGGTGACTTCACCCCGCGCTATGGCGAGTCGCTGTCGCTGACATTGGAAGCCGACCATTGCCACCTCTTCGACAGCAATGGCGTTGCAGTCGGCCAGTCGCTGCAACAGGCGGCCTGACCGACCCATAGCCACCCGAGCCCTGACTTGCCGACAGATCGCTGCACCCGCAATGGCAGCGATCCCGCCCCCGGCTTTTCCAAATTCAAGCCCAGCGAGGCCCGAGATGAAGTTGAACGAAGCGAATCTGCCACAGCTGCCGGGCCCTATCGCGCGCCCCGACTACCCCCTGGCCGAGGTCACCACCGGCATCGCCCACATCGGCGTGGGCGGTTTTCACCGTGCCCATCAGGCGGCCTACACCGATGCACTGATGAACACCGGCGAGGGGCTGGAGTGGGGCATCTGCGGCATCGGCACACGCGCCGAGGAGCGCGCGATGCGCGATGCACTGGCCGCTCAGGACTACCTCTACACCCTGGTCGAGCTCGACGACCGGCCTGACACCGAGGTCCGCGTGATCAGCAGCATTCGCGACATGCTGCTGGTGGGCGAGGATGGTTCCGAGGCGGTGGTTGCCCGCCTGGCCGATCCGGCGATTCGCATCGTCTCGCTGACCATCACCGAGGGCGGCTATTGCCTGGACGACAGCACCGGCCAATTCAATGCGCAACTGCCGCAAATCCAACATGACCTGCAGCACCCGCGCAGCCCGGTCAGCGTGTTTGGCCTGCTCTGCGCGGCCCTGGCCAAGCGCCGCGGGGACGGCGTTGGGCCCTTCACGGTGATGTCCTGCGACAACCTCCCCCACAACGGCGACGTGACCCGCAAGGCCACGCTGGCCTTCGCCGGCCTGGTCGATGCCGACCTGGCCGGCTGGATCGAGCGCAACGTCAGCTTCCCCAACGCCATGGTCGACCGCATCACGCCCATGACCAGCGCGACCCATCGCCAGGACCTGGAGCGTCAGCACGGCCTCGATGACGCCTGGCCGGTGGTCTGCGAACCCTTCGTGCAATGGGTGCTGGAAGACCGCTTCGTCGCCGGCCGCCCGGCCTGGGAAAAGGTCGGAGTGCAGTTCACTGACGACGTCTCGCCCTACGAGGAGATGAAGATCAAGCTGCTCAACGGCAGCCACCTCGCGCTGACCTACCTCGGCTTCCTGCGCGGTTATCGCTTCGTCCACGAAACCATGGCCGATCCGCTGTTCGTCGAGTACATCCGCCGCTACATGAACGAGGACGTCACCCCACAACTGGCTCCCGTGCCCGGCATCGATCTCGCTCGCTACAAGCAGACGCTGATCGAGCGCTTCTCCAACCGTGCCATCGCCGATCAGCTGGAACGGGTGTGCTCCGATGGCTCGTCGAAGTTTCCCAAGTTCAGCGTGCCGACCATCGACCGCCTGATCGCCGCTAACGCTGCCCTGGACCGGGCCGCCCTGGTGGTCGCCGCCTGGGCGCTGTATCTGCGGGGCGTAGATGAAAACGGCGTGCCGTACCACATCCCCGATCCGCGCGCGGATTTCTGCCAGTCCCTTGTTGCGGAGGACGACGGCCTCGCCGAACGACTGCTCGGGCGCGAGGAGATCTTCGGCACGCAGATTCCGCGTTCGCTCGCCTTCCGCGAAGCCTTCGAGCGCAACCTGCTGCGGCTGCGCACGCTGGGGGTCAGCGGCACACTTGATCTGTTGCTGACGCAGTGACGGGGTGCGGCATGTTTCTCGGAATCGATTGTGGCACCCAGGGCACCAAGGCGCTGTTGCTCGACGCCAGCAACGGGCGCGTGCTCGGCCAGGGCTCGGCCAGCCACGATCTGATCAGCGGGCCCAACGGCCGGCGCGAGCAGGACACCGGGCAGTGGACCGCCGCCTTCGCCAGCGCTACCGCTGCGGCACTGGCAGAGGCCGGGGTCGACGGCGGCGCCGTGCTGGGCATTGGTGTCTCCGGGCAGCAGCATGGCCTGGTCACGCTCGATGCCGCGGGCCGCGTGTTGCGCCCGGCCAAGCTCTGGTGCGACACGGAGTCGGCTACGGAGAATCAGCGCCTGCTCGACTGGCTGGGCGGAGAACAGGGTTCGCTGCAGCGCCTCGGTATCGTCATCGCGCCGGGCTACACGGTTTCCAAGCTGCTGTGGATGAAGGAGCAGCACCCCGCGCTGTTCGCACGCATCGCCCATATCCTGCTGCCCCACGACTACCTCAACTACTGGCTGACCGGACGGTGCGCGAGCGAATACGGCGATGCCTCCGGCACCGGCTATTTCGACGTGCGCGCGCGGCAATGGGCACCCGAGATCCTGCGCCATATCGATGCCGAGGGTCGTCTGGAGGCCGCGCTGCCCGAGCTGATCGAGCCCCACCAGCCGGTCGGCCGCATCCGGCCCGAACTGGCTGCCCGGCTGGGGCTCAATCCGCAGGCCATGGTGGCGAGCGGCGGTGGCGACAACATGATGGGGGCCATCGGTACCGGCAATATCCGCCCCGGCGCCATCACCATGAGCCTGGGCACATCCGGCACGCTCTACGCCTTTTCCGGCGAACCCCGTATCAGCCCACAGCCGGCGGTGGCCACCTTCTGCTCGTCCAGCGGGGGCTGGCTGCCGCTGATCTGCACCATGAACCTGACCAATGCCAACGCGGCGATGCGCGGCCTGCTGGAGCTGGACCTAGAGGCGTTCAACGCGCTGGTGGCGCAGGCGCCGATCGGCTGCGAAGGCGTCACGATGCTGCCGTTTCTCAACGGCGAGCGCGTCCCCGCCCTGCCCCAGGCCAGCGCCAGCCTGCACGGCCTGACAGCCGACAATATGAGCCGCGCCAACCTCTGCCGCGCGGTGCTCGAAGGCGTGACCTTCGGCCTGCGCTACGGGCTGGACCTGCTGCGCGAAAGCGGCATTCGCAGCGAGCGGATTCAGCTGGTCGGTGGCGGCGCGAAGAATCCGTTGTGGCGGCAGATCGTCGCCGACATGATGGCCACGCCGGTGGTCTGTACCCGCCATAGCGAAGCCGCGGCACTGGGTAGCGCGATCCAGGCAGCGTGGTGCCATGCCAGGCAGCGTGATCCCGCGGCGAGCCTCGCCGAGCTGTGCCAGCGCTGTGTCAGCCTTGACGAGACCACGGCGGTCGCGCCTGACACCGCCGCGGTCCTGGCCTATGAGCAGGCCTATCGGCGTTATCGGCAACTGGTAGCCAGCATCTACGGTCAGCAGACAGCACCGGACCTGACGCCGGTCGCCTCCTGAGGCGCAGCGCTCGGTCGACAGGGGAATAGCTCATAAAAAAAGGCAAAGCCACAGCGTGTGGCTTTGCCTCTGGTCCTGCGCGCCCGAGATAGCGCGTCAGCGGCTGCTCAGCGCCTCGCGCGGCACGTACTTGCCCAGCTCGTGACGAGCAATGGCCACCCGATGCACCTCGTCCGGGCCATCGGCCAGGCGCAGCGTGCGCTGCATCGCCCACCAGTGCGCCAGCGGGAAGTCCTCGGAAACCCCGGCGCCGCCGTGGATCTGGATGGCGCGGTCGATGACCTTCAGCGCGACGTTGGGTGCGACCACCTTGATCTGCGCGATCTCGCTGGCGGCGATCTTGTTGCCCACGGTATCCATCATGTAGGCGGCGTTCAGCGTCAGCAGGCGCGCCATGTTGATCTCGATGCGGCACTCGGCGATGTAATCGAAGTTCGCGCCCAGCCGGGCCAGCGGCTTGCCGAAGGCGGTGCGGCTGACGGCCCGTTCGCACATCAGCTTCAGTGCGCGTTCCGCGACGCCGATCGAGCGCATGCAGTGGTGGATGCGGCCCGGGCCGAGACGGCCCTGGGCGATCTCGAAGCCGCGGCCCTCACCGAGAATGACGTTCTCGTAGGGTACCCGCACGTTTTCCAGCAGCACTTCCGCGTGGCCGTGCGGGGCGTCGTCGTAGCCGAACACCGGCAGCGGGCGCAGCACCTTGACGCCGGGGGTGTCCATCGGCACCAGGATCATCGAGTGCTGGGCGTGGCGCGGCGCGTCCGGGTTGGTCAGGCCCATGAAGATCATGATCTTGCAGCGCGGGTCGCAGGCGCCGGAGGTCCACCACTTGCGACCGTTGATGACCCATTCGTCACCCTCGCGCACCGCGCGGGCTTCCATATTGGTGGCGTCGGACGAAGCCACGCCCGGCTCGGTCATGCCGAAGGCCGAACGGATTTCGCCGCGTAGCAGCGGTTCCAGCCACTCGCGCTTCTGCGCCTCGCTGCCGTAGCGCACCAGCACTTCCATGTTGCCGGTATCCGGCGCCGAGCAGTTGAAGGCTTCCGGGCCGAGGCCCGAACTGCCCATGATTTCGGCCAGCGGCGCGTATTCGGTGTTGGTCAGGCCGGCGCCCAGTTCCGATTCCGGCAGGAACAGGTTCCATAGCCCCTCTGCCTTGGCCTTGGCCTTGAGCTCCTCGACGATGGCGGTCGGCTGCCAGCGATCACCCTCGGCGACCTGCTGGTGGAACACCTTTTCGGCGGGATAGACGTGAGCATCCATGAACGCTTGCACGCGCTCTCTCAGCTCTTGAACCTTCGGGGAGTAGGCGAAATTCATGGGCGACAACCTTCTGGCAGGTAATGTTTTGTAGTTTTGAATGCTAGAGGAGGCCCAGCGATTTATCGAAGCTATTTTCCTCGTGTATAAACATTCATCACCGATATATGATCGGCGAATTCCGATACACGCCGGAGAGCACAACAATGAACCTGAACAAGGTCGATCTGAATCTTTTCATCGTCTTCGATGCCATCTACACCGAGGCCAACCTGACCCGTGCCGGGCAGATCGTCGGCATCACCCAGCCCGCTGTTTCCAACGCCCTTGCCCGCCTGCGCGAGACCTTCAACGACCCGCTGTTCGTGCGCACCGCCCAGGGCATGGTGCCGACGCCGATGGCGCAGAACATCATCGGCCCGGTGCGCAATGCGCTGCAGCTGCTGCGGGTATCGGTGCAGGAAAGCCGCACCTTCAGCCCGGCGCAGGCAAACAAGACGTTCCGCATCAGCATGACCGACCTCACCGAGGCGGTGATGCTGCCGCCGCTGTTCCAGCGCCTGCGCCGCCTGGCACCGAACGTGAAGATCGAGAGCATGCTGGCCAAGCGCCGCGAGACGACCAAGGAACTGGCCGCCGGCCGCCTGGACTTCGCCATGGACGCGCCACTCAACACCGACCCGCAGGTGCGTCACGTCAAGCTGCTGGAAGACCGTTACATCTGCGCCATGCGCCGCGGCCACCCGCTGGCCAAGGACAAGCTCACCCTGGAGCAATACCTGTCGCTGTCGCACATCCACATTTCCAGCCGCCGCAGCGGGCTCGGTCTGGTGGATCTGGCGTTGGGCAAGATGGGTCTGCAGCGCAAGATCGCCCTGCGCTCACAGCACTACCTGATGGCGACCCAGGTGATCGACCAGACCGACATGGCGGTGACCGTCCCCGAGCGTTTCGCCCGGCGCCACAACCTGCACCAGGTCGATCTGCCGGTGGACATCATGCCGCTGGAAACCCACATCTACTGGCATGAAAGCACCGATCAGGACCCGGCCAACCGCTGGATGCGCGAGCAGATGATCGAGATCGCCCAGCAGGTCACCGCGCAGCAGGATCTCTGACGCGCTGGCGGGTGAAAGCCCGCCTCAGGCGCTGTCGCGCATCACCACTTCGAAACCCACATCGATACAACGCTCGGCAGGCTGCTGACCTCGCATCAGGCTCAGCAGCATCTGTGCCGCCAGTTCGCCGATCTCGCCACGCCGGGTGCGCACCGTGCTCAGCGCCGGATGCATCCAGGCCGCCGCCGGCAGGTCGTTGAAACCGGCAATCGCCAAACGCCCCGGCACGTCGAGCCCCATCTGATGGGCACGAAACAGCGCCCCGAGGGCCAGGTCGTCGTTGTTGAAGAACACTGCGTCGATCTGCGGATGCTGCGCCAGCAGCCGATCCAGCAGCTCCGCGCCAAGCCCAATGGACGACAGCTGCGGCGTCAGCAGCTCCAGAGTTGGCTCATAGCGACCGGCCTGGCGCATGGCCTGACGGTAGCCTTCGGCGCGTTGCAGGGTCCGAGGGTCGAGCTGCGCCGCGGCGAAGGCGACGTGACGGTAGCCGCGCTCAAGCAGCGTGCGGGTCATGGCCACGCCGGCTTCCAGCTGCGAGAAGCCTACGCAGTAGTCATCCGGCCGCTCGCTCAGCTCCATCAGGGTGACCATCGGTGCTGTGTAGCTGGCCAACACCGCACGCGCGGCCTCGCTGCGCTCGAACCCGGTGATCAGCAGGCCGGCCGGCTGATGGGCCAGGTAGGCGCGCAGCAATCGCTCGTCCTCTTCGGGGCGATAGTGGCTGACGCCGATCATCATTTCGTAGCCCGCCGGCATCAGCACGCGCTGGATGGCCTCGACCGTGTCGACGAACACCGCGTTGGACAGCGAGGGGATGATCACCGCCACCAGATTGGAGCGCGAACTGGCCAGGCTGCGCGCCGCCGGATGCGGCACGTAGCCGAGCGCCTTGACCGCCTGCTCGACACGCTCACGCAATGCATCGGAAACCAGATCCGGTTGCGACAGCGCGCGGGATGCCGACATCAGCGAGCAGCCGGCGCTACGTGCGACATCCGAGAGGGTTACCCGCTCGGCAGAGCGGCGTCGGCGTGTGGTCATGCGCGTTCCATTGGTCGAAAGCGGCGGATTCTAGCAGCGGGCATTCCGGGGGCGCCTCCTAAGGTGCGGCCTTTTCCACTTCGGCCTGCACCTGATCGAACAGGTCCTGGCCGACCGCATCGATCACCGTCTGGATCGCCGGCTGCGCCTGCTCACGCATGCGCTGGATTTCCTCGGGACTGACCTCGTTGATCTGCATGCCACGTTCCTTCAGCGCCGCCAGCGCCTGACTGGCCTCGCGACGGGTGTCCTCGCGCTCGGCATCGCGGGCCTTTTCCGCAGCGTCCATGAGGATGCCCTGCTCGGTCGCGGACAGCCCGTCCCACCAGCGCTTGGACACCGTGACGATCCAGGGGCTGTATACGTGATTGGTCACGCTCAGGTACTTCTGCACCTCATAGAACTTGGACGAGAGGATGGTGTTGTAGGGGTTTTCCTGGCCGTCGACTGCCTTGGTTTCCAGCGCGGTGAACAGCTCGGAGAACGGCAGCGGCACCGCATTGGCGCCCATGCGCTTGAAGGTGTCGATGAACACCGGATTGGGCATCACGCGCAGCTTGATGCCCTCGAAGTCCTCGAGCTTCTCGATCGGCCGCGCACTATTGGTCACGTTACGAAAACCGTTCTCCCAGTACACCAGCCCAACCAGGCCTTTCTCCTCGAGCTTGTCCATCACCTGCCGGCCCACGGGACCGTCCAGTACCTGATCGGCCTGGCGCGGGTCGGTGAACAGGAATGGCGTATCCCACACCGCCATCTCCTTGCTGATGCCGACCAGCGTCGCGGTCGAGCCAACCATCATCTCCTGCGCGCCGCCGATCAGCGCGTTCTGCATCTGGTCGTCCGAACCGAGGCTGGCGGAGGCGAAGGTACGCACCTTCAGCTTGCCGCCCGAGGCCTTGGCCACTTCCTCGGCAAGCAGCTTGGCCGCCCTACCCTGGTTGCTGTCTTCGTTGAGCCCGTAGCCGAAACGGATCATGCGTGGGCGGATGTCGTCCGCCGCCTGCGCGTAACCAAGGCTGAGTGTGCTGCCGAGCAAGGCGGCAGCCAGGGTGCTGATGAGAAGTCGTTTCATGTCGCGTTACCTTCTTGTTGTTGGACGTTGGGTTGTTGAGCGCTTGAATTGCAAGACCGGCGCTACCGCAGCCAGGCCAGGGGCACGGTGATGATCGAAGGCACGGCGATGAGCAGCCCGACGATCACCAGATAGATAAGGAAGAACGGCATCACGCCACGCACCAGGGTTTCCATGCGCAATCGGCCGATGCCGCCGACCACGTTGAGCACGGTGCCCACCGGCGGCGTGATCAGCCCGATGGAGCCGATCAGCACGAACATCACGCCGAAGTACACCGGGTCGATGCCGGCCTTGATCGCGATCGGCGCCAGCACCGGACCGAGGATCAGAATGGTCGGCGTCAGGTCCAGCACCATGCCGACGGCGATCATCAGCAGCATGATGGCGACCATCAGCAGTTTCGGGTCCTGCGCCAGCGGGCCGAGCATCGCCGCGATCTCGTCGGGCAGCTGCGCCAGGGTGATCATGTACGCCGACACGGTTGCGGCGGCGCAGAGGAACATCACCGAGGCCGTGGTGCGGCTGGCACGGGTCAGCACCTCGACCAGTCCGGCCCAGTTCAGCTCGCGATACAGCAGGGTCGAAACGGCCAGGGCATAGACGGCGGCGACCACCGCCGCTTCGGTAGGTGTGAACAGACCGCCACGCAGCCCGCCGACGATGATCACTGGCAGCATCAGCGCGGCAGCACCGTCGACCAGCACACGACGGCGCTCGGCGGTGCTGGCCTTTACCTGTTTCGGTTCGTCGATCCGCCGGGCGATCAGCGTCCAGGCAACGATCAGGCCCATGCCCATGATCAGCCCCGGCACCATGCCGGCGAGAAACAGCTGGCTGATCGAAGTACCGGTGACCACGCCGTAGATCACGAACGGCATCGACGGCGGGATGATCGGCGCGATGATCCCGCCTGCCGCCACCAGGCCCGATGACGAACTCAGCGGGTAGCCGCGCTCGCGCATCATCGGCAGCAACAGCGTCGCCAGCGCGGCGGTATCGGCCAGGGCCGAGCCGGACATGCTGGCCAGCAGCACCGAAGCGGCAATCGCCACGTAACCCAGGCCGCCACGCTTGTGACCGAAATAGGCCTGCGCCATGGCGATGATGCGCCGCGAGATGCCGCCGGCATTCATCAGCTCGCCAGCAAGGATGAAGAACGGCACCGCCAGCAGCGGGAAGCTGTCAGCGCCGGCCTGAAGGTTCTGAGCCAACAGCTGCACGTCCCAGAAATCCAGGTACCACATCAGCACCGAGCCGGTGAGCAGCAGCGCGAAGGCGATGGGCATGCCAAGCGTCATGAAGCCCAGCAGCGATGAAAGGAAGACGACGACGGTCATACAAGGTCCTCGGTTGGGCAGTGCCCGTATTGTTCTGAATGCGGCGTCGCTTCAGTCCGCGGTGACATTCGCAGCGGCGGTGGCCGATGGCTGATCGCGCCGCCAGACATTGACCAGCTGCACCAGCGCCAGTACCGCCAGCGCGACCATGCTGGCGGCCACGGGCAACATCGCCAGGCCCAGCGGATAACCGACTACCGGGCTGTTGATGGTCCAGCCGAACTGCATCTGGTTCCAACCGCCCCAGGCCGCCAGGCAGCTCGCAGCTGCCACCAGCAGCCAGCTGAGAGAGTCGACGACGCGGCGGAACAGCCGCGGGAAGCGGTCGCGCAGCATGGAAAAGCTCATCAGCTCGCCGCGGCGCATGCTCGAAGCGACGCCAACAAATACCAGCCAGACGAATGCCAGCCGCGACAGCTCCTCGGCGCCGGTCCAGCCAGTGCCGAAGGCATAGCGCAGCACCACGCTGGAGAACACCACGATGACCATGAAGGCCATCAACGCGGCCATCAGCCAGTCGGTCAGGCGGTCGAAGTGCTGGGCGACCGTGCCGCTGTAGATCGGCTCGTTGGTCAAAGGTGGCGCCGTGGTAGCGCTATCAAACGGACGCGAAGAAACATCGACACGGGTTTCGATCAGCTCATCCAGACCGGCGCCCTGCATCCATTCGACGATGTGGCGCAAGACGACCTCGCGCGGTTGACTGGCATCCACGGTCAATACGCCCGGTTCGCCCTCGGGGCATTCGAGGGTGGCGAACTGGCTGTCGACCAGGGAAATCGGCATGAAATGCCCCGCCCTGCCACCGACTCGCTGTATGGCGGTTTCGTAATCGATGGCCAGATGGGCGAAACGCAGCTCCGGGACCGCGCTGCGCAGCAACTCCCGGTAGCTGCGCTTGAGCGCCGAGCAAGCCAGCACGAAGCCGCTGCCCGCCGCCAGGGTGCGTTGCATTTCGGCGATCAGCGCGTGCAGCCACTCCACGCGATCGGCGTCGGACAGCGGCGTGCCGGCACGCATGCGCGCCACGTTCTCTGCCGGATGAAAGTTGTCCGCTTCGATGTGCGGCAGGCCGAGCGCATCGGCTACGGCGTGGCTGGTGTCCGTCTTGCCGGAACCGCTGACGCCCATGACGACCAGAACCGGAAGCGCGGAAGCCTTTGAGGTATGCACTGAAGGCATGCGAGGAATCCATTGTTTTGCTTGTTTGGCCTGATGTTAGCGCTATCACGCATCACGATAGAACTACCGCTCGTCGACCATACGGTCACGAAACAGCTGTTTTCGCACGGCATTGCGATCGACTTTCGCGGCGGCACGACTACAATCGCGCCCCTGTGCAATCGAGGACACCGAGCATGCCCAAAGCCATGTGCCGCCACATTCTGGTCAAGACTGAGGCCGAAGCCGCGCAGCTGAAAAAGCGCATCGCCAATGGCGAAGCATTCGACGTGCTGGCGCGCAAATACTCGACCTGCCCGTCCGGCAAGAAAGGTGGCGACCTCGGCGAAGTGCGCCCGGGGCAGATGGTGCGCAGCATTGATCAAGTGATCTTCAAGAAGCCGCTGCGCGAAGTGCACGGCCCGATAAAGAGCCAGTTCGGCTACCACCTGGTGCAGGTGTTCTACCGCGACTGAGCTGGCGCTTAGCCAAAGCGTTGCAGCTGCATCTCGCGCAGGCGACTTAGCGTGCGGCGGAAAGGGAATGCCAGATAGCCCTCGGTATACAGCTCGTCCAGTGCCACGTCGGCTTCGATATAGAGCGGAATCCGCCGGTCGTAGCACTCGTCCACCAGCGCAATGAAACGGCGCACGGCATCATCCCGCGCGGCGAGCCTGGGCAACTGGCGATCACCCGCCGCCACCCGCGCGGCTCCATCCTCGGTGCCGCGGGCAATGCGCCCATCGCGCTGCGTGCCGCCGAGTCTGGGCACAGCACCAATCAGGATCGCTGCGAAACGGTCGCACAGTTCGATGAAGTCCAGCGCCGAGAACGGCTGCTCGCAGAGGTCGGCGAAGCGGCACCAGAGCACCGATTCGCTACGCCGCACGACGTCGAGCTGGCGACGGCTGAGGGCGAGTGGCTCGGTGCTGAACGCACCATCGGCCATCGCCTCGAACGTTGCGGCTAACGCAGTGGCGCCGTCGAACGGGGCGATCCAGTAGCGCTGCAGCGCAGCGCCGGGACGCAGGCGGTGATCGGCGCCACCATCCACATCAACCACATGCATGTGCTGCACGATGGCATCGATGGCCGGCAGAAAACGCTCGCGATTGAAGCCGTCGGCGTACAGCTGCTCCGGCGGCTGGTTGGAGGTGGCGACGATCACCACGTCATGCTCGAAGAGCACCTGGAACAGGCGTCCCAGGATGATTGCGTCGCCGATATCACCGACGAAAAGCTCGTCGAAGCAGAGCACGCGAATCTCTTGTGAAAGTTCTCTGGCCAGGGCCTGCAACGGATCGGCCGTGCCGTTGAGCTGGAACAGCCGGATATGCACCCAGCGCATGAAATGGTGGAAATGCTGCCGCCGCGAAGCAACCGTCAGGCTTGCGTGAAACAGGTCCATCAGCCAGGTCTTGCCACGCCCGACCGGTCCCCATAGGTAGACGCCGAGAGGCAGGTCCGCACCTGAAACAAGCGCCTCATGACAGGCCTGAAGCCGTGCAACGGCGCGCTGTTGAGCCGCATCGGGCACGAAACCGTCTTGCGTAATGGCCTGCTGATAACGTTCAAGGGGCGAGTCGACGTGCATGATCGTCCGGCGCAAAAGCCGCCATGGTAGCGCGCGACTGCTCAGTTGTGCCCATCCTGCAGCAGTCGCTCGGCCTGGGCGCCGAGCTGCTCGAGCAGCATCGCCTGCGCCGGCAACAGTTGCTCGTGAACACGGGTCAACGCATAGACCGGCACGCTGATGGCCGGTTCGAGCAGACGAGCCTGTACCTCGCCGCCAGTAGCCGCCAGCGCGGTGAACGGGTCGACCAGCGCCACGCCCTGCCCCGCGGACACCAGCTGTCGCGCCAGCTGATAGGTCTGTACCCAGGTAACGACGCGCGGCGGCGGATCGAGCTCCTCGATGTGGCCGCGCAACAGGCTGCCCAGCGCATCGCGGGCGTCGATGCCGATCAGCGCTTTACCCGCCAAGGCCTGCAGGCGCAGCGGGCCGTGCAGTTCATCCGGCTGCCACCAGCCAGGCGGCGCGATCACGTGCATGCGTCCCTCGGACAATAGCCGGCTGCTCAGTCCCGGATGCTCCACCGCCTGTGACGTCAGCCCGAGATCGGCTTCACGCAGCAACAGCGCTTCGACGATTTCCGCCGTGTGCTGCGTCGCGAGCTGACAGACCGTACGTGGAAATCGCTCGCGCCAGGCGCGCAACGCCTGTGGCAGCAGCGCCTGAGCCAACGCCGGCGTGCAGATCAGGCGCAACGCGCACTCCTCGCCCCGGCCGAGGCTGTCTGCAAGCCGCCGCAGATTCTGCAGGTCGATAGCCAGGCGTTCGGTCTGCTGCTGCAGCACCCGCGCCTCGGCAGTGGGCTGCAGCTTGCCCCGCACCCGGTCGAACAGCGCAAAGCCCAGTTGCTGCTCGGCATGCTTGAGAATCTTGCTCGCCGCCGGCTGGGAGATATGCAGCAGCTCGGCCGCGGCCGTCAGGCTGCCGGTTTGCAGGATCGCCTGGAACAGTTCGATATGACGCAGCCGCATGTATGTCCCCCTTCAGTCAATCGAGCATAACCGCAGGTTATGGGAACGCTCCATCCTTTCATTGGCCGCCTCGCTTGCACGCGGCCTAGGCTGCGCTGATCGAGTCGGAGGAGCAGTTGCATGCGGGTAGCAGTCATCGGCGCAGGCGTTATCGGGCTTGCCACAGCCTATTCACTGGTGCGCCAGGGGCACAGTGTCGAGCTGATCGAAGGGCGCGACGATGTCGCCCTGGAGACCAGCTTCGCCAATGGCGGGCAGCTCAGCTATCGCTACGTTTCGCCGCTGGCCGATGCCGGCGTGCCGCTGCAGGCGATTGGCTGGATGCTGCGCGGAGCCGATGCCCCGTTGCGTTTCCGGCCGCAGGCGAGCCTGCATCAGTGGCGCTGGTGCCTGCAGTTCCTGCTGGCGTGCCGGCGTTCGGTCAATCGGCGCAACGCGGCTCACTTGCTGCGGCTCGCCCTGCACAGCCAGCAGATCCTGCGCAGCTGGCGCGAGCAGGACCAGCTGGACGGCTTCGCCTGGCGCGCCAACGGCAAACTGGTGATCTATCGCGATCAACACAGCCTGCACAAGGGCGCAGCGGCCATCGACGACGAATCAGGGCAGCGGCTGCTGGACGCCGCGCAATGCGTCGACGTCGAGCCGGCGCTGACGCCGTTGGCGTCATCGCTGCACGGCGGCATCTATTCGCCCGGCGACGAGGTTGCCGACTGCCATCTGTTCTGCACCGAACTGCTGCGGCGACTGCGGGCATCGCCTGCGTTTCTCCTGCATACCGGCCAATCGGTAAGCGCATTGCGCACCGAAGGCAAGCGGGTCCGCGCGGTCATGCTCGGGCGCGATGAAGTCGCCATCGACCATCTGGTAGTGGCGGCCGGCACCGGCAGCGTCGGGCTGCTTCGGCCACTGGGTATCGACCTGCCGATCTACCCGCTCAAGGGCTACAGCCTGACCGTTGCGCTGGCCGACCAGGACCGCGTGCCGCAAACCAACGTCACCGACTACGACAACAAGGTCGTCTACGCCCGCCTCGATGACCAGCTGCGCGTCGCGGCGATGGTGGATATCGCCGGCTGGGATGCCGAGCTCGACCAGCAGCGCATCGCCACCCTGCAACGTCTGGCTAGTGCGACCTTCCCCGGTGCCGGCGACTACCAACGCGCGCGGCAATGGGCAGGCCTGCGCCCGGCGACGCCCCAAGGTACGCCGCTGATCGGCCGCAGCGGATTCGACAATCTCTGGCTCAACGTCGGCCACGGCAGCCTCGGCTTCACCCTGGCCTGTGGCAGCGCCGACCTGCTCGCCAGCGTAATCGGCGGATCACCACCCGCTGTCTCCCTGGACGGCTTGAGCCTGCCCGCCTGACCACTCAAAGAGGAAACCGATATGCCCGTTCAACGCATCGAGAGCAATCCGCGAATGTCCGCCGCAGTCGTTCATGCAGACCTTGTGTTCCTCGCCGGCCAGGTGCCGGACGACCGCAGCCTGGATGCCGCAGGACAGAGCCGCGAGGTGCTGGCGAAGATCGACCGGCTGCTGGCCGCCGCCGGCTCCAGTCGCGAAAACCTGCTCAGCGCGCAGATCTGGCTGAAGGACATCGACGCCGACTTCGCCGCCATGAACGAGGTCTGGAGCGACTGGCTGCCAGCAGGCTGCGCACCGGCACGGGCGACGGTACAGGCGCGCCTGGCCTCCCCCGAGGTGCTGGTCGAGATCATGGTGATCGCTGCGCGCGCCTGACCACAGCGGTCTATCGTTCCTGCGCCGGCCAACCACAGTTGCAACCACCCACAATACAAACAAGAGGGAACCGCAATGAACCACCAGATCCGTAACGGCCTGTTCGGTATCACCCTGGCCGGCGTGCTCGCCAGCGCCTTGGCGAGCACAAGCGTGCTGGCGCAGGAGCGCTTCGTCACCATCGGCACCGGAGGGCAGACCGGCGTGTATTACACCGCCGGCCAGTCGGTGTGCCGCTTCCTCAATCGTGCCGAGGTGAAGCCCGCCATCAAATGCAACGCACCCTCGACCGCGGGCAGCGTGACCAACATCGTGTCGTTGCACAAAGGCGAGTACGACTTCGGCTTCATCCAGTCCGACCATCAGCACAAGGCGCTGCAGGGCCTGGCGCCCTTCGACAAGGAAAGCGCCGTCGAACTGCGCGCGGTGTTCTCGCTGCAGTCGGAGATTCTCACCGTGGTCGTTCGCAACGACAGCGGCATCACCAATCTGGCCGGACTCGAAGGCAAGCGGGTAAACATCGGCGTGCCCGGCTCGGGTAGTCGCGACACCTTCGAGGAGGTCATGCAGGCCAAGGGCTGGACCAACGCCAGCTTCGCCCTGGCCGCGGAACTCAAACCGGCGGAAATGGCTTCCGCCTTGGGTGACAACAACCTTGACGCCATCACCTATGTGGTCGGCCATCCGAGCGGTGCGATCCAGGAAGCCTTGACCAATGTAAAGGCCAGGATCATTCCCGTGCAGGGCGCCGAGATCGACAGCCTGCTGGCCAAGGCCAATTACTACAGCGCCGTGGAAATCCCCGCAGGGCTCTACCCGGGTGTGGAAGGCGCCATTCCATCGATCGGCGGCAAGGCCGTGCTGGCGACCACCAGCAAGACCGACCCGGAGGTGGTCTATCAGCTGGTCAAGTCGGTATTCGACAACCTCGACAGGTTCAAGCGCCTGCATCCAGCCTTTGCCGATCTAAAGGCCGAAGACATGATTCGCGTCGGGCTGACTGCGCCGCTGCACGAGGGCGCCGAGCGTTATTACAAGGAGAAGGGCTGGCTGTAAGACACTGCCATCAGCGGGCGACAGCGCCCGCTGATGTACAGATTCAGAGCTCCACGGACAGACTTACGCTCAGGTTGCGCGGCTCACCCGGCATGACCCAGACATTGCTGTAGGAACGCTCGTAGTAGGTCCGGTCGAAGGCGTTGTTCAGGTTCATGCCGAGGGTCAGCTTTTGCGTTGCCTTGTAGCGCGCCAGCAGGTCCACGGTCGTGTACGACGGCAACTCGAAGTTGCTATCGGCCTGCCCTGCCCGATCACCCACGTAGTTCACCGCGCCGCCAAGGGAGAGCCCGCTGAGATCGCCATCGAAGAATTCGTAGGTGGTCAGCAGGCTGCCGCTATGGCGTGGCACGTTGAGCAGCCGGCTGCCGCTGGCCAGGGTGTTGTCGCGAGTCACCTCGGCATCCACATAGGCATAGCCACCGATCACGCGAATCGCGTCGGTCAGCTGTCTGGCCAGCTGCAGGTCAATCCCGCGGCTGCGCACCTCACCAGCGGCGATCTGAAAGCCGCTGTTCGCCGGATCGCTGGTCAGCACGTTTTCCTTGGTCAGATGGAACGCCGCGGCGGTGAGCCCCAGACGTCCATCGAACAGGTCGAGTTTGACCCCCGCCTCATAGCCCACGCCCTCTTCCGGATCGAACGTGGCGCCGCTGAAGTCGGCGCCATTGTTCGGCTTGAACGATTGCGAGGCGTTGGCGAACAGCCCGACCTCCGGTATCAGCTGATAGAGCACACCGACACGAGGCGTGACCTTTTCATGGGTCTGCTCGGTGCGCCGGCCAGCAACCTCATTGTCCAGACGCTGTTCGTAGTGGTCATAGCGGGCGCCGATGACCCCGAAGAGCTTGTCGGTAAAGCGAATCTGGTCCTGCAGGTTCAGCGCCCGGCTATGCACCAGCTCATTGCGGTCAACCGTACGCGCCGGGTTGAACGCCGGACGCGGTGCACCGTAGACCGGGTTGTAGAGATCGATGATGCGCAGGTTGTTGGAGCGCAGCATGAATTCGCTCAGGGCGTAACGCTCGTACTCGGTGCCGATCAAAAGCTGATGCTCGATCGAACCGGTATCGAAGCGCCCACGCAGCTCCAGTTGGGTGATCGCGTCCTGCCAGTCGTAATCGCGATAACGGAGGTTGCGGGTCAGCGTGCGGCCGTCTGCTGCGACCTCTGCCGCTTCGGTGGCGTAGCCATCCATCCGGCCCTGCTTGTAGTGGCTGGCCAGGCGCAGCGTCCAGACTTCGTTGAGGTCGTGTTCGAGTTCGGCCTGCAGCGTTTCGTTGTCGTTGCTGATCGGCCCATCCGAGGGTTCGCCATAGAACGCTGAGCGGGACACCTTGCCCAGGTCGCCACCGGGCGCGACCACGCCGCGATCGAAGGTCTGGCGGTTGCGCACCACCTCTGCCTGCACCAGCAGCCGCGTATCAGGGCTCAGCTCCCAGCTGAAGGACGGCGCGACGAACTGCCGTTCAGCCTCGCGGTGGTCGCGAAAACTGTTGTTGTCTTCAATGGCGATGTTCATGCGATAGAGCATGTTGCCGTCTTCATCGAGCGGCGTGTTCACGTCCAGCGCAGTGCGATAGCGATCCCAGCGACCGGCGCTGAGATCGAGACGGGCAAAGCTGTCCAGCTGCGGGCGCTTGCTGACGATATTGATCGTGCCGCCCGGATCACCGCGTCCGTAAAGGCTGGCCGAAGGACCCTTGAGCACTTCGACCCGCTCGATATTGGAAGCGTCCGGTGGGTTCATGAAGCCGCGGTTGACGCTGAAACCGTCCTTGTAGAACTCCCCGGTGGTCAGCCCGCGCACGCTGTACTCGTACATGGTCAGGCCACCGAAGTCGTTCTGCCTGGCGACACCGCCGGCGAAGTCCAGCGCCTTCTCAACGCGCGGGCTGTCCAGATCCTGCAGCGGATGCTGGAACGACGCTGATCGACTGGGGTATTTCCTCGATGGGTGTGTCGGTTTTCGTCGCGCTGCGCGAGCGTTTGGCTCGATAGCCCTGAACCGGTCCATCGGCGCGCTCCTGGTCAGCCGTGATCACGACCGAATCCAGTACCGCCGCCTCCTCTGCCATGGCCAGCGGCGCACCAGCCAGGATCAACGCCGCTCCGCAACCCGCCCATTTCACTACCGCACTTGCGTTATTCATGCTTTAACTCAGATACCGATGTTATATCGTAACAATGCTCTCTGTTTGGCATCCGGGTGTCAATGAAACGATTCGCATCCGCTCAAGCTCCACGACCGCTACCGCGCGATTCCTGTTTGCCTTGTCAGCCCGTCCTTACGCCGGCGAGTGCAGCTATGCGACAATGCGCGGCTGAAGTTCGGTAGCCACCCCGCATTCATCCGGCAGCAGGCGCAAACGCCCACCGTGTTGTCATTCATCTCAAGAATCGCTGGATCGACCAGCTCCCTTTCGGAGCGAGCTGGACCGCTGAGTATTGGTATCGGATCGGTATCAGCCTGATTCACGCAGCCACACGTCATTGATAGGTACGCCCTTGATCTCCACCGCCAACATCACCATGCAGTTCGGTGCCAAGCCGCTGTTCGAAAACGTTTCCGTCAAATTCGGCGGTGGCAACCGCTACGGCCTGATCGGCGCCAATGGCTGCGGCAAGTCGACCTTCATGAAGATTCTCGGTGGCGATCTGGAACCGTCCGCCGGCCAGGTGATGCTCGAGCCGAACGTGCGCCTGGGCAAGCTGCGCCAGGATCAGTTCGCCTACGAAGAATTCAACGTGATCGACACGGTGATCATGGGCCACGAGGAACTGTGGAAGGTCAAGGCTGAGCGCGACCGCATCTATTCGCTTCCGGAAATGAGCGAAGAGGATGGTATGAAAGTCGGCGAACTCGAAGGTGAGTTCGCCGAAATGGACGGCTACACCGCAGAATCCCGTGCCGGCGAACTGCTGCTTGGCCTGGGTATTCCGCTGGAACAGCACTTCGGCCCGATGAGCGAAGTCGCTCCCGGCTGGAAGCTGCGTGTGCTGCTGGCCCAGGCGCTGTTTTCCGATCCGGATGTGCTGCTGCTGGACGAACCGACCAACCACCTGGACATCAACACCATCCGCTGGCTGGAAACGATCCTCACGGCGCGTAACAGCACCATGATCATCATTTCCCACGACCGCCACTTCCTGAACTCGGTCTGCACCCACATGGCGGACCTGGATTACGGCGAGCTGCGCCTGTTCCCGGGCAACTACGACGAGTACATGACCGCAGCGACCCAGTCGCGCGAGCAGCTGCTGTCGGACAACGCCAAGAAGAAGGCGCAGATCGCCGAACTGCAGACCTTCGTCAGCCGCTTCTCGGCCAACGCCTCCAAGGCCAAGCAGGCCACCAGCCGCGCCAAGCAGATCGACAAGATCCAGCTGGCCGAGGTCAAGCCGTCCAGCCGTATCAGCCCGTTCATTCGCTTCGAGCAGACCAAGAAGCTGCACCGCCAGGCAGTGACCGTCGAGCGCCTGTCCAAGGGCTTCGACGACAAGGAACTGTTCAAGAACTTCAGCTTCACCGTCGAGGCCGGCGAGCGTGTGGCGATCATCGGTCCGAACGGCATCGGCAAGACCACCCTGCTGCGCACCCTGGTTGGCGAACTGACCCCGGACAGCGGCAGCGTCAAATGGACCGAAAGCGCCGAATACGGCTATTACGCCCAGGACCATGCCCATGACTTCGAGGATGACGTAAGTCTGTTCGACTGGATGGGTCAGTGGACCCAAGGCGGCGAGCAGCTGGTGCGCGGCACCCTCGGCCGCATGCTGTTCTCCAACGACGAGATCCTCAAGTCGGTGAAGGTCATCTCCGGTGGCGAACAGGGCCGCATGCTGTTCGGCAAGCTGATCCTGCAGAAGCCCAACGTGCTGGTGATGGACGAACCGACCAACCACCTCGACATGGAATCCATCGAGGCACTGAACCTCGCGCTGGAGAACTACCCGGGCACGCTGATCTTCGTCAGCCACGACCGTGAATTCGTCAGCTCGCTGGCGACCCGCATCATCGAGCTGTCGGAGAACGGCGTGACCGACTTCAGCGGCAGCTACGACGACTACCTGCGCAGCCAGGGCGTAATCGTCTGATCCTCACCCTGCCCGCGTATCGCAGCGCCTTCATCGAGGGCGCTGCAGATTCATAGGCAACTCCCGGTAACGCGCGGCGCGGTGCTTCAGCTAGGTAAAGCGCCTGCCGAGAAAGTCCAGCAGCAGCGCGTTCACCCTCCCCGCCTGTTCGTTCTGGATCCAGTGGCCACACGGCGCCAGTTCGTGTCGTTCCAGATCCGGCACCCATTCCGGCATCTTCTTCAGCGTGTAGGCCTCGAGCTCACCAACCGGGTCATGGTCGCCGATCAAAAACATGGTCGGCTGCGTGATCTTGCGCCCCTGCAGTGGCTCGGTAACCTGCCAGTTGCGTTCGAAGTTGCGATACCAGTTCAGCGCACCGCGAAAACCGTGCTCGGCGAACGTCTGCCGATACACCGCCAGATCGTCTTCTGAGCACCAGTCGGGCAACAGCCCCGGCTGCATGTCGTCCTCGAACAAGGTGCCGTCGGCAGGCTTGTTCTGCAGCAACAGGTTCCTTTCCTGGTAATACATCAACAGGCGCAGGGTACGATCAATGTCGGCATCCAGTTCACGCTCGGCGCGACCGGGCTGCTGGAAATAGAGGATGTAGTTGAATCGATCACCGCTGGCTTCGCGCATGATTTCGGTCGCGGGCCGCCGCGGTCTTCCGGCGAAGGGCACCGACATGGTCACCAGCGCGGTGACCCGCTCCGGCTCCAGCAACGCGAGATACCAGGCGACCATTGCGCCCCAGTCGTGCCCGATTAGCGCCACCTGCCGGTGACCGAAATGATCCATGGCCGCACGAACGTCCCCACACAGCGTCAGCACATCGTAGGCCGAGACGTCCACTGGCGCGCCGCTGAGCCCGTAGCCACGCATCTCGGGAACGAACACGCGATAACCAGCCGCCACCAGTGAATCGATCTGATTGCGCCAGGAATACCAACACTCGGGGAAGCCATGCAGCAGCCAAACAGGCCTGCCCTCTTCCGGGCCGGCGCTATAAAGGCTGAGGGATATACCGTTCAGGTCGAGCTGGAAATGGTCCGCAGTACTGTTCATGAGGCCTCCTGACTGGAGGCCTCACTATGGCAAAGCCAGGCGCGCGTGTGCGCTGTATCAGCAGGGCGAAGGCCGCGACATCTCGCCGATGGATCAGCCCTGGGCGCTGGCCCAGTCGATCAGCCCGAACTGCCAGGTAGCAAGAATCAGCAGGCCGAAGCCGATCCGGTACCAGGCGAACGCCGCGTAGCTGTGATTGCCGATGAACTTGAGCAGCGCCCGCACGGCAAGCATCGCGAAGATGAACGAGGTGACGAATCCGACCGCGAACACGGCGAAATCGCCCGGCTGAAAGAGCTCGCGGTACTTGTAGCCGGAGTACACCGCCGCGCCGACCATGGTCGGCATGGCCAGAAAGAACGAGAACTCGGTAGCCGCCTTGCGCGACAGGCCGAACAGCAGGCCGCCAATGATGGTCGACCCCGACCGCGAGGTGCCGGGCACCAGTGCCAGGCACTGGGCGAAGCCGACTTTCAGTGCCAGTGCCCAGTTCATGTCGTCGACGGTTTCGGCACGAATGATGTGATCACGCCGTTCGGCCCAGAGCATCACGACACCGCCGATCACCAGCGCGGTGGCTACGGTGATGGGGTTAAACAGGTATTCGTGGATCAGGTCGGCAAAAGCGACACCGAGGACAACTGCAGGCATGAAGGCGATCAGCAGGTTCAAGGTGAACTTCTGCGCCTGAGACTCCTTGGGCAGGCCAATCACTACGTCCAGGATCTTGCGCCGATACTCCCAGATCACCGCGAGAATTGCCCCGAGCTGAATGATGATGTTGAAGGCCAGCGCCCGCTCGCCACCAAAACCGATCAGGTCCGCAACAATGATCTGGTGACCGGTACTGGATACTGGCAGAAACTCGGTTACACCCTCGACCACGCCCAGAATCAACGCCTGAATCGCAACCCAAAGATCCATCTATTCCCCTAAAGCGATGCAGCCCATCGCGACTCAATGCAACCAAGGTATATGTCAGAAAGCCATCTGGCCGGCTGTTCTGACTCGTTCGAGAGAACTAAATTCCTCTGCAAACGAAACGGGGCTCATTTTTAGCCACGGGCGGCCGAAAAGCTACACAGGGTGCCGCGAAACGACCGCATTCAGAAGGTCGACAGCGGCGCGACAGACCCACCGATCAGCCAGAACAAAACGATAAGAAAGTCCATCAGGAGCCCTATTCATGAATCTGCTGCGCAACGTTCCCATTAGCAAGCGCCTCTGGCTGATCCCCGTGGTCGCCGTCGTCATGCTGTTCATCCTCGGCATGCTGATGATTCAGCAGGTCCGCTCCGACTTGTATCGTGGCAAGCAGGAGGCAACTCGGAACATAGTCGAGGCTGCATCCGGCGTGCTCGAGTACTACCGGGCACAGGAGACCAGTGGCGCCATGACCACGAGCGAAGCACAGAAGGCGGCCATGGAGCAGATCCGCCTGCTGCGCTACGACGGTCAGGACTATTACTGGATCAACGACCTCGGCCCGACCATGATCATGCATCCGATGCAGCCGAAGCTGGACGGCCAGGATCTGTCGAAGATCAAGGATCCGGAAGGCAAGGAACTGTTCAACGAGATGGTCAAGATCGCCCAGCGCGAAGGTGCTGGCCTGGTCGACTACATGTGGGCCAAGCCAGGCGAAGCAGATCCGGTACCGAAGATCTCCTACGTGCAGTTGTTCAAGCCCTGGGGCTGGATCATCGGCTCGGGCATCTACGTGGACGATGTCGAACAGGAATTCTGGAACTATCTGACTCGTTTCTCCCTGATCGGCCTGTTTATCTCGGCAATCATGGCCGTGCTGGTGGCGATCCTGATCCGCAGCATCGTGCGTCCCCTGCGCCACACCATGTCGGCGATGGCGAATATCGCCAGTGGCGAAGCCGATCTGACGCGTACTCTGGACGTATCCGGCAACGACGAGCTGAGCATCCTTGGTCGTGACTTCAACCGCTTCACCCAGAAACTGCGTACCGTGGTCGGTCAGCTGTTCGAGACAGCCGGCGCGCTGGATCAATCCTCCCGTTCGCTGAGCCAGCTTTCCGGTCAGGCCCATGAGCAGAGCCAGCAGCAGATGCTGCAAATGGAGCAGGTCGCCACCGCCGTCAACGAAGTCACCTACGCCGTACAGGAAGTCGCGAAGAACGCCGAGCATGCCTCCAGCGAAGTCGGCAACGCCGAAAATCAGGCGGGCCAGGGTCAGCGCAATATCGAAACGAGCCTGCAGCAGATCGACGAGCTTTCCGCGACCATCGGCCAGGCCGTCGACGTGATTCAGTCGCTAGCTGATGAAACAACCAAGATCGGTTCGGTACTGGAAGTGATCGGCTCGATCGCCGAGCAGACCAACCTGCTCGCGCTCAATGCGGCGATCGAAGCTGCCCGAGCCGGTGAACAGGGCCGCGGTTTCGCCGTGGTGGCCGACGAAGTTCGTCTGCTGGCGCAGCGTACGCAGCAATCGACTGCCGAGATACATAGCATGATCGAACGCCTGCAGAAGAACTCCGGCGCTGCGGTAAACGTGATCATGGAAAGCAATCGCGCCTCCCAGCTCACCGTAGAGCAAGCCAGCCAGGCCGGCGAGAGCCTTGGCGAAATTGCCCAGGCGCTGCGCAACCTCTCAGGCCTGAACGCATCCATCGCCAGTGCCACGCTGCAACAGTCCCACGTGGTCGAGGACATCAACCAGAACGTGACCCAGGCGGCCGGGCTGGCGCAGGAAAGCACCCTGGCTGCCGAGCAGTCCAGTGAAGCTGGTAAGCGCCTTGGCGAACTCGCCGATCAGCTGAATCGTCTGCTGAGCCAGTTCAAGGTCTGATAAACCCTTTGCCTGCGGCCCGCCAGATGAGCAGGCCGCAGGTACTTCGACGAAGCAGGCGCCCCGCCCCATGCTCCATCGCGGAGCACGCCCTTAGAGATTCGATACATTTCCCGTCGCGACAGGTTGTCGCACGGGATTTTTTTGCGTCCCGCGCCGATTCCCTCACGCTGCGCATGGCGTTGCGAAGTTTTTCAATATTTACAGGGAGTTAGCTCAAACGTACTAAGCCGGCTTGGCCAGGCGTCAACGTTATACTTTTGGCTAATTGCAAAGCCCTTCAAATTTTTTCGAACTCGCATGTGACTCGTCAGTCCTCTGGGTACATCAACTGCAATGTAAGGCCAACGCCAACGAGCTTGGCTGCAGGTATTTTGGGTATCACACAGAGAGACATGCCCCATGCACACCCCGCTGCGTATCAATGAAGCCCTTTTGATCACCGACCGCGCGTTTAAGCCCTTCCAGTGCGTTGCCTGGACGCTGCCCGAAGGCAACGGTGAAGTCAGCATCACCGTCGTAGACCGCGACGAGGCCCGTCTGCTAGGCCGCTGCAAGATGTCCAGCAGCGTGTTCACCGATCCCGTGAAGCTCGGCGAAACCCTGGAACAGACTCGCGCGCAGCTGAGCCGCGACGGCGCGCATCTATCGCCCTGGCACATGCCAGAGTAACCATGGCTTGCAACGAACAAAGGCCTGCGGCGGTGCCCCAGGCCTTTTTTCATGTCCCGAATTCGGCTACGCCAACTGCTCTACTGATCCATTCGCGTGTTTGACGGTCTTAACAGCAACACGTGAAACAGGAGAAGCTCATGAAAGGTGCAGAAGCGTACGTCAACGATCAATGGCAAAGCTGCGGCCTCGCCGACCTTCCGCAAGACCCCGGCGCCCATACCGTCATACTGCACTTCATCGTGCCGCGAGATGCCCAGATGCCGGGCCTGATCACGCACATAGGCGAAATCGCACAGCGGCACCTGAGCGACTTCTATGACGGTCGAGCCGTCAGCCACAAGCCCGCAACCGGCTCGGTGGTGGGCGACGGCAGCGGTGACGGAATCAACCTGGAATTCGAGATAGCGGCCGCGCGCTGACCCTGGTGGACGTCGGCGTCAGCCAAAGCCGAGCTTGAAGAAATCGCACCGAGCGCCTGGAAGGACGATTCAAGATGACCCCCTTTGACATGCAGCGCATGCTTCTGCACGAATTTCCCTTGATGTTCGTCGCCGAAGTGGCGTTGCGGGCATTGCTGGCCTTCGTCGCCGTGTTCGTCTTTCTCAAGGTCAGCGGCCGTCGCGGCATTCGCCAGCTTTCGGTGTTCGAGCTGGTGATTATCCTGACCCTCGGCTCCGCCGCGGGCGACGTTTCATTCTACGAAGACGTGCCGTTGCTGCCGGTCGCAGCGGTGTTCGCCACCCTGCTGGCGCTGTACCGCCTCACGGTGTTCTTCATGAATCGCAGCCCGCGATTCGAAGCCTGGCTCGAAGGCCGTCCCGTCACCATCATTCGCGATGGCATCTATGAGCTGCGCAGCCTCGACAGCCTGAACATTTCTGCCGATGAGTTCTTCATGGAGCTGCGGCAGCAAGGGGTCGAGCACCTCGGCCAGGTAAGGCTCGGCATTCTCGAGAACGATGGCAACGTCAGCCTGTTCTTCCATGAAGACCATGCGGTACGCCCTGGATTGTCCGTCCTCCCGCCGGAATACCGGCCGGTCTTCCGCCAGGTGCCGGCGGCCGGCATGTACGCCTGCAGCCGCTGCGGTTTTCCCCAGGCGCTGGAGAGCCAGCAAAGCCAACAATGCCCGCGGTGTTCCAATCCAACCTGGTCGAAGGCGCTTTCCACACAGAGATCGCGCTGATACACGGTCAGAACCGCCATCCTGCTGGCCGGTCAGTTGTTAGAGGCGCCGGAATTCGCTTCTTGGATACGCCTTCTCTACTCACTGCAGCAGGAGCACACCATGCTTGGCGACTATTCATCGATCAACGACCACCTCGACACCGCGCGCAAACATGCCGATCAGGCTGAAACCGAAGCCAAACCCGAGCTCTATCGCGAAGCCATCGACGAGCTGGTCGCAGCCATTCGATTGCTGATGCGAAACAGCAACGAAAAGGATAGTTGAGCCCATCCAAAAGCCTCGCCGGTAGCTACCCCGGCGAGGCCATAGCGGGAACGGTCATACATGCGCAACGACACCCTGATGGACGACCCGGTGCCCCTGGCCGAGGGCACTCGCCCTGTTCCTGCCGATGAGACCGGCGACACCGGTACGCTGCTGTGCCCAACACTGCCGCCGGACCTGCATTACGTCGATGATTCCCAGCCAGGCATCCGCCGCAGGCGACTGCGCGGCAAGTTCGTCTACTTCGAACCGAACGGCGAGCGCATTCGCGACGAGGAGGAAATTCGTCGCATCAACAAGCTGGCGATTCCACCCGCTTATCGTGACGTATGGATATGCCCGGATGCTCAAGGGCATCTTCAGGCGACCGGGCGCGACGCCCGTGGACGCAAGCAATACCGCTATCACACGCGTTGGAGAGAGATTCGCGACAGCGACAAGTACGAACGAATGCTCGAGTTCGGTGAAGCCTTGCCGAAATTGCGCCGCGATCTGGAAAAACACCTGGCTAGACCCGGCATGGCGCGTGAGAAGGTCATGGCCCTGGTGGTCATGTTGCTGGAGTCGACCCTGATCCGGATCGGCAACTCGCGCTATGCGAGGGACAACCGATCCTACGGGCTGACGACCCTGCGTACGCGTCACGTGGATGTCAAAGGAACCTCGATCCGCTTCCACTTTCGAGGCAAGAGCGGCGTGGAGCACGAAGTCACCCTGCGCGACCGTCGGCTGGCCAGGCTGATGCGCAGCTGCATGGAGCTGCCGGGCCAGCAGCTGTTTCAGTACCTGGATGAAGATGGTCAGCGCCGCGCGGTCAGCTCCAACGACGTGAACCTTTATCTTCGCGAGATGACCGGCCGCGACTTCACTGCCAAGGACTATCGCACCTGGGCCGGAAGCGCGCTGGCACTGGAACGGCTACGCAAGCTGGACGCATCCACGGAAGCCGTCGCCAAGCAGAATCTGGTCGAGACGGTGAAGCAGGTCGCCAGCCAGCTGGGCAACACCCCTGCGGTCTGCCGCCAGTGCTACATCCACCCGGCGATTCTGCAAGCCTTCAGCGCAGGCGAGCTGGCTGATGTGCGCGCCGCGCGCAAACGCAAGTGGCTCAGCTCCGAAGAGGTCGCGTTGCTGGCTTTTCTACGCAAAGCGACGGGCTGAAGCGCTAGTGCTGATGCAGGGTGACGCGATTGCGACCGGCCGCCTTCGAGGCATAGAGCGCCGAATCGGCCCATTCGATCAGTTGCGCATGACTGTGGGTGGGGACGCTGAGGTCCGCAACACCCAGACTGATGGTGAAGCGAATGCGGTGCTGCTCGTGCTGAACCTCGCGGCTCTCCACCGCATGCCGCAAACGCTCTGCAAAGGTCATTGCACCCTGTTTGTCGGTATCCGGTAGCAGTACCACGAACTCTTCACCGCCGTAGCGGCCAGCCACGTCCGAATCGCGCAAATTCTCGCGAATCAGCTCCGCGACCTGCTGAATCACGGTATCGCCTACCTGATGTCCATAGGTATCGTTGATCGCCTTGAAGTGGTCGATATCGAACATGACCAAAGCCGCCTGGCTGTCATAGCGGCGATGACGAGCGTAATCCAGGCGGAGCATCTCTTCCCAGTGCCCGCGGTTGTAGAGCCCGGTCAACCGGTCAGTGCTGGACAGGCGCTGCAACTCGGCATTCGCCGCCTGCAACTGGCGGCGGTTCACGGCGACATCGGTGACGTCATAGATGATCAGGCACACCTGGTCGATGCTGCCGTTGACGCCCTTGAGAGGCAGCAGCGTGGTGTTCTGGTACATGAAGTCTTCCAGCCCGGTGATCGGCTGGTAGTTCTTGAAGCGCAGCAGATAAGGGCGCTGCTCCCAGATGGTGAAAGATGGCGTACCGAGGGTCATCACGCTTTCCACCTTGCGGCGGAACCAGTCTTCATCGACTTCGGGAAACAGCGTGAAGAACGACCGATTGCGCGCATTCTCCGGCTGCAAACCGGAACGGTTTTCCATGAAAGTGTTCCAGACCTCGACACGGTAGTCGCGGTCCAGCACGACGACGCCCACGTCGATGCTCTGGACGATCGCCAGCAACCAGTGAAGCTCGTTCAACTCGGCAGAATTGCTCATGCTCAATCCATCAGGTGGGCAAGCTTGCGCGTCAGCAGCTCGACCGAATCTTCCGTGAACAACAGCAGCAGGTCAAAGTGGATATCGTGCCCTTCCAGGCTGTAGCTGATTTCCACCGCCAGGGTCTTCTTCCATCGGGCACTATTGAGCCGGATCAGCTCGTCGATCGATGCGTGCTGCCCCAGCACCTGCGGGTGCCCCTGGGAAAACACCACTTCGATCTGCTCGGCGATTCCGCTGAGGCATGCGCTGATCAGCAGGCTCGACAGATCCAGGAGCATCTCCATCTCCAGGTAGTCCTGCCGCCGCATCAGGCGTGCCATGTCGGCCACTTCGGAGTCATGGAACAGCAGCAGCGCCTCGCCTGCGATACCGCCACCGATGTAGCCCTGGCAGACGGCAGTCAACTTCTCGCCGCGCGCCGCATCGGCCAGCGCCATATGCAGCTCGCCGACTTCGAGAATATTTACATTGGGAATCGGCAACTGGATGAAGACACCCAGCACTCGCGCCAGGAGTGCGGCAGCCCGCCCCATGGCGATGTTAACCACCTCACGAAAGGTATCGCGAAAACCGATCTTTTCCCCGGCGACCCTAGCGATCAGAGGCGAGACATCATCCAGCAGGCCAAGGCTCGCCAGCGTCTGATGCAGGTGCACCGGATCGGCGGGCTTCTTGATGAAAGCCAGCGCGCCGAGGGCCAGGACACGGCGCACGGCCTCATCCTGAATGTCGGCGGATATCACGATGGTCTTGCACTGCAGCCGTTCTTCGCGCAGCTGCGCGAGGACCTGATAACCATCCAGCTCGGGCATGGTGAGGTCGAGCAAGAGGACGTCGACGCCACCCTCGCGAACCTGCTCCAACGCTTCGAGGCCGGTGGCCGCCTGACTGACGTCGACCGGCCAACTGGCAGGCAGCGCTTGCAGAAGCTGCTTGCGCGCCAGCGCGGAGTCATCGCAGATCAACAGGGAAATGGCAGACATGTGGTACGAGCTCTCGTTGCCCGATTAACCTTGGCACGAGAGCTTATCGCAGGAAAGGCGCGCTGTGCGCACCATGAAGGCAAAATAGTGGCATTTCACCTAAAAAACTGCCGAGCGGCCCGGCGGTGCTACTCCGACGGGCTGTTTCGCATCAGTAATAGGCGTTCTCGCGATTGGTGTGATCGGTCACGTCGCGCACGCCCTTGAGCTCTGGAATCCGAGCCAGCAGAGTCTTCTCGATACCTTCCTTGAGGGTGACGTCAGCCTGCCCACAGCCCTGACAACCACCGCCGAACTGCAGCACTGCGATGCCTTCCTCGACCACATCGATCAGCGTGACCTGCCCGCCATGGCTGGCCAGGCCCGGATTGATCTCGGTCTGCAGGTAATAGTTGATGCGCTCGTTCATCGGGCTGTCTTCATTGACCATCGGCACCTTGGCATTCGGCGCCTTGATGGTCAGCTGGCCACCCATCCGGTCGGTCGCGTAGTCGACCAGTGCATCCTCGAGGAAGGGTTCGCTGGTGCCATCGATCCAGGCCGTGAAGCTCTTCAGCGCCAGTGCAATGTCGTCAGGCTTCTCCTCGCCCGGCTTGCAGTAGGCGATGCAGGTTTCAGCATACGGGGTGCCCGGCTGGGTAATGAAGATGCGAATGCCGATGCCAGTGGTGTTCTGCTTCTCGAGCAGGTCGGCCAGATAATCGTGTGCAGCTTCGGTAATGGTGATCGCGCTCATGGGAACTCCTCGCAGACATGCGCCGCAGTGTACGCCAAACCACTGCCGCGGTTAAGTCCTAGTATTTTAGTCGGGTTAAACGTGATCGAGTTCCGGCCGCAGTCGCCGCTCGCGGCGAATCAGAGATTATCGTAGCGATTCATATCCAGTACGCCCGCTTCCAGTGGCTCGGTTTCTTCGAGATAGCGGGTCAGATCGTTGAAGTAATCCCAGAAACGCGGATGGCTGCGCCGCACGCCCCAGCGGTCGACCAGGCGCTCCAGCTGATCACTCGCCCTGACCTCCTCCAGTGCTGCGACAAATGCCGGCACCTCGGCGGCAGGCACATTGAAGAGGAAATTCGGATAGCTGCTGAGAACCCCTGGATACACCGTCAGGGTGTCCAACCTCGGCTGCCAGCGCAGCGACTCGCCGTACATGAAGGCGACGTTGCTGTGGGCGCGGTTGCGCAGCAGGCTGTATATCTCACGCCGATCGCCGTCGTACTCGATGCGCAGCAGCGTGGCTTCCGGCAGATGCTGGATCGCCGGCAAGCCTCCGGCGAGTCGGTTGGTCAGACGACTGAGCGCCTGCTCGGCGCCTTGCAGGCTCGCGGGCTGCCCTGCGCGGTAGCACTGGGTACCCTGGCAACGGTTGATCGGATCGGGGGCTGCGTTGATGCCGGCGTACCTTGCCAGCATCTCTCGAGCGAACGCGCGCTTCGGATCAGCCCTGTTCAGCGTCAGCAGCGAGGGTGTCGAATCGTCGATGGAGGTGTAGGCCAAGAGCAGCTTCAGCTGCCCACCCTGCTCGTACCAGCCATCGAGGATGGCCTGGCGTGAGGCGGCCGGCAGCAGCCGAAGGAAGTTCAGCTCCGCGCCGTTGCGAATCAGGTCGAAGTAAAGCCGTGTCTGGCCCTGATGGGAGACGTTGCCGAACACGTCGAAATTGACCACGAGTTGGTAGTAGGTGCGCTCGAGCAGCGGATAGTCCATCCACCAGAGCGTCTGTGGAATCTCACCGATCAGCCCTTTGCGCACCGAGGCGCTGTCATGCTGGCGGAAGATGCTCAGCAAGGCATTGTCATTGCCGGACCAGATCTGCTTCCACTGCGCAGGCTTGCCCGCATAGGCATTCATGCGCAGCTGCTCGTACTGGTTGCGCTTGACCCGGTAGCTCTTCCAGAACGCCAGCAGGTCGCCCATTTCATCGAACTGCCCGGGCATCGCCAGCAACGGCGTGGTCTGTTCGCGATAGCGCCGGTCGGTAATGTACAGATCGTGCTGCGGGTCCTGGAAGAACACCCAGAAGTTGTCGCGAATCACGTCCGTGGCGATCTGCCCGCGGCACACCGGCCCGCGGATAAAGGTGCGGACGAAATACTCGGCGTTATCCAGCATGAACTGGTACCGCGCCTCGGCGGGAATAGCCTGGAAAGTCTTGAACGGATTGGCTCTGTGATCTGCGCCGTAACCGGGGATGGCATCCACCGTCGAGTCACCGCTGAAGAACAGCGAACGGACCCGCGCCAGCTTCGCAGCGCTGAGTGGATAGGTGATGTGCGTCTTGTGCACGATCACGTCGGTAATCGGTCGCAGGCGATAGCTGAACCGGGTACCCGGATCATCGTTCGGCCGTCGCGTCGCAATGGCGTCGATCGGCTCGCCACTGGGCGTGCGCGAACGTACCAGCTGATAGAAGCGACCGCCTCCCTCCCCTTCGAAGTACAGATGCGCGATGAAAAGGTGCTCATACAACCAGCGGCCAACCAGATTGCCGCGTGCACCGGGAGTGTTGAGCAAGCTTTCCCACTCGTCGATCTGCACGGACTCGGTTGCCGAAGGCTCGGGCGGCGAACTCGCCTCGACTGAGGCGCCCTGCTCGAGCCAACGCTGCAGGAGTGCGTACTCCGCATCGCTCAGCCCGGTTACGGCGAAAGGCATGCCGCCATGCATGTTGCGTCGGGCGTAGCGGTCGAACTCATCCGGCAGCGGGCAGGTGTTTTCCCGGCCGATGCCGATCTCCAGCGCCGACGGCAGCTTGGCATTGGGCGTCAGCGGCTGGCTGCGACCTAGCTCGAGCATTCGTGCCATCAGCGCAGCCTGGTTGCCCTCGCCATTGAGTACCGAATTGAAGCCCTTGCGCCGCCACGCGGCGTCGTGATCGGCGTCGAGAAACAGGCGCGTGGGCTCCTGGGCCTTTACCCGTACGCCGTTGTATACCGGCAGCTTGTTCGCGCCGCGGGATGCGCCCTCACCACTGCCGAGATTGAGCTGGCAGGGCGAGTCATAACAGGCGTGGCAAGCGACGCACTTGGCGGTGAATATCGGCTGGATATCACGCTGATAAGAGAGGGCTTCGGCGCGCGCAGCGGTGAACGAGAGGAATAGAAGGCAAGCGAGCCAGAAACGAAATGACATGCATCGAACGCCTTGAGATGAGCGCGCATTCTATTCGCCTCTACCGGGTCACGGCCAACGCCTGCCAACCTGAATAATCTTCATGCAAAAGCGCAGAAGCTAAAAAAGCATGCAGCTTTGCTATCATTCGCACTCTTTTGTTTTCGCTTTTTTCAGGTAGTTCTCATGTCTTCTCGCAGCTCCCGTCTTCAGGCACTCCACCAAGCGCTCAAGGAGCGCATCCTGATTCTCGACGGCGGCATGGGAACCATGATCCAGAGCTACAAGCTGGAAGAGGAAGACTACCGCGGCGCGCGCTTCGCCGACTGGCCGCAGGACGTCAAAGGCAACAATGACCTCTTGCTGCTGAGCCGCCCGGATATCATCCAGGCCATTGAAAAGGCCTACCTCGACGCCGGCGCCGACATCCTCGAGACCAATACCTTCAACGCCACTCGCGTGTCCCAGGCTGATTACGGCATGGAGGAACTGGTTTACGAGCTGAACGTTGAAGGCGCGCGCCTGGCCCGTGAAGTCGCCGATGCCAAGACCGTGGAAACCCCAGACAAACCGCGCTTCGTCGCCGGCGTACTCGGCCCTACGAGCCGCACCTGCTCCATTTCGCCGAACGTCAACGACCCGGGCTTTCGCAACGTCACTTTCGACCAGCTGGTGGAAAACTACAGCGAGGCCACCCGTGGCCTGATCGAGGGCGGCGCCGACCTGATCCTCATCGAAACGATCTTCGACACGCTGAACGCCAAGGCGGCCATCTTCGCCGTGCAACAGGTGTTCGAGGACGAAGGCGTCGAACTGCCGATCATGATCTCCGGCACCATCACCGACGCTTCCGGCCGCACCCTGTCCGGGCAGACCACCGAGGCCTTCTGGAATTCGGTGCGCCATGCCCAGCCGATCTCGGTCGGCCTGAACTGCGCCCTCGGCGCCAAGGACCTGCGCCCATACCTGGAAGAGCTCTCCAGCAAGGCCGAAACCTTCGTTTCCGCGCATCCCAACGCCGGCCTGCCGAACGCCTTCGGCGAATACGATGAAAGCCCGGCGGAAATGGCCGCGGTGGTCGAGGAATTCGCCTCCTCCGGCTTTCTCAACATCATCGGCGGCTGCTGCGGTACCACGCCTGCTCACATCCAGGCGATTGCCGAGGCTGTCAGCAAATACCCGCCGCGAGCAATTCCAGACATTCCCAAGGCCTGCCGCCTGTCGGGCTTGGAGCCGTTCACCATCGACCGCAGCTCGCTGTTCGTCAACGTCGGCGAGCGCACCAACATCACCGGTTCCGCCAAGTTTGCCCGCCTGATCCGCGAGGAGAACTACACCGAGGCGCTGGAAGTCGCCCTGCAGCAGGTCGAAGCCGGCGCCCAGGTGATCGACATCAACATGGACGAGGGCATGCTGGATTCGAAGGCGGCCATGGTCACCTTCCTAAACCTGATCGCCGGCGAGCCGGACATCTCGCGCGTGCCGATCATGATCGACTCGTCCAAGTGGGAAGTGATCGAAGCTGGGCTGAAGTGCATCCAGGGCAAGGGCATCGTCAACTCGATCTCCATGAAGGAAGGCGTCGAGCAGTTCAAGCAGCAGGCCCACCTGTGCAAGCGCTACGGTGCCGCCGTGGTGGTCATGGCCTTCGACGAAGCCGGTCAGGCCGATACCGCCGCACGCAAGCGCGAGATCTGCCAGCGCAGCTACGACATTCTGGTCAACGACGTCGGTTTTCCGCCGGAAGACATCATCTTCGACCCGAACATCTTCGCCATCGCCACCGGCATCGAGGAGCACAATAACTACGCGGTCGACTTCATCGAGGCCTGCGCTTTCATTCGCGACAACCTGCCCTACGCGCTGACTTCGGGCGGCGTATCCAATGTGTCGTTCTCCTTCCGCGGCAACAACCCGGTGCGCGAAGCGATCCACTCGGTATTCCTGTTCCATGCGATCAAGGCGGGCCTGACCATGGGCATCGTCAACGCCGGTCAGCTGGAGATCTACGACGAGATTCCCAAGGAGCTGCGCGACGCGGTCGAAGACGTGGTGCTCAACCGCAGCGCCAACGGCACCGAAGGCTTGCTGGAGCTTGCTGACAAATACAAGGGCGACGGCTCCGTGAAGGAGGCCGAAACCGAAGAGTGGCGCAGCCTGCCGGTGGACAAGCGCCTCGAGCATGCACTGGTCAAGGGCATCACCGCCTTTATCGTCGAAGACACCGAGGAATGCCGCCAGCAGTGCAAGCGCCCCATCGAAGTCATCGAAGGCCCGCTGATGAGCGGTATGAACGTGGTTGGCGACCTGTTCGGCGCCGGCAAGATGTTCCTGCCACAGGTGGTCAAATCCGCCCGTGTGATGAAGCAGGCCGTCGCCCATCTGATTCCCTTCATCGAAGCGGAAAAAGGCGACAAGCCGGAAGCCAAGGGCAAGATCCTCATGGCCACAGTGAAAGGCGACGTGCACGACATCGGCAAGAACATCGTCGGCGTGGTGCTCGGCTGTAACGGTTACGACGTGGTCGACATGGGCGTGATGGTGCCGGCGGAGAAGATTCTGCAGACCGCCATCGCCGAGAAGTGCGACATCATCGGCCTCTCCGGCCTGATCACGCCTTCGCTGGACGAGATGGTCCACGTCGCCAAGGAAATGCAGCGCCAGGGCTTCAGCCTGCCGCTGATGATCGGCGGCGCCACCACGTCCAAGGCGCACACCGCGGTGAAGATCGACCCGCAGTACCACAACGATGCAGTGGTCTACGTCACCGACGCCTCGCGCGCGGTGGGTGTCGCCACTACTTTGCTCTCCAAGGAACTCAAGCCGGCCTTCGTCGACAAGACCCGCGAAGAGTACGCCATGATCCGCGAGCGCACCGCCAACCGCAGTGCGCGCACCGAGCGCCTGAGCTATGCCCAGGCCGTCGCCAACAAGCCGCAATTCGACTGGGCCAGCTACACGCCGGTCAAGCCGAGCTTTACCGGCCGCCAGCTGCTGGAAGATATCGACCTGCGCACGCTGGCCGAGTACATCGACTGGACGCCGTTCTTCATTGCCTGGGACCTGGCCGGCAAGTATCCACGCATTCTCGAGGACGAAGTGGTCGGCGAAGCGGCCACCGCACTGTTCAGCGATGCCCAGGCGATGCTGAACAAGCTGATCGACGAGAAGCTGATCCGCGCCCGTGCGGTGTTCGGCTTCTGGCCAGCCAATCAGGTGCAGGACGATGACCTGGAAGTGTACGGCGACGGCGGCGAAAAGCTGGCCACCCTGCACCACCTGCGCCAGCAGATCATCAAGCCGGACGCCAAGCCGAACCTCTCCCTGGCCGACTTCGTCGCGCCGAAAGATAGCGGCATCACCGACTATGTAGGCGGCTTCATCTGTACTGCCGGCATCGGCGCCGAGGAGCTGGCCAAGGCCTATCAGGACAAGGGCGACGACTACAACTCGATCATGGTCAAGGCGCTCGCCGACCGTCTCGCCGAAGCCTGCGCCGAGTGGCTTCATCAACAGGTGCGCAAGCAGTACTGGGGCTACGCCAAGGATGAGCAGCTGAGCAACGAGGAGCTGATCCGCGAGCAGTACAAGGGCATCCGCCCTGCCCCTGGCTACCCGGCCTGCCCGGACCATACCGAGAAAGGCACGCTGTTCCAGCTGCTGGATGCCGACGGCATCAGCCAGGTCACCCTCACCGAGCACTACGCCATGCTGCCGACCGCAGCGGTCAGCGGCTGGTATTTCGCCCATCCCGAGGCGCAGTACTTCGCGGTCGGCAAGATCGACAAGGATCAGGTGGAAAGCTACAGCCAGCGCAAGGGCGAAGACATCGCCGTCAGCGAACGCTGGCTGATGCCGAACCTGGGCTACGACAACTGATCCCGCGGCGGGCGCCGCGAGCGCCCGCCGTCGTTCCGCTCAATGGAGCTTGCACCATGTCATCCGAAACACCGCTGCTGATCGACGAACTCGAAGCCGCCGACATGCTGATCATCGACGACCTGCATGCCTGGCAGTTCGCGCTGAACGAGGCGCTGCTCGATGATGCCGACGCTGCGGCCGAAGCCAATCAGCCATTCGCCAGTGAGGACATCTTGCTGACCATCGATCTGGTCGACGGCCGCACACGCCGCCAGTGGCAGTTCAGCTACAACCAGATCATGGAAGCCCAGCGCCAGCCCGATGGCGAAAGCTGGCTACTGGAAGGCCCACATCGACTGCAGTGCCTCAGTGCCATCGGCGGCGAGGACGAGTAACGCACCTCTAGCCGCCTCGCCCTGCGCGGGCGACGGCTATTGAACTCGCAGTCGTCCCCTCTCCGGCGGCTGCCACTGTTCGCACCCTCCATCAGCGGCCGTTCGATATAGCAAGCACCATCAGGATCGCCAGCCCACGGAGAAATTGAATATTGCGATTCTTGCCGTGCCGCGCTCCGGCATCACTCATAAGCAGTCCGATATTCGCAAGCCACCACGACTACCAGCCATTGCCTGGGTCACTCAGGATCGATTCCATTACCTCGGGGCATTGTTCAACACCTGGCCAGCCTCCCGCTGCGCCCTCGCCTCAACCATGAGCAGCCGATACCGGCGTCGTTCAATCCTGGCGCGCCTCACAACATGCAGCCGTTGGCGGAGACGTCCGCTATGATCGCGCCCCTCGTCTGCAAGCCCGGTTGCACACCATGTCGTCTCTCGAACTGATCGCCTCGCTGCTTGGCGTAATCGCCGTATGGCTGACGGTGCGCCAGAACCCATGGTGCTGGCCGATCGGGCTGGGCATGGTGTCGCTGTACGCCTGGTTTTTCCTCGACGCCAGGCTGTATTCACAGGTGTTGCTGCATAGTGTTTTCGCCGCAATGCAGCTCTACGGCTGGTGGGCCTGGGCGCGAGGTGCCGCAGGCGAACACGGTAGGCCCGTGACCGGCGCCAGCCCGCGTGAGGTGGCCATAGGCATTGCCTGCGCAGTGCTCGGCAGCCTGCTGCTCGGCAGCGCCATGGCGAGCTTCACCGAGGCCGCCTTTCCCTGGATTGACGCCACCCTCACTGCATTCAGCCTGCTCGCACAACTGTGGATGGCCCTAAAGCGCCTGCAGTGCTGGGTTCTGTGGATCGTCGTGGATGTGCTGTTCGTTGCCTTCTTCAGCTATCAAGGCTACTGGCTGACGGCCGGCCTCTACGCGCTGTTCACCGGGCTCGCGATCATGGGGCTACGGGAATGGCGCATGGCACGGGTGGCGACGCGATGAAGGTGCTGGTGCTCACCGGTCCGGAGTCCACCGGCAAAAGCTGGCTTGCACAGCGGCTGCTGCGCACATTCGGCGGAGTGATGGTGGGCGAATACGTTCGTCATTACATCGAGCAGACGCAACGCGACACGACGTTTGCCGACATTCCTGCGATTGCCCGTGGCCAATTGGACTGGGAAGACGCCGCGAGAATTCAGGCACCGAATCTGCTGATTCTCGACACCCATCTGCTGAGCAACATGCTATGGAGTCATGCGCTGTTCGGCGATTGCCCCGCCTGGCTCGAGGACGAGCTGCTGGCGCGGGATTACCACCAGCACCTGCTGCTATCGCCCGAGGGTGTCGAGTGGCATGCCGACGGCCAGCGCTGCCAGCCGGACATCAGCGAAAGACTGGAGTTCTTCGAGGCATGTCGCAGCTGGCTGGTGCAGCGGGATCGGCCCTTCGTCGAAGTCGGTGGCAGCTGGACCGACCGCGAGCGGCAGGCGATCGCACACACCCGTGCTCTGCTAGGCGAATGACTGGCTGCAAGCCCTAGGGCTGGCGGTCGCGACGGAGCAACAGGCCGATGGCAAGCATGACCAGCAGGCTACCCGGCAACCAGTGCACACCCATGCGTGCCGGCTGATCGAAGAACAGCAGCAGCATCGAGACGAAGGGCACCAGGTAGCTGTAGGCCGTGACCGCACCGGGCGTGAGAACGGACGTCGCTCGCTGCTGCAGGAAGAAGGTCATGGCGCTGGAAAAAACGCCGAGGTAGATCACCAGCAGCAGATCCAGCAGATTCATGCGCAGCAGCGACGCCGGTCGCTCCCAGATAAAACCCATCAGGCCGATCAGCAGTGCGCCGGCGATCAGGCTCCAGAAGGTGCGCAAACCCGCCTGCCGGGGCAACGTGCCGTTCGCCAGTCCCCATTTGCTGAGCACCGGATACAACGCCGAAGCGACGCAGCCAAAGAAGAAACCCAGCTCGCCCAAGCCAAACTGCATGCCGGAGAAATCGCCGCCGTTCTCGGCCCATGCCAGCCCAAGCGCCCCGCTCGCACCAAGCGCCAGGATAGCCAGCAGGCGACCGGCTGGCTGCTCGACACCAAGCCCGCGGCCCAGGCAGTAAGCCAGCAGCGGCACGCTGACGAACAGCGTCGCCATCGACAATGCACTGACCCGATGGGCCGCCCAGAACATGGTGCCGAAAAAGCCAGCTAGGCATAGCCCCATGGCGGCGTACAGCAGCAGCGTGCGCCAACCCGGTCGCCCTTCGCTCTGGCTCCAGGCCAGCGGCGCCAGGACTAATGCCGCAATGCTGAAACGCATGGCTGTCAGCAGCAGTGGCGGCAACCCGTCAGTGAGCAAACCCACTGCGGGAAAGGACAAGCCGACAAATAGCGCCCAGAGCAGCATGCCCAGATGCGCGCGGGTGGTTCCGCCACGGCTATCGCTCATGCGCGTCTCCGGCATGTGGTTGCCAAGGCTGATGTTGGTGGCATGCGGATGGTGGCTGCGGTTCAAAAGCTCGCTCCCGGTGAATTGCCTCGCAGCCCATTGGGCGATTACAGACGCGAGGGGGACCGTCGAATGACCCTGATCGAGTGACTGAGGTTCGGTTTGCGCGTCACGCTGATCGGGCGCCGGGTGACCGTATCGATGGTGATGTTCCAGAAGCCGGTACTCGGCACCACGATTTTCGCCGGGAATTTATCGAACGCCCCACCATGGTAGGTGTGCCGACCGCCGTTCTTGAAACTGCGGAAATTGGCATCGTTCATCAGGCGGATGTTGCAGGTCTGCGAGCATTCGATGACGACGATATCGTCCTCGTTGAGGTGCTCGCGCTGGTGTATGAACTTCATCGAATGCTCCGACAGCGCACATGGCGGCAAAGCGGCCAACGATAGCATGCACACTCGTCAAACCGGACCGGTAGTGAGCCACGCGGGGGGGGCGTACTGTGGTGCCAGGCCTGCGCGCGGGTTGTTCAGTAGCGCGGGTTGTGTATCCTCTGTGTACCTATCCAACAGCTACCCTCCTTCCATGTCCAGCACGTCACTCCCCTGTTCTTCAAGCCTGCCCGCGGGAAGCCGACTGCTGTTTCTCTTCGATACCGGATTGCTGGCCCTGTGGTGAAACGCGGCTCGCCGCGCACTCAACCCATCGCCAACCCAGTTCATCGAGGAATGCCGCCCATGCTTGCGGTCCGTAACACCGTTCAGATCGACGCCCCTATCGTGCGCAACGCAACCCGTTGCGGTTTCTTCATGGCCGGCTTCGGCCTGTCCGTCTGGGCGCCGCTGGTGCCCTATGTACGCGAACGCATCGAGATGACCGATGCAGTGTTCGGCCTTTTGCTGCTCTGCATCGGCGTCGGCTCGCTGACCTGGATGCCACTGTCCGGCGTCCTGGTAAGCCGCTGGGGCATCCGCCCGGTGCAGCTGTGCAGCGTCGTGCTATTGGCGTTGGCCCTGGCCGGCATGGCCCTGACCGACTCGATGCTGTTGCTGGCGCTGTCACTGTTCTGCTTCGGCGGCAGCCTGGGCGTCATCGACGTGATCATGAACATTCAGGCGGTGCTGGTGGAGACTGCGGTCGGCCGTCGACTGATGTCGAACTTCCACGGCATGTACAGCCTTGGCGCAATCAGCGGCGCACTGATGCTCACCGGCCTGCTGACCCTCGGCCTGGCGCCGGAGATCGGCAGTTTTCTGATGATCGGGCTGATCGTTGCGGCGAACCTCGGCCTGGCCCGCGGCTTTCTGCCGAATCGTGCGCCGGGCGGCGGCTTCGCCTTCGTGCGGCCCACAGGCGTGGTGCTGCTCGTAGGCCTGATGTGCTTTGTCGTCTATCTGGCCGAAGGCGCCGTGCTGGACTGGAGCGCGCTTTACCTGACCGGTGAGAAAGGCCTCGAAGTGGCCAAAGGCGGCCTGGGTTACGCAGCCTTCGCCCTCATGGTGACCATCGCGCGCTTCGCTGGCGGCCCGCTGGTCAATGCACTCGGCACGGCCCGCGTCATCGCCTTTGGCGGGTTGCTCGCTGCGTTCGGCATCGGCCTGAGCCTGGCCGCCGAGCACTGGGCCGTGGCGCTGATCGGCTACGGATTGTGCGGGCTGGGCTGCGCCAACGTCTCGCCGGTGCTGATTTCATCCCTGAGCCGGCAGGACGGCATGCCGGTGCAGCTGGCCGTTACCGTGGCGACCACCATCGGTTTCGCCGGAGTCCTCGCCGGCCCTGCCATGATGGGCGTGGTCGCGCATTTCGGCTCGCTGGGCATGGCCTTCGCGCTGCTCGCCGTCCTGCTGGTCGGCATCGTGCCGTTCTGCCGTCGCTTCACCGAGTGACCCCGGATAGAATGCGCGCCCTATGCGAATCCCAGACCTGCAGCAACGCCTCGCCGATATCGGCGCCAAGCCCCGTCATATCGGGCGAATGACCCGTGCCTGGCTCAAGGGCCTGCCGCTCGATGTTGGCCGGCGCCAGCAACAGGCCGAGGACTTCCTGCCGCTGAGCGTGCGCGCAGGGCTGCCGGCGCTGAGCGCCGAGATCGACGGACTGGCGCGGCTGCGTTCCGAACACCCGGCGGCCGACGGTTCGGCGCGCCTGCTGGTGGAGCTGGCCGATGGGCAAATGGTGGAAAGCGTATTGCTGCCGCGCGACGGCCTGTGCGTGTCCAGTCAGGTCGGCTGCGCCGTAGGCTGCGTGTTCTGCATGACCGGCAAGAGCGGACTGCTGCGTCAGCTGGGCAGTGCCGAAATTGTCGCCCAGGTCGCCCTCGCCCGACGCTTCCGCCCGGTAAAGAAGGTGGTATTCATGGGCATGGGCGAGCCCGCACACAATCTCGACAACGTGCTCGAAGCCATCGACCTGCTCGGCACGGACGGCGGCATCGGCCACAAGAATCTGGTGTTCTCCACCGTCGGCGACATGCGCGTGTTCGAGCGCCTGCCGCAGCAGCGGGTCAAGCCGGCGCTGGCCCTGTCCCTGCACAGCACCGATGCGGCGCTGCGTCAGGCCCTGCTGCCGCGAGCGCCGCAGATCGCACCCGACGAACTGGTCGACCTCGGCGAGGCCTATGCCCGCGCGACCGGATTCCCGATCCAGTACCAGTGGACCCTGCTCAAGGGCATCAACGACAACCAGGATGAGATGGATGGCATCCTGCGCCTGCTCAAGGGCAAGTACGCGGTGATGAACCTGATCCCCTATAACAGTCTGGAAGATGACGAATATCAGCGTCCCGATGGCGAGCGCATCGTGCAGATCGTGCGTTACCTGCACAGCCGCGGCGTGTTGACCAAGGTACGCAACTCGGCCGGCCAGGACATCGACGGCGGGTGCGGCCAGCTCCGTGCGCGGGCCGAACAGGTGCTCGATCGCAAGCGACGCGTTGATCGCGGCGCCTGAACCCGCAAGCCCCGGTCACTGTCCCAGCGCAATACGATCGACGGCCCGCCCGGCCTCATACAGCAAGGAAAGCGCGAATCCGCATGCACACATTGGAACAACTGGAACGTGGCGAGCTGGCTGGAATCCGCCGTCTCGATCTCTCGGCCGACCTGAAGAGCTTTCCAGAGGCGATCTTCGCTCTCGCCGATACGCTGGAAGTACTGAATCTCTCCGGCAACCGACTCAACAGCCTGCCGTCCGACCTGGCCCGCCTGCGCAAGCTGCGCATTCTATTCTGCTCGGACAACCTCTTCACCGAGGTGCCGGACTGCCTCGGCGACTGCGAGGAGCTGGAGATGATCGGCTTCAAGGCCAACCAGCTCCGCCACCTGCCTGGCGCCGCGTTGCCGCCGGCGTTGCGCTGGCTGATCCTCACCGACAACCAGCTGCAGGCATTGCCTGACGAGATCGGCAACTGCCGACGCCTGCAGAAACTGATGCTCGCTGGCAACCAGCTGTCTTCGCTGCCGGATTCGCTGGCCAATTGCGTCAACCTGGAATTGCTGCGCATCGCCGCCAACCGCGTGCCAGCGCTGCCCGACTGGCTGCTGACACTGCCGCGACTCAGCTGGCTGGCCGCTGCCGGCAACCCCTTTAGCGACGCCAGCGAAGCGATGAGCCTCGCTCGTCATTCGCTACCGGCGATTCCGCGCGAACAGGTCGTCCTGCACGAGCAACTGGGCCAGGGTGCGTCGGGCATCATCTACCGTGCCGCATGGCAGCCGAGCGGACAGTCGCCCAAGCAAATGGCCGCCAAGCTGTTCAAGGGCCATGTCACCAGCGACGGCCTGCCCCACAGCGAGATGGCAGCCTGCGTATCCGCTGGCGCCCATCCAAATCTGATCGATGTTGCCGGGCCGCTGGCTGATCAGCCGGGCCAAACGCCGGGCCTGCTGATGGATCTGGTCGAGCCGGCCTTCCAGCCACTGGCTGGTCCGCCGTCGCTGGTCAGTTGCACACGCGATTGCTACGCCGAGGATCGAACCTTTACCGTGGAGCAGGCGCTGCGGATTGCCCGTGGCACCGCCTCGGCGGTCGCTCACCTGCATCAGCGCGGCATCCTGCATGGCGATCTGTACGCCCATAATCTGCTGGTCGACCCAACGGGCGAATGCCTGCTCAGCGATTTCGGCGCTGCCTCGTTCTTCGAGCCGGAGAGTGCCACTGGCCAAGCGCTGCAACGCATCGAATCGCGCGCTTTCGGTTGTCTGCTGGAAGAGTTGCTGCAACGCTCCCCAGACCTCGAAAACGACTCGCGCCGACACATTCTGTTCGAGCTACAGGACCAGTGCATGTCCGAGCAGCCAGAAGGCCGTCCAAACTTCAGTCAGTTGCACACCACTCTCGCCGCGCTCTGACGCGCTTTCCGGAGCGACCCCGCAATGAACTCACCCAAAGCAGACGAAGAACATACGCCCTACCCTAAACCCTACTCGGATGCGGCGGTCGATCAGGACCCGTTCATCCGTGGTTTGAAACAGCGCCTGCCCGAGCACTTGCGTGAATCCTTCAGCGAAGAGCAGCTCGATGCCCTGCGTGGGGTGTTCGGCGCGCGGTCATGGGTCAAGCACCGCGTCGATCTGCGCGGGACGGTGAAGGTGTGGCGCGACCGCTATTACTTCGCAATCGTCGCCGGTCGCAACAAGCGAAACCTGACCCGTCCCCAGCAAAATCTCTCGCTGGTGGCCAAGGCTGCATTGGCGACCTTGTTCCTGCTGTTTTCTGCATTGGTAGGGCTGGTGATCCTGTACGTGCTCAAGTCAGCGCTGGGGATCAATCTTTTCCCGGGATTCTCGTTGGGACTTTGGGACTGGCTCAAAGAGAGTCTCTAGATGAAGCCCGCCACAACGTGCGGCGAGAATGTACCGCTCGACTAGACTCCGGAGAAGCCGCGATTGGAGGCAGTCATGTCCGAGACACCAATGAAAGACGATCAGGAAAAGACTCTGACGCTTCGCGAAATGCTGAGCAGCGTTCTGGCTGCGGCACTGGGCGTACAGAGCGGCAAGAACAGAGCCCGGGATTTCAGCCATGGAAAACCCAGCCACTTCATCATTCTCGGCGTGGGTTTCACCGTTCTGTTCGCGCTGGTGATCCTGGGGTTGGTGAAACTGGTGCTCTATCTGGTTGGGAGCTGAGCTTTTACTACTGATGGCTGACCCAGAAGATCGCGGTGCCCACCGCGAGCATGATCAGACTGAAGATAGCCGCGGCGTCCACCACACTGTCGCGCTGTTCGTTTCTCACGGAAGTTCTCCTCTAGCGGTTCGATGATATCGACAGCTTCTTTGAGGCAGTTAAGACCACTGTTGTGCGTTGCTCAAGGGCAGCGGGTTATAAGTCCATTTCGCTTGGTTTGGTTCTAAACATATTCCCAAACATCACTTTTGCGTATAACCACGAGCTGGTATCGTGCCGCCCTCCCTTAATGGGTGCGCGGCCGTACGCGCGAATGCTGTAGACAGCCTGAAAACAGGACATTTATGTACGTTTACGATCAGTACGACCAACACATCATCGAGGATCGGGTCCGGCAGTTCCGCGACCAGACTCGCCGCTTCCTGGCTGGCGAACTCGCTGATGAAGAATTCCGCCCGCTGCGTCTGCAGAATGGCCTGTACATCCAGCGCTACGCGCCGATGCTGCGCGTAGCCGTGCCTTACGGGCTACTGTCCTCCACCCAGGTACGCAAGCTGGCCGAGATCGCACGTCATTACGACAAGGGCTACGCACACATCAGTACCCGGACCAACGTGCAGTTCAATTGGCCCGAGCTGGAAGACGTGCCGGAAATTCTTGCCGAGCTGGCCACCGTGCAGATGCACGCCATCCAGACCAGCGGCAACTGCATCCGCAACACCACCACCGACCAGTTCGCCGGTGTCGCCAAGGACGAGCTGATCGATCCCCGCCCGTGGTGCGAGATCATTCGCCAGTGGTCGACCTTCCACCCCGAATTCGCCTTCCTGCCGCGCAAGTTCAAGATCGCCGTCAACGGCGCGGTCAGCGACCGGGCCGCCATCGAGGTGCACGATATCGGCCTGGAAGCGGTGAAGAACGAGGCCGGCGACCTGGGCTTCCGTGTTTCGGTCGGCGGCGGCCTCGGGCGGACCCCCATCGTCGGCAGCTTCATCAACGAATTTCTGCCTTGGCAGCACCTGTTGAGCTATCTCGACGCCATCCTGCGGGTCTATAACCGCTATGGCCGTCGTGACAACAAGTTCAAGGCACGCATCAAGATTCTGGTCAAGGCGCTCACGCCAGAAGTGTTTGCCGAGCGCGTCGATGCCGAATGGGCGCACCTCAAGGACGGCCCGACGACGCTGACCGAAGCTGAAGTTCAGCGTGTCAGCAAGTTTTTCGTCGATCCGGAGTACAAAGCCCTGGAAGACCAGAGCGCTGCGCTCGCCCAGCTGGACGCAGAGCATCCGGGCTTTGCCCGCTGGCGCCAGCGCAACGTGGTCGCACACAAGAAGCCCGGCTACGCGGCAGTCACCCTCTCGCTGAAGAGCACTGGCGTGGCGCCCGGCGACGTCACCGACAAGCAGCTCGATGCCATCGCCGATCTGGCCGATCGCTACAGCTTCGGCGAGGTGCGCAACTCCCACGAGCAGAACATGATTCTGGCCGATGTCGAGCAGGCCAAGCTGTTCGAGCTTTGGCATGAACTGCGCGAATTGGGTCTGGCCACGCCGAACATCGGCCTGCTGACCGACATCATCTGCTGCCCTGGCGGCGACTTCTGCTCGCTGGCCAACGCCAAGTCGATCCCAATCGCCGAATCCATCCAGCGTCGCTTCGATAACCTCGACTACCTGTTCGACCTAGGCAACATCGACCTGAACATCTCAGGCTGCATGAACGCCTGCGGTCACCACCATGTCGGCCATATTGGCATTCTGGGCGTGGACAAGAAGGGCGCGGAGTTCTACCAGGTTTCGCTGGGCGGCAGTTCCGGCCGTGACGCGAGCCTCGGCCAGATCCTCGGCCCATCCTTCGCCCAGGACTCGATGCCAGATGTGATCGAAAAGATCATCAACGTTTACGTGGAGCAGCGTACCGAAGATGAACAGTTCATCGACACTTACCGCCGCATCGGCATTGATCCCTTCAAGGAGCGCGTCTATGCAGCGAATCATTAAGAACGATCAACTGGTCGATGAGACCTGGCACCTGCTGCCCAAGGAACAGACGCTCGACGACCTGTGCAACAGCGACGATCTGATCGTGCCGCTGCATCTCTGGCTGGACCATGCCCATGCGCTGAAAGCCCGCGACGGCGGCCTCGGGGTCTGGCTCGATGCCAACGAGCAGGTCGAGGACATCGCAGACGACCTTGCGCACTTCCAGGTCATCGCGCTGAATTTCCCCAGCTTCACCGACGGCCGCCACTACTCCAGTGCCCGCCTTTTGCGCGAGCGCTACGGCTACAAAGGCGAGATCCGCGCCATCGGCGATGTGCTGCGGGACCAGCTGTTCTACATGCGTCGCTGCGGCTTCGATGCGTTCGCCATTCGCGCCGATCGGGACCCGGTCGACGCGCTGGAAGGCTTGAAGGACTTTTCGGTGACCTATCAGGCCGCGGCCGATGATGAGCGCCCGCTGTTCCGCCGTCGCCAGGGTTGATACCAGCCCGGTCGATTGCGACAAATGAAAAGCCCGCCTATTGGCGGGCTTTTCATTGCTTCATTGATACATCCAGAAGTTGGGGTGTTCGACCGGCGTGGTGACTACATCGGCCTTTTTTCCGGCAGCGATCTGTTTGATCTTTTCGGCGAGCTTCTTCATGAAACATTTCCTCGGTTGCGATCAGGAGTGGCGCTAGATTCCGCCAATTAACGCTACCGAGGAAATTCATTGCCACTATCGCGGCGATAAGCCAGCACGTGTGGAATTCAGTCCACGCGGACCAGCACTCGACCCACCTGGCCGCCGGCCAGAATGCGCTCGATCGCCGTCGGTAACTCCTCCAGCCCGACCTCCTGCGAGAGGTCGTCCAGATTGGCCAGCTTCCACTGCAGCGATAGCTTGTCCCACATGGAAGCCTTGACTACCAGCGGGATCTCCACCGAATCAACACCCAGCAGATTCACGCCGCGAAGAATGAACGGCAGCACACTGGCCTGGAAATGCGTCCCGGCGGTAAGCCCGCAACAGGCCACGCTGGCACCTCGCTGTAGCGACTTCACCACGTTGAACAGGATGTCTCCGCCAACGGTGTCCACTGCCCCGCCCCATTGTTCCTTGAGCAACGCTTTCTCCACACCAGCCTGCAGTGCAGCGCGCTCGACGATCTGGCTAGCCCCCAGGCGAGTAAGGAAGTCCGCCTGATCAGCCTTGCCCGTGACCGCCGCAACCTTGTAACCAAGATTGGCCAATAGAGCCACAGCTATGCTGCCAACGCCACCCGTCGCGCCGGTGACCAGCACGGGCGCTTCGCCTGGCTCAAGACCCGCCTGTTCCAGCTTGTCGACGCAGAGGGCCGCGGTCAGCCCGGCCGTGCCGAGGATCATTGCCTCGCGCAGCGAAAGCCCCTGCGGGCGCTTGATCACCCAGGCCGCCGGAACGCGGATGTACTGGCCGAAGCCACCGGCGGTGTTCATGCCCAGGTCGTAGCCCGTGACGATCACCTCATCGCCTTCGGCGAATTCACCGACGCTGGACGAAGCCACGACACCCGCGGCGTCGATGCCTGGCGTATGGGGAAATGAGCGGGTTACGCCGCGATTGCCGCTCGCCGATAGCGCATCCTTGAAGTTCAGCGAGGAGTAATGCACCCGAATGAGTACCTCACCGGCTGGCAGCTCGTCGGTAGTACGTTCGACGATACGGGTTTCGAAACGACCCTCGGTCGTCTCGCTGACTTGTAGTGCCTTGAAGCTGCTCATGCGGTTCCCCTTGTCATTGCCAAAAGCGTTGTTCGTTCAGCCGGCTCCAGCCTTTCAGCAAGCCGTGCTCCATAACCGTACTGGCCGCCATACCGAAGCGCTCGGGCAGGCTTTTCTTCTGTATGTAATGCAACTGGAACAGTTCCGCTTCCTGAGCGCGCTCGGCGAGATACTGATCACTGGTCTTGAGTTCGTCCGCCAGATGCTTGCCCAACGCGGCAATGCCCAGCCACACCTCTCCCGTCGCCACGTCATCTATCGACAGGTTCTGCCGGTAACGCGCGACGAAGTTCTTGAACAGCTCGTGGGTCGTCTCCAGGTCTTCCTGGAACTTCTCGCGGCCCTTCTCGGTGTTCTCGCCGAACACGGTCAACGTGCGCTTGTACTCGCCAGCGGTCAGCACTTCGAAATCGACATCGTGCTTCTTCAGCAGTCGATGCACATTCGGCAGCTGTGCCACCACGCCAATGGAACCGAGGATGGCGAACGGTGCGGTGAGGATGCGATTACCGATACAGGCCATCATGTAGCCGCCGCTGGCTGCGACCTTGTCGACACAGACGGTCAGAGGCACGCCGGCATCACGAATGCGCACCAGCTGCGAGGCAGCCAGGCCATAGCCATGGACCATGCCGCCACCACTTTCCAGGCGCAGCACAACCTCATCCTGCGGCGTCGCCATAGTCAGCAATGCGGTGATCTCATGGCGCAGGTTGTCTACTGCAGACGCGCGAATATCGCCATCAAAATCGAGAACGAAGACTCGAGCTGGAGACTCGGCCTTCCTGTTCTGCTTGGCCGCCTTCGCTTCGCGCTTGCGCAATGCCTTGAACGCGTCCTTCTCCATTACGGCCTGCTCCAGGCGCTCACGCATGGATTTGTAGAATTCGTTGAGCTTGTGCACCTCGAGGTGCCCACCACCCTGTTTGCTGCGTCCCCGCCGCATCGAAGCCAGCGCGATGAGCACGATCACGATCGCCACGACCAACGTGACGGTCTTTGCCAGGAAGCTGGCATAGTCGACAAGAAATTCCACGTATCCCCCTCGATGAGTTCCGGTCGCCGACAAACTACCTTCGGCGGCATGCCGCCAGCATACCGGCGGGCCTGTGGCGGAGCCAGCGTGAGCGATTCAAACAAACGTTCGAATTATCGTTGACACTCCTGAACGATGTCCCTACCCTCGCGAAAAACAGTGCCGGCCGGAGCAGCAGCATGGGCAGTATCTACCTGATCAGGCATGGTCAGGCGTCTTTCGGCGCAGAAAACTACGACGTGCTGTCCCCGCTGGGATATCGCCAGTCCGAAGCCTTGGGTGATTACCTGGCGCAACTCGATGTGTCTTTCGATAGATGCCTGAGCGGCGAGCTGGAACGCCAGCAGGATACCGCCCGCGCCACGTTGGCGAGGCTAGGCGCTCAGCCTGAGCTTGAAGTCGATGCTGCCTTCAATGAGTTTCACGCCGATGCGGTTATCCGCGCGCATCTTCCCGACCTGCTCCAGGTGGAGCCGAATGCGATGCACATCCTGCGCAACGCCGCCGATCATCGTGCCGACTTTCAGCGCCTGTTCACCCATGTAGTGCATCGCTGGATATCCGGTGAGCATCAGAAGGACGAACTGGAGAGCTGGCAGCACTTTCTCGACCGTGTACGTGGTGGTCTTGAGCGCGTTCTCGATCAAGCCGGCAAACGCGACCGTATCGCCATCTTCACCTCCGGTGGAACTATCACCGCGCTGCTGCAACTGATCATAGGCGTGCCGCCGATCAAGGCGTTCGAGATGAACTGGCAGATCGTCAACACCTCGCTCAGCCTGTTGAAATTTCGTGATCGGGATGTCGCACTGGCTTCGTTCAACAACCATGCGCACCTGCAACTCCTGAAGAATCCGGAGCTCGTCACCCATAGATGAGCCCAGCCCCAAGCGGCCAAAAGCTGCGTGTACCCATAACGACCAAAAAGGAAACCCTCATGAGCAACGTCGCCGAGACTTTCAAAGGCATGCAGTCGAAGTTCAACCCCAGCGCCGCTGCCGGCCTGGATCTGGTCTTCCAGTTCAACATCACTGATGCCGAAAACTACTACCTGGTGGTCAAGGATGGCACCTGCGATCTGCAGCAGGGCGATTCCAGCGACGCCAACGTCACTCTGATCATGGACAGCGAAACCATGCAGGGCATCGTCAGCGGCGAAACCGACGGCATGCAGGCCTTCATGGCCGGCAAGCTGCGCGCCGAAGGCGACATGATGCTGGCCATGAAGCTCAGCGAACTGTTCCCAGCCTGAGGCGAAAGCTGATTGCTGAGATGCAAAGGAACCGAAGTCTCAGACTTCGGTTTTTTTATGCCAGCGATTCATACGCGGACGAATCAGGGAGCTTGATTAACCAGCAACACTCCGGCCAATAACAGCGCGCATCGCTTGGTCTACGCAACCTCGAGCATTAGATTACTGAATCATCTTGGGCACCGAACATAAGTAGAAGGGATAACAATGGCGCTTACAGATCAAACCACCCGCGTCCGAGAAGGCGAAGAGCTGCCGGTCCAGGTCATCGACCGATACCTGAAGGCGCATATCCCCGGCCTGGAAGGTACACCGCAGATTTCCCAGTTCCCCGGCGGCGCCTCCAATCTGACCTACCTGCTGCAATACCCCGATCTTGATCTCGTCTTGCGCCGCCCTCCTTTTGGACACAAGGCAAAATCAGCCCATGACATGGGCCGTGAATTTCGCATTCTCAATCAGCTCAACGAAGGCTTCCCCTACTGCCCGAAGGCGTATGTGTACTGCACCGATGAGTCGGTAATCGGCGCCGAGTTCTATGTCATGGAGCGCGTAAACGGCATCATCCTGCGCTCCGAGCTGCCCCCAGAGCTGAACCTTGATGAAGCTCAGACCCGCGCGCTCTGCGAGAGCTTCATCGACAAGTTCGTCGACCTGCACAACGTCGATTACCAGGCCTGCGGCCTCGGTGATTTAGGCAAGCCCGAAGGCTACGTGAAGCGCCAGGTCGAAGGCTGGAGTGAGCGCTACGAACGCGCCATCACCCCTGATGCCCCTGCCTGGGAAGCGGTCAAGGCGTGGCTGAAAGACAAGATGCCGGCCGACCATCCCAAGCCCGGGATCATTCACAACGACTACCGCTTCGACAACGTCATCCTCAACCCGGACAACCCGATGGAAATCATCGGCGTGCTGGACTGGGAAATGACCACTATTGGCGATCCGCTGATGGATCTGGGCAATACCCTGGCGTACTGGATCGAAGCCGATGATCCCCAGCCAATGCAGGCGATGCGTCGCCAACCAAGCCATCTGCCGGGCATGCATACCCGGCAAGGCTTCGTCGATTACTACGCGCAACGGGCCGGCATCGAGATCCCCTGCATCGATTTCTACTACACCTACGGCCTGTTTCGCCTGGCCGGTATCGTTCAGCAGATCTACTACCGCTTCTATCACGGCCAGACCCAGGACAAACGTTTTGCCTCGTTCATCCACATGAACAAGCTGCTTGAACAAAGGGCGCTGCAAGTGATCGGGCAATCGAAGCTCTGAAACCAAACCAAACCCCGCGGCCCGCCGCGGGAACGAACAAGAAAAGAGGAACGACCATGTCCAAGACAACTCTGTTCGACCTAGACGGCAAGATCGCTTTCGTTTCCGGGGCCAGCCGAGGTATCGGCGAAGCCATCGCCAAACTGCTCGCGCAGCAAGGCGCCCATGTGATCGTATCCAGCCGCAAGATCGAAGGCTGCCAGGCGGTAGCCGACGCGATCATCGCTGAAGGCGGCAAGGCCACCCCGGTCGCCTGTCACATCGGCGAGATGGAACAGATCCAGTCAGTGTTTGCCCAGATCCGCGAACAGTTCGGCCGCCTCGATATTCTGGTCAATAATGCGGCGACCAATCCCCAGTTCTGCCACGTGCTGGATACCGATGTTTCGGCCTTCCAGAAAACCGTCGACGTGAATATCCGCGGCTACTTCTACATGTCCATCGAAGCCGGCAAGCTGATGCGCGAACACGGCGGCGGCAGCATCATCAACGTCGCTTCCATCAACGGTGTGACACCCGGCAACTTCCAGGGCATCTACTCGATCACCAAGGGCGCCGTGATAAACATGACCAAGGCCTTCGCCAAGGAATGCGCGCAGTTCGGTATTCGCTGCAATGCGCTGCTCCCAGGCCTGACCGATACCAAATTCGCCTCAGCGCTGGTCAAGAACGAGTCCATTCTGGAGATGGCACTGCAGCACATCCCGTTGAGCCGGGTCGCCCAGCCGAGCGAAATGGCCGGTGCGGTGCTCTACCTGGCCAGCGACGCGTCCAGCTACACCACCGGCGTGTCGCTGAACGTCGACGGTGGTTATCTGGCCTGATCCTTCGCCGCACAAAAAAGGGAGCCAAGCGGCTCCCTTTTTTGTCTGCCCACGCTTACCAGTTCTTCAGTGCCTCGGTCGCAGCGGCATTCACCGGTTTCGCCAGTAGCCCCGTAGGCGCCAGTTCCACGGCATAGACGGCCCCATCGGCGATTGGCATGTAGTCGACACGAAGCACCTGCGGTTCAAGGAAGTGCAGATCGCGGCGCTCGAGCTGAAGCGCGTCCCATATATCCACGCCCAGAGGGTTCTCGCTCAGTACAACGCGACCATGGCGGGCGAGGTTCTGTTGCTCCACGGCGAGATATCGCCCAGAAAGCCGCTCCAGTCGATACCCTGACTCCAGACCTATCAGCTCAGCCAGGCTCTTCCAGCGAAGTAGATGGAGATCGAGCTGCCATAGATCACCTTCCAGCATCACCGTTCGCGTCTCATTGCCCTGTTCCAGGCTGACTTCGTAACGCTGCGGACCCTGGGCGTGGAAACTCACAGTGACCAGCGGCTTCTTGTCAGGCAGCGCAGCGTAGGTGCTGACGTCGTAGCCAATCAGGCCAATCAATCCGGCGAACAGCAGGACCAAAAAGCCGCAAGTCCCGCGCAACCATCCCATCAGCCAGTGCCCCCCCAGTAGCAAGCGCAGCGCGACCAGCAATACGATCACAGCCAGCAGTGCGATCACGATCGCAAGCCCGAGATATTGCATAACCATGCGTCCTTTCAATTGGGTGCGACATTATCCGCAGGAGCAATCAGAGCAGCCAGCATCTGCATGGGACGGCCATCACGCGCTGACACTCTTGTCTATCAGGACGTGGCTCTCGGTCATACGAGCAAGCTCTTTCGCCGACGTGGCCAGTCGCATTATCCTCCGCTGCCGTTCTGCCTATTGAGGCCCGCATGCCCTTCGCACTTGAGCTCGCGCTCGATCCTGTCACGTTGGTGATTCTGTTCGCCGTAGCTTTCACTGCCGGGTTCATCGACGCCATCGCCGGGGGCGGCGGGTTGTTGACCATTCCTGCCCTGCTGACTGCCGGCCTACCACCGCATCTCGTGCTGGGCACCAACAAGCTGTGCGCCACATTCGGCTCGGCCACAGCCAGCTACACCTTCTATCGCCGCCGACTATTCGAGCCGGGCCTGTGGCGACGAGCGCTCACAGGCACGGCGATCGGCGCCGCAGTTGGCGCAGTAGTCGCGCAGTTCATGCCGGCAAGCTGGCTTAACCAGCTATTGCCGCTGGTGGTTTCTGCCTGCGGGATCTATCTGCTCTTCAGCCATATGCCGGTCAAATCAGCCAGCGATACAGTGCTCATCGGCCGCAGACGCCAATGGCCACAGAGCCTTTCACTGGGCTTTTACGACGGCGTAGCCGGCCCGGGAACCGGCGCCTTCTGGACGGTCAGCAGCATGCTGCTCTACCCGCTCGACCTGCTGAGAGCGAGCGGCGTGGCGCGGACGATGAATTTCGTCAGCAATGCCATGGCGCTTGCAGTATTCATAATCGGCGGTCACGTCGCCTGGGTGCTGGGCATTGGGATGGGGCTGGCCTTGATGGCAGGGGCCTACCTCGGCGCGCGCACGGCGATCCGCGGTGGCTCGCGGTTCATCCGTCCGGTATTCATTCTGGTAGTACTGGCGATGAGTCTGCGGCTAGCCTGGCAACATTGGTTCGGGGTGGCCTAGCCGACGGGCCAGATAAAGCTCGATCAGATAGCGGGCGATGGATTGGCGCGCGGGCAACGCCGGCAGGTTGTCGATGGCGAACCAACGGGCATCCTCGATTTCCTCGGGCTGCAGCACGATATCGCCACCGGCATATTCCGCGTGGAATCCGAGCATGAGGGAATGGGGAAACGGCCAGCCCTGGCTGGCGATGTACTGCGGCGCATGAATGGCCACACCGACTTCTTCTCTTACCTCGCGTGCGACACACTGCTCCACCGACTCACCCGGCTCAACATAACCGGCCAGCGTGCTGTAGACACCAGGCGCGAAACGCGGTGAGCGCGCCAGCAACAGTTCGTCTCCACGGGTGACCAGGACGATCATGCTCGGTGAAAGCCGCGGGTAGTGCTGAACTCCACAGGCTGGACAGTACATGGCACGCTCACCGGCTCGCGCCTGCATGGGCGAGCCACAGCTGCCACAGAAACGATGCTGGCTGACCCAGGTACCGATCTGCGTGGCATAGCCGAGGAGCCGGAACAGATCGCGATCGTCCTCCTGCATGAACTGGCGCAGGCCCTGCCAGCGCGCGCCTGGTACATCGGCCGGAAAGTCCAGTTCGAAAAGAAACACCGGCTCTCCGTCGAAGTGCCCCAGACCCTGTTCGCTGAGCAGCGGCAGATCCAGGCGCTTGAGCCAGTCCCGCGGAAAGAGCGCACCGTTGCCATCGAGCAGAAACTGCTGTCGACAATGCACCACCGCCCAGCCTCCTGCCATCGAGGGATCGAGCAGCGCCGCCTGCCAGCGCAAGCTCATCAGGCGGCTACCGGCATGCCCAGCGCGCGCACGCTCTCGCTGGCCAGATCAAGCACGCTCACGCGCGAGTCGTCACGTCGCAATACCGCACCACCTTCAAGGTAGTACTCCAGGCTGGTCAGCGCATCGGCCAGAGTTTCCAGAAGTTGCTCGGGGGGCATCTGGTTCGATTCGAGCATGTGCTTTTGAATGAAATCAGCGCAGGCGCCGATCAGGTCCGCCGCACGTTCCTGCTCGAGGAAACGCAGACCGCCCCGCACGGCCTGCAGGCTGAACGGCACGTTGGCCAGGTGCAATTTCTCCCCGTTGGACTCGAGATAAGCGGTGATCGCCCGCTTGGCCAGTGCCAGGCCTGCGGTCGCCTCATCGATTACCACGATGCACGCTTCGGTGAGCTGGTGATTGGCAAAGGCTTCCGCTTCCATTCCGGGTCGGGCGACCTGAGGCTTGCTATCGCGTCGATCGCCGCGCTCGAGGCTGGCGACCATGCTCTCGACATACAGCACGGCATCGGCGAGACGCTGGATGACATGCGGTTCCGGCGCATGCTCCAGGCTCCAGCCAGACACGTCGCCCAGCTGCGCCTGCAGCGTGCTGGCCGCAGATGAAAGGCCAACCATGCCGAGGGTCTTGGCCATCTTCCCGAGCAGGTTATGCAGGTTCGAGTAGGCTTCCGCCTGGGCGGTACCTCGCTCGATCAGATCCAGCAGATCCTTCAGGCTCGCCAGTTCCTCACGGATCGCCGAGGACAGCGAACGCATGACGGCTTGGCCCGGGCCGGCCAGGCGCTGGGATTCATCTTCCAGCAGGTGGTCGGTGAACGGCAGCGAACCCAGCGAGAACACCTGACGGACCTGGCTGGCGATAGGCCCATGGGTGTCCGCCAGCGCGACCACGTATAGCAGCTCTTTGAGCAGGCTGCGTGGCGCCTCGTATGCAGGGTTGCCAATGACCTGCTTGAGTTCCCGGTCCAGACGGGAAAACAGCTGCTTGCGCGACTTGCGCGGCAATAGCTGGCCGTCCAGTTGCGATTCGACAGCGGCGCTGCCGATCCAGCACAGCCGACCTCCTGGCGACTCGACGAAGAGATGATCCAGCCGCGTCAAAGCGCGGCCCATGAGTTTCAGACTGGCTGGCAGATTCTCTTCACGAATGAAGCCGAGCAACCCGACCTGATACATCTGACGCAACCGCCGGGCCTCGGCAACTGGCGCGGCTCCCGAACGAACCGGCACGTCCAACGCAGGACGGGCATGGTCGAGCCGGACGCTGAAAAAGAAACTTTCCGGCAACGGCGGCTGCGCGCACGCCTGGCGCAGCGCGTTGATGGCTGGAAGCAGCAGCTCGGGGATTTCCTGGCGGCTGGCATCGACGCTTTCCAGATAACGCCGCAGCACGTAGAGCGCGTTGCTCAGCGCGGCGAGTTGCACGTCGCGGTCCTCGCCGGCGCCGACCGGGATGTCGGTAGCCAGCTGCAGTATTTCTTGCGCGAGCAACTCGGCGCCGGTCAGCTCGATGAGGTTGAGCGTGCCGCGTACCTGCTTGAGGTTCTCCACGGCCTGCTGCAGCAGGCCGCCGTTGTTGCGGTCGATGATGAAATGCTCGAGGCTCTGCTCGGCTTCTTCCATCGTGGCGAACAGTTCGTCACGTACCAGACCGAGTGAAGTAGCTCCAGTAACCATGCCTAGTGCGCCTCCCGCGCAAACGTGTGGTGACGCATCAGTCGGCAAAGTCCGGCTTCTGTTTGCTCATATGAGCGGCGATGGCGTCCTTGATGTCGGCCGACTGCAGCATGGCTGCATTCCAGGTGGCGATGTACTCGAGACCATCGTCGACCCGGTGATCGCGCATGTAACGGATCATCTCCTTGGTGCCGCGAATGGCGAGCGGTGATTTGCTGGCGATGTCACGGGCCAGCTCCAGCACGGCGTCCATCAGCGTCTGCTGATCGGCATAGGTGCGATTGACCAGCCCGATGCTGCGCGCTTCCTCGCCGCTGATGGTGCGGCCGGTAAAGGCCAGTTCGCGCATCATGCCATCGCCGATGATGCGAGGTAGGCGCTGCAAGGTGCCGACATCGGCCGCCATGCCCATGTCGATTTCCTTGATCGAGAATTTCGCGTCCGCCGTGCTGTAACGCATGTCGCAAGCGGAGATCAGATCGATGGCGCCGCCCAGACAGTAACCCTGGATCGCGGCGATGACCGGCTTGCGGCAGTTGTCAACGGCATTGAACGATGCCTGCAGAGAGAGGATCTTGCGTCGCAGCTGCTCGGCATTGCGGCCGACGTCGTTGCCAAGCTGGCTGCCGACCGAAGCCAGCATCTGCAGGTCTATACCGGAAGAGAAGTGGTCACCGGCGCCACTGAGGACGACTACGCGCACTTCGTCGGTTGCATCGATCCAGTTGAAGATATCGATGATTTCCGACCAGAACGCAGCGTCCATCGCATTGATCTTTTCAGGCCGATTGATCACGACGCGGGCAATCTTGTCTGCCAACTCTACGCGGAAGGCTTTGTATTCGGTCACGCTATCATCCTCGACAGCAAGGGCGCATGGGGAGCGCCGTGGCGGGCAAACCCGTACGACGGCGGGCAACTATAACAACTGCCACCACGACGAGTGAATGTCGATGCAGACGATGTGATATAGACCACGCCGCCAGACGACCTGTTCATGCCGTTGTAGACGGTGGCGAGCATCGACGCATCATTCTTCGCGGATACAGTCGACGGTGTACACACATCCATCCGCGCCTGCCTCATGTTGCAGGCCATGAACGTCGGCATCGAACCCGGGGAAACGCTCGGCGAAATCACGGGCGAAACGAAGGTAATCGAGAATCGAGCGAGTCTCTTCGGTAAAGCGCTCGCCCGGCATGATCAACGGGATACCCGGCGGATACGGCACCAGCATGACCGCCGCGATTCGGCCCTGCAGTGCCTCGATCGGCACCGCTTCGACCTCGCCGCGAACCAGCTTGTCATAGGCCTGGGCCGGAGTCATCGCAGGCTCCGGCAACGCCGTGTACATCCTGCGCATGGCCCGCGCCGTGGCGTTTTCGCAATAACAGGCATGCAGCTCATCGCAGAGATCACGCAGCCCCATACCCGCATAGGCCGCTGCACCGGCGCGCGCAATCGATGGCAGGGCCTCGACCAGCGGGATATTGGCGTCGTAGTGACGCTTGAACTCCAGCAACTCGGTCAGCAGGGTGCTCCACTTGCCCTTGGTGATGCCCATGGAGAACAGCACCAGCATCGAATACAGCCCGGTTTTTTCCACCACCAGACCACGTTCCCAGAGAAACTTGCTGACCACCGCCGCCGGTATACCACTTTCACCCAGTGCGCCGGATGCGGTAAGGCCCGGAGTGACAAGCGTTACCTTGATTGGGTCGAGCAGTACGTAATCGTCGGCGATATCGCCGAAACCATGCCAGTCAGCCGTTGGCTCGAGAAGCCAGTCCGGGGTCACCAGCGCCTCGGCGCCGTCGACCAGTGGTGGCTGCCAGATGCTGAACCACCAGTCGTCGGCATCGATGTGCTGGCGCAGGTTGGCCAGCGCCCGACGAAAGCTCAGCGCCTCATCGAACGTCTCTTGAATCAACGAGCGTCCCGCCGGGCCTTCCATCATGGCCGACGCCACGTCCAGCGATGCGAGGATGCCGTACTGCGGCGAGGTGGAGATGTGCATCATGAAGGCTTCGTTGAAGCGATCGCGGTCGAGCTGCCGTGTCTGGCTGTCGAGCACATGGATCATCGAGGCCTGGCTGAACGCTGCCAGCAGCTTGTGGGTTGAATGGGTGGTGAACACCAGCGGGCCCTGCTCCCGCGTATCCATGCCGTAGCGGCCGTCATAGAATTCGTGGAATGCCGCGTAGGCGTACCAGGCCTCGTCGAAGTGCAGCACTTCTACGTTATCAGCCAGGGTGCGCTTGATCAGGTTGGCGTTGTAGCAGAGCCCGTCGTAGGTCGAGTTCGTCACCACCGCCAGCTTGACCTTCGGCGGCCGGCCACGCGCCAGCGGGTTGGCGGCGATCTTCGCCTGGATGGACTCGCGGGTGAATTCTTCCAGCGGAATCGGGCCGATGATGCCCAGCTCGTTACGAGTCGGGCTCATGTACAGCGGTATCGCGCCCGTCATGATGATGGCGTGCAGAATCGATTTGTGGCAGTTGCGATCCACCAGTACCAGATCGTCCCGCGCGACCATCGAATGCCAGACGATCTTGTTCGCCGTCGAAGTGCCATTGATCACGAAGAACGTGTGGTCGGCACCGAAGTTGCGTGCGGCGCGAGCTTCCGCCGCCGCTACCGGCCCGGTGTGATCGAGCAACGAGCCAAGCTCGGGTACCGAAACCGACAGGTCCGAGCGCAAGGTGTTTTCACCGAAGAACTGGTGGAACGCCTGGCCGACCGGACTCTTGCGGTAGGCCACGCCCCCACCGTGTCCCGGCGTATGCCAGGAATAGTTCGACTCGCCGGTATGGCGTACCAGCGCGCTGAAAAACGGTGGCAGCAGATCCTCGAGATACCCGCGTGCGGCCCGGGCGACCTGGCGCGCCAGAAACGGCACGGTGTCTTCGTACAGGTAAAGCAGGCCACGCAACTCGTTGAGATCGGCCATTGCCTCAGCAGGCGCATTCTCGATGGTGATCTGCTCGCCCAGTGCAAAGATCGGCAGACGCGGCGCGCGGCGACGAGCGACGCGGATCAGTTCCACCACGTCGTGCAGCAGGCGCTGATTGTCACCGGCGCCTTCTGCCGCAACCAGGATGCAGGCCAGCCCATGGTGCGTGGAGGCGACGATTCGTCCCTCGTTGGAGCTTGCTGTAGGCAGGATATTGAAGCCGTCGCGCTCCAGTTCGGAAGCGATGCCACGCACTCGCTCACCGGCAACGGTGTCGGCTTTTATGTCACGGTGAACGATGAGGATGGGGAATTTCAGGTCTTTGTACATGCGCACTCTCTGCGAACGATCCACCTACAGGGTAGAAGCGTCCGCAGCAAAGGAACAGCGCATTGAAACAAGCGGTTGAGAGGCAGCGTCGCAAGTAGGCGGCAATGCCGAGCCATTCAGACTTCGAGCTGAGCCCAGAGCGGAGCTGCGCCGGCGGCTTTCTCGATCGCGGCCATTCGCGCCATGTGCGCGGCAACCTCTTCTTCGGTAGCGCGCAGCACCGCAGTGCGCGGCCGATCGGCCGGTAGCCGGCGGATCGGTGTGGGCTGGGGGCGACCGCCGTCGGAACTTTCACCATCACCCGCGAGGGACAGATTGGTCTGCCCGCCGGTCATGGTCAGCCAGACGTCGGCGAGAATCTCGGCATCGAGCAGAGCGCCGTGCAGATCGCGGCCCGAATTGTCCACGCCGTAGCGTTTGCACAAGGCGTCGAGGCTGTTGCGCTGGCCCGGGTGACGCTCCCGAGCCATCAGCAGGGTATCGAGCACCGAGCAGTGGTCGGTGATCTCGGCACGCTCCTGCTGACCGAGCAGCGCGAACTCGTTATTGATGAAGCCAAGGTCGAACGCGGCGTTGTGGATGACCAGCTGCGCGTCCTTGATGAACTCGAAGAACTCGTCGGCGACGTCGCGGAACCGCGGCTTGTCGACAAGAAACTCGTTGGTGATGCCGTGAACGGCGATCGCGCCCTCGTCCACTTCACGATCAGGTTGCAGATAGACGTGGTAGTGCCGCCCGGTCAGGCGGCGGCCGATGACTTCGACACAGCCAATCTCGATGATCCGGTGGCCATCGGTCACCGGCATGCCGGTCGTTTCGGTATCCAGCACTACGCTGCGCATATCGTTTAGCTCACTTACACAATCGGTTGTCGTTTGGCCTGTACTACGCCGCGATTCGCAAGCAGGTCGGCATGCTCGTTACCGGGATGGCCGGTATGACCGCGAACCCACTCCCAGCTCACCTGATGGCGGTTGACCTGCTCGTCGAGCTGCTGCCAAAGGTCGGCATTCTTCACCGGCTGCTTGCTCGCCGTTTTCCAGCCGCGCTTCTTCCAGTTGGGCATCCAGTCGTTGATGCCCTGCATGACGTACTGCGAGTCGGTCACCAAACGAACCTTGCACGAGCGCTTCAGCTCCGCCAACCCGCGGATTGCCGCCATGAGCTCCATGCGGTTGTTGGTGGTGTCGGGCTCGCCGCCCCAGAGCTCACGCTTGACGCCCTTATAAATAAGTAGCGCCCCCCAGCCGCCCGGGCCGGGATTGCCCTTGCAGGCACCGTCGGTGTAGATCTCGACCCAATCGTCGCTCATGTGGATTGCTTACTCTGTTTGCCGACAGGCTCGGGGCGTCAAGGGAGTCGGTGTTGTTCGGCTTCGCGGCGGCTGACTTTGGCGACGGGCATCGGCAATAGCTTGCCCATGCGTTCGCGGCGCTCCTGGCGCAAGGGCCGCAGGCCGATCATCAACTTGCGCGCGACAAGCAGATAGAAACCGCCAGTTGGCGCCTGCAACTGCTGCCCGACGGACTCCAGACGAGACAACCGCGCCTGCCAGTCGCTCGAAGAAAGCGGCGGACAATAGCATCCGAAGCGACGTTTCTCCAGCGCGAATCCCAGCAGGTTCAGCCAGTCCCCTACCCTTGACGGACGAATGCAACGCGCCTGCCGGAACGCCTCGCGCGAGACCAGATGACGCAGGCCCCAGGCACTCCAGGGGTTGATACCGACGATCAGCAGATGCCCGCCCGGGCGAACGCCACGCGCCGCTTCACGCAACAACCCATGGGGCGACAGGCTGAAATCCAATGCATGCTGCAGCACCACGACATCAGCAGCATGCTCGCCGAGCGGCCAGGCCTGCTCCTCGCAATGAATCTCCACACCAGGCAGTGGCGCACCGAGGCGAACGCTGCGTTTGATGTTCTGTGGTTGCACCGGCTCGCCGCTGAACGGACCGTTGTGCACCAGATAGCTGCCGAAACAACGCGCCAGCTCTTCGGTCAGGACTTGCTTCTCCTGAACCAGCAGCTGCTGGCCCAGCGGCCCCTCGAACCAGGCGGACGCCTCATTGATCATGGACAGCCAATGGTCGCTGCCTTGGGTGGACGGTCGATCGTTCATCGCTCGGCTCCGTTCGCCGCGCGATCTGCGCGGCGCTGAGTTCGCTCGGGTTCAACTTTCCCATGGGACTGCTAGGATGCGCCTTTGTCACTCAATTGGCGACCCGCCCATGTTGAAGATCGAAGCCCTGCCCGCCTTCACCGACAACTACATCTGGTTGCTTCGGGACGAGTCCACTCAACGCTGCGCTGCCGTCGATCCCGGTGATGCCACGCCAGTCCTGAAGTGGCTGCGCGACCACCCGGGCTGGCAGCTCAGTGACATCCTGATTACCCACCACCATCACGACCACGTCGGCGGCGTCGAACGGCTCAAGACACAGACCGGCGCGCGCGTTCATGGACCGGCGGCCGAGAACATTCCCGCGCGCGACGAGGCGCTGAGCGACGGCCAGCACCTCGAGGTACTCGGGACGGACTTGCAGGTCATCGCCGTCCCTGGCCACACGCTTGGCCATATCGCTTATTTCCATGCTGACCCCGTGCAGCCCTGGCTGCTCTGTGGCGATACGCTGTTCGCCGCCGGCTGCGGGCGTCTGTTCGAAGGCACGCCCGAGCAGATGTTCCGCTCGCTGCAGCGCCTGGCCGATACACCGGATAGCACCCTCGTCTACTGCACCCACGAATACACGCTGAGCAATTTGCGCTTTGCCCGGGCAGTGGAACCGGACAACCCGGCCATTGGAAAACGCATGCGCGAGGTGACCGAACTGCGCGAATCGAACCGCTTCAGCCTGCCAAGCAGAATGGATATCGAGCGCGCGACCAACCCTTTTCTGCGTTGTGGTGTCGCCGCCGTTCAGCATGCGGCAAGCGAGCGCAGCGGCGGCCAGCTAGACGGCGATGTGGCGGTTTTCGCGACTTTGCGCGCCTGGAAGGACGCCTTCTGACAAGGTCGACAGGTTCCCGAAACGCGGCATGCAGCCTTGACCCCACCAGGGGGCGTTCCTAGAATCCCCCGAATTTTGTTTCCGGGGAAGATTCCAGCCAATGCCGCCAGCTCCCAAGAAACGCCTCGAACCGGACGCCTTGGCAGCCTCTGGTCGGGCGTTGGCTCTAGCCGTTTGCGTCGCCCTAGCGGGCTGTCAGAGCAACGCCGTGCGTGATGATGCACGCGATCAGGCAAGCCGCACCACGGCGCCTGTGGCACAAGAACCCATCTGGCTGAACGACACCCCCGTCATCACCGAACACCAGGACATCTGGGAGCGAATTCGCGAGGGCTACAAGCTTCAAGAGCATCTGGACAGCAACCCCCGCATCGAGCAACAGCGCCTGCTGTTCTCCAGTCGCCCAAGATCCATCGAAATCGCCAGCGAGCGCGGCAGCCCATATATCCACTACATTGTCGAGCGCCTCGAAGAGCGCGACATGCCGCTGGAACTGGCTTTGCTGCCGATCATCGAAAGCTCCTACGATCCCTTCGCCTATTCGCCCGCCCATGCCGTCGGGCTCTGGCAGTTCATTCCTGCCACCGGCCGACACTTCAATCTTCGGCAGACAAGCTGGTACGACGGCCGCCGTGACATCACCGCCTCGACCAATGCAGCCCTGCGTTATCTGAGCTACCTGCACGGCCTGTTCAACGGTGACTGGCTGCTGGCACTGGCTGCCTACAACTCGGGTGAAGGCACCGTGAGCAGGGCCATCGAACGCAACCAGAAGCTAGGCCTGCCGACCGACTACTGGAACCTGCCATTGCCGCAGGAAACCCGCGACTACGTGCCGAAGCTGCTGGCCCTGTCGCAGTTGATCCAGGCCCCCGAGGCCTATGGCATCAATCTCAATCCGATCGCCAACGAGCCCTACTTCGAAGTCATCGCACTCAAGCAGCGCATGGATCTGGCGCGGGTCGCCAAACTCGCCGACCTGGACGAGGACGAGCTCTACCAGCTGAATCCTGCCTTCACCCGCCGAATTACCCTGGATGGTCCGCAGCAGCTGCTGGTGCCAATGGAAAAGGCTGAAATGCTGGCAGCCAACCTGGCGCTGATGAAGCCGCAGGACCTGGTCGACTGGCAGCAGTATCAGGTGCGCGCAGGAGACACCCTGGGCGTCATCGCCAACCGTCATCATCTGACCGTCAACATCATCCGCGACGTGAACCGGTTGAAGAGCGACACGTTGCGGATCGGGCAGGTCCTCAGCCTCCCAACCAGCGGTGATGCCGGCGCTTCGCGGGAGTTGCTGCACGCTGTAGCGCGTCAGCCGGCCGCCACGCCGCGCAGCTACCGGGTCAAATCTGGCGACAATCTCTGGGACATCGCCAAGGCTCAGCGCGTCTCGGTACGCGACCTGCAGCGCTGGAACAAGCTCTCCGGCAGCCAGCTCAAAGTGGGCCAGGCGCTTTTCCTGCAGGGCCCGGCAGTCGCCAAAGCGCAGAGCAAGGGAAATTCGCCTACCTATTACAAAGTGCAGAAAGGCGACTCGCTGTACCAGATCGCCAAGCGCTTCAACGTACAGCTGAACAACCTGAAGACCTGGAACCCGAAAGGCACCAGCGTGCTGCGCCCCGGCCAGCTGCTGACGCTATACCTCGCCAACTAGCCCTCCGCCATTCACCCAGCCGGACGCTTGCTCAGGGACTCCAGACAGCGTCCAGTCAGCTGGGTGAAGCGCTGAAACGCGACGAACTGTTCGTGTTTCAGCGCCCGTCCCGAAAGCCGGCAATCGCCGTAGATCACACCTATTTCACGCGTCCCCGCCATCAGCGGTGCGATGAAGAACATGCCATTGCCAAACCACTGTCGCAGCGGCTGGGTCACCAGGTCGGCCAAGTTATAACTTGCCGGCACGCCCATCCAGAGCGACTGCCGATGGCGCAGTGCGTAACTGAACACGTTCGGCTGCTCGGGTTGGTCAGCGGGAAGCACGAAGCCCTGAATCCAGGTCTCGGTCCCTTCACCGACGGCGCAGCGCACCTTGAAACGCGTCTGCTGATCGGCCAGCACCGCCACCATCACACGTTCCAGGCCAACCCCGCGGTGCAGCCCCTTCAGCAGCGTATCCAGAATCAACGTGGCATCGCCGCCGCCCGAGGCCATGAGCCCCAGGTCCTGCAGCGCCTGTTGCATCAGCAACAGATCCGGTTGCAGCAAGGCTGCCTGACGCTGGGCCTGCTGCAGGCGGATCTGCTCGGGATCGGTACTGGGTATGAGCCGGCCCAGACGACTGGCGCCGAATGTGGTCGCCACCTGCACGGTTTCATCGGCGCTGGCGAGTATCTGCTGCAACGCATCAGCTTCGTCCACGCCGGTGAACTCGGCCACGGCCCTGGTCAGTGACGTCATCCGCTCGCACTCCCAGCCTCCGAGTGCGGCTTCGCTGATCTGTACGCCCAGCGCAACTGCGCGAGCGGCCGGATCGCTGCTGGCCACCTGAGTGTGCGCAAGACTGGTCAACTCTCCCAGGTTCCAGCTTCTGACCAGACCCAGGCTGAGCTGCCGGAAGCTGGTGCCCAACACGCTCTGCACCGCATCGTCAGGCTTGATGCCCGGCTGCGTCAGCTGCAGGGCCAGCTCATCCGCCTGCTCGCCACCGCAGCCCCAGAACGCCAGCTCGCCCACGTTGTAGAGCAGCGCGGCAATGAATACTTCTTCCTCGTGACGCGAAAGCACATAGCCGGCGATGTTGCGGGCTTGAACCGCGGCGTGAAACGAACGAGCCAGCAGTTCCAGCAGCTGCTCCCTCGGGGCGCGCTCGAGCAGGCTGTCGATCAGCGTGACCGACAGACTGATCAGGCGCACGTTCTCGAAGCCGATCATCACGATGGCCCGAGAAATCGTCTTGATGGTCTCCTGGGAGGGGTTGTAATAGCTGCTGTTGCCGACCCTCAGCACCTTGGAAGTCAGCGAGGCATCACGAAGCAGTACATCGGCCAGTTGCTGCACCGAAGCATGTTCATGCACGGCAAGGCGCTGCAGATCCTTGACCACGGACGCCAACGCAGGCAGCTCCGATTGATTCAGGCGGTCTATCCATGCCTGAAGACCCTGGGCACGTACATCCAAGAGGTCACCTCTGCACAATGCCATTACGGGAAATGACCGGCAGTTTGCCCGAGTTGCCCGGCCTTTTTCCAGCGCATACAAGCTGTTACTGTACCGGCCCGAGAAGCCCCTAAGCGCCAAGGATCGGATTCCCCGTCTGATGCGAGCCCTGCTACCGTTACTGACCTGCCTGGCCTTGAGCTTTCCCGCCTTCGCCACCATCAGCGAAAGCCATGGTTATGCGCAGTTCGGCACTCTTAAGTATCCGGCCAACTTCACCCACTTCGATTGGGTGAATCCGCGCGCGCCGAAGGGTGGCCAGATCAAACTGATGGCCTCCGGGACGTTCGACACCCTGAACCCCTACACCTTCAAGGGCACCAGCCTGAGTTCGGCGCCCGGCTTTCTGCAATACGGCATCAGCGAGCTGAACGAGCCGCTGATGGTCGGCACCGGCATCTACGACCCGTCCGGCGACGAGCCTGCCTCCAGCTACGGTCTGATTGCCGAGTCAGTGGAGCACAGCGATAACTACAGCTGGGTGGTTTTCAACCTGCGCAAGGAAGCCCGCTTTCATGACGGCAAGCCGATTACCGCCTATGACGTCGCCTTCTCCTATCGCACCCTGATAAAGGATGGGCACCCCCAGTACCGCTCCAACCTGCAGGGGGTGAAGCGGGTCGACATCCTCAACCGACATCGCATTCGTTTCGTATTCGAGCAACCGAAGAATCCGCTGCTGATCATGCGTCTCGGCGAACTGCCTGTGCTGCCACAGCACTACTGGAAGAATCGAGACTTCAGCGCGACCACCTTCGAACCCCCACTGGGCAGCGGCCCCTACCGCATCACGCATGTGCAGCCAGGCCGGCAGGTGGTCTTCGAGCGAGTGCGGGACTGGTGGGGCGCCAAGCTGCCGGCCAATCAGGGGAAATACAATTTCAACCGAGTCTCGGTCGAGTTCTATCGCGATAGCGTGGTGGCCTTCGAAGCCTTCAAGGTCGGCGAGTTCGACTTCTTCATCGAGCACCAGGCGAAGAACTGGGCCAATGGCTACCAGTTTCCGGCAGTGATGCGCGGCGACATCATTCGCGCTGAAATCCCCCACCAGATTCCGACCCAGACCCAGGCGCTGTTCATGAACGGGCGCCGCGCGACCTTCGCCGACAATCGTGTGCGCGAAGCGCTCGGCCTGATGTTCGACTTCGAATGGACCAATCGTGCCTTGTTCTACGGCGCCTACCGCCGCAGCGAAAGCTACTACCCCAACAGCGACTTCACGGCGACAGGCAAGCCCGAAGGTGGCGAGTGGCTGTTGCTCTCGCCGTACCGCAAGCAGCTCCCGCCCGAACTGTTCACCGAGCCATTCCAGCTACCGAAGACCGAAGGCCGCGGAATTCCGCGGGAAACCCTGCGCCATGCGCTGAAGCTGCTCGCCGAGGCGGGCTGGAAAGCCTCGGATGCCGGCCTGTTGAACAGCGCCGGACAGCCGCTGCGCTTCGAGATCCTGCTGGTCAACCCGAGGCTCGAGCGCATCCTTCAGCCCTACGTCGAGAATCTGGCACGCATCGGCATTCAGGCCAACCTGCGTACCGTCGATGGCGCGCAGTACAAGCAGCGCCTCGATCACTACGACTACGACATGATTCTGATGACGCTGGCGCAGAGCCTCAGCCCCGGGATCGAGCAGTATCTGTACTTTCATTCCAGTCAGGTCGACGTCAAGGGCGGTCGCAACTACGCCGGCATCTCCAATCCGATCGTCGACGACCTGATTGACAAGCTGCTCGCCGCGCAGACCCGCGACGAGCAAGTCGCCGCCGCCCGCGCAATCGACCGCGTGCTGCTGTGGAACCACTACACCATTCCGAACTGGTTCATCAGTAACCACCGCCTGGCGTACCGCAATCGGTTCGCCCACGTCACCACGCCACCCTATACGCTGGGTTTGCGAGCCTGGTGGCTGAAGAGCCTGGAGAAGAGCAAATGATCAATCGCGTGCGCCCTTCGCTGTTTCGCGCCGGCCTGCTAAGCCTGTTCTGCATGGCGACCCTAGCCGACGCCGCTCCCCGCCATGCCCTGACGCTGTACGACGAGAAGCCCAAGTATCCGGCCAACTTCCAGCACTTCGAGTACGTCAATCCCGAAGCCCCCAAGGGCGGCACGCTGCGCCAGGCTGGCTTCGGCAGCTTCGACTCGCTTAACCCTTTCATCAACAAGGGCGTTGCGGCTGACGATATCAGCCTGATCTACGACACCCTCACCACCAACAGCCTGGACGAGCCTTTCACCGTCTACGGCCTGCTGGCGGAAAAGATAGAAAAGGGACCGAACAACAGCTGGGTGCGCTTCCACCTGCGCCCGCAGGCACGCTTCCATGACGGCGAGCCGGTAGAGGCCGAGGACGTGGTGTTCACCTTCGAAACCCTGATGAGCCAGGGTGCCCCGCAATACCGCGCCTACTACGCCGATGTGGAGAAAGTGACGGCGGAAAGCCCAAGGCGTGTGCGCTTCGACTTCAAGCATGCCGGCAACCGAGAGCTGCCGATGATTCTCGGGCAGTTGCCAGTGCTGCCGAAGCACTGGTGGGATGGAAAGGACTTCACCTCGGGCAGCCTCGAACCACCTCTGGGTAGTGGCCCGTACCGCGTCGAGAAAGTCCAGGCCGGTCGCTCGATCCGCTACGAGCGCGTAGAGGATTACTGGGGCAAGGATCTACCGGTGAATCGCGGTTTCTACAACTTCGATCACATCAATTTCGATTACTACCGCGACAACACCGTGGCCTTGCAAGCGTTCAAGGCCGGTCATTTCGACTACTGGTTCGAAACCAGTGCGAAGAACTGGGCGACCGCCTACGACATCGATGCGGTCAGGGACGGCCGCATTATCAAGGAAGAGATCCGCAACCATAATCCGACCGGCATGCAGGGCTTCATCTTCAATATCCGTCGACCACAGCTGGAAGACCGCCGCGTCCGTGAAGCCCTCGGGTTGCTGTTCGACTTCGAATGGACCAATCGCCAGCTGTTCAATGGCGCCTACACCCGCACCCGCAGTTACTTCGACAACTCCGAGCTGGCGTCATCCGGCTTGCCGAGCGAAGACGAACTGAAGATTCTCGAGCCCCTTCGCGGCAAGGTTCCGGACGAGGTGTTCGACAAACCGTTCGAGCTGCCGCGTACCGAAGGCAACGGTGTGATTCGCGAACAGCAGCGCGAGGCATACCGGCTGCTCACTGAAGCGGGTTGGAAGGTCGAGAACGACCGCATGCTGGACGCTGCCGGCAAGCCGGTGAAGCTCGAATTCCTGCTGGTTCAGGCAGAGTTCGAGCGGGTGCTGCTGCCGTACAAGCGCAATTTGGCGGATCTCGGGATCGAACTGGAAATCCGCCGGGTCGATGTTTCGCAGTACATCAACCGCCTGCGTTCGCGCGATTACGACATGATCGTAAGCGGCTTCGGCCAATCCAACTCGCCCGGCAACGAGCAACGCGAGTTCTGGCACTCGGCAAGCGCCGACAACCCGGGCAGCCGTAACTTCATCGGTCTCAAGGACCCGGCAGTCGACAGCCTTGTGGAAGGTTTGATAGGGGCCGATTCGCGCAAGGAATTGATCACCTACACCCGCGCGCTCGATCGTGTGCTGCTCTGGGGGCATTATGTAGTGCCGAACTGGCACATAAAGACCTGGCGAGTGGCGTACTGGAATCACCTCGCGCATCCAGAGGTGACGCCCCGGCAGGACATCGGCCTGATGACCTGGTGGCGCAAACCCGACGCCAAGCTACCGGTTGCCGATCCCGTCGAAGCAAAGAAGGCCGAGGAAGCTGGCGCTGCCGCTCCGGCTGGTGATGGCGAGGCGGAGCGCTGAGCATGCTGGCTTACATCGTTCGCCGACTGCTGCTGATCATCCCCACGCTGTTCGGCATCCTGCTGATCAACTTCATCATCATCCAAGCCGCCCCCGGCGGCCCGGTGGAGCAGGCAATCGCCAAGCTGGAAGGCTTCGAAGGCGCCACCAGCCGGATCGCCGGCGGTGGCTCGGAAGTCGCGGTCGCCGGCACCAGCTACCGGGGTGGCCAGGGTCTGGACCCCGAGCTGATCGCCGAGATCGAGCGCCTGTATGGCTTCGACAAACCGCCCGCAGAGCGCTTCTGGATCATGCTCAGCAACTATCTGCGGCTGGATTTCGGCGAGAGCTTCTTCCGTGACGCCAAGGTGACCGACCTGATCATCGAGAAGATGCCGGTTTCCATCTCGCTGGGTCTGTGGAGCACGTTGATCATGTACCTGGCCTCGATCCCGCTGGGCATCGCCAAGGCGACGCGTCACGGCAGCAAGTTCGACGTCTGGACCAGCTCGGCGATCATCGTCGGCTACGCCATACCGGCTTTCCTGTTCGCCATTCTGCTGATCGTGCTGTTCGCTGGCGGCAGTTACTGGAACTGGTTCCCGTTGCGCGGACTGACGTCGGCCAACTTCGATGATCTGACCCTGGCCGGCAAGATCATCGACTACTTCTGGCACCTGGCCCTGCCCGTCACCGCGCTGGTGATCGGCAACTTCGCGACGCTGACGCTGCTGACCAAGAACAGCTTTCTCGACGAGATCAACAAGCAGTACGTGATCACGGCGCGAGCCAAGGGCCTGAGCAAGAATCGCGTGCTCTACGGCCACGTGTTCCGCAATGCCATGTTGATCATCATCGCCGGCTTTCCGTCTGCCTTCATCGGCATGTTCTTCACCGGCTCGCTGCTGATCGAGGTGATCTTCTCCCTTGACGGGCTCGGCCTGCTCAGCTTCGAGGCGGCAATCAACCGCGACTATCCGGTGGTGTTCGGCACCCTCTTCCTCTTCACCCTGCTCGGACTGGTGGTGAAGCTGATCGGCGACCTGACCTACACCCTGGTCGACCCGCGCATCGATTTCGAAAGCAGGGAGGCCTGAGATGCAGTTGTCCCCCCTCAACCAGCGCCGGCTGGCGCTGTTCAAGGCACACAAGCGTGGCTGGTGGTCGCTGTGGATCTTCCTCGCGCTGTTCGTACTCAGCCTTGGCGCGGAGATCATCGCCAACGACAAGCCGATCGTGGTGCGCTACGACGGCGAATGGTTCTTCCCGGTGTTCAAGCGTTATCCGGAAACGGCCTTCGGCGGCGAGTTTCCGCTGCAGGCGAACTATAAGAGCCCCTATATCCAGGAACTGATTGCCGAGAAGGACGGCTGGATGGTCTGGCCGGTCATCCCCTTCAATTACTCGAGCATCAACTACGAACTGCAGGTACCCGCGCCCGCGCCGCCGTCACTGGAGAACTGGCTGGGCACCGATGACCAGGGCCGCGATGTACTCGCCCGGGTGATCTACGGCTTTCGCATCTCGGTCCTGTTCGCCCTGACCCTGACCCTGATCAGCTCGGTCATCGGCGTCATCGCCGGCGCCCTGCAGGGCTTCTATGGCGGCTGGGTCGACCTGGTTGGTCAGCGCCTGCTGGAAATCTGGTCCGGGCTGCCGGTGCTCTATCTGCTGATCATTCTGGCCAGCTTCGTGCAGCCGAACTTCTGGTGGCTGCTGGGCATCATGCTGCTGTTCTCCTGGATGAGCCTGGTGGACGTGGTACGTGCCGAATTCCTCCGTGGGCGCAACCTCGAGTACGTGCGCGCCGCTCGTGCGCTGGGCATGCAGAACGGCGCCATCATGTTCCGCCACATCCTGCCGAACGCCATGGTTTCCACCATGACCTTCATGCCGTTCATCCTCACCGGCGCCATCGGTACGCTCACCGCGCTGGACTTTCTCGGTTTCGGTCTGCCGGCCGGTTCGCCGTCGCTCGGTGAACTGGTCGCCCAGGGCAAGGCCAATCTGCAGGCGCCCTGGCTGGGCATCAGCGCCTTCATGGTGCTTGCAATCATGCTGACCTTGCTGGTGTTTATCGGGGAGGCGGCGCGCGATGCCTTCGACCCAAGGAAATAACATGGCCGAACAACCGATAGCCGAGAATCTGGTCGAGGTCCGCGATCTGGCCGTCGAGTTCGTCACCGGCGAACAGGTCCAGCGTGTCGTCGAAGGCGTGACATTCGACATTCGCAAGGGCGAAACCCTGGCCCTGGTCGGCGAAAGCGGCTCGGGCAAGTCCGTGACGGCTCATTCCATCCTGCGACTGCTGCCCTACCCGCTCGCTCGCCATCCGCAAGGGCAGATCCTCTTCCACGGGCAGGACTTGCTCAAGGCCGACGAAAAGGCCATGCGTAAAATCCGTGGCAATCGCATCGCCATGGTCTTCCAGGAGCCGATGACCTCGCTCAACCCGCTGCACACCGTGGGCAAGCAGATCAACGAGGTGCTGGAGATTCACAAGGGCCTGCGCGGCAAGGCCGCAACCGCTCGCACCCTGGAGTTGCTGGAACTGGTCGGTATCCCGGAGCCGCGCAAGCGCATCCGCGCCTACCCGCACGAGCTGTCGGGCGGCCAGCGGCAACGGGTGGTTATCGCCATGGCGCTGGCCAACGAGCCTGAACTGCTGATCGCCGACGAGCCGACCACGGCCCTCGACGTCACCGTGCAGCTGAAAATCCTCGAACTGCTAAAGGAGTTGCAGGCACGCCTGGGCATGGCACTGCTGCTGATCAGCCACGACCTCAACCTGGTTCGGCGCATTGCCCATCGCGTATGTGTCATGCAGCGCGGTCGCGTCGTCGAACAGGCGTTGTGTGAAGATCTGTTCCGCGCACCTCAGCATCCGTATACCCAGGAACTGCTCGCGGCCGAGCCCAGTGGCGGTCCGGTGGCGGTCGAAGAAGCGGCGCCATTGCTGGAAGTGGACGACCTGCGGGTGTGGTTCCCGATCAAGAAGGGCTTGCTGCGTCGCACCGTCGACCACATCAAGGCAGTCGACGGCGTCAACTTCAGCCTGCCCAAGGGGCAGACACTGGGTATCGTCGGCGAGAGCGGCTCCGGCAAGTCCACGCTTGGTTTGGCTATTCTTCGCTTGCTGGGTAGTCGCGGTGAAATCCGTTTCCAGGGTCAGCAGCTGCAAAGCATGTCGCAGCGCCAGGTACGACCGTTGCGGCGGCAGATGCAGGTGGTCTTTCAGGACCCCTTCGGTAGCCTGAGCCCGCGTATGTCGGTCGGGCAGATCATTGGCGAAGGGTTGCACATCCACCGGATGGGCAATGCCAAGGAGCAGGAACAGGCAATCATTGACGCGCTTGTGGAGGTTGGCCTCGATCCGGAAACCCGGCATCGCTATCCCCATGAGTTTTCCGGCGGACAACGGCAGCGCATTGCCATTGCCCGAGCTCTGGTGTTGAAGCCGGCGCTGATACTGCTCGACGAGCCGACCTCGGCGCTCGATCGCACGGTACAGCGCCAGGTGGTAGAGCTTCTGCGCTCGTTGCAGGCCAAGTACAACCTGACCTACCTGTTCATCAGCCATGACCTGGCGGTGGTCAGGGCGCTGAGCCACCAGATGATGGTGGTCAAGCAGGGCCAGGTGGTGGAACAAGGTGCGGCCGCTGACATTTTTGCGGCACCACAACATCCGTATACACAGCAGCTGCTGGAATCCGCCTTCATGGCGCCCGGCACTGCCGAACAACCAGAAGAGGGACAAGCACATGGGTTTTCTCACCGGTAAGCGCGTACTGATCGTCGGCGTTGCCAGCAAACTTTCGATTGCCTCCGGCATCGCCGCCGCCATGCATCGCGAAGGTGCAGAACTGGCTTTCACCTACCAGGGCGACAAGCTCAAGGGTCGCGTCGAGGAATTCGCTTCTGGTTGGGGCTCGAGCCCTGAGCTGTGCTTCCCCTGCGACGTCGCCAACGATGAAGAGATCGCGCGCGTATTCGAAGAACTGAGCAAGAAGTGGGACGGCCTGGACTGCATCGTGCACTCGGTCGGCTTCGCTCCGGGCGACCAGCTCAATGGCGACTTCACCGAAGTCACCACCCGTGAAGGCTTCAAGATCGCCCACGACATCAGCGCCTACAGCTTCGTCGCCCTGGCCAAGGCCGGTCGCGAGATGATGAAGGGCCGCAACGGCAGCCTGCTGACCCTCTCCTACCTGGGTGCCGAGCGCACCATGCCGAACTACAACGTCATGGGCATGGCCAAGGCCAGCCTGGAAGCCGGCGTTCGCTACCTGGCCGGCAGCCTCGGCCCGGAAGGCACCCGCGTGAACTGCATCTCTGCCGGCCCGATCCGTACCCTGGCCGCCTCCGGCATCGCCAGCTTCCGCAAGATGCTGGCTGCCAACGAGAAGCAGACCCCTATGCGTCGCAACGTCACCATCGACGAAGTCGGCAACGCCGGCGCCTTCCTCTGCTCGGACCTGGCTTCCGGCATCAGCGGTGAGATCCTCTACGTCGACGGCGGCTTCAACACCACCGCAATGGGCTCGCTGGAAGACTGATCCCGCGCCCGTCTACGTAAGCACCGAACCCCGCCTGCTGGCGGGGTTCGTTTTTCTGCGCAGCGGCTCAGCCGGCCGTAACCGTCATGCCGCCATCAGCCATGACCACCGAGCCCACCATGAAGCTGGCCCGCTCCGAGGCGAGAAAGGCGACGATCTCGGCGATCTCCTCCGGTTGCGCCGCGCGCCCGATGGGTGCGGCTTCGCCATGCTGGGCAAGAAAGCCCGGGCCGTCCTCGACCACGTCGTTGAGGATGTTGGTCACCACATCGCCTACGCCGATGGCGTTGACCCGGATGCCATGCTCGATCGCCTCCAGCGCCAGTGTGCGGGTCAGCTGGGCCAGCGCGCCTTTCGAGGCCGTGTACGCGGCGATGGTCGGGAAGGCGAAATAGGACGCGTAGGAAGCGATGTTGACGATCGCCCCTGAGCGGTTGGGCATCATCGCCTTGACCGCTTCGCGACAATGCAGGAACGCCGCCGTGGCATTGACCGCCTGGATGCGCTCCCAATCCTCGCGACTCATGTCCACCACTCGCTTGTTGATGATGATGCCGGCGTTGTTGACCAGGACATCCAGCCGGCCGAAATGCTCGATGGCCAGGCCGGCCGCACGTTCTGCTGCGCCATCCTTGGTAATGTCCGCCAGCAGCGGCACCAAACCTGGTCGAGCGAGTTTCTCGACAGCCGGGTTGATGTCTTCGGCGATGACCTTGGCGCCCCGATCGTGCAACAACAAGGCAATCGCCCTGCCGATGCCGCTGGCGGCGCCGGTGACCAGCGCGACCTTGCCTGCAACTTCCTGAACGACGATGTGATTCGAATCAGTCATGGTGCTCTCCTTTCTTTCGGGCTGCGCCACGAGGCGCGATGGGTTAACTGTCTCCCATCGCCGGAAGCCGGGCTTTCGCACGCTTGCGCTGGCTGTTGCGGTTTTGCGCGCAGCAGTGATCTGCCGGCGCGCAGGGTCCTGCGCTAACCTTTCGGCGCTGAACGCTTTCAAATGTTTGCCAGGAGCACGTCATGCCGCGGTTATCACAAGCCCCGCCACGGCCCCATGCGGGGCAGACCTGTCCCCAGTTGATGAGCCATTACCTGCCTGGTGAAGCGCGCGCGACCGCACAGCAGCCGCCGATGCAGGACGTGGTGGTGCAGCTGTTCAGCCATCGCACGATCGTCGAGCCGATACAGGTACCGGCAGTGTTGGAGCCGCTGCTGGTGCTGGTACTGGCCGGTGCGGCACGAGTCGAGGAACGTGCGCCGGGTGGGCAATGGAGCGCAGCAACCGTCAGCGCCGGCGACTTCTTCCTGACCGATACCCACGAGCCGTACGAAATGCGCTGGCAGACGCTGGAAGGTGAGCAATTCGAGGTGATGCACCTGTATCTCGGCCTGCCGCTCATCGACCAGGCCGCACGGGAACTGCTCGGGCCGCAGAGCACAGCGGTTGCCTTGCGGGACGTCTCCGGCGCCCACGACGACACGGTTCGCTGGTTGATGGAGAAGCTGCACCACGAGCTGGTCGAGCAGCGCCAGCCCAGCCCGCTCTGCGTTCGCGGCCTGGCCCAGGCACTGGCCGTGCATCTGGTGCGCCACTATCGGGATCGGCAAGACGCCGTCCGGCGCAGCAACGCCTTGCCGGCCTACAAGCTGCGCCGGGTCATCGAGGCGATGGATGCGCAGTTGGCCGACGATTTCAGTCTTGCTCAGCTGGCACGAACCGCCGAGCTGAGCGAGTACCACTTCAGCCGGATGTTCAAACGAGCCACCGGGCTTTCGCCGTCTCAGTACTTCATCGGCCTGCGCATGGCACGGGCGCGACGGCTGCTGATCGAAACGCAGCGCAGCGTCATCGATATCGGGCTGGAAGTGGGCTATTCGAGCCCTAGCCACTTCTCCCAGGTATTCCGCCGCGAGGTGGGCGTTACCCCCAGCGCCTATCGCCAGGCATGAGCTGCCTTTGCATGGCGCCAGAACGACAAAACCCCGGCCATGACGACCGGGGTTCTGTTTGCACAAACCCGACGGTCGCCGGGTTTGCGTCACGCAGGCTGATCAGCGCTTGGCGACCAGATCCTTCGGCAGCTTGAAGGTCCAGACCATACCGCCCTGGTTGAAGTCCTTCACGCGCTTGGCGACCTCGCCGCCCCACAGCGGTACCGCACCACCCCAGCCGGAGAGAACGGAAACGTACTGCTCGCCATCCATTTCCCAGGTGACCGGAGAACCGATGACGCCCGAGCCGGTGTTGAACTCGTAGACCTTCTTGCCGGTCTTGGCGTCGAAGGCCATCAGGTAGCCCTCAGGGTTGCCGGTGAACACCAGATTGCCCTTGGTGGCCAACACGCCGCCCCACAGCGGAGCGTAGTTGTTGTAGCGCCACACTTCCTTGCCGGTCTTCGGATCGATTGCGCGCAGCACTCCGATGAAGTCGTCGTTGAGCGGCTTGATGGTGAAGCCGGCACCCAGGTAGGCGGCACCCTTCTTGTAGGATACGCCTTCGTTCCAGATGTCCATGCCCCACTCGTTGGACGGCACGTAGAACAGGCCGGTGTCCTGGCTGTAGGCCATTGGCATCCAGTTCTTGCCACCGAGGAAGGACGGTGCGACGAACACCGACTTGCCCTTGTCCGCGTCGGCAGGGTTGCCCGGGCGGTGGGCTTCGTCATAGATCGGACGGCCAGCCTTGTCCAGGCCCTTGGCCCAGGTGATCTTGTCAACGAACGGGAAGCCACGGATGAACTTGCCGTTGGTGCGATCGAGCACGTAGAAGAAGCCGTTACGGTCTGCGGTGCCGGCAGCCTTGATGGTCTTGCCGCCGTCCTTGTAGTCGAAGGAGATCAGCTCGTTGACACCGTCGAAGTCCCAGCCGTCATGCGGGGTGGACTGGAAGTGCCACTTGATCGAGCCGTCATTCGGGTCCAGCGCCAGACGCGAGGACGAGTACAGGTTGTCGCCAGGGCGCAGGTGCGAGTTCCACGGCGCCGGGTTACCGGTACCGAACAGCAGCGAGTCGGTGTCCGGATCGTAGTAGCCGCCCAGCCATGGAGCTGCACCGCCGGTCTTCCACAGGTCGCCCGGCCAGGTCTTGCCGGCTTCGCCGCCGGAGATGCCGCTCTCGACCTTCTTGCCGTCCTTCCAGACGTAACCCATGTGGCCTTCCACGGTCGGACGGGTCCACAGCAGTTCACCGTTCTTCGCGTCGTAGGCTTCGATCTTGCCGACCACGCCGAATTCACCACCGGAAACACCGGTGATCAGCTTGCCGTTGACTACCAGCGGTGCGGCGGTCAGCGAGTAACCGGCCTTGTAGTCGGCGACAGTCTTCTTCCAGACCACCTTGCCGGTGTCCTTGTTCAGGGCGACCAGCTTGGCATCCAGGGTGCCGAAGATCACCAGATCGCCATACAGCGCAACACCACGGTTGATCACGTCACAGCACGGCATGATGCCGTCGGGCAGGCGGGCATCGTACTGCCAAAGTTCCTTGCCGGTACGGGCGTCCAGTGCATATACACGCGAGTAGGAGCCGGTGATGTACATCACGCCGTCCTTGATCAGCGGCTGCGCTTCCTGACCGCGCTGCTTTTCACCGCCCAGAGAGAAGCCCCAAACCGGTCGCAACTGATTGATGTTATTGGTGTTCAACGTGTCCAGCGTGCTGTAGCGCTGGCCCTGCAAACCCAGACCGTTGGTGACGATCTGATCGGTGGATTTGGCGTCGTTGAGGATTTCCTGGTCGGTTACGGCCCAGGCGTGCAGGCTGGACATCGCCACCGCGGCGCATAGCGCCGTCAAGGCGAAGGGCTTGCGAAGACCGGTGTGCTTCATTGCGGCTACCTCTGCGGGTTCATTGTTATGCCGGGAAATTTTCCCGGTCTGTGGGTGATTCTTGGTTTGCACCGCCTCGCCAACAATTGCCCGCAGTGCCGATTTTCCTCCTCCCTTGGTAGCAATACGCCGCCGCAGGCCACGAAAGACGCGTGATTCCGCCCGCTGCCAATGCCGGGCGGCACCGAAAGTCGCACCTATTCGGCCGGAAAAGACAATTCCGCCGGGCCCACCCTACCCCCTAAAACGGATGCCCCCTCGCTCAGAAGGATAAGAGCTATGCTTCGCCCTACCCTGATCATCGCCTTCCTCGTCTTCACACTACAAAGCGCCCACGCGGCCGAACCGATCCGTCTGGGTCTCAACTACCCGAGCACCGGCAACTACAAGTCCGAAGGTCTGGAGCTACGCCGTGGCGCCCTGCTTGCCGTCGACCAGATCAACCAGGGTGGTGGTTTGTTGGGCCGACGCCTGGAGCTGGTCAGCCTGAATTCGGCCGCGCGCGCGGAAAAGGCGCGTGCCAACGTCGACCGTTTCGCCAAACAGGGCGCAGCGATGATCTTCGGCGGCGCCAACAGCGAAGAGGCGATGAGCGCCGGCCAGCGCGCACGCGAACTCGGACTGCTGTACTTCCCCACCCTCGGCTACGCCAACGAGATCACCGGACGAGACGGCCATCGGCATCTATTCCGCGAATCCAACAGTGCCTGGATGAGCGCCCGGGTACTCGGCGAATACCTGAGCTGGCACATGCCCAACCGCCGCTACCACTACATCAGCCTCGACGATGCCTGGGGCCACAGCATGGAGCAGGCCCTGCGTGAAGCGACCAAGAGCCGCGACCGCGCACGCCACGGCTACTCGAAGATCGCCGCGCGAGGTGCCCGCCGCGATGACTACCTGAGCGCACTGCAGAAGGCTGCCGCCAGTGATGCGGATGTGCTGGTGATCGTCCTGCTCGGCCAGGATCTGGTGCAGACCATGCGCCTGGCGCACACCCTGGAGCTGGGCAAGCGCATGCAGATTATCGCGCCCAACCTCAACCAGAGCATCGTCGAGCAAGCCGGACCGCTGGTGATGGAAAACGTGATCGGCACCGAAGCCTGGACCTGGCGGGTACCGCAGCGCGAGAAAAGCGAAACCGGTCAGGCGTTCGTTGAGCGCTACATCGCGTTGCATCAGGCCTACCCCGGCAGCACCGCGGCGTCGGCCTACGGCATCGTCCGGCAGTGGGCCGATGCCGTGGGGCGGGCGGGCCGACTGGATAGCGAAGCAGTCATCGCCGCGCTGGAGAACCATCGCTACAGCCTGCTGAAGGACGAGCAGTACTGGCGCGACTTCGACCACCAGAACGTCCAGAGCATCTACGCGGTACGGGTTCGCGATCGCAGCGAGATCATGCAGGATCGCTTCAAGCAGGACTACTTCACCATCATCCATCGCATGGATGGCGAGGAAGCCGCGCCTAGCCTGGACGACTGGCAGCAGGAGCGCGGCGATCAGCTACAGCTGCAGTGACCGGATGCAGCGACTGGAGTGGAACACCAATAGGCGCGCCGCGGGCGCGCCTTCACTCGTCGACGCGCTGCAGCGCCATCGCTTCATAGCGCGGATACAGATGGCTGACGCTACGGATCAGCTCATAGCGGGTCAGGCTGATGCCGGCGAAGCGCTCGGGAATCGGGCTCTGGATCACCTCGTTCATGTCCGCCCCGCCGTTGGCGGCTTCTCGCAAGAAGCCGTCCAGCCAGCCGAGGTAGTCGCGCATCTGCACGAACGGCTCGGCATCATCGGCCACCGGGCCGTGGCCAGCGACCAGGCGTTTCCAGGGCAGCGCCTCTAGGGTATCGAGGTCTTCCAGCCAGACATCCAGGCCTGGGCTGTTGGGCGTGGTCAGCGCGCGCTGGTAGAACAGGATGTCGCCGGCGAAGAGCACGCCACTGCTTTCGTCGAGAATGGCCAGATCGGCACCGGTGTGACCGCGCAGGGCGAGCAGGCGCAGGGAGCGCCCGCCGATCTCCAGCGTGCCGGGCGCCAGGGTCTCGGATGGCAGCACCACCTCCGTACCGCGCATCCAGTCACCTACCAGGCGGTACATGTTCTCGGCCATGGCATTGCCCTGCTCGCGCAACAGCTCGGTCGTACCGGCGAGCGCGGCGATGGGCACATCGGCAAATGCCTGGTTGCCGAGGACGTGATCAGGGTGATGATGGGTCAGCAGCAGCTTGATGACCGGACGATCGGTAACGCTCGCGATGGCCGCGCGCATCGCCTCGCCATAACGCCGCGACGGGCCGCTGTCGATCACCACCACGCCGGCCGCGGTGACGATGAAGCCGGTGTTGACAATATTGCCGCCGTTGGCCTTGTCGAAGTTGTCGGTCGAGCCTTCCAGCAGCCACACGTCATCGGCAATCTGCCGCGGCTGCAGGGTGTAACGCAGCTCGGCGTATGCGGGCAGGGTCAGACAGAACGCGAACATCAGGAGCAACAGGCGCATGACGCCTCCTTGACTTGGTTGCGGGCGCTTGGAGAAACCGCGGGCGGGTCCGTTCAGAGCGCGGCTTCGAACTCGTTGCCGTTGTTGTCACGCAGCCACAGGCGGGTGTCCTGCGCGCCCTTCACTTCCAGACTCAGACTCGGGTTTTCGGCGACCGCCGGATACAGTTCCAGCTCCGCCAGGACCTGACCGTCGGCATCGCGCAACTCGGCCTGGTTGAGAAAGAATTCGGGAATGCCGCCGACCAGGCCGTTATCCATCGGATGGGAGACCTGCAGGCGCAAACGACTGAGATCGCCACGGGCGAAGCGCCCACCGATGACCTCACCGAGGCGGTCTTCCCAGCCTGGCTGGGCACGCACCACGCTCGGCGCCGTACAGCCGCCACCGGCAGCATCGACCTTGGCCGAACCGATGTGCCAGACGCCATCACGGGTCAGCACCGCCGCACGGATCGGTGTTGCCTGTTCCACGCGTATGCGGATGGCGACCAGCGGCACGACCTGCTCGCCGGGCGTGAAGGTGAAAATACGTGGAATGGGATTGAGGTCGGCCCAGGCCTCGATACGCACCACCTCGTCACCGAGGGCTCTGGCATCGATGTGCACCGGCACCTGTCGCGAATCCTCGGCGAATGGCGGCACCTGGACCTTTACGCGCTCGTCGAACACATAGGGCTCGCTGTTGAGCAAGCCCTTGTGGTGATATTCCCACATCACCGATTGCAGCGGATCGGCCTCCGCCGCCAGGGCGCTCGGCGCGTGAAAGACCATCAGCAGCAGCAAGATTCGGACGCTCATGTCGACTCCTCGAACAGCGATCCGCAGCGGGATCGGCATGGCGCGACCGGTCAGCGTCCGGCCACGTCGCTCTCCACATCCTGATACAACCCAGGCAACTCGTAGCTCAAGCCGTAGCTGGCGTAGAGTTTTTCCAGCTCGCCTTCAAGAATCAGCGGCTCCAGCACTTCTTCCAGCGCATAGGCCAGCTGCCGGTTGGATTCATGCACCGCCATGCCAAGATCCCATACCTGCTTGCCCATGTTCGGGTAAGCGTTCTCGGCGAGTTTCAGGTGCTTGTCGTCGGCCTGCTCGAGCAGCCACTCGATCTCCGCGCGCATGGCCATGGTGGCGTCCACCTCGCCCTGCTGCAGCGCAGCGAATGCCTCGCGGATGCTCGGGTAGTGGTGGGTGTGCTTCGCCAGTCGACCCTCGAATACCGAAGACAGGTAGAACGAGGGTACGCTGTCCACTTCGACGCCGATCGGGTGATATTGAAAGACCGCCACGCTCGGCACCTCGTCGATGCGGCGGTCGTCATACGCGGTCTGCCAGCGCTCGCGCTGGTAGGGCGCGAACATCACCACCAGCTCGTTGATCACTTCACCCAGCTCGTTGCGCTTGTAGGCGAACTCGCGGTCGTAGGGCACACGCAGCATCACGTCTGCCAGCACACCAGGCCGCAGGTAGTGGCCCTTCCAGATGAAGTTGCGCAGGTCGTCGTCGAGGGTTTCGTCCGGCGCTACCCACAGCACTTCCAGTTTCAGGTCCAGCCCTTCGGCGAGCTTGCGTGCTAGTTCCACATCGACACCGCGCGGCTGGCCATCCTGCTGGTAGCTGTACGGCGGGAAATTCTCGTACATCGCCACCTTGAGCACGCCGGATTCGACGATGTCATCGAAGGCGCGCACCTTAACCACGTCCGCCTGCGCCAGTACGCAGCACAGCGTCAGCCACAGCGACAGGACCAGGCGGACGGCGTTCATCACTGCTTGGCCGCTTCGCTTTCAATATAGGTCCGGATCGCCCACAGCGCTTCCTGGCTGAGGGTGTCGGCCATGCGCGGCATGTACACGGCACCGTCACGGACCGCGCCATTGATCACGCGCTCCTTGTACCACTCGTCGCCGTCGTAGCTGGCTTCCAGCTCACGCAGGTCGGGGGCGATACCGCCGGAAATGGCTTCCAGACCGTGGCAACGCGCGCAGTTCTGGTTGTAGGCGGAGGAACCGATCTCGACCGCCAGGTCGTGGTGCTCGTTGGGTGCACGATAGGGGTTCTCGTCCAGCCATTCTTCACCGAGTTGCGGCAGGCCCTTGGTGTTGACCGCTTGCGGCGTCACGTCGCCATGCGCCAGAACCAGGCCGGACATACCGAGAACACCCGCTGCCAGCAGTGAGCGCAAAAAGATCTTGTTATTCATGACTACCACCCTCTATTCGAGAACCTGTGCAAGGCAGCCCCATCGGAGCGCATGGTGGTCATGTTGGCCGTGTCAGTGCATCGGCAGAATCCTGCTTTGGATGCCTGCATCTCCTCCCTTGGTACTGGGTTTTGCTACCGCCTCCCGCCCCCCAGAGGTAGCAAGGCTAAATCAGCAGGGTTCGGGAAGGATTCCCGGCATTCGCGGGACGTTTTCCGTGTCCGCACCCGTGGCGCGCTCCCAATAATCGAATCGCCAGGCCAGCCGGATGCGGCGGCCTCGTTCGAATCGACCAAGGGAATCGCAACCATGACAACAAGATCGCACCCCGGCACACCCCGTCCGCTCGCCCTCGCTGTGCAATGCCTGACGCTGGCTGGCAGCCTGGCGCTGGCCGCTGCCGCCCAGGCCAAGCCGGTCAGCTGGGAAGACATCGCCAAGGATCATCTGTCCACCGAAAACGTCCTGCAGTACGGCATGGGCACCAATGCACAGCGCTGGAGCCCCCTGGCGCAGGTCAACGAGAGCAACGTATTCAAGCTGACCCCGGCCTGGTCGTTCTCCTTCGGTGACGAGAAACAGCGCGGCCAGGAATCCCAGGCCATCGTCCATGACGGCGTGATCTACGTGACCGGCTCCTATTCGCGCGTCTTCGCCCTCGATGCCAAGACCGGCAAGCGCCTGTGGAGTTACGCCCATCGCCTGCCCGACGATATCCGCCCGTGCTGCGACGTGGTCAACCGCGGTGCCGCCATCTACGGCGACAAGATCTACTTCGGCACCCTCGACGCCCGTGTCGTGGCGCTGAACAAGGACACCGGCAAGGTCGTCTGGAACAAGAAGTTCGGCGATCACGGCGCCGGCTACACCATGACCGGCGCACCGACGCTGGTCAAAGACGCCAAGACCGGCAAGGTGCTGCTGGTACACGGCAGCTCCGGTGACGAGTTCGGCATCGTCGGCAAACTGTTCGCACGCGACCCGGATACCGGCGAAGAAGTCTGGATGCGCCCCTTCGTCGAGGGCCACATGGGTCGTCTCAACGGCAAGGACAGTACGCCGACCGGCGACATCAAGGCGCCGTCCTGGCCGGACGATCCCAACCACCCGACCGGCAAGAAGGAAGCCTGGAGCCAGGGCGGCGGCGCGCCGTGGCAGAGTGCGAGCTTCGACCCGGAGACCAACACCATCATCGTCGGTGCCGGCAACCCCGCCCCGTGGAACGGCTGGGAGCGCACCAGCGATGGCGGCGACCCGAAGGATTACGACAGCCTCTACACCTCCGGGCAGGTCGGCGTGGATCCGAACACCGGCGAGGTGAAGTGGTTCTACCAGCACACCCCGAACGATGCCTGGGACTTCTCCGGCAACAACGAGCTGGTGCTGTTCGATTACAAGGACAAGAACGGCAAGACCGTCAAGGCCACGGCCCACGCCGACCGCAACGGCTTCTTCTATGTCGTCGACCGCAAGGACGGCAAGCTGCAGAACGCCTTCCCCTTCGTCGACGGCATCACCTGGGCCAGCCATATCGACCTGAAAACCGGTCGACCAGTGGAGAACGAGGGCCAGCGCCCACCCAAACCGGAGCCGGGCGAGAAGCACGGCAAATCGGTTGAAGTATCCCCACCCTTCCTCGGCGGCAAGAACTGGAACCCCATGGCCTACAGCCAGGACACCGGCCTGTTCTACGTACCGGCCAACCACTGGAAAGAGGACTACTGGACCGAGGAAGTCAGCTACAAGAAGGGCTCGGCCTATCTCGGCCAGGGCTTCCGCATCAAGCGCATGTACGACGACCACGTCGGTATCCTGCGCGCCATGGACCCGACCACCGGCAAGGTGGCCTGGGAACACAAGGAAAAACTGCCATTGTGGGCCGGCGTGCTGGCAACCAAGGGCAACCTGGTATTCACCGGCACCAGCGACGGCTACTTCAAGGCCTTCAATGCCAAAACCGGTGACGAGCTGTGGAAGTTCCAGACCGGCAGCGGCGTGATTTCACCGCCTGTGACCTGGGAGCAGGACGGCGAGCAGTACATCGGCGTGACGGTCGGTTACGGCGGCGCCGTGCCACTATGGGGCGGCGACATGGCCGTACTGACCAAGCCGGTCGCCCAGGGTGGTTCCTTCTGGGTATTCAAGCTTCCGGATTGGGAGAAGAAGACCGCCAAGCGATGAGCCGAGCCGTGCCCGCCACCGCGCGGGCACGCCTCGTGTTTTCAACGTACAGCGGCTCGCGCGGCGCGTCTGGCCCAGCCGGCTCCGGGTTGGCGCTCTCGTCGACAGGCCAGAAACGCCACGCGACCGCTTTTCTCTATTGCCCTGCCCCAGGTGACTTCCCATGAACAGCCCTAACCGCTTGCTCCTGCCACTGGCCCTGTTCGCCAGCGCGTCCGCCTTCGCCGCGGATGACGGTCCTCTGACGATCAACGGCTGCGTACTCCAGCCCGAGAGCCAATGTGCCAACGCCGATCTGCGCGGCGCCGACCTCAGCAATCAGGACCTGCGCCGCATCAACCTCGCCGGTGCCAACCTCTCCGGCGCCAACCTGCGCCACGCCAACCTCGACCTGGCCAATCTGGAAAAAGCCGACCTCACCGGTGCCACGCTTAACCGCGCCAGCCTGCAACAGGCCAACCTGCGCCTGGCCAATTTCACAGATGCCCGGCTGATCGCCATCCAGGGCTGGGGCCTGTTCGCCCAGGCCGCCCAGTTCAAGGGAGCCGACCTCACTGGCGCCTACCTTGAGTTCGCCCGCATGAGTGGCGCCAGGATGCATGGCAGCACGCTGCACGCCGCCGACCTGGAAATGACCTGGCTGAGCAAGGCCGATCTCGAGGGTGCCGATCTGACCGACGCTAACCTGCAGGAAGCCAAGCTCAACGACGCCAACCTCGGTAAAGCGGTGCTAACCGGGGCGCGCCGGCACTACGCGACGTTTCAAGGCACCAACATGGAAGGCTGCAAGGACTGCCCGGTCGATTGGGAGAAATGAAACCGCCGCCGATAGACCAATTCAATCGCCGGTATAGAGCAAACCATTGGCTGGCAACCTCAGGAAAATGACTCAGGCGCCGATCAAGTGACTGGGCGGTCTTGCCTCTTCACTGGATGCCAATAAATGTTCAACAAGAACCTGAAACGGGAACTGGCTGAATTGCGCGAGGAAGCCGCAATCAATCAGCAGATCAAAAACTCGTTGTACAGGGAGATGATGGTCCTGGAACTGGACCCGCAAGGACGCATTCAGCACGCCAACGAGCTGTTCCTCAGCGAAATGGGTTATCGCCGCGACGATCTGATCGGCCGCGCCGTCGACGACTTCTTCAGCCAGCAGTTTCGTACCGAACCGAACTACGCACGCCTCAAGACCGCCATGCAGCGCGCCGAGCACATCAGCGGCGCCTACCGGCTGCTGCAGGCTGACGGCCAGGAAGCCTGGCTGCGTTCGATCTGGCAGCCGATCACGGGCTCGGATGGCAGGTTGCATCACTTCACGCTATGCGCCACCAACCTGACCCGCACCATCGAGACCTCACGCGAGCACGAAAGCGTAATCAACGCGCTGTTGCGCTCCACCGCGGTGATCGAGTTTGACCTCGGCGGGCATGTCATCACCGCCAACCAGCGCTTTCTCGACGGCATGGGCTACCGCCTCGAGCAGATCAAGGGCAAGCACCACCGCATGTTCTGTGAACGGGAGGAAAGCGAGTCGCCGGCCTATCGCGAATTCTGGGCTAGCCTCAACCGTGGCGAGTACATCGCCGAACGCTTCAAGCGTATCGATGCCCACGGCCAGACCGTATGGCTCGAAGCTTCCTACAACCCGGTGCTCGATGCCTACGGCAAGCTGTACAAGGTGATCAAGTTCGCCACCGTCATCACCGACCAGGTCAACCGGGAGATGGCCGTGGCCGACGCCGCAACGATTGCCTACGACACCTCCCAGCACACCGACCTCAGTGCCCAGCGCGGCGCGCAAGTGGTCCAGCAAACGGTCGAGGTAATGCATCGTATCGCCCAGCAGATGCAGGAAGCCTCCGACGGTATCGAGGCGCTGGACAAGCAGTCGCAGCTGATCGGCGCGATCCTCAAGACCATCAGCGGTATTGCCGATCAGACCAACCTGCTGGCCCTCAACGCCGCCATCGAAGCCGCACGGGCTGGTGATCAGGGCCGTGGCTTCGCCGTGGTGGCCGACGAGGTTCGCCAGCTGGCGGCCCGCACCAGCAAGGCCGCCGAGGAAATCGTCGGTGTCGTGCAGAAAAACCAGGACCTGGCGCAAGCCGCTGTGCACAGCATGAGCGCGAGCCGTGACCAGGCCGAGCAGGGACTGGAATTCGCCAACCAGGCCGGCGCGGTGATCGTCGAGATCCAGGACGGCGCGCAGCGCGTGGTCAGCGCGGTCGGGCAGTTCGCCAGCCAGTTGAAGAACTGATGGCGAGCCTGTCCACAGCAGATCGGCACATGAAGGGTGGCCGCGCTACAGCCGAGTCGGCACCGCTGCCTCAGGCTGACTCGATCATCAGCGTTCGGAGGACGCCAGCTTGACGCAGAAGCTGATCATTCATATCCGCCAGCATCCGAATGTCGACGGGCTGCCGCGCTTCGACGGGCTGACGTCGGCGAGCATCGTCACCCCCGCGACGGCGGACGAGTTTCGCGCGGCGGTGGAGGAAATCATGGGCTTTGCCTGCATCGGTTTCGATACCGAATCCAAACCGACCTTCAAGGTGGGCGAAGTCTCCAGCGGTCCGCACCTGATCCAGTTCGCCACCCCGGCAAAGGCCTACCTGTTCAGGATCGGCGTGCCCGGCTGCATCGAAGCGGCCAGCGCAATCCTGCAATCGCCCGCGCTGGCGAAGATCGGTTTCGGGCTGAAGTCGGATCGTTCCAGGCTGCACGGCAAGCTGGGCATCCGACCGACCAGTCTGCTGGACCTGGGCTCGGTGCTTCGCTATCAGGGCAAGAAAGGTCAGGTCGGCCTGCGCGGTGCGGTGGCCGCGGTGCTCGACGCACGGATCGAAAAATCCCGCAGCGTGGCCACCTCGAATTGGGCGAACCCCGCGCTGACCGTGGCACAGCAGGCCTACGCAGCCAACGATGCCTACGCCGCGCTGCGCGTGTTCCTCGGCCTGAGCGCAGAGCAGCAGGCGATGCTGCTCGCGGCGCTACCGCGCTGACAGGGCTTCGGCGGCAGTCAACAGGAGTCAGGCCAGCCCATGCGCCCGGCGTTGCAGGAAGGTCAGCGCTGCATACGCCAGGACGCCCAGCGCCGCCGACAGCCACAGCGCCCGCGTACCGAAGTCGTCGATCAGCAGCGCGAACACCAGCGGCGAAAACGCTTGGGCGAAACGTGCCGGCACCATCAGCAGCCCCTGGCGCAGGCCATAGCCATGGGGGCCGAATATCGCCAGCGGCAAGGTTCCTTTGGCAATGGTCAGAATGCCGTTGCCGCCGCCATGCAGAAGCACGAATGCGGTGGTCGCAGGTGCACCCACCAGCATCACGCCAGCCGCGCCGATGGGATGGGCGATAGCGGCGAGACGGGCCGAGATCAGTGGATGGAAGCGCTGCAGCAGGACGAACTCCAGGCAGCGCGCCCCGACCTGCGCCGGCCCGACCAGCGCCGCGATTCCGATGGCCGCGGCCGCTGACAGCCCGGACTCCTGCAACAGACGTGGCAGGTGCGCCGCCATCGCCGTGCTGGTGAACCAGGTGGCGGCGAAGACGAAGGCCAGCAACGCCATGGTCAATCCTGCACCTGAACGTCCGTCTGTCTGCGCTTGCTCTGCCGCGGACGGGGCCGGCTGCACGCCAACCGGGATCAGCAACCGGTTCAACGGCAGCCCGAGCAGCAGATGCGCTCCGGCCCATGTGAGGCAAGTGGCGCGCCAGCCGAATTCGGCGTTCAACCAGCCGCTGATCGGCCAGCACACCGTACTGGCGAAGCCGGCGAGCAAGGTGATGCCGGTGATCGCGCCGCGTGCATCGCGACCGTAGATGCCGGCAAGCGTGGAGAAGGCCGACTCGTAAAGGCCCAGCGCCATGCCGATGCCGATCACCAACCAGCCGGCCCAGAGCATCAGCGGTCCGTTGGCCAGGCCGAGCATGGCCAGGCCAACGGCAAAAACGATGCTGGAAAGCGCCAGCACATCGCGCCCGCCATGATGGTCGATGCGCTTGCCCGACAGCGGTCCGAGGACGGCCGTGACGATCAGTGCCAGGGAAAATGCAGCGAATACATTGCCTGTGGAAATGCCCAGCTCGCTCGCCATCGGCTCGGCGAGAATGGCCGGCAGGTAGTAGGTCGAGCCCCAGGCCAGGGTCTGTGCACTGCCGAGTGCAAGAACGATGCGCAGACGTGACGGCATGCTCAGCGGCACCCGCCAGTGGCACGTTGCGAGACGAGGGGGTAATGATGGACGCGGTTCATCCGTGCTCCTGTGCTGCCGTCAATCAATCGGCCAAGCTCGCCAGGATACGCAATCGCCCGTGACGATTTCACGTCAGAACCTTGAACCGCGAGCACACCGAACACCGCAGCCAGGCCGGACGCGAACATGCCGGGCGCAAAGGCCCGGCATGCTCGGTGCTGCTGCGACTGATCGGTTATAGCGCATCCCAGCGATAACGCACGCCCACCCAGCCCGCCCGGGGCGCGCCTGGGGCGATGAACTGCTCGTGGCGCCATTCATCCGGGTCCGACTCGAAAGCGTTGCCAGCACCGACGAAGGAATTCTCGGCCAACGCACCGCCGGTGGCGTACCGCTTGTCGAAGAGGTTGTCGACCCGGCCGAACAGCGTCCAGTCACGGGCGAAGCGGTAATCGGCAGTGAGGTTGACCACCGCGTAACCTGGCAGCTTGCCGCTGCCCTCTACCTCGTCGTTGGGCTGATGACGGTTGTTCTCGTTGCCGCGCACGTACTGCGACGAGTACGCCAGGACGCTGGTGCCTACTCGCAGGCGCTCATTGAGATTCCAGTTCAGCCCCAGCTTGAGGTTGTGCTTCGGCAGGCCTGGCAGATAGTCACCGCTGGACACGCGGATCTCGTCGTCCGGGCAGCCGCCCTCGCCTTCGGTGCTGTTGTTCTCGGCGAGAATGCAGGCCCCGGAGCGGAAGGTGGCGTGCAGGAAGGTGTAGTCCACCCGCCAGTCGAATGGCCCCTGCTCGCCAGCCAGACCCAGTTCGATGCCCTGGCGGCGGGTGCGACCGAAGTTGGTGAAGTAGCCCATGCTGCCGCCGGTGCCGACGAACAGCAGGTCATCATGGTTCACGCTGCGGAAAGCCCCGAGGTTCCAGCGGGTACCGCCGGCCAGTTCGCCGCGTACACCGACCTCCAGCGTGCGGGTGACAACCTGCTCGAGGAAGGGGTCGGCCGCCATGGCGTTTGGCAGGCTGCATGGGTTTGCAGGGTCCGCGCAGCCCAGCTCGATTGGCGTCGGCGCGCGGTTGCCCTGGGAAAAGCCGCCGTAGACCGTCAGCGCCGGTCGAAGCTGCCAGGCAAAGCCCAGCGCGGGATTGAGTTTGCGATAGGTGAAGTCGCCATTCAGCGCATCACCCATGCGATCGGTGTTCACCACGCGGGTGCGGTTGTAGCGCAGCGAGCCGGTCAGCTGCAGCGCGTCGGTCAGCGCCCAGGTATCGGTGGCATAGAGGCTGGAAGTACGGGTGCGCCCCAGCAGGCTGTTGGCCTGTTCCTCCTCTTCGCTGGCGGCGATTCCGCGCTCGTCGGTCAGCTCGCCGCCCTGCTCGCTCTGGTGGAAGCTGGCGCGGGTGTTGTCGTGGGACAGTCCGAAGGCGAACTGATGCGCACCTACATGCCGCGCCCACTGCAGCGCCAGACCGTAGGCACGTTGCGCGGTGCGGGTACGGTTCAGCACGCCGCTTTCCGGCCCTACGCCGATAAAGCCGCCGTCTTCCCACGCCTCGTATTCGTCCTCGTACTCATCGTTGCCGTCGCCATTGAGCGTCGCGGTACGTGTGCGGCGCAGATAGATCGTGCCGGAAAGGCGATCGTTGTCGTTGAGCCAGTGGCTGGCGGACAGGGCCATCAGGTGGCTGCGGTTCTCGGTCTGGTCGGGATAGGTGAAGATCGACTCGCGCCGCTGGTCGTACATGCTCTCCGGGATCAGGCCGTTGCCGATCAGATCGTTGTCGGCATGCGCCAGCGTAAGGGCCAGATCGGTGGTGTCGGTAGTCCAGGCGAACTTGCCGAACAGCTGGCGCACCTCGGACGGCGAATGGTCACGCCAGCCGTCCTCATCCATGCCTTCGGCGGCCAGGTACCAGGAGAACTCCTCATGGCTACCACCCTGTTCGATTGCACCTCCCTGGCGTCCGAACGAGCCGCCGTAGATTTCCGCCGAGCCACCTGGATGGGTATCGCCACGTTTGGTTTGCAGCGCCAGTGCGCCGCCCAGGGTGTTCAGGCCGTACAGCGGGTTCGAGCCCGGCACCAAGGCCATGTTGGCAATGGCGGTGTTCGGGATCAGGTCCCAGTGCACCACATCGCCGAACGCTTCGTTGACTCGCACGCCGTCGAGGAAAACCGAAAGCCCCTGCGGCGTACCGAGCAGCGGCGAGGCGGTGAAGCCACGATAGTTGAGGTCCGCCTGGTACGGATTGCCCTGGATCTCGTTGATGTTGACGCTGGGCAATCCGCGCTGCAGTTTCTCGGCTAGCGACTGGCCGCCGAGCCGCTGCAGGTCCTCGCCATCCAGTGACTGGATGTTGGACGGTACCTGATCCTTTGGCAGCTCGATGCCCGGCAGCGGCGTGGTACCGACCACCTCCTGACTGCCGAGATCGAGCGTCTGCTCGGCATGAACGGACGCCGGCAGCAGCGCGGCGATGGCGAGGGACAGCAGCGTACGTCGGGGCGTCGCGCTGCTACAGAGCTGGTACGGCATGGGTGGTCCTTGTTCTTGTTGGCCAATCGGACTGGCCAGGCCACCCGCATTCGCGACGCGGCAAGAACCGCGGACAAGCGCATGCTGGCAACCTGCCAGGTGCGATTATCGAGAGCCGCGGCGCGGTGCCGACAGGGAAGAATTCCCGACTCGAGCGGGAAAAATTCCCGGCCGCATGGAGATTGGTCTTACGACCAGCGCAGTAGCTCGGGCCCACGACTTTCGCAAGGCACAAGCGCCCCGTCCGCCTGTTACAGGCGGGCAGGTGCTTGGGAAAAATTGGAGAGGTGCTGCGGCTTCAGCACACAGACATGTCGCGCTGCATCGCCCAAAGAGGCAGCGCAGCAGGAAGCCGAAACAGCTGAGGGCCGATCAGGCCTCGCACACCATGCGGTCACCGACGCGGAGCAAGCCCTGGTCGATGGCCAGGTGCACGAGCTCGGCCTGGGAGCTGACCTCCAGCTTGCTTTTCAGCAGGGCCATATGGTTCGAGACGGTCTTGCTGCTGATGCAAAGCCGCTCGGCGATCTCCCGATTGCCTATGCCACGCGCGAGCATGATGAAGATTTCCATCTCACGCGGTGTCATTTCGCCCAGTCGCCCCTTGATTGGCGACTGCGAAGGCCGCTGGCAGGCCAGATCGGTCGCCAGCGGCTGCTCGATGAAGGTCTGCCCGGCAAGCACCTTGCGCACCGCCTCCACCAGCACGTCCGGCGCGCAGCGTTTGGTCAGGTAGCCGGAGGCGCCGGCATCCAGCGCCTGCCGGACCAGTGCCAACTCGTCGTGCATGCTGAACACCAGCACCGGCAGCAGCGGCAACCGCTGACGCAGGCGCCGGCAGGTTTCCAGTCCGCTGATGCCCGGCAGTCCGAGGTCGAGCACGACCAGGCTGGGAATCGATTCCTGCACCTGCTCCAGCGCCTGCTCACCGCTGGCGGCTTCACTTACTGTCACCTCGGGAAGCAGAGCCTTGAGCAGGCTCGCGTAGCCCTGACGCACTACTGCGTGATCATCCACCAGCAGAATCTTCATGACGTGGCTCCTTGCAAAGGCAACTTGAGATAGAGCGCCCAACCCTTGCCGGCGCGGTGGCGCACACGCAGCCGAGCACCCAGACAGCGCGCGTGCTCGACCATCGAGCGCAGGCCGACTCCCGGCCGTTCTGGCGGCAACCCATGGCCATCGTCTCGCAGCAACAGGCGCAGCCCGTTGTGATTCCCACACAGATGCAGGCACACGCGAGTCGCACGCGCATGCCGCGCCACGTTGGTCAGCGCCTCCTGCACCATGCGATAGAGATGCACCTTGGCGTCCATCGACAGCGCTGGCATCGGTCCACGCAGCCGGACTTCGCACTCGATGCCCTGGGTGCTCTGCCACTGCTCGGCGAGTTGCCCAATGGCGTCTTCCAGGTTCAGGTGATCGAGCATCACCGGATACAGGTCTCGCACCAGCGTGCGAAATCCGTTCTGCAGATCGAGGCTATGTTGCTCAAGGTGCGCCGCGGTATCGCGAACGGCGTCGGGCTGGTCCGCCTGGACGCGCAGCAGACAGGCCCGCGCGCGGATGCCGGCCAGGTACTGGCCGAGGTCGTCATGCAGCGCTTGCGCCAGACGGGTGCGTTCACGTTCCTGCAGCGCCAGCAGCGCCTGGGTCAGTTGCTCATTGTCGGCCCGCGCATCTTCGAGTGCAGCGGCCATGTGATTGAAGCGTTCGGCGAGCCTGCGCGACTCGGCAAAGCGATGCGATGGCAGGCGGGTGTCGAGTCGGCCATCGGCGATTCGCACCAGTGCGCCCAGCAGCTCGCTGAGCACTCGCATGCCGGGGCGCACGGCCCAGCGAATCGCCAGCAGACAGAGCAGCAGCGCCAGGCCGAACAGCACCAGCAACTGCAGCAACGAATCCCTTACCTCTTCGACTTCATCATGCGGGTCGACGCTAATGTGCAGCCGCTGGCCGTTGGCGAGCTGAAGGACGCTGGGTGACGACAGTTCGGCGGGGTACAGCCAGGACCCGAGCCAGTCGTCGAGCGCTGGATCGACCCCGGCTGGCATCGATTCAGTGGCCTCCAGCCAGCGCACGCGAATGTGGCGCAGGCTATCGGTCAGGCCCGGGCGCAGCGAGTCGGGATCACGCTCGGCCATCTCGCCGAGATAGCCGACCACTGCCGCCGCAGCATCGAGCTCACGCTGTACATCGTGGGCGGCCTGGCGCAGCAACACCGCCAGACAGACCATGGTGATCAGGGTGAAGAGCAGCGTGACCAGCAGATTGATTCGCCAGAGTGCGGACATATCGGCAACCCCCGGTGATCAGCGCCGAGCGCCAGTCCGCTTCACTTGACCACGAACCGGCCTTCCATGCCCTTGTTCTCAAGCCCCTTGCAGTAGAACGGGTAGCTGCCCGGTTTGATGGGCAGGAAGAATATTTCCGCCTCGCCGGCATCCTCGAACTCCAGCTCGACCAGCGTGATCGCCTTGATCTCCACACCACCGGCCTCGACCTTGCGCAGATAGATCGACTGGGCGAACTCAGGCGCCTGGAACGCGCACTCCTTCTGGCCATCGGAGCTGACCTTGAGCTGGTAGGCGACGCCGGTTTCCAGCTGATATTCCTTCTGCGACACCGCGTAGTCGCTCTGCTCGGAACCGAACTTCAGATCCGGCAAAGCCTGCGTACGACGGGTCAGGTCGCCAGCGGCGTGGCTGTGATCGAATCCGACCAGGCTTCCAACGAACAGCAGGTTGAGCAACAGCGCTTTGTAAGTGGGCATGGGAATGGCCTCGTTATTGTTTTCGGTGTCGCCATCCTAAGGCGCCGAGCGCTGCCCAGCTTCCTACCTTGGTAGCGCTCTGGTGCCGATGAATCGGGCGCGGCGGCCACTTTCATGGCAGCTGTGGCGAGTCGAATTCAGCCGAATACCGGCTGCGCCGCCCGCGGCGGCAGCCTGGCGGCGCAAATCCCGCGTGCCGTGCGAGCCGAATCAGTACCAAGGTCGCAGTACCAAGGTACCGATCAACTTCCGGCCAGCGCGGCCGCCATATCCAGGTATGCATGATGCCGATTGGACATCATCCGATCTCTGGCCGCCCCACGTGAGACCGTCAGCGTCCCTGGGCCCGCCACCGCTGGTTCTTTTGCGTTATCAGGAGTAGGAACCGTGATGTCTCTCAAATCCATACAGCAGCGAATAGCGATCACCGGCGGCTTATGCCTGCTGGCAACCGCTGGCATCTTGATTGGCTAAAGCGTCTACCTTGCCAGCTCGACCCAGGGCATGGTGTCCGACCGGGTCAGTCAGCAGGCGCAGGAAGATGCCTTGCAGACCCTGCAGCACCTCGGCGGGAAATACGCCGGAGAAATCCGCTCCGAGTTCACCGAGGCGCTGGAAGCGGCGCGGGGCATGGCGACGACCTTCGCGGTCGGCAAGCTGAACCCAGTGGGTTCGGGTGGGCTGCAGATTGGCCGGGACGAGGTGAACTCGATTCTGCTCAACGTGCTGAAAAGTTATCCGGACTTCAACGGCACCTACTCGTGCTGGGAGCCGGACGCAATCGACGGCCAGGATTTCCTATTCACTGGTGGCCAGAACGGTAACAACGAGCAGACCGGTCGCTTCACGCCCTACTGGACGCGGGGCGCAGACGGCAAGATCGCGGTGCAGCCGCTGGTCGAGTACGACACCATGGACAAGCACCCCAACGGCGTACTCAAGGGCGGCTGGTACATCGGGCCGCGGGAAACGCTCAGGGAGAGCGTGCTTGGCCCGCTGCCCTACATCGTGCAGGGCAAGCAGGTATGGCTGGCGACGCTTTCGGTTCCGATCATCGTCGATGGCCGCTTCATGGGTGTGGCGGGCACCGACTACAACCTCGACTTCGTGCAGAAGATCAGCCAGGAAGTCTCCGGCAAGCTGTTCGAGGGCCGGGGCGAAGTGGCGATCATCAGTGACCAGGGGCTGATCGTGGCGGAGAGCCGCTCGCCAGACCTGATTGGCCAGCACTTCCAGAAGGTATTGCCGAACGAGTGGCAGACGGCTCTGAGCGCCGTACAAAAGGGCGAAGAACTCGCCCGTCTGGATGCAGACGGCACGATCGTGGTGTTCGCACCGATCGAGCTGGGTCGTACCGGCAAGCCCTGGTCGATGATGCTGAAGATCAACAAGGAAATCGTGCTGGCCAAGGCCACCGAGCTGAAGACCGAGATGGACGCCAAGAGCGATCGGAGCATGCTGCAGCAGATCGGCGCAGGCGTGCTCATCTCAATCCTCGCCGTGCTTGCGCTGTGGTTTTCTTCCCGCTCGGTCGCCCTGCCCATTCGCAAAGCCGCGCAGCTGGCCGGTGCCATTCAGAAAGGCGACTTTTCCCAGCGCCTGGCGCACCAGTCCGCGGACGAAGTCGGCCAGCTATCCGCCAGCCTCGACCGGATGGCCGACAGCCTGCAGGAGCAGGTACACGTGGCCGAACGCATCTCCCAGGGCGACCTGGCGGTGGAAGTCCGTCTGGCCTCGGAGCACGACCAGCTCGGGCTTGCGCTCAGGCGAATGGTCGACAACCTCAACGAGCTGGTATCCCAGGTCCAGCAGAGCTCAGGGCTGATCAACGACAAGGCCGGCCAGGTGACGAGCCTCAGCCAGGATCTTTCCAGCGGCGCAACGGAATCGGCCTCCGCGGTGACTGAGATCAGCGCCACCATCAACCAGATGGCTGCGCAGATTCGCCAGACCTCCGAATACGCCAGCGAAGCCAACGCCCTCTCGCGCGATTCCGAGCATTCGGCCCGCGGTGGCAACGAGTTGATGGTCACCCTGAAAGCGGCAATGCAGGAAATCAACCAGTCGGGTCTGGATATCACCAACATCATCAGGGCAATCGAAGAGATCGCCACGCAAACCAACCTCCTCGCACTGAACGCGGCCATCGAGGCGGCCCGTGCCGGCGAGCACGGCCGCGGGTTCGCGGTGGTCGCCGATGAAGTCCGGCAGCTGGCAGCCCGCAGTGCCGAGGCCGCACAGCGCTCTACCCGCCTGATCCAGGAGTCCAATGCGCAGACGATCAAGGGCATGGAGCTCACCGACGACACGGCACGGGCGCTGGAAGCGATCGTTCAGGGCGCGGCACAGGTTTCGCAGCTGGTCGACGAGATCGCCTCGGCGTCGAGCCAGCAGGCATCCGGTATCGAACAGGTCAGCCTGGCCATCGGCCAGATCGATGAAGTGGTGCACCACAACAGCAGTAACTCCGAGCAATCGACCCAGGCCGCACAGGAGCTGACGCAGCAAGCGCAGCAAATGATCGTGCAGGTCGGCCGATTCAAGGTCAGGCGAGTCCGCTAAGGGCCGGGGCGGCGCAGGGCCTGCGCCGCCTTTTCATCGTCATTTCTACGACCTTGGTACACAGCGACTGGTACTTTCTGCATATTCCCCCGCTCTGCCATGGTTCCTATGCTGCCTGCAACGTCACAGGAGCTGCCCATGAGCCACGTATTACGACGAGCCGGTTTCCTGATCGCCCTCACTTGCTGCACGCAGTTCGCTGCAGCGGCTGCCAGCACGGAGCTGGCGATACGCATCGGTTATCTCGGTTATCGCCCAGACACCGGCCCGGTGCTCTCCAACGTCATTCCTGAGCCCGAAGACGCCGGCCTGCGCGGCGCCGAACTGGCGATCACCGACAGCAACAGCACGGGACGTTTTCTCAAGCACAGCTATGTGCTCGAAGCGGCCACCAGCGAAACGCCGGAAGAGCTCCTGGAACAGGCGGGCAAGCAATACGCCGACGGTCTGCGCCTGTTCGTGGTCAACGCTCCGGCTGCGTCCCTGCGCCAGCTGTCGGACGCCATGCCGGAAGCGCTGCTGATCAACGCCGGCAGTGCCGACGATGCACTGCGCAGCCAGAGTTGCCTGGCGAATGTCCTGCACACCCTGCCCAGCCGCAGCATGCTCGCCGATGCGCTCGGCCAGTTCCTCGCGGCACGCCGTTGGAATCGCTGGATGCTGATCGTCGGTCCGACCGCTGAGGATAAGGCCTATGCCGATGCTTTGCGCCGCGCGGCCAAGCGCTTCGGTCACCGCATCGTGGTGGAGAAGCCCTGGAGCTTCGATAACGACCAACGCCGCAGCGCCCAGGCCGAGATGCCGTTGTTCACCCAGGGTGCCGAATACGACGTGGTGCTGGTGGCCGACGAACGTGGCGACTTCGGTGAGTACGTGCCATATCACACCTGGTTGCCTCGCCCGGTGGCAGGCACCCAGGGCCTGACCGCCACCGGCTGGCACAAGACGGTGGAAACCTACGGCGCCGCCCAATTGCAGAAACGCTTCGAGGCGCATGCCAAGCGCTGGATGAACGACCGCGATTTCGCCGCTTGGATGGGCGTACGCAGCCTTGCAGCGGCGGTCACTCGCCTGCGCAGCACGGACGCCGCAGCAATCCGTCAGCTGTCGCTTAGCGGTGAGCTTCCGCTGGATGGTTTCAAGGGCCGCAAGCTGAGCTTCCGCCCGTGGAATGGCCAGCTACGCCAGCCGATCCCGCTGGTACACCCGCGGGCGCTGGTATCGAACTCGCCGCAGGACGGCTTTCTGCATCCCACCAGCGAACTGGACACCCTGGGCTTCGACGCACCGGAAAGCAGCTGCCGCCTGAGCGAGGTGCGCCCATGATCCGTCTCGCTGCTGCCGCCCTGCTCGGCCTTGCCACTCTGCCCGCCAGCGCCGACGAGCTGGGCTATGAAGCCTATGTCGACAGCCCCAAGCGCATCAAATGTCTCTACGGCTACGTGACGGCGAAGACCGGTAACTTCGATGCCGCCAAAGCCATCTTCGAAGACTGCGTGGCGCGCTGGAACGACGTCTACTCGATGATTTCGCTGGCGCAAATGTACGAGAGCGGCAGCGGCATGGAGCCGGATCTGAGCAAATCCGCCGCGCTACTGAAGAAAGGCGCGGAGCAACCGGACGACGCCAGCTACGTCAGCCTGGCGCGCTACCACTGGGGCGTCGCTCTGGCCGAAGGGCGTGGCGTCGAAGCCGATTCCGTCGCAGCACGCCATTGGTTGCAGCGAGCAGCCGCCGGCGGCCAGGAAGAAGCCGAAGAATACCTGCGCCAGCTGGACCACAACGACACCACTGCCCCCATCACACAATAACGACAAGAGAGCCCAACCATGCCCAGAACTGCCCTTGCCTCCGCCATCGCCATTGCCCTCAGCCTTGCCGCAGGTTCGGCTGCCGCCGCCACGGCCTACGTCTCCAACGAGAAAGACGACAGCATCAGCGTTATCAACCTGGACACGATGGAAACCGTCGAGACCCTGGAAGTCGGCATGCGCCCGCGCGGCCTCACGCTCTCCCATGACAACAAGCTGCTGTACATCTGCGCCAGCGACTCGGACACCGTGCAGGTGATGGACCTGGCCACGCGGCAGATCATCAAGCAGCTGCCGTCGGGCGCCGATCCCGAGCAGTTCGCCCTGCACCCGAACAACAAGTGGCTGTATATCTCCAATGAAGACGACGCGCTGGTGACCGTGGTCGACGTCGACAAGGAAGAAGTGCTGGCGCAGATCGACGTCGGCGTCGAGCCCGAGGGCATGGGGGTGAGCCCGGACGGCAAGTGGGCGGTCAACACCAGCGAAACCACCAACATGCTGCACTGGATCGATACCAGCACCAACGAGCTGGTCGACAACACCCTGGTCGACCAGCGCCCCCGCCACGTCGAGTTCACCAAGGACAGCAGGCTGCTCTGGGCCTCGGCCGAGATCGGCGGCACGGTCAGCGTGGTGGACGTGGACAAACGCGAAATCCTCAAGACGCTGACGTTCAAGATCAAGGGCGTGCACCCGGACAAGGTCCAGCCGGTGGGCATCAAGCTTACCTCCGACGGCAAGTACGCCTTCGTCGCGCTCGGCCCGGCCAATCACATCGCCGTAGTCGATGCCAAAACCTACGAGGTGCTCGACTACCTGCTGGTGGGTCGCCGTGTCTGGCACATGGCATTCAACCCTGACGAGAGCCTGCTGCTGACCACCAACGGTGTCAGCGGCGACGTCTCGGTGATCGACGTCGACAAGCTCAAGGTCACCAAGTCGATCAAGGTCGGCCGCTATCCCTGGGGCGTGGTGGTCAGCCCATGAACTCACTGGAGGTCAGCGACGTCGCCTTCGCCTATGGTGAGCGGCGAGCGCTGGACGGGGTGAGTTTTACCGCAGCGCAGGGGCGTTTCACGGCGTTGCTCGGTCCGAACGGAGCCGGCAAATCGACGCTGATCGCGTTGCTGACCCGCCTGTACGATCTACAGCAGGGGCAGATCCGTATCGCTGGCTTCGATCTGCGTGAAACGCCGCGCAAGGCCCTTGCGCGCCTTGGCGTGGTGTTCCAGCAGAGCACGCTGGACCTGGACCTTACGGTGGAGCAGAACCTGCGCTACCACGCGGCGCTGCATGGCATGCCGCGGGCCGTGGCGAACGAACGTATCGAGCTGGAACTGCAGCGCCAGCAGCTCGGCGAACGCCGCCGCAGCAAGGTCCGCGAACTCAACGGTGGTCACCGTCGCCGTGTGGAAATCGCCCGTGCGCTGCTGCACCGGCCCGAGCTGCTGTTACTCGATGAGGCCAGCGCCGGCCTCGACCCCGCCAGCCGCCAGGGGCTTAACCAGCATGTACGCCTACTCTGCCAGGAGCAGGGTATGAGCGTGCTGTGGACCACGCACCTGCTCGATGAAGTCCGAGACGACGACGATCTGCTGATACTCAACCGCGGCCGCCTGGTGGCTCAGGGGCGTGCCGCGACCCTGGCCACCGAAGGCGAAGACCTGGCCGCGAGCTTTGCACGGCTGACCGGCAGCGGCCTCGATCACCAGAGCGCCCTGCTCGACAGCACGCCGCGAGCAGTCGAAACCGGGCACGCGGCGTCTGCGACGCCGGCCTCCAACCCTGGGGCTGCTCCCGGCACGCGCGCGACCCTCGATTCCAGGCGGAAAAGTTCATGATCATCTACTGGGAATGCCTGCGCGGCATCGTTCTGCGCGAATGGCTGCGCTTCGTGCAACAGCGTTCGCGCTTCTTCAGCGCCCTGGTGCGGCCGCTACTCTGGCTGGTGGTGTTTGCCGCAGGCTTTCGGGCGGCGCTCGGCATCGCGATCATCGAGCCGTACGACACCTACATCACCTACGAAACCTACATCGTGCCGGGGCTGGCCTGCATGATCCTGCTGTTCAACGGCATGCAGGGTTCACTCTCGATGGTCTACGACCGCGAGATGGGCAGCATGCGCGTGTTGCTGACCAGCCCGTTGCCGCGCAGCTTTCTGCTGGCCAGCAAGCTCGTCGCTACGGCGTTGATCTCCTTGCTGCAGGTCTATGCGTTTCTCGCCATCGCCTGGTTCTACGGCGTACAGCCTCCACCGCTTGGGCTGATCGCCGCCCTGCCCGCCCTGCTGCTGGTGGCGCTGCTGCTCAGCGCCCTGGGTCTGCTGCTCTCCAACGGAATTCGTCAGCTGGAGAACTTTGCCGGCGTGATGAATTTCGTGATCTTTCCGATGTTCTTTCTCTCCTCGGCGCTCTACCCGCTGTGGAAGATGCGTGAGGCGAGCGAGTGGCTGTACTGGATCTGCGCCCTCAACCCCTTCACCCACGCTGTGGAGTTGGTTCGTCATGCGCTTTATCTGCGCCTGGCACCGACCGCACTGATGGTTTGCCTCGGACTGACCCTGGTGTTCAGTTTTCTCGCAGTAATCAGCTTCAACCCACAACATGCGGCCTTGCGCCGCTCGGCCTGAGCGATCTACTACTTTGGTACCGGTTTTCCCCTCCATCGTAGGATTTAAAAGACAGGCCCTTTGCTCTGTAATCGACCCATCGAAATGCCATGGAATACGGACTATGTTCAGGTCGCTGCTGCCCTTGCTGATCGCCGCGCTGCCTGGGGTCTGCCTGCCCACGATTGCCGCGGCCGAAGAGCAGCTCGCCCTGTTCTCCACCGACGGTTATCGCCAGACGCAGTACCGCAGCCCGACACCGCCTTCCATCGACGGTGCACAAACTTTGGATACGGCCGCGCTAAAGGCTTTGCTGGAAGAACAATCCGATGTGGTGCTGGTGGACGTGTATCGCAGCCAGTGGCTCGCCGGCCGGTTCATCGACAGCGAACCCCATGCAAACCTGCCCGGCAGCATCTGGCTGGCGAACACCGGCGATGGAGATCTGCAACCCGAATGGGCAAGCTATCTCAGCGAAAACCTTGCCCGCGCCAGCCAGGGCAATCTCGAGCAGCCAATCGTGTTCTACTGCCGGTCTGACTGCTGGCTCGGCTGGAACGCCACCAGGCGTGCCCATGCGCTGGGATACAAACGACTGTACTGGTATCGCGATGGGGTGGACGGTTGGGAACAGGCGGGCCTGCCCTTGCACCCTGCTACTCCGGAGCCTCTGCCTGGCGATGAGTAGCATCACCTGACCAGCATGCCCCCACCATAATCACAACAAAGAGGTGACCGGCCTTGTACAAGATCCTGATTGCGGACGACCATCCGCTGTTCCGTGAAGCCATCCATAACGTCATTCGCGACGGCTTCCCCGACAGCGAAATCCTTGAAACTGCCGACCTCGACAGCGCGCTGGCGCTGACCCTGGAACACGACGATCTCGATCTGGTGCTGCTGGACCTGAACATGCCCGGCATGCACGGCCTCAACGGCCTGATCAATCTGCGCAACGAAGCACCGACCATTCCGGTGGTGATCGTCTCGGCCGAGCAGGACAAGCAGATCGTGCTGCAGGCCATTACCTACGGCGCGGTCGGCTTTATCACCAAATCCTCGCCGCGTGCGCAGATGACCGACGCCATCGAGCAGATTCTCAACGGCAACGTCTACCTGCCTTCGGACATCATCCGCAGCCAGAAGCCCAGCAGCCGCCACTCCCATCACAACGAGCAATCGATCCCGCCGGAACTGTTGCAGGCGCTGACCCGCAAGCAGCTACTGGTACTGGAGCGCATGACCAAGGGTGAATCCAACAAGCAGATCGCCTACAACCTCGACATCGCCGAAACCACCGTGAAGGCACATGTCTCGGCGATTCTGCGCAAGCTCAACGTGCACAACCGTGTACAGGCGATCCTTTCTGCCGGGGACATCGACTTCACCGCCTATCTGCGCCGCTGAAACGGCGCAGATAGCGTCGATCTTCTGCTAGGCGCTCGCCTGGGCGCCTTCGAACCAGGCCAGTTTCTCGCGTAGCTGAACCACTTCACCGACGATCAGCAGGGTCGGAGCCTGCACCTGCTCGTGGGCGATACGCTGGGCGAGGGTTTCCAGCGTCCCTGTGAAGACACGCTGATTGGTGGTGGTGCCCTGCTGCACCAGCGCCGCCGGCGTATCCGCCGAACGTCCATGGGCTATCAGTTGCTGGCAGATCACCGGCAAACCCACCAGGCCCATGTAGAACACCAGCGTCTGTGCCGGCGCGGCGAGTTCCGCCCAGGGCAGATCGCAGCTGCCGTCTTTCAGATGACCGGTGACAAAACGCACCGACTGCGCATGATCGCGATGAGTGAGCGGAATACCGGCATAGGCTGCACAGCCGCTGGCGGCAGTGATACCCGGCACGACCTGGAACGGCACACCGTTGGCTGCCAGCTCCTCGATCTCCTCGCCACCGCGGCCAAAGATGAACGGATCACCACCCTTGAGCCGCAGAACGCGCTTGCCTTCTTTGGCCAGGGTCACCAGCTTCTGGTTGATCTGCTCCTGCGGCACTGCATGCTCCGAGCGCTGCTTGCCAACGTAGATGCGGTCTGCATCGCGCCGGCACAGATCGATGATCGCCGGCGCCACTAGGCGATCGTAGAGCACCACGTCGGCCTGCTGCATCAGGCGCAAGGCACGAAAAGTCAGCAGGTCAGGGTCGCCCGGGCCAGCGCCTACCAGATAAACCTCGCCCAGCGCGCGCGGCGCTGCACCGGCAAGCTTCTCCGCCAGCAGGCGCTCGGCTTCGGCGCTGCACCCAGCCAACGCCTGTTCGGCGATCGGTCCCTGAAAGGTTTCCTCCCAGAACACCCGCCGCTGCTGAACATTGGCGAACTTGGCTTTGACCTGAGCGCGGAACTGTTTGGCCAGCCCAGCCAGCTGCCCGTAGGCCGCTGGAATCCAGGTCTCGATACGCGCGCGGATCAACCGCGCCAGCACCGGAGCATCGCCACCACTGGAAACCGCAATCACCAGCGGCGAGCGGTCGACGATCGCCGGAAAGATCACGCTGCACAGCTGCGGCGAGTCGACCACGTTGACTGGCATACCCAGCGCGTTGGCATGCTGCGAAACCGCGGCATTCAGCGGCTCGTCATCGGTGGCGGCGATGGCCAGCACACAGCCCTGGAGGTCCTGCGGGTCATAGCCGCGATTGAGGCATTCGCCACCGCCCGCTCCTACCAGTTCGGCCAGTTGCGCCTCGATGCTCGGCGCCACCACCCGCAGCCGTGCTCCAGCTTCGCTCAGCAGCCGAGCCTTGCGCAGCGCAATCTCGCCACCCCCGACGATCAACACCGTGCGGCCTTTGAGGTTGTGGAACAGCGGGAGGTATTCCATGGGCGAATCCTGGAGGGTCGTTGGTGGTATGGGCATGACAGCCATTACGGCCGCGATGCCCCTTGTCGAATATCAAGGATCCGGCCTGATGCCGAACCGCTGCTGCAGCCTCAGCCGATGGTTTCGATACCACCCATGTATGGCTTCAGTACGTCGGGCACCACAACACTTCCGTCAGCCTGCTGGTAATTCTCCAGTACGGCGACCAGGGTACGACCGACCGCCAGGCCCGAACCATTGAGGGTGTGCACGAGCTCCGGCTTGCCGGTTTCCAGATTGCGGTAACGCGCCTGCATGCGCCGCGCCTGGAAGTCGCCACAGTTGGAGCAGGAAGAAATCTCGCGGTACTTGTCCTGGCTCGGCACCCAGACTTCCAGGTCATAGGTCTTAGTCGCGCCGAAACCCATGTCACCGGTGCACAACGACAACACACGGTAAGGCAACTCCAGCAACTGCAGCACCTTCTCGGCGTTGCCGGTCAGCTCTTCCAGCGCCTCGAAGGACCTAGACGGCTCGACGATCTGCACCATCTCGACCTTGTCGAACTGGTGCTGACGGATCATGCCGCGGGTATCGCGTCCCGACGCTCCGGCCTCGCTGCGGAAGCACGGCGTATGGGCGACGAACTTCAGCGGTAGCTCTTTAGCATCGAGGATCTCGCCAGCAACGATGTTGGTCAGCGACACCTCGGCGGTCGGGATCAGGTAGAAGTCGGCTTCGCCTTCGCGGCTGATCTTGAACAGATCTTCCTCGAACTTCGGCAGCTGACCGGTTCCCTGCAGCGCCGGCGCCTGTACCAGATACGGCGTGTAGGCCTCTTCATAGCCATGCTCACGGGTGTGCAGGTCGATCATGAATTGCGCCAGGGCGCGATGCAGGCGGGCAATCGGGCCGCGCATCAGGGCGAAGCGCGCACCGGACAGCTTGGCCGCGGTCTCGAAGTCCAGCCAGCCATGCTGCTCGCCCAGGGCGACGTGATCCTGAACGTCGAAGTCGAAAGTCTTCGGCGTCCCCCAGCGGCGAACCTCGACGTTCTCATCCTCGTCCGCACCCACCGGCACCGACTCGTGCGGCAGGTTGGGAATGCTCAGCATCAGCTGGTCGAGTTCGCTCTGGATGCGGTCCAGCTCCTGCTTTCCGGAGTCGAGTTCCGAGCCCATGCGATCCACGTCGGCGAGCAACGGCGCGATGTCCTCACCGCGCTGCTTGGCCTGGCCGATGGATTTGGAGCGCGCGTTGCGCTCGGCCTGAAGTTGTTCGGTGCGGGTCTGCACGGTCTTGCGCTGAGCTTCCAGCGCTTCGATGCGCGCCACGTCCAGCTGGTAGCCACGGGTGGCCAGGCGGGCCGCCACGTCCTGTAGCTGAGTGCGTACCAGTTTCGAATCAAGCATGGTGGGTCTCGTCTGTGAAAGCTTGGATGAAGGGCGAAGAGGGAGCGAAGTTTACTGTGAACGCGCGCCGGTTCATAACCTGGCGAGCGCCAGACCGGCCCAGGCCGCCAACAGGCCACCGAACACGCTGCCGCCGACATAGGCGAAGGCCGTCGCCAGCTGACCGCTTTCTAGCATCCGCAGTGCGTCCAGTGAGAAGCTGGAGAAGGTCGTCAGTGCGCCAAGAAAGCCGATGATCAGTGCGCCACGCAGCTCGGGTGAAATGTCCGGTCGGGCGAGAAAGGTTGCATAGAGATAGCCGATCAGCAGGCACCCCAGCAGGTTCACGGCCAACGTCGCCAGATAGAAATGCCGTGGCCATTGATTGCTGACCCAGGTCGCCAGGGCAAAGCGCAACAGAGTCCCGATCACGCCGCCACAGGCGACGACGAAGGCCATGCGGATCATTCCTTTCTCCGTTGTTTCGGGCTTTCGCGGTCGAGCCGGGCAAGGTGCTCGAGCTTGTCGCGGATCTTGCTTTCCAGCCCCCGCGGGGCCGGATGGTAGTAACGCCGCGGCTGCATCGCTTCGGGAAAATAATCCTCGCCTGCAGCATAGGCATCCGGTTCGTCGTGGGCGTAGCGGTATTCGTTGCCGTAGCCGAGTTCTTTCATCAGCTTGGTCGGTGCATTACGCAAATGCAGCGGCACTTCCTGCGAGCCGTTCTCGGCGGCATCACGCATGGCCGCCTTGAACGCCGTGTAGACGGCGTTGCTCTTCGGCGCGCAGGCGAGATAGACGATCGCCTGCGCCACGGCCAGCTCCCCTTCCGGGCTACCCAGACGCTCCTGCACATCCCAGGCGTTCAGACACAGCGGCAGCGCGCGTGGGTCGGCATTGCCGATCTCCTCGCTGGCCATGCGCACGACGCGCCGGGCGATGTACAGCGGGTCGCAGCCACCATCGAGCATACGCGCGAACCAGTACAGTGCCGCGTCGGGATTGGAGCCGCGCACGGACTTGTGCAGTGCCGAAATCTGGTCGTAGAACGCCTCACCGCCCTTGTCGAAACGGCGACGGCTGTCACCCAGCAGATCCTGCAGCAAGTCGGTGCTGATGCTACCGCCCTCCTCGGCCAGGTCCGATGCGTTCTCCAGCAGGTTGAGCAGCCGACGACCGTCACCATCGGCAGCAGCCAGCAGCATCTGGAAGCTCTCTTCCGGCAGTTCCAGATGCAGGTCACCCAGCCCTTTTGGATCGCTCAATGCGCGGGTGACCAGTTTACGCAGCGCCGCCTCGTCGAGACTTTTCAGCACGTAGACGCGGGCGCGCGAGAGCAAGGCGTTGTTGAGTTCGAAGGAGGGATTCTCGGTGGTCGCACCGATGAAGATCAGCGTGCCGTCTTCGACGTAAGGCAGGAAGGCGTCCTGCTGGGACTTGTTGAAGCGATGCACTTCATCGACGAACAGGATGGTGCGCCGTCCGTACTGGGCGGCCTGCTGCTTGGCGATCTCGACCGCCTGGCGAATCTCCTTGACCCCGGCGAGCACGGCGGAAACCGTCTCGAAATGGGCATCGGAGACTTTTGCCAGAAGCCGCGCCAGAGTGGTCTTACCAACCCCGGGCGGCCCCCAGAACACCATGGAATGCAGCGCGCCCTGTTCCAGCGCCTCGCGCAACGGCTTGCCGCGCGCGAGCAGGTGCTCCTGCCCGACGTACTCGTCGAGGCTCGCTGCACGCAGACGCGCGGCAAGGGGTTGAGCGACAGGTTCGCGGCTGAACAGGTCCATTGCGGACGGTTACCTCGATTGCAGCGGCCAGCCGCTGCGCAGGCCGCCTGATACGAATGTCAGATGAGGGTCACTCGGAAATGACGTCAGCACCCTCAGGAATCTCAAAGGTGAACGTGTCGGCCTTGAGCGGCTGATTCATCTTCACGCCCATGAAGAGGATGTTGGTGCGCTGACCGACGCTGTCGATCAGCTGCATGTCGTTGATCACGCCGCTACGGAACGACAGGCGCAGATTATCGAACAATGTGTCCTTGGCCTTGGGCTTGAGGGTGAAATCCACAACCTCACCGGCCTCCTTGTGGGAAACCTCGAAGTTCTCGCTGATGGTCGATACGTCACCGGAGAGCAGTAGCGCCGGGGTATGCGTCAAGCGCTGGTCGAGTTGCTGGACGGTGACCTGCTCCAGGTCGGGGTCATACAACCAGACCTTCTCGCCGTTGGAGACCAGCAGCTGCTCCATCGGTGCATCGGTGTGCCAGCGGAACTGCCCGGGGCGCTTGAGCGCCAGTTCACCGGAGGTTTCCTGCAGCTGGGTGCCGCTGCCGTCGAGCGACAGCTGCGAGAAGCGGCCGGTCAGGGTTTCAGCCTGGTTCAGCAAATCAGTCAGTCGTTTGGTGGATGCAGCCTGGTCGGCGTGTGCCGGGGCCAGGGCAACCATCAGGACAGATGCACACAGCAAACGGATCAATTGCATTTAGCCCTCGAAGCGATTCAATCGCGCATAGGCGGCGGCGCGATGACTTCGCGCGAGCCATTGGTGTTCATGGATGTCACCACGCCAGCCATTTCCATGGCCTCGATCATCCGCGCGGCGCGGTTATAGCCAATCTTGAGTTTGCGCTGCACGGCGGAAATCGACGCACGGCGGCTTTCAGTGACGAAGCGAACGGCCTCGTCGTACAACGGGTCTTCTTCGCTGCCCTCTCCGCTGCCTTCGCCACTGCTACCATCGAAGCCGCTACCCGCCTCTTCGGCGCCAGCAAGAATGTCTTCAATGTAGTCAGGCGCGCCACGGGCCTTCCAGGCCTCGACCACCCGGTGCACTTCCTCATCGGAAACGAACGCGCCATGGACACGAATCGGCAGGCCGGTGCCCGGCGGCAGGTAGAGCATGTCACCGTGCCCCAGCAACTGCTCGGCACCACCTTGGTCAAGGATGGTGCGCGAATCAATCTTGCTGGATACCTGGAATGCCATTCGGGTCGGAATGTTGGCCTTGATCAGGCCGGTAATCACATCCACCGACGGACGCTGGGTGGCAAGGATCAGATGAATACCCGCCGCGCGTGCCTTCTGTGCGATACGCGCGATCAGCTCTTCGACCTTCTTGCCGACGATCATCATCATGTCGGCGAATTCGTCTACCACCACGACGATGGTCGGCAGGGATTTCAGCGGCGGCGGCTGGTCATCCATGCTCTCGCGACGGAACAGCGGATCGGTAAGCGGTGTGCCCGCCTCTTCGGCTTCCTTGACCTTGCGATTGAAGCCCGCGAGGTTACGCACGCCCATGGCCGCCATCAGCTTGTAGCGCCGCTCCATCTCGGCGACGCTCCAGCGCAGTGCGTTGGCCGCCTCCTTCATGTCCGTGACGACGGGGCAAAGCAGGTGCGGAATGCCTTCGTAGATCGACAGCTCAAGCATCTTGGGATCGATCATGATCAACCGCGCCTCTTCCGGCGTGGACTTGAACAGGATCGACAAAATCATCGCGTTGACGCCCACCGACTTACCGGAACCAGTGGTACCAGCCACTAGCAGGTGCGGCATCTTCGCCAGGTCGGCGATGACCGGCTTACCGCCGATATCATGGCCGAGTGCCAGGGTGACCGGTGATTTGGCGTCGTCGTAGGGGGCCGAAGAAAGCACCTCGGAGAAGCGCACGATCTGACGATCCTCGTTGGGAATCTCGATACCTACAGTGGTCTTGCCCGGAATCACTTCGACCACCCGCACGCTGATCACTGCCAGTGAGCGCGCAAGGTCTTTGGCCAGATTGGAGATACGGCTTACCTTCACACCGGCTGCCGGCTGGATTTCGAAGCGGGTGATCACCGGGCCTGGATGTACAGACTCGACGGTGACCTCTACACCGAACTCCTTCAGCTTGATCTCCAGCAGCCGCGACATCGCTTCCAGCGACTCAGGCGAGTATTGCTTCTGCTGTTTCTCGGCAGCATCAAGTATCGAGATCGGCGGCAGGCTGCCCTCGATCAGCGGATCGACAAACAGGTTGGCCTGCTTTTCTTTCAGCACGCGCTTGCTCGGTTCGGCGGCTTTGGCAGGAGCAGGCGGAGCGATCACCGGAGCCACACGCTTGTCGCGCTCGCTCATGTGCTTGGCCAGGGACTCGTCACGTTCGATGATGCGCTCCTTGACCTTGGCCTGCTCACGACGGTCGCGCACCATCGGCGCAGCCACCTCGCTCACGACATCGTCGACTTCTCGCAACTGGGCGACCATCTGCTTGCGCTCGGCGCGGGCGCTCCACCAGCGACTGAAGAAGCTCTGGATCAGCTCGATGAGGTCGAGAGTGATCTTGCCGGTGATGTCCATCACTTTGAACCAGGACAGATCGGTGAACACCGTCAGGCCGAACAGGAAAAACGCCAACAGCGCAAGGGTGCTGCCCTGTACGTTAAGGGACAGAACGGCCAACTGACCGAGGCTCTCTCCCAGCGCACCGCCGGCAGACGCGGGCAAGCCAGGAGCGGCCTGGAAATGGATATAGGCCAGCGCGGACCCGGACAGGACCAGGAACACCAGACCGATCAGGCGCCAGGAGAACAGCCAGCCGTTCCACACCCAGGGCTGATGACGTGCGCGGAACACTTGCCAGGCCTTGACGCCAAGCAGCAGGGGAAACAAATAGGCGAAATAGCCCAGCGCCATGAACAGAACATCGGCAAACCAGGCGCCGGCACGGCCGGCAGCGTTGCGGACCTGATCGACATTGCTGGTGTGGGTCCAGCCAGGATCGCCCGGATCGTAGGTAAGCAACGCCATCCACAGGTAGACGCAGAGCGCACCGAGCGCTATCAACGCGCCTTCCTTGAGGCGATAGTGCAATTGTTGTCGCCAGACGGTTGCCGGCGCGGTAGATGAGGAATTCTTCAAAACGCTTTCTTTCCTGCGCCTGCGGCGCGATGAACCGTAGTCAGCCAGAACCCCGGCATTGTACGGGTTTGTCGATTCGATGGCATGCAGGTTCCGCGGCGGCTTGGGCTTTTGCCGATGCTTCGGTGTAGCATAAACGCCCGATTTCCCGACGCGGCTCGACTGGAGCACGCTTCTCTATTTGCAACAAAGGCTTATGAGGGCTTTTTATGAGTGAAGTCAAGCATTCGCGTCTGATCATCCTCGGCTCCGGCCCGGCCGGATATACCGCTGCGGTATACGCTGCCCGCGCCAATCTGAAGCCACTGATGATCACCGGCATCCAGCCCGGCGGTCAGCTGACCACCACCACCGAAGTCGACAACTGGCCCGGCGATGTCGAAGGTCTGACCGGCCCGGACCTGATGGTCCGCATGCAGAAGCACGCCGAGCGCTTCGACACCGAGATCGTCTTCGATCACATCCATACCGCAGAGTTGCAGCAGCGCCCATTCACCCTACGCGGCGACAGCGGCGTCTATACCTGCGACGCATTGATCATCGCTACCGGTGCCTCGGCACAATACCTCGGCCTGCCCTCTGAAGAGGCGTTCGCTGGCCGTGGTGTATCGGCCTGCGCCACCTGCGACGGCTTCTTTTATCGCAACCAGGTCGTCGCGGTGATCGGCGGCGGCAACACTGCGGTCGAGGAAGCGCTGTACCTGTCCAACATTGCCAAGGAAGTCCACCTGATCCACCGCCGCGACAAACTGCGGTCGGAGAAGATCCTGCAGGACAAGATCATGGACAAGGCGGCCAACGGCAACATCCGCCTGCACTGGAACCATACCCTCGAGGAAGTACTCGGAGATGCCAGCGGCGTGACCGGTGTCCGCTTGAAGAGCACTCTCACCGGCGAAGAGAACAAGCTGGACCTCGCCGGCGTATTCATCGCCATCGGCCACAAGCCGAACACCGACCTGTTCCAGGGCCAGCTGGAAATGAAGGATGGCTACCTGAAGATTAGAGGTGGCGGCGAGGGTGATGCCACCTGCACCAGCATCCCTGGCGTCTTCGCTGCTGGTGATGTGGCTGATCACGTCTATCGCCAGGCGATCACCTCGGCCGGTGCCGGCTGCATGGCCGCTCTGGACGCAGAAAAGTACCTCGACAACTGATCTAGTGGCGGGCCCCGGCCCGCCCTCCCCTACCTGCATTTGCGTGGCGACATGCTGACTTGGCTAAAGCGCGACGATCTCTGCTTCCCCCCTCTCGAAGCGGCTTTGCGAGAACCCAACGGCCTTTTGGCTGCTGGGGGTGACCTTAGCCATGAACGCCTGCTGGCCGCCTATCGCCACGGTTGCTTTCCCTGGTACCAGGATGGGCAACCGTTGCTGTGGTGGTCTCCCGATCCGCGAACGGTGCTGTTCCCGAACGAACTGCATGTGTCGCGCAGCCTGCGCAAACGCATCCGTCAGGGCGAATTTCAGGTGACCTTCGATCAAGCGTTTACCGACGTGATCCACGGCTGTGCCGGGCCTCGTAGCTATTCGGACGGAACCTGGATCACCACACCGATGCAGCAAGCCTATGTTCAGCTGCACGAAATGGGTGTCGCGCATTCGGTGGAAGTCTGGCAGGAGCAGCATCTCGTCGGCGGACTCTACGGACTGGCAATCGGTAAGCTATTTTTCGGCGAGTCGATGTTCAGTCGCGCTACCGATGCGTCCAAGGTTGGATTCGTCACACTGGTGGAACAGCTGCGTGACTGGGGTTTTGTCCTGATTGACTGCCAGATGCCGACACGTCATCTGGAAAGCTTTGGCGCCCGCAGCATTGCGCGTGAGCAATTCGCCGCCGCACTTGCCGAGCATCTGGATCAGCCCAGCGCAGCCGACTGGCGCGCCTAGTCGGCTACCGCAAGCTGACCTACACTCAGCTCATGATTTCTGAGAGTTGACCATGACTTCACTGGCTCGCCTCAAGTTCTACGCCACACAGCCCCATGCGTGCAGCTATCTGCCCGATGAACAGGCCACCACGCTGTTCCTCGACCCTAGCCAGCCGATGGACGCGCAGGTGTACGCGGAACTCTCCGAGATGGGCTTCCGGCGTAGCGGCGATCACCTCTACCGCCCCCATTGCCAGCGGTGCTCGGCCTGCATTCCTGCTCGCATTCCGGCAAGCTCGCCAGAGCTCAGCCGGCAACAGAAACGAATCCTCAAACGCAACGCTGACCTGCAAGTACGTTGTGTTCGCCCGGCGTTCAGCGAGGAGCTCTACGCGCTCTACGCGACCTACATCGAAAAGCGCCATGCGGACGGCGACATGTACCCCCCCAGCCGCGAGCAGTTCAATACCTTCCTGGTGCGTGACCTACCGTTTTGTCGATTCTACGAATTCAGGCTGAATGGACGACTGCTTGCAGTCGCCGTCACCGATGTACTGCCCAATGGACTGTCCGCCGTTTACACCTTCTACGATCCCGAAGAAGAACGGCGCAGCCTGGGGCGCTACGCGATTCTCTGGCAGATCGGCGAAGCAGCGCGTCTTGGCCTGAAGGCCGTGTACCTCGGCTACTGGATCAAGAACTGCCGGAAGATGAATTACAAGACCGAATATCGCCCCATCGAACTGCTGGTCAACCAGCGCTGGGTGACGCTCAGCTGAAGTCCTTGGCTCATCGACCCATTTCGGGCACAATGCTTGCCGCTTTTGCCCGCGCACGCATGCGCCGGGTCACTCATTTGGACACCGAGGACTTTACTGAATGTCGAAAGAAGACAGCTTCGAAATGGAAGGTACTGTCGTCGACACCCTGCCTAACACCATGTTTCGTGTGGAGTTGGAAAACGGGCACGTCGTTACTGCGCACATCTCCGGAAAGATGCGCAAGAACTACATCCGGATTCTTACCGGTGACAAGGTTCGCGTGGAACTGACCCCCTACGATCTGAGCAAGGGTCGCATCACCTACCGCGCCCGCTAAGCGAGCCGCGAGAAAAATGCCCGGTTTATGCCGGGCTTTTTTGTTGCAGCAGCAAACAGCCGGAAACGGACGCACGCAATGCCGGAACGAAAAACGCCCGGCCGAAGCCGGGCGCTCGATACCACCTAGGGTCAGGCCAGCTCTGCAGTGGTCTCGAATTCGAAGAACGGCTCGCCGCCCCGAATATCGATGTGAACCACGCCACCATGTTCGGCCAGCTCACCGAACAGGATCTCCTCGGCCAACGGCCTCTTGATCTTGTCCTGAATAAGCCGTGCCATCGGCCGCGCCCCCATCTGCGCATCGTAGCCATGCTCCGCCAGCCAGCTGCGCGCAGCATCTGACACCTCCAACGTCACATGCTTGTCTTCGAGCTGCGCCTGCAGCTCGATCAAGAACTTGTCGACGATGCTCTTGATGACTTCGTGACTCAGACGCCCGAACTGGATGATGGTATCCAGACGATTGCGAAACTCTGGCGTAAAGCTCTTCTTGATGACCTCCATCGCGTCAGAGGCATGATCCTGCAAGGTAAAACCGATAGAAGCCCGCGCCGCGGTCTCCGCACCAGCATTGGTGGTCATGATGATGATCACGTTGCGGAAGTCGGCCTTGCGACCGTTATTGTCCGTGAGCGTGCCATGATCCATGACCTGCAGCAGCAGGTTGAAAACCTCGGGGTGCGCCTTTTCGATTTCGTCCAGCAACAGCACGCAATGCGGCTGCTTGGTGATGGCCTCAGTCAACAAGCCGCCCTGGTCGAACCCAACGTATCCCGGAGGCGCACCGATCAGACGAGATACAGTGTGACGCTCCATGTACTCGGACATGTCGAAACGGATCAGCTCGACGCCCAGCGCTCGAGCCAGCTGGCGTGCAGCCTCTGTCTTACCCACGCCGGTAGGCCCGGCAAAAAGGAACGATCCAACCGGCTTGTCCGGAGCCTTCAATCCAGCCCGTGAAAGCTTGATGGCTGTCGCCAGCGAGTCGATCGCATCATCCTGGCCAAAAACCGTGAGCTTCAGATCGCGCTCGAGGTTACGCAGCAGCTCCTTGTCCGAACTGCTGACGTGCTTCGGCGGAATCCGCGCAATCTTTGCCACGATGTCTTCGACCTGTTCGACATCAATGCACTTGACCCGCTGCTCTTCCGGCTGCAGGCGCTGATAGGCGCCCGCCTCATCGATCACGTCGATGGCCTTGTCAGGCATATGCCGATCATTGATGTAGCGCGAGGCCAATTCTGCCGCGGCACGAAGCGCGTCATCGCTGTATTCGATGTTGTGATGCTGCTCGAAACGCCCCTTAAGGCCACGCAGAATGCCGATCGTGTCTTCGACTGAAGGTTCGCTGACATCGACTTTCTGGAAGCGACGCGCGAGGGCGCGATCCTTCTCGAAGATCCCACGGAATTCCTGGAAGGTCGTAGAACCGATGCAGCGGATTTCACCGGAAGAAAGCAAGGGCTTGAGCAGGTTCGACGCATCCATCACGCCGCCAGACGCAGCTCCGGCACCGATGATCGTATGTATCTCATCAATAAAAAGAATGGCATGCGGCCGCTTGCGCAACTCTCCGAGCAACGCCTTGAAGCGCTTCTCGAAATCACCTCGATACTTCGTACCCGCCAGCAGCGCACCCAGATCTAGCGAGTAGACGACGCTATCAGCGAGCAGGTCCGGAACCTGATTATCCACTATGCGTTTTGCCAGGCCCTCAGCAATAGCGGTCTTACCGACGCCAGCTTCACCTACGAGAAGCGGATTGTTCTTACGCCGACGCGCGAGAATCTGCGCGACACGCTCGACTTCGTTCTCACGCCCAACCAGCGGGTCGATCCGTCCTTGACGCGCCAGCTCGTTCAGATTGCTCGCATAGGCATCCAGAGGATTGCCCGACGCACCCGGCTCGCCACCGTCCTCATCCTGCATCTCCGCATCGTTCTCCGGGCTACCAGCATTGCCAGGCACCTTTGAAATACCGTGAGCAATGTAGTTGACGACGTCGATACGCGCGACGTTCTGCTGCTTGAGAAGGAATACGGCCTGGCTCTCCTGCTCGCTGAAAATCGCGACCAGCACGTTTGCCCCGGTCACTTCCCGCTTGCCAGAGCTTTGGACATGGAATACGGCACGCTGCAGTACGCGCTGAAAGCCAAGCGTAGGCTGGGTTTCGCGCTCCTCATCGTGCTGTGGAATTAGTGGAGTGGTGGAATCAATGAACTCCTGCAGATCATGGCGCAGCTTGTCCAGGCTCGCGCCACAGGCCCGCAGCACGGTGGCTGCCGCTTCATTGTCCAGTAGGGCCAACAGGAGGTGTTCAACCGTCATGAATTCATGACGTTTGGTACGTGCCTCTTTGAAAGCCAGATTCAGAGTGACTTCGAGCTCACGGTTCAACATAGCTTTCACCTCTTCTCCAGCAGTCGGAGTTAACCGTCCTTCTCGATCTCACAGAGCAGCGGGTGCTGGCATTCCCTTGCATATTGATTCACTTGCATCGCTTTGGTTTCGGCTACGTCGCGCGTATAGAGCCCGCAGACGGCCTGCCCCTCGGTATGGACGGCCAGCATGATCTTGGTGGCCTGCTCCCTGCTGTGATTGAAAATGCCTTCCAGCACCTCGACGACGAAATCCATCGGTGTGTAGTCGTCATTGAACATGACAACTTTATACATCGGTGGTGCCTTTAATTCCGGCTTGGCCTCCTGGACAGCGAGACCAGACGCGTCGTCTTCGTCCCGTTGAGGTCGGTCCTGATTGAATATTAGTCGAATCTGAGCAAATGCATGCATGCGCATAACGGTTCTAGGTCGTGGCGCGGGGGCCAGATAAATATGGACAGCTTCGCAGCCAGCTGACGAGTCGCCTTGACTATCGGCAAAACGGTGATACAAACAGTATGTGCCTACAAGGGCAAACGGGTTGCGCAACATGAGGCCTCGGGCTGCATAAGCGCGGAATGAAATGGATGTTACTCCAGTAATGGACTCCTTTGCAGAGGGATAACAGCATGCTAAGCGGTAAGGTCAAGTGGTTCAACAACGCCAAAGGCTACGGGTTCATCGTAGCAGACGGCGGCGATGAGGACCTGTTCGCCCACTACTCGGCCATCCAGATGGAAGGCTATCGAACTCTGAAAGCTGGGCAAGCGGTCATGTTCAACATCCTGCAGGGTCCGAAAGGCCTTCACGCAACCGACATCAGGCCACAGCAGGCCGTGTCCGAGGCGACGACCCCTGCTGCTGCCCAAGGCGTCTCGACGGTAGATGCCTGATTTGTCCTGAAACAAAACAAAAAAGGCCGATCATCTGATCGGCCTTTTTCATTCCACACCTTACATATGGCTGATCATCGCGTCGCCAAATTGCGAGCATGACATCAACTGGGCGCCCTCCATGAGACGCTCGAAGTCGTAGGTGACGGTCTTGGCGGCGATAGCGCTCTCGGTCGACTTGATGATCAGGTCTGCCGCTTCCACCCAACCCATATGGCGCAGCATCATCTCAGCCGAGAGAATCAGCGAGCCCGGATTGACCTTGTCCTGACCGGCGTACTTCGGCGCGGTACCGTGCGTAGCTTCGAACATGGCGACCGTGTCAGAAAGGTTTGCCCCGGGGGCAATACCGATACCGCCGACCTCAGCGGCAAGCGCGTCGGACAGGTAGTCACCGTTCAGATTGAGTGTTGCGATGACGTCGTACTCGGCCGGGCGCAGCAGGATCTGCTGAAGCATGGCATCGGCAATAGCGTCCTTGACTACTATGTTCTTGCCGGTGTTAGGGTTCTTGAACTGCATCCAGGGCCCGCCATCCAGCAGCTCGGCGCCAAACTCGTCGCGGGCCACTTCATAGCCCCACTCCTTGAAGGCACCCTCGGTGAACTTCATGATGTTGCCCTTGTGGACAATGGTGACGGAGCTGCGGTCATTGTCGACGGCGTACTGCAACGCCTTGCGAACGAGACGCTTCGTACCTTCCAGTGAAACCGGCTTGACCCCAATTCCGCAGTTTTCGGTAAAACGGATTTTCTTGACGCCCATTTCCTCGGTAAGGAACTTGATGACCTTTTCCGCTTCCGGGGAGCCTGCCTTCCACTCGACACCGGCGTAGATGTCTTCGGAGTTCTCCCGGAAGATCACCATATCCACATCGCCCGGCTTCTTGACCGGGCTCGGCACACCGGTGAACCAGCGAACCGGACGCTGGCAGACGTAGAGATCCAGCTCCTGGCGCAGCGCAACGTTCAAGGAGCGGATGCCACCGCCGACCGGAGTGGTCAGGGGGCCTTTGATCGACACGACGTAATCGCGGACAGCTTCGAGGGTTTCTTTCGGCAGCCAGGTGTCCTGATCGTAGACCTGCGTGGCCTTCTCGCCCGCGTAGATCTCCATCCAGGCAATCTTGCGCTTGCCGCCATAGGCCTTCTGAACAGCGGCATCCACGACCTTGATCATCACCGGGCTGATGTCGACGCCGATACCGTCCCCTTCTATATAAGGGATGATCGGGTTGTCGGGAACGTTCAGGGTGTTATCGGCATTAACGGTAATTTTGTCACCGCTGGATGGCACCTGGATCTTTTGGTATCCCATGCTGGACTCCGTCTTCGTGGTTAGACATCGATCATCTTTGAGGGTAACCCACTCGAATTGCCTGAAACTACATGTTCGTTCGTCGTATGCGCAATGCCGTTCTGCCCGAGGCTGGCTCGATGGTATACTGCCGCGATGACTCACAAGTCATAAGGGACGAACCTGTCTTGTACAAGTCCCGCCCCTTGAAACCTCAGAGTCGCTACCGCGGCTCGGCGGTTCAAATGCTCGACACTCTATTGGTGCATCCATCATCACCGCGGCGAATCCCCCTTCTGGTTTCATCTAGACGGAGAGCCAGAGCGCCTACCCGGCGCACTCGGGATTCTGTGCACGCCCTGCAAGAAGAGAGTTATCGCTAAATGTCCACCCCTTCGAAGATCATCTATACCTTCACCGACGAAGCCCCTGCGCTGGCTACCTATTCGCTTCTTCCTATTGTAGAAGCCTTCGCCGCCTCCGCTGACATAGCCGTCGAAACACGCGACATCTCTCTTGCAGGGCGCATTCTTGCGAGCTTTGCCGACCAGCTCGACGCTGACAAGAAAGTCGACGACGACCTGGCCAAGCTTGCCGAGCTGACCGTTCAGCCCGATGCCAACATCATCAAACTGCCCAACATCAGCGCTTCCGTGCCGCAGCTCAAGGCCGCCATCGCCGAACTGCAGGCCCTGGGCTACAACATTCCCAACTTCCCGGAAGACCCGCAGACCGATGCGGAGAAAGATACCCGCGCCCGCTATGGCAAGGTACTCGGCAGCGCCGTGAACCCCGTGCTGCGCGAAGGCAACTCCGACCGCCGCGCTCCGGCCGCCGTGAAAGCCTACGCTCGCAAGCACCCGCACTCGATGGGCAAGTGGAGCAAGGCTTCGCAGTCCCATGCCGACTACATGCGTGGTGGCGACTTCTTCTCCAGCGAGCAGTCGATCACCATGGACAAAGCTGGTGATGTGCGCATTGAGTTCGTCGGCAAGGACGGCAAGGACGGCAAGGACGGCAAGGTCGAGGTCAAGAAGCAGCTGTCTCTGCAGGAAGGCGAAGTGCTCGACGGCATGTTCATGAGCTGCAACAAGCTGCGCGCCTTCTTCGAAGATACCCTGCAGGACTGCAAGGAAACCGGCGTGATGTGGTCCCTGCACGTCAAGGCCACCATGATGAAGATCTCGCACCCGATCGTCTTCGGTCATGCGGTCAGCGTTTACTACAAGGATGTGTTCGACAAGTACGGCGAGCTGTTCAAGGAACTGGGCGTCAACCCGAACAACGGTATCAGCAGCGTCTACGACAAGATCAAGTCGCTGCCGGTCTCGCAGCAGGAAGAAATCCTGCATGACATCCATGAGGTTTACAGCCACCGCCCTGAAATGGCGATGGTCGACTCGGTCAAGGGCATCACCAACCTGCACATCCCGAGCGACGTCATTGTTGACGCCTCGATGCCGGCGATGATCCGTAACTCCGGTCAGATGTGGGGCAAGGACGGCAAGCAGAAGGACACCAAAGCGGTAATGCCGGAGAGCACCTATGCCCGCATTTACCAGGAGATGATCAACTTCTGCAAGACCAACGGCGCCTTCGACCCGGTCACCATGGGCAGCGTCCCGAACGTCGGCCTGATGGCACAGAAAGCCGAGGAATACGGTTCGCACGACAAGACCTTCGAGATGCAGGCCGACGGCACCATGCGCGTCGTTCTGGCCGACGGCACCGTGCTGATGCAGCACGAAGTCGAGAAAGGTGACATCTGGCGTGCTTGCCAGACCAAGGACGCTCCGATCCGCGACTGGGTCAAGCTGGCCGTGACCCGTGCTCGCCAGTCGAACACCCCGGCGATCTTCTGGCTTGACCCGGAGCGCGCCCATGATCGTCAGTTGCAGAACAAGGTCGAAACCTACCTCAAGGATCACGACCTGAGCGGTCTGGACATCCGCATCATGGATTACAACGAAGCCATCCGTGTCAGCATGGAGCGCATGATTCGTGGCCAGGACACCATTTCGGTGACCGGCAACGTGCTGCGCGACTACCTGACCGATCTGTTCCCAATCATGGAACTGGGCACTTCGGCCAAGATGCTTTCCATCGTTCCGCTGATGGCGGGCGGCGGCATGTACGAGACCGGTGCCGGCGGTTCCGCACCAAAGCACGTGCAGCAGCTGATCGAGGAAAACTACCTGCGCTGGGACTCCTTGGGTGAGTTCCTCGCTCTGGCAGTGTCCTTGGAAGAAACAGGAATCAAGACCGGTAACGTCAAAGCCAAGATTCTCGGCAAGACCCTTGACCAGGCCACCGGCAAACTGTTGGACAACAACAAGTCGCCGGCGCGCAAGGTAGGTCAGATCGACAACCGCGGCAGCCACTTCTACCTGGCGCTGTACTGGGCGCAAGCTCTGGCCGCTCAGGACGAAGACGCCGAACTGAAGGCCCATTTCACCCCGCTGGCCAAGCAACTGACCGAGCAGGAAGCAACCATCGTTGCCGAACTGGCCGAGGTGCAAGGCAAGCCGGTGGATATCGGTGGCTACTACCGCTCCAATCCGGAATTGACCAGCAAGGTGATGCGCCCCAGCGCAACCTTCAACGCAGCCCTGGCCGCACTGAACGCCTGAGTCAACGCTTGAGTGTTACCACGAACCCCGGCCTGGCGCCGGGGTTCGTGCTTTCTGGACGTAGGTGACTGTTATCATCCCGTCATTTACACAAGGCAGCTCTTATGGACTGGCAACCGCATATCACCGTCGCGACCGTTATCGAAGATCAGGGACGTTTTCTATTGGTAGAAGAACTCAAGGCGGGCCGCCTCGTTCTCAATCAGCCTGCTGGGCATCTCGAAGCCAATGAGAATCTACGCCAGGCGGCTGTACGGGAAACCCTCGAAGAAACCGGCTGGGAGGTCGAGCTCATTGGCGTTGTGGGAATTTATCTGTACACCGCGCCCAGCAATGGCGTGACCTATCAGCGCGTATGCTTCGCCGCCAGAGCCCTGCAGCATGATCCGCAGCGTCAGCTCGACGAGGGCATTGTCGCGGCTCGGTGGCTGAGCCGCGACGAGCTGGAGGCGCAACCTGAACGCTGGCGCAGCGAACTGGTGCCCCGCTGTATCGATGATTATCTGACCGGGCCGCTGCATTCGCTTGACGTGATTCGCAACTGAACGCGGCTTCGTCATGCCTGCTGCAGCCTGATAGAATTCCGCCCCTTTACAGAGCCTCAGCGTGTTCCTATGTCTGTAACCACCCTCACCGCCCCGGAAAAAACACGTGTCATCGTCGGCATGTCCGGCGGAGTGGACTCTTCCGTTTCCGCCCTCCTGCTGCTTGAGCAGGGCTATCAGGTCGAAGGCCTGTTCATGAAGAACTGGGAAGAGGATGACGGCACGGAATACTGCACCGCCAAGGAAGACTTGGCCGACGCCCAAGCGGTGTGCGATCGGATCGGCATCAAGCTGCATACGGCGAACTTTGCAGCCGAATACTGGGACAACGTCTTCGAACACTTCCTTGCCGAATACAAGGCGGGACGCACGCCGAACCCGGACATCCTTTGCAACCGGGAGATCAAGTTCAAAGCCTTTCTCGACTACGCATTGATGCTGGGGGCGGACCTCATCGCGACCGGCCATTACGTGCGTCGTCGCGACGTGAATGATCGTAGTGAGCTGCTCAAAGGGCTGGACCCGAACAAGGATCAGAGCTACTTCCTGCATGCGGTCGGCGGTGAACAGCTGAGCAAGACGCTGTTTCCTGTCGGCGAGCTGGAAAAGCCCGAAGTGCGGGCGATCGCCGAAAAGTACGGGCTTGCCACGGCGAAGAAAAAGGATTCCACCGGCATCTGCTTCATCGGCGAAAGGCGCTTCAGCGACTTTCTCAAGCAATACCTTCCGGCCCAGCCCGGCAATATCGAAACCATCGACGGTGAAGTGATCGGCCGTCATCACGGCTTGATGTATCACACCATCGGTCAACGCCAGGGCTTGGGCATCGGTGGCCTCAAGGATGCTTCCGACGAGCCCTGGTACGTGCTGAGCAAGGACCTGCAGCGCAACGTGCTGGTGGTCGGCCAGGGCAACGATCATCCGTGGTTGTTCTCGCGCGCGTTGCTGGCATCGGAAATCTACTGGGTGAACCCCATCGACCTCAGCGCTCCGCTCCAGCTGACCGCCAAGGTCCGCTATCGCCAGAGCGATCAGGCCTGCACGCTGGAAAAGACGGCAGACGGCTATCGTGCCGTCTTCGAAGCGCCACAACGGGCGGTGACACCGGGCCAGTCGGTCGTGTTCTACGACGGCGAAGTCTGCCTTGGCGGCGGCGTGATCGAGCAGGCCGAACCCTGGTTCGAGGGTCGAGCATGAATACGCTCGACGAACAACTGATTGCACTCGGCGCAGTGTTCGAAGCCGCAACATTGGTGGACCGCATCGCTCGCACCGGCCAGGTTCCGAACGCCTCGCTCGGCTGCATGCTGGGCAGCCTGCTGGCCCGCAATCCGGAAACCACACTGGAAATCTACGGAGGTGATGACCTCAATCTGCGTGATGGCTATCGCGCTCTGGTCGGTGCCTTGGAGCGCGACAGCAGCGCACTGCAGCGAGAACCACTGCGTTACGCACTGGCGATGATCGGTCTGGAGCGCCAGCTGGACAAGCGCGACGACATGCTGCAGGTCATCGGCAGCCGGCTGGATCAAATTCAGCAGCAGGTCGAGCACTTCGGCATCACCCACGAGAATGTCGTGGCCTCGTTCGGCGGGCTGTACCAGGACACCCTGAGCACTTTCCGCCAGCGCATTCAGGTTCAAGGCGACATGCGGCACCTGCAGCAGACGGATAACGCAGCCAAGATTCGCGCCCTGCTGCTCTCCGGAATTCGCTCGGCACGCCTGTGGCGCCAGCTGGGCGGACACCGTTGGCAAATGATCTTCAGCCGCCGCAAGCTGCTCGATGCGCTCTACCCAAGGCTGCGCTCGACTCAGGGCGAAGACCACTAGCGGCGGCGAATGTACCGGGCCCACTCGGCCCATTCGTGTATAATCTGCGCCCTCTTTTCGTTGCCTGACTGTCCGAGAATGCCCTCTATGCAGCTTTCCTCGCTCACGGCGGTTTCCCCCGTCGACGGCCGCTACGCCGGCAAAACCAGCGCCTTGCGCCCGATCTTCAGCGAATTCGGCCTGATTCGTTGCCGCGTCCAGGTCGAAGTCCGCTGGCTCCAGCGCCTGGCAGCCCACCCAGGCATTCCGGAAGTCGCCCCCTTCTCCGCCGAAGCCAACTCGGTGCTGGATCAGCTGGCCGAGAACTTCCAGCTGGAGCACGCCGAGCGCGTGAAGGAATTCGAGCGCACCACCAACCATGACGTCAAAGCCGTGGAGTACCTGCTCAAGGAGCAGGCCAAGCAGCTGCCGGAACTGGCCAAGGTCAACGAATTCATCCATTTCGCCTGCACCAGCGAGGACATCAACAACCTGTCCCACGCGCTGATGCTGCGTGAAGGCCGCGATAGCGTGCTGCTGCCGCTGATGCGCCAGCTGGCCGAATCGATTCGCGCCCTGGCCGTGCAATTCGCTGACGTACCGATGCTCTCGCGTACGCATGGCCAGCCGGCGTCGCCGACAACGCTCGGCAAGGAGCTGGCGAACGTGGTGTACCGTCTGGAGCGCCAGATCGCCCAGGTCGCCGCCGTTCCGCTGCTGGGCAAGATCAACGGCGCCGTGGGCAACTACAACGCTCACCTGAGCGCCTATCCGGAGATCGACTGGGAAGCCAACGCCCGCGAATTCATCGAAGGCGATCTCGGCCTGGCCTGGAACCCCTACACCACCCAGATCGAGCCGCACGACTACATCGCCGAGCTGTTCGACGCCATCGCGCGCTTCAACACCATCCTCATCGACTTCGACCGCGACGTCTGGGGCTACATCTCCCTCGGCTACTTCAAGCAGAAGACCGTCGCCGGCGAGATCGGCTCCTCGACCATGCCGCACAAGGTCAATCCGATCGACTTCGAGAACTCCGAAGGCAACCTCGGCATCGCCAACGCACTGTTCCAGCACCTGGCCAGCAAGCTGCCGATCTCCCGCTGGCAGCGCGACCTGACCGACTCCACCGTGCTGCGCAACCTTGGCGTCGGCTTTGCCCATAGCGTCATTGCCTACGAAGCGAGCCTCAAGGGTATCGGCAAGCTGGAGCTCAATGTCGCGCGCATCGCCGAGGACCTGGACAATTGTTGGGAAGTGCTGGCCGAACCGGTACAGACCGTGATGCGCCGCTACGCGGTGGAAAACGCCTACGAAAAGCTGAAGGACCTGACTCGCGGCAAAGGCATTACCCCCGAAGCCCTGCAGACTTTCATCGACGGTCTGGATATTCCAGACGCAGCGAAGGCAGAACTACGCAAATTGACGCCGGCCAACTATATCGGCAACGCCGTTGCCCAGGCCAAGCGCATCTGAGTGCGCCCATGTATGCACGCCCGGCTGTGCCGGGCGTTTTTATTTTCAGCTCTGTATATAGAGCAAGGTGTTACGCATGACTTCTGATATTCCACTTCAAATCCTGGGCGGTATCAGCGCCCGGGAATTTCTGCGCGACTACTGGCAGAAGAAACCGCTACTCATTCGCCAGGCCATTCCAGACTTTCAGAGCCCCATCTCGCCGGACGAACTGGCTGGCCTTTCGCTGGAAGAGGAAGTCGAATCCCGCCTGATCATCGAGCACGGCGACAGCCCTTGGGAGCTACGTCGCGGTCCCTTTGCCGAAGACACCTACCAGCAGTTGCCCGAGCGTGACTGGACCCTGCTGGTCCAGGCTGTCGACCAACTGGTACCGGAAGTCGCCGATCTGATCGAGCACTTCCGCTTCCTCCCCAACTGGCGCATCGACGATGTGATGATCAGCTATGCCGCACCGGGCGGCGGTGTCGGCCCGCATTTCGACAACTACGACGTATTCCTGCTGCAGGCACATGGTCAGCGCCGCTGGCGCATCGGGCAAATGTGCGACAGCGAAAGCCCGATGCTGACCCACGGCGATCTACGCATCCTGGCCCAGTTCGAAGGCACCGATGAATGGGTGCTGGAACCCGGTGACATGCTTTACCTGCCGCCTCGCCTGGCCCACTTCGGCACCGCCGAGGATGCCTGCATGACCTACTCGGTCGGTTTCCGTGCCCCTAGCGCAGCCGAGGTACTGACCCACTTCACCGACTTCCTGGCGCAGTTCCTGCCGGACGAGGATCGCTACAGCGACGCCGATCTGCAACCGAGCGACGATCCTTACCAGATTCAGAGCGACGCACTGGACCGATTGAAAGCGCTGCTTGCCGAGCACATGAGCGACGAGCGCCTGTTGCTCACCTGGTTCGGCCAGTTCATGACCGAGCCCCGCTACCCGGAACGAGTGGAGGGGCCCGAGCTTGACGAGATCGATCTGCGCTCGGCAATCGAAGATGGCGCCCTGCTGGTCCGCAACCCGGCGGCACGCCTGGCCTGGAGCGAAGTCGACATCGGCCTGCTACTGTTCGCCAGTGGCCAGAGCCGGCTACTTCCCTCTAAGCTGCGCGAGCTGTTGAAACTGGTCTGCTCGGCTGACGCATTGCACGCCGATAACATCGGCGAGTGGCTGAGCGACGACGATGGCCGGGGGCTTTTGTGCGAGCTGGTCAAACAAGGAAGTCTGGAGTTTGCTGATGAATAGCGTTCAGGTACGGATCGCCGACTGGCAGCACGACAACGCCGAACTGCGGCGTATTCGAGAAGCCGTGTTCATTGCCGAGCAGGCCGTTCCGCCCGAGCAGGAATGGGATGCCGACGATAACGAAGCCGTGCATTTTCTCGCCCTTGAGGGCGACTACCCGATCGGTACCGCACGCTTGCTGGCCGACGGGCAGATTGGTCGGGTTGCAGTACTGCGCGACTGGCGCGGCATGAACGTGGGCGATGCCCTGATGCGCGCCGTCCTTGCAGAGGCAGAGCGCCGAGGCCTGACGGAGCAGACGCTGACGGCGCAGGTTCACGCCACTGCCTTCTATGAGCGGCTTGGTTTTGAAGTGGTCAGCGATGAGTTTCTCGAAGCCGGAATCCCCCACGTCGACATGCTCCGCCGGAGCCACTGAGGCCATATGAGCGACAGCGCCCCTGACGAAAGCAGCGATCAGGCCGAACTCCCGGCCATAGACTTTCACTCTCCGGGGCGTTTTGCCGTTCACAACCCCCAAGCCGACCTTCCCGAGCCTCTCGCTTGGAGAGCGGCCACCTTTGAGCTTGGACAGGACACCGAACTGCAGCGCTTCAGCGAACCCAACGAGGTTCGCCAGCATGCTTTGGCCATGCTGCAGCAGGCGACTCGCTCGCTGTGCATCTACAGCACGGATCTGGAACCCTGGCTTTATCATCACAGCAGCGTTCAGCAGGCTTGCACTCGCCTACTGCTGGCCCACCCGCGCAACCGCCTGCGTATCTTGATCGGCGACCCGACACGAGCGATCAAAGAAGGCCACCGTCTTCTGCAGCTTGCTCGGCGATTGACCAGCAATGTACATATCCGCAAGCTGAACCCCGATTATCCCGAGCAGAGCGGCGCCTATCTGATCGCCGATGATTGTGGTCTGCTGCAACGCCCCAAGGCTGACCAATACGCCGGCTATGCCCTGTACCACGACCCCGCCCGGGTGCGCATACGCCAAGCGGAATTCGACAAGGCCTGGGAACATGGATTAGCGGATGCAAACCTGCGGAGTTTTCTGCTATGAGCCCTCGAATCTTTCTGCTGTCCGTTGCTGTCAGCATCTGCCTTCCGTTACAAGCGGCGACCGAAGTCATTCAGCTCAACAACCGCATGGCCGAAGACGTTATTCCCGTAGCGGAGTCGGTGCTCGGTGGCCACGGACGGGTCACAGCCTACGGCAGCCAGCTGATCGTCAATGCACCGGACGCGCTCATCAGCGAACTGCGCCAGGTGATCGATCAGCTGGACGTCGAGCCCAAGCGTCTGCTCATCAGTGTCGATACTCAGGACTCAGCCAGCAGCTCCGCAGGCGGTTATCAGGTGGACGGCTCGGTACGCTCCGGCGACGTGGAGTTTGAAACCGGACGCGGAGAGGTTGGTGGGCGTGATCGGGTGCGAATCATCCGCCGCAGCACGAACAGCAGGGATGGCGGCGTTCAGCAGGTTCAGGCCAGCGAGGGTTATCCAGCGCTGATTCAGGTGGGCCAGAGTGTGCCGCTGACCACCCAGGGCACAGATGGCTACGGCCAGATCTACCAGCAGACGCAATATCGCGACGTTCTCCGCGGCTTCTACGCCACCGCCACAGTGCACGGCGACCGGGTGCAAGTCACCATAAGCAGTACCCGAGACCGGCTTGCGCAAAGCCGTGGTGGCGTGGTGGAGGTTCAGAACGCGGACACTCGGGTAAGCGGTCGTATCGGTGAATGGATCACCATCGGCGGCGTCGATGAAAGCGCGAGCTCCGAGCAGCAAGGCACGTTACGTCGCTATTCCACCCAGGGCGGCCAGAACCTGTCGATGCGCCTCAAGGTCGATGTTCTGGACTGAACATCAGTAGGTCCCTCACAGCCACGCCACGATGTAGTGCCCGAAAAAAAACACTACAAAACGATTGACGATGCAATTTCAGCGGAGCATTATTGCCCCGCTCCCGCTAACCAGGGGCCCTGGCAAGGGTCTCCGGGGCGTGCTCAAGCCAACCAGCCGAGCCGTTCCGTGACTGTACTGCCCACAAGGCGGACTGACGAGGTTGCGACTGGAACGAGTCGTCCTGAGGGACGGGGTAGCGATTGACGCATCAGCCAGACTGAAAGCTTCTCGTTGTTGTAGCGCACACGGCAGCCACGCCGGCTGTGGGCGCAGCAACCGGAACCAGCCCGGCGGTCGTATCCCCCCTTCTCTTGGTTCAATCCTCGTCCCGGTCGATATTTCGACGCTCTGCCGCGTGTTGCCCGCAATGATCAGCGATAGCACGTAGGTTTCGGTGGGAAAAGTCGGTGCTCAACCACACTCATTTTTGAAGGATTGAACATGTCCGCATATCAAGACGACATCAAGGCAGTTGCCGCCCTGAAAGAGCAAAACGGCAGCAGCTGGGCCGCCATCAACCCTGAGTCCGTCGCTCGCATGCGCGCCCAGAACCGCTTCAAGACCGGTCTGGAGATTGCTCAGTACACCGCCGACATCATGCGCAAGGACATGGCCGAGTACGACGCCGACTCGTCCGTCTACACGCAGTCCCTCGGTTGCTGGCACGGCTTCATCGGTCAGCAGAAGCTGATCTCCATCAAGAAGCACCTGAAGACCACCAACAAGCGTTACCTCTACCTGTCCGGCTGGATGGTTGCTGCTCTGCGCTCCGAGTTCGGCCCGCTGCCGGACCAGTCCATGCACGAGAAGACTGCAGTTTCCGACCTGATCGAAGAGCTGTACACCTTCCTGCGTCAGGCTGACAGCCGCGAGCTGGACCTGCTGTTTACCGCACTGGACGCTGCTCGTGAAGCTGGCGACAACGCCAAGGCTGCCGACATTCAGAATCAGATCGATAACTACGAAACCCACATCGTACCGATCATCGCAGACATCGACGCTGGCTTCGGTAACCCGGAAGCCACCTACCTGCTGGCCAAGCGCATGATCGAAGCAGGCGCTTGCTGCATCCAGATCGAGAACCAGGTTTCCGACGAGAAGCAGTGCGGCCACCAGGACGGTAAAGTGACCGTTCCCCACGCCGACTTCCTCGCCAAGATCGCAGCTGTGCGTTACGCCTTCCTCGAGCTGGGCATCGACAACGGTGTGATCGTTGCTCGTACTGACTCCCTGGGTGCCGGCCTGACCAAGCAGATCGCCGTAACCAAAGAGCCGGGCGACCTGGGCGACCTGTACAACTCCTTCCTGGATTGTGAAGAAGTCTCCGCTGCCGATCTGAACAACGGTGACGTGGTCCTGAACCGCGAAGGCAAGCTGCTGCGTCCGAAGCGCCTGCCGTCCAACCTGTTCCAGTTCCGCGCTGGCACCGGTGAAGCACGCTGCGTACTGGACTGCATCACCTCGCTGCAGAACGGTGCCGACCTGCTCTGGATCGAAACCGAGAAGCCGCACGTTGGTCAGATCGCGGCCATGGTTGACGAAATCCGCAAGACCATCCCGAACGCCAAGCTGGTCTACAACAACAGTCCGTCGTTCAACTGGACGCTGAACTTCCGTCAGCAGGTCTTCGATGCGTTCGTCGCCGAAGGTAAAGACGTTTCCGCCTACGACCGCGCCAAGCTGATGAGCGTCGAGTACGACGAAACCGAACTGGCCCAGGTTGCAGACGAGAAGATCCGTACCTTCCAGCGCGACGGTTCGGCTCACGCCGGCATCTTCCACCACCTGATCACCCTGCCGACCTACCACACCGCCGCGCTGTCCACCGACAACCTGGCCAAGGGCTACTTCGCCGACCAGGGTATGCTGGCGTACGTGAAGGGCGTTCAGCGTCAGGAACTGCGTCAGGGCATCGCCTGCGTCAAGCACCAGAACATGGCTGGTTCCGACATCGGCGACAACCACAAGGAGTACTTCGCTGGCGAAGCCGCTCTGAAGGCAAGCGGTAAAGACAACACCATGAACCAGTTCCACTAAGAATCGGTTCGCGGCCCTCACCGGCCGCAGGTGTTAACAAAAAGCCTCGGCATCTGCCGAGGCTTTTTTTTTCGAGCAAACTGCGCAGACGAGGCGACACTTCGTCGGCACAGTCACTACCTGTCATTCTGTTGTCGCATAGCGAATTTAGCGTCATGGCTCCGACAAAAATCGTAATGGAGCTGCGCCGTGACTACTGAGAACAATGACATTTTGTTTGGCAACGGGGACGAGTTGCCCAGTAACCACTCGACGAACCCACACATTCAGGATGTGATCTCTGCTGGCCGTCGAAAGGTAGTGGTTGGCGGCGCAGCCCTGGGAGCCATGGCCTTTCTCGGTGCGGCTATCCCCGGACTTGCGCGAGCGGCTGAACCATCCGCGCAAGGACTCAAGGACCTCCCCTTCCTTCGCCGTACCCGTCTGCCGTTTTCGCCAGTGGCGGTAACGCGGGCCGATGCTATTACCGTTCCTGCTGGCTACTCCGCGACCACTTTCATTCCATGGGGTACCCCGATTACCGGTAGCTACCCGACCTGGATGGAAGACGCGAGCAATAGCGCCGAAGACCAGGCTCAACAAGTCGGCATGCATCACGACGGAATGCATTTCTTCCCGATGAACGCAAAACTCGGCGGGCGCCAGAGCGATCACGGCTTGCTGGTCCTAAATCACGAATACATTCAAGCGCCTCTGCTCCACCGCAACGGCCCGACGGTGGTCGATGGTAAGCGTGTCGATGTCGACGAGGTCCGCAAGGAAATCAACGCCCACGGCGTTTCGGTAGTAGAAATCCGCCGCGGCCCGCGTGGCGATTGGTCGGTCTTGCCGACAGCCCGTAACCGCCGCATAACGGGTGCCACGCCGATGCGCATTGAAGGCCCCGCGCGCGGCCATGCGCTGATGCGTACCCGCTACAGCCCGAGCGGCACCTCAACCCGAGGAACCCTTAACAACTGCGCCAACGGGCATACGCCTTGGGGTACCTACCTCACCTGCGAGGAAAACTGGGCAGGTTACTTCGCCACCGCCGACAGCGACCTACCTCGTGAACTTAGCCGCTATGGTGTGCGCGGCAGCGGTCGTTATGGCTGGGAGACAGTTGCCGGCGATGAGTTCGAGCGCTTCAACGCCTCGCGCATCGCGACCGATCCACAAGCGGATTATCGTAACGAGCCGAACACCTTTGGCTGGATCGTCGAGATAGATCCGTTCGATCCGGACTCAACACCAGTCAAGCACACGGCCCTCGGCCGTTTCGCCCACGAAGGACTGGTGTTTGCCCCCGCCAGGCCGGGCCGCCCCGTTGTCTGTTATTCCGGCGACGATTCGCAGAACGAATATATCTACAAGTACGTCAGCCGCGACCGCTATCGGCCGCAGCGAAGCGATGGGCGGCTGCTGGACGAGGGGACTCTCTATGTCGCGCGTTTCCACACCGACGGCAGTGGTGACTGGCTCGCTCTCGATCATGCCGATCCGGCCTTCCAGCGGGCCTGCGAGACCGCCGGCGTTCAATTTGCAGATCAAGGTGAAGTCCTGATCAACACCCGTCTAGCCGCCGACATCGTCGGAGCCACTAAGATGGATCGCCCAGAATGGGGGGCGGTTAACCCAGATAGCGGTGAGGTCTACTTCACCCTCACCAACAACAGCGGACGCAAGGAAACCGACGCCTCCAATCCGCGTGCACCAAACGCATTTGGTCACATCATTCGCTGGCGTGAAGCGAGCCGCGACTTTGCAGGCACGCGATTCAACTGGGATATCTATTTGCTTGCCGGGCCACAGGACAACAGCCGGGGGCCGGAGGGTCGAGCGCTGGATGAAAGCAACATCATGGCCAGCCCGGATGGGTTGTGGTTCGACGACGAGGGTCGACTGTGGATTCAGACTGACATGAGCGGTAGCCAACTGCGCAGCGGGCCGTTTGGTAACAATCAGATGTTGGTTTCCGTTCCCAAGACCGGTGAGACCAAACGGTTTCTCGTCGGGCCTCAGGGCGCTGAGGTAACCGGAATCACAGCTACACCGGACTTCCGGACCCTATTCGTCAACATCCAGCACCCTGGCGAAGAATCGACCGCGACGAACTACACGAGCACGTGGCCGGACGGGCCGGGTCGCAGACCCCGCTCAGCAACCGTCATCGTCACGCGGGACGACGGAAAGCGCCTGATGTAACTGCGGAGGGGCCAAGCCGCAAGGCTGGCCCCCCTATCCACTGACCACACTCAAGGCTCATCTGGTGAGGTGAAAAGCCCCCAGGTCGATATGAATAGCGCCGCGACCAGCGGGCCGATTACGAAACCATTCAGTCCGAACAATGCCAGCCCCCCCAGCGTGGAGATAAGCACGACGTAGTCCGGCATCTTTGTATCCTTTCCAACCAGAATGGGCCTGAGGATGTTATCCACCAGGCCGATTACCAGCACACCATAAAGCGTGAGTATCACGCCCTGCCAGATCGCGCCGGTCATCAGGAAATAGATAGCTACCGGCGTCCATATCAGGCCCGCGCCGACAGCGGGCAACAATGACAGGAATGCCATCAGCACGCCCCACAGCAGCGCCCCGGAGATCCCAAGCACGGCGAAGATGATTCCGCCGAGCGCTCCTTGGGTAACGGCGACGACAATGTTTCCTTTTACCGTCGCGCGTACGACTCGCGTGAACTTGCTGAACAGGCGCCGCTTCTGAGCATCGCTGAGCGGAATGGCCTTCCTGATACGCGCCACCAAATCACGCCCGTCGCGAATCAGGAAGAACAGCAGGTACAGCATGACAAAGAAGCTGACCAGGAACTGAAATGTCCCCTGGCCAAAACTGAACGCTTTTGTCGCGAGGAACTGACTTCCCTCGAGCGCCCCAGAGGCCAGCCGTTCACGCATGGAATCGAGGTCACCGAAACCGAAGCGCTGAAGCTGCAGCTGCATCGATTGAGGCAGCAGCTCGCGGAAGTTGACGACCCAGCTGCCGATGTCCAGCTCGCCACTTTCGATCTGCTTGTAGAGGATCGCACCCTCTTGAACCAGCATCCCGGCGATCAGAATCACCGGCAGTACGGCGACCAGCAACGAAACTAGCAAGGTGATCAGAGCTGTCAGGTTGCGTCGCTGGCTAAACCGTCTGTAAAGATAGCGCTGCAAGGGGGCGAAGATGATCGCCAGTATCACCGCCCAGAAGACTGCCCCATAGAACGGCAGCAGGATCCAGCCAAAAGCCAGAGACACCACCACCAGCAGCGCAAGAAAGACCTTCTGCTCGAGCCTCGAATTGTCCATTGTTGACCCTGTCGCTGCGTTTGGTTCTGTTTAGTCAACGAGCGACGGTACGAGTGCGGGCCTGGCAGATGATTCAGTGTCAGGCCGGAGTTAGGCGTACAGCTGACACTGAATTTGATGCGTTACAGCGTCATTGCCGCCAACCAACCAAATGCCAGAAGTGGCAGGTTGTAATGTAGAAACGTCGGCACGACAGTATCCCAGATATGATTGTGCTGGCCGTCCGCATTCAACCCGGCGGTCGGACCGAGAGTGGAGTCGGATGCGGGAGAACCGCCATCGCCCAGAGCACCGGCAGTCCCGACCAGACTGACGATCGCCAACGGACTAAAACCCAGCTCGACACCTAGGGGAACAAAAATCGCGGCAATGATCGGCACTGTGGAAAAAGAAGACCCAATTCCGATGGTTACCAGCAATCCCACCAGGAGCATCAACAGCGCGCCGACAGCCTTGCTGTCGCCGATCCATTGAGTCGAATCGTCTACCAGCAACTTGACCTCGCCCGTTTCACGCATCACCTCGGCAAAACCAGCGGCCGCGATCATGATGAAGCCAATCATGGCCATCATCTTCATCCCGTCGGTGAACAGGTCATCCGCTTCGCGCCAGCGCACCACGCCGGAAACGGAAAAGATCACGAACCCAGCAAGCGCGCCAAGTATCATCGAGTCCAGCCAAAGCTGAATCACGAAGGCCGCTGCAACTGCGACAGCAGCCACCAGCAGCGTGAGGGGACTGTAGGTCACTGTAGTTTTTTCAAGCTGCTCGACACGCACGAGGTCGTATTCGCGGGGCTTTCGATAGCTATAAAAAGCAATCAGCAATCCCACGAGCATCCCGATTGCGGGGATCAGCATTGCCTGCGTGACTTTGATTCCAGTTACATCCACGCCACTTTTAGCAACGTTTGCCAGCAAGATCTCGTTCAAGAAAATATTGCCGAACCCGACCGGGAGAAACATATACGGGGTAATCAGACCGAACGCGAGCACACATGCAATCAAACGCCTGTCGATCTTCATCTTCGACAGCACAAAAAGCAGCGGGGGAACCAGTAGGGGAATAAATGCGATATGAATAGGAAGGATATTCTGTGATGAAACAGCAACGGCAAGCAGCAAGCCGATCATCATCCACTTAACCGCTCCGCCCCCTTGCGCTCCTTGCTTTCCAACCAAAGCTAGCGCCTTGTCAGCAAGGGCGTGAGCCAACCCGCTTTTTCCAATGGCAACGGCAAACGCACCCAGCAACGCATAAGACAAGGCAACTGTTGCGCCACCGCCTAGCCCCTTGTTGAATGCCGCCAAGCTACCCTCAATTCCCAAGCCACCAATCAAACCGCCAGCCATGGCTCCAGCGATGAGCGCGACCACTACATGCACGCGGCAAAGGCTCAGGATCAGCATGATGCCAACAGCCGCAACAACTGCGTTCATTGAACTCTCCATACAAACGAGAAACGTCGCGAAAAAAACGCCGTACTCTGCAATAACGGAACTGGGGTGTCAAAAGCAGATATGCACGATAAGCAACTTACACGTATCTACCTGGGCAACGCGCTGCACGAGAATGCTTTACCCAAATGCCTACTTAGCCCACTTTGTCTGATATAGATGCCAAGCATAGGAATGATCAGACCGCACGCTCTGGGCAATGCTTAATCGCCGCAGTACTCACAACCGCTTGTACAGGTTTCATGAATACGGATGCGCGAAAGCTCAGGCAGAAGCGGTTTGAGCTCAGTCCAGATCCATTTCGCAAGATTCTCGCTTGTGGGGTTTTCTAACCCAGGAATATCGTTCAGATAATTGTGATCCAGCAGCTCATACAACGGCTTGAAGACAGACTTGATTTCACCAAAATCGCGGATCCAGCCCGTATGCGGATCCACCGTACCGCTGATATATAACGCTACCCGGAAAGAATGCCCGTGCAGTCGGCCACATTTGTGTCCCTGCGGTACATTCGGCAAACGATGTGCTGACTCAAACGTAAACTCTTTGAATATTTCCACTAGATAGACTCACAGTCTGGTCGCCAGATTGAGGGGCGATTTTACGCATTTTGACAGCGTGGCACATGCATTACACCAGCTGTAGATGCTGGGCGATGAGCGAATGAATGGCTGTGGAAGTGCTGAAGCACTAACGGCACACTGCGGAACCGGAAAACTGCAAAGGACTACGTGGTTGGTCACCCCCGGCTCCAGGCAGACGAAAACAGCACAAGATAACTGCAATTCAGTTGCACTATCGGCAATTCCAGCATCGCCTTAGCGCCTTGTGCTTTTCTCTGCCCCAAAAGCAAACCCCCGACCAGCTTACGCGGGTCGGGGGTTTGGGAAAGGAGCTTGACGATGACCTACTCTCACATGGGGAGACCCCAC